>Ga0268266_10000027_pt1 | contig 426852 bp, 390 predicted proteins | sample KBSS13metaG_FD_190356 | JGI IMG/M metagenome (GOLD analysis project Ga0268266, IMG submission 190356) | Switchgrass rhizosphere microbial communities from Kellogg Biological Station, Michigan, USA - KBS S1-3 metaG (SPAdes) (version 2) | ecosystem: Host-associated > Plants > Roots >... | reverse complement strand
CGGGTTCAGCTGAGCGACGCACTTCAGGTGTGCCGGGATGAAACAACCTCACCGCTGCTGGTCTCTGGTGGCCTGCAGGCCACCAGAGACCCCTTTGGTTGTTGACCGCATCTTTGCGGCCAACACGCCTAACCTACCTCATTGGCGACATACAAGGATGACAGTTTTCTAGGCCGAGGCTTTTTTGCTGTCCGCAGCCTTCCGTGTCTGCCATTCCTCGTAGGCCAGCCGCTTCATGTGGAAGGGGTCGCGGGTGCGGGAATAGCCGCCGCCTTCGCCGCCCTGGAGGCGTCCGATGATGTGCATTTTCTCGGTGTGAACGCGGAGATTTTTCGCGTCGATGAATTCGTCGCGGATATGGACGGCGAGCAGTTCGCCGATGGTCACTTGAGTGTGGCCGATCAGCACCGTCTGGACTTCGCGGGCCTCGATCTGGGCCGGGGCGGCACTGAGGCGAGGAGGCTTGACGAGCGTGGAGGGCTCGGTGGCCAGTCCGATTTCCGCCACCTCGCTGACGCCTTCCGGAAAATCGGTTGCGCAGAGGTTCATGAGTTCGGCGTTCTCCTCGGTGACGATATTGATGACGAACTCGCGCGAACGGCGGATGTTGCGAAAGCTGTCCTTGGTTCCGCCGCCGGGACGCTGGCCGATGCCGAGGACGGCGAGGGGAGGATCGTCGCCCATGAGGTTGAAGTAGCTGAAGGGTGCGGCGTTGACACTGCCGTTCTCGTTGAGGGTCGTCACCCAAGCGATGGGGCGGGGCACGACGAGGCTGGAGAGAATGTGGTAGCGCTTGCCGGGGCTGAGGTCAGAGAGGGTGAGGTGCATGGGGGGGAATTATTTGATGTGCGCGAAAGCCAAAAGCAGCACGGGCGTGGCGATTCCCAGAGTCAATGCGATCCAGACGGGGATCCGATTGCGAACCATAGTAAAGGCGAGGATTATGCCGAGGGAAATGGAGATGACCAACGCCATACTCATCGCCACGACCAACCATTTCATGGGCGAGGTTGGCTGTATCTTGGCGCCCTTACTTGTGCCGGTCTGGCCTGAAATCCTTAACTTGCCCAGGGTCCCTGTATCAGAGGCAGGGAAATATTGCGCTTTATGGATTTCAGATACCCTCCACATAGTACTGCCCCAATTGACATAGCCCATCGTTTGCGCCCAGCCTGTTATGACAAAGAGCAATAATAAAGGTGCAAAGAAGACGCTAAGATAAAGATGCAGACGACGCACCCAAAACAGCCAATTACCGTGCATGGATCCATCGTATCCGATATGCCTACGCTTGTCATGGCTGGTGCGCTGAGGCATACTGGGCAATGCCTTTGGTGCTCAATCGCCGCATTCAGCCGTTGCATGGCTTGGTTGATCTTGTGCCGCTCGTGTCGGTCGTTCTCCTGCTGCTCTGCTTTTTCCTGTTGAGTTCGTCGTTTGTCCTGCAGCCGGGCATCAAGATCGATCCTCCCCATTCGGTCTACGGTGTGGGATTGCCTTCGAGCCGACTGATCGTCGCGGTGACCATGGCTCCCCAGCAATACGACGCCGACGGCAAGCCGCTCAAGCGGACTCCGGTCCTTTACTTCAACGACCAGATCGTCACGCTCGATGGTCTTCGCACGGCGCTCGACCAGTTGCCGCCCAGCCGGATCACCCCTTCGCTGGTCGTCAAAGCCGACCACGACGTGCCGTTCGACGTGATCAGCAGCATCATTGATGTCGGTCATCGCTTCCCGGTCATTCTTGGCACGCAACCCGGCGCGGCCACGCCGTCTCCCTAAACGCCCTTATCATGTCGACCCAGACCCCGGCCCGGCCTGCTGCTCCTGAGGCGGCACCGTCCGGCCCTGATCCGATGGACCAGGCGCTGGCGATGGTGCGGCCCTGGATCGAGTACATTCCTCCGCAGCAACGGCGGCTCGGGCTCTTCATCTTTCTCGCCCTGCTGGTCCATGTGGCGTCTTTCTTTTTTATTCGCATTGATACGACCCGCGCCGAGTTGCGTCATCAGTTGCGTCCGCACGTGACGGTGGATGGAACGCGAGCGGCTGCGGTGTCCGGTCAACCGGCGGGCGATGATTTCTGGGACCGGATGAACGATCCGCGGGTCTATCTTTTTCCATCGACGGATTCCTCCCGGAGTCCGTCCGGCGGTCAGCCGTTTGATTTCACGGCGATCAGCCCCAACTTGGGAAATTCCGAAATGCCTCCGACGGCACCGCCCCAGGGCTTCCAGTTCGTCCATCCGGTCAATCCTCCGCTTGACCAGCGCGCCAGTGAGGCAATGGACCCGGCACGCCAGCCCTTTGTCTACAATGAACCGGCGCCGCTCATTGCACCGAACACCACGTGGCAGTGGGACAACGCCCTGGCCACACGCCAGCCGATGGGGATGCCGGAGTTGCCGTCGCCGATTTCGGATACGGACCTGACGCCGACGCAAATCCGGATTGCGGTCAGTCCCGGAGGGGCGGTGGACCATGTGCTCGTGGAGCAAAGCTGCGGCAGGGCCGACCTGGACCAGCAAGCGATCGAGGCGGCGCAGAGAGTCCGCTTTCAATCCGTGGACCAAGCCAAGCTGCAGTGGGGCCGAGTCACCATTTTCTGGCATTATTCCGGGCGGGTCCGTGAAGAAGTCGTTCCCACGCCGCCCGCAGGGCCCTAAAAATATCACCCTGAGCCTGTTGACGAACTTCTGACTTATTCTCCCCCAAAATTTTACCGCCCGTGAAACTCTCTCTTGTCCATTTTTTTGTCCTGTACGTGACAGTTTTTCTTGCGGTGCTGCTGATCGCATGGTTGTTTTTCCTGCGGACGCGCCGCCGGTCGGAATTGGACGCGCGGCGAGTTTTTATTTGTGGGTCTTGTCAGAACGCTTTCACTGAATGCGTGCCTTACCAAAGGCCGCGTTGTCCGCAGTGCGGGGCGGTCTACGAAGGCAAGGCTTTAAAGGAGTAATCAGACAGGGGAAGGTGAGCCGGACGTCATCGGAAAGCCGATACCTGATGGTTTCCGTGAAAAAATACTTGTCAAAGTCGCATGCCAGCTTTCATTCTTCCAAATGGCGACCGTACCTAATTCCAGCTTTGACGAGCCGTTCTTCCAGTCGGCAGACAAATTCTTCACGACAAACTGCAACACCGGCCTGACGTTTGACGACATAACGCTCGCGACCCTCTATTCGGAAATCCTTCCCCGCGACACGCAGTTTGACACGGTGCTCGCGGACAATCTGCGGTTGAACATCCCGGTCATCTCCTCGGACATGGACACCGTGACGGAATCGCGCATGGCCATCGCCATGGCGCTGAACGGCGGTCTCGGCCTCCTCCATTACAACATGCCGGAGAAGCAGCAGCTTTCCGAGGTCAGCCGCGTAAAAAATCATGTCCACGGCTTGATCCAGGACCCCATCAAGGTCTCACCCGACCAATTGGTGGGTGATGTGCTGGGGATGATTGAGCAAAAGAAATTCGGCTTCAGCACCTTTCCGGTCGTCGATGGCCAGGGAAAGCTGGTCGGATTGCTGCCGGGACACGTGGTCAAGCCGCGTTATGCCCAGCGCAAAGTTGCGGAGGCGATGCAGCCTCGCGCGCAAATCCAGACGATCAATAAAAAGGAACTGGGCAAGGACCCGATCGCGCGCGCGGATAAATTTTTCACCGAAAACCTGGGCATTCACAAGCTGCTGGTGGTGGACGACGAGGACAACCTATGCGGCCTGATCACCCTTAATGACGTCGAACACATCACGGCGGAGCGCACGGCGCAATTCAAGCCGGCGCGCGATGCCCACTTCCGCCTGATTTGCGGCGCGGCCATCTCGGCCACCCGGAATGCGTTCGGGGATCTCGATAAAAAAAGGATTCTCGAGCATGTCAACAACCTGGTCGAACGCGGCCTGGACGTGGTGGCGGTCTCGACCGCACATGGTTACACGAAAGGCGTGGGCGATACCGTCAAGGTCCTGCGGGACGCGTTTCCCCAATTGCCGATCATTGCCGGTAATGTGACCAGCGCGGCCGGGGTGGAATTTCTGGCCGACTGTGGAGCGAACGCCATCAAAGTCGGGCAGGGACCGGCCTCGATTTGCACGACGCGCATTGTGGCGGGCATCGGCATTCCCCAATTGACCGCCCTTTATGTCTGCTCACTCGCAGCGGCGAAGAAAAAGGTCACCATTCTCTCCGACGGAGGGATCACGAAATCGGGAGACGTGGTGAAAGCGTTGACGTTGTCTCACGCCGTCATTTGCGGCGGGATTTTTGCCGGTTGCGACGAGACCCCGGGCGATATCGTCGAAATCAGCGGCAGCCACTACAAGAAATATCGCGGCATGGGCAGCATGGGCGCGATGAAGGCGGGTTCTGCGGCGCGCTACGGCCACGGGAAAAATCCGACCCAGAAGGTCGCCCCCGAGGGCATCGAGGCACTGAAGGAAGCCTGTGGCTCGGTCGATCTCGTCCTGGCGCAACTCATTGGTGGCATCCAAAGCGGCATGGGCTATCTCGGTGCGGCGAACCTGGAACAGCTTCGGGCCAAGGCGCGTTATATCCGCGTGACGGCTGCCGGTATGCGCGAAGCCGCCCCTCACGATGTCGTGGAATTGAAAACTGGTTATTAGTTTTGCTCCTCATTCCCAAGTTTTATTTGGTAACGAGAAAGAATTTGAGGTGTTCACTGCCGTACCTGGCGGCGGTGCCTTTTCGGCTTAGCTGGACGAGACATATCCCGGTTCACTAATGGATCATGTGGATGTGCTTTTGAGAACAGTCCAGCGTACTTGCCACGTTCTTAAAAAAGCGTACGCCATGATTAGGCCGAGAAGGACTATGTAGCACAAGAGGGCCAAAGTCACTAAGGCTAGAGCGGTATCCTGTTGATCCAAGGGATCAGGTGGAACTTGTGCCGAATAGAGGAGAACGCCGCAGATGGAGAGTGCTCCGATGAGGTAGATCCACATTCGACGGAGTTGCAGGGCCGCTGACCAAAACGAAAAAAGCAGACCTCCGTAATGAAAGGCATAAAGAACGAACGAGGCATCAATCAGGACGTTCTCAAGAAATGTAGCTTGCCATCCATTCCCAGAGCCTTCGTGTGGTAGGCATAGGAAGATGTAAATTGAGCTGCCTAGTGCATAAATCACCGTGAGCATCCACGGAACTGCAAGTACCAGATAGGAGATAATCGACCAAGAGCGCATAACTTCAGCTCTGCTTCCTCGTCTTCAGCAATGAAGCCACGATGGAGAGGCCGATGATTCCTCCCACGACGCAGAGCGAGGTGACGGTGGAGACGTGGTAGAGCCAGCCGAAGACCATCTTGGCGCCTATGAAGATGAGGACGAAGGCGAGGCCAATGTGGAGGTAGACGAGGTTCTTCACCGCGCCGGCGAGGACGAAGTAGAGGGAGCGGAGGCCGAGGATGGCGCAGACGTTGGAAGTATAGACGATGAAGGGATCGGTCGTCACGCCGAAGATCGCTGGGATGGAATCGAGCGCGAAGACGAGGTCGGTGAGCTCCACCATGAGCAGGACGATGAAGAGCATCGTGACCTTCAATCGACCTTCCTCGCGCACGAAGAAATGAAGGCCGTCGCTGGTCTGGCTCACGGGCAGGAAGCGGCGGGAGAGTTTCATCACCCAATGGGTCTCCACGTCGAGTTCCGCCTCATGGTCGTGCCGCAGCATGCTGACGCCTGCGTAGAGAATGTAAGCGCCGAAGAGATAGATCACCCACTCGAACCGCTCAAGTAACGCCGCTCCCGCGCCAATCATGATGCCGCGCATGATCAGCGCGCCGATCACGCCCCAGAAGAGGAGGCGGCGTTGCTGTTCCTGGGCGATCTGGAACGAGGCGAAGATGAGAACGAAGAGGAAGAGGTTGTCGACGCTGAGGGAATACTCGATCACATAACCGGCGAAGAACTCGGAGCCCTTGCTCCAGCCTTCCTGGTAGGTCACCCAGCCGCCGAAGCCGACAGCGAGCGCGACCCAGACCAGCGTGGTCACGACCGATTCCAGCATCGACGCGGTGCGCTGCTTGCGGTTCAAGACCGTCAGGTCCAGCACGAGCAGGACGAGTACGGCGGCATTGAAGCCGATCCAGAAGGTAAGGGGGGTCTCAACCATCTGCGGCACTCTAGCCGTCGAGGTGGTGGGGTCAATGCGCGAAGCGTTCCTGGCCGAGGCCTGACTTTTCCTTTCAGGTTCTTCCTCCAACGTCTTTTCCTTCAAAAATTCTTCCTTGGCACGACTCTTGCGGAAAAACCGCGTTTTTCCGGTTTACAACCGGCAATCTCGCCCCACTGTTTCCTGAACTATCCCCATGGCCACCGTATCTCCCGCAAGCACCCCAGAAGCCCTTTCCGCGGAAATCCGCCAATTGGGTCATATCCTGGGCGAAGTCATCGTCAAACTTGAAGGCAAACCCATCCTCGATTTGGAGGAAAACCTGCGCCTGCTGGCGAAAAGCAGCCGGTCGGGCGATGCGAAGGCGGAGCGCGACTTGCAGGCGTCCGTTAAAAAGCTGACGGTGTCCGAGGCGGGCCGCATGGCCATGGCCTTCACGGTCTACTTTGAATTGGTCAATCTCGCCGAGGAGACGCACCGCATCCGGTTGCTGCGGCAGCGTCGACGCGCTTTCTACACGGTGCCGGGTACCCCGCCGATGCGGGAATCGATCGGCGCGGCGTTGCGGGAGCTCAAGGCCAAGAACGTCCCGGTCGAGAAGGTGCAGTCGCTGCTCGACAAGCTTTCCATTGAGCTTGTCTTCACGGCGCACCCGACGGAGTCGAAGCGCCGCACCATGCTCAACAAGCTGCAACGGCTCTCGCAGCGGCTGCACAATCCCGAGGCGTTCATTGAGGACGAGGTCACCGGCCTGACGAATCCGCGGGCCTTGGAGCGGGAAATTACTGCGCTCTGGCTGACCGACCGCTCGCGGTCCGCGCGACCGCATGTCACGGACGAGGTCCGCACTGGACTGTGGTACTTCGACACAACGCTCTGGCAGACGGTGCCGTTGTTGCAGGATGAACTTGAACGTGCCCTGGCGGAGACTTATCCCACGATCAAGGCACCGACCCGCTGGATCACGTTTGGCACCTGGATGGGCGGCGACCGCGATGGCAATCCCTTCGTGACGCCGACGGTCACCGCTGAGACGATGGTCTTGCACCGGCGCCTCGCGCTGGAAAAGATCCAGGCGTCGTTGCGCGGACTGTCGCGCCAGTTGTCGGTTTCTTCGCAACTCGATGCTGTTTCGCCTGAATTGCTCAAGCGCCTGGAAGCGGATGAATCGACTGATCCGCACCTGGCCACGCTGCGCGAGCGCTATCCGCACGAGCCTTACCGGCTCGCGCTGGCCGGACTCCGGTCGCGCCTCATGGCCGCGGAGGAATCGGAAAATCCCGACTGGCTCGCCGCTCCCAAGGCGGGAGACGGCTCGGAATCGGTCGTCAAGACGAGTGAAGTCCGGGAAATCCTGGATCTCATCAGCGACAGTCTCTCGACGCATCGGGGTGCGCTTTTGGCGGAGGGTGAACTGCAGCGGCTGCGCCAGCAGGTCACGCTGTTCGGGCTGAGCGTGGCCCGGCTGGACGTCCGGCAGCATTCGATGCGGCATGAGACCGCGATGGCGGAAATTCTCAAGGCAACCGGTGCTTGTGCCGACTACGCGGCGCTCTCGGAAGAAGAACGACTCGCCCTGCTGATCAAGGTGCTGGCCATGCCCGCGCCGAAGTTGCCGGAGAACTTCACGGCGGAAACCAGCGATGTCATTGGTTCGCTCCGTGTCCTGAAACGGGCTGTCGAGCTATATGGCGAAGAAGCGGTCGGCGCTTACGTCATCAGCATGACGCACGATCTTTCCGACATTATTGAGGTCATGGTCTTCCAGCATCTCGTCGGCATCACGCTCGATATTGCGCCGCTGTTCGAGACGCTCGGCGATCTTGAGGCTGCGCCGGGGATCCTCACGCAGATGTTCGAGTGCGCGCCGTACCGCGAGCATCTTCGCGCCCGCCACGATCACCAGATGATCATGCTAGGATATTCCGACAGCAACAAGGACTGCGGTTATCTCACGGCCAATTGGGCGCTCTTCCAGGCGCAGGAAACGATTTCCGATGTCTGCAAGCAGCGGAACCTCGGCCTGACGCTTTTCCACGGCCGCGGCGGCAGCATCGCGCGTGGCGGAGGCCCGGCGGCCAAGGCGATCCTGGCCCAGCCGTGCGGCTGTTATGATTCGAAGATTCGCGTCACGGAACAGGGCGAGGTGCTCTCGACCCGCTATCACGATCCCGACCTTGCTTTCCGCATCATCGAGCAGATGGCCTACGGCGTCCTCCTCGGCGCCCATGCCGCCCAGGAAGAAGCGCAGGTGCCCGAGTCGTGGCGCACGGCGATGACCGAGATGTCGAAACTGGCGTACACGGCCTACGCCAATCTCGTCCACAAGGACAAGCAGTTCATCGAATTCTGGCGTGTCGCCACACCGATCGAGGAGATCAGCGGGCTCAAGCTGGGCTCGCGGCCGACGTTCCGCAAGGCGACCACGTCGGTTGAGGACTTGCGCGCCATCCCGTGGGTCTTCTCCTGGATGCAGAGCCGCTTTGTTTTCCCCGGCTGGTATGGGCTCGGCAGCGCGCTGGAACAATACTCTGCGAAGGGCGCCACGGAGGCCGCTCTGCTCAAGACGATGTACAAGGAGTGGATGTTCTTCAAGGCGACGATCGACAACGCGCAGTTGACCCTGCTCAAGGCCGACATGAAAATCGCCTCGCACTATGCGTCGCTGGTGCCGGACGAAGCGATCCGTACCCGTATTTTCGACAACATCGCGGAGGAATTTCATCGCACCGAGATGTCGATTCTCGCGCTGACCGAGCAAAAGGCGCTGCTGGAACATGAGCCGGTCCTGGCCAAGTCGGTCCAGCTCCGCAATCCGTACATCGATCCGCTGAACTACATCCAGGTCGACATGATCAAGCGTCTGCGCGGCATGGCCGACAAGGCGACACCGGAGGCCGACGCGATCCGCGCGGTCATTGAGCTCACCATCAATGGTGTGAGCGGCGGCCTGAAGAACACGGGTTGATTCCTGCCGGGCAGGGAACAATCCTCCTATTTTTGCACCGACGCCTGCTGGCTTTTCAGCCATTCGAGGGCCTGTTCAATCTTCGGATTGCCGGGGCTCATCTTCAGCGCTGTTTCAAACTGGGCAATCGCGTCGGGAAGCCGGCCCATCTTCGCGAGGACCAGTCCCTGGGTGCAGTAGGCGAGGACATAGTCGGGATTGATCTGGATCGCCTCCTGGCACTGCGCCAGCGCGTCCTGGAGTTGGCCGGCCTGCAGCAAGGCATTGCCGAGGCCATTGTGCGCCTCGGTGTACGCGGGGCTAAGGCGGACGGCTTCCCGATAATGCGCAATGGCCTCGGGAAGATGGCCGGTTGCGATCAGGGCGTTGCCGAGGTTGTTGTGCGCGGCAGCGTAGCCCGGATCGAGCCTGACGGCCTCCTCGAATTGTCCGGCGGCTTCAATGGGTCGTCCCGATTGAAGGTAAATTACGCCAAGATTGTTGTGCGCAATCCACACGGTCGGATCGCGTGCGATGACATAGAGATTGTTCGCCTCGCGACTGACAAAGGCGGCGGCATAGCTGTGACTTTGCAAGGCCAGCGCGCCGATGACCACGGAGACGGTACCCGCGCCGACGGCGCGGAACGCGGGCGAAAGCCGGGGGCCGGTGGCTTCCAGCGCGGCGACGGTGACGCCGATCAAGCCGATGATCGGGAGATACAAAAAGTGGTCCATCACGCGAGTGAAGTTCATGTAGGAAATGCCGATGAAGCCGAGGAACGGGGAGAGGAAGAGCACAAAAAAGCCGAGACCTAGCAGGGCATGACGGCCCCAAGTCTTACGCCGGCTCCAGCACCACGCGATTCCCGCGAGCAGGGCCAGCCAGGGGAGGAAATCGCGGAAAGATGGAATCGCGAAATTCCACTGTGGATAAAAGGGCAGCAGATGCATGGGCCAGAAAAACTGCAGAAAATAAAAGACCAAGGCTGCTCCGGCGCAGGCCAGGCGCGACCAGAAGTCGCCGAGAAGAATGGGCTCGGGCGTGGTATGATGAATCTCCCGGAACCACGCTCCGGCCTTCACGGTCAGCAAGACAAGGACGATGGAAATAAGCAGGAAAGGCAGGGCGGTTTTCACGTCACGCCAGCCGATATTTCCCCGTTTCCACCAGGCATAGAGCAGGATCAGGGCGGGGAAGGGGGCCGCGGAAATCTTGCAGAGCATGGCCGCGAGAAAGAATGCGAGAGCCAGCCAGTAGTCGCGCGCGTCCCTGCGTTCCTCGTAATCGATCCATGCGCTCATCGCCAAGAGCAGGGGTGTCAGCGAAAGCATATTTTTCAGCTCGGCGATCCACGCCACCGATTCGACCTGCACCGGATGGATCGCGAAGACCAGCCCGCCCAGCCAGGCGAGGCGCAGGCGGAGTTTTGCGAGGAGCCACCAGACGAGCAAGGCGTTGACGATGTGCAGTCCGACGTTGGTCAGGTGATAGCCCAAGGGCTCGGATCCCCAGAGTTGCCACTGCAACCAGCGCACGGTTTCCTCCACGGGGTAGTATTCGATGAAGCTGCCGGGAGCGAACCAAGTCTTCCAGAGTCGGGCGGGATCATGCTGGAGCGGGTTGTCCAGGACGTAAAGCCCGTCGTCCATCAACCATGTCCCATGGAAGGCGGGCGAGAAGGCCCAGAGCGTTGCCGTGACGATCAATGCCGCCTGCAGCCAAGGTACGACGCTGCTTTTTCTCTTGGTCGAATCCACGTCACTCTACCAATCCCGAAATCATCTCCAAAAGCAAGACCAGACGTTGTGAGGGCGGGTATGGCTTCCTACTTGGGGGTCTGCTTTGGATCCAGCAGCATAGATTTGATGGCATCGAGAACCTTGGAATTAGCGGGCTCGAGACGTCGGGCTGTTTCAAACTCCTCCAGCGCGGCGGCGTGGTCTCCCATTTTGGCGAAGATGAGTGTCAGGGTGCAGTGGATGCTGACATTGTTGGGAGCAACGCGGAGGGCTGTTTCACAAGTGGCTTTGGCCCGGGCCAGATCGCCTGTCTGTATCAAGGCATTGGCCAGGGCATTATAGGCCAGGATGTAGTTGGGATTGTGCTGCAAGGCTGCCTCAAAATGGGGAATGGCCTTGGAGGCATGCCCACTATAGAAGAGGACATTGCCCAAGCCGGTCCGGGCCTCGCTGTTTTCAGGATCGATCTTCAGGGCCATGGAAAATTCCTTATACGCATCGGCGAGCCGATAGCGTTCGAGCAGGAGCAGGCCGAGGTTGGTATAGGCTGGCGATGAGTTGGGATCGCGCGAGAGGGTGTAGGTCCAGAGCTGGAATTGGTTTGCAAAATTGGAGGCATACGCGTGACTTTCCCAGGCCAGCGCGGCGATCAATACCGCAACGAGGCCCATGCCGAAACGACGGGGCAGGGGAGACAGGCGTTGGTTGATTTGATCCAGGCCTGCCACCGCCAAACCGATCAATCCGATCAAGGAGAGATAATCGAGATGATCCAGCGACCAGACCATCGATCCATACTGTAATTGAATGGAGCCGATCGTGGGCAGGAGATTGATCAGAAAGAAGCCAAGGCCCAGCAAGACGTGCCGGCCCCAGCTTTTTCGCTGAATCCAGCACCAAAAGAGAGCAGCCAGCAAGGCCAGGCCGGAGAGCAGTTGCCAAAGAGAAACCGTGTCCACGCGCCATGGTGGGTAGAGGGGGAGGAGTCCAACCGGCCAGATCGCCTTGCCGATAAAAAACAGGGCCGTCTCTTCGGCACAAAGGAGTCTTGGCCCCAGGCCGGCAAGAGGGGGCAGATAATTCATCGGCACGCTCTTGGATTGCACGAGCCAGACGGTCATCGACACCAGGGCGACAGCCATGATCCAGAACGGCGTGCTGATTTTCAGGTCTCTCCAGCCGATGCGTCCGTGTTTCCACCAGGCATAAAGGAGAATAATGGCGGGGAAGAAGGCCGTGGTGACCTTGCAGAGCATCGCAACGATGAACCAGAGTGCGGCCATGAGGTAATCGCGGGGACGGCGTTGCTCTTCATAATCGATCCAGCAGCACATCGCCAGAAGCGCCGGCGGCAGGGAAAGGGTGTTCTTTAGCTCGGCGATCCATGCGACCGATTCGACGGTGACGGGATGGACGACGAAGAGAAGTCCCCCCAGCCACGCGAACCGCAGGCCGAGCTTGGCGAGGAGCTGCCAGATGAGCAGCGCGCTGCAGAGATGCAGCACGATATTGGTCAGGTGATAGCCGAGCGTGTCCATGCCCCACAGCCGCCACTGCACCCACTGGACATCGGCCTTGATCGGATAATAGAAGGTCAGGCGGGAGGGCATGAACCAATTCATCCACCAGCCCGCCGGATCAAGCGTGACCGGATTTTGGTAGATGTCGGCGGCATCGTCCCCGAGCCAGTCACCGTGGAAAACCGGCGAGTAGATCCAAAGTCCGGTCACGACGATGAGCAAGCCCTGCCAGAGCGTTATTCGGCCTCGGAAAAAAGTAACAAGCTGGGCCACTAGCCGGTTAATTAACCAGTTGAACTGGCACATGAAAAGGGGAGACTGGAGTTCCTATGAAAAAACTCCTCCTCGGTCTCACACTCTCTCTCGTTATCACCGGTTCGGCGCTCGCCGCTGACGATCACACCTATCAGGTCACGGGTCCCGTGCTCGCGGTCACGGACACCACCATCACCGTGCAGAAGGGCAAGGAACCGTGGACGGTGTCGCGCGACGCCGCTACCAAGATCACGGGCGATCTCAAGGTCGGTGCCAAGGTGACGATCAAGTACCATATGACGGCGGATACGGTGGTGGTGAAGTAGAAGCTGATTCTTTTCCGTGGATGTCTCCTCGCCGGGTGGGTGAGGGGACATCCACATTTCGCTTTTTCACCGGCGTGTTGTTTCGTAGGCTGAAAAGCCCATGAAATCATACGCGTCCAAAAAGTCGAAGTCACGTCCCACTCTGCAACGTAAATGGTCCGGGACTCTCGTCGATGCGCCCGAGCGCGCGCAGAGCCGCGCCATGCTGCATGCGGTCGGGTTCGAGCGGGGGGATTTCAAGAAGTCCCAGATCGGCATCGCCTCGACCTGGAGCCAGGTCACGCCCTGCAACATCCACATCGACAAGCTCGCCATCGCCTCGGCGGAAGGCGTGGCCAAGGCTGGCAGCAAGCCGCTGATTTTTAACACCATCACCATCTCCGACGGCATCTCGATGGGGACGCAGGGGATGAAATATTCGCTCGTGTCGCGCGAAGTGATCGCCGATTCGATCGAGACCGTGATGGGCTGCGAGATGCTCGACGGCCTCGTGGCCATCGGCGGCTGCGACAAGAACATGCCGGGTTGCATGATCGCCATCGCGCGGCTGAACCGGCCCGCGGTGTTTGTCTACGGCGGCACGATTTTGCCCGGCTGTTTCCAGAAGCGGGATGTGGATATCGTTTCCGTGTTCGAGGCGGTGGGCGCACACGCCGCGGGCAAGATGAGTGACGCCGATCTCGAGAGCCTTGAGAAGTGCGCCATCCCCGGGCCTGGCTCGTGCGGCGGCATGTACACGGCGAACACCATGGCCAGCGCGATCGAGGCGCTCGGGATGAGCTTGCCCAACAGCTCCGCGCAGAACGCGATTTCCACCGCGAAGAATGAGGACGCGAAGAACGCGGGCGCGGCGGTCCATCGCCTGCTCGACCTCGGCATCCGCCCGCTCGATATCATGACGAAGAAGGCGTTCGAGAACGCCATCACGGTGGTGATCGCCCTCGGCGGCTCGACCAACGCGGTGCTGCACCTGCTCGCCATCGCGCATGCGGCGGGCGTGAAGCTCGGGCTGGATGACTTCACCCGCATCGGCAAGCGCGTGCCGGTGCTGGCCGACCTCAAGCCGAGCGGCAAGTACGTCATGGCCGCGCTCGTCGGCATTGGCGGACTCACCCCGTTGATGAAGCGGCTGCTCGACCAGGGGCTGCTCCATGGCGATTGCCTCACTGTGACCGGCAAGACCGTGGCGGAGAACCTCAAGAACGTGAAGGATTACGAAAAGGGCCAGGACATCATCCGTGATTTCGATAATCCGATCAAGTCCAGCAGCCATCTCGTGATCATGTACGGCAACCTGGCGCCGATGGGTGGCGTGGCGAAGATCTCGGGCAAGGAAGGGGAGAAATTCTCCGGCCCTGCGCGTGTCTTCAATTCCGAGGAGGAGACGATGCAGGCGATCCTCAAGGACAAGATCAAGGCGGGTGATGTGATCGTCATCCGTTACGAGGGGCCGAAGGGCGGTCCCGGCATGCGCGAAATGCTTTCCCCGACCTCGGCCATCATGGGTCGCGGCCTCGGCAAGAGCGTGGCGCTGATCACCGACGGGCGGTTCTCCGGCGGCACGCACGGTTTTGTGGTGGGCCACATCTCACCCGAGGCGCACCTCGGCGGTCCGTTGGCGCTGATCAAGAATGGCGACCACATCACCATCGACGCCAAGAACCATCAGCTCAACCTCGACGTTCCGCAGCGCGAACTCACCAAGCGCCGCAAGGCCCTCAAGCTGCGGAAGCCGGTCTTCACCCGGGGCGTCCTCGCCAAGTATGCGGACCATGTGAGCCAGGCGCATCTGGGGGCGATTACGGATGGGAGTTTGGAGAGCTAGAGATGAAATGCTGTTCCAGTTGCTTCAACGACGTATTGCTCCAAGAGCATATACGGAAGCACGGAGTAGCAGGAACTTGTGCTTTTTGTAATTCTGAACAGGAATCGACGATTGATCCAACGATGCTGAATCAGTTGTTTCAGCCTGTGATAGAACTTTTTCAGTTGTCGCAAGATTCCGAAGGCGAATCTTTAGCTTACTGTTTGAATGAGGATTGGGATATCTTCAGTGATCACTTAACGCTGGATGAACAAAATGAGTTGCTCGACGAAATTCGCTTTGGTGATTTGAGGCCAAAGGAGCGATATCTAGAGGATAATAGTAGTGAATTGTGGATTCCTAATAGCGATCTCTTTTATGGTTCTCGAAGTGAGGAGTGGTCCGAATTTTCATATCACATTCGGTATAAGAGGAGATTTATTTTGGCTCCTTCCGAAGAGGATCGATTTACAGATCCTCGGAAATGGCTCCCCTCACTGTTAAAGGGCATCACTAAGATGTACTCCCCGAAAGCAAGGTTTTTTAGGGCTCGGCGTGGGGGGAATAAAGAAAAGTATAAGGTTATAGAGCCTTATGCAGCAAAAGATATGGAAGCTCCACCTCCTGAAAAAGCCGTTTATGGGCGAGCGAATCCCCCTGGCATTGCCTATCTATACGCAGCAGAGGATGAGAAAACTGCGATTTCCGAAGTACGTCCGCATGTGGGAGAACTGGTTACTTTGGCCAAACTACATCCCAAGCGAGAGCTGCGAATTGTAGACTTAACCAAAGTTCCTAAGGTTAGAAGCGCTTTCGAATCAAATCTTCACGAACAAATCGAGCGAACTAAGATACTTCGAGCATTAAACCATGAGCTTGCTCGCCCAGTTCATCCAGATGAAAGTGCCGTTAGATATGTGCCATGTCAGTACTTGGCTGAAATAATCCTTGATGCAGGTATGGACGGTATTCTTTATTCAAGTTCGGTTTCCGATTCCGGGAATAATTTAGTCTTATTCTTCCCGAATAGTGTCGAGTTTGAGGAAGAGACAGGATTTGTAAAAATTTCAAAAGTTGACGTCAGTTATTATCGGAGGTGAGTTCCATCTCTTCCTCGTTTTCTAAGTGGAGATTGGATACGAGAAGAAAGTTGTCTGGGACATTGAGATTGAAATCCCAAGCAGTAAAACGCCATTATCTTGCCATGAACACCGTGGCTGAGATCGTGTCCGCGATTGAACGCTTGCCATCGGAGCAAATGGAGGAAATTGCCGCTTGGCTGGAACAGTTTCGGTCGACTGTTGGTGCCTCTGCCATCATCTTTTCTCAACTGGACGCCGAAGAGAGCGAAGGGGAACAATGGCAGCAGCCGAAGTAGCCTCCTAAGGTTGGCCAGACCTTTCAGACGCAGAGGGATCATCATCCCTCATTTTTCCCCATCTTTTTCTGTTAAACGCGGCTCAGTCCGCTTAAATTTCAATTCTTATGACTCACATCAAGCTCTTCAGTCCCGGACCCATTGAAGTGTCGGAAAAAACGATGCGCGCGTTCTCGCGACCGATGATCGGGCACCGATCGAAGGATTTCCAGGCGCTCAATGCCGCGATCCAGCCGGGACTGCAGGAGCTTTTCTTCACGAAGCAGCCGGTCTTTGTCAGTACCAGCTCGGCGTGGGGCGTGATGGAAGGGGCGATCCGCAACATGGTCGCCAAGAAGGTGCTTTGCTGCATGAGCGGTGCGTTTTCGGACAAGTGGTTTGATGTCGCCAAGAAGTGCGGCAAGCAGGCCGATTCGCTGCAGGTCGAATGGGGCCAGCCGATTCTGCCCGAGGCCATCGAGGCCAAGCTGGCCACCGGCGAATTCGATGCCATCACGCTCATTCATAACGAGACCAGCACGGGCACGATGAATCCGCTGCCGGAAATCGCGGCGGTGGTGAAGAAGTTCCCCGACGTGATGTTCATCGTCGATTGCGTCTCGTCGTTCAGCGGCATGAAGATTCCGTTCGATGAACTCGGTATTGACGTGATGCTGGCCGGGACGCAGAAGGCGCTGGCGTTGCCCGCGGGCGCGGCGGTCTTTACCGTCTCGGAAAAGGCCTACGCCAAGGCGGCGACGATCAAGGACCGCGGTTACTACTTCGATTTCCTCGAGTTCAAGAAGAACCAGGAATCGAGCATGACGCCGACGACGCCGAGCATCTCGCATTTCTACGCGCTCCAGAGCAAGCTGGAGGACATCGCGGCGGAAGGGCTGGAGAACCGCTACGCGCGCCATCTTGAGAACGCGAAGGTCACGCGTGCGTGGGTCAAGGAACGCGGCTTCGCCTTCTTCCCAAAGGAAGGCTACGAATCGATCACGCTGACCTGCGTGGCCAACAACAAGGGCATCGATGTGGCGAAGCTCAACAGCCTGCTCAAGACGAAGCACTCGTGCATCATCGACGGCGGCTACGGCAAGATCAAGGGGACCAGCTTCCGCATCTCGCACATGGGTGACGAGAGCACGGAGAACATCAAGCAGCTCCTGGGCTGGATTGATGGGTGCTTGGCGGAGCTCTAGCCGCCGCTGTTCCCAGCGGCTGAAGGCAACAAAGTTGCGCCGACAAGGACGTTCCCAGGTGAAACTTGGGAACGAGGAAGAAACATCTATGGACTTATCTGGCTCCAAGACGGCAGCGGACTCTTTGGAAATCAGCCAGACGGGCCCGGCACAATTTGAAGAAGTCCTGGCCATGGTCTCTGAATTTCATGAGATCGCCCACCTTCCTTTCACCACCGTCAGTACCGGCGAAGCGCTGCGTCGATTGCTCGAGAATCAAAATCACGGATTTGTGTTGAGGGCCCAAAAAGCCTCGATGACAGCCGGCTACATTCTGATTGGTTTTGGCTATAGCCTGGAGTTCGGCGGGCGGGATGCATTTGTCGACGAGCTCTATGTGCGTCCATCTTATCAAGGGCAGGGAATTGGGACGGCGTTGCTGGCGGCGGCGGAGCAGGTTGCGGCGAAACTTGGCGTAAAAGCGTTCCATCTGGAGTCCGATTTTGATAATCCGGGAGCCACGGCGCTTTATGAGCGTAAGTCTTACCGAAAGCATCCCCGATTTCTCATGACGAAGTGGCTCGACTCGTCCGGCGACCTGAAAGCGGCGAATCCTGAGTAGATTCCATGCGCTAAATCCCACCGGGAGAGCGATTTAGTTGTCATTTAACTTGACTTACAGGATTTCACCTCTCTAACCTACTTTCTCAGAAAGGGACATGCAGTGAAGTCTTTCGTGGTCGGGGCGGCGGGCACCTTTGTTTCCATCAAAATGGAGTTGGGAGCAAGGTCACACGCAACCTCTTGCCCGGCGCAATGGCGCCTGGGTCTTTGAATGCCTTGCCTTACCCGACAACCCCAGGACTTACACCAGCTTCATTAACTTCCCGTGAATTTGCCACGATCAGGTATGGCCACCCAGGGCCCGGATGCCGTAGCAAGGACAACAGCGCTGTTTCGTTGGACCGCCAGAGGTTCTATCGCGCAAGGGGAAGGCATCTTTCGTCGCATGGCCTAAAGCCAGAGACGGGAGATTTTCGCCGTTGGAAAAGTCAGACGATTAGCAGACAAAGCGAGCGAGCCGGTAGGGCCTGAAAAGAGCGCGGGTAGAATTTCAAGACCGCGCGATTCACGGCATGTCAGTAAACATCAAATGAGTTCAGATTATCGCCCACGTGGCGCAGGTGGAAGTGGTGGAGGCAACAGCGGTGGTGGCGGACGTCGCCGTCGCGGTGGACGCGGTCGCAGCGGTGGTGGACACAGCAGCGGCGGTTACTCGCACGAAAGCCGGGGCCACTCGAATGGCACCAGCGGTGCAGCCCCCAAGAAAAAGACCAGCTTCATCGACAAGCTCCTCGGCTTTTTCGGCAAGAAATCCAAGCCGGCCGAATCGAAGCCTCTCCGTACCGCCAGCACGGCGCGTCCCGACTTCAAGGACCGCCCTCCGCGTGAGGATCGTCCCAAGCGCGAAGACCGGCCCAAGGCTGAGCCTGTGATGCACGAGATCGTTTCCGAGAAGCTTTATGTGGGCAACCTCGCCTACGAGGCCGCGGAAAGCGACCTGTTCGACCTGTTCTCCAAGGTCGGCGCCGTGAAGAATGTTGAAATCGCCATGGACCGCCGCTCGAACCGCTCGAAGGGTTTTGGCTTCGTCGAAATGGAGTCGCTCGACACCGCCAAGGCGGCCGCCGAAAAGCTGAACCGGACCGATTTCATGGGACGGCAGATCGTGGTCAGCGGCGCAAAGGTCGACAAGCGCCCGGTCAACAATCCCCGCGAAGCGGACCCGACGGCCCATGAAGCCGATCCGCACAGCAGCAATCCCGAAGCGAGCACCTAAACAACTCTGCTTCTCAAAGACCGGCGTCACCGCAAGGTGCCGCCGGTTTTTTTGTTTCCTCCCTCTTTGTCAGCCTGAACTTGTCGAGGGATCAGCCTCCAGACGATTTTCAAGACCGCAACTCAACTGCTAATAAGCACACGTTCCGGAAGCTAATCCTTCGACAAGCTCAGGATGACTGATTGGTTGGAGAACGAGCTTCTCTTTGCAATCTATAAGCAAAAATTCCATAGCCCAGACTGGACAAAGCTAAACATAGCCCAAAACCCACCGACATTTTGACTGCCATCTGAAGAATCGATTCTTGAATTTCACCATCGCTGACCAATCCTTCCAGAAGGCCATTTGCTTTCTGACGAAGTTTGACCGGATCTTGTTCTTCTTGGAGATGCTGCCGGATGGTCGGGAGGGCTCGGTGTAAAGACTCGTTGCTTGTCTCAACTGAGTGAAGTAACACCAAGGAGATTGTCACCAAGCACGCAGTGATTAATGCTGCCATCAAAAGCTGAAGGACAACGCAGTGCCACATTTGACGAATGATGCTCGGCGGCTGTTTTTTCATCTGCGAGGTTAAAATTGGCATGATGCTTCATTTATCACAAGGAGGGGATGACGAAAGGGATTGCGCAAACCTGTCATCAGTCCTACATGGTTGTAACTGCCTCGGCCTTTGACTTTTGAATGCGCGAGCCGCACAGTTTACGCGTGAATCGCCGTACGTTTATTCGCTCCATGGGGGGCTGCGCCTGTGCCACCTTGCTGCCTTCCACATTGTTTCTCGGTATGAGCGACGCCAGGGCCATCGAGGCTGCGGACAAGCTGGATCTGCCGGCCAAGATGCGGCTCGCGGACATGGCGCTCAATGTGGCGAAGGCCCAGGGAGCGTCCTATGCCGACTTCCGCCTTTGCCGCTACCAGACCGAGTACCTCGAGGCCAAGGAGCATCGCCTGCAGACGTCGGCCACCGGGACGAGCGTTGGGTTCGCGGTGCGCGTGCTGGTCGACGGGACGTGGGGCTACGCCAGCAGTCCTCTCGCGACCGAAGTCGAAGTGAAGAAGGCCACGGCCCATGCCATTGAAGTGGCTAAGGCGAGTCAGCCGCTGCAATTGCGCAAGTTTGAATTGGAAACGCTCACCTCCTATCAGGACCGGTGGGACATGCCGATGAAGAACGATCCGTTCCTTGTGCCGGTCGACGAGAAGATCGACAAGCTGCTTTCGATCAACGAGGCCGCGATGAAGGCCGGGGCCGATTACGCCACCGCGTCGTTCGCCTTTGTCCGCGAAGAAAAATTCTTCGCCTCCAGCGTCGGCAGCCGGATCCAGCAGACGCGGGTCCGCACCATGCCGGAGACGGAAGTGACCGTGGTTGACAAGGCGACCGGCAAGTTCGCCTCGCGGGCCGGGCTCTGCGCGCCACGCGGGAGCGGCTACGATTATATTCTCGGCTACAACTTTCTCGCCGAAGCGGCCAAGTCGGCCGAGCAGGCCAGGGAGAAGCTCAAGGCGAAGTCGATTGCGCCCGGACAGTACGATCTGGTGCTCGATCCGACGCATCTCTGGCTGACCATCCACGAATCGGTGGGACATCCGACGGAACTCGACCGGGCGCTCGGCTGGGAGGCGAACTTTGCCGGGACCACCTTCTGCACGCCCGACAAGCTGGGCAAGCTCAAGTATGGCAGCCACCTGATGAACATCGTCGCCGACCGCAGCCAGGAGGGTGGGCTTTCCACCGTTGGTTACGACGATGACGGGGTGAGCTGGATCGGCAACGAAGGCTTCCCCATCGTCAAGGACGGCCTGTTCGTGAACTACCAGATGGCCATCGGGCAGGCGCAACTCATCGGACAGAAGACTTCCAACGGCTGCGCCTTTGCCGATGGTTGGGGCTCGTTCCCCATCCAACGGATGCCGAATGTCTCGCTCCAGCCGAATCCCAAGAAATGCTCGCTGGAGGACCTCTTCGCCGATGTGAAGCACGGCATTTACATCATGGGCAACGGCAGTTGGAGCATCGACCAGCAGCGGCATAATTTCCAATTTGGTGGTCAGCTTTTCTACGAGATCAAGAATGGCAAGCTCGGTGGCATGCTGCGGGACGTCGCTTATCAGGGCAGCACGGTCGAGTTCTGGAACGCGATGGACGGGCTTGGCGACCAGAGCACCTATTTCCTCGGGGGCGCGCCGAATTGCGGCAAGGGCCAGCCGGAGCAGGTGGCGCCGGTCTCACACGGAGCAGTCCCGGCGCGGTTCCGCCAGATCAATGTGTTGAACACGGAACGAAAGGATGTCGCGTGATCTTGAGCGAAGCGGAGGCGCGTGACCTTACCAAAAGAATCCTGCGTCTGTCGCAGGCTGAGTCGTGCACCGTGAGCGTTTCCGGGGAGGAGCGCCGCCATGTGCGTGTGGCCCAGAACATGGCGACGACGAACGGTTCTCCCAGTTCGATTTCAATCAGCGTCACTTCCAACTATGGCAAGAAGTCGGGCTCGGCCAGCGGGTCCGACCTGAGCGACGACGCTCTCGCGGAGCTGGTGACCGCGTCCGAAAACACGGCGAAGCTCGCGCCGGAAAATCCTGAATTCATGCCGCCGCTTGGCCCGCAAAAGTATGCGCCGGGCGCCGGTTTTTCGCCGGTAACGCAGGCGACGACCTCCAGCCAATTGGCCAGTGCGCTTCAACCGGTCCTGCAACAGGCGCAGGCCAAGAATCTGCAGGCCTCCGGCTTTCTGGAAATCGGCACGTCGTTTTCCTGCATCGCGACGAGCAACGGACTTTTCGCGTACGATCAGTCAACGGATGTGCTCCACACGATCACCGCCCGCACGCCGGACGGCACGGGATCTGGTTGGGCGGGCACGACGCACCATGATTTCAGCAAGCTCGATGTCCCGGCCATGGGTGCCACCGCGATGGACAAGGCGGTGAAGTCACAGAAGCCAACCCGGCTCGCGCCGGGTAAGTACACGGTGATTTTGGAGCCCTCGGCTGTGGCGGACCTGGTTGGCATCCTCATTGGAGGCGAGTTCGATCAACGCGCCGCGGATGAAGGCCGGAGCTTCGCCACGAAAAAGGGCGGCGGTTCCCTGCTTGGCGAGACCGTTTTCGGCAAGAACGTGACGATCTTTTCCGATCCGGCTGATGCGGTGGTACCGGGGGGGATTTACTCCGACGACGGCCAGCCTGCGGTGCGGACGGCGTGGATCGAGGATGGTGTGCTGAAGAATTTGCAGTGTGGCCGCTATTGGGCGCAGAAGACAAAAAAGCAGCCCGTTCCGGGGCCGACGACCCTGACCATGGTTGGCGGTACAACCTCGACCGCCGACATGATCAAGCAGACCAAGAAAGGGCTGCTCATCACCCGCTTCTGGTACATTCGCGAAGTCGATCCGCAGACGGTGCTCCTGACCGGACTGACCCGCGACGGCGTTTTTCTCATCGAACACGGGGAGATCACCCAGCCGGTCTGGAATTTCCGTTTCAACGAAAGTCCGGTGGCGATGCTGAACAAGGTCATCGCCATGGGGCCGTCGGTGCGCGCGTATGGGGACGAATCCGGAGGTATGCCGCTCTCGGTGCCGACGTTGCTTGTCGACGAGTTTACCCTGTCGAGTGTGTCGGATGCGGTGTAGATTGGGCCGATGCGCGATCTCCAGTCAGGCTGGTCGATGTGGCTGAAGGCCATTTTGTTTTTGCTCATCGGACTGACATCGGCGGCTTTGATCCTGAGCGAGCTACCGGATTGGAAAACCCTTCTGCTTCTCTGCCTGGCGATCTGGTCGTTTTGCCGCGCCTACTACTTCGCGTTTTACGTCATTGAGCGGTATCTCGATCCGACTTTTCGCTATTCGGGACTTTTTTCTGTGGTCCGGCATTGGTGGATTCGAAGGGCCGAGGGCGTATCTCACCGAGATAATGATAAAAACAAGCCCGCAAACTAAGGCTTATTATTCGCAATTTTTTGTAAGTATTTTCGATCGGAAGTTTTGGCAGATTCAATTATATCCATGGGACAATCCGTGCGCTTTAAAATAGCAACCATCATTGAGCCACCCATGGAATGGTCGGTATCCATTTCGCCCAAAAAATAAAGCTGGCGCATCAGGTCGGCGGATAGTTGATCCGATTTTCGCATGAAATCGCAAAAGACACGCCAGCGATAGTGTTCTGGATTGGTATCCTCTCCCTTGTGGAACTCATTTATGAGCTCCTGATGTTGCAGTTTGGTTATTAGGCCTAAGGCAAACCATCGTTCGGAAAAACCTAAAAGATCAGCGTGCTCGTCCATTTTTGATTAAGAAGTGAATACCCAGCCTGTCTGTCCTGCAAACTAAAACAAGATAGCGAAATAGATCGATAGACTTTCCTTGCCGTTCGTCGCGGAAACACGCATCATCTCCCGCCTATGGGAGACTATCCAGGACGTAAACGAGTTCGCACCCGCGCCAAGCGCGCCGTGAAAAACGATCGCATCATTGAGAAACGCGCAGCCGAAAAGAAAGCCGCCGCGAAGAAGTAAGCCGTCGGCATTTGGCGACCGGTCGGCGTCGCGGCCTCATCTTTTTCCCATGCAAAAAGGTCTGGCCGTCCTGTTCCTGCTGCTCGCGATTATTTCATGCCCGGCCCAGGAGGTGCCGCCGCCGCTGCCCTCGTGGAACAGCGCCGCGCAGACGGCCTGGTGGGCCAAAAATCCCGGGCCTGAGCAGTGGCCGCAAGCCGCGACCGATCTCAAGGCGCAGCTCGCGGCGAATTACAAGCAGAACGGCGCCGCGGCATTTTCCAATTCTGATTTTCAAGGATGGCTTGAGCATCTCGAGTGGATCCTGTTGGGCCTGGAAAACCCGGATGTCCTGTCCGATCCCGAAAATCTCAAGGCGTTCATCGCACTGGGCAAAGACGATACGGTCTCGCATCTCCTGGTCGAGAAGCTCGATTTGCGCGATGTCCGAAAAGCGGCGCTGCAAAACCTGCTGAAACTGGAACAGGCCAATGCCGCCGACCTGCACGAATACCCCGCGCTCGGGGTCGCCTTCTGCCTCGTCTTCGACCGGCCTTTTCCGCGTAACTGGCCGCATTCGCAGGTCCCGCAGAGCGCGGTCCCGATTGGCGATCTCGATATCGTCCAGCGTTTCAACTTTTACGTGCAGTCGAACCGGGACCGCAAACTTGAGCTGGACCCTCGGCAGCTGACCTTTGAGAAACTCAAATTTCTGGTCGACAGCGAAGTGGCTTTTTCAGAGCTGGATTACGCCCAGAAGAACCGGATTTCGTACTCCCATTTCGAGGACGCCTTTTTCGCGATCAAGTACGATGACGCACGGGCCCGGTCGGGCAACGTCCTTTTCAACTGGCAGCTGCCGACTTACACGCTGGAGGATATCAAAAAAAGCGGCGGCATCTGCGTTGACCAGGCCTACTACGCCATGATCATGGGCAAGGGCCGGGGGATTCCCACGGTCTATTTCCACGGGCAGGGGGCCGGGGGAGGGCACGCATGGTTCGGGTACCTTTCCAGTTCAGGAAAATGGCAGCTCGATTGCGGCCGGTACGAAAGCCAGAACTATCCCAAGGGTTATGCGGTCGATCCCCAAACCTGGCAGCCGATCGACGACACCATCCTGACCAATTTCTTCAAGAGCAGCGATACCAACCCCAATTTTCTTCCGGCGGAGATCGCCTTTGCCTGGGCGAAGCTCCAGGACCACGACGCCTCCTGCAAAAAGATTCTCGATGAGGCCCGCGCCATCATGCCGGAACTGGCCCAGACCTGGAGACTGGAAGGCGCTTTCCTGGAAAACACCAATGCCAGCGACGAGGACAAGAAGGCCTTCTATCAGAGCTGGATCAACCAATTCCAGTCGTTCGCCGACATGAAAGTCGAGGGCCAGCGACGGCTCCTCGCCGTTCTCAAGAAGACCAATGATCCGGCGGCGGACAGCCTGCAGCAGAGCATCGTGCTGGCCAATCGGAGCAGCGATATCGATGTCGGCATCCAGGGCTCATGGGAGGCCGTCAACGCGAAGATCCAGGCCAGTGATTGGGACGGAGCCCGCCTGGAATACGAGAAGTCGATCCGTGATTTTGGTGAGCAGGGTGGAGGCACGCTGTTCTATGACCTGGTTTCCCCCTACATTGAGGCGTGCCTGAAGGCAAATCGCGTGGACCAGGCGGACCGTGGAATCAAGTTCACCGAGGAGCGCATGCAGATCGAAGCGGGCAGCATCATCAGCAGCAACTTTGACGAACTCAAGGGCAAGGTGGGAGACTTGAAACGGGCAGCGCATTAAGCGCGACCGTTAATTTCCCAGCTTGAACGCGTCGTGCACGACTTGGGTCGCGCGGGGGCCTTCAGACTCGTTGATGATGACCGAAATCTTGATCTCGCTGGTGGAGATCATCTGGATGTTGATGCTCGCATCGGCCAGGGCCTTGAAGAGCGTCGCTGCCACGCCCGTGTGCGAACGCATGCCAATGCCGACCACGGAGAGCTTGCCGATGCCATCCAGCGCTGTGTAGCTGCGGGCGCCGATCTTCGCCACTTGCGCCTCGATCACCTTGCCCGCGGACTTGAGGTCGTCCTTGTTGATGGTGAAGGTCAGGTCGGTCGTGCCGTCCTGAGAAACGTTCTGCACGATCATGTCGACATTGGTGCCGGATTCGGCCAGCGCAGAAAAGAGACCCGCGGCCACGCCGGGTTTGTCCGGCACGCCGATGATGGTGACCTTGGCCTGGTTTTTTTCCAGGCTGACTCCTCGTAAAACGACATCTTCCATGGCTGCGTGTTCCTCTCGTATGACTGTCCCGGGATTATGGTTGAAGCTCGAACGAACCTCAAACTTCACTTTGAATTTTTTCGCAAACTCGACCGAGCGCGCCTGCATGACCTTCGCGCCGAGACTGGCCAGTTCGAGCATTTCGTCGTACGAAATTTCCTGGATCTTCTTCGCGGTCGGCACGATGCGGGGGTCGGCGGTGTAGACGCCGTCGACGTCGGTGTAAATCTCGCACGTGTCGGCCTTGAGCGCCGCAGCCATCGCGATGGCGGTGAGGTCGGAACCGCCGCGACCGAGCGTGGTAATGTGCCCGTCGTTATTCTGGCCCTGGAAACCGGCGACGATGACGACGTGCCCGGTATCGAGAAATTCGAACACCTTTTTCGGTGTGATATTGACGATCTTCGCCTTGGTATGGATGCCGTCGGTCACGATGCCTGCCTGGGCACCGGTGAGGGAAACGGCTTTGATGCCGAGGCCGTGCAGGGCCATGGCCAGCAGCGCGATGGTTTGCTGTTCACCGGTGGCGAGAAGCATGTCGAGTTCACGGGAGGTGGCGTCGGGGTTCACTTCCCGGGCCAGCTTGATCAGGCCATCGGTGACGCCCGACATGGCAGAGACGACGATGACGAGGCGGTGGCCGGCCTTATGCGACTCGGCGACGCGGTTGGCGACATTGCGGATGCGCTCGGGATTGCCCACCGAGGTGCCGCCATATTTCTGGACAAGGAATGACATGGAAAGCCTCCACCTTTAGCGCGAAATCGGGTTGATGACAATAACGCTATGGTTGGGGCCTGAAGACCGCGTGCGTCGCATCCTGATAGACCTGCGTCCAGCCGGGTTCGGCCAGCATCTTCGGATAAACGGGATCGGGACGGTTGACCAGGATGGCGTCGGGGACAGGATTGGTAAGGGCATCTTTCCAGTGGTCTTCGCCCGCATAGAAGCGCTGCACTTTTTCAAAGGTCGGGTAATCGTAGGCGACCTCGTACCGGCTATCCAATGAGACGCGCATTTGCCCGCGTAATTCCCACAGGGAATAGCTGCCTGAATTGAACCCGACGAGTAACTGGCCTGTGGTCCCTGAGTTTTTAAGATAGGCGACCGCGCCGATTGGGCAGCTGTCGGGTGGATAGATGAGATGAAAGCCTTCATTGGTCCGCGCCAGCTTCCCCGCGTAAACCAGCGGGAGAATAAGGAGGGTCGCACGGACGACGAAGCGATGAAGCCAGGGTCTCCATTCGCGAATCTCCTGCAGCGGTTTTTCCGACGGGAACAGGGGAGGCATCAGGCCACCGACGGCGACAGCGAAAAGAGAGGTCTCCCGCGCGTGCAGCAGGGAGGGGATGAAAATCAGCCCGAGCAGCGCAATGGTGATCCGGTCGCATTTCCTCCAACCCAGGCGATAGATATTGGTGACGATGAGCGCAGCCATCCAAAATACGAGCAACTTATAGCCGGCCAATCGGCCCGAATCGTTAATCCACGAAACAGGCGCCCATTCCTCAAAGTCAGCGCGGGGAATGAAAAGGCCCCCATAAACGCCTTCCCAAATTTTGTAGCCGAACGGATTGATCAACGTGGCCGCGAGACACAGGGCGATGATGCGCGCCCGTCGTTGCCAGTCGCCACCGGTCAGGAATTCGATGGCCCCGATCGCGCCCAGCCAGGCAAAGCCCACGAGGAATCCGCCGTGCAGGTTGGTCCAGAGGACCATGGTCAAGCCGTAGGCCCAGGGAGAAATGGCGAGGCCGCGCCGTTCCTGTTGAAACCAGAGAATCCAGAGGGCAAAAAGGATGTGCGTGGAAGCTTCGCTGCGCAGAGTGGAAAGAAACGAGGGGAGCAGGGCGAGGAGCACGAGGCTGTAGAAGAAGGCATCGAGCATCGTCGGCGCCCGCTTTCCCAACGCGGCCCGGACGATCAGCGCCAAGGTTACGCCCAGTGCCACCAGCTTGAGAAGAACGATACCGGTTCCGCCCGCGAGCAGATACGTCGCATAGAGAATGATGCCGCTGCCATATTCGTGGTCGGGCCGGACTTCCGGGACACCGAGATAGCTGAACGTGTCTCCGGCGGGGAAGTGTCCCGTCTTGAAGAGATGTTCGACCACGGCGAAGCGCTGCCAGAGGTCGGGATCGGCATGATTCATCGCCGTCCCGAACGCGACAACAAGGAACAGCAGATAAGACCAAAAAAGAATCACGCCCCACCGGCCAAAGGAGAGGGAAGGGGGACGGGTGGACATGACGGCGAAACAAGATGGGAAACGGAGGCAGCGTATCCGCACTCAGTGAGAGGGGGCGAGTCTAAAGAAAAAAAGGCAGCCCGTCGCAAATGGACGGGCTGCCGGAAGGATATTACCCCGGGAGAGCCGTGGTGGGCAGGACTTTCGACCCTCACTATAGGGCGGAGACGGCCGTGGTGATCCCGCCTTCCAGTGAAGGCGTGGCGTTTAAACCGCGACTTGGTGCCTCCTGTTTCGTGTTTATAGGACGAAAGACATAGGCTCACAGCACGCACCCCCCAGGGTAAAGCGTGTGCCGGGAAGTTTCTCTCCCGGCGAAAGTGTTTCAAAGAGCGTTCCTACTTCTGAAATTCTAACCCACGATGTTCCCCTGTCCAGAGACTTTCTTGTGGGATTTTAGGGCCGCCGATTATCAAATTTGCGTCAACGATACGCGGCCAGCATCGCGTAGACGATGACTCCGGTGACGGAGACGTAGAGCCAGATTGGAAAAGTATAACGGGCGAGTTTTTTGTGCTGGGGAAAGCGTCCGCTCAACGACAGAAAAAAGGTGATGAGAATCATCGGTAGCGCGATGACGGAGAGAAGAATGTGCGAGATGAGCAGCGGAAAATAGACCAGACGAACGCTGCCGTGTCCCTGAAAATGCGATTCGCCATGCAGTGCATAGTTGGTGATGTAACAGGCCAGGAAAAGCGACGAGAAAATGAAGGCCGTGAACATCGAGGCCCGGTGCGCTTCGACTCGCCTGGCGAGAATGAAGCAGAAGCCCGTCACGAGCGCTAGGGTGCAGAGAGAATTCAGCAGTGCGTTGAGCGCGGGTAAAAAAGAGAGATGGGTCCCGGCCACATCAGCAGGCGCATGATAATAAACCAGCCAGCCGAGAAAAAGACTGGCCACGATGCTGATGGCAATAATAGCCGCGACGACGATCGGCGGGGTGCGAGTTTCGTTTGGGGTGAGGGTGCCGCTCACGGCTTTTCCTCTTTTTCCAGGATCTTGATGCCCTTGAGCAAATCCTCCCGACCATCCGCATCGACGCCATCATACGAATTGCGAATCCACCCCTTGGCGTCGACCAGAACAAAATAGGTGCTATGGGTGACTGTGAACTGGCCTGGTTCCACCGGCTTGCCGCGGTTGTCCTCCACGGTCTGCAGAAAGCCGTTTTGGATCAGTTCATACATCGGCTTTTCCGGCCCGGTCAGGAACCACCAGCGGTCCTTGTCCGCGCCGTATTTGTCGGCATAGGCAGCCAGCACGCTCGGCGTGTCAATTTTGGGATCAACGGTGAAGGTGACCAATTGGACACGGGGATCGTTGGCCACTGCAGCCTGGATTTTCGCCAGGTTGGCGGTGATGACCGGGCAGGGGCCGGGGCAGGTGGAGTAGACGAAATCGGCCACCCAGATTTTGCCCGCCAAATCCCGGTTGCTGATTGTTTTTCCGCTGCGCTCCGTCAGCGTGAAGGCAGGGACTTCCCGGATTTTCGGCAAGTCCGTGGAGATATGGCCTTGCTCCGGCGAGGGCGTTTCATTCGAAAAGCGATAGACCACGATGGCCACCAGCAGCACGGCCAGGACACGAATGGGCCAGCGATAATAGGACGGTTTGGCGGGTGTAGGCGTGGACATGGCGCTAATAAGGACGATCAAAATCGATCAAAAGCAATAGTACGGAACTGTTCGAAGGGCGCAACACTTGTACCGTGACTTTTCACAGGCGAGATAAGTTATAAGTAGCTATGTGCATGAAAATAATAAGGTTATGGGTGAGGCAAATGTTTATATCGTCGTTCTCCAGGGCTTTTGCTAGCGTTTGCGGCGTATGATTTTGATTCGATTGGAGACGATACGGCAGGGCTTGCGGGGGGCGGTTTTGGCGACAGCGGCACTGGGTTTGGTCGCCTGCGCGGGAGAGGTCGACGACACGACCGGTTCGCGCTTGCAGCAGGTGCCTCCCGGTTCGCCCATGCCGAAGCCAACACCGGCGGGTGATGTCACAATCGTGGGACAGGAAGTCGGCCACGCGATCATCGATTTGCCTGAGGTTGCCAATGCTCCCGTGCCACCGCTGGTCCAGTTCACGGGTGTCACCAGCATCATTGTCAGTCCCACACCAATCGATACCCAGCCTTATACTGATTTGCTGCGGGACCGCCTTCTCCTGATCACCCGCCTGAAACTACGCTTTATTGAAAAGACACTGCCGCCATTATCCGTGGCCGCGAAGAAGGGCAAGAAAAAGCAGGAATCGAGCACAACGCCGGCACAAAATACGACGAATCCCGATTACCAGATCCTGGCCGAATTGCGGGGCCGGTACGACGCGGAGCTCTACAAGATCCAAGTCGAATTTGTCAACGTCCAGACCGGGGACGTGCTCTTCAACGGCCTCTATAGCATCCGCAAGGAACTTCCGACCGGACAGCAGCAGTCCGATCCATCAGCGGGTGATACCAGTTACGAACACCTGCCGCCGCCGCCACCTGCAGGTGCAGCCCCGGTTCCGGCGGCTGAGCCCCCGGCGAACAATCCCGGAGTGCAGTAAGGAAGGACTGACATGCGGCGCAGCCTTCCTTTCCGGCAAGCGATCCTGACTGGTGTCTGTATCGTTGCCGTGACAGGCTGCAGCAATCCGCAGGCAGGGACCGATCCATCGCAGGATGCCGCCGTCACGAGCGACCGCGCCTCCGCGAATCCGCCTCCCGTTCTCGTGACGCAGCGATCTTTGCCGGCGGCCTCCACATCGTTTCCAACGGGACATCCTTCCCTGCGACCTTCCACGGCCGACAATCCACCCGTCGCGACATCGGCGCGCGCCAGTTCGGCCAAGCGACCCCCTGCCAGCGCGAACGGTGCTTCGAACGGGCTTGAGGACGCTTTGCCAGGTGCGGGAGCGGCGGCGCCGGCTTCTGTCCCGGTCCCGGCCGACGCCGCCATCAAGAACGATGCCGGTTCGACTTTCGACAACCTGGAACTGGTTGATGCCAGCCTGAAGGGAAAGTTGGCCGTCCTCCGGGTCGGTTCCGATCCGAGCACGAACAATCTTCTTGCGGTCTTTGCCGGCCTGAAAAACCGGACCGCCAAGCCGCTGGCCCTCGAGGTGCAGACCATATACAAGGACAAGTCGGGAGCCGCGCTGAATGCGGGCAGCTGGGTTCCGTTGACGTTGAAACCGCATGAAGAGACCGAGTACCGCTCTTCATCCATCTCGACCGATGCGGACGATTTTCTCGTCCGGGTCAGACGCGCGCAGACTGAGGGCGGATCGGGAGGCAACTAAGGTGGACTTCAATCTCACGACGCCCGCAGTCTTGTTTCCGGCCATTTCCCTGCTCTTATTGGCCTACACGAATCGCTTTCTCGCGCTGGCCAGCGTGATCCGCCGTTTGCATGCCGATTACAGTACCCGGCCGGATCCCAGTTATCTCAGCCAGATCGAGAACCTGCGCTGGCGCATCCGGCGTGTCCGCGACATGCAGTTTTGCGGTGTACTGAGTCTCTTGCTATGTACGATCTGCATGTTCCTGGTCTTTGCCAGCCTGGTCATTGCCGCTGAATGTTTTTTTGCCCTCAGCCTGATTGTGATGATGATTTCCCTGGTCTATTCCCTGGCTGAAATCCAGAGCTCTGTCCGGGCGCTGGACCTGCATTTGCAGGATCTTGAGCATCCGGAACGGATTGGAAGATGAATCCGGCCGGGGATGTGCTAGCTTAAGGCCATGAACGCAGGTTCCCCCGAGCCGCAGGAAGTCCCGGTCGACGTTTTGCCGCCCTTGCCGAAGGACGCCTACGCTGCGCCGCGTACCGTCCAATCTGAAGTGCCCCCGCCTCCATTTGCCGGACTGAGGACTTTTTATCATCCGGCCAGCGGCGTGGTCATTCTGGGGCTCGACTGGCTGGTGTTCGGCACCGATCTGATGACCGGATTTCTCGCCTTGCCGTTGCTGTGCATCCTTTCATTCCTTGTCACTTTTCCAGTTCTTTATGCCATTCAGATGAAATGGGCGAAAGACAAGGTAGGGCCGGCCTTGGGCAAATCGTTCCTTGGCGCGTTTTTGGTTGCGCTACCCTTTCCGATCACCGGCACGATGCTGGGAGCGGCGATTCTCGCCCTGGCGGGTCTGCCGCATCATCCGGTCGATGCCGTCAAAAGACTGGCTTCACAGGGAACGACGCCCAAGTAAGGTTCAGCAAAGAAAAAGCCCCGGAGAAAGATCCCCGGGGCTTTTCTTATCGCTTAATGAGAGGGCTTACGCCTTCGGCAACAGCGCATTGACGGCGTTGTAATCGACGAAGCTCAGGAATTCATCGATGTAACCGGCGCGGGCCGTGTAGAAGTCCGCATAATAGGCGTGCTCATAGACGTCCAGTCCGAGGACAGGGACGACGCCCCAGATCGGATAAGAGTTCTGCGCATCGCCAATGTAGTTGAACAACTTGCCGGTCTGCAAATCGAAGCCGGTCCAAGCCCAGCCGCGCGCGGCGATGCCGGTTGCCTTGAGGTCCTTCTTGAAGTTCTCGAAGGAACCGAAGTCGCGGTCGACCAGTTCGGCGAACTTGCCGCTGATCTTGCCGTCGCCACCAAGGATGTTGAAGTAGAGCTCGTGGTTCTTGAGGCCGCCCAGCGCGAAGGTCAGGTCGACCTTCAGGTCGCGCACCTTCGAGGTGATCTGGTTGGCCACGGCCGCATCGGCGGGATCGGGCGTGCCAAACTTCTCGATGGCTTCGAGCAGCGCGTTCGATTTGTTGACGTACCCGGTATAGAGCTTCAAGTGCTCCTCATGGGTCTTGTCGGAGATTTTGCCGGTCTTGCCCTTCACCTTGGCGAGGAGGGCGGCTTGGTTGTTTTCGTATTTATAGGCCATATGTGTTTTCGGTTAAGGTTGGAAGTAATACGGTAAGGGCCGGGAGTGATTCGTCAAATGCCATTCAATCGGCCATCATGGCCCTGATCTTGTCGGCCTCTTCCTTGGGCATTTTGGGCAGAAGAACGCGAGCTGTGTAATTGCCGTGCATTTTGCCGTCCTGGAGATAGAGCCAGTCGTAAATTTCCTCTTTCTTGACGTGGTACTTCTGGCCCAGCTTGACGTTCTTGACGAGTTCGGGATCGTTGTCGATGGTCCCGGAAAACACGCCATCGGCGTAGGTCAGGTCGCCCAGCCAGAAATACTCTGTTTGGTGCCCATCGCTGATGCCGACTTTGACCGAGCAGCCCGAGACGGTCCCAGAGTTCATGAGCGATAGGAAAGAATCGGTCTCGCTCCGCGCCTTGGCAAAGGCCGCGTTCATCGCCGGATCATCCTTTTCGACCGTGACGACATGATCGTCGCTTGGGCGCGAGCACGCGGCCACAAGCACACTGAGCAAGAAGATGGCCAAGGCCCGTTTCATGCCGCAATCATCGAGACCTAGACGGTGGCGGGTGCCTGCTTCAGTTGCAACCGGGGATCGCTGACAAGAATCTTGTCCAGCTCGGACCACTGGGTCTCGTCGATCTGGTTGAAGCAACGCAGGTAAACGGTGACGAGCACCGGGTCGAATTGCTTGAGGAGCGCATCAATGCCTTTCTTAAACAGGGAGGCGTCCGGTTGGGGAGGGAAGGTATCGGCGCAGCCATTCTCGGCATGTTCGATTCCGAGCGAGTCGAGCCACGCGCAGAGCATTTCACGCTGGCTGTGGATCAACCACGTCGAGAGGATGTTGAAGCTGAGCACTTCCATCTCGGGCCGGGCCAAGATCTGGATCCAGGTGGCGTGACGCTGCGTCTTGGACATTTCGATCAGCGTGGGAACACGGATGCCCATGCGCGGCGCCATGACTTCCAAGGCTGTGCGGTAGAGTTTCTTGTTCGTCTTCTGGACCGAAATCAGGATGTCGTTGGCCAGTTGCGGCGGCAGGTCCGGCCAGATGGCATGGGTGGGGGTAGGCATAAGGGAACGATTATTTAGACGGATTTCACCAAATTAACGACAGAAAAGGCAGGAATGTTTGATAAGACCGATAAGAAACCATAGACCTATTTTTCACAAAAAACAGATGTCACCGGTCAAAAAATTAAAGCGTGCCGACTACGCCGACCCGGATCCCGTCCGCATCGCCCGGTATTTCCTGGGCAAATTCCTCTGCGTGCAGGCACCGGACGGGTACGCCGAGGGCATGATCACCGAGACGGAAGCCTATGGTGGGGTTGAGGATGCCGCCAGTCATGCCTTCGGCAACCGGCGCACGGCCAGGACCGAAATCATGTTCGCGCCCGGCGGCGTGGCTTATGTCTATTTCTGCTACGGGATGCACCGGATGTTCAACATCGTCACGGGCCCGAAGGACTCGCCCGAAGCCACCCTTGTTCGCGCGGTGCAAATCACCGGGGGCCACGAACTCGTCCGTAAACGCCGCGCCGGGGTGAAGGAAAAGGACTGGGCCAGTGGTCCGGGCCGCGTATGCGCGGCGCTCGGTATCAACCTCGACCACAATCGGCACGATTTGGGTGGCGATGTAATCTGGATTGAAGACCGCGGCGTCAAGGTGCCGCCCCGCCAAATCAAGCGCACGCCCCGGATTGGTGTGGACTACGCGGGCAAATGGGCGCTCAAACCGTGGCGGTTTGTGTGGGAACTCCGTGTCAGCCCGTAGCGGTGGGCTGTGATCGTCGTGGAGAGAGAACGATGTTGCTTATCGCTCGTAAATCTCCAGGGGAAGATCGTCCGGATCGCGGAAAAAGAAGAAGCGCTTGCCGGTTGTCTCATCGATCCGGACTTCCTCCAAGGCCAGGCCATGAACAAGAAGGCGTTCCCGCGTTTGGTCAAGATCCGGCACCGTGAAGCAGAGATGCCGCAGTCCACACGCCTCCGGATTCGTCGGCCGTCGCGGCGGGGTTGGGAAGGAAAACAGCTCGATCTGCGCATCTCCGACCCGGAGATCAAGTTTGTACGACTGACGCTCCTTCCGGTAAGTCTCGCGGATGATCTCGAGGCCGAGGATACGGGTATAAAAATCCTTCGAGCGCGCGTAATCCGAAGCGATGATGGCGACGTGGTGGATTTGCATGATCGAATCTCAATGTCTTCAACCCAAGGCGGAGGCTACATCTTCCGGCGTTACCTTTTGCAGGGAGGTAAAAGTGCGGGTGGCAATGGCTGCGATCTCCACCGGACTCGAGGAAGGTACGGTAAAGCAAGCCATGCCTGCGGCGATGGCGGCTTGGGTCCCGATGAGACTGTCCTCGAAGACGAGGCACTCGGCTGGGGTGTGCCCGAGCGCCTTCGCGGCAGCGAGAAAGATATCGGGGAAGGGCTTGCCGCGCGGTACCGACTCGCTGCTGACGAGGACGGTGAAGCACTCTTCCAGTCCGAGTCGCATCATGGCCAGTTCAATCAGGGGGAGGGGACTGCCTGAGGCGACGGCGAGAGGGTAAGTCAGCGCGAGCGAGCGCACGCAGTCCACCGCCCCGGGCATGGGTTGGATGTCGCCTTTCTCATAGGCCTCAAAAAGGCAGCGTCGCAAAAATTCCTGGCACCACTTTACCGGCTGTGTCGGTTGCAGCACGCGGTGAATGGTCGCGGCCACATCCGGCACATTCATGCCCTTATATTGGATGGCCAGTTCGGGCGACCATTCGCGCCCGATCTCCGCCAGCAACCGCAGTTCGGATTGTCGCCACAGCAGGGGAGTTGCCGCCAGCGTTTCGTCCATGTCGAAAATCAGCGCGGCCGGAGGATGAGGCATGACTTTTGAGGAAGAGGGTCAGGAAGCACTCACGAAAAAGGGTTGGGTCCACGCGAAGCTTTCGCCCGCGCCCCAGCACTCGAACCGGACGTATTTCGCGTCCGCGGGGACCACCACCTCGAGCTTGTGGGAATCGGCTTGGGCGAAGCGCTTGCCGTGCTCGCGCAGTGCGACGATCCGCCCGGCGTTCTCGGTTTCCACGCGGATGGTTGCGCTGGTGACATTAATATCCCGAACAGTCACACCTGTTGAGGCGTAGAAGCGTCCACGGCGGAGCGCCTCCATGATGTCGGGCAGAGTCTTGCTCCGGGCATAGACCATGTTCCAGCCGAGCTCGATATCGCCGATGGCGAGGTGATGATCGTCGTTGGCAAAGCCCCAGACCCGCCGTTCCTTGCTCAGGAGCATGTCCCACTTGTTCGTGGCATAGGGACTTCCCTCCAGCCGCCCGACCGTGCCATTGAAAATTTCCAGGCCCGCATAGCCGCGCCATTCCTCGAGGTCCTTGATCGAAGTGTGATCGAAAGAACTTTGCCAGTTGGGATGATTGATGATGATAAAGGACGCGGTGTCGGCCACCGCTTCCGAAAGGACGGTCTTGCGTTGCGGCGAGGGGGCCAGCTTGCGGCTGGCATTGACGTGCAACAAATGTGATCCGTTGGCGGTCACCTCGTTACCCGGGATGAGCACCATTCCCCGCGATGGAAAATGGGAAAGCTCCTTGGCCGACGTATAAACATCATGATCGGAAATCATGAGAAAGTCGTACCGCCGGCCCGCATAGTCATCGATCACCGACTGATGCGGGCGCTCCCCGTCACTCGCCGTGGTGTGGGTGTGCAGATTGCCCTTGAGCCATTGGCCGCCGGTCAGATCTTCGTAAGGATTTTCGATTTTAAGCATGGCAGTTGACCTTAAAGAAACTTGCGGAACTCTTCTACGGTGAATCCGGCATCCTTGACGATTCCTCCCAAGGTAAAGGCATTGATGGGATTGTTTCTTGGAATGACGACAAAGCGTGAGCCGTTGGATAGGACAATGTGGCCACTTTGTCTGACGATTTTGAAACCGGCCTTTTCAAGAGCGCGAAGAGCTTCGCGGTGATTGATGCCGGGCAGCTTGGGCATGGATCAAAAGGCAACTTCAACTTCCCTGACATCCGCGCCCTTCAACGAATCGGAAACGGCGGCAAGGTAGTCCTGAATGGCCTCTCGAATATTTTGCAAGGCCTCTTTTTCGGTTGATCCTTGGGACCAGCAACCGGGAAGAGCTGGACAACCGATGGCATAGCCCTCTTCGGACTTGATGAGGACAACGGGATAGCTGAGGCTCATGGGAATAGCGTAAGAGGGAAAGTAAAGAAGGTCAAGGCGACCCGGGCTAGCTAACGCGTGTCCGACATGCCCATGTCGCTGATAACTACCATGGGCATATAAAGACCAAGCCAAGTCAGGGTGATTTGAGCTATGACGATAAGCAACAAGCAGGTTAGGATCATTGTCACATGAGATATTTTCGGGAATCGGAAAGCGGCAAAAATACCCAGTAGCGGCCACAAAAGAGCAAGACAGGTAACCATCGTTTGGAAACTTAGAATAAAATCAGTGAGAGGAGGAAGTGGATGGTCGGGGCCCAAAGCATCCTTATAAATTTGTCCGAATCTAGGAATCACAAAGTTGGTGCCCAAATTGAGCAATGAGGCTAAGAAAAGCAGGGCGAGTCCACCAATTTTATATCCCAGTATCAACGAATCAATTTTCTTGGAAAGATCGTGGATTTGATCTTTGTAATGGGGATCCTCCATGAAAATCCCCGCTAAACCAACACCGGCTCGGCGTAATACGTAAACCCAGTCGACTCGGTCAGTCGCACCGGCAGCAATTCCCCGCGCCAGCGTTCGTTGGCTTCGATGAGGACGAGGCGATTGGTGCGGGTACGGCCCTGGAAGCGCTTCGGGTTGGTGCGGCTTTCGCCCTCGACGAGGATCTCGTCCTCGCGGCCCAACAGGTCCTTCACACGGACCTCCGCGATCTCATCGAGAATCTTCAGGAGCACCTGGTTGCGCTCCATCTTGATTTCCTCGGACAGCTGGCCCTCCATCGTGGCCGCCGGGGTGTCGCGGCGAGGGGAGTAACGGAAGACGAAGGCATTATCGAAGGCGACCTTGCGCACCAGGTCGCAGGTCTGCTGGAAGTCCTCCTCGGTCTCGCCGGGGAATCCGACGATGATATCGGTCGTGAAGGAGATGTCGGGCCGCGCGGCACGCAGCTTTTCGATCAAGCGCAAATAACCGGTTCCTGTGTAAGCGCGATGCATCGCCTTGAGGATGCGGTCGCTGCCGGACTGCATCGGGAGATGCACATGCTGACATAGATTCGGTAGGTCCCGGAAACAGGCGACGATGTCATCCTTAAAGCCGATAGGATGCGGCGAGGTAAAGCGGACCCGTTGCAGTCCCGGCACCGCGCAGACGGCATGCAGCAATTGCGCGAAGGGCGAGCGTCCGTCGACCGCGGGGAATTCGTGCCGCCCGTAGAGATTCACAATTTGTCCCAGCAGCGTGACCTCCTTCACTCCCTGCCGGACCAGCGATTCCACCTCGGCCACGATTTCCGCGATGGGCCGGGACCGTTCCTCGCCGCGCGTGCTCGGGACGATGCAGAACGTGCAATGCATGTTGCAGCCCTGCATGATCGAAACAAACGCCGTCACCTGGTTGGGGGCCAGCAAATGATCGCGAATCGTATTTTGCGAGCCGGTCTCCTCCGCTACATCGACAATCCGCTCCGGCTTCACACCGGGAATCTCCTGCCGCTGCCGGAAAAGATCATCGATGTACCGTCCGGTCTCGTGAAATTTCTGCGTGCCGATGACCAGGTCAACATCCGGCAGTTCATCCAGGATCGATGCCCCGCGGCTCTGTGCCATGCAACCGAGGAAACCGATGATCTGGTGCTGACGCTTGTTCTTGCGCCCGCCCAGCGTCTCCATCTTGCTGATCGCCTTTTGCTCGGCCATGTCGCGCACGGAGCAGGTATTGAGGAGCACCACGTCGGCACCCTCTTCGTGTTCGACCAGTTCGTAACCACGGCTCGCCAAGTCGCGGGCGACTTGTTCCGAGTCACGCACGTTCATCTGGCATCCGTAGGTCTTGATAAAAACAGAAGGCATGGAAGGTTAATGTTATCTGATAGGGACTGGGAATTCGAGCGAAGAACCAAAAATCGCCCAAGGGGGCAATAGGGGTAAATGCTACCAGACTAGGCAACCTTTACCGCCTTAAACCGCCTTAATGGTAGTCACGGCCAAAAAATTTTCCTTGCAAATGGCCTTATTATGACAACTTTTGATCCATGGCATGTTTATTGCATAAACATGTTCACGGTCGTTAATTTTGAGAGCTTGGATTAAGTTTGGCCATGGTAGCGCGCCCTAGGGCTGCGTGTCGGACTGATTTTGAACTGTATGACTTTCAGACAGAATCCAGATACAGCATGGTGGTTCCCACGGTTCCGTGGTTGCGATCACACACAAACCGCGCACGCAAAGTGTCGCGGCGGGAAGGCTGGCGCGAAGCCGGTCAAGCCATGCCGGTCGGATTCACCTATGAAAGGAGGTGAGTGGCATGAACGACAAGAAACGTCCGGTTCTTATTTGTCCGCAGGTTGCCCTGCGTTTCCGTCGGCGCGTCAAATGCCGGGGGCAAACGCTTGTGGAATACGCCTTGATTCTCGCCTTTATCTCAGTCGTAGCGATTAGCATCCTGGTCAATTTAGGAGCAAATCTTAAAGCAGTTTATACAACGATTGATTGCCAAGTAGCGAGAGCGCCAGGCGGGGTGAATTATGTTCCAGGTCCTTGAAGAGCAAATGACATAACGCCTTGTCTTGGTGAATTTCAAACGCGCAGTCTCCATGCGAGACTGCGCGTTTTTGGTGTCGGCAGATGCCAAGTCTGACTCTAGCGTATTCCTGCATGGAAGAGCCTGAAATAGAACCGATCTGGTGGTTGCCGACTTTCGGCTTTTTCCTCTTCCTCGCCATGCAGTTGTGGATGTTCGCCGCTCCCAACGCTATTTTCGAGGATCCCGGCGTGGGCCGCCACCTGCGCACGGCGGAAGTCATCCTCGAGACCGGCGTTGTTCCCCGGACCGATCCGCTCAGCTTCACGCACGGTGGGGAGCCTTGGTTTGATTTCGAATGGGGCTTTGAGACGACCATCGGCGAACTCTACCGCCTGGGTGGACTCGCCCTTGTCTGCGCTTTCTGTTACGGAATTTTTGCGACGACGATCCTTGGCGTCTACCGGACGCTCCTGCAGTCGGGCTTTTCGCTGACGGTCGTCCTGCTCTATACCGGCCTCGCTTTCCTGACGCTGCACCTGCACTTTGCCGTGCGGCCTCTGCTCTTCACTTATCTTTTCATGGCGCTGGTTATCGAGGTCTGGAACCGGCGAACGGTTCCGCTCAAGCGGGACTGGATTATCCTGCCCATCGTCTTTGTCGCTTGGGCCAATCTTCACGCGGGATGGATGGCGGCGCTACTCTTTCTGGGACTGGCCATGGCCGGGCGATTGATCGACCGGATCACCGGTCGTGTGGATGGCGAGGAAGCGCCCCTCATTCCGTGGATCGGGCTGACGATTCTCTGCGCGTTGGCCACCTGTCTCAATCCGTGGGGCTGGGCGCTTCATCACCATGTCGTCCTACTGGCCACCACCTACAAAAGTTTCGCACTCTGGGACGAATTTCTCCCGCCCAATTTCGGCACGCCCACGATGTCGGCGATCACCATTCTGTGCATTGTCTTCGTCGTCTTTCTCTGCCGCGCGCGGAAAGATGCCCCTCGTTGGCGGTGGGAGGCCCTCCTGCCGGTGCTCGTCTTTCTTTTTGAGGGCCTCAAGACGCAGCGGCATGTCCTGCTGCTCGTCATCGTTGCCGCGGTTCCGGTGGCGCGTGATTTACAGGCCCTGCTTCGCACCACCTGGTTCCCGTTCATTCGGGAACGGCTGGCGGATTTTCAGGCCCAGCAACGCTATTCGCGGATCGACGCGGCACTCGCTTTTATCCTGGTTCTCGTTTCCACCGCGCTCTTTGTCCGGACCCCCATTGGCCATGATATTCAAGTCGGGAAAAGCGTGACGCCGCAGCTGGTATCGTTCCTGCATGACCACCCCGACCGTTTCCATCGTCCGCTCACCACCACCTGGAACGCCGGCCCGCTTCTCTGGAACATGCGTCCGGACTTCCGCGTTAGTGTCGATGATCGAGGTGATTTTTACGGCGACAAGACCATCTTCGCCTTCGTGGCCCTGGTCAATGGTACCGCGGATTCCAAACCCGCCTGGCAGGAAACCCTGGAACAGGGCAATTACGACTCCGCCATCCTCGATCCCTACCTTAACCTCAACCAACTCCTCCATGGTCTGCCCGACTGGCATGAAGTTTACCGCGATGAACATGCGGTGGTGTATTGGAAGGAGACGAGGCAGCTAGTACCCTGATGGAGATTCCACGAATGAAAATGTTTTGATGAATATTGAACAATCGAGTCAAGTCGCCGGAGAATACAGGCCACGCTTGGCGGTTCGCTTAGCCTATTGGTGGGGCATATACCTTGCCGCATGGCTGCTATTAATTTGGATGTGGCCGGGGGAGATTTACGATTGGGAATCTACCTTGACCATCCCGAAGGGAATAGTGTTTTTAAGTTCTGCATACATTGGGGCGCCGGTAGAGCATCACCTCATTATTAGCGTCTATGTTGCTTCTGCCCTTTGCTTGCTTCATCTTGTTTTGACAGTTGCTCTACCTAATAAAAGATCCTTTTGGATTCTGATAATTATATGGTTGGTTGTGATCTGTCTTAGTTCGTGGGGATCTGGAGAATACGGAGCTGTTACTACTGGCATGTCTGCATCAGGCACTCGCTAAACGCGCCTTCCCCTCGTTCCCATATTCCGGAAACGCAGTGGTTCGCGTAACACCACTGCCTAACCCGGCACCAACACCCGTAGCTTCTTGTGCCGGACGGTAAACTCCACCGGCGCATGCCCGGCCAGTTCGCCATCCGCTTCAAGCGGAACGGGGCGGTCGGATTTGACGACGAGGTGGCTCGACTTGAAATAATCGACATCGGTGAATTTGGTCAGTGAGCCGAAGACCAGGCCGCGCAGATAGCGCATCAGCGCGAGGTAATTCATGGATTTGAAGACGCAGACATCGAGCAACCCGTCCTGCATGTCGGCCTCGTTGAAGAGTGAAAACGGCCCGCCATAGAACCGGCCATTGCCGACCAACACAAACGATCCCTCCACGGTGGGACGGCCGTCACAGAAGACGCGCAGCTTGGGGGGCTTCTCCGCGGCAACCTGCGTCGCGGTGAGCAGATAACTGAGAGGTCCGAGCACATGCTTCACGTGGCGGTTGTTTCGCTCCACCACCTGCGCATCGGCCCCGATTCCCGCCATCTGCACGAAGAGATGTCCATTGGCACTCGCCAGGTCGATGGCGCGGATTTTTTTCCCGCGAATCACTTTCCACGCGGCGACGATGTTAAGGGGAATTCCCATTTCCATCGCAAAGACGTTCACCGTCCCCATCGGCAAGATCCCCAGCGCAACCGGCGAGGACCCGATGCCATTGACCACCTCATTGACCGTGCCGTCACCGCCCGCCGCGACGATCGTCGAATAGCCCTGCTCCACCGCCCGCTCCGTTTGCGCCTCGGCATCACCGGGCCCTTTGGTCGTCTTGATCACGACATTGCGCGTCAGCCGTTCGAGGCTCTTCAGCCGCGCCTTGACACCCCGGGCAGCGGGATTGGCGATGATGCAAATGCGATTCAAGGTTGGCCTCGGCTCTTTCTATGCGGTAGATTGGGGAATGCGTTCTCTTCGCTGGATTCTGGGTGGTTTGGCCGTCGTCGTCGTACTGGTGGTTCTAGCTATAGCCGCCGGAGCGGCATGGCTCAATACCTACATCCACTCCGATGCCTTTAAGACTGAGGTCGAAAGCCGGGCCGGGCGATCACTCGGTGGGACCGTGCAGATCGGCAAAGTCGATTTCGATATTTTTAGCGGTGTGAAGCTGCAAGGCCTCGTGACGCAGGTTGATGCGGCCCATGGCGGGCAGGGCGCGCTACAGGCCAAAGTGGCCGCGGTGAATTGCACTTACGCCTGGACGGAATTGCTCAGCCGCAAATTGAAGCTAACCGGCGTGACTCTCGACCAGCCGCAGATCGTCCTGACCAAACAAGCGGTCGCACCTGCTCCACCTCAGCCGCCGGTTGGGGGCCCTGACTCCGGCGCCATGGAAGGTCCCGGCGCCGCGCTTCCCTTCCAATTCATTCTCGACCGCGCCCGAATCAATGACGGCGCTGTCTCGGTGCGCAATGCCAACGGCGCGGTGATGGTTGAACTGAAGGGTGTTGATGTTGATGCGAACACGGCTGGATACACGGAGGGCAAGGACATCGGCGGTACGATCAAGATCGCGGAGATGCTGGTTCCTCCGAGTCTGCAGGTCACCCGCTTTTCGACTCCATTTACCTATGGTGATAAGACCGGGCTCACAGCCAAATCCTTCGAGGCCTCTGCTTATGGCGGCAATATCGCGGGCGATTTCCAGCCACAAGGTTCCGCTCCTTCCGTGCTCAATCTCAACGGCAAGGGCTTCAACGTCGGGCAACTCACCGCCGCGACCACGTCCAGTTCCTCGGCGAAGCTCACAGGTACGCTCGATTTCCAGAGCAAATGGCGTGGGGTGGAAAGCGGCGACCTCAACGGGGAAGGGGACGCGCAAATCACCGACGGCAAGCTGGAGGGCGTCAAATTTCTCCAGGAAGTCGGACAGATCCTCAAGATCAAGGAACTCAACGAACCGATCATCAAAAAAGGAACGACCCACTTTGTTGTCCAGGGGCGGCAGACGCAACTCATCGGCCTGCAAATCGAGTCATCGATCTTTAACATCACCGGAGGCGGCTCCATCAGCTTCGATGGACCGCTCAATTTGGAACTCGTGCTGATCTTGCATCGTGAGGCAATGAGCAGGCTGCCGAAAGAACTCGCGGCTTCCTTTGTCGGCGCACAGGACGGAACCGGTTCCGTTGGCTTTCACGTCGGAGGCACGACAGCCAACCCGCAGACCGATTTGCCTCAGCGTCTCCTCCTGCAAAACAAGCAGATCGAGAACGTAATCAACAAGGCGATCAACAAGCTTTTCCATTAGACACTCGATCCGAAATAGGCCTTGCCAAGCCGCCTCCGGCGTCGATTCTGGCGATCACACTTAAAGGGGGCTGCTTATGTCGGAAGTCGCGGAATCACCATCGAAAAACCACGGCTGGATCGTTGTCTTTGCCGGAGTCGGCATCAACCTTGTCCTCGGCGTTCTCTATTCTTGGAGCGTTATTGGTAAAAATATTCCCAAGGAATGGGGTTGGTCAGAGGCCGATAAGTCGCTCCCTTATGCCGCAGCCTGCCTCGTGTTTTCCCTGGCGATGGTTCCCGCCGGTCGCATGCAGGACATCATCGGGCCGCGCGTTGTGGCCTCCATTGGCGGCTTGCTGATGGGCGCGGGCATGATCCTGGCCAGCTTGGGAAACACCCTGACTTTTTTCATCGTCGGTTTTGGCCTGTTGGTTGGACTCGGGATGGGCTTTGGCTATTCGTCGACCACACCGCCTGCGGTGAAATGGTTCCCGGCCTCGCGCACGGGATTGGTCGCTGGACTGGTGGTCGGCGGCTTTGGCGTGGCCAGCGTTTACATTGCGCCACTGGCGGATGGGCTCATTAACGGCTTTGGCAAAGCGGGGACCAACTCTTTTATTCCCGGCGTCGGTGTGCCGACCACCATGTTTTATTTTGGTATCGGAATTTTAATCATCGTCAGCATCCTGGCCCAATTTCTGAAAGTTCCGCCCGCAGGCTTCGTTCCGGTGGGCTATGTCGCGCCGGCCACAGGAGCGGGAGCGAAGAAGCTCGATTTCACGCCCCTGGAAGTGCTGAAGACCTGGCAGTTTTACGTGCTCTGGTTCATGTACGCCTGCGGCGCGGGCGCGGGGTTGATGATCATCTCCAAGCTCGCGACGATGGTGGATGTGCAGGCGGGCCTGAAGCTCGGCTTCTGGCTCGTCGCCTGCCTCGCCGTCGGCAACGGCGGCGGTCGGGTCGTCGCTGGGCTCGTCTCGGACAAGATCGGTCGTCGGGCCACCATGTTTATCTGTTTCCTGATGCAGGCTGTGTCGATTCTGCTCTTGTCGCATGCGACCAAGGAGAACGTTCTCGGGACCACGCCTGTCCTGATCATCCTGTCCGCCCTGATCGGCGCCAACTACGGCGCGAACCTCGCGCTCTTTCCCTCGGTCACGAAGGATTTCTATGGTCTCAAAAATTTCGGCGTGAACTACGGACTGGTCTTCACCTCGTGGGGACTGGGAGGCTTCATGCTCTCGTTCCTGGCCGGGAAAGTTTACGACCAAACGCATTCCTTTACCTTCGCCTACGACTGTTCTGCGGGGTTGCTCGTTGCGGCAGCCATGGTGACTTTTTTGGTCACGCCGCCGCAGCATAAAGAAGTCTGAGAGGCTTCAGCGTCGAGTTTGTCACCCCAACGTAACGCCGCACCAGTTGACAGTTACGCACAGCTTTGCTATCAAGTTTGCCCAACGTGACAACCACACGTCCAGTTGGTCGAGGGCCCTGCGCCCCTCGAGATTAAGGGATCACATGGAAGCGATCCTGAGCAACAACGTCCTCGTGCTCAATCGTCTCTGGCAAGCCGTCAACATCTGCAGCGTCAAGCGCGCCTTCATGCTCCTCTATCAGGGCCACGCGCAGGTCGTCGAGTCGGAAAGCGGCTCGTTCCAGACCATGACTTTCGACCAATGGTTCAGCTTTTCGCGCGGCTACGAAGGCACCGATGTTGTCAGCACCGTCTCGTTCAAGATCCGCGTGCCCAAGGTGATCCTGCTGCTTTTCTTCGACCGCATGCCGAAGAAGGAAGTGAAATTCACGCGGCACAACATCTTTGAGCGCGACCACAATACCTGCCAGTACTGCGGCCATAAGTTCGACCGCAAGGACCTTAACCTCGATCACGTCATCCCGCGCGACCGGGGAGGGGAGACCTCTTGGGAAAACATCGTCTGCTCGTGCGTCCCCTGCAACAGCCGCAAGGGCAACCGCACGCCTCCCGAGGCCGGCCTCAAGCTTCTCCACAAGCCGAAGCGCCCCAAGTGGCGACCGATGCTCCATCTCCAGTTCAGCAAAACCAGCGACGAGTCATGGAAGCACTTCGTCGACCTTGCTTATTGGAATGTGGAACTGACGGATTAGTTCTTAGTCAAAAACACAACAGGCTATTTTTTCGCGACAGGCGGAATGATATCCCCGAGGCCGATGTAGAAATTATTACCCGGCTTTTCGGCAATTTTCTGCAGGGTCTCCAGTTCCTTTAGTCGAAGCAGGGCTGGCGACGAGGCAAGGAGTTCGGCAAAAGCGCGATCCGCCTCGAGTTTTGCATTCATCGACTCCTGTTCACCGCGTGCCTTGATCATCTCGGCCTCGGCTGTCTTTCGTGCCTCGATTAATTTGGCTTCACTTTGCCGTTCGGTTTCGAGCACCAGATTCATGATTTCGCGCAATTTGCCTGGGAAGATGAGGTCCTTCACATCGGCGCGCGAGACCTCAATGCCGTATCGGGCGGCTTCTTCCCTCATGTCCTCACGAACGGCGTTCGAAATCTCATTCCGGTCCTTCAAGATTTGGTCGAGCGTGCGTGCTGCCAGGAAACGGCGCGTGCTGAGCTGGACATCCTCGTAAATGCGGTCCGGGTAGGATTCGACTTCGTGCAGCGCGGCTTTGACGTCGACCACGCGGTAATTCACCAGGATACTGACACCGACGGCGACTTTGTCTGCGGTAAGGATCTCCTGGCCCTTGATAGTTAGTGACCGGGTACGTACATCAACAAGCGTGACCGTCTGCTTGATCTTCGACCACGCAGAATTGAGGATTTTGTGCCGCCCCGGTTTCAGGATCTGCTTGAATGCGCCGTTCTCGTAGAGCGCCCCGCGTTGCGTTTCATTGATGATGATTTCCGTTGGTGAGTTCATGGAAAAGTGGGGCGGAGGTTGGGGTGAAGGCGGAACTGGTTTGCTGGTGCCAAGGTTGAGCATGGATTGGTAAAGTGGAGGAGGGCCCGATGCCGGTCGATGCGCAATACGTTGTCAATGGATTGGCCAATCATAGTTGAGGCCAACATAAGGCGTTGCTTACCGTCAGAGCCCTCCCTGCCCAAAGACTAGAGTGGGCATTCAAAAGAAGGCAAGCCGCGGAAAGTTCCTACACAAACATCCCCGCCACGCTATCGGCCACCAATTGTCCGCGCGGCGTGAGCCGGACTCGCCCCTTCTCTTCGAGAGCCAGGCCATCCATTTCCAGTTTCCGCAGTTGCGCGGCGTCGGCAAATAAATCCCGCGCCACGCCCTCGCGCATCCGCAGGCCGAACATGATCTGCTCTTTGATGCGTGTGGAGTCGTCAATTTGTTCGAGTTCTGTGCGCACCGATTCCTCTCGGGCAATCCTCTCCACATAAACCCGCGTGTCCGGGACGTTCTTCCAACGGTTTTTTCCAACGGTCGAGACCGCGCTCGGCCCCAGTCCCAGATAATCTTCCCCCCGCCAGTAGCCGAGGTTGTGCTGCGATTCAAAGCCGGGCCGCGCGAAATTCGAAACTTCGTAGTCGCTCAAGTTCGCTTCGCCCAGGACATCGCGCGTTCGCTCGAACATCGTAATTTCCCGTTCCTCATCCTGCTTGTACTCCCCTTTTGCCAGCTTTTCGAAAAACGGTGTGTCCTCCTCATAGGTCAGTCCGTAGGCGGAGACGTGATTCGGTTCACAGGCCAGAGCTGCACGCAGGGTCTCCTCCCATTTCGCTTCGCTTTGGCCGGGCAGGGCAAACATCAGGTCGATGTTGATGTTCGCAAATCCATGCTTTCGCAATAAGGCACATGTCTCGGGAATATCCTCTGGCGCATGTTGCCGTCCCAGGATTTTCAGCATCTCCGCATCAAACGATTGCGCCCCGAGGCTGATGCGGTTCACCCCCGCTGCCCGCCATGCCGCCGCCTTGTCGTCTGTCACCGTTGCCGGATTTACTTCCAGGGTGAACTCGTTCCATGAATGCTCGCGAGACAATTCTTCCGCCAATTCTGAAAATAAGTCCGCCGACAAAATCGAAGGCGTCCCGCCGCCGAAATAAATCGTGTCGAGGGCAAGCGGAAACTCTTCTTTTGCCCGCTGCCATTCCGTCCGTAGCGCCGTGACAAATTCCCGCTGCTGCGCCGCGCCGCCCTGATGCACATAAAACGCGCAATACGGGCAGATCTTCGCGCAGAAGGGGGTATGCACGTAGAGATGCCGGGTCATGGATTTATATTGTAGCGGCAGTCTGGGACCATCGCTAACTTTCTCTTATGCCCGAAGCCGCCCGCCTCCAGCCCACACGAGTCGAAGTCATCGGCAATGAACTCGCGATTATCTGGAACGACGGCGGGGAGAATTTCTTTCCACTCGAAAAGCTTCGCCGTCACTGCCCCTGTGCGGCCTGCGGTGGCGAGCCGGATGTCATGGGCAATGTCGAGCGTCCCCACGTCAGCTACGGCCCGCAAAGTTTCGAGCTGCGCAGCTTCCGCCTCATCGGCGGCTATGCACTGCAACCCACGTGGAATGATGGCCACGACAGCGGCCTCTATTCGTTCCGTTACCTCCGCGCCCTGGACGAACATGCCTCCGCGTAGACCCGCCACGCCGCGCGACAAGCGCGAGGAGCTCAAGACTTACCGTGAGCTCGATCTGCGCCGCGACCTGAAATCGATTCGTGCCCGCAAAAAAGTTGAAGCGAATGGGCTTCGGCGCGTGCTTGGTAACGGTTCATCGGGCCAGCCGTATCTGGTCGTGGAAACCAGTCGCTATCGTCAGGTCCGCCTTGAAATCCAGCGCCAGCTGCTCCTCGAGGCGCGCCAGCAGGGACTCGATCTGGACCCCGATCTCCTCTTGCGCCAGCTCAAGCCCCGGGTGGAGGCCCTGGCCTACGCCCAATTGGCGGAGGAAACGGGTGCGGACACTTTACGTCACGTGCCTGTCGCCGCTCTGGGACGCGCGCTCACCGCGGAAGAACGAGCCCGTTTCGCCGCTTCGCGCGCGGTCTCAAAAAAAACGCTCCCTGCGGCACCGGTGGCCTCGTCCGCCAGCCGTGCCCTTAATCAAGTTCTCGGCCAGGTCGAACAGCGCCAGGAACACAATCCCGCCCGGTACCAGGCCATCTGGGCGGAACTCGTTGGTCCGGATGCCGCGCAGCAGTCCTGGCTCGATCAGATTGATCCGGCCACGCAAACGGCCTGGTTCCGCTGCGCCAACTCAACTCTTTCGTACGCCCTTGGGCGTAAATCGGGCCTCGCGCAAAAACTCGGTAAGGCCTTGGGACTGCCGATTCGCCAGCTGCGTGCGAAATTCTAAGAAAAACTCAAGGTGTCGTCGAGGTCGGGGCCAGTCCTGCTTCCTGGATTTCCTGCGGCGTTAATTTCCTAAAGGAGAATTTGTAGCCCTCATAGATGCCGATGCCATAGATGACATAGGTAATGACGGAAAAGCTCTCGAGGATTTTGGGAATCGCGATGCTCAAGTCGGTCTTCGACAATGCCTCAAAAAAACTATAGCCATCCGCGTTGGCCACCATCTGGATGACGGAAAGAATTTCACCCGCGACGCAGCTCAACAAGGTACAAACCGCGCCAACGATGCCAAAGGTCTTCGTCACGCCTTTGCCGGCGAAGCGCACCGCGTAGCCCACGCCGGCTCCAATCGCAATGGCCACGAGACCGAACTCCATTCCGGTGGCGACTGTGATTCCCATCCAGAGCAGTGCGCCGATCAATGCGGCCACTGCGCCAGCCAAGATGCCGAGGGGAAGGTTTTGCTCGCGCAGCAATTTTACATTCAACACCAGCATCAACGATTCGCGCGTTGGATTTGCGCCCGATTCCGTCGTTTCCATAAGCCCCCCTAGGTTAGTTTTGTTCGTGGGCTGGAATCATTCCGATACCGACGATGTGCTTGTTGCTAGCAATGATTTTGCCTGGCGGCAAGCACGCCCACTCTATGAGGCTTTACGGTACGAGAGCATGTAGGCCTCAAACGCCGCGAAGGCATAGACCCCGGCCATTAAGGGAGTGGTCTCATTGATCAGGGCCGTGACGAGAAAACCCATTTTGATGTGCATGAATGCACCGTAAAGATCGAGGCTTGATGTCGTTGCCGAAACAATCGCTGCAGCCGCTGAGCCCAATAGGCAGGCTCCCAAAGTGAAAATTACCCCGAGAACGCCGAAAATGAAATGGGTCCCTCTGCCGCCCGAGCGAATGCACATTCCGACAAGAAGACCTACGCCCAGCGCGGAAAAGCCGGCATCTTCCCAACCAACGATCAGACTGACCACCAACCAGATCACGGTACCACATGCTCCGGATGCGAGACCTGCGAGCACCGCCAGAACAAAATTGCCGTGTGAACGGTCTCGCTCCATCAAAATATGCTCAGGAAAGGCGTGTTCCATAGGTGTTTAATCTTACAATGACGGCTGTAAAATGCAATTAACTAAACTATAAATCAGGTGTCTAAATCGATGATGGGACGCTTTTACAAAAATCCTGTTCAAGAGCGGTCGTTTTATGTTGCGCTGGTGATGTGTCCGACACGTTGGCCAAGTTCTTTTTCTGGATCTATCTGCTGATCCTTATCTGGGCTGATGCGACTGTCACCAATCCGGTTGATCCTGATCTCTGGCATCGCCTTGCCGTGGGAGAGGCAATTTGTCAGACGGGGCATTTCCCGCCCGGAGATTATTTCAGCTATCTTTCTGACTATAAGTCTATTATCGATCACGAATGGGGCAGCGCAGTCATTTTCTACGCTCTTTATTGTCTGGCTGGTTTGAATGCCTTTGTGGTGGCGAAGATTGTCACGTTGACCTTGACGCTGGCCTTGGTGGTCTGGGCAGGTTTGTATCGCCGCCGCCCCACTATCCTGATTGCCGCGTTCTATGCCTTGGTTCTTCTGGCCATGTTGCCGTCGTTTCAATCGACTGTCCGGTGCATGACTTTTTCACATGTTTTTTTCGCCCTCTGGCTCTACTGGTTTCAATGTGAGCGTCACGGTCGCCCCATTCCGATCCTTCTTTATGCCGGAACCATGGCAATCTGGGCCAATCTGCATGGCGGATTCGTAGTGGGCTTGGTTTGGCTTGCGATAGTGTCAGTGGCCGAATTCATTATGGGCGGGCATTGGAGAACCTGGGCAATCCGTTTCGGGATCTGTTCCCTCGCGACGTTGATCAACCCCTTTGGTGCATCCCTATGGGTTTCAACCGGACGTGCCCTTCTCACCCCCAGGACCGGATTTCCCGAATGGGCGCCGGTCTCCTGGTGGACGGAAATGCTTTCATATCCGGGCTATAAACTCCTGTTGCCGGGGTTATTCGTCGCGATTGCCCTGCTGATTCGTCGCCGTGGCTGGGCACACGTCGACCGGATCATCGTCATTCTCATCGGCTTCTTTGTGGTCCTGTCACTGACCTCCGCGCGGCATACCTCCCTTTTTGCCCTGGTCGCGGGTGCCTTGGCGCCGGGTCTCTTTGTCGCGGAACCGGGAGCGAAGGATGGTATGCACCCTCTCCAGCGACTCGGGCATATGGCGTTGGGTTCCACACTTCTTCTTTTTCCTCTCTACATTGCCTTCGTCATTTTACCGGGATGGGGATTGACGCTTGAATATCCCCACATCTCATGCCCAACTGGCGCGGTCGCTTACCTGAAAATCCGGAAAGTCCATGGCAACTTGCTCGTCCCCTTCAACTACGGCAGCTATGCACTCTGGGAACTGCGCGGGTCCATGCGTGTCTCGATGGACGGCCGCTACGATCTCGTTTACCGATCGGAAACTTACCGACGCGTGGACGATTTTTTTGCCGCCAAGGGCGACTGGTCCCGGCTTCTGATCTCGCCCGAACCGGAGGCCATTCTTGTCCCGATCTCCGATGCCGTCTATCCCAAGCTCCTTGTAGAACCTGGTTGGAAAGAAGCTTATCACGATGATACCGATGCGGTTTTCCTTCCAGTTCGTTCCGGATAACGAAGCTTTCCGCCGGGAGGCCATCTTGCTGATATAAGAGCATCTTCTCATGGCGAAACGATCCCGGAAAAAGAAAGCGAGTTCTCCTTCTCCGTCCAGGGAAAGTAAAGCCGTCGCGGAAAAGCCAGCCGTACGGACACAAAAGCAAGAATGCGCCGGGGTGTTTTCTCTCTGGGATTTTCTGCGCGCCGTGGTGATCGTGGCGCTGGGCTGGTGGGTTTTCGCGCCTGCACTGCACGGAGGCTGGATTTGGGATGACCTCGTTTATATTGCAAACAATCCACTCTCGGGCGACCCGAATCGCCTCTGGAAAATTTGGTTCCTGCCCGGAAGCTTCATTGAGTACTACCCCATCGAGGAAACCGTGCAGTGGGCGCAATGGGAATGTTTCCGCGACAATACCCTTGGCTACCACGTCACGAATCTGGTTCTCCATTTAGTGAGTGCACTTTTGGTCTGGCGACTCCTGGCCAAGTTAAGTTTACGGCTGGCTTGGCTGGGAGGGCTTCTGTTCGCCGTTCATCCGGCCATGGTTGAGTCGGTCGCGTGGATGTCGGAACTCAAGAACACTCTTTCCCTGCCGCCCTTCTTGCTGGCGGCTTGCGCCTACATCGATTACGACGAGCATGGTCGACGACGCGATTACCTCCTCTCTCTCGGACTCTTTCTGGTGGCGATGCTCTGCAAGATAAGTATGGCGCCCTTTCCTTTGGTGATCCTGCTTTACGCCTGGTGGAAAAGAGGGCGGATCGACTGGAGGGACCTCAAGGCCGCAACGCCGTTTTTGGTCATCTCCCTGGTCCTCGGGATTACCACCATCCTTGCGGGGATATGGTATCGACCCACCCACCACATGGCGCCCGACCATGTGGAGGTTGGAGGTCTCCTGGCGCGGTTCGACCTCATCGGCCTCTTGATCGGCTGGTACATCTGCCTGGTCGTCTGCCCGGTCACCCACTCCTTCTTTTATCCGAAGTGGACCGTTGATCCGCCTTCGCTGCTTCACTTCCTGACATGGCCCGTCCTTGCGATCGTCATCGGTTATCTTTGGAGCCGGCGTTGGACATGGGGACGCCATGTATTGATGGGGCTGGGTTTCTTTTTCCTAAACCTTGCGCCTTTTCTGGGGTTCACTGCTCCCTCGTACATGGGCTTCAGCTGGGCCATGGACCATTTTCTTTACCTGCCGATCATTGGATTGATTGGCCTTGCGGTGGCGGGCTTGGAACAGATTGATGTGGAGATGCCCGCAACTGTGCGCCCATGGGGCGTGGGGGTTGTGACATTGGCTATGATGGGGCTTGCGTGGTCGAGTCACCGCTATGCCGAAACTTTCGCCAGTGAAGTGGCGCTGTGGACCCACACCGTAGAATGCGATCCCGGCTCGGAAACCGCGCATGCCGATCTGGGCACCGCGCTGATGCGTCAAAGTCGATTCGAGGAGGCTGTCGTGCAGTTTAAGCTGGCGGCGCAGCTCAATCCTTTGGATCAGACTGTCCACGATACCCTCGGCCAGACTTTGGCGCAGATGGGGCGGCTCCAGGAAGCGATGACCGAGTTCGACAAGGCTATCGAGATCAATCCACGGGATACCAGTCCCTTCGCCAATCGCGGACATCTTTGGCAGATCATGGGCAACTCTGAGCGGGCCGATGCCGACTTTTCCCGTGCGATCGCGCTCAATCCTGACTTGTCGCAACCCTACATTAATCGCAGCGCGTTGCGGCAGGTCAAAGGTGACTGGTCAGGAGCGATGTCCGATCTCCAGAAATATTGCCGACTGGCGCCGAGCAGTCCCAATGCGGACTACGCCCGCTTCTGGATCTGGTTCATTCGCGTCCAGCATGGGCAGGAGGCGGAAGCTGACCGCGAACTCGCTGATGCGCTGGCCCATCATTGGAACGGCGCGCCCGGGCAATGGTCCTCGCAGATCGGCCGGTTCCTGCTGGGACAAATCACCGAGAAAGCGTTTCTTGCCGCGGCGACTGCGCCTACTCCCGACCGGGACCGCTCCCAGCATTGCGAGGCGTGGTACTACGCGGGGATGATCCGCCTGTTGTCGGGTGACAAGGCCGCGGCCAAGGAGTACTTCCAGAAGAGTCTTGCGACCGGCGATGACCAGTCCCTTCCCTACAGCCTGGCGCAGGGGCAGCTAAAGATGCTTGAGGCGCACTAAGCGCGGGACCTTCCTCCTCCGGGACTTGGGCTTGGCCATTTGTTGCTGGCGATAGGCGAGGGGACTCTGGCCCACGATGCGGCGGAACTGTTTGTTGAAGTACTGCGGGTTGGGGATGCCGGACTGCTGGCCGATCTCCGCGACAGGGAGGTCGCTGGAGAGCAGGAGATGCCGGGCGAGCTCGATGCGGCGGAGCAGGATGTAGTGCTGGAGCTTCATGCCGTACCGCTGGGCGAAGAGGCGGGAGATGTAGTCGGTGCTGAGGCCGGTCTTCTCGGTGAGGTCGCCGATGAGGAGGGGCTGGTCGAGGGAGGCGTCGATGGCCTGGTTGAGTTTGACGAGGCCTTCTTCCACGAGGCTGGTGCGGCTGGCGGCCTTCTTCCCGCGGCGGATCTGGCCGTGGAGCCAGAGGAGGAGTTCCTGGAGCGAGGCGGAGGCGGCGCAGGCGGCGGGAGAGTCGGCCTTGCCGCCGGCCTGGCGGGCATGGTCGATGGTGCGCCAGAGGCGTTCGCGGAGGGCGGCGGTCTGCGGGCCGAGGCGGAGATGAAGCGGGAGGCGCACAGTGGGGCCGAGCACGGGGGAGGCGGGAGGGAGGAAGTGGATGCAGAGGTGGGTGCCGCTCTGGTGGAGGTCGTAGCGGGAGGGGACGTTGGGCGGGGAGAGGGTGAGGTCGCCGGGCTCGAGGTGGTAGCGCTGGCGGGCGACCCAGAAGTCGCCCTGGTAGTCGTGGAGGTGGAGGGCGACGGTGGGGCCCTGGTAGGTCCGGTTGCAGCCGGGGACGGTCATGGGAAAGGTGCCGGAGTTGCCGAGAGGGGGGAGGTAGTGGGCGGGCCAGCGGAGGCCGAAGGCGAAGGGGAGCATTTTTGAGTTTCCCGGAAAAATACCAGTGATTCGGCGTAAGTACCATTGCGAAAAGGGGCGGGGAAAAATAAAGTGCACGGATAAATACCAGTAACCCTTCGAAAAACACCTGATCAACCCCCGAAAAAACATGAGCACCTCCCCCACTGAAATCGCGGCATTCTTTGAAAAAAACGGCTATTACCATGCGAAAGGCGTCTTCTCGCCGAAGGAGATCGCGGAGCTGGAGAAGGACTTTGACCGGATCGTGCGGCAGCTGAGCAGCAGTGGGGAGCAGGTGAACGCGAAGTGGGGCGGCGAGGTGATGGACAAGATCGCGGCGAAGGACTCGGTGGTGGTGCACACGCACAATGTGCAGATCTACTCGGCGGCGTGGCTGCGGGCGTTCCTGCAGGCGCGGTTCCTGGAGCAGGCGCAGGCGATCCTGGGGCCGGACGTGATCCTGCATCACTCGAAGCTGTTCCAGAAGCCGGCGGAGAAGGGGGCACCGTTCCCGATGCACCAGGACTGGAGCTATTTCCCGACGATCAAGGACACGATGATGGCGGGGATCATCCACGTCTCGAATGCGACGGACGAGATGGGTTGCCTGCGCGTTTACCCGGGTTCGCACAAGCTGGGGCGCGTGGCGGAGACGAACGGGCAGACGAACGCGGACGTGCTGAAGGAGTATCCGCTGGAGAAGGCGACGGTGGTGGAGGCGGAGGCGGGCGATGTGCTGTTTTTCCATTACTGCACGCTGCATGGCTCGATGCCGAACCGTTCGCAGAAGACGCGCAAGACGGTGCTGGTGCAGATGCACAGCGGATCGGACCGGATCGAGGATGGGAACAAGCATCCCAATGAGCGGCTGGTGTTGTCGGGCTGGAACTACGAGGCGAAGCGGAGCCTGGGGAACGAGCTGTAGGTTTCGCGCGAAAAAGGGAGGGAGGCACCTTACGAAGGTGCCTTCCCCGGTGGCCTCGTTTCGCCGTGGGAAAGCTAGTCGTGGAGGGTGAGGAACCAGACGACCTGGCCGAGGGCCATGAGCATGGCGAAGAGGAACAGGAGGGCGCACAGGACCGCTTTCAAGGCGAGGTCCCGGCTTTCGAGCCAGGGATGGTCGTGAAAGGGATGAGCGCCGTGATGGTGGAGCATTCTCATACCTTAATGTACATGCTGCGGGGGCGTTTGCTTACCTTCGCTTGGCCAAGGGTTGGCGGATTTTGGGAGGGCTGCGGATAGGATTAACAAGATTGGGCAGCAGGGAGATTGGGAAACGGTTTCGCACAAAGCACGTGGAGGGCATGAAGGGAAAGATGGGAAGGGGACTGGCTGCGAAAGGACGCTGAGTTCGCAAGGAGGGAGAGGCATCAGCAAAAAGGTACCTGTACTCTTTTTCCTTACTTTTTCGCTCCTCCGTTTTCCTACCCATTCAACCGGGAAGCTTCCTCAACGAATTGGCGCAATGCCAGACATTCTGCTAATTTCCGATTACTTCGATCGATCATCATGGAAAAGTCACCTACATCCCGAGAGCAACTCGGTATTCTCTTTAAGTGGAAAAATTTATTTAAAACTGTCTCCACCTTAATCCCTGGCACCGGTCCAATGCTTGAGATCCAAAATCAACTCGAAGGTGAAGCCATTCAAAAAAATCTTCAGCACTTAGAATCCACTAATAAGGAACATTCTGTCCGCCTTAAGCAAATCGAAGAGGCCAATCCTTCTTCTCTCAATACTGTTGAAGATTGGCCATATGTTGTAGCTGACTATTCCCAGAGACTCGTTGGAATAGGCGTTGTTTATGATGGAGGAATTCATTCTCCGGAGCAAAATGGAGAAGAGCTGATTCAAACAGTCGCGCACGGCTGCTTTGTAGATAAAAACGAAGTTCTTACTTGTTCTGAGGCACTTGCGCTTGCTTATAAATTAGCGGAACTACGAAAGGGAAAAGCTGTTATATTTCATGAAGTTGGGTGGTTTGATTTTGACTCCGGTGAAATTGACAAGGCTTCAGGTCTCGTAATCTTGAAGACCACCGAGCGTTATACTGCCAGATGGCAGAAAGCAGCTGAAGAATATGGCCTAAAATTAACCATTCCTTTGGAGACGAAAGTAAAATCGACAATTCAGCCTTGGATTGGTCAAGACATTGGTTTTATTCATGAAGGCGAAGCAAAAAATGTAATGGGATATCCCAAATATCAGTTCGATAGCTCGGCAATATCCCATTTCCGCCAACCCAGCGACTATGCATTGAAGGTTTTTGTTACCGGTGTGCTCTCTGGCAGGATTCTAATGGCGGGAGCGCCAGTTTTTACCCGCCAAGGGACATTAGTCGGTATATTGGCTGATACCGAACACTATGAATCCGATGCCGGACGTCGCGCAGTTATCAAAAGTCTATTGGGACATCCTAAATACACTGCCTTTTCAAAATCCACAAAATAGCCTCGACATACCCAAAACCCTCATTTTTCATTCGCCGCAAAATGTAGTGAAGCTTCAAGTTCCGCTAAATATTGAATCCCTTTGGAACTAAACTTCCAGCTTGCATATTCGGAACCTCGATACATGCCGGGGCGCATTGTTACTAATTTTTTTGCCACCAAAACCTTTAAAACTATCTCTAACTGGCTTACATCGACTAACGAAAAACCATACCAGGGTAGAGGATCATTTTTCTTTATTTGCTTTGATGCGGCTTTGGCGTTAAGTCCGGTTATCGCAGCTAAAGACTTTAGCGATGTTTCTCCTAGAAGCTCCTCTTTAAGTGTGAGAATGAATTGATCCCAAGTAGGTTTCCATCGATAGATAGGATCATCATCGCCATACCCTTTCACCGAAATCGAGATTGTATCGTTTTCTGGAAAAACGGATTTGAACAAAAGAGAATTCCTTGAAGAACGAGGCCGTTTAACCTCTCCAGGCTCTTTTGAGGAAGGGCTAGCCGAATCAACTGTGTCGGCTTTTATCCATCCAGGTTGAGGATTGAATTCAAGTTGATACAGTATAGCGGATTTTACAGCAGACCCCAGACCTTCAGAGGTAGTCCATGCCTTGCAAGTCAACGCCTTTACCTTGGTGGTGAATTTTTCCAATTTCTGCCGTCCTGCGTCCATCGCTTCTAATTTAAACCCTTGAAGCGACTTTGGAGATTTATGATAGAACCCGATCACTGGTTTATTAATTTTGCAGGCATAGTCGAATTCCATTTCAGTATAGCTAATACCTTTATTACCTATCGAGCCGTATCGGCCTGCAACGATTACAATGTAATAGTCGCATTCATCGATGATTCTCTTAATCAATTTCCACTGATCGACACTTGCCGCCGGGAATAGCTCCATGCCAAGAGGTATGCACTTTGTTTCAAGAAGTGCTTGGATGACATGTTGGCGCTCATCTTTTAAGTCCTCGTAGGTGGAGCTTACAAAGACCTGATATCGTCTTTTGAGAGGATTGGCGGAATGCGTCATGAGTCTTCGGAACTATACGTTGGATTAAACGACGTGATTCAATACAAGACAGATTGAGTCCTTCCTGAGAGGGACCAATCTAAGCCACCAGATCACCGACAGGAAAGTATTGTTTCTTTATTTAACATCTCAACGGTGAATGGGGCACGGTTGGAATCCGAAAGGGTGACAAGGCATCCTTTCGTTGCTGCCACCCCTCCAGGGTGAGGGAAGTGAGGAGGTGGTTCCGGTGGTGTCGTCCCGCGGGCGGGACTCAACCACCGGCTACGATGTTGTTATCCCCTTCGGGATATGTGGGAGGGAGGGGAATTGGCGCGAAATGGAATTTCGCGGGGGGCAAGGGGCGTTCCCAGATGGAATCTGGGAACGAGGGGGAGGGGAAGACGGCGGTCATGGACCGCCGCTACAGGGATAATTAGAGAGGGTTGCGGTTGCCGAGGCCGAGGGCGATGATGCCGCCGACGAGGCAGAGGCTGCCGACGATGGGGGGCAGGGGGAGGGTGTGGGTCTCGTCGTGCTGGACGACGATGGGGCCGATTTGGGCGTCTTTTTTGGTCATGGTGTAGCTGATGCCCTGATAGGCGAAGGAGATGACTCCGATGACGATGAGGATGATTCCGGCGAGTTTCATGGCTGTACTGGGGATGAGGTTAGGGTTGAACCGGCGGACGATTAGTGTTGGAACAGATAGATGATGGCGAGGACCGGGAGGGGTACTCCGAGGAGCCAAAGGAGGAGGAGGGGAGCGCGGCCGCTGAGGGATTTTTGGGGTTGGGTTTTCATGGTGGTTTTGGGTTGAGGTTTATTTGCTGGTGGAATTGGCTTTGGTGATGGCGGGGCCGGAGGCCTTGGACAATTTGGCGTCGGTGGCGACTTCCTCGCTCAAGGTGAGGGAGAGGGCCTTGAGCGCGGAGGTATTGTCGAGGGCCTTGGCGAGCGAGCAGGCGCTGGTGTAGGCGGCGATTTCGTAGTGCTCGACGCGCTGGCCGGCGGCGATGAGCATGACGTCTTTCATTTCGGGCAGGGCGTTTTCCTTGATGGCTTCGCCGCCTTCAGCGACGAGTCCCGCGGTGGCCTGACATTTCTTGCCGGTGGGTTTTTCGTCGAGGTCGGCGCAGATTTTCTTGATGCGTTCGGCGTGTTGCTTGGTCTGTTCCAAGTGGGCAAGGAAGCCTTTTTTCAAATCGGGGTCGGCGGCGGCCTTGGCCATTTTGGGGAGGGCCTTGATGAGTTGGGACTCGGCGCTGTAGAGATCTTTGAGTTGATCGACGAACACTTCTTCGAGGGAGGTTACTTTAGGCATGCTTCTACTGCTGCAGAGGTGATGCCAACTGACGGCATAAGTCCTAAGGGTTTATAACGGACGGGACTTGTGAAAATCGCGAGGCAGGTGCGTGGTTAGCGAAGCGCACGATTGGCGAAAAGGGCATGGCATTCTGCGTTGAGAGAAAGGAGCAGGCCGCTGCCTAAAAAGGGCTGTGATTCTTATCCCTGTTCAGCTCTTTTTGTCATCACGGAGTGGACGATGGAATTCAGTGCGATATGTTTTGGGGGTTGTTTGACGACGCACGCATAAGTCGAAATATCCTGAATTTTGACTTACATCCGGCCAAGTCTTGACGGGTCAATCGAGTCACCTCCTATTCAACATCCGAGAGGAAAGGCATGAATAAAAACGAAAAGCCTGTGGCCATTGTGACGGGGGCGTCGAGCGGGATTGGGTTGGGGCTTGCGCAGGCGTTGCTGGGGCAGGGATATCGCGTGGTGGGGACATCGCGTTCGATCACGAAAACGAAGGAGTTGAAGGCTTCGCCGGACCTGGTGCTGGTCGATGGAGATGCGGGCAGGAAGGAGACGGCAGTGAAAGTCGCAGAGGAGGCGGTGAGGCAGTTTGGGAGGATTGACCTGCTGGTGAACAATGCGGGGATTTTCATCGCGAAGGCATTTACCGATTACAGCGAGGACGACTACAACCTGGTGATGAACACGAACGTGGCCAGTTTTTTCTACATGACGCAGCAGGTGGTGCCGCAGATGAAGAAGCAGAAGTCGGGGCATGTGGTGAATATCTCGGCAGTCCTGGCAGACCAGCCGAGCGGGAGCGCGCTGGCGTTGCTGGCGGTGCTGTCGAAATCGCCGATGCCGGCGGTGAGCAAGGCGCTGGCGCTGGAATACGCGGCGAGCAATATCCGGTTCAACACCATCTCGCCGGGGGTGATCAACACGCCGATGCACGCGAACGAGGATCATGAGGCGCTGGGAAAATTTCATCCCTTGGCGCGGATGGGGGAGATTGCGGACATTGTCGATGCGGTGCTTTATCTGCAGAAGGCGACGTTCGTGACGGGTGAAAATATCCGGGTCGATGGAGGGGTGCATGCCGGACGTCCCTAACGCCGCGACGATGGGGAATTATGAGCAACTGGACTGAGACGGAAATTACCCGGCGGCTCGGGATTCGATATCCGATCATTCAAGGGCCGTTTGGGCGCGGGGCGTCGAGCGCGTTGCTGACGGCAACGGCTGCGAATGCCGGGGGGCTGGGGTCTTTTGGCTGTAACGATCAAAGTCCGGAAGACATCACCCAAACGGCGGCGGCGATCCGGAAGCTGACGGACAAGCCGTTCGGGATGAACCTGTGGGTATCGACTTATGATGCGGGAGGAGAAACGCTCACGGCGGAAACGTATGAGCGGGTGGCGAAATTGCTGGAGCCCTTTTACAAGGAACTGAAGGTGGAGTTGCCGCCCATGCCGAAGGGAAAGGCGCAGAATTTTGACGACCAGGTGGCGGCGCTGATCGAGGCGCGGCCAGCGGCCTTCAGTTTTGTGTTTGGCATTCCTTCGCCGGAAATTTTGCGGACGTGCCGGGAGAAGGGGATCGTGACGGTGGGGGCGGCTTCGACGGTTGATGAAGCAATCGCGTGCGAGCAGGCAGGCGTGGATTGTGTCGCGGCGTCGGGCTTCGAGGCGGGAGGACATCGGCCCTCGTTTTTGAAGACGGCGGAGGAGTCGCTGCTGGGGACGTTCGCGTTGGTGCCGCAGGTGGCGGACCAGGTGAAGATTCCGGTCATTGCGGCGGGAGGGATTGCGGACGGGCGGGGGATCGTGGCGGCATTGACGCTGGGGGCGGATGCGGTGCAGATCGGGACGGCATTCCTGGCGTGCGACGAATCGGGCGCGAGTGATTTGCATCGGAAATTGCTTTTTGATGACGCGGCGAAGAACACGGGACTGTCGCGGGCTTACACGGGACGGTTGGCGCGCGGCATTTATCATCGTTTTGCGGCGGAGATGAAAGCGCACGAGTCGCTGTTGGCAAAGTATCCGGCGCAGAGTTGGATCGTGGCGCCGCTGCGAGCGGCGGCCCTGGCGCAAGGCCGGGACGACCTCGTGGCGCTGTGGGCCGGGCAGGCTGCGCCGCTTTGCCGCCATCACAAGGCTGGTGAACTTTTTGCGTCGCTGATTGAGGAAGCGGATGCGTTGTTGAAGGAACGATTCCCGTAATGGCGAAACAATAACTTTCCATTCAAACCATCAAACCCGGAGACAATCATGCCTACGTATCATGCCTACGCCGCCAAATCTGCCAAAGCGCCCCTGGAACCCTTTAGCTTCGATCCTGGTGAATTGGGGCCGGAGGAAGTGGAAATCAAAGTCACCCACTGCGGGCTCTGTCACTCGGACCTTTCGATGTTGGACAATGACTGGGGGATGGCGAAGTATCCGTTCGTTCCCGGGCACGAGGTGACGGGGACGGTGTCGGCGTTGGGCGAAGAAGCAAAGGGGCTCAAAATTGGACAGAAGGTGGGGCTTGGCTGGTCGTCGTATAGCTGCCTTTCGTGCCATGAATGTTTATCCGGTGACCATCACCTGTGCCCGACGGTGCAGGGAACGATCCTGGGGAGGCATGGTGGTTTTGCGGATTACGTTCGCGCGCAGTGGACCTGGGTAAGGCCGTTGCCGGAGGGGCTCGACATGGCGAAGACCGGGCCCTTGCTTTGCGGCGGAGTGACGGTCTTTGCGCCCCTGGTGATCAACGACATTCCGTCGACGGCGCGGGTGGGCGTGATCGGGATCGGTGGGCTGGGGCACATGGCTTTGCAGTTCGCGAACAAGTGGGGCTGTGAGGTGCATGCGTTCACCACGAGCGACAGCAAGGAAGCGGAGGCGAAGACGCTGGGCGCGCATTTCGTCCACAATACAAAGAAAGCCGATGCACTGAAGAAGCTGGCGGGAAGACTGGATATGATCATCTCCACGATCAATGTGCCTCTCGATGTGGCGGGTCTACTCGACACGCTGAGGCCGAAGGGACATCTTCATAATGTGGGGGCGGTGCTCAAGCCGCTGGAGGTTCCGGCCATCAGCCTGATCTTTGGACAAAAGTCGGTGGGAGGTTCGCCGACGGGCAGTCCGGTGGTGATTGACGAGATGCTGGAATTCAGCGCACGGCATTCGATTGCGCCGATCACGGAGACGTTCCCGATGTCGAAGGTGAACGATGCGTTGGAGCGGCTGCGTTCCGGCAAGGCGCGGTACCGGATCGTGCTGGTGAACGACAAGTAGCAGGCGCGTCGTGGCGAGGAGATCTGGGGACGGCGGTCATGGATCGCCGCTCCAGATTTAGGCGAGAGTGAGAAGATAGACGGCGTCGCGGAAATCTTGCGGCGGGGGGCGCTATGCGAAGCGCGTGCAAGAAAGCTCCCAAGGTGTTTGGGAACGAGGGAAGGCTAGTTGATGCAGAAGCTGGCGAGACCGGCGGGGGAGAGGGGCTCGAGAGCTTGCTGGGCGCTGACGGGACGGCTGATGGCCTGATAGTACTTGCGGGCGGGGGAGATGAAGGTGCGACCTTCGAGGCGTCCACCGGCGGTGAGTTCGCGGTTAATTCCCTTCTCGAGTTCCATGGCCGAGTCGGCCTCAATGATCCAGAAGTGCGTCATAAGGACAACATAGGGAAAGGGATGAGGAAGGCAAGACTTTTTACGTATTTTTAGGTAAAATCATCATTTATCCGAGAGGCAGGAGAAAATCGGCAGGACCTTTCGAGCATTGTCCACGGAGTAACGTCATGGATTATTCTTTGCAAAAGGTATGCCATAGGGAGGAAGGTACTTGTTCCAGAGGTGAGGATGAGATCGCTTCGACCCGACTGTCCTGAATCCGGTATCGTCATACGCGACAGTGTTGCAAAGCCCGTCATCGCCGGAGCGGTGCGGAAAAGGGCGATCCTGAGGCGAGGAACTTCGCATCAGGGCTTTCCGGCCACAGAAGCGGAGACAGCGATGATGACGCAGGTGACGACGATGGCGAGCCAGGCGTAGCCGACGATGAGGGTGGTGGTGGCGAGGCCTCGTCCTTTGAGATGGGGGGCATTCCTAGTCTCATTGCGGGCAAGATGGCCCAGAACGATGGCGATGAACATCGCGGGGCCAAAAAGTATTCCGACAAAAGCGCAGGTGATGGCGGCGATGGAGAGCTTGGAAGTGGAGGGCTCCGGATCGGTCATCGGAAAAAGGATGACCAATAAAATTGAAATTGTCGATGGTGCCATGCCTATAAGGGAGCGGGGCATTCTGCTCTGGCGCTTTGGGCGTGAGTCCGTAGCTTTTCAGGCGATGAAGGGCTTACTGAACCTGGTGGCGATGCTGATTTTGTGGTCGGCAGCGGGACAACCATGCGGGGCAGAACCGGGAGAGGAGCATCTGCTGCTTTTGCGCAATGGTGGGCGGGTGGTGGGGATCATGCCGCTGGTGGGCGGGCGGATAGTGGAGTTCCGGCTGGAGGCGGGAAAGAATGTGCTCGATGGACGACCGGAGCGGTGGGACGGCGAACCGTGGAAGGTGCCATTTGGCGAAGGGTGGAAGCAATGCTTTGGGGAGAGTGTCTGGCCGGGGCCGCAGGTGGACTGGTGGACGTCACGGGAGCCGTACCCGATTCCGGCGGAGATGAAGAATGTTTCGCCGGGAAACTGGCCGCCCGATCCGGCGTGGGACACGGATCCTTTTGAGGTGAGAGAGCAATCGGCAACGCGCGTGGTAATGAAGGGGCCGGTCTCGAAATTGACCGGGCTGGAACTAACGAAGACGGTGGAATTGCTGGCGGACGGGAAACTGAAGTTTGAGGTGACGGCGACGAACCGGGGGGACCGCGAGGTGTCGCGGGACCTATGGCTGTTGCGGAGGGTGCCGCTGGACGCAAACCGATTCCTGCCGTTGAAGGTGGAATTCGCGAACTGGCGTTTTTCCCGGATGGTCACGGTGGAGAAGATCGAGGGGCTGACGGTGCTGGAACCGGCTCCGGGGGCGATGAACGAGCAGGATGTTTCCGGCAAGATGCATGGCCTGCCGGCGGAGGGGTGGATGGCGGCGGCAACAGCGGAGGCGTTCTTGATCATTGAATTCCCGATGGTGAGCGAGGCGCACATGGCTCCGGAGCATTCGCCGGTGGAGGTCTATTGCGCGACGCCGCCGGTACCGTTATGCGAGATGGAACATCATGGGGAACTGAGGACCTTGAAACCGGGGGAGACGATGCGGTGCGAGGAGACGTGGCGGATCATTCCGAATACGAAATATCCGGATGCGGTGTCGCAGGCGCATTTTTTGCGGACGGAGATTTTTCCAGTGGCGGCGGGGAAGTGAGGGGAGCTGCGCTGGCTTGTTATTAAGGGCGAAGGATGGTTCGATCGGGGGCATGAAAACGGTCCTGGTGACGGGAGCATCGAGCGGGATTGGGGAGGCGACGGCGTTGCGAATGGCGCGGGCGGGGTGGCGCGTGTTTGCGGGGGTGCGGAACGTGGAGAGGTTTGCGTTGAAGGAGCCGGGGCTGGTGCCGGTGGAACTGGATGTGGCGAAGGAGGAATCGATTGCGGCGGCGCATGCGGAGATCGTAACGGCATTGAACGGGGCGGGACTGGATGCGCTGGTGAACAATGCAGGGATCGGGCAGGTGTTGCCAATGGAGTACACGACGCCGGAAGACTTGAGGCGGATTTTTTCGATCAATGTTTTTGGGTTGCTGGCGGTGACGCAGGCTTTTTTGCCGGAGTTGCGCCAGGCGCGGGGGCGGATCGTGAACCTGAGTTCGATCGGCGCGCTGATTACGATTCCCTTTGGCGGGACATTGTGCGCGACGAAGCATTGCGTGGAGGCGTTCAGCGATGCGATGCGAATGGAGTTTTTACCGGAGGGAATCGAGGTGATCGCGATCCGGCCGGCGGCGATTCATTCACCTGCGGCGGACAAGCTGGCTGCGGAAGGAGAAAAGACGATTGCGGCGTTGCCAACGGAGGGGCAGGCGCGGTATGCCGGGCTGCTGCGGCATTTCCTGGCGAAGATGCTGGAGGATGAAAATGCGGGGAGTCCGCCGGATGTGGTGGCGGAAGTGATCGAAAAGGCGCTGACGGTGGCGAAACCGGAGGCGCATTACCTGGCGGGGAAGCATGCGCACATCCTGGGTTTTCTGGGGCGCTGGTTGCCGGACCGGGTGCGGGACCAGGTGTTGTTGCGGAAGCTGGGACTGCCGCATGAGGTAGTGGACTAGTTTTTCGCAAAGATGCGGTGACCGAGACAGATAGGGTCCCGGCTGGAAAGGGCCCTCCAGCGAGGGCTTCGTCTTGGGCAACAAGATACAGGGGGAAGGGAAAGATTCGGCTGATACTTTAGTAAGAACTTGACTATTGAGGCGGGGAGATGGATACTTAAGCCCATGCTTAACTGTCCTGATGTCGATATTACGTTGCGAGCCTTGGTCGAGCCGACGCGCCGGGCGATTGTGGAGCGACTGAGTCGGAGTCCGGCGACGGTCACCGACCTGGCCAGGCCCTTCGACATGACCTTCGCGGCTGTCATGCAGCACCTACAGGTGCTCGAGGCCAGCGGGCTGATCCGCAGTGAAAAGATCGGGCGGGTGCGTACCTGTCGACTTGAGCCGAGGGGGTTGACACCCCTGACGGACTGGATTGCGGAACGGCGGCTGGTGGCGGAACGCCAGCTCGATCGGTTAGGCGAACTACTTGAAGAAACGAGTCCATCCAAACAACCAACCCAAAAAAGAAAGAAATGAACCAGACAAACACCACAAAAACGCATTCAGCCACCCACAGTACTTTTCGCATTGAGCGGACATACCCCCAGCCGCCATCGCGGGTTTTCCACGCCTTTGCGAACCAAGCAATGGTGCGGCGCTGGCGGGTGGAAGGCGAGGGTTGCGAAGTGCTTGAATTTACCTTCGACTTCCGAATCGGGGGATGCGAAGTGTCGCGCTTCCGTTTTCAGGGCGGTCCGGAGATCCGGCTCGACGCCCAGTTCCAGGACATCGTTCCGGACCGGCGGATCGTCTTTGCGTACCGGATGGGAATGGGGCCGAATCCCTTCTCGGCGTCGCTCACGACGGTGGAACTGACGCCGTCGGGTGAGGGCACGCAGTTGATCTATACGGAACAGGGGGCGTTCTTTGACGGATTTGATTCAGCCCAAGGACGCGAGGAAGGCTGCCGCGCGCTGATGGAATCCCTGGCGAAGGAACTGCAGAAGACCAAGTAAGGGTAAAGAGAGAAAGGACTTTCGCGCGGAAGGAGAGGCCATGTGTCGACGGCGACAAAGCGGTAGACGCTGGCCTGCTCTCTTAAGCATAGGGTTGCAAGATCTGGTGCGGGCAAGCAACGATGCGGTGGGCTCGGTGATTGCAAAACAGGGAAGTCGTTGAAGATTTTGGGCGTTAATGCAACCATCGCGGCCAAGTGGTATGTACCAGCTGCCCAAGCGAATTCCTTATCGAGTGGGGTGGAGATTTTTCATTGCCCAGTTTTTCTTGCTGATAATCCTGGTTCCGACATGGCAGCTGGCGACGGGGAATCACCGGGAATGGATCATCAACGGCATTCCCCTGTCGGTGGGGGCGGCGACGCTGCTGTGGAAAGTGTGTTTTTGGGTGATTGCCGTCATGGTGGTGTTTGGGACGCTGGAAATCATCCATTCCATCCTGCTTTTCCCGGCGATCAAATTGACCGAGACGACGCTGATTGTTCCCGGCGGCGCATTCCGTTTTCGAAAGACCATTCCGTACAAGACGATCACCAAAATAACAGAACAGACGCAGACGCGGAGGTGGTCGAAGCAGATTCAACTGGTGGTGACCAGCAGCAAAGGAAGGGCAGTGATTTTTGAGAACCGGTTGCCGGCGGGAGAATATGGCAAACTGAAGCGGTTCCTGTCGGAGAGGATCGCGGGCAGCCGTCCTTTGGGGCGAAACCCGGTGCAGACGACATCCGGCGGCAACCGGTACCGGAGCAGCAACCAAGTGGGGTTGTGGGTGCTCTTTTTGGGCTTTGGCGCCGCGGCGATTTATCAACTGGTTTTGGCGGGCGGGATGGAGAAACAACCGGTGACAGTTTCGATTGCGGACTTTGACAAAAATCCCCCGGCGAAGCGCTTTGTGACGATCACGGGAGGCGCCTTTGATATGAGCCATTCGGTCGAGTACCGGCTTCATCATTCGAGTGGCGAGGATCATCCAGACGTGAGCTATTTCGTTCCATTGACGAACCCGCAGGTTCAGGAGGCGCCCAAGATTATTGTCGAGGTGAATGCGGCGGAGAAGGTCAATGCGGGACAGATTACCGGAGTGCGGCTGATGAAGGTTTCGGGCCTTGCCATTCCCTACGGAGTGGAGCAGGACTTTGAGAAATGGTATGGGGCGTCTTACGACGATATGGTGCTGGTGGATGCCCGGAGCGGCACGCACGGGCATTTTCTATTCGGGGTCGTGTTTGGGGCGCTGGCTTTTGTCATACTGGTGTTCATATTGTTCGCATAGAAGGTTGACCGTTAAGCGGAAAAGGGGTTGTGGGCCGGGTGCGGGCCCTTAGGTTGGGCGGACATTCATGAAAAAAGCCCTTTGGTCGGAAGGTGTGTCGAAAACGTCGATTGGCCGGTTTGGTTCCATCCGCGGTGACCTAGTTCCACCGCACAACGGGTACCTGACGTGCAACACGAAGCTGGCGGATGTCTTTTTACAGGAACGGGGCGAGCAGGTCATCGATCTCGGGTACCACGTTTTGCCGGAGGATTTTTCGGTGAAGAGTCACACCGACTGGGTGGGGAAGCGGCACGAGTTCTCGACGCCGGAGGGGGCGCACTCGACGGTGTTTCGGTCACTGTTGTTCCCGGGATTTCTGTACCGGATCAAGAACGGGGTGTTTGAATATAATTATCGAGTGCGGAATTTCGGGCCGCAGAGTCTCATTTTGCCGCTGAAATCGGGGCTGAAGCATGTGCATGGGACGCAGGGATATGATCGCAAGCGCGACGGGGACCTGGCGAAGCCGTGGGTGTTCGTTTTCTTTGCGGACACGGCGATGCCGTTCGATTACCCGATGCAGTTCGTCTTCGACAAGCAGCCGGAGAAGATCGAGGTGTGGTCGCACGAGATGTGGAAGTTCCGTTTCAAGAGCAAGACGGCGGCGGTGGCGCAGATCCATCCGTTTGGCGCGGAGCAGCTCGACAAAAAGGCGACGCTGGCGTGGAAAAAGAAGGTGCCGGCGGCGGTGGAGAAGCGGCTCGATTTCTGGGCGGCGGCGGCAATGGCGTATCCGGTGGGTTGCAGGGAGACGTTCAAGGTCGATGTGAAGAAGGGCACCGTTGCGATCCGGAACGAGTACACGTATGAGACGTCGAAGAGCGAATGGGGGATCAAGCCGCTGCATCTCGCGCCGCTGCCGCCGATTTTGGCGAATGCGAAGGACTTTGGTTATGCGGTGAAGGTGAAGGGCAAGGTGATGGAGAAGATCTGTCCGACGTTCCAGGGTTACTACGAAGCGGTGAAAGGGACGGAGATCGAGTATGAACTGCCGTTGTCGCGGTTCCGGAACCACACGCTGGCGCCGGTGGCGATCAAGAACGACAAGACGGCAGACATTGTGACGGAGAAGCTGACCTCGGTGCTGGAGAGCGGGAAGTGGATGACGTTCAGCGGGGACGACCATTACGACCCGGAATGCAGCATGGACAGCCTGCACAACCTGCGGATCATGGCGTGGGCATTGTGGTCGATCGCGCCGAAGAAGCGGGCGAGGGTGCTCAAGTTTTTGACGGCGGGCCTGACGAAATTCGGGCCGAAGGAGTACGTCGAATTTGTGACGCCATTTGCGGGGACGAAGTGGGTGCGGGACAAATCGATTTTCGATTACCTGGGAATCATCGACTACGACATGGAGTGGTACAACGGCATGAACATGGCGGGGCTATGGAACTGCGCGTACTACACGGAGGATCCCCGGGTCGACAAGATCATCCAGGAGAAGTGGGGACTGATCGAGGAGATCAACAACTACACGGAAGCCTACATGGACTGGTCGCTGAGCAGTTCATGGACGATGGCGCGGGGCGAGCATATCTGGCTCGACGGGATCAATTACACGTACGAGGGGCTGCTGGCGTTCGCGGCGATGGCGCGTCGGACCGGGAACGAGAAGGACGCGGAGTGGGGCGATTACCTCGCGGCGAAGGTGGAGGCGTTCATCACGAATTGCTGGACGGCGGCGCCTTATGCGCAGAAGTACTCGCCGAATCCGAACCCCGGGGCGATCGCGGAGGTATCGAGCGGATTTTTCGAGTGCCGGCTACCGGGCGCGGGAGACCATTCGGGGTGGTCGTGCGGGAGTTACTCGTACCTGGTGCGGGAGATTTTTGTGCTGTTGAGCGACCTGAAGAAGCAGGACGATGTGGCCCGGGTGTTGAAGAAATTCACGGAAAAGCATCCGCATTGGCGGGATGATCCGTACCGGTACGGCAAGGCGAGCGGATATCCGGGGAGCGATCCGCGCCGGACGATCCACCATTACTTTCTTGATCCGCGGTTGATGATTGAGTCGCTGGTGATCGGCGAGGACGTGAAGAATCTGCTCAAGGGCAAGGCGTTGCTGACGGCGCCGGTGCTGGAGTGCTTCCTGGTGTCGATGGCGCCGAAGGTCCTGGTGCCGCGGGACGTGAAGTTCCTGGGGTCGGTATGGGACGCGAAGGCGAAGACGCTGACGGTGACGCTCGGCGGGAAGGGGACGACGACGCTGGGGCTGGCGCATAGCGCGAAGCCGAAGAAGGTCGTCGCGAAGAAGTTGGGGAAGGTCGTCGCGTCGGAAGGAAGGATTTTCTATTCGGTGGGGTTGGAGGGGGCGACGGAGATTGTTTTCGTTTGGTAGGTTGGTGAGGAGAAATTCCGAGACAGGCTTAAATCCTTTTACTTTTGCGGGGAACGGGTTCTTACTCGCGGGACATGGCTGAGGAGATGACATCCGTTTCGACGCCTTCGGGAGATTCGGGTGTGGTGAGATTGCTCGTGGGGGTGACGGTGGTTGTCCTGGTTGGCAACCTGGTCCTGAATTTGGGGCCGATTATTGGCGTGCCGGATGGGGTGAATGCGGTGGTGACGCTTCTGCTGGGACTGATCTTTACGGTGGTGCATGGAGGACTGGCGTGGGGCTGGAAGCGGATCGCGGTTTTCATGGGGATCACGATTGGGCTCAGTTTTACATCGGAGGCGGTGGGAGTCGCGACGGGGCTCATTTTCGGGAGCTATCATTATACCGATTTGCTGGGGCCGAAGTTGCTGGGGGTGCCGTTGATGATCCAGGTGGGATACGTCAGCATGGGGTATGCGAGCCTGATCACGGCGCGGGCGATCCTGGGGGACCTGGGGACGCCGCAGGGGTGGCGAATCGTGGGCGTGGCGCTTTGCGGGGCGTTGCTGATGTCGGGGTGGGACGTGGTGATGGATCCGTACCAGTCGACGATCAGCGGGGAGTGGCTCTGGCGGGATGGCGGCGCGTACTTTGGGATTCCACTGCACAATTACGTCGGATGGTTCAGCACGGTTTTCGTGTTCATGCTGATTTATCTTCTCTACGAGAGCTGGAATCCATTGCCTGCGCCTGCGGGGCCGAGGGCGTCCACGCTCTTCTGGAGTGAGCCGGTGGTTTATTATGCGCTGATGGCGCTGGGGCTGGTGATTACGCCAGTGGTCGATCCGGCCAAGCCGCCGATTGCCTCGCCGGAGAATTACTCGGGGTCACTCGATGCGATGCAGCAGAGTCTTTCGTTGCTGACGATTTACGTGATGGGAACGCCGGTGATCATTGCGTTGCTGCGACTCGGAGGCCGGAGGAAATAAGGCGTTTAGTTTTGCCAGATGCGGACCCAGTCGATGGTGGTGCCGTCGTTGGGGACGGAGGGTTCCTTGCCCGGCTTGAGGACGGCGCAACCGCCGAGAATGAGAGTCGGGGGTGGGGCGGTCCAATTCCAGTCCTTCTTTGCACTGAACTGGAGTTTGCCATCGAAGAAGATGTTCCAGTAAAGAGCACCGTTCTGGCGGAAGATTTCGCAGGCGTAGACGTGGAAGTCGTCAGAGAGGCGTTCGGGCCCGGGGCGAATCCACTTTTGATCGACGATGGCGCCTTTTCCATCTTTCAAGGTGTGCGAGGTGGAGACGAACATATCGGGGCGGAAGATGCCGTCCTTGTAGAATTTTTCGTTGGTCTCGAGGATATCGAGCTCCGATTCACTGCGATGGGGGCCGGCGCGGTAGTCGTCGTGGTTGCAGTAGAGCCAGAGGTCGGGCCAGGCCTCGGGGGACTGGGGGAGTTTTTCCCGGACTTCGATGTACGTTGATTGATTTTCGCTGGCGGGAATGAGCGCGAGCTGGCGCGACATTTTGGAGGTCAACTGGAAGGCGTCGCCCCAGCCGGAGGGTTTGCCGGAGTTGTCGAAGCCGGGAGGTGCTGGGGTGGGATCGTAGGCGAGGCGGATGAAGAGGTGATTGGGTTGGAGGGAGATGTTGTTCCCGGCGGAGCCAAGCCAGCCGTTCTGGCCGAACATCCAGCGCTTGAGGAGGTCGGTCTGGGCGGAGCCGGTGCCGACTTGCGTGACGGTGGCGCCGGGTTTGGTTGAACCGAAGGATTCGTCGAGGACGAGATGGGTATAGGATCGAGTAGTGGCTGGATTGCCGAAAGGACTGGGAGGGGAGGAGGCGCCCTGGGTGTGAAGCGCGGGGACAGTGAGCAGGAAACTCCAGACGATGAGGAGTCGATACAGGATTGGCCTTGGACGAAGGCAGGCGAGGACAGGAAAGGCGGTCATGGGAGCGCCATGGTCGCGCGGGCCAGTTTGCCGCCGAATTGGTCAGAGAGCCAGGCGATGGCGAAACAGATGGCAAAGACCGCGAGGGACAGCGGGATCATGAGGGGGAGGGTGAGAAGGTGCAGGTGGCCGTGGCAGGCGAACTTGACGACTTCCAGGATGACCTGATGCATGAGGTAGATGGCGAAGGAATAGCGGCCCATCAGGATGATCCAATGAGAATTTCCGGCTGGAGAAAGGGCAATGGCCAACAAGAGGGCGGCACAACCGAGGAGAGGGGTGAGGAGGGTGTAGCCCGCCAGGGTGACAAAAATAAGCAAGAAGAGGGACGGCAGAGCCGTGAGGGCCCGATGAGAATGGGAGGAAAGAGGCCACGGGCCGAGGCGCGCGCAGATCCAGCCGAGGAAGATGTAGGGAAGGCAGTGGATGGCGAAGGCAAGGACGACGAGGACGAATCGCACCGGGGCAAGTGTCGACCAAAACAGACTTTGTTCGCTACCGAACCAATGGGAGAGAAGGGGCTGGAAAGGCGGGACCTGGCTGAAGATGTCGTCGTTGCCGGAGAGAATCAAGGCGGACGAAAGAAACAGGGCGACAAGGCAGCCGAGACCGAGGACGAGGGGGGAACGAGGAGCGAAGACGGGGGCGAGGACTCTTTGCACCAGGAATCCAACGAAAAGAAGGGGCAAAAAGTAGAGGGCCATGCCGCTGGCGCCGAAAAAGAACCGGCCGAGCGGGTCAGAAAGGAGCTGGCGCAGGCCGTCCATCCGACCGGGGTGGGCGAGGACTTGAAGGACCTGCAATCCGGTGTAGATCAGGGTCCAAATGGCATAGGGAACGAGGAGGCGCTGGGACCTTTGCTTCAACCAGGGGAGAAAGGTCTCAGTGGGGGATGAGGAAAGAGCGGCAAAATAAAAGGAGGCAACGAGGAAAAAGGGAACGCAGGTGAGACAGAAGAAATATTGCAGATAGATGGCCGCAGGCGTGCGGACGCTGCCGCAGACCAAGCCGGCGTGGATGACGATGACGCCATAGGCGGCGAAGCCACGCGTGAGTTCGACGCCGAGGAGGCGGGAGCTGTTTTTCGAGGAAGGCATGGAGAAAGCGCAGGCAAACTGTTCCGGTAAGGGGAACACGAGCGAAGGCTCCCGACAAGCCCGGCCACACGAATTCAGAACGGCCAGGGCCGGCGGTAATTGGCACGACAACCGTCGCAAGGGACCACGACGGGAGCCAGATTCGACTACTTCATCCGCTTGATGAGGGCGTCGGCCATTTCGGCGGGGGTGTTGGCGATGCCGACCCCGGCGGCCTTGAGGGCCTCGATCTTGCCTTCGGCGGTGCCTTTGCCTCCGGAGACGATGGCACCGGCGTGGCCCATGCGGCGTCCTGGAGGAGCGGTGGCGCCAGCGATGAAGGCGGCGACGGGCTTCTTGACGTGCTCCTTGATGTAGGCGGCGGCATCTTCCTCGCCGGTGCCGCCGATTTCACCGATGACGATGAAGCCTTCGGTGTCGGGATCTTCGTTGAACATGCGGACGGCGTCGGTGTGGCTGGTGCCGTTGATGGGGTCGCCCCCGATGCCGATGCAGGTGCTCTGGCCGAGGCCGCGGGAGGTGAGCTGCCAGACGGCTTCGTAGGTGAGGGTGCCGCTGCGGGAGACGACGCCGATCTTGCCGGGTTTGTGGATATAGCCGGGCATGATGCCGATCTTGCATTGGCCGGGGGTGATGATGCCGGGACAGTTGGGCCCGATGAGGCGGACCTTCTTGTCGCGGAGGCCGACCTTGGCGCGCATCATGTCGATGACGGGGATGCCCTCGGTGATGCAGACGATGAGTTCGATGCCCGCGTCGGCGGCCTCGAGAATGGCGTCGGCGGCGCCGGGCGGCGGGACGAAGATCATGGTGGCGTTGCAGCCGGTCTTTTCGCGCGCTTCCTGGCAGGTGTTGAAGACAGGGACCTTGCCATTCCATTCCTTGCCGGCCCACGTTTCGCCGCCGCGACCGGGAGTGACGCCGGCGACGACGTTGGTGCCATAGGCGGCACATTGGTCGGCGTGGAATCCGCCGGCTTTTCCAGTGATGCCCTGAACGAGCAGGCGCGTGTTTTTATCGACGAGGATGGACATGATGCGATGGAGGTTAAGGTTGGGGAAAAGCTAGTTGTGGCCGGGCTTGCGTTTGTGGAGGAGGAGACGGCTGCCGTCGGGGTCGCTGATGATGGCCATGTGGCAGACAGGGGTCTCGAGCGGCTCCATGGTGAAGGGGACGTTCTTCGCCTTGAGGGCTGCGACCGCCTTTTCGAAATCGTCGACTTCGAGAGCGACATTGCCGCCTTCGGTGGAGGGCGTCCAGCCGGGGGCAATGCCAATGCAGAGGGTGGTCGCGCCGATATCGTATTCGATCCAGGTCATGCCGGGCTTCTCGGTGATCTGGGTCGGCTTGAGTTGGAGGACGCCTTCATAAAACGCGCGGGACCGAGCGATGTCGGTGACCGGGTAGCAGAAGAAGGCGACTTCCTGGATCATGGTGCGGGGCGGTTATTACTTGGCGGCGGCGACGACCTTGTTGGCGGCGTCGGCGAGGTCATCGGCGGCGATGATGGGAAGGTTGGATTCCTTGAGGAGTTTCTTCCCGGCGGCGACATTGGTGCCCTCGAGACGGACGACGAGGGGCACGGGGAGGGAGACGGTCTTCACCGCGTTGATGATGCCCTGCGCGATGATGTCGCACTTCATGATGCCGCCGAAGATGTTGACGAGGATCGCCTTCACGTTCTTGTCGGCGACGAGAATCTTGAAGGCCTCGGTGACCTGCTGCTCGGTCGCGCCACCCCCGACGTCGAGGAAGTTGGCCGGTTTGCCGCCCGCGTACTGGATGATATCCATGGTGCCCATGGCGAGGCCGGCGCCGTTGACGAGGCAGGCGATGTTGCCATCGAGGCCGATGTAGCTGAGGCCGAACTTGCTGGCGGCGACTTCGCGGGGATCTTCCTCGGTGATGTCGCGGTAGGCGAGGATGTCGGCATGGCGGAACATGGCGTTGTCGTCGAAGTTGAACTTGGCGTCGAGGGCCATGACTTCGTTCTGTTTGGTGACGACGAGCGGGTTGATCTCGACGAGCGAGCAGTCGGTGGCGATGAAGAGATTGTAGAGCGCGTGGATGATGGCGCAGGCGGGCTTGGCGAGATCGCCCTTGAGGTCGAGGTACTCAGCGAGCTTGCGGGCCTCGTAGGGCTGAAGGCCGAGGGCGGGGTCGATCTTCATGTGCAGGATCAACTCGGGGGTCTCGTGCGCGACGTCCTCGATGTTCATGCCGCCCTTGGTGCTGGCGATGACGACGGGGGCCTGGGCCTCGCGGTCGAGGACGATGGCGAAGTAGAGTTCGCGGGCGATTTCCTTGGACTGGCCGACGAGAACCTTGCTGACGAGCTTGCCTTCGGGGCCGGTCTGGACGGTGACGAGGGTCTCGCCGATCATCCTGGCGGCGAGGTCCTTGATTTCGGCAGGCGTTTTACAGAGGTGGACGCCGCCCTTGAAACCGTTCTTGAAGGTGCCCTTGCCGCGACCGCCAGCGTGAATCTGGGCCTTGATGACGAGATCGGAAGTCTTGAGCGAGGCGGCCACTTTTTCGGCCTCTTCCGCCGTGCTGGCGACGGCGCCGGGGGGCGTCGCAACGCCGTATTTTTGCATCAATTCCTTGGCCTGGTACTCGTGGATGTTCATGGCGGTATAGCTGGGTAAAATTTTGAGGGAAGCCGAAGATGCCTGTGATTTTGAGAAATGAACAGGCTGATTTTTAGTCTACCAGTAGTATAAGGCGGGATACCCGGCAGGATTAGAAATCATCATCGTCGTGGCGACCGGAGCAATCCGAAGTGACGAATAAGGGAAAAGAAAAAGCCGCCGCACCCTGGGGGTGCGGCGGCTTTGACAAGAAAACCCAGCGTTACGATTATTTCGTGGCTGCGGTCTTGGAGGAAGCTTTCTTCTTTGTGCAGGCGGCGGTGCTGACGGAGATGCCGCCATCGCCATGGACGGTGATGCAGGCATTCTTGCTGGCCAGGGCATCGGCGGTCGCAGGAGACACGTCGTAGCTGTGCTTCACGGTGGCCCAGGTGGAGTCGTCAGCGAACTTGATCGGGGCGGTGCCGAGGCACTTGGAGTGATCGTAGCCGAGGGGCTCATTGGAACAGACCTTGGCGGTGTTTTCACCGGCCTTGGTGATCCAGATGGTGGTGGTGTCCTTCGCCATGGCGATGGAGCTGGCGAGGGTGATTCCGAGAACGAGGGCGAGGATTTTTTTCATGGTAGGTACTGTTGTTTGATGATGGTTTGACTAAGTTGACTGAAATAAGAGTAATCACAACACGCTCCTAGCCAAGTGAATTTCGGACAAAGTGTGCGGTTGCGGCGACTCTATGCTACTTTTACTCCGGCTTAGACCACCGACCGGGTGGTTTGCTTCAATTTATTTAGTCGATTTGTCCATTTTTATTAAAAATCCATGAGCGCACCTCTTTCCAAGCCTGAATTGCTCGCCCCGGCAGGCGACTGGGAGTGTGTCCGCGCGGCGGTGGCGAATGGGGCGGATGCGGTCTATTTCGGGCTGCCGGCCTTCAACGCGCGGATGCGGGCGACGAACTTTACAGCGGAGGATTTGCCGAAGCTGATGGATTTTCTCCATGAGCATGGGGTGAAGGGATACGTGGCGTTCAACACGCTGATTTTCACGGATGAACTGGCGGCGGCGGAGGAGCAATTGCTGTTGCTGGACCGGGCGGGGGTGGATGCGGCCATTGTGCAGGACCTGGGGCTGGTGTCGCTGGCGCGGGAGCTGGTGCCGGATTTTCATGTGCATGCCTCGACGCAGATGACGCTGACCTCGCCGGAGGGGATTGCGTTTGCGCACCGGATCGGGATTGCGCGGGCGGTGCTGGCGCGGGAGTTGTCGCTGCGGGAACTGGCGAAGTTCAAGGATAACGCGGAGGCGCTGCCGCTGGAGGTGTTTGTCCATGGCGCGTTATGCGTGGCTTATTCGGGACAATGTTTGACGAGCGAGGCGCTGGGACAGCGGAGCGCGAATCGCGGCGAGTGCGCGCAGGCGTGCCGGTTGCCCTATGAGATGATTGTCGATGGAGTGAAGAAGGACTTGGGGGACAAACGTTATTTGCTTTCGCCGCAGGACTTGGCGGCGGTGGAGGAGATTCCGGAACTGGTGCGGCTGGGGATTGTGTCGTTCAAGATCGAAGGACGGCTGAAGACGCCCGAATATGTGGCGGGGGTGACGCAGGTTTACCGGAAGGCGATTGACCGGGCGTGGGAGGAGCAGGGAAACCATTCTACGGCCGGCAAGGAACTGCCGTCCCTACCTGGGGAAGACCGCTACAAGCTGGAGATGGCGTTTTCGCGGGGGCTTTACTCGGGCTGGATGCATGGGGTGAATCACCAGAAGCTGGTGCATGCGCGTTACGGGAAGAAACGCGGGGCGCTCATTGGGGCGATCAGTTCGATTGGGCGCGGGTATGTGGAGGTGAAGCCGCTGTGTCCGTTGCAGCCGGGGGATGGGATCGTGATCGACCAGGGCGGCGACACGGACCGCGAGCAGGGCGGACGTGTTTATGAAGTGCTGCCGTTGCGCGACGGCGCGGTGCGGCTGGCGTTTGAGTACGGCAAGCTGGATTTCAACGGGATTAAGCTGGGGCACCTGCTCTGGAAGACGGATGATCCGCAGTTGAACAAGGAGTTGCGCAAGAGCTGGGCGGGCGAACTGGCGAAGCCGAAGCATCGGCTGGAGGTGGTGGTGACGGGCCGGGCCGGGGAGAGGTTGCGGCTGGAGGGAAGTTGTCTGGGAGTCACCGTCCATGTCGAATCGCTTTTGGTTTTGCAGATGGCGCAGAAGCGGCCACTGACGGAGGAGACGTTGCGCGGGCAACTGGGGCGCCTGGGAGAGACCAGTCTCGAGTTGGGGACGCTGGAAAATCGCCTGGAGGGCGAGGTGATGTTGCCGGTGAGCGAACTGAACCGGATGCGGCGGGAACTGGTGGAGAAGATGGAGCCGTATTTGCGGCCGATGGTGAGTGTGATCGAATCGAAAGCGAGTGGAGAATCGAGTGCGCCCGTGTCCGTTGTGCGCCAGAGACTCGAAGCGCTGCAGGAGAAGCGGGCCTTGGCGACGCCGGTGGAAACGCCCCTTCTTGTTGTGCTTTGTCGGACACTGCCGCAGGTGGAAGCGGCGCTGCGGATGGGCGTGAGTGAGATCTACGTCGATTTTGAGGATATCCGCCGGTACAAGGACGCGGTCGAGTTGGTGCGCCAGCGCGGGCCGAGGGCGGATGCGGGACCGGCGCAGATTTTCCTGGCGACGCCGCGGATCCAGAAGGCGGGCGAGCAGGGTTTCTTCAAGTTGATCGAGAACGCGCAGCCGGATGGCGTGCTGATCCGGAACCTGGGAGCGCTCGATTATTTCAAGGAGAGCTCGCTGTGCCGGATCGGGGATTTTTCGCTGAACGTGGCGAATCCGCTGACGGCGGAACTGCTGATGGCGGAGGACTTGGAGCGGTTGACGATTTCGTATGACCTGAATGCGGGACAGGTGCTCGATCTTTTGCGCGCGGCGCCGCCGCATTGGTTTGAGATCACGCTGCACCAGCATATCCCGATGTTTCACATGGAGCATTGCGTCTTCGCGGCGTTTCTTTCCGAGGGGACGGACCACACGAATTGCGGGCGGCCGTGCGACACACACCAGGTGGAGCTGCGGGACCGGGTGGGGCTGAAGCATCCGCTGAAGGCGGACGTGGGGTGCCGGAACACGCTGTTCCATGCGCAGGCGCAGTCGGGGGCGGCGTATTTCGAGGCGTTCCGGAAATTGAATCCGGCGGCGTTCCGCGTGGAGTTGCTGCTGGAGGATGCGGCGGAGACGGAGCGGATTTTGCGCGGGTATCAGCGGTTGCTGGCGGGTTCAAGCACGGGGCCGATGATTATTCGGGAGCTGAATTTGCGGAGTCAGCTGGGGGTGACGACGGGGACGTTGGGGGTGAGTTAGAAGTTACGAAATGAAGTTATGAAGGAACTATCGATGAATGCTTCCTCTTGGGAATCCAGCGATGATCTTTATCGTGCTTTCTTCCACGCAGTGCAGGCACCGGCATGGCATGGGAAAAATCTAAATGCAATTCGTGACAGCATTGCGAGCGGACAAATAAATAAAATAGAAGTGCCTTACAGACTTGTTTTTACCAACTACGCTTCTCTCTCTGGAGAGCTTAAGCAAGTGACAGACTTTTTTATCGAAGCAGTTTCTGATTTGAAAAAAGAAGGCATATCGGTTGATGTCCGCATCGAGAACTGACGAACCTTCCTTGGCTCCGAAACTCCATTTAGAAACGGGCGTTCCGAGGCAATTCTATTGCCGATCTTCGAGAGTTGAGTATCAGGCAGAAGTCAGAGCAATGGAGTTGCGCGGACAATTGCGTTCCCAAATGGAGTTTGGGAACGAGGGGGCGGGGAGGCTTGTCTGAGCAGTCGTATCCCGGATGCTCGCGGTGAAGGCGAGTCTGATCCCTCGACAAGCTCGGGATGACGGATTTTTTTCAACCCATCCCGAGTTTCTTTTTGCCTTCCTCGGAGATTTTGTCGGGGGACCAGGCGGGTTCCCAGACGACCTGGACGTCGGCGTCGGCGACGCCGTTGAGGGCGGCGATCTTTTGCTGGGCTTCGCGGGCGATGACGGGGCCCATGCCGCAACCGGGGGCGGTGAGGGTCATGGCGACGGCGACTTTGGCGCCTTTGTCATCACCGGGCTCGATGGTGAGGCTGTAGACGAGGCCGAGGTCGACGATGTTGACAGGGATCTCGGGATCGTAGCAGGTCTTGAGGACACCCCAGACCTGGTCCTCGGTGACGGGGCCTGAGCTGGCGGACGCGGTCGAAGCGGCGGGCTTTTCCTTGCCGAGGGCGTCGGCGAATTCGGCGTCGATGCGGTAGAGGCCGGCTTCGGTGGGGATGACGACGGTGTAGGAACCGCCGAGGGCCTGGGTGATGAGGACGAGGGTGCCCTGGGGAAGGGTGATGGCTTCGCCCTGGGGAATGCGGGTGGCGGTGACCTCGCGCGAAAGGGTGATGGAGGATTCGCTCATGCTTATTCTCCAGCTCCCTCGGTGGCGATTTCGCCCGCCAGCGAGCTGCCGAGCGTGCCCTGGGCGAGGAACTGTTCGACGAGGAGGAGGCCGCCTTCGCCGGCGCGCTCGACGGTCTTGAGGAGATCGCTCATGGAGGAGACTTCCTCGATCTGTTCCTTGATGAACCACTGGAGCGTGATGCTGGTGATGTGGTCGTTTTCCTTGAGGGCGAGGTTGTAGATGTCGTTGATGGCCTGGGTGACCTTGAGTTCCTGGTCGAGGGAGAGTTTGACGGCGTCCTTGGCGAACTTGAAGTCGGGGACGGGGGCTTCGATGGCGGGGATGATGACGCGACCGCCGGCATCGAGGACGAATTTCATGAAGCGGTGGGCGTGGCCGCGTTCCTCGGTGGATTGTTTGTAGAAGTGCCGGGCGAGGCCGGGAAGGGAGCAGGCGTCGAAGTGGGCGCCGATGGCGTCGTACTGGAGGGAGGCGGCCAATTCCATGCCGATTTGGCCGTTGATGGCGTCGATGATTTTGGGGGAGACGAGCATGAGGTTAGTATGGCCCCGATTGCGCGGGATGTAAACCGGGGTTGTTGGGGGCAGGGCATTCCCAAATGGAGTTTAGGAACGAGGGAACGACTCCTTCTAAACTGATGCTCTCCGTAGAAACCAAAAAACGGCAAACAGAATGCCCGCATTAATGAGGGCCGGTATGGTAAACCAACCAAACCGAGGGTCACCATTTGCTTCCAGCGGCAAATCAAAATGCAGTAATAAATTCCAAGGAAGTGTCAGTATCATGGTACAGAATAGGGCATTTCCGTTCGAGGTATTCGCATGGGCAAAGATCCCAACCATCGAAATACTAACGAGGAATACATAGAGGATTAGTACGGCTAAAACCGCAAAGCTAACGAATCGGTATAACGCTTTCACAGCGCTTCAGTTCTCGCGGCTGAGGAGGTAGTCGGCGATGGCGGTGAGGGGGGCGGCGTTTTTGCCGAAGGGTTTCAGGGCGGCGCGGGCGCGGGCGGTGAGGCGGTCGGCTTCCTTCTTGGCCTTTTCGAGACCGAGGAGGGCGGGGTAGGTGGCCTTTTGGGCGGCGACGTCCTTGCCGGCGCTCTTGCCGAGTTTCTCGCTGGTCTGGGTGACGTCGAGGATGTCGTCGATGACCTGGAAGGCGAGGCCGAGGCTTTGGCCGAAATCGGTGAGGTGGGCGAGCTGCTTGGCGGTGGCGTTGGCGGACATCGCGCCGAGGCGGACGGAGCTGGCGATGAGCGCGGCGGTCTTGTTCTCGTGAATGTAGCGGAGATCGGCGGGGCTGATTTTTTTGCCTTCGCCCTCGAGATCGGCGACCTGGCCGCCGACCATGCCCTGGCTGCCGGCGGCGGCGGCGAGTTCGCGGATGAGGACGGCGTGCGGATAACGGGACGCGGCCTTGCCCCTGGTGGCGATTTCGAAGGCGATGGTGAGGAGGCCGTCGCCGGCGAGGATGGCCATGCCTTCACCATAGACTTTATGCGAGGTGGGCTTGCCGCGACGGAAATCGTCGTTGTCCATGGCGGGGAGGTCGTCGTGGATGAGGGAGTAGGTGTGGATGCACTCGAGGGCGCAGGCGAGGGGCAGGGCGTTGTCGGCCTTGCCGTGGAGGACCTCGGCGGTGGCGAGGCAGATGACGGGGCGGAGGCGTTTGCCGCCGGCGAAGAGGCTGTAGCGCATCGCCTGGTGGATGGTCTTGGGGCGGGTGCCGGCGGAGGGAAGAAAGCGATTCAGCGCGGCGTCGACTTTTTTCTGGCGCGCGGACCAATAAGAAGAGAAATCCATCCTTCGAGTTATGCGAAGGGGGCGGGGCTTTGGCAATCTTTCTTGTTTTCGATTTCGTGGGGAGCCGTTTGAATGAGGCGATGACGACTTTTACCAAGACCCATTTCGTGCTGGCGGTGCCGAACCTGAAAACGTCCGGGGACTATTATCGGTCGGTGCTCGGGTTTGCGGTGAAGGAGATGGCGCCGGGGTGGCTGTTCTTTGAGAAAGATCATTGCTCGATCATGGCGGGGGAGTGTGCCGACGCGATTCCGCCGAGGGACCTGGGAGATCATTCCTATTTTGGCTACGTGGTGGTGGAGGGGATCCACGACTATTACGAATCGGTGAAGGCGGCGAAGGGGGAGCTTATCAAGGCGTTGAAAGATGAACCGTGGGGGATGACGGAGTTTGGGGTGCGGACGATCGACGGGCACCGGTTGATGTTTGGGGAGTCGACGAAGCCGTGTCTTTGAGCGGTCAATCGGTTGAATTGATGAAGCCGGAAGGGCCGGTGGGAACCAATTCGGGAACGGTGACGCCATCGGCATGGTTGTGCCGGGCAACAGCAGAGAGAAGGATCGCCCAGATGGCATTGGCAAAAACACCGAGAGGCATCTGGAGCATCAAGGGCAGCGAGTAGAGAAGGATGACGCCCGGGATCCAAAACATCCAGTTGGTGACGAGAATCGGAAGCATGCGAATAATGACAAAATCGAGATTGAATTCGCGGCATAGTTTCCGAACGGAGTAGCGGTGGCTTTGCCAACGGAACGCGATGGTCTGATACGTTGTCGACCAGAAGACCGAGAACACGAATTGATCAACGAGAACTTTTGGGAGGATGACGTCCCAAGTGACGCCTTCACCGAACCAGCCGGCTTGCATCCGGTAAAATTCGTAGACCACGGAGCCGCCGATAAAAAAGAGAACGAACTTGAAGGCCAGATTTTCCAGATGGGTGGAAGTCCAGCGACCGCGGTTCGCCACATAGACAATGCAAACTTCCGAGATGATCCCACCCGCTATCCCGGAAGCCAGGGCGGCAGCCAAAACGCCGCCGGACTGTTGCCAGGCGCTGTATCTTGCAAAGATCGCGCCAGCGGCGGGCCAGTAATAGTAGCTGAAAACGAGGAAGGCCATCGCCGCCAGCAGCGTCGCCATGGAGGCAAGATTTTGCCGTGCCCCGTGGAGTCCCTGATGGACGGAAGCGGCCAGCGAAGCACGGAGAGATTTACGCCTCAAAGGACTTCCCGCACCCGCAGGTCTGCTTGGCGTTGGGATTGGTGATGCGGAAGCCCGCACCGGTCAACCCGTCCTTGTAGTCGATGACCGAGCCAGCGAGATAAACGAGACCGCGTTCCTCGACGAAAAGCTTCACGCCGTGGTTGGTGAATTCCTCGTCGCCCGGTTTGCGGGGGGAAATTTCCATGGCATAGGACATGCCGGAACAACCGCCGGTCTCGACGTAGATGCGGAGGCCCTTGCCCTCGGGGTTGGACTGGCCGATGATCTCGGCGACGTGCCCGGCAGCGGCTTCGGTCAGGCTGACGGCGGGCAGGGTGGTGGTAGTCATAAACTGAGTTTAAGAGAGGCCGGGCGGCCTGTCAAATGGCGGGCCTACGCGGCGACGGCGCGATCGGAGTTCTGGTGGCCGGGCTTTTGCTGGCGGAGGGTGCGCCAACCGGCGCGGTGCTTGACGATCCAGTCAAGGAGCGCTTTTTCGAAACCAATGTCATGTCCGACCTTCTCGCTCTCAATCCATTTGTGGCGGAGAATTTCTTCCCGCTCGGCCAAAAATTCCTGGTAGAGAGCCGATTTTTGAAACATAGCGTCGCGTTCTTGAGCTGAATCCGACATGAGGATTTTCCTTTATACGGACAAGAAAAACTTTGTCAAATGATTGAGTAGATTGTGTGACAAGTCCATCATAATACAGGATAAGTGTTGATAAATCAAGCAGGGCATTGGCGTCGAAGGACTTCGGCAATCTGATAAAAGGCTTTAGCGGTTGGGCTTTCAGGATGAGAGACGGTCAAAGGACGGCCTTGATCGCCGGATTCGCGTAATACAATTTCCAAGGGGATTTGCGCGAGGAGGGGAACTTTGAGACGCGCGGCTTCGCGTTCGCCGCCGCCGGTGCCGAAAATTGCATAACGGTTGCCATCATTGGGACAGATGAAATAGCTCATATTCTCGACCAAACCAAGGATCGGCACGTTTACTTTGGTAAACATGGACGCCGCCTTGCGGGCGTCGATCAGGGCAACTTCCTGCGGGGTGGTAACGATGACTGCGCCCGAGAGCGCGACCGTCTGGACAATGGTCAACTGAATATCGCCCGTGCCGGGGGGCAAATCAAGGATGAGGTAATCAAGTTCGCCCCAGTCGACGCTGCGGAGGAACTGTTGGGTGTAGCGGGTGACCATGGGCCCACGGAGGATGGCGGGGGCGTCGCCCTCGAGGAGAAAGCCCATGCTCATGAGATTGAGATCGTAGCGGCGGATGGGCTGGATGCGGCCTTCCTCGGTGGCGGTGGGGCGCTCGTTGGTGCCGAACATGAGGCCGATGCTGGGGCCGTAGATGTCGCAATCGCAGAGGCCGACTTTGGCGTTATTTTTTTCGCCGCGCAAAGCGATGGCGAGATTGGCGGCGACGGTCGACTTACCGACCCCGCCTTTGCCGCTGGCGACGGCGATGACGTGCTTCACGCCCTCGATCTTGGTCTGGGGAAGGGAACCGCCTTCGGCCTGCAGGGCCTTGCTGACGGGCGCGCTGACGTCCATGTGGACGGAGGCCTCGCTGACGCCGGGGATCGACTCGATGGCGGCGGCGGCGTTCTGCTCGATCTGTTTGGGGACGTTGGCGTCTGCGGTGGTGACGGCGATTTTGACGGAGACGCGGGTGCCGTCGATCTGGACGTCCTTGACGAGGCCGAAGGAGACGATGTCGCGGGAGTAGCCGGGATACTTGACACCGCGGAGCTGGGCGAGGACGGCGTCGGGGGTGAGGGGGGAAGACATCCTTTTAATTAGCCACAAAAGAACGCAGAAGACACAACGAATTTGAGGACAACAGTGGAGGGGTTTTCGCCAAGGTCGGTGTCGGTCGGGGCCGCAAGAGGGCTTAACTTGACCCATGGAAACCATGCTAAAACAAGATGACCTCTCTCGCTACACCGTTACACTTCCGCCCGGCGATTTCCTCCCCAGGATTCAGCATCACGCCGAGGCCGAGGCGCAAGACGAGGCGTATGCGAGGATCGAAAAAGAGACCGGGCTGACGCGCGACCAACTGGTGCACTGCTGGTATGACAACGACGGCTTGCGGACGTGTGTGTTTGTCCATCGGGACCACCGGGGTGGGGCAGACAAAAATTGAGTGATTTCTGCCAATTGGCGCAGATTGCGTGGGGAGCGAAAAGGCTTAGATTGAGCTATGAGAACGTTACCTCTTCAAGCAGATCTGGCTGACTTTACCGTTGTGCTCCCGCACAACGATTGTCTGCCCAAGAATGCACCGAAAGAGAGGCTGGACCTGATGCTTCATCATGCCCAAGTCGAGGCGCAGGAAAAGGCGTACGGGAAAATCGAGCAGGAAACGGGAATGTCTCGCGATCAACTGACGCACCGCTGGTTCGACGACGGTTATGGGACGAGCCGCTGCGTGTTTTTCCACCGGGACGATCCGTTCTGCGGGGCGCAGTGTCCGGGGATTTCGGTGCAGATGGATTAGGGTGCCGAGCCGCTTTTTGAGTAGAGTCCCGGCTGCTCGATCTAACCGAGCAGTTTCCGGACGATGTCTTCCAGCGTCTTAGCAGAGATAAAGCCTGCCGCTTGAGTGCGGACTTCCTTGATCACCGCATCCACGTCTTTCGATCCACTGGCGTTGAGTTTCTTGATTGCCGTGCGTGCAAGTTCCTCGATCTTGGGAGAGGGAAGTTCCTGTGAAGCTTCGTGTGACGGTTTGCCGGAAATGTCGGCGGCATGCTGGGTGAAGGACTTGCCTTTGCCGGTGGGGCTGATGACGGAGTCGATGACGCCTTCCTCGAATTCCTTCCACATGGGGGACATGTTGCGAAGCTTGTCGACGATCTTGGAGAAAGTTTCCACGACGTAGTCGACGTCTTCGACGGTGTTGTCCTTGCCGAGGCTCATGATGATGTTGCCCTGGGCGAGGGCGTGGTCGAGCTGGATGGCGCTGAGGACGTGAGAGACCTTGAGCGATTTGCTGACGCAGCTGGATCCACTGGCGACGGCGATGCCCTGGTAGTCGAGGAGGAGGAGCTGGCCTTCGCCTTCGATGAACTCGGTGCTGAGGTTGAGCGTGTTGCAGATGCGAAGCGGGCCGGGCACGGGGCCGTTGAGCTTGATGTACTTGATGTGTTTCCAGAGGCCGTCGTAGAGGCGCTTCTGAAGCATGGCGACGTGCTCGACGCGTACAGCCATTTCCTTGACCGCGATCTCGGCGGCAACGCCGGCGCCGATGATGGCGGGGACGTTCTCGGTCCCGGCGCGACGTCCGCCTTCCTGGACACCACCGTGAATATGGCTGGTGACGCGGGCCTTGCGGTTGCGGTAGAGCACGCCGATGCCCTTGGGGCCGTAAAAGCGGTGCGGGCTGAAGCTGAGGAGTTGCACGCCGAGGTCGCGGACGTCGATGGGCATCCAGCCGGCGGCGGCGAGGGCGTCGCAATACACCACGATGCCCTTTTCACCAGCGATCTTCGCGATCTCCTTTACGGGCTGGATGGTGCCGATGTCGTGGTTGACGAGGTGGACGCAGACGAGAATGGTCTTGTCGGTGATGGCGGCGCGGACGTCTTCGGGATTGATCTGGCCGATGGGGTTGACGGGAACCGAGGTGACCTCGAAGCCGTGCTTGGTGAGGTACTCGACCGAGTTCATCACGGAGGGGTGCTCGATGGCGGAGACGACGATGTGGTTGCCCTTGCGGTGATTGGCGTCGGCAAAACCCTTGATGGCGAGGTTGGAGGACTCGGTGCCGCCGGAGGTGATGATGAGGTCCTCCCAGCTTTCCGCATTAATCAGTGCGGCGAGCTTTTCCTTGGCTTCCTTGAGGCCTTCGCGGACCTGGAGGCCGAAGCGGTGGAGGCTGGAGGGAGAACCGTAGGCTTCCCGGAAATAGGGGAGCATGGCCTGCAGCGCTTCCTCCAGCACGGGGGTGGTGGTCTGGTGATCGAGGTAGACGGAGCGCTTATCCATGGGGAGTCAATGTAGCTGATTTCAATGAGGGGACAACCATACACCTTCCCGCCGGAGCAAGTTTCCGAGCGGGAGGAAAGGCAGACTGAACTGATCCTTCGACAAGCTCAGGATGACGGAAGGGAAAGCTGCAGACCGACCGCGCGGGGATTAGGCCGCGGCGGCAACGGGCTTGGTGGCCTGCTTGGCTTCGTAGTCTTCGATGGCGGCCTTGAGGGCCTCTTCGGCGAGAACGGAGCAGTGAATCTTTACGGGAGGGAGACCGCCGAGGGCGTCGACGACTTCCTGATTGGAGAAGTTCTTGGCTTCCTCGAGGGTGCGGCCCTTGATGAGCTCGGTGGCCATGCTGGAGGAGGCGATGGCGCTGCCACAGCCGAAGGTCTTGAAGCGGGCGTCTTCGATCTTGCCGTCGCGAATCTTGAGGGAGATCTTCATGATGTCGCCGCAGGCCGCCGCGCCGACTTCGCCGACACCGTCTGCTTCCTGGACATCACCCATATTGCGGGGATTGAGGAAGTGATCCATCACCGTGTCGTTATAGAGCGTGTATTCTTTGGTTTCTTTCATGTGTGTGTCTCCTAGCACGTAATCTTAATGCCGTTATGCTTCCGTGTAAAGGGGGATGGTGATAGTGCGAGGGAAAAAAATTACGATAAGATTTTCAGCGCAGAAGAGCGTGCAGAACATGAAAAACTGTTCGTGAAGTCCAGCGAAGGTTTCGTGCAACGATACGACGAGGCAACGAAAACCAGTTAGCGATTGGTGTGATCGGGATTATTTTCCCACGGAGTGCCGGAGACTTCGCTGGCGGAATCGACCTCTTCTTCGCCGAGGGCAGGGTCGAGGAACCATTCGAGACGGCCACAATCCTGGCAGCGGAAGACGGTGGCGGACTTGTTCATCCAGTCGAGGTTGAGGAAGGTGAGTCCGGCGGTGTTGAGCTGGGCGGACCGTTGGTCGAAGGATGCGCCCTTGCAATGCGGGCAGGCGAGAGGTTTGCCGTTGATGATGATGCGGGGCATGGCGTGTGCGAGCTTATGTGGAGGGAGAAGGCTTGGACAGGCTCAAGATGAGAACGCGAAAGGGGGGGCGTCCGGGCATTTGTGAGCGGGATTGCTGCGGTGCGGAGATTTTTGATCCTGCGACTTCTCCCGAGGGCGAGACTCGCTCAGGATAATGGAGGGAGTTTAGGATCGGCTGGCGACGGGTGTTTTCGACCGTCGAGTTTTGCCAGAACGCGGCGACCGAGTGCGATGAAATTGCGCTCAATCAAGTGATACGATAACGCGGAGATGAGCAGGATCAGGAGAAGGGACACGGGAAACGTGGAGAACTTGATTCCGAGGTAGCGCGTCGAGGGGGCGGCAAAGAGCTGCTGCCATAGATAGATACTGTAGGACCATTTTCCGATTGATTGCATGGGAAAAGAGCGCAAGAGGCTGCAGGCCCCGGCGTGACAAATAACCCAGGCGATCAGAAGGGCGATGACGAAGGGTTCGATGGCATCGAACAAGGGGCCGAGGGTGAGACCGCCGGGGTGACATCCGCCAATGAAGAACCAGGCCAGGCAGGCCAAGGGAAGGAGACCGTTCTGCCGGGAGGCGAACCTGTCGATGGCCGGCCAATTGATGGCGAGCAAGACACCACTGACGATATAACGGAAGGGGTAAAGCCAACCCAGGTTGATGCCCAAGGGCGGAACTCCATGGAACAGAAGCGTGGCGATTTTCAGACTGCAAAAGGAAAAGAGGTAGAATCCGGCGAGGACAATGCCCGCCAGACGGAGGTTTCCCTGCAACAGTTTCCAGAGAACAAAAGGGAAGAAAAAGTAGTACTGTTCCTCGACGGAAAGGGTCCAGCTGTGGGCGAGAAACCAGTTGTGTTCCGGGAAAATATTGGAGAGGAAGAAGATGTCCCGGAAGAGCGTCAAATCGGAGAGGTCGATAAAGCCGGCTTGGCCCAGCGCACAAATGACAAGGATGTAGCAAAGGTAGGGCGGGATGATCCTGAAGACGCGTTTAATATAGAAACGGAAGAGAGAGACCTCGCCAGTAGCCTGGTGCTCCTCGATCATCAGCGTGGTAATGATAAAGCCGCTGATGACAAAGAAGACATCAACGCCCGTCTTGCCGCCATAGGCGATCGCGTTTTCAGCCCAAGGTCCGGGGACGCCAAAAATATGGGCCCAATTCAGCAGATGATAAGCGACGACGAGAAGAACACTGATGGCCCGCAGGCCGTCCAGTTCTTTTATCCGCTTGGTTCGAGGCGCAAGTTCCATTGAAGGGGCGGGGAGCTATTGTGCGCCTTTGACAAAGGAAACCTTGGAGGAGAGATCGGCGACGAGGACGTGGCGGGTGCCGCCGGGGATGGCGTTGAGGGCGATGGCGTCCCAGGACCAGTTCCAAGCGGGGTGGGAATCGACGCGCATGGCGCCGTCGGGGCAGGGCTGGTCGGAAGGGATGCGCAGGAGGCATTCTTCCTTGCTGGATTCGAGATCGATCCAGCGGATGGGGACGGTGCCGTCCTGGAAGGACATCGGTTCCCAGAGGTAAGTGTCGGTGATGAGGTGGCAGCCATCGGGATGGACGGAGGGATGGCCGGAACCGAGCAGGTCGGTGCGGATCGGCTCAAGGAGGCTGCCATCATAGCAGCCGCGGACAAAGCGGAGGGTGTTGCCGAAATGGCCGAGGTTCATCGTGAGGTGGCGGCCATCGGGGTGCCAGTTGATGTGGTGGCCGCCTTGTTCCCATTTTGAGGCAGGGATGGCGAGGGTGAGATCGCTGCCGTCGGGCTTGACGGTGAGGATAAGGAAGCGGGCGACGTTGAGGTTGTCCCATTTATCTGTGGAGGTGGGAGGAATCCAGCGGACGGTGAAGAGGATGCGGTCGCCCTGGGGATTCCACTTCGAATGAAAAACGTAGGCGGAGCCTTGCTCCGGCTCGGGGATTTCCATGCGCGCGCCGAAGGTCGTAAGCACCTGTTGCAGGGAAACGAGGAGGCGGGTTTCGCCGGTGCGGGTATTGGTCAGGTGCAGGCCGTCGTCGGAGGGGAAGCCTTTGTTCCAGGGAACATACTCATCCGGGACGAGGACGCCATAACCGCGCTGAGTGCGGCGCATGGCCTCAAGGCTGCCGCAGACGGCCCACTGGCCGTCGGGCGAGGCCTGGTAAATGCCACGGGGGAAGGTCTGGCGCTTTTGCGTGGTCCAATCAAGGCGGACGCCGATCGGTTTCCAGGTGAGGGGATCGACGTCGTTGAAGAGGAGGGTCTGGTCATCACCACCCCAATTAAGGTTGCAGCCCATCTGCGCTTCCCATCCGGTGGTGGTGGCGACCGCCTGGTGCTCGCCGGTATGGAGATTAATGACGTAGATTTCGCCTGCTTCGCCCACTTGGGGATAGCGGTCCTCACGTGACATTCGGAAGACGGCGAGGTAACGACCCGATGGACTGAAAGGGGAGGTATCAAAAAACCGGTGGAGACAACCGGGGATGCGGTGGGTGACATTCCACGCGGGAACGAGCGGAGAGTAGTCCGTGTACCGGGGAAAGGAGCTGTGGACGAGCATCTCGCGACGCCGGGATTAATCCAACAGCGTGAACTGGCACTTATAGAGACCGGAGACGCGTTCTTCCTCGCGATGGACCCGCACACCGAGAACGTTCTCAATGAGAGAATTCTCAAGCTGGGTCAGGATCTTGAATTGGTCGGCAATGGGCAGGACAGGCGAGTTGTACTCGATGATCTGATTGCGCTGGATGTCGGGATTGAAATAATACTCGCTCATGTAACCATCGGCGTCGCGGAGAGCGGCGAAGGAGCGGGCGCGTTCTTCAAGGGAGCCGCCGTTGATCTTGGCCTGCATCTTGACGGTTTGGTTCTGATAAATCTGGTAGAGGATTTTTTCCGGAGCGGCGGGACCGTAGACCTGCTCGAGGCTCTTGAGGATTTCGCCGGTGAAGTTGGTGTGCTCCGAGGGGAAGAATTCCTGCGCGGTGACAGTGAGGCGATAAGCCTTCTCGGGACGGCCCATGCCCTTGGGACGGCGCCATGTGTCGAGATACCCGTCTTTTTCGAGCGCAACGCAGTGCTGTTTGACCCCCATGTACGAGAGGTTAATCCGCTCGCATAATTGAGATACGGAAAGACCCTGACTACGTTTGATCTCGGCCAGTATCAGGTACTTCTGACTCTTGGCCAGTTTTTTCAAAAGCTTGCTTTTCATGTAAGATGCTGAGGGCGCGAGCCTTTTAGCCGTTTTTATTCATTCCTGCCGACGGGCTATTCAGGTCAGACATTAAGGAGATGAAGGCGGGCGGGCAAGTCTTTTTACCTTTCGACGTAAAAAAAGTTATTCACAACTATCTAGGTGACTAAGTTGATTCAAACTTTTTACATGTTTACTATAAAAACTATTTTTCTACCTCTGACAAAGTAAATTTTTGATGAAGAAGGCAAGGGAAGGGTTGCGGCGGTCTCGGCAAAACGCGACACTGGCGGGATGTCTTTTGAGTATGTCCTGAAGAAAAATTCCGCGCCAGCCGGAGCCCAAATCAACTATCGCGCGGAGCTCAATGACGAACAATATGAGGCGGTGACGGCGAAACCGGGGCCGATTCTGGTGATCGCGGGAGCAGGCAGCGGGAAAACACGGACGCTGACGTACCGCGTGGCTTACTTAATAGAGAACGGGGTTGAACCGGAGAATATTCTGTTGCTGACCTTCACGAACAAGGCGTCGCGGGAAATGCTGCAGCGGGTGGGGAACCTGTTGCCGCAGGATATTTCACGGATCTGGGGCGGGACATTTCACTCTGTGGCAAACAGGTTATTAAGACGTCACGCGAATGAGTTGGGTTTCAGCACCAGCTTTACGATCCTTGACCGGGACGATGCGCAGGACCTGGCGGTGGCGGCGTTGAAGTCGACGGGACTTGATCCGAAGGACAAGTCGCTGCCGAAGGGCGCTGTGCTGCTCGATATCTTCGGACTGGCAGCGAGCACAGAGAAATCGATCGCGACGGTCGTGAGCGAGAACTACCCGTACTTCACGGGGATTGTGGACCATCTCGAACGGATCGACCGGATTTTCCGCGAACGGAAGAAAGTCGACAACGTGATGGATTATGACGACCTGCTCGTTTACGCGCTGAAGCTGCTGCGGGAGAACGAGAGTACCCGGAAGTTTTACCAGGAGCAGTTCCAGCATGTCCTGGTCGATGAGTACCAGGACACGAACAAGATCCAGTCCGATTTCATCGATACGCTGGCGGCGTTTCACCATCAAGTGATGGCGGTGGGCGATGACGCGCAGAGCATCTATTCCTGGCGCGGGGCGAATTTCGAGAACGTGCTGACGTTTCCGCAGCGTTTTCCGGGGACGAGGGAAATCCGGATCGAGACGAATTACCGGAGTACGCCGGAGATTCTGACACTGGCGAATTATGCGATCTCGGCGAACACGAAGCAGTATCCGAAGAACCTGCATGCGGTGCGACCGGCGGAGAAGTTCTCGAAGCCGGCGCTGATCTGTCTGCAGGACGCGAACCAGCAGGCGAATTTCATCTGCCAGCGGATCGAGGAGTTGCAGGAGGAGGGGATCGAACTGAACGAGATCGCGGTGCTGTACCGTGCGCACTTCCACTCCATGGAGCTGCAGATGGAGATGACGCGGCGGCAGATGCCGTTTGAGTTGCTGAGCGGACTGCGCTTCTTCGAGCAGGCGCACGTGAAGGACGTGGCGTCGTTCCTGAAGTTTGCGCTGAACCCGAGGGACGAACTGGCGTTCAAGCGGATCGCCGGAATCATGCCGGGTGTGGGCGAGCGGACGGCGGACAAGCTGTGGCAGAAGCTCCTGGCGGGGGCGGAGTTCGCGGCGCTGGAGGCACCGGCCAAGGCGGCGGAGCAATGGAAGCAATGGGTGGAGACGCACAAGCAGATCACGGCGCCGGATTTGCAAGGGCGGGCCTCGGAGCAGATACAGGTGATCATCGATGCGATCTATGAGGATTACATGAAAGTGAAGTTCCCAAACTTCCAGTCGCGACTGGAGGACCTGGGGCAGTTGCGGGCATTCGCGCAGAATTTTGAAAAGACGGACGAGTTCCTCGCCCAACTGGCCCTGTTGACCAATCTCGATGGGGGGCCGAAGAAAGAGGGACCGCTGGAGGGGCAGCCCTGCCTGCGCTTGAGCACGGTCCACCAGGCGAAGGGGCTCGAGTGGAAAGTGGTCTTTGTGATCATGCTGTGCGACGGGCTGTTTCCCGCAGGGCGCTCGATGGAGACGCTGGAGGGCGAGGAAGAGGAGCGGCGGCTATTCTACGTGGCGGTGACGCGGGCGTGCGACGAGCTTTACCTGACCTATCCACTGGTGCGGGCGAGCGCTTCGTTTGACGATCGCTGGCAGGAGCCATCGCGGTTCATCAATTTTCCGCGGGGGATGGTGAACGAATGGAAGATCAAGGCGGCGGCGCCGAGTTGGGACTAGTCGTCGTAGTCGAAGGCGGAGGAAAAATACTTGTTGGCGCTGGGGACGAGGACGACGAGGGCGGTGATGAGGTACGTCGCGATTGGGATGACGCATTGGTGCCAATCGGACTGGATGTAGAGGATGTAGTCGATGTTGACGAAGCCCCAGCCGAGGTAGACCCAGCGGGCCCAGTTTTTTTCCTGCATCATGTTCATCGCGCAGGCGATGGTGACGACGAGATTGAGGTAGAGCATGCCGATCAGGACGGGGTAGGGGAGTCCGGCGTAATCCATGGCGGCCTGGATCTCGGGTTTCTTGAGATCGGCGAAGCTGGTGAAGAGGAAGTAGCACCCAGAGACCAGAAGGTAGAGACAGACCACGGTGAGGAAAAAAGGTCGGCTCTTGATCATGAATTTGTAATACAGGGATCGCGGACGGAAACGGGATCCTGTCGGCGAGAAGGGAAACCAGAAGCTTGAAAAGACGGCAGCGCGAGTACAAGCCTAAAAATGTTACACTGGTGAAACACCGCGATGACTAGCGGACCAGAATCGGGAAGGCGGACGGCGTGGGCTCTGGGACGGCGGTGGTGCGCCGTTTGGCGAGGGTGTTCTTCCATGCGAGGAAGGGTTGTTCCAGATAGTGCCACGAAAGGGAGGAGAGGGTGATGGTCAGGCCAAGCAGGACGGCCAAACGGACATAAGAATCGTGCGACTCAGTCAGGCCGAGTCGGCCCAGGAGAGGCGAGACGAGGATGATGATGAAGACGTGATAGACGTAGATGCCGTAGCTGATCTTTCCGAGATAGACCAGCGGGGACCAACTCAGGAAGGAACCGTAGCGGCCCCTGATGCCCACAACGGCGGCGGTAAGGAGCCAGGCGAGGAAGATTTCGTCGACCGATTCGGTGAGGCCGAGCCAGAGATTATTCTCGGGAAGGGTCATCAACGCGCGGCCCAGGAAAAAGGCGGCGAAGGCGGCGAGGGGCATGGCGAGGAGAAGGGCGGGCGACAGGCGGGGAATTTTGTGCAGCCACCGGGATTCGTTGAGATAGGCAATGAGGGCACCGACGGCGAAGGAATCGATGCAGCCGAAGAGGGTGACCCAGCGGGTGATGGTATTGGCGGTCGTGGCGATGCAGAAGATGCGGAAGCCGAGGCCGAAGAGGATGAAGGCGGCCATGGCCGGGAGGAACCAGCGGCGTGGCAAGACGAGCACGACGAGAGGCCAGAGAAGGTAGAATTGTTCCTGCACCGCGAGAGACCAGAAGTGGGCGATGGCGCCGGGCCAGTAGCCGAGGAACGCAAAGTGATTATTGGCCTGGAACGTGGCGAGCCAGAAGAAATTGGTACGCACTTCCGCGATACCGAAGACCGCGCCGATGAGCAGGGCGAGGTAGAAGGGCGGCCCGATGCGCAAAAGCCGGGCGAGGTAATAGCGGCCCAACGGAAGGAGACCACTTTCGCGCGAGCGGCTGATTTCCGCCTGCACGCGCCAAAGGGAAAGGGTGATGAAGTAGCCGGTGAGGACGAAGAAGAACCGGACACAGAGCGGGCCACACCGCAAAAGGGAGGGCATGGCGATGCCGAAGTGCTCGATCAGGACGCCGAGAATGGCGAGGGCGCGGAGACCGTCGAGTTGAGGTTGATAACTGGACTTAGGTTTCGACGGGGAAGGAGGGAAGTCGTGGCGAAGAGCTTGAGGAGGTGTCGCGCAGGAAATCGCCATAGATTGTTCCACATGTTCCAGCAAGTGCTGTTCCGTCTTTAGACGCCCGCAGGAACGAAAGTGTCACTCTTACGCGAAGATTTATATAATGCGAATGACGATCTTGCCGAAGTGTTGCGCAGATTCGAGGTGACGGAAGGCATCGGGAGCCTGGTCGAAGTCGAAGATGCGATCGATGACGGGCTCAAGTTTGTGTTGGGAGATGGCGCGGTTCATCGAGGCGAAGATGTCGCGGGAACCGACATAGATGCCGCGAACGGTCAGCGATTTGTGCAGCATGGGGCCAATTTGCAAGTCGCCGGAAATGCCGCTGAGGACGCCGATGAGGCTGACCTGGCCGCCAAAGGCAGTGGCCTTGAGAGTCCGGGAAAGAGTGCCGGCACCGCCGACCTCGAGGGTGAGATCGACACCGTTCCCTTCGGTGATTTCGAGAACGCGCTTTTCCCAGTCCGGTTCGGAGCGGTAGTTGATGGTGTGGTGGGCTCCCATCGCGCGGGCGCGTTCGAGTTTCTCGTCGCTGCTGGAGATGAGGATGATGTTGGCCCCGGCAGTTTTGGCGAACTGGAGTCCGAAAAGCGAGACGCCGCCGGTGCCTTGCAGGAGAAGGGTCTGACCGGGTTGCAGATTGCCGGAGACGAAGAGGCCGTTCCACGCCGTGACGGCGGCGCAGGGAAGGGTGGCGGCCTGCTCGAAGCTGAGGTGCTCGGGAATGGGAAGAAGAGCGTTGGCGGGAAAGGTGGCGAATTCGCGGAGCATGCCATCGACGTCACCGCCAAGGGCGCTGGCGGCGGCGGTGTGGGTGAGCGAGCCACTGAGCCAGGTGGGGAAGAAAGGCACGACGACGCGGTCTCCGGGTTTCCAGGCGGTGACGTCCGCCCCGACGGAGACGATTTCGCCCGCGCCGTCGGAGAGCGGGACGCGGGGGAGTTTCATGCGCGGGTTGTACTTGCCCTGGACGATGAGGAGGTCGCGGAAGTTGAGGGAGACGGCGCGGATGCGAAGGAGGACTTCATCGGGGCCGGGCTCGGGGACGTGATGCTCGGCGGGGAGAAGATGATCGAGGCCGAAGGAGTCGCGGAGTTCGAAGAGTTTCATGGCTGATTATTTGGGTCGTTCGATTTTGACGGCGACATATCGCGTGTCAGGGAGGATGAACTTTTTAATTTCGAGGGTGAGGCTTTTGATGGGGTAACTGACGAGGAGATCGGTGGCGAGCTCTTCGGCGAGAGTCTCGAGGAGTCTGCGGGGCTTTTGGGCGGCGAGGTCCTTTACCTGTTGCGCGACGTCGTAGTAATTGACGGTCTTCGCCACATCGTCGGTGAGGGCGGCTTTCGCGATGCAGTCGACGGCGAGGTCGAGCGAGATGAGGAGGCGCTGGAGCTGGGCGCGTTCCCCCTCGGGGACGCCAATGTGGGTGTGGACCTCGAGGTCAACGATGCGGATGAGATCGGACATGGTCGAGCAGGATGCGGGTGGGGCCGTTGAGATCGAGTTTCATCGCATCGTCGAGCGAGAGCCAGCGGTAGGCCTCGGCTTCGTCGTTGAGGGTGACGGTGGTGCCGAGTGCCGTGGCGGTGTAGTTGAGGAGGAGGAAGTGGGCCTTCTTGTAGAACTCGGACGGCTCGATACAGTCCTGTACGATTTCGAATTGGATGTCGGCGAGCTTGAGGCCGGTTTCCTCGAGGATTTCGCGGCGGAGGGCGGCCTCGGAGGATTCGTTGGTCTTGATCTTGCCGCCGGGGATGCCCCATTTGTTGCTCCACTTGTGGGTCTGGATCATGAGGACTTCGCCCCGGTCGTTGAAGATGAGCGCGCCGACGGTGGGGACGGGCGGATGGGTGGCGATGCCGCGATGGCGGTCGAGGAAATCGCGGACTTCCTTGAGGTTGCGGAAAAGGAGGTCGGGGCTGACGCCTTTGAGCTTGGCGAGCGAATCGTAGCCGGTGAGAACGGCGCAGCTCATGACGCCGGCGTGCCGGGCGGTCTCGATGTCATGGGTCATGTCGCCGATGAAGATGGTCTCGTCGGCATTGAGGTTGTGCTCGGCGAGGAGATGGAGGATGACCTGGCGCTTGTCGAGGGCGCCGACGTAGGCGTGCTTGAAGTAGTGCTGCCAGCCGAGGCGGCCGCCCTGGGCGTCCCAGTGCTCCTGGTGGATGGAGCTGAGGAGGAAGGTGGGGATTTGGCGCTCGAGGAGATACTCGAGGAAATCGAGCGAGTGGGGCAGGGGCGCAATGCCGGTCTGGAGCGAGCGGAAGGCGTCGCGGTAGTGGACCTCGAGTTCGGGCAACGCGGAATCGGGGAGGTACTCCTTATAGAAGGCGGGGAAAGGGAGGTAGAATTTCTCGCGGAATTCGTCGGCGGTGAAGGCGGGCTTGCCGTAGCGGACGAAGATGTCGTTGGTGGCCTTAAGGACCGGGTTGAAATCGTCGACGAGGGTGCCGGACCAATCGAGGATGACGTTTTTGATTTCAGGCATGGCGCGGGAAGGAATTTTGGACGGGATTGGAGGGACTGACAAGGGCGCTAACGATTATCTCTAAAATACTGATCTATTGCATGAAGGGCAGACGTGGCGTGCTGACCCCAATGAGTAAAATACGACTCTCTCCAATGTTCTACGGCATAAATGCCGTCGCCAAGTTCAAGCGCCTTTAGGCCATGCCACAAGTCTCCATAAATATCCGCAAAGTCGTCGTGAATATCACAGATAATAGAGTCTTCATTCAGGTCCAAAGGATTGAAGGATTCACGGTATGCCTGAAAGGGGAAATCTTTGAGCCTCTTGTGATCTTCTTTCCATCCTTCGAAGTCGCGCCGCGGATATCCTTCGCCGTCGTTCTGCGAAGAACTTGAGCTGATCAGGTAAGGAATTCCTTGTATCAGCGCGAGAAGACGCTGTCTCGCTGATAGTACGTCATGCTTGTCAGATTCTACCCATTCGCAAAAGTGACGCGCATTGTCCGTGAACGCTTCGATTGCAAGTGACATACTTCTATTTCGATAATCAACGGAAGCTGATCCTTCGACAAGCTCAGGATGACGGACTTGGAGAAAGAGCGGCCATTAGTGTTTTGACGGCTGCGATCTGCGCTTCGATGCGGTGTTCGAGGGGGAAGGGCTTGGGCGTCTCGGTGGTGTAGCTGACTTGGGTGTGGTGGACGCTGAGGTAGATGGCCTCGGGCCATTCGGGGCGGTCTTCAATCTGGCCGTGTTTGGCGAGGAGTTCCTTGCGGGAGATGACGCCGTTACGGGCGGGGACGTCTTCGATTTCGGGGCGCAGGTCGATGGGGACGTGTTGGCCCATGGCGGTGATGATTTTCTGGCCGAGGCCGGGATCGAGGGCGTCGTTGAGTTCGTAGAGGTAAGCGCCGATGCCCTCGAAGTCCTCGTGGAGCATCATGGCGGCGTCGAATTTTCCGAGGGTCTTCAGCGCCTCGATGTGGCTGAGGATTTCGTCGGACTTGGTGTTCTTGTAATCGCGGTTGAGATCGATACCGGCGGCGTTGACGCGGAGGTTCTGGGCGAGGCCGTCGGGGTTGAGGATCGGGAAGATGGTGACGTTGAAGTCGGCGAAGAAATCGCGCTCGCGCAGCATTTTCAGCAGCGCCATCGGGCCAGAGATTTCGTCGCCGTGGATGCCGGCGGAGAGATAGAGGCTGGGCGCGGCGGGGCCCAGGAGCGCGGCGCGTTGCAGCCAGGGCCTCGTGACGTCGCCGCATTTCGTCAGGTACCGGATGGTCCAGCGGTGGGCTTTGGCGACCTCCTCAAGACGTGCGACGTAGGCCTTGGGTTTGAAGAGGTTGGTCATTGGTTCCCGATGCCGTGCGCCGCGCGGTAATCCTTGAAGTGGTTGATCAGGCCGTTGGTCGAGCTGTCGTGCGTGGCGATGGTGCCGGGTTTTTCGAGTTCGGGTAGGATGGCCTTGGCGAGTTGTTTGCCGAGCTCGACGCCCCATTGGTCGAACGAGTTGATGTTCCAGACGATGCCCTGCGTGAAGATCTTGTGCTCGTAGAGGGCGATGAGGCTGCCGAGCGTCTTCGGCGTGAGCTTGGGGAAGAGGATTGAGTTGGTGGGACGGTTGCCGGTGAAGACCTTGTGCGGGATGAGTTTTTCGAGCGCCGCGCCGGTCATGCCGTCCTTGGTGAGTTCCTTGCGGACCTCGTCGGCGGTCTTGCCTTTCATCAACGCCTCCGTCTGCGCGAAAAAGTTGGAGAGGAGGATGAGGTGATGCTCGCCGAGCGGGTTCTGGGTTTCGATCGGCGCGAGGAAATCGGCGGGGACAAGTTGATTGCCCTGGTGGATGAGTTGGTAGAAAGCGTGCTGGCCGTTGGTGCCGGGCTCGCCCCAGATGACGGGGCCGCTGTTGACGTCGAGCTTCTCGCCCTGGCGGTTGACGCCCTTGCCGTCGCTTTCCATGTCGCCCTGCTGGAAGTAGGCGGGGAAGCGGTGCATGTACTGGTCGTAGGGCAGGAGGGCGACCGTGCGCGCGCCGAAGAAATTATTGTACCAGATGCCGATGAGGCCGAGGGTCATGGGCAGGTTCTTCTCGGGCGGCGTGTTGAGGAAGTGCTGGTCCATCGCGTGCGCGCCCTCGAGGAGCTCGACAAATTTGTCGTAGCCGATGCTGAGAACGATGGGGAGACCGATGGCGCTCCAGAGCGAGTAGCGGCCGCCGACCCAGTCCCAGAAGCCGAACATGTTGGCGGGATCGATGCCGAATTTTTTCACTTCCTTTTCGTTGGTGGAGAGCGCGACGAAATGCTTCGCAATGTGGGCCTCGTCCTTGGCGGTCTTGAGGAACCAGTCGCGCGCGGAGTGGGCATTGGTGATGGTCTCCTGCGTGGTGAAGGTCTTCGAGGCGATGATGAAGAGGGTGGTCTCGGGCGAGAGACCCTTCAGCGTCTCCGCGATGTGGGTGCCGTCGATGTTGGAGACGAAGTGGGCCCGGAGATTTTTCTGCGCGTAGGGCTTGAGCGCCTCGGTGACCATGACGGGGCCGAGGTCGGAGCCGCCGATGCCGATGTTGACGAAGTCAGTAATCGGCTTGCCGGTGTAGCCTTTCCACTCGCCGGAGCGGATCGCCTTGGAGAATTTCTCCATGTGGGCGAGGACCGCGTTGACCTCGGGCATGACGTCCTTGCCATCGACGAGGATGGGCGTGTTGGAGCGGTTGCGCAGCGCGATGTGGAGGACGGCGCGGTTCTCGGTGATGTTGATTTTCTCGCCGGAGAACATCTTCTTCGCCCAGCCGGGGACGTCTCGGTCGGTGGCGAGGGCGCGGAGCAGCTCGAGCGTCTCCTCGGTGATGCGGTTCTTGGAGAAGTCGAAAAGGATGCCTTCAAATTCGAGCGAGAATTTCTTGAAGCGGTCGGGGTCCTGGGCGAAGAGGTCGCGCATCTGGACGTCCTTCTGGGCGTCGTAGTGAGAGAGGAGGTTCTTCCAGGCGGGGGAGGAGGTGAGGGCGCTCATGGTATTAGAGGTAGAGCAGAATTGCTGTCATGCAACGGTTTTTACGTTACGGTTTGTGGATGACAAAGCAGCCATGAGTGACATCGGTTTTCACGGCCTGGACATGCTTATCCTGGTATTCGTCGGCTTCTGCTTTTTGGGACCATCGCTGGTCCTTGGGGTACTCGTTCTTGGGGCGGGAATTTTTATCGCGAGGCCGCGGACGCTTCTGGCCGTTTATGTGGGACTCAGCACCCTGACGACTGGCATTGTGCTCACTTGGCTTTCCGACTGGCAGAACATGCCGGAGATGGGGACATGGGCTTTCCCGATAGGTTTGGGGATCGCGATTTCAGGCTGGGGCCTTTTCGCCCTGAGCCGGTTGATATTGGGAAAAGTGACCGGCAAGAAAGCCGGCATCAATGCATGAGCCGGTAGTAAAAGATGCCGCGGTCGGCATCGATCCAGATTTCGGGACCGTGGGGACCACCGGTGCTGAAACTGCCGACCATGATCCGGCTGATGTTGAACCAGGAAAGCGGGCCGAGTTCGCCCCAGGACTTGATCTCAGGCGGTGAGGTAATGTTCTGCCAGAGAGCTTGGTCTGGGGTGCCGTTGCTTTCATTGGCATTGAGGACCGTTTTGACCCATTCCTTGCAAACGGCAGCGTCCGCGTTAAAGCGGAGATAGGTTTCGTTCCTGCCCCAGTGATGATAAGCCGCGAAACGGACCCGCGTGGCTTCTTCGGGCAGGGGAATGGGGCAGCCGACCTGACGAGCGCGCTCCACCGTCATGGGAATATCCTGGCGGATTGTTTCCGAGAAGGTCAGGTCAAACACGATGAAACCCAGAATCCCGAGGGCAATGAGGATACCCAACGGAACGACAACGTGGCAGGTATTGTGGAGCCAGCGATGGCAGGTGGAGAGGCCGGGCATCGTCATACTTGCCAATCAGCGTAAATGTGGTAAACAGAAAGGCAAATGCAGATCAACGCGCTGTCGCTTCGACTTACGCTACTTCTTCCGGGCCGCATCGGCTTGGTGGAAGCGATCTGACGCACCTATTTCGCTTTAATCCCCCAAACCCCGACGGCCCCGCCAAGTGAGCGGCCTTTCGGGGTTTCTTATTTTGGCGGTTCGTCACTGACAGCATCCGATAGACAAACCATAAAAGACAAAGAGTGCGACGGTCCTAGACCGCCGCTACATTAAAGAGAGCATATGACAACCCAGAACCCGAAATACCGTCCGTTTCCGGCGGTGAAGATGAGTGAACGCGCGTGGCCCGCCCGCGTGATCGAGCAAGCGCCCACCTGGTGCAGTGTCGATCTCCGCGACGGCAACCAGGCGCTGGCCGTGCCGATGAGCGTGGAGGAGAAGCTCGAGTATTTCGACATGCTGGTGAAGATCGGATTCAAGGAGATCGAGATCGGGTTTCCCTCGGCGTCGCAGATCGAATTCGATTTCACGCGTCGCCTGATCGATGAGAAGCGCATCCCGGATGATGTCTGGGTCCAGGTGCTGGTGCAGTCGAAGGAGGAATTGATCGCGCGGACGTTCGAGTCGCTGAAGGGCGCGCCGCGGGCGATCGTGCATCTCTATAATTCGACCTCGGTCGCGCAGCGCCGGATTGTCTTCAACCTGGACAAGCAGGGGATCAAGGACATCGCGGTGCGCGGGACGAAGCAGATCAAATCGCTGGTGAAGAGTGTGCCGGAAACGAAGATCCGGTTTGAGTATTCGCCGGAAAGTTTCAGCGGAACGGAAGTCGATTTCGCGCTGGAAGTCTGCGAAGCCGTGGTGGAGGAATGGGGCGCGACCGCCGAGGCACCAATCATCCTGAATCTGCCGAACACGGTGGAATTGATGATGCCGAACCAGTACGCGGACATGATCGAATGGTTCATCAAGAACCAGAAGCATTCGGAAAAATCGATCATCAGTCTGCACACGCACAATGACCGAGGGACCGGTGTCGCGGCGACCGAACTGGGTTTGCTGGCCGGGGCGCATCGGGTCGAAGGGACGCTCTTCGGCAACGGGGAGCGGACGGGGAATCTGGATATCGTGACGGTCGCGTTGAACATGCTGACACAGGGCGTCGATCCGAAGCTGGATTTCCGTGACTTGCCGACGATTCGCGAGGCGTATGAAAATTGGACGAAGTTGGAGGTGCCCTCGCGCTGGCCGTATGGCGGAGACCTGGTTTTCACCGCGTTCTCGGGTTCGCACCAGGACGCGATCAACAAGGGGCTGAAGGATCGCGCGGCGCATCCGGATGGCGTGTGGGAGGTGCCGTACCTGGCCATCGATCCGCACGACATTGGCCGCAACTACCGGGCGATCATCCGCATCAACAGCCAGTCGGGCAAAGGCGGCGTGGCCTATGTCATGGAGCAGGAGTTTGGCTATGTGTTGCCGAAGGCAATGCACCGCGATTTCGGCAAAATCGTCAACCGTGTGGCGGACGAGCGGGGCGAAGAATTGCCGCCCGAGGATATTCTCACCTTGTTCAAAAGCGAGTACCTGGACCGCGAACAGCCGTTTGCCTTTCAAGGCGTGAGCAAGATGACGCCGAGCGGCGAGGGCGTGGAGTGCATCATTCGCGTCAAAAAAGGCAGCGATGTGCACCAAATCCGCGGACAGGGCAACGGGCCGGTGGCGGCGTTTGTGCACGGGCTGAACGCGAGCGGAGTCGTTGAGGCGTTCGAGGTGGTTTCCTATTCGGAGCACTCGCTGGGGAAGGGGGCCGAGGCGAAGGCGGTGGCCTACTTCGAGATCAAATCGGGGATGGGGCCGACCGTCTTTGGCGCGGCGACCGACACGAACATCGAGCTCGCTTCGTTGAAGGCCGTGCTGAGCGCGGTCAATCGTGCGGCGAAGAAATAGCGTAAAACCGGCGCGTCGAACCTCATGAAATTCTGGATTTTATGGGGGATCGACGCGTTGGTGGCGTTGGGGTTTGTCTATTTTTTCATGGTGGGCCTGGCCGATGGATCGGTTTCCTCCTTCAACATCGTCCTTTGGCTGGGAATTCTGGGAGCCTTGGCGGCGATACTGGGCGGCGCGTTTTGGCTGAAATGGGCGGGGCATGTCTGGCCCGCGATGGGAGTGCTGCTGATCCTGGCGATTCCCGCGATGCTGGCGCTGCTCTTTTTTCTGGTGATCCTGATTTCCAATCCGAAGTGGAATTAGAGGGATTGCCTATTTCTGCGGTCGCAGATTGAAATTGTGAGGGTCAAGGCTGGTTGATAAAACCGGTGGGATACACCGGAGATTTTCCATGCTGCTACATCTGCCTTTAATCTGTGCCTTGGCCTCATTAACTCCGGAGCAATCGACCGCCATTGATGTGGCCGTCAAGCAAGGCATGTCGGAGCGACACATTCCCTCTGTGGTTGTGCTCGTCGACCGGGACGGCAAGCGTGAATATGAGAAGGCATGGGGCTTGCGACAGATGGCCGATAAGCTTCCGGCAACGGTGGAGACTCGCTACGAATACGGGTCGCTGACCAAGCAGTTCACGGCAATGGGGATTTTGCTGCTGGCGCAGGAGGGGAAACTTACACTCGACGATCCGGTGGGAAAGTGGCTCCCGGCCTTTGCCAAGTTTCACGCCACGATCCGCCAGACGCTGGTGCATATGGGCGGATTTCCCGACTTCATGGACTCCCTGGAATATGTGGCGACCATTGCGCCGTCTCCCTTTCTCGGAACCGAGTGGGGACTGGATTGGGCCGCAGCGAGGCCGGAGGTGTTTTCACCCGGGACTCAAGCGGTTTACGACAACACGGGGTACGTGATTCTTGCCCGGATCGTTGAACAGGCAAGTCATCTCAGTTACGAACAGTTTCTCCATGACCGCATTTTTGTGCCGTTGGGGATGAAGACAGTGGAAGGCTATCGCATGCTTCAACCGCGTCCGAACACGGCGGAAGGTTATCTGTGGTGGAGCAAGGAGGTCGGTGCGCAATTTCCGGAGAAGGCCCGCACCGTCCAGCTTATCCAGCAGGACACGATGACCGTTGCGCCACCGTGGAACGTGAGGCAGGTCGACGGAGCGGGATTTCTGGTGGGCGAGGCTGGCGACCTGCAGATCTGGAACAATGCGCTGCTCAAAGGAGCGTTACTCCAAGGCAAGTGGCATGATCTCTATTATGCGGTGGGACTGCTGGCGGATGGCTCGCCAGCCTTCACGGGGCCGGAAAACAAGACACAAGGGCGGGCGGCCTATACTTATGGAGGGATGGCCAAATTCACCTTCAACGGCCAGACCGTTTATGGCGCGAATGGAGGAACGGTGGGCTTTCTTACCCTGACGGCCACCGTGCCATCGCAGCATCTCTCGATCACAATTTTCACCAACGAAGGACAGATCGATCACAGCAAGTTGACTGCGCCAATTCTCAGCGCGCTGATCAAGCCGTAGGCGGACGGGTGGAATTTATTTCGTGTCGAGCGAGACGTGCAGAAGGATGACGGCGCCGGTTCCGGGAGGGAAAGCGAGGCAGAGGGTCTTTTCATCCTCGGGAACGAGGGAGCCGAAGGTGTCGGTGACAGGCTGTTGGTCGGTGGCGCTGAAATTCGGCATGATGGTGTTGAAAAAGATGCGCGCCTTGGTGAAATCGGAGAGCATAAACATCCACCCACCCTTCTTGCCCTTGAAGGGAGCCCAGGCTTCGAAGCCGATGCTGTGTGGGACGTTGTCGTAGTCCTCGTCCTTGGCGGAAAAACTGGTGTTGGGCATGAGCTTGTAAGAGAGATTGAGAGTGACCGCGGAGCTCCGCGTCTTGAATTCCTGGACGACCTTCGTCCAGGTATGGGGCTTGAGGACGATGACGAGGCCCTTGTCGCCGTAGTTGACCGAGGCATCCAGCGCGGCATCTGACTTTAAGTCCGCAGGCGAGCGACCGTCGCCGTGCCAGTTGAGGGCGCCATCGGTGAAATCACTGTTCTTCAAGACGTTGTCGGCGTGAAGCAGCGGCAGAGTTGCGACGAGAAGAAAAACGAGGGCGAGTTTTTTCATGGCGGTTGAATAGAGGGATTATCAGACGGGGGACGGAAGCCAAGGCTATTTAAGACTGAGAAGAGGTGGTCTTGTTGGTTTAGTGCAAACTGTAGGCTGCATATCCGACGATTTCTCGTGGGACGGAATAGAAATCGCGGATGCTCCAGTAGGATGCGTGGCTTGAGTAGAGGGGACTGATGCCGAATTTGGAGAAAGCGAGTCGGCAGCGAGGCAGGTGGAAATACTGGGAGATGATGAGGACGCTGCTGAGGTGGTGCTCCTTGAGAAAGAGGGCGGTATTTTTCGCGGTATGCCAGGTGGTGTAGCCCTCATTGTCCTCAAAAATGATGGTGGGAGGAAGGCCATTGGCTTCGAGGTAGCGGCGCATGATGACGGGTTCATCGTAGCCTTCCTTGCCGTGGGCACCACTGACAAGAACCTGCTTGAAGTAGCCTTGTTGGTAAAGAACGACGGCCTGATCGAGCCGCGCCTTGAGCATCGGAGAGGGTTGGCCGTTGGGCTCGACTTTATTGCCGAGGATGACAGCGAGATCGGCGGGATGCAGATCGTCATGGAGGCCACAAAGTACGATGGTACCGCAAGCAATCAGCAGTAAGGTAACGAGAGCCAGCGCAAGACGGACGAGATGGCGAGACATCATCGAAGATCGAAATTCAGGACCGATTTGCGACAAATTCGCCTGGGCCTCAATTTAAAACCAGCGACGGCCATAGACCGCCGCCAGATTTAGAGTCTACGGTGCGACGTAAACGTCACTGCCTTTATCGGCGAATTCCTTCGATTTTTCCTCGAGGCCGGCCTTGAGGGCCTCCGCTTCGGCGACGCCTTTTTCGGCGGCGTATTTGCGGACGTCTTCCGTGATTTTCATCGAGCAGAAATGGGGGCCACACATGGAGCAGAAGTGGGCCGACTTGGCGCCTTCCTGCGGGAGGGTTTCATCGTGGAAGGAACGGGCTTTTTCCGGGTCGAGGCCGAGGTTGAACTGGTCCTCCCAACGGAACTCGAAGCGGGCCTTGCTGAGCGCGTTGTCGCGTTCGGACGCGCCGGGGAAGCCCTTGGCAAGATCGGCGGCGTGGGCGGCGACCTTGTAGGCGATGACGCCTTCGCGAACGTCGTCCTTGTTCGGCAGACCGAGGTGCTCCTTGGGCGTGACGTAGCAGAGCATCGCACAGCCGAACCAGCCGATCATCGCCGCGCCGATCGCGCTGGTGATGTGATCGTAGCCCGGTGCGATGTCGGTGGTGAGGGGGCCAAGCGTGTAGAACGGCGCCTCGGCGCACTGCTTCAACTCGAGTTCCATGTTTTCCTGGATGAGCTGCATCGGGACGTGGCCGGGGCCTTCGATCATGACTTGGCAATCGTGCTTCCACGCCTTCTGCGTGAGTTCGCCGAGCGTGGCGAGTTCCGCGAGCTGGGCCTCGTCGTTGGCGTCGGCGCCGGCACCGGGGCGGAGTCCGTCGCCGAGCGAGAAGGAGACGTCGTAGGCTTTCATGATTTCGCAAATCTCGTCGAAATGCGTGTAGAGGAAGTTTTCCTGGTGATGCGCGAGGCACCACTTGGCGAGGATCGAGCCGCCGCGACTGACAATGCCGCACATGCGGCGCGCGGTCATCGGCACGTAGCGGAGCAGGACGCCGGCGTGAATGGTGAAGTAATCGACACCCTGTTCGGCCTGTTCGATGAGCGTGTCGCGATAGAGGTCCCAAGTCAGTTCCTCGGCGCGGCCGCCGACTTTTTCGAGCGCCTGATATATCGGCACGGTGCCGATCGGCACGGGTGAATTCCGGATGATCCACTCGCGGGTCTCGTGGATGTTCTTGCCAGTGGAGAGATCCATCACGGTGTCGCCGCCCCACCGGATGGCCCAGGTCATTTTCTCAACCTCTTCTTCAATAGAGGAGGCGACGGCGGAGTTGCCGATGTTGGCGTTGATCTTCACGCGGAAATTGCGCCCGATGATCATCGGCTCGCTTTCGGGATGGTTGACGTTGGCCGGGATGATGGCGCGGCCACAGGCGACTTCCTCGCGGACGAATTCGGGCGTGATGATGGTGGCCTTATTGATGCGTGCGCCGAAGCCGACACCGGGATGCTGGTGGCGGAGATCGGTCTGGGCATGGTTGCCGGAGGTATTCTGGCGACCGAGCGTCTCGCGCGTGGCGATATACTCCATCTCGGGTGTGATGATGCCTTTGCGGGCGTAGTACATCTGGGTGACGTTGCCGCCTTCGATGGCGCGGCGCGGGGCGCGCTTGAGGCCGGGAAAGGGCTGGAGCTGCCCCTTGGTTTCGCGCTGGCTGGCGAACTCGGCATGACCGGCGGTGAGGTAGCCGTTGTCGCGGGGCTGGACTTCGCGGCCTGCGTAGGTCTCGGTATCGCCGCGCTGCTCGATCCACTCCGAGCGGGTCGGTTTCAGGCCGGTGCGGAAATCGATTTTGACGGCGGGATCGGTGTAAGGCCCGGAGGTATCGTAAACGCGGAGAGGCGGGTTTTGCGTGATCTGGCCCTGGAAGTCCTTGGTCTGGGCCTGGGTGACTTCGCGCATGGCGACACGAACTTTGCCGCTGGGTGATTCGATGTGGACCTTGTTGGAATTGGGGAAGGGCTTGGTGACGCTCTTCAGGATTTTCGATTTGCCCGGTTTGCGTTTGGGCTTGGTGGTGTCGTTCGGGTTCAGCGGCTGAATCATAAGTGGTCTCCAAGGCACCGGGCAGGTCGGGGAGGGGTATACGTATCGCAACTGCGGTACGACAATTCCTCCGCCGGCATGACCCGGATCAGGTTCATCGGGTCGTTCGTGCCACGAGCGGCAGCAAACCTCTCAGCCCCAGCGGGCTCCCCGTTGTTTGGTTACATTACGGCGACTGTGGCCGGCTGCAAGCGCGGTTTTAGGGGGAAGAGTGCGATTTCAGATAGTCCTGCGCGTGTTGATAGCCCTGTTGCAATCCGCGATATTGGGCCCGCAGGATACGGTGGTAGTTTTCCGGCACGCCTTCGGTCACGCGATAGAAAAGCCATTTCAACTCCAACAGCCAGCGGGCAGGTTTGGGCTTTTCGATGGGCAACCCCCGCATGGCGCGAAAGAGCATGAGGGAGATGCTGTCGTCCTCGGCATGGCGGACAAAGTAGTCGAGGGTGAGGCGGGAAGCCGGCATTAGGTGGGTCAGACTCAGACGGGGGGACTTGCCGGTGCCGAGACCGATGTCCAGAGCACAGAAGGCGAGGTCGATGTCGCCATAACCGAAGAGGCGGGAGCCCTTGCGGTCGAGTGCGGACGTGCGAGGATTTTCCGCGATCCATTGCAGGTAGCGTTCCGCCACTTTCCGGCGCACACACATGCCGACACCGATGGGGAAGGTGATCATCGGTTCGCGCAGATGGCTCCACATGTCATAGTCGACTTGATAGATGCTGAGTCTCCACACCTGGTCGCGGATCCAGTCGGGCAGGGGGCTTTCGTATTCGGGGAGCACGCTTCCGCCCCACACACCGACAAAGGGCCATTCCTCACCGATCTGCAACGCGGTGGCCATATAGTCGGGTGCAAGGATGGCATCCTGGTCCACGATTAAGAGCAATTCGCCCTTCGCTTCGCGCAGGCCGCATTGTCGCGCCGCTGTCGCCCCCGGCATTTTTTCACTTAGGTGGCGCCCATGCGGATGCCAGGAGAAATCGAAGCGCTCTGCCACCGGCGAGGTGGAGTTATTGTCGATGAGGAGCAGTTCCCACTCGTCCATGGGCAGGGTTTGCGCCCGGAGCCCCTCCAGCACGCGGCGGAGGTGTACCTCCGGCGGGTTGTAGGTGCAGAGGATGACAGAAATTTTCAGCACGAGGGAGGCATTCTGTTGAGGACGGTACGCCAGTGTACAAAGCATGGCCGCAACCCCGCGAAAGTAAGAGGAGAGGGACCCCGGGACAATCCAATTGTCGACAAGAACAAGGCGGTTGCTCATGATGCTGCGAACGTATGGCCAAGACGCTGAAAGACCTGACGGCACCGGAAATCCTGGCGCTGGCGATCCAGGCGGAGGAAGAGGATGGACGGATTTATGCCGACCTCGCGGAGCGGATCGGGAAGCAGTACCCGGAGACGGCCAAATCGCTGATGGCGATGCGGGATGAGGAGAACGGGCACCGGCATCGGCTTCTGGAAATGTACCGGAAGCAATTTGGCGAGCATATCCCGCTGATCCGGCGTCAGGACGTGAGAGGCTTCATCACCCGCAAGCCGCTGTGGATCACGGCCAATCTCACCATCCGGATGATCCGGAACGAGATCGAGACCATGGAGACCGAGTCGCGCAATTTTTACCAGGCCGCAATTGCGCAGACAACCGATGCGGCAGTGCGCCAGTTGCTGGGCGACCTCGCCGCGGAGGAAGAGAAGCATTACGAACTGGCCGAGGAGATGGACGAGCAGCAGAAGTCGTCGGGAGCGCGCGAGGAGGAAGATAAGTCGGAACGGCGGCGGTTCGTCCTCCAGGTGGTACAACCGGGACTGGCTGGGCTGATGGACGGCTCGGTCTCGACACTCGCCCCGGTTTTTGCCGCGGCTTTTGCGACGCATCAGAGTTGGGACGCTTTTCTCGTAGGCATGGCGGCATCGTTGGGCGCGGGAATCAGCATGGGCTTTGCCGAGGCGCTCTCCGACGATGGCGTGCTGAGCGGGCGCGGGCATCCGTTGATTCGCGGAATCGTTTGTGGCGCGATGACCACGGCGGGCGGAATCGGACATACGCTGCCGTTCCTGATCGCCGACTTTAAGGTTGCGATGGCGGTGGCCGTGGCGATTGTCGCGGTGGAACTGGCGGTGATCGCGTGGGTGCGCCATCGCTATATGGACACGCCGCTGCTCTCGGCCGCTTTTCAGGTCGTCGTCGGTGGCGTCCTCGTCTTTATCGTCGGAATTTTGATTGGGTCGGCGGGATGATTTTCGCTGTCGGAAATCGAAAATAAACGAAGGAGCAAAAGAGAATTATGCCAACAGATCAACAACTCGCGCAGCTCATGATCCCCATGCTCCAAATGATTTTGGATGATAAAAAGCGCATTTCCGAAATAGCCCGGATCTTGGCGTTGAGGCTGCCCGATCTTCCGGAAGCGGAGAGAGCGCAACTCCTCCAGGGCGCGGATATGTCGCTGGAAACCTTGCAGCAGGTCCAGGGGCTCATCGACCTGTTAAAGATGCAGTAATGCCCTGAGCCATGGAGAAGTCGCTCCCTAAGGATGTCTTGTTGCGCATCGCGCGGGATTTTTCCGGGGCCGATCGCGAGCATGTCATCGCCACGGGGCTGTCGTTGAATTTACCTCTTTCCTCACCGGAGAATGACGAACGCGTCCTGCGCTGCATCCTGGTCGCCAGCCGGGGAGAGCGAAAGAAATTCGATGAAATGGTAGTGGTGGCCCGGCGCGATTGGCGGAACGCAATCATGGCGGGGGAGTACGGTCTTTCGGAAAAAAAGAAATTGGTGCGCTTAAGGAACTTGAGCGCACCCTTCCCGACGCAAGAGGCATGATTTTCGGCGACAATACGTCTACGCCAAATCATGCGAGCGCCAGAGATACCAGCTCGCGACGGAGCGGTAGGGCTGCCAACGGCGGGCGTGCTTGAGCATGATTTCGGGCGTGGGCGGCTTGCGCTTGCGGTAGAGCCTTTGGAAACCGAGGCGGACGGAAAAGTCGCCCGTGGGGAGAACGTCCGGGCGGCCAAGATGGAAGATGAGGAGCATGTGGACGGTCCACGGTCCGATGCCGCGCACTTGCGTGAGGCGCTCGATGAGTTCGTCGTCGGTGAGTTTACGGGCTTCCTTAAGCGAGGGGACAATGCCTTCCAGCGATTTGCGGGCGAGGTCTTTTAACGAAGTTAGTTTGCTGGCGGACAGGCCGGCCCGGCGCAACAGGGAATCGGGTGTCTTGAGCAAGGCCTCCGGCGTGGTGCCTCCCGACTTGGCCAGCTCCGCGATGACGCGGCCATGGATCGCGGCGGCGGCCTTGCCGTGGATTTGCTGATAGATGACGGAGCGAAGCATGGCCTCGAAGAGGTCGCCGACGGGCTTGATCTCCAGGGTGAAGTCGCCGACCTGGTCGATCAGTCCGCCGAGGATAATGTCGCTGGCGCGCAGATGGGCGAGGGCGGCCTCGGGATCTAAGGCGAAGCGGGGTTTCATGGGGACGTTTCGGTGGGAGACATTCACTTAAATGTCCAAAACTATCCGGGCTCGGTTGTTCGACAAGCTCAGGATGACGGACAAAGCACCGTCGCCCGGAGGTCGACGGCTACCTCAGATGTGTTCGATCATGGCGCTGGCGGGGAAGCGGACTTTGGCGAGGCTGGCGTATTTGCAGTCAGGACTGCGGTAACCGGCGGCGCAACAGACAACGGAAGTGAGGCCCCTGGCCGGGAGACCGAGGACCTTGTCGTACTCGGCGGGCGAGAAGCCTTCCATTGGGCAGGTGTCGATCTGCAGCATGGCAGCGGAGGTCATGAAATTCCCCAGCGCGATGTAGGCCTGACGTGCGGCCCACTCGGGCGTGCCGTAGCCACCCTGAATGAGAGTGCCCGTGAGCATTTTGCGGAAGCCCGCCAGCGATTCCGCAGTGACACCGCGCACTTCCGCGGTGCGGGCGAGGTTCGCGTCGATGTAGGCCTCGTCGATTTTGGTGATCGCAGCGAAGATGACATAGTGCGAGCACTGCGTGACTTGCGTCTGGCCCCACGAATGAGGTAGAAGCTTGGCGCGCATTTCCTTGTCGGTGATGACGATGAATTTCCACGGCTGGAGTCCGAAGGAGGAAGGGGAGAGGATGAGGGCCTCTTCGAGCGCCTGCCAGGTCTCGGCGGGAATGGTCTTGCTGGCGTCGAAGACCTTGGCGGCGTAGCGCCAGTTGAGGTTGCCGACGAGCGTGGACGGGGAGACAGCGGGAGGTGTGGCCATAAAGTTAACGGAAATTAGCATGAACTTTTCAATGTGCAGCTTTTTCCTCTGGCCTACTCCATGCTTTCCCGCCCTATAATATGGCCATGCCGACTTCTCCCTCGTTGACCCTCACCGCTGAAGCCACGACGAAGCTGTTGCCCTCGACGCAGCAAAACATCCTGCGCGTTTACGGTGATCCCGCGGCGACGGACCGGGACCGGGCAAGCATCGACGAATTGCTCGCGGCGCAGGCATGGACGGAGCTGGACGACCGGTTCTTCCGCGACATCGCCTTCGGCACCGGCGGCATGCGGGGCCGGACCATCGGCAAGATCGTCACGAAATCGGAAGCGGGCAGACCCGAGCCATTGGGCCGTCCGGAATTGCCGGGCACCGGGACGAACATGCTCAATTACGGGAACGTGCACCGGGCCGTGTCGGCGCTCGGGGCGTATTTGCTGGAAGGCTATCCCGGCGAAAAGCTGAGCGTGGTCATTGCGCACGACACGCGGTTCTTTTCGGAGGAATTTTCGCAGGCGGCGGCGAAGTCGCTTAACGCGCTGGGGATCGATGCGTTCCTTTTCCCGGAGGACCGGTCGACGCCACAGCTTTCCTTCACAACGCGCATGACGGCAGCGCATGCGGGGATCATGATCACCGCGAGCCACAATCCGCCACACGACAACGGGATGAAGTTTTACTCGAAGGACGGTGGGCAGATGGTCGAGCCGCATGCCTCCGGGGTGACCAAGCATTTTGCGAAGATTTCCGCTGATCCCGCCGTGCTGCCGGCCTTGCTGGCGACGATCAAGGTGCCCGGGAAGACGACGGTGCTCAATTCCGAGATGGACGTTATTTACCGCGATGCGGTGGGCAGTCTGGTGCTGGAACAGGAAGCGATTCTTGAGGTCCGCGATAAGATCAAGTTTGTCTATACGCCGCTGCACGGCACGGGCATCCGCGCGATCCCGGCGCTGCTCGATCAATATGGGTTCCGCTATTCTGTAGTGCCGCACCAAAGCACCGGAGATGGGCGGTTCCCGACGGTGAAATCGCCGAACCCGGAGAACGCGGAGGCGCTCGAAATGGCGATCAAGCAGGCTGAAGAGGAGAAGGCCGATGTCGTGCTCGCGACCGATCCCGATGCGGACCGCATGGGCGTGGCGGTGCGCGATGCGGCCGGGAAAATGGTGCTGCTGACGGGGAACATGATCGGCTCGATCCTGGCCTATTACCGCACTTCGCGCATGATCGTGCAGGGGATCATCACTGAGGGCAACAAGGCGAACGCGGTCATCATCAAGACGTTCGTCACGACCGACCTGCAGAAGAAGATCGCGGAACATTTCGGCATCGGTTGCATCAATACGCTGACCGGCTTCAAGTACATCGGCGAAAAGATGCACGATTACGAACTGGCGCATGCCAATCCCACTTTTGGCAAGCTGACTCCGGCGGAACAGCGCACCGCGCATCTGACCAAGAGCAGGTTCGTGGTCTTCGCTGGTGAGGAGAGCTACGGCTATACCGGCGGCGACTATGTCCGCGACAAGGACGCCAACGCGGCGGTGCTGATGTTCGCGGAAGTGGCCGCTTGGGCCAAGTCGAAGGGGAAGACGCTGGCCGAGTATCTCGATGATATTTATCGCGAGATGGGTTTCTACACGGAGCGTCTCGGGACGCTGACCTTTGAAGGCGCGCAGGGAGCGGCGCAGATCGCGAAGCTGCTGGCTTCATTCCGCGGCGAGCCGCCCGCGAAATACCAGGGGAAGACGGTCGTGAAGATCGAGGATTTCGGTTTGCAGGACTTCACTGATGCCGATGGAAAGAAAATCCCGAAGGAGACGATGCTCCTTTTTCATCTCGACGACGGTAGCCGGATGGCGGTGCGCGGCAGCGGCACGGAACCGAAGATCAAATTCTATTTCTTTACCCGCGCGGATGCGACGGGCGACCTCGCCGCGATCAAGACGGAACGAAAGGCGTTCCTCGAATCATGGTGGAACGAGGTGCAGGAGGATGTGAAGAAGCGGGTGGGGTAAAACGACATGCAACTCGCGGCTGCGGTTCTCGCTTCTTTGCTGGCCGGTTCAGTCGTTCTTCCCAAGGACGCGAGTATCGTTGCGACATCTTCCGGAAGCAATGATTCCAGCGGCAACGTCAGAGTCGAGTTCACCGATGGTCATGCCGAAATGTGGACGAAAAATGGTGGTTGCAAATTACCCTTGGTTTCAGAAACAGGACTAGTCGGATGGATCAAGGGTGCCGATGGCCCCGTCCCGATTATTCGGGTTTGCTGGCCTGACGGGCACTTTAAGGATTACGGGAATGCCGAATCGTATCCGAATCTCGAAGGTTGGTGCTTCACGGAAAATAACACCGCGATTGCGCTTAAGCCCGGGTGGAAGCATGGCCCCGCTCATTACACAGAGTATGCCTTACTGACGGGAAAGTTGATCTCCCACGCCAAGGAAGGTGATCGGGATTTTCCAGCTTGGGCCGAATATCTGGATAAGTTCATGGAACGTTTCGCATGATCGAATCAGACTGGGGAACGACTTGCATGCAGTTCTCCTTGTCAGGCTGAGGCGGAGGATTCACAATCACCGGCTCACATGGCCAAAGCAGCTTTAGGAAAAGGACTCAGTGCGTTGATGGGTGGCGGAGCGACTCAACTCGCGGCGCCGGAACCGATCGCGGAGAAGGGCGAATCGATCCGTCAGATCGCGCGCGGGGACATTGTGCCGAGTCCACTCCAGCCGCGGAAAGTGTTTCGTCCCGAGGAACTGAACGAGCTCGTCGATTCGATCAAGGAGAAGGGCGTCATCCAGCCGCTGATCGTGCGGAAGGTGAACGGTAAGTATGAACTGATTGCCGGTGAGCGCCGCTGGCGGGCCTCCGGCGAGGCGGGACTGGAAAAGCTGCCGGTCATCGTGCGCGAGGCGACCAATCGCGATGTGCTCGAGCTCGCGCTCATCGAGAATTTACAACGGGCGGATCTGAGTCCCATCGAGGAGGCCGAGGCCTATGCGCGGCTGATGAAGGAATTTTCGCTCACGCAGGAGCAGGTCGCCAAGCAGGTCGGGAAGGGGAGGGTGGCTGTTGCCAATGCCGTGCGCCTGCTTGATCTTCCTCCGCAAATCCAGGCTTGGATCACGACCCGCGATCTCAGTGTCGGGCACGCCAAGGTGTTGCTCGGACTGGGAACCGTCGACGAGCAACTGCTCGCCGCCGAGCGCGTCCGCAAGGAGAACCTGACCGTGCGCGCGACGGAGCGGCTGGTGGAAGCAATGCGGGCCGGTACGAAACCCGCGAGCAAGCGCAAGGCCGCTGCCGTTTCCAACGAAGCGATTTTCGCCGACTTGGAGAAACGGTTGCAGCGCCATATTGGCACCCGCGTCCGGATCATCGGAAAGGCGACTGAAGGAAAAGTGGAGATCGAGTATTTTTCGCGGGAAGACCTCGACCGAATTTTACAGTTATTGCGTTTGCCATTAGGTTAGGGCTCGAAAGGATACGAGGGCATGACGCGGATCGATTCGGCACAAAAGGTAGGGTTTAATCGCGGCTTTTGGGTCGATAAGCCGGTTCAAGTGCATAAATACGTTACGATTGCGAATTTCGCCATTGAACTTTTTCCGAAATAACTATAAAAAGAGAAAATTATGGCCGATACCCCGACACCTGGGTCAGATCCGAATGCACCAAAGCGCGAAACTTTGCGGATAAGTTTACCGCCCCGTCCGCTCAAACCGGCATCGACCAAGATCGCTCCCGCTGCCCGCCCGAACATCTCCGCGGCAACGACTTTGCCTTTGAATACCTCGAGTTCACTCGAGCCCGCGCCCGCGACGGGAACGACCCCCAGCTGGTCGACTGCCGTGACCAAGCCGATGCCCAGCGTTACGCGTCCGCCTTCGCAATCGATCCCGCCGAAGCCTTCCGCGCCTCCCATGACGGGTGCCCCGGCCGGTGCCAAGACCACGCCGCTTTTTCCGCAAAAATCAGCGACGGCCTCCTCGATGGGCGTTTCGGACGAGACGGGTGAAATGCCCAAGCCTGCAGCCACGGCGCCTGCGGCTCCTCCGCTGCCGGAACCTCCGACATCGCAGTCGGGAAAAATGGGCGTCCAGCCGCCGCGCGTCACTTTGCCAGCCACCCAAGCCAAGGTTTTTGTGAAGAGCGGCAAGGTGGAATCGTCTTCGACGCTTGAGCCGGTTTCCTTCCAGTCCAAGGCGCCTGCGCTGGCCTCGACCCAGGCCATTTCGATCATCAAGAAGACTGAGCCGCTTCATCCTCCGGGACCCACGCCGCCTGGCGCAGCTCCTTCGATGAGTCATTTGTCGCCAGCGCCGACAACGGCCCGTGCGCCTTCCACCATGCCTCCGCAGCCGCCGTTGTCGCAGCCCGCGCCCCCTGCGCCCACGACTACTGGTGTGGTAGCCGCGCCCGGACGGCCTCTGCAGGCGGATGGCACGCCGGCCCCGGTCCGTGTGAAACGACCGACAGCTTCGCTTCGTTTGGTGGATCTTCCCGCAGCCCAAGGAGCCCAGGCCGCGGTAACACAACCCTTGGAAGTCAAACAGTCGCTGCCTCCTTCGCTTCCCATGCCGCTTGCGCGTTCGGCTCCGATGACGGCGCCGGCAAAGCCGCCCCCACCGCCGTCGGCCGAACTGGTCGCGTCGACCACGGGTAGGATAACGCCTCCTCCGCCTCTTCCGACATCATCGGCTCCGACACCGCCAACCCCGGTGACACCTCCTCCGCTTGCGTCCGCGCCGCCGAAGCCGCCCATTCCGGTCACGCCTCCTCCGCTGACGCCGCCGGTAAGCGCTGCTCCTCCTTCTCTTTCAGTCAAGGCACCTACGGAAACGGGCATGCCCATGCCGAAGATGGCGACCCCCATGACGACTGCCCCGCTGGGCAGCAAACGTCCGACGGGTCCCGTGCCGTCCATGCCCGCCCCCGGCGCACCTCCGGCGAATCGCCCCGTCAGCGCCGCTCCTCCGCTCCCGGAAAGCTCGACTGCATCGACCATTCCTTTGCCCGGCAAGCGCCCCACCGGCTCAGTGCCGCCGCTGGCAGCAAACGACGGCACGACGATACCTCTGCCCAAAAAGGTGCCGACAGGAGTTGTCCCGCCTCTCGTTCCTTCCGCTTCAGCTCCGACGACGCAAATTCCGCTGCCAACCAAGCCCGCTCCCGGGGCAGTTCCGGTTGCGGCATCTTCAGTCCCTGCGGTAACACCTGAGGTCCCGAAACCGGTGGCCACTCCTCCGGCGGTTCCGACTCCGGCTCCTGAAGTTCCGAAGCCTATTGCAGCCGTGCCTGTCGTCGAAGCGCCGAAGCCTGCCATTGCGACACCCACGCCGCCTTCTTCTCCCCAAACCAAGACAGCCGCCGTGCCGCCGCCACCAGCGCCCAGCACCCGGAAATTTGAAGTCAATCCCCCTTTACCCCCGACTCCTTCTATGGTGACACCCGCAACTCCCCCTCCGACGGTGTCCACCCCTGCTGCTGCCTCGAAGACCACGCCAGTGGATCCCAGTGCCGCCAAGAAGCAAACGAGCGCGGTCGTGCCTCCTCCCCGGGTTTCTCCCGCGGCTACGACGAGCATGAGTGCCCCTCCGCCGAAGCCGGCTGTGGCGATCACCCCCGCCCAACCGATCACACCTCCTCCGCGCCGGACCCAGCCGATGGATGCTGCCGTTCCTGCGCCAGCCACTCCGGCCGTGAAGCCAGCCGTGCCCGCTCCTGTGACGCCCAGCGCGGCTGCGGTCAAGCCTGTGGCAACTCCGCCGGCTCCTGTTTTCCCGGGCACCAAACCTCCCCAAGGCACGTTGACCCCGACCCCCGCCAAGCCTGCCGCCCCGGCAGGAATTACTCCCGTCACGCCGGGCGTCGTCAAGCCGGTGACGGCCAGCGGTGCCACGACCGTGGCCGTTGTTCCTCTTCCCGGCGCTCCGGCGCCCTTGAAGCCGACCGTGGCGGCGCCTGGAGCAATTCCGGAAGGCAACAAGAAATCGGGCACGACCATCGTCAAGAGCGCACCCCCGAAGGAGACCGCGCGGATCACGGTCAAGCCGAGCCTTCCGAACGCGTCGGTCAAGCCCGCCGTTGCTGCTCCGGTGGTGAAGGCGGCGGCACCTGCTCCGACACCCGGCGCAACTCCAGCTGCGGCTACGACTCCTGTCAGTGTTCCCGGCAAACCTGCAGTCGCCAAGACTGCGGTTGTCCAAGGGGCCCCGGTGGCCAAGGCTGGCGCGGCTTCTACCGGAGTCAAAGCCGCCCCGGTTGCGGCTGTACCGGTGGCTGCCTTCGCCGAGGAATCGTCGGGCTCGACCACCTTGACGACCTCTCTGGCCGGCGCCCTCGCCGTACTCTCATGCGTCACCGCAGGCTATTTGTGGGCATGCGTCTACGGAGTGGCTCCGTTTTGATGACTAGCCTTTGCAAAGATATCTGATACGTTAGGGGACAATGAGTACGAATCTGTCCCCCGTCACGGAGAACGACTTCGAGAAGGAAGTCGTTCAGGCCGATAAACTGGTTATTGTCGATTTTTGGGCCGAGTGGTGCGGTCCCTGCAAAATGATTGCGCCGCTACTGGATGAAGTGGCCCGCGATCTGCCCGACAAGGTCAAGATCGTCAAAGTCAATGTCGATGAGGAACAGCAATTGGCCCAGAAATACGGCATCTATAACATCCCGACGCTGCTTTTCTTCAAGGGCGGAAGCGTGATCGAACAGGTGGTCGGCACGACGGCCAAGAAGGTCCTGGTCGAGAAGATCAATTCCCACTCCTAAAGAGGCAGGCCCGACGCGCGGGCCGCAAGAAATTTCGCGAGTATGGCGTAATGGTAGCGCGTGTCCTTCCCAAGGATGAGGCTGGAGTTCGATTCTCCATACTCGCACTCTCTTTAGCCTGCATGCATGGCGGTCATTCTGTAAAAGAGGTCGTCAGAGGCAAATCGCGTGAAGATGGGCCGACTTGCGCAGAATAATTTCCCGGAGGGATCGTCCATTTCCTGGTGCCGGGATCCCAATAAGCCAGGTCACTTTTCCTGATGGAGACGGTCACCGCTTTGGTCTCACCGGGCTGAAGCGAAATGCGCGCGAAGCCTTTCAATTCGCGAACAGGTCGCGGTGTGGGAGATGACGGCGGGGTGATGTAAACCTGTGCGACTTCATCACCCGCGAGCTTGCCGGTATTTTTCACGGAGAACGTAGCGGCGAGATCGCCATTGGCACCCGGGGTGACCTGAAGATTCGAGTAAACGAACGTCGTATAGCTCAGCCCAAAGCCGAAAGGGAAAAGAGGCTCGATATTCCTGGCGTCGTAGCCGCGGTAACCGACGAAGACGCCTTCCGTGTAAGTGTTTTTGTAACCGTTTTCCTTCGTCGGATAGGTGTCGTGGGTGGGAGAGTCCTCCCATTTCTTCTCCCACGAGAAGACGAGTTTCCCGGAGGGATTCGTTTTGCCGAAGAGAATTTCGGCGAGGGCCGTTCCGCCAGCCTGTCCCGGATAGAAAGCATCGAGAAGCGCGGGAACCTGGTCAATCCACGAGGCGGTCTCCACGCTGCCGCCGGCGTTCAGGATGACGACGGTACGGGGATTGAGCTTGGCCACAGCCTGGATCACGGCGGCCTGTCCGGGAGGGAGTTCATAGGTGCGCTCGACGGATTCGCCCTCGATGTCGGGGCGGGAATGGGTGGTATTCCAGTAATTGCGGGAATTGTTGTTGAAGCCAACGCAGACGATGGCGACATCAGCGGTTTTGATTTGCTCGATATAATCGGGGGGAAGGGGAGGGTTGTCCTTTGCGCCATAAGCGGACCAGGTATAAGCCTCGGAAAACTTGTGCGGCGGGTTGTCGAAATCGGTCGTGTCGGGCAACGTCGACCAGGGAACGCGGACGATTTCGATGCCCGGTCCCGCGATGTCTTTCAGGCCCTGCAGCACGCTGACGGTGTGCCGGTAATCGACGTGGGCGCTGCCTCCGCCAACAGGCACGGCAGGGTCGGCATTGTGCCCGAGGACCACGATTTTTTTGACCTTGGCCGGATCGAGCGGCAGGAGATGCCCCTCGTTCTTGAGCAGAACGATGCCTTCGCGGGCGCCTTTCAGGGCGACGACATTGTCCTCGGGATCGTCTTGCGGAATGGAGGTATCGACTTGCGGGCGATCGAGAAAACCGAGCGAGATCATCACCCGCAGGATGCGGCGCACTTTGTCGTCGACGGTTGCCTGCGTCACCGCGCCGTTGGCGAGGAGGGGAAGGAGTTTGCCAGAGTTGAAATACTTCGGATGGCCCGGCATCTCGAGATCAAGGCCGCCATTGGCCGATTCCTGCGCATTGTCACATGCCCACCAGTCGGACATGACGAAACCCTGGAAACCCCACTCGTCCTTGAGGACTCTGTTGTTGAGCCAGTCGTTATTGGTGGCGTGGACGCCGTTGATCGGATTGTAGGAGTCCATGACACACCAGGGACTGCTCTCGCGGAGGGCGATCTCGAAGGGCTTCAGATAAATCTCGCGCAGGGTACGCTCGTCGACATCGGAGCTGAGATGGTTGCGATCGTGCTCCTGGTCATTTGCGACGAAATGTTTAATGGTGGCGGCAACTCCTTGTGACTGGACTCCCTGCACATAGGCGGCGGCAAGATAGCCAGTGAGAAGCGGATCTTCTCCGAAATACTCGAAGTTGCGACCGCAATAAGGAGCGCGGTACATGTCCATGCCCGGGCCAAGAAGGATGTGAATGCCGCGGGCGCGGGCATCGCGGCCCAAGGCGGTACCTACTTGTTTGGCCATTTCGATGTCCCACGAGGAAGCGAGGGCCATCCCGCCAGCGAAAATGGTGTTGGGGTTGCCATGGCGCTCATCGTCGCCCATGTCATGTACGCCGATGGGGCCGTCGCTCATCCGAAGAGGAGGGATGCCGAGGCGTTCGATGCCGTGGGTGTGAAAAAGGGAGGCGCCGCCAAGCAGTTTGATTTTTTCCTCTTGGGTGAGACGGCTGAGCAGATCGTCGACCCGTTTTTCCACGGGTGCCTTGGGATCCTTATAGAGATCCTGAGCTGAGGCGAGGGACAGACCTGCGATCAATCCGACGAGGAGTAAAAAAAGGAAATATGAACTGCGTGAGAGAGAAGTCTGGCGGCGAAAATCAATGCACATAAACGCACGCTAGACGATTAACGGGGCGGCGTCACTCCTTGCGGGGAAAGAATGGCAATTTTGATCAAAGTGACCTAGGCTCGTCCTCTTTCACCCATGAACCGTCCTTCGCCCGAGGTGCCCGTCTCCCGATCGCGCAACTTGTTGGGGGTGCTGTCCTTTCTCAAGCGGTATTGGGCGGGCGCAGCTTTGTCGTTCTGCATGTTGCTGGTAACGATTGGCTTGGAAATGACCCTTCCGCGGGTCTCAGGCACGGCGATCAATCAACTGAAGAGTGTGATTGGTCCCTACCATGAAAATGGACACCAGCCTTGGGCCATGGCCCACCCGGATAGTTCCACCATCTACAATCCATGGACTCTGGCTGAGCTTTTCATCGGATTGGCGCTGCTGAGGGCAATCGTCGGATTTGGGTTGGGGCGGCTGCGCAACCGATTGATTCATGCGACGCTGAAGGACATCCGGGCAGCCTATTTCGATGCGGTCCAGCGGCTGTCATTTGCTTTCCATGACAAGACGAACACTGGTGAATTGATCTCCCGCGGCACGTCGGACATCACGCGGCTGCAGGAATTTCTCATGGCCTGTCTGTTCCTGGGAGTCGATATCGCCGTGGCCATGCTGGCGACCATTGTCCTGATTACGTGGATCAATCCCATCTGCGGGTTGATCACGGTCGTCACCATGGTGCCGACGGTGGGACTGATTGTTTACTACGCGCGACAGCTCCAGCCGCAGTGGCGCAAGGTGCACGACCTGCATGGCGAAATGACCACGGCCATCCAGGAAAACATCGCCGGGGTACGGGTGGTGAAGGCTTTTGCGCGCGAACCGAACGAAATCATGAAGTTCAAAGTGCGCCGCGATGAGTTTGTCGCGACGTTCCTGGCCACGGTGAATTACTGGGCGGGCCGGGTGCCAATGGCGCAGTTCATTTTCGGGTTGAGCATGCCTCTTGTTTTGTGGGTGGGCGGACGACAGGTGATTGCCCACGAGTTGCCCATCGGCAACCTGGCGATGATCGTGTTTTACCTCATGGGCATTGGCAACCGGATGGGCGCCGTGGGGCAGTTCGTCAATATCATCCAGAACGCCAGCGCCAGCGCCGAGCGGGTCATGGAAGTGCTGGAAGACCCGCTGACAATCCAGAGCGGTCTGCTCCGGATGACGAAGCAGGGCGGAGCCAAGGTGGCCTTCGAGAACGTCTCCTTCAACTACGCCAACGGAACCGGCACGGCCTTGCAGGACATCTCCTTCGAGGCGCAGGCAGGCCAGACGGTGGCCATTGTGGGGGCTACGGGTGCGGGCAAGAGTACGCTGGTTCACTTGATTCCCCGGTTTTACGATCCGGTGGCGGGCACGGTGCGGATGGACGGCACGGACATCCGGGAGTTCGATCTCGGAGAGTTGCGCCGCTCCGTGGGGATGATTTTTCAGGAGACAGTCCTCTTCAGCGCCAGCGTCTCGGACAATATTGCTTATGGCCGTCCGGAGGCAACCCAGGCGCAGATCGTGGCGGCGGCGAAAGCGGCGCATGCGCACGAGTTCATCACGTTGCTCGACAAGGGTTATGATACGGTGATCGGCGAGCGGGGCGTGTCACTCAGTGGAGGTCAGAAGCAGCGCCTGGCCATTGCCCGGGCGTTCCTGCTCGATCCGCGCATCCTGATCCTCGATGACGCGACCTCAAGCCTTGACGCGAAGACGGAGCGTCTCATCCAGGAGGACATGCGACGGGTCTGTCTGGGACGAACCGCCTTTGTCATCGCGCACCGGTTGACCACGCTGCAGCACGCGGAACATGTCGTGGTGCTCAAGGAAGGCCGGGTCGTGGAGCAGGGAACACCGTCGCATTTGCTCGAGCATGGCAGCTTCTTCAAGGAGCTGTTCCGGGAGCAGTTGAGCGATCGGTCTGACGATAAATCTTTCGACGGGACGAAAGCATGAGCATGGATGTTTTTCAGGAAGAAGAGTTGGTCAAGAAAGCGCTGACGTTCGGTTTGATCCGGCGTTTGATGGTCTGCGCCCGGCCTTATCGCCGGATCATTCTCTTCAATCTGATCGGAACAATCCTGGCGGTCACTTCGCAGATTTTCGGGCCAAAATTGATCCAGTTGGGAATCGATCACTACCTGTCCCATGTCACGACCGCTGCCGCGGCGGCCCACGGCATCTTGATCATCAGCGCGGCCTACCTGGGCAATCTCCTCTTGGGCTGGGGACTGACGGTGGCGCAGGTGCGCTCGGCGATCCGGGTCGGGCAGGGGATGATGAATGATTTACGGTTGCAGGTCTTTGAGCACATCCAGCGTCTGTCGCTGAACTACTTCGACAAGACCCATCAGGGCCGGATCATTAATCGGGCGGATGGCGATATCGCGGCGTTGGACCAGGTGCTGACATGGGGCGTGAACCAGTTGTTGGGGAGCGCGTTGACGCTGATTGGCGTGCTCGTCATGATGCTGCGTGCGGACTGGCGGTTATGCCTGGTGGTAAGCACGGTGCTGCCTCCCCTGGCGGTGGCGACTTATCTCTTTCAGAAGCACATCATGGAGGCGCACCGCAGCGTGCGGCAGCAGTCGTCCCGCCTGACAGCGAGTCTGGCGGAGAATATTTCCGGCGTGCGGGTCGTGCAGGCGATGGGACGTGAGGATGAGAATCTCGAGAATTTCGAGCTTCTTGGCCAGACCTACACGGCCCGGGCCTATTCGGTGGCGCGGATTTTCCACACCTATATGCCGACGCTGGGGCTGGTTTCAGGTGTCGGTATCGCGATCGTCCTTGGCTATGGCGGCTCACTGGTCATGCGACACGAGATGACCGTCGGTGACCTGGCCCTCTTTATTCTCTACGTGAACATGTTCTTCGGTCCGGTGCAGACGATGGGTGATCTCTACAACGGCATGTTGTCGGCAGGCGCCAGCGCCGAACGGATCTTCCAGCTGTTGGACACGCAGCCGATGGTGATCGACCGCCCGGGTTCAGGGACACTCGCCCCGATCAAAGGGAAAGTGCATTTTGAAAAAGTCAGTTTCCGCTACGAGACGACGCCGGAAGACCGCTGGGTGCTGAACGAGATCGAGTTTCAGACGGAGGCAGGGCAGACCGTCGCGCTCGTCGGACACACGGGCTCGGGCAAGACGAGTATCATCAGTTTGCTCGCGCGATTCTACGAGCCGCAATTGGGCCGGGTGCTCATCGATGGGCAGGATGTCTCGCGCTTTACGATCGAGTCACTGCATCGGCAACTGGGCATCGTGACGCAGGAGAATTTTCTCTTCACCGGGACGATCATGGACAACCTGCGATTCGGACGTCCGGAAGCCACAGACGACGAGGTGTGTGCGGCAGCCAAGGCGGTGGGAACGGACGAGATCATCTCGCAGATGAAGGAAGGCTACGCGACGAAAGTGGGAGAGCGCGGCGGTAACCTGAGTGCCGGTGAACGGCAACTACTTTGCATCACCCGGGCCTTGGTGGCGCAGCCGCGGATCCTGATTCTGGATGAAGCGACCAGTGCGGTCGATCCGAAGAGCGAGATCATGATTCAGACGGCGCTCGATATCCTGCTGGAGGGGAGAACGACTTTTGTCATCGCGCACCGGCTTTCGACGATTCGCAAGGCATCGCTCATCCTGGTCCTGCACGAGGGCCGGATCGTGGAGCGGGGAACGCATGAATCGCTGCTCGCGGCGCATGGGGTTTACGCCGGACTCCACGAGGAGTTTTCGCGCCAGCATTAGAGCGGCGAGGCCGTTTCCTAGAGGAACATCTTGATGAAGGCCTTGGCGCGCAGGCTGTCGAGCCACTGCTGCTGCCGGAGCTGGCTCTGCTCGCTGATGACGGTCTGCTCGATCTGGGAGCGTACGTCTTCGAGAGGAGTCATGCTCGATTTCTTTTTGTCCTCCACCAGCACGATGTAGTAGTAGCCATCGGAAGTCGCGATGACGTCGGTATGCTGGCCGGGTTGCAGCTTGGCGATCGGGTCCCACAGGTCGGGGCGAATGGCGGTCTTGCCGGTCTGGGTCACCCAGCCGAGTTCGCCGCCGTCGTCCTTGTTACTCGATTCGGAGAAGCGTTTGGCCAGTTCGGCGAAATCGGTCCCGGTGTCGAGCTTGGTGAGAACTTCCTCGGCGAGTGCAGCCTGCGGGTCATACGATTCCTGTTTGCCGTCGGGGCCGGTCCTCTGGGAGGGGAAAAGGGCCTTTTTCAGGACAATGGTGGCCACCTTGATCTGCTCATCCTGCTGGAAGAGGCGCAGGTTTTGCTGGTAGTACTGCTCGATCTGGTAAGGCGAAACGAGCACGGTCTGCACGACGTTCTTGTTGCGCATGTAGCCGACAATGGCCGTGTCCTTGATTTCGTCGCGGTACTTTTGCAGGGTCACGCCGCGCGCGTACATCGTCTTGATGAAGGCGATGCGGTCGCCGCCATACTCGGTGCGGATGACGTCGTTGATGCGCTCATTGACGTAGGTATCGGGGATGAAACCGCCCATGGTCTTGAAGTCCTGGATGATCAACTCGCGTTCGATCAGCGCGCGCAAGACGTTGAGCTTGGCTTCCTTGACCTTCTGGAAGAGTTCCTCGCCCTGGTAATTTTGGCGCAGGAGTTTTTCCGTTTCCGCCACCTGCTGGTTGATCTGGACGTAGGTGATGACCTTGTCGTTGACCACGGCGGCGATACCGTCGGCCAGCATCTGGGCGTGGCCGGTGGTCGCGGACAGAAAGTATACGCCCACCCATGCAAATATATGGGCGGCGGCAATTAACGAAGGATGGCAAGGTCGCCGGACTAAGACGGCCTTTTCAAGGAAACAACCCATGCAATGATTTCTTTTAGCTTAGAAATTGCATCGCGGGTGGTCAAGCGGGGAAACTTGCCACTTACCATGATGTAATCCTGTCCCTGTTGGAGCATGAGTTTGTCTTCCTGTGTTTCGACCATGCGAATACGCGCCTCGGAGGCGGCAATCTTGATTTCGGTCGCCAAAAGCAGACGTTCAACGGGGAGCGGCCAGGGACCATGGCGGTCGCGCCACTCGAGCCGCAATTTTTCGAGATCGGCATTATTGGCCGCCTCGGCGATGCGACGATAGCCGTCCAGGCGCCAACGGCTTTCCGGCAAATAAGCCCGGGGGAGGAAGGCGCCGAACTTTCCGGCCTTGTCATCCACCTCGTTTTCCTGCCATACCAGAAAATCGAGTTGCAGCTTGGTTTCGACCAGCCGAGTGGGCTTTTCGCCCTTGAGCCGCGCCACGGCGGTTTTGAGCAACTGGCAGTAGAGATCGAAGCCCACGGCGGTGATGTGTCCGCTCTGCGCCGTGCCAAGCAAATTGCCCGCGCCGCGGATTTCGAGGTCGCGCATCGCGATCTTGAAGCCCGCGCCGAGTTGCGAGTACTGCTTGATGGCCGAGACCCGTTTCTTGGCGTCGCCAGTGGTCATCAGGTGACGTGGCAGGAAAAGGTAGGCATAGGCCTTGTGTTGGGCACGACCCACCCGACCCCGCAATTGATAAAGATCAGCCAGGCCGAAACGGTCGGCGCGGTCGATGATGATCGTGTTCGCGTTGGGGATATCGAGGCCGCTTTCAATGATTGTGGTGGAAAGGAGAATGTCCGTTTCGCCGGAGACAAAACGGGCCATGACGTCCTCGAGCTCCTCCGGATCCATCTGGCCGTGGCCAACGGCAATTTTTGCTTTCGGTACGAGCATTTGCAATTGCTGGGCAACTTCATGGATCGAATGAATGCGGTTGTGGAGGAAATAGACCTGACCGTTGCGCGCCAGTTCGCGCTGAATGGCGTCGCGGATGACCCGCTCGTCGTAGGGCGCAACGACGGTCTCGACCGGATGCCGGTTGGGCGGGGCGGTCTCGATCGTGCTCATGTCGCGCGCGCCGGTAAGGGAAAGATAGAGCGTGCGCGGAATAGGCGTGGCCGAGAGCGTGAGTACATCGACGAGCTTGAAGAGTTGCTTGAATTTCTCCTTCTGCTTCACGCCGAAACGCTGCTCCTCGTCGACAACGACGAGGCCGAGGTCCTTGAACTTGACGTCCTTCGAGAGGATGCGGTGCGTGCCGATGACGACATCGACCGAGCCATCAGCAAGTCCCTTGATCGTCGCGCGCTGTCCCTTCGCGGTCTGCAAACGGCTGAGGCAATCGACACGAACGGGATAAGCGGCATAGCGCTCGCGCAGGTTTTTCCAATGCTGCTCGGCCAGGATCGTTGTTGGCACGAGAAACGCGACCTGCTTGCCTTCCTGCACCGCCTTGAAGACGGCGCGGATCGCCACTTCGGTCTTGCCGAAACCGACGTCGCCACAGATGAGGCGGTCCATGGGGCGCGTGCTTTCCATGTCCTTTTTGGTCTCGAGAATGGAGCGCGCCTGGTCCTCGGTCTCCTCGTAGACAAAGGCCTCCTCGAATTCGCGCTGCCAGGCTGTATCGGGCGGGTAGGCGTGACCGGGGAGGGAATCGCGCGCGGCCTGCACGCTGAGCAACTGCGCGGCGTAATCCATCACCGCTTTTTGCGCGGATATCTTCGCCCGCTCCCAACGTGAGCCGCCCATCGTATCCAGCGGCGGATGGCGCCGTCCCACGCCGACATATTTGGTGACAAGGTACGATTGCTCGACCGGCACGTAGAGCTTGCTCTGTTCTGCGAATTCAAGGACGAGAACCTCGGCCCCCATCGTCGCGCCCGCTTCGGCGGGGAGGGTGGTCACGCCCTTGTAGAGCGCGATACCGTGGTGCAGGTGGACGACGTAATCGCCCTCGGCAATCTCGGTGAAATCGAGCGCCTGGTGCTGGCTGCGCAGGCTGACGAGGCGTTCCTGTTGCCGCAACGCGCGCATCGTCTGATAGCGGCCAAAGATTTCCGCATCGCTCAGGACGGCCAGCTTTCCCTCCGGCCAGACGAAGCCGCGCAACAGGGGTCGGATCAGGAAAGCGATCGTCTCCGTTGGGATCTGGGCTTCGGTGAGAATTTCCTCAAGGCGCTTGTGTTCACCCTCATTGTTGCAAAAGATCGCGACTTCCCAGCCTTCGGCCTGCCAGTCGCGCAGATGCTCCAAGAAAAGATCGCGCCGGTTTTCCTGAAGGATGAAGTCGCCGCGAGGGGCGTGGAGAAAATCGTGGGCAAAGAAAGTCAGGGCATCGCCGGGCCGGGGATCGGGCGCAGTTTCTTCATCGTCATCCATGACGGCTTCTCCCAAGTCGACGGTGACATGGTCCTCGGGCAGGTAATCGAGCAGCGTGGTTCCGGAGGTGGCGTCTCCAGCCAATCCCGGGCCAGCGAGGCTTAACTCGGCGGTCTTGAGCGTCTGCACGGAGCGTTGCGCATCGACATCGAATTCCCGCAGGGAAATCAATTCCTCGTCTTCCCATTCGGTTCGCAGGGGGCGCATTGCATCCCACGAATAGATATCAACGACTGCGCCGCGCACGCTGAACTGGCCGCGCTCCTGCACCTGCGCTTCGCGGGTGTAGCCCGCATCCTGCAATTGCTGGAGAATGCCGTCGCGGTCGAGATGCGTGTTCTTGATCAGCTTGAGCCGGCTTTCTTTGAGTGTCTTGGGGTCGGGTACGGCTTGATCGGAAGCCTTGTCCGTTGCGAGCACAACGCCCTTGAACCCGTTGGAAAGTTTGGTCAAGGCGGAGAGCCGTTCCGCCGTGGCTTCCGGATCGGGCAGTGAGCCGGAGACCGGGGCGTCCACCTGGGGGAAGAAGAGGTTCGTCGCGGCCCAGGCATCCAGGTCGTTGGCCAGTTCCTCCTGCTTTTTCACGCTCGGCGCGAGCGCGAGGAACGTTTTTTCCGGCGCAAGGCGCGACAGTCCCGCCAGGACAAACGCCTGGGCGGCAGCGGGCAAATGGCCCAACGAGATGGTTCCGAGACTCCGACTCAGCGCCTTCAGCTCGCGCGGACTCATCCAGCGCTGAAACGTCGTCTCGTGTTTCTCAACGCGCGACATGAAGGGTCTAACACCTTGCCAGAGGCGCGGGGAGAAGCAAGGCGGGTTATTAATGGGAGGGTGGCTTACGACCGTCGCTGAGCAAAGCTATCCTCTAAACCCCTGCGCAATCGGCACCCGCCGCCCCATCCCAAACGCGCGGGGCGAGACTTTCAACCCCGGCGCGGCCTGGCGGCGTTTGTACTCGCTGAAAGTGATCTTGTTGAGCACGTCCTTCACGATCTCCGGCGCGATGCCTTCACTGATCAGCATTTTCGGATCGGCATCGTCCACGACGTAATGGCGCAGGATGCGATCGAGGACTTCGTAGGGTGGCAGGCTGTCCTGGTCGGTCTGATTGGGACGCAACTCGGCGCTCGGTGGTTTCTCGATGGTATTCCACGGAATGATTTCCTCATTGCGATTGATCCAGCGGGAGAGCGCATAAATCTCCGTCTTGAGGACATCGGCAATCACTGCCAACGCGCCGCACATGTCGCCGTAGAGCGTGCAATAGCCGACGGCCAATTCCGACTTGTTGCCGGTGGTAAGGACCAGCGGCCCGAATTTGTTCGAAAGCGCCATGAGCAGCAGGCCGCGCATACGTGACTGGATATTCTCCTCGGTCGCGTCGAGGGGCTTTCCGGTAAACACACTTTCCAGCGTTTTTTCCACATCGGCCACCGGCTCGCCGATGGGCAGCACGTCGTAACGAATGCCCAGCTTCTTCGCGAGATGCTCCGCATCGCTCAGGCTGCCTTCGCTGGAATAGCGCGACGGCAGCGAGACCCCCCAGACTTTCTCCGCGCCGAGCGCCTCGGCCGCGATCACGGCCACAATGGCCGAATCGATTCCACCGGAAAGTCCCAGCACGACCGACTTGAAGCCGCACTTTTCCACGTAATCACGCACGCCCAGGACCAGCGCCTTGAAGAGCTGCTCCTCCGGATTCGCAGGCAGCGTCAACTCCGGGATGGGAAAGGGGGGCTCGGTATCCACCACGAGCACTTCCTCGGCGAAGCTCGCGCCCAGGGCCAGTACAGTCCCCCGGGCATTAAGTACCACACTGTGCCCGTCAAAGATCAGTTCATCGTTGGCGCCTACGGTGTTGACCTGCACCAGTGGCACGCGCTCGTCCCGGGCCACGCGCTGCAGCATCTCCAGGCGCTTGCCTTCCTTGCCGCGCTGCCAGGGCGAGGCGGAGATGTTCACGATCAACTTCGCTCCAGCGTCGACGAGTTCGCGTACCGGGTCGCAGCGATAACGGCGCTCGGGCCAGAAGTCGGCATCGTTCCAGATGTCTTCGCAAATCGTCAGCGCGATTTTTTGTCCGTCGATTTGAATTGGGAAAACCTTCTCCGCCGGCTCGAAATAGCGGTCTTCGTCGAAGACGTCGTAGGTGGGCAGGAGCGACTTCATCACGCAATAGAGCACCCTTCCATTCTGGATGACCGCGGCGGCGTTGCGCAGGGGACGCCCAGGTCGCATCGCATTGCGGTCTACATAGCCGACGATGAGCGGGACCGTGCCCACGGTTTTGGTCAGCGCCTTGAGGCAGTCGAGTCCGCGATCAACGAAATCGTCGCGCAAAAGCAGATCGCGGGGAGGGTAGCCGCAGAGAAAAAGCTCCGGGGCCAGGACCAGTTCCGCTCCCTTGGCTACCGCTTCCTTGTACGCTTCCTCCAGTCGCGCGCGATTCTTGTCGAACGCGCCGATGGTGGCGTTGAGTTGGAGAAGGCCGATGCGCATGACGGACTAAGGAAGTTGCTTCTTAATCGCCTTATAAACCTGGTCGAGATCATTCGGATGCACGCGCGTCTCGGCGGTTGTGGTCATGAAGTTGGCGTCGTTGCGCCAGCGGGGGACGAGGTGCATATGGAGATGCTGCTCAATCCCGGCGCCCGCTGCCGCGCCAAGATTGATCCCGACGTTGAATCCGTGCGGCTGGAACGCCGCCGTCAGCGCCGCCTTCAACGTCTTCAACATCGTCATCATCTCCAGCGTCTCGTCGTCGCTCAGGTCTTCCAGCGCGCCGGTTTCGCGATAGGGGATGATCATGAGGTGGCCGCTATTATAGGGATAGACGTTAAGTACGGCGAAACAGCTCTTGCCGCGGAGGAGAACATGGTTGGCTTCATCGTTGGTGCTGGCCGCGATCCGGGCGAAGACGTTCCCGGAAATTTTCTGTGGGTCCTGCACGTAAAGATTGCGCCAAGGCGCCCAGAGATGTTCCATTGGAGCAGCGTAAAGTAATCGCCCCGTCACCGCAATATGAGTTCCACCACCAAAGCCGCCGTCCCGATCCATTTCCTGGCCGGTTCCGACGAGGACGCGGTCAAGAAGGCCGCCGCTGAGTTGTCGCAAAAGCTGGCCCCGGAGGACCCGATGAATTTCGAGACCGTCGATGGACGCGCCGATTCGGTCGACGACGCGATCAAGTCGATCGCCAAGGTCCGCGAGGCGATCATGACGCTGCCCTTCTTCGGTGGTGGCAAACTGGTCTGGTGGAAGGCGGTCAACTTTTTCGACGAAACCGGCGTGGGCCGACACGCCTCCGTCAAGGAAGCACTGGAGACCTTGCTGCCGGATCTCCATCAAGTCGATGGCACATCCGTCACGTTGCTCATCAGTGCGCTCGGCATTCATCGGGGCCGGACCTTTAGCAAAGGCCTGCTCAAACTCGCGCAAACAAAGGCGTTCGATCTGCCCGATCTGCGCAAGACGAGTGAGGACCAGATCATTCACCAGATCGAAGCCCGCATGCGGGCCGCTGGTCTCCGGCCGGGACCCGGCGCGGCGGAACGTTTCTTCCAGGCGACCGGCATCGACACCGCCTTCTGGGCGCAGGAGATGGAGAAGCTCGCCTGCTTCGCCGGGGAGGGGAAAGCCGATCTTACTGCAGACGACGTCAACAAAGTCATCAGCGGCAGCCGCGAAGTCCTCATTTGGGATTTCTGCGCCGCTGTCCTTGGTGGCGAGGCCAAAGTGGCCCTGGCCCAGCTTTCCGCCTTGCTGGCGCAGGACGAGTCCGAGGTCGGCATTCTCATTCTTCTCGCCGGTCAGGTCCGTCTCGCCGCTTTGGCCGCCGTCCTGCGCGAAAATAAAATGTTACAGATCAGCCGCGGTTCTTTCACGTCGGCCCAAGTCACGGACGCTGGACAAGCCTATCTTCCCCGGAAAAAAAGCGGCGAGCCGATCAGCACCTACGCCCTCGGCCAGGCCGCGCAACGCAGTCAGCGGCGTCCGGCCAAGTTCTGGTTTTCGGCCCTGGCCCTCGTTTATCAGGCGCAGAGGGAGATGCTGACTGGCGAAAGTGACAAGCGGCGAACGCTGGAATTGGTTGTTTTGGAGATTGTCGCGGGTTAATGTCGAAGCTATGCTCGGGCGTGCTCATCGATAAGATTTGCACAGATTCAACGTAAAATGTTTGACCTGTGATGGTCATTGTAACTAGATACAAACATGTCATTTCGCGCAACGGCACTTTGGCGGCATCATTTAATTGTAATACTGGCGGGTTTGATCTCGGTTCCCGCCTTCGCGCAGGTGGCTAATTCGCCGGTGATCTTTTCCAATACCGATGCCATCACCACCTCGTTTGTTCAGGCGCAGAACATGGGCGGAAGCAGCGGCGGCTCGGCCCGCGGTGATAACCAGTGGATGAAAATTGAATTTCATTATGCCGTGACTCCCACCGTTGGGGACTATCTCAATGGCGTCACTTTCAAGGTCTGGATCGAAGGCCGTGACTTGTTCGATCCCCAGGGAGAACCCGGCAAAGGCATTGCCGTGGCGATTACCGGATCCGTCAGTTACGTCAATGTCCTCAAGGGCAAAGATCTCTATGGCGTCGTTTACCTTCACCCCTCGACGCTTGGCCGTTATAACGCGGGCGGCGGCAGCGCCGACTTTGATCGCAAGTTCAACATCCATGTGGAAGCGGATGTTGACGGCAAGCCGGTGGACAATATCGATAAGAGAAAAGAGACGGACCTCAACTGGTTCCAGCCCCTCAAGCCGGTCCCGGGCCTGATCTTTCTCCAAAACCAATGTCCTTTCATTTCGTCGGATCCGGATCGTTATCCCGCGCTCAAACTTCCCGCTGCGCAAAATTAGCCTGACCCGACAGTTCGTACCTTTCATCGCACAGGAAAATCCCCCACATGGCCGCCGCACCCAAAGTCATCACCGTCGATCTCGGTACCAGCACGCTCAAGGTCGCTGAGTTTGGCATCAGCAAGGGCGGGGCATTGACGCTGCTGCGTTTCGGGGTGGCCGACCTGGGTCTCGACCCGAACAAGGAAGAGGACCGGGCCAAGTTCATCACGCCCACGCTGGCCAAGCTTTTCAAGGACCACGGGATCAAGGGCAAGGAAGTGCTGCTTTCCATCTCGGGACAGAGCGTCTTCATGCGCTTCGTCAAGCTGCCCCCGGTTGATGCCGCGCAGGTCGAGCAGGTCGTCGCCTTCGAGGCGCAACAGAACGTCCCATTCCCGATCAACGAAGTCACCTGGGACTACCAGATGATGCCCAATCGCGGTTCCGGCACCGAGGCCGAGGCGGTCATCGTTGCGATCAAGAAGGAAGTCCTCGAGGCCGAGGTTGCCGCCGTCGAGGAAATCGGTTTCAAGATCAAGCAGGTCGACATCGCGCCCTTCGCGCTGCTCAATGCCTTCCGCTACAGCGAGCCCCAGACCGACGAGTGCTCCCTCATCATCGATATGGGTGCGCGCTCGACCAACCTCGTCTTCGTCGAGAAATCCTCTTTCTGGATCCGTAACGTCCCCATCGCCGGCAACCAGATTTCCCAGAGCATCTGCAACGAAATGCAGGAGCCATTCATGGCGGCGGAGACACTGAAAAAAGGCAAGGGTTTCGTCTCCCTCGGCGGCGTTTACGCCGACCCGGAGGATGTCGATGCGGCCCGTATCTCGAAGCTGATCCGCTCGACGATGACCCGCCTGCATGTCGATATCAACCGCTCGATTGCTTACTATCGCACGACCCTCAGCGGTGCAGCCCCCAGGCGAGTCTTCCTCACCGGCGGCAGCTCGCAGTTGCCCTATCTCGATCTTTTCATCGCGGACAAGCTCAGTCTGCCAGTCGCCTACTTCAACCCGCTGCGCAACGTCAATCTCGGCAAGACCCTCAATACATCCCAAGTCCAGCAGAACCATTGTTATACCGCGGAACTGGTCGGTTTGGCCCTGCGGGAGACCGGGAGCTGCCCCGCCGAGGTCGTCCTCGATGCACCCAGCCTTGTGGCGCGCGCTGACAAACGCCGCAAACAGCCCTATTTCTACGCTGCGCTCGTCGCCTGGGCGCTCCTCTTTGTTTGCTACGCACTGAATCAATGGGAGCAAATTGTCCTGGCCAACGACACTACCGACAAACTGAAAGAAAAGTCGGCTACTCTCCCGGCCCTGGCCTCCACCATCGGCACGTTGGCGAAGCAGGAGGACGGTCTGCAGGGGACATTCGATTCCGCCTCGCGACTCGGCATCCAGCGCGATGACTGGCAGAAGATTCTCAACGCTCTCAACGACAAGATTCCCGAGGGCATCTGGATTACGGAACTCACTCCCCAGCTTGGCTCCGCCCAGGGCCAGCCGACGCCCGGTGGTCGGGCCCCCAATCGCGGCGGTCCCGGAGGACAGCCAGGACCGGGCGGGCTGGGGGGAACGAGCCAGATTGTTGGTCTGGCGATGACGGGATTCTATCACTCCAATTCCCGGACGATGACGATCAGCCCCGACCGGCTGCGTGACTTTGTCAATGCGCTGGCCGATTTGCCCTATTTCGACATCGACAAGAACAAGTTCAGCGAGGTGGTGCCCTCATCCGGTGGGGGCAGCGGCTTTGCCCAGTCATTCACCATGCGCCTCAAATTGAAGGAACCGATCAGCATCAAGAACTGATCCTGCGCCATGAAAAAGCTTCCCCTTTCCAAGTTTGACCTGGCCATGATCATCGCGTTTGTCGTGATCGGGTTGCTCGGTGGCGGCGTGATCTATTATCTCGGCGGCGTGCTGACCGAAGCCCAACAGGCCGCGACCCAAGCCAAGACCGATTTCGACCACTATTCGGTCCAGCACACCACCAAGCAGGACATCCTCGTCAGCTCCCGCAACCAGGGCGTGCTCAAGAACAATATCGATATCCTCAAGGGACAGCTCGTGCCCCTGATCGACACCAAGCTGCAGGCGAAGGACAACAAGCTGAATTCGCTCGGAAAAAAGGATCCTGTCGCCTGGAAGCATGACCTCGATGAGGAAGTGCGCCGCCTGACCGCCGCCGCCGGTGTCCACAGCGTCACTCTCCCTGCTAATTTTTACTTCGCTTTTTCCAACTATGTTTCCTCCAACCCGGCGGACGACCAGACCCAGGTCTTGAGCAAGCAACTGTTCGTCATTGAGCAAATTACCAACATCCTGATCAACGCCCCTGTCCGGAGCATCCTGGACATCCAGCGGACGTATGAGGAAAATGCGCGCTCCGGCAACACCCCGCCGCCTCCTGGTAACGGGCCGGGCGGACAGCTGCCGGGCTCTTCGTATCAGGAGGGGGATGCCTACCGCGTTTACCCGTTCCAGTTCGAGTTCGAGACCAGTGCAGGCAGTTTTCGCAAGATCATGAACGATCTCCTGCAAAGCCCTTATGTCTTCGTGGTCCGTTCTGTCACCGTGGCGAATTCGCAGACCGTTTCGCCGACCCCTGCTGATCTCGACCGGATCGCCGGTTCGCCGGGGGACACTCCGTCCGTGACCACAACCGATCCCGGTACGGTGGGCGCGACGCATTCCACCTTGGGCCCGCAGTACCTCTTCGGCAACCAAACCCTTCACGTCAAGATCCGTATCGACTTGATCGACTGGTCGACGCCCGCCCCGAACTGACATGAATTTTAAATCACCCGAACCCATCATCCTGGCGATCGCCCTCCTTGTGCTTGCGCTGGGCGCCGGTTGGCTCGCCTACGATTTCCCCACGCGTGCGGCCATCGTGGGCTTCAGCAGCATGGAAGCGAACGGCAAGCCGACCAAGCCACTCAAGGTCGAGGACCTTTCCGTCAAGCTGGAGGCCTGGAACTCGCCTGTCTTGTGGAAGGAACCGGCCAGCAAGCGCCAGCTTTTCGATTCCGACGAATACATCTTCTATCCCTCCGCTTACCCCGGCGGCGACTACATCAAGAGGAACGATCCGACGGCACGCTCGCCCTCCGGCATCCTCCTCAGTTGGTACCGGGAGAACCAACTCAATTTCCAGGATGCCACGGTCGACCGCTCCGATCCGGACGGCGACGGCTTCTCCAACATCACGGAATATAAGAACGAACCCGTCGGCGTTCGTTACAAGGCCAGCGATTGCGACGGCAGCAAGGCGACCAATCCGCACGATCCCAAGAGCCATCCCGATTATCTCGCCCGGCTTCGGTTACAGAAATACGACAGCAAGCCTTTCCGTATTCAGTTCAAGGGTATTGAAACGATCAATGGGGTGAACATGTACCAGCTCTACTTCCTGGATAGTTCCAGTGAAAAGCAGCCGCCCTTGAAGAAGGAAGGTGATTCGCTTCCTGGTGGTTATGTCGTGGGGCCTTATGTCCACAACGTCGTGGAGCAAATTAACAAGAATACGAAGATCAAGGAAATGATCGACATGTCGACCATCGAACTCGATCGACCCGATATCGATGCCAAAGTCATCGTGCCCTATCGCGGCCAAAAGGATTCACCCGAATCGACCGCCAGTTTTGTGGTCCTGATGCCAGGGGAGGCCGAGAAAGTCATCCAGGTATCCCAGGGAAAGATCATCACGATCCACTATATGCCGGACCGGCATTTTATGCTGCTCGAAGCCAATGACTCCGGCGCCAAGATCCGCGACATGCAGAGCAAGCAGGAATACCAGATTCTCAAGCTGGATCCTAACGAGTGGAACGAAGTTCCTGTTGTTCCGGGTAAGTAGAAAAATCTCGGAAAAATGCAGCTAAGACGCTTTAGTCGCTTGACTCTCACTGCATTTTTACATAAAAACCTTTAAGTTGAGGCCTTACGAATGAAACTTACCCAAGCCTGTTGTGTGCTGACGGCCACGCTTTTGCCATTGTCTACACTCTGGCTTCGCGCGGCGGACGCTTCCTCTGCCGATCAGCCCATGACCGCGGCGCAAGCGGCGCAGGCCGAGTCGGTTAAACGCCAACAATTGATTGTCAGTGCGAATCAAGCCATCGCCGATGGCCAGCGTTTTCTCGGCAATGGGAAATACGATTCTGCAGCGGAAAGATTTCAATATGCCATCGATGCCGTGACGCCTGGCGGCATTTCCGCAACCGTCTATCGCCGCGCCGCCGTCGGTCTGGCTGCAGCCAAGGCCGGACAGGCCGGAGAACTCGCCAAACAGGCCAAATTCGCCATGGCAGCCCAAAAGCTGCAGGAAGCCATCGATCTCGATCCTACGAATCCCGCTTATCCCAAGGACTTGGAGGACCTCAAGAAGCAACAGATTGCCTTCCAGCGCCAAGTGGATGATCCCGAGGGGACGATCAATAACCCCGCCGTCACCGACGAGTTCAAGGACCGGGTCGCCGCCGTGCAAAAGCTTCTTTTCCAGGGCGACGCATATTTCCGGACGGGCCAGTACGACAAGTCCGAGGAAACGTATTCCAAGATCCTTCTCCTCGATCCCTACAACAAGGCGGCGCGGGAAAAGATGCAGCATGTTGAGAAATACAAGGAGCGCGCCGCTGTGTTCCGCCGCGACGAATACGCCGGTGAGCAGTTCGAGCACGTCAACCAGCAGTGGTCGCAGGCCATTTCCCCTGATATTGTCGTCAAGCAGGCCCAGATTGACGATAAGCACGCGATCAACAGCAATCGCGTCAATATTACGCGCAAGCTCCAATCGATCATCATCGACAAGGTCAACTTTGATAAGTTGGATATCAACACGGTGGTCCAGTTCCTCGCGGCCAAGAGCAAGGAACTCGATTTGCCGAGTCACGAGGGTGTTAACTTCGTTCTGCGGCTTTCCTCCAATACGCCGGTCGATGCTCCTGCTGCTCCGGGCGCTCCTGCTGCTCCCGCCCCCGCTCCGGCTCCTGGTGCCCCGGCACCTGCTGCCACCCAGCCCATTCACCGCGAGGTTAGTATCACTTTGGACAACGTCCCGCTGATTGAATTGCTCAACTACATCACGGAACAGACCAATCTCCAGTTCTCTGTCGAAGACTACGCGGTCTATCTGCGTCCATCGATTGACGAGGGTGAGACTCTCTCGGTTCGCACCTATCTGGTCCCACCGAATTTTTTCACCGGAAGTTCGCTGCGTGTGACGCCCTCTGCAACCTCGGATCCCTCTTCCTCCACGGTTACGTCGGTTTCAGTCAAGGTGACGGATGAGCTGGCCAGTCGCGGTATCAAGTTCCCGAATGGCGCCACGGCGACCTTCCTGCCGGGCTCAAGTAAGCTCGTGGTTCGCAATACGCCCGAGCAGTTGGACCTGATTGCCAACCTGATCGAAAATCTCAGCAAGGAAACTCCGCAGGTCCAGATCGAGGCCAAGATTGCCGAATTCAGTCAGGACGCCATCAAGGCCCTGAGCTTTAACTATCAGTTTGGCACGCCGCAAGTCGGTCCGTTCCAGGCGGGTGGCGCGGCCACCGCCCTGCGTACCTCCGCCTTCACGTCGCAAAGCCCGATTGGTGGCATCACCCCGAACAGCATCGCCACCTTGATTGCTCAAAATCCCGGTTCCACGACCAAGCCGGTATTTCCCAACACGGGCAACGTGGTCACTCCCAACAGTTCCAATATCCTGACGGTAGGCGCCATTCTGGACAACACCGGCATGATTGCGGTCATCGATGCGATCAATAATACGGTAGGCGCCTCCCTGCTGGCCGCCCCGAGTGTCACCACTCAGAATGGCCAGAAAGCCAGTATCGATCTCGTTCGCGAATTCATCTATCCCAACAGCTTTGAAAAGCCGAAGTTGAGCACGACACAGGTGGCCTACTCTCAGAATAGTCCGTTTGCCGCGCCCAATCAGGGTGTGCCCCTGCAATTGGCCATTCCTCCTACGCCGCGTGATTTTGTTGAGCAGGACATCGGTGTGAACCTCGAAGTGAAACCGACGACTTATCCCGACCAGCGGATCGACTTGGACATCACCAAAGCGGATGTCATCGACTTCGACGGCTTTATCGATTACGGCGTTCCAATCACCGCTCTCTTGAGCCAGCCGGCTCCGGGTTCGACCAATCCGACGATTCTGACGCAGGGCACCATTAATATGCCTGTCTTCAATCTTCGCTCAGTGGTCACGAATCTTCAGGTGCTGGACGGCCAGACGGCAGTTTTGGGTGGGCTCATTCGCGAAGACACGCAGGAAATCAACGACAAGGTGCCAGGTCTGGGTGATCTGCCCTTGATTGGGCGTCTGTTCCAGAGCAAGGTTTCCCAGCGCACCAAGTATAACCTCCTCTTCTTCATCACGGCCCGTTTGATCCGCTCCAATGGGAAGCCGCTGTATATCAAGACGCTGGAGGCCGAGCCACAGGAAGAAAAGCTCTCCGAGCCTGATGTGATCAGCAATTCGGGCGTGACGCTGCCGCCCTTGCCGGAAGGGACGCCTAATTCATGAGCTCTCGCGACGTCAAATCCTGCACACTTTCCATGAATCGTACTTCCCTCTGCATCGCCTTCCTGATGATCGCGGGCCCGGCGCGTATTTTCGCCCAGGCTCCTCCCGCTCTCGAGCCTGCTACGCCGGCGCCCGCCGCCCCGGCGATTGCCCCGGCCAACGGTGGGCGGTTGACGCCCCCTCCGGACAATGCTCCGGCCCCTACCCCGGCACCACCCGCAACCACCACGACAACGACGACGACCACCACCACAACTACGGCACCGGCGCCGAAGGACGATGGTTCGACGACGACTACCAAAAAGACCACCACGTCGACCCCGATGTCGAAGGCCGAGATTGCCCGCCTGCAGCAGCAGGAGATCATTCGCCGGCAGGAAATGCTCTTTAATGCGAACCAGTCCCTTGCCGCCGGCAAGAAAGCCGAACTCGGTGGCAACTATCCGTTGGCCCGGACGAAGTATCTTTACGCCGCGGAGGCCTTCGGTTCCGTCTCGCGCTCGACCGCCACTTACGCCCAATCAGCGGAAGGCCTGACCCGCGTTGACCTGCAGCTCTATGATGATGCGTTGAAAAACGCGGACACAGGGCGTGCCAAGCAGCTGATCGATGAGATTTTGAAGTACAACCCCAACAACAAGCTCGCGCAGGAAAAGCTCGTTGCGATCAATCGCGCCTTGGCCAACCCTAACGATACGTCGCTGTTTGGTGATCCGGCAGTCACACCTGGTTTTGTTAAAAAGGTCAATGAGGTCCAGCAACTCCTCATCGAGGCGGAACAATACCGCCGCACCGGCCAATGGGACTTGGCCGAGGCGAAGCTCAAGCGGATTCTGGGCATCGACAAGTACAACATTGCCGCAACCGAGCAGTTGAAAAAGATCACGGCCGAGAAGATGGAGTACGACGACAAGGCCCGGATGGAAACCCGCAACGAACGCCTGCGTCAGGTCGAGGAAAAGTGGTACGAACCGATCAACAATAAGGATGAGAAGACCAAGCCGGATGAAGCCCAGCCGACGCTCCTCCGTACCAGCAACTTCGACATCAACCAGCGGATGAAGAACATCTTTCTCTCGCTCGACTTCAACAGTGCCACGATTGAGGAAGCGACCAACTATCTCAGCAGCAAGAGCAAGGAACTTGATGACCAGGGACACAAAGGTGTGAACTTCATCATCCAGCCGGAAGCAGCCTCTTCGGCAAAGCCGATCACCCTGACCCTCAACAACGTCCCGCTGGAAGTTGCGCTCCGGTACATCTGCCAGATCGCCAACGTCAAATACAAAGTCCAGGACTACGCCATCTCGATCATTCCTTTCACTGGTAACACGGAAGACCTGATCCAACGCACTTTCAATGTTCAGCCCAATTTCGTAGCCCCGCCTTCCGCAAACACGACCGTGAGCAGCATCGTCAACAACTTCCAGCGTCCGGTGGCGGGAGCCGCGCCGACGACGCCGATTGATACCACGCCGAGCGATCCGGTCGTCGAGGCCCTTAAGGCCAAGGGCGTCAAGTTCCCACCGGGAGCAAGCGCCGTCTACACACCCAATACCGGGCAGCTCACCGTGGTCAACACGGCCGACCAGATGGAATTGATCGAGGAATTGGTCAACGCTGGCCAGGCTCCGACCTTGATGGTCCGCATTGCCACGAAATTCGTCGAGATCAATCAAAAGGACTTGAATGACCTGACGGTGAACTGGAGTTTTGCCTATTCCAATCCCGGCACGCCTCCTCCCGGTACCCGTTGGTTCCTCAACACGGCTACCTTTAACACCCAGCTGCCCGGTTCGTCCGGCTTTGCTCCCAACAGCATTGACCAGTTGATCCAACCCGCCACCCAAAATTTCAACGGTGTCGCCGTCCAGGGTGTACTTGGCAACACAGCATATAACGTTGTTCTGACCGCACTCTCTCAAAAGAAGAGCTTCGATCTCCTCTCCGATCCCTTCGATATCGTCAAAAGCGGTGAGCAGGGCGTGGTCGAGTCGGTCCGCGTGTTCCCTTATCCCATTGCCTTCGATCCTCCGCAATTGGTCACGCCGCCCACGAACAATGTCGGCAACAACAATGTTGCGGTCATCAATCCCCCGGTCGTCATCGCGACGACCCCGACCGACTTCAAACGCCGGAACGTTGGTGTGCGTCTCGTGGTTCGTCCGCAGGTCACCGCGGATGACCGGAACATCGACCTGAATCTTGTACCGGAAGTCACCGACTTCCAGGGCTTCATCAACTACGGCAGCCCGATCTTTGTCGGTAACCCCGATGGTTCGCAATCACTACTCTCCTCCAACGCTATCAATCAGCCGGTCTTCCAGACCCGCCGCGTGACCACCAAGGTGATCATTCGTGACGGTTCGACCGTTGTCCTTGGCGGTTTGATTCGCGAAGACCTCCAGAAGATCGATGACAAGGTTCCGGGCCTCGGCGACCTGCCTTTGATTGGACGGATGTTCCAGTCCAAGGCGACGCAGTCGACCAAGCGCAACCTGATCATTTTCGTCACGGCCAACATTTACCGTAATGACGGCGAGCTCTTCAATCAGCCAGACGTGGTCAATGCCGCCGACGTGCTGACGGGCCATGCCACTGGCTTTGCGCCGGCTGGAACGCAGTAACAGGTAAGTCCTCGCTGTCCTGCGACTTCCCAGTTGGACAGTGCCGTGCGCACTTGCGATCAGGGCTCCGAGGGGAGTATAGTCAAGGTGTGGACGACACGACGCCTCCCCAGACCCCGACAGGTGGTCGTCCGATACCCGCCTATGATTCGATCCGCTGGGCGATCCGGATCACCGGCATCCTCCTCATGCTTGGGGGTACCATTTACCTCGGCTTGCTCGCCTCAGACCTTTTGACGGATAAAAAGACCGGCAGCGGTTTGTTTGTTGTTGTCGTCTCCGTGGGTATGCTCGGTCTTGGTATTTATGTGCTCCGGATCGGGCTGAATATGCTCCGCTCCATTGATGCCCATACCATTGGCAGCTTTTCCTTTGTCTTTGCCATGGTTTACACGTGGATTCTTGCTCACGTGCTGCCTCCGTGGAAGTTGTTCAACGACTGGCCGGTCGTGGGCTACGTCCTGATGTTCCTTTATTTCGGACTCTCGTACTGGATCCTCAAGCGCATCCTGCTTCATCTTTTGCTGCCTCGGGGGGAAAGGTAACTTTCAAGTTCACTTTGACATTCCGCTGCGATGCATGATTCTTTAAGGACTATGGCTTCCGTGGGGAGTTTAAAAATCGAGGACTTGGCGGCGCTTGCCATCCTCGTGGCCGTGGCGATCGGGGCTGCCTTGGCCGGATTTGTTGCCGCTCTTTACTGGTTCCGACATAATGACCGAAGGGAATTCTTCAAGGCAGGCCCCGCCGCCGGTCGCGAAGCCGAAGGGATCTTTCTGACCGGCAACGACGCGGCTGTTCACGGTGAACTCATCGCGCAATTCAAGGTGAACCAGGGCAGACAGGTCGTTTCGATCCTCGAATCGGACGGCAAGCGTTTTATTCACGTCGACGGCGAACTCTCCGCCAAGGAGAGAGCCAAGATGATTCATTATCTCAAGTCCGAAGGCTTCGTCTCGTGACGGAGCGGTTTGCGAATTTGTAACTGTCCATCCACTTGCGGGCAAGGGAGGGCAACATATATTGGGACACCTAAAGGACTATTATGTTTTTCGATCCGATTTATTGGTTGGTGATTGGCCTGACGGCCCTGATCTCGTTCGGGGTCATGGCCTACCTGAAGAGTGTTTACGCCCAAGCCTCTCAGGTACCCGTGGCCTCGGGCATGACTGGAGCCCAAGCGGCCGCGCGTATCCTGCAGTGGGCCGGAATCCACGACGTGGAGATCGTGCAGGGCGATAGCTTCCTGGGTGATCACTACGATCCCACGGAGAAGCGCCTGGTGCTCTCTCCTGAGAATTACGTGGGCAGTTCCGCGGCCAACGTCGGCGTCGCGGCGCACGAATGCGGCCATGCGTTGCAGCACCAAAAAAGCTACGCACCCTTGGAATTGCGCATGAAGACAGTCTACGCGACCAATATCGCCAGCAATGCGGTCTTCTACGTCATCATGGCCTCGCTCATGTTCGGCGTTATTGGCACTCACGTGGCCTTGTGGTTGGCGGCCCTCTGCTTCGGCATCATGATTTTCTTCCAGCTCATCACGTTGCCGGTCGAATTCGATGCCAGTGCGCGGGCCAAAGTCGTGCTGCAACAGCTCGGCATTGTACGGGCTGGACCCGAGGCCGATGCGGTCAACTCCACCCTGAATGCGGCAGGCCTGACCTACGTGGCGGCTCTGGTCGGCACCATTCTGACGGCGGCCTACTGGATCATGCTTTTGCTGGGACGTTCGCGCAATTAAGGCGCATCCTTAGAGCAAAATAAGGCTCTCGGTTGCGACTTGAAACCGGATCGTCTCTCCGGGCGCGATGATCTTTCGCGTCCAGAGTTTAAGCACTTCTCCTGTGGTCGTCTCGACATTCAATTCAGTCTTGCTGCCCAGATAAGTGACATGTTTGACGATGGCAGCGACTCCGTCTTCGCTCAGTAGCGCCGACTCGGGACGAAACCCAAACTTGCGTTCCGCTGGCGCCTTGAGCGCGGCGGCGAGAGGAGTCCCCGGCGGCAGGACGTTAATTTCACCCATGAAACGGGCGGCAAACTCGTTGGCCGGACGTTCATAGATTTCGGACGGCGTCCCGATCTGCTCAATGCGTCCCTTGTTCATCACCGCGACACGATCTGCGAGGGACAGCGCCTCTTCTTGATCGTGCGTGACGTAAAGACAGGTCGTGTGGGTCTCACGATGGATTCGCTGCAATTCGCCGCGTAGTTCCAGGCGCAGACGGGCATCGAGATTGGAGAGAGGTTCATCGAGGAGGATCAAATCGGGCTCCACGGCCAGCGCACGGGCCAGGGCGACCCGCTGCTGTTGTCCGCCGGAAAGCTGGGCGGGCTTGCGGTGCGCGAGATCCTCCAGCCGCACGACGCGCAGGGCATCCGTTACGCGCTGTTGAACGGCGCTCGCTTCAAGCTTCCTCGCCCGCGGACCATAGGCGACGTTTTCGTAGACCGTCAGGTGCGGCCAGATCGCGTAATTCTGGAAGACCATCGCCGTATTCCGGTCCTGCGGCGCCACACCATTCATCCGCTTTTGATCGAAGAGAATGTCGCCTTGGTCCGGCTCCACAAACCCCGCTAGCGTCCGCAGTACGGTCGTCTTTCCGCAACCGGAGGGCCCGAGCAGGAAAAACATCTCGCCGGGCTGGATGACAAAGGAAACATCGTCAACGACGCGGGCTTCAGGTCCGTACGATTTGACGAGGTGATTGACGGTAATGGTCATGGGGAAGTCCGGGAAAGGAGTATCAATTCGAGGCGATCTCGACCAGCAGCGTTTTATAACGATGGAGCGCGTCGTTCTGCCACTGGTTCAGCAGCGCGGTACGCTTGATCGGGTCCTTCCAGTCGGTATCGGCGAGATGCAGTAATTCGGCCTCCGTACAGGGCGGCGCGACAAATTCGGCCAGGAGCGTCTTTTGTTTTTCGGGCGAGAGCTTCTGCATGGCCGGTGAATTCAGCGCCTTCCAGGTCCGGGCCATGACATCATGCGTATCGATCATCCACGCTCCGATCAAGACACTCAGGATGCCACGTCGATGGGAGCCGAGCTTGTTGTTGTAGACGAAATCGGAATGCATCGTGAACGGATCGGTCGTGACCGGCGTGATCCCGGCCAGCTCCTTGTAGAGCGAGGGCCAGACACTCATGCGATTGATGACATAGCGGACCGAGCCTCCGGGAGAGCCCTTCGGCATCATCCAGAGGAGTTGCCCGTCGCGTGAGAGCACGAATTCCAGGAAACGCCGCGCCATCTCGGGGTGAGGAGGATTCTTCAGGATGGCAATACTGTCGGGCGTAATCACGGTCTGTCCTTGGGGCAGGACGAAGCTGACATTTTGCGGTCCGTAAAATCCGGCCTGCGATTGCCCATAGACATCGATCGCGACGCCATAGGCCGCATCGCCTACGCCGACTTCCACTGCGGACGAAGCGGAGGAGGCGACGAAATTACGGGTATTACCGCTGATCTCCATCAGCACCGCCCATCCTTTGTCCCAGCCATAGGCTTGCAGGATAATTTCGTTGATCGCCAGCACGGCACCCGACGCGCGGGGATCGGTGCCCGCAATCCAGTTGAAAAGCCGCGGATTGGTCAGGTCGGACCACGTTTTGACGACGGGCAGTCCTGCCGCCTCCCGCGCGCGCTCGTTGGTGATGATCCCGAAGCCCGACAAGGCCGCGCCGAACCAATCATGGTCCGGGTCATAGATATGCATGCCGTTCAGTTCGGCTGGTATCTCGTTCAGGATATCGGCGGGCGGATCATAGCGGGTCAGCAAGCCGTCCTTTTTCAGATCGAGATAGGGATCTACCCCGCCTCCGTAAAAGACATCAACGCCCGCGCTGGGGGCCGCTTGGAATTCGGAACGCAGGAAGCGGATGATCTGCGACGTGCCACCGCTGGTCTGCCGCCACCGCACCGTCCCGGGGCTGCCGTACTTCTTGAGATGCCAGGCCGCAAAGGCCCGGCTCGTTTCGGCCTGGATACCGTCCCAATGCGGCGAAATGACGACCACCTCGCTTTCTTCGCCGTGAAGGGAAAGAAAACCAAGCCAGGCAGCGATTCCTATCAGGAGCAGTCGCCGCAGACGCGGAAAAGAGGGGATATTCATTTGAAAATCTGTCATCGTGGAGACGTCGAAGGATACAGGCATGGAATGTCGCACGGATTCTTCAACGCGCCCGGTATGAAGTCTAACCAGATATGAAGTCTCCCCGCCACTACTTGAAGCGTCTTTTGAAGCGGCTGGGGCTGGGGACGATCATCACCATTGCTGTTCCGTTGCTGGTGACGGTCTTATGGCTCCGGTTCTTTGGTCTGCCTGCGGTGGCCAAGGATTATCTCCTCAGCGAAATCGAGCGGCGGCATATCCTGCCTTTTCCCATCTCGGTCGACCGACTGCTTCTCGATCCCACCGGGGCCGTGCTGGCCGACCGGGTTGTCGTCTTTCGCGATGCCAACCGGCAGAGTGTCATGCTGCTGGTTGACCGGGTCCGCGTCAGCTTTGCCTGGCTCAGCTGGTGGCGCGGCAGCGGCCTGATTGATAGCGCCAGCATTTCCAACGCCGATGTCCGCTATCCGGTCGGGCCGAACGTCACCCTCGATTTCCACGAAGTGAACTGCGAGGTCGCGTTCGACCGTAAAGACGTCAAAATCGAGGACGCCCAGGCCCGTTTCCTGAATCTTGCTCTCTCGATCCACGGCATCATTCATAACGACGGTTTTCCCTCCAGCAAGCCTCCGACGGAGGAACAGATCAAGGCCCGCGAGGACATCTGGCGCACCGTCCTGACCGCGATGGATGATGTTGGCACCGAGCGCCCCATCGATGTAGTGCTTGAGTTCGAGAGTTCCACCCGTGACCTTGGCAGTGGCCGCGCCAACTTCACGCTGGATGGCCGCAATCTCACGTGGCGGTCCGCTCCGGTGAACGAGTTCTCCATCCACGGCAGCCTCGTCGACGGCATCGTCGAGCTTAACGATTTCAAGATCGCCCTCGATCGGGGCGAACTCAGCGCCTACGGCGAATGGAACCTCGCCGACCGCGCGGCCAATCTGCAGTTCACCTCGTCCATGGATTTCACGACGCTGGCCCCCGCTTTCCCGGGACCGCTGGGACAGGCCCTGAGCCGTCTCGACTTTTCCAACGCCGCCCCGGCCATGACGGGACGGGTCTTCTTCGATTTGCAGGAAGGTTTCCATGCCGACGTTCAGGCCGATCTCGACTGGCACGACTTCGTCTTCAATGGTGTTGCCTTTCAGCGGTTGAGCATCCCGATTGCCTATGATGGCCGCCGGTTGCTCATCCCGGGACTCAAGATCGCCGGCCAGGCTGGCGACATCGACTTGGAGATGTTTTTCGACGGTGCGAAGGACGCCCCGGGCCTCAACGCCAAGATCATTTCCACGCTGGATCCCACCATTCTCAAGGGCGTTTTCGGGGAGGGGATGGACAACTTTCTCAATAGCCTGAGCCTCCCGGGCGGCGGTCCCCATATCGAAGCCACCGCCAGCGGAACGGCGCTGAAGACGGACGCATGGATCGTCAAAGGCAAGGTGACCAGCGGCAAGTTCGTCTACAAGAATGCTGCCTTTGACACAGCAGCATCCGATTTCACTTTCGCCGACTCCAAGTTGAATCTGCCGAATCTCGATCTCCGCCGCCCGGAAGGTAGTGGCACCGGCGGGATCATCTACGACTTCAAGAATCGCTCGGTGGAGCTCCATAACCTCGTTACGCAGGTCAACGTCGCGGAGGTCGCGCCGGTCATGGGGCCGAAATTCACCGAGTACACCAAGCCCTACCATTTTATCCGCCCGCCCGTCGTCCGCGCCAACGGCACGGTCGATCTTCAAAGCGAAAAGAAGGACCTCACCACCGACCTTATCGTCGATGTGGAAGGCAAGTCACCGATGGAATGGACACTCTTTGGCGTCCCGTTCAACTTCGACAGTCCCCAGGGAACGCTGACTTTCAAGAATCGCCGCATGGCCGTCAACATGAAGCAATGCGGTTTCTATGAGGGCAACCTGACCGGCGTGATCGACATGGACCTGCGCAATGCCCCCGCGGCCTACACCCTCGACCTCGGCATGAACAAGGTCGACTTCCGGAAATTCATGACCCGCGCCTACGGCTATAAGGGTTCCGGGGGACAAATGAATGTGACGAAAACCCATCTCACCGGCTATATCGGCAAACTGGACTCCATGACCGGTTCCGGCGAAGTGAAGATCGAGAATGGCGACATCACCCAGATTCCATTCCTCGGCGCGCTCACGCCGATGATCCCCGGCTTCACCATCGCCGACGCCGCCCACGGCAATTTCACGGTGGCCAACGGTGTCGTCCATACCGATAACATGAACATCAGCAGCGAGGCCGCCGCCTTGATCGGCAACGGCAGCTACAACTTCATCACCGACAACCTCGACCTCGATATCCGCGTCAACGGCAACTTCGTCTTCGGCATCATCCTTTATCCTATCAGCAAAATCTTCGAGTACCACGGCACCGGCCACATGAAGAGCCCCAAGTGGGTGCCGAAGAATTTTTAATCCCGCCTAAACTCACATCTGCCAGTGAATTGATGGACTCAATCGTGATCAGCTCCACCGCAAAGCAGACGAATAGGAAACTTTACTTTCTCAAGTGGATCTTAGGAGTGGGTAGCCTGTTTGTGATTTTGGTCTTCTTAGGAAGCGCAACGAGTCCGCCTTTCGACTATCGGAGTCCCAAGCAAGGAACACGTGGACTGGTTCAGGCTCTATCCACTGCGTATACAGTGTATATTGCTGATAACGGTTCCTTTCCCAAGAACTTGGATAACCATCTCTTTATAGAAGCGCTTTCCGGAAAGAATCCGGAAAAAGCAGCATATATGCTTATCAAGGCACGAAATCTCAACTCAAAGGGTGAGCTTATTGACGACTGGGGCACGCCATTTCGTATCTCGTACTTTTCAGCCTCCGACGTTCTCATTCTTTCCGCTGGTCCCGACAAAATCTTCGGAACCTCTGACGACATCAGCAATCAATAGCGAATAAAAGTCCGTCATCCTGAGCTTGTCGAAGGATCAGCTTCCGGAAAATTTGCTAAGAAGCAGTAAACTTGGTTTCAAATGTCCCTCGACGGCTGATCCTTCGACAAGCTCAGGATGACGGATTGGAAAAGGAGTCTGGAGCATTGCGGGAGGCCCCCAAATAAGGAGGTCAAAACCAGCCTTGGCAAACGCCCCGGAAACGGCGAAATTGCTCCTTCCCCTCATGACTGACCTTGAACGCATCCGCCATTCCGCCGCCCATGTGCTGGCGACCGCTTTGTTGAAAATCTGGCCCGAGGCCCAGCTCGCTGCCGGCCCACCCGTCGAGAGCGGCTTCTATTACGACGTCGATCTCCCCCACCGCATCTCCCCCGCCGATTTCGAAAAAATCGAAGCCGAAATGAAGGTCGTCACCAAGGCCAACCAGCTTTTTGTCCGTTCCGCCGTCTCGCGTGACGAGGCGATCAAGCTCGGCGAATCGGGCCGGCTTGCCGCGCTATCCGACCGTGCGGAGCCGAGCAAATTCAAGCTCGACATCCTGAAGCGCATTCCCGAGGGCGAGGAAATCTCCCTCTACACCAACGGCGATTTCGTCGATCTCTGCGCGGGTCCGCACGTCATGCGCACCGGCAACGTCGGCGCGTTCAAGCTCACCCATGTCTCCAGCACCTACTATCTCGGCGACGAAAAGAACCCCCAACTCCAGCGCATCTACGGCACGGCCTTCAAGAACAAGACCGAGATGGAGGCCCATTTCAACATGCTGGAAGAAGCCAAGAAACGCGATCACCGCAAGCTCGGTCGCGACCTTCAGCTTTTCCACATCGACGACGAAGTCGGGCAGGGGCTCATCCTCTGGCTGCCCAACGGCGCCATCATCCGCCAGGAATTGCAGACCTTCATCAGCCAGGAATTGACCCGTCAGGGCTACAGCCAGGTCTTCACACCCCACATCGGCAAGCTAGGCCTCTACCGCACCAGCGGTCATTTCCCCTACTACAAGGAATCCCAGTACCCGCCCATTGTGGAGCGCGAGACGCTTGATCTCCTTTCGAAGGAAGGCTGCACCTGCGGCGAGCTCTCCAACAAGCTCGATGCCGGCGAGATCAACGGCTACCTCCTCAAGCCGATGAATTGCCCGCACCACATCAAGATTTTTGCGAGCCAGAAACACTCCTACCGCGACCTGCCTATCCGTCTCGCCGAATTCGGCACCGTCTATCGTTGGGAGCAGTCGGGCGAACTCGGCGGCATGACCCGCGTCCGCTCCTTCACCCAGGACGACGCCCACCTCTTCTGCACGGAAGAGCAGCTTCCCGCCGAAGTCCTCGGCTGTCTTAACCTCGTGAAGACTGTCTTCAATCTTCTCGGCATGAAGGATTACCGCGTCCGCGTGGGCCTGCGCGATCCCGACAACGCCAAATACACCGGCGATCCCGCCAACTGGGACAAGGCCGAGCAGGCCTGTCGCGAAGCCGCCGCCAGCCTCGGCGTGCCATTTTCCGAAGAGCCCGGCGAAGCCGCCTTCTACGGCCCCAAGATCGATTTCGTGGTCAAGGATGTCCTCGGTCGCGAATGGCAGCTCGGCACCGTCCAGGTCGACTACAACCTGCCCATCCGCTTCGACCTCGGCTACACCGGCTCCGACGGCAAGGAACACCGCCCCGTCATGGTCCACCGCGCGCCCTTCGGCAGCATGGAACGCTTCATCGGCTGCCTGATCGAGCATTTCGCGGGTCATTTCCCTGTCTGGCTGGCTCCTGAGCAGGTCCGCCTCCTCACGGTAACCGAGGCCCAGAACGACTACGCCCAGCGCTTGCTTAAGGAACTTAAGGAAAAGGACGTCCGGGTGACCTTGGACGATTCCCGCGAGAAGCTTGGCGCCAAGATTCGGCTTGCGGAGCTAGCGAAGGTTCCCTATATATTAACCATTGGTGAAAGAGAATCTATTAGCGAACAAGTATCCGTGCGCAGCCGTAAACTAACCGCTCCCGTGGCCCAGCCGTGGCCCGAATTCTTTCATCAGCTGACCGGCGAAATCGCCAACCGCTCGTTGTGATCCTGCGCATGTAAGCGAGCGGCAATTGAACCCATAACCCCAGAGGCATTATCTCCTTCAACAAATCCTTCATTCGAGCCAACAACAAGATTCGCGCCCGCGAAGTGCTGGTCATTGTCGACTCCGAAAGCAAATCGCTCGGCGTTATGGGCCTGGCCGAAGCCATGACCGAGGCCCGCAAACGCGGCCTCGATCTCGTCGAAGTCAATCCGGCGGCAAACCCGCCCGTCTGCAAGATTCTCGATTTCGGGAAGTTCAAGTACAACCTCGAAAAGAAGGAAAAGGACGCCCGCAAGCACTCGGCGGCGACCAAGCTGAAGGAACTGAATTTCCACATGAACATCGACGAGCACGACTACGGCGTGAAGATGCGTCATGCCGAGGAATTCATGTGGAAGGGCATGAAAGTGAAGCTCCAGCTCAAGTTCCGTGGCCGCGAAATGATGCACCAGGACATCGGGATGAACCTCATCCGCCGCATGCGTACCGACCTCTCCGGGATAGGCGTTGCCGATACCGAACCGAAATTAATTGGCAAAAGTATCAATTTGATGCTATCACCACTGCCCGCTCGAAAAAGGGTGCGTAAGTTCTCTCACGAGGATGAACCCGCTCAGGAGGAGGAATCCCACGATTCCGCCGCTCCTGCCGAGACTCCCACTGAGTCAGCGCCTGCTTTGAACGGTAACCAATAATCGTATGCCCAAAGCCATTGCCCGCCGTAAAACCAAGAAAGCCGTTGCGAAGCGGTTTAAAATCACCGCCTCTGGAAAGATCCTCACGTCCCATTCGGGCCGCCGGCATTTGGCCAGCAAGAAGAACCGCAAGAAGATGCGTCAGCTTTCCAAGATGAAGCTGGTCCACAAGACGGACGAGTACCGCATCAAGTCCAACCTCCCTTTCCACTAACCTTAACCGACACCGACCATGCCCAGAGCAACCAACGCCCCCGCCTCCCGCGAACGCCGCAAACGCGTCATTCAAAAAGCCAAGGGATACCGCGGCCGCCGCAGCAAACTTTTCCGCTACGCCAAAGACGCCACCATGAAGGGCCAGTACTGGTCCTACCGTGATCGCAAGGCCCGCAAGCGCAATTTCCGCAATCTCTGGATCGTGCGTATCAACGCCGCCGTCCGGACCTTCGACCTGACCTACAGCCGTTTCATCGAGGCCCTCACCAAGGCCAAGATCGAAATCGACCGCAAGGTCCTGGCTGATCTCGCCGTGAACGAACCCGCTGCTTTCGCCGCCATCGTTCAGAGCGTCAAGAAGGCCTAGATTTGCTTTGATCGCCGTCCCGCCTCGCGGGATGGTATCCTCCGCGAAGCGGCGGTCCCAGACCGCCGCTTCGTTCGTTTAAAAGAAGCCGTCGCTCAGGTATGGGCGGTGCATCCTTGTTGAAGATCGCTTATGCACATCCCAGTCGGCATCGCCCTCGGTTCGAATCTCGGTAACAGCTCCGGTCATCTGGATGCGGGCATTGCCTACCTGCGCACCTTGTCGGTCAACGACCAGGTCCGGGAATCGCCCCGGATCAGGACCAAGCCGGTCGATTGCCCCCCGGGCTCCGCCGATTTCCTCAATTCTGTCGCCGAAATCGACCTCGACCCCGAGACCTGCCCCCCCCGCAAATTGCTCGAACTGCTTCAGGACTACGAGCGCAACCGGGGCCGTTCCTCCGTCCGCGGCGTCAACGCCCCCCGGCCTCTCGACCTCGACATCATCTATTACGGCGACCGGATCATCCGCGAACCTTTCCTCGTCGTCCCGCATCCCCGCGCCCATCAGCGCCGCTTCGTCCTCGGTCCGCTGTCGCACCTACGCCCTGACCTTGTCCTGCCCGGGCAGACCCAAACGATCAGCCAGCTATTGACCGTGGTTAATTAGGCCGCAGTTGAAAGTAGCCGGGGCTTTTTGACATGTTTGCGGGCGAGGGCTCGTGCCTGCTCGATCAAGTCCGCTGACTCCAAACCGTTCTTGGGAAGCCAATTGGTCGTCGGATTCCCCGCGAAGGCGATTTGAAAACCGTCCCGGGTTTCGATGAAATGGGAAACAGCCTCCCACTTTGCATCGACGCCCATGAGTGGAGTCCGGCATTGAATGCCTTCATCGTTCAGGCAGTAGACAATTTCCCGATTGTAGACCACACCTTTACGGAATACCTTTCTTGGATTGTAAACGCACCAATAAACAAAGAATGCGCTAAAAATAGCTGGGGGGATTTCGTTGGTGAGGAAAGACATGAGAAGAGATGGCCGGTCGAATGTATCCGGAGGCGGCGCCGAGGTCTGGTCCGAATAGGTCCCATAAAGACCAAGCCCCAGGAGCAAGAGAGGAAGTGCCATCACCAGGATCACTTTTCGATTCGTGGTCCAGACCGCCCATTGGACTCGCTTGAATTCATAGATCGTGTAGGTGTAACGGCAGATGACTTCTTTTTCGGACATCAGCAGGAAACTACCGCTTTTGACTTGGGCAGCTAGACTTTTATTAGTCGCTTTCACATGCGATGTGATATTTTACAGTCGTGGAAATCGCCCCCAAAATCACCCCCGACTGGATTCGCGCCGCCAAGTCCCGCAACGAACGGGTCGCTGCCTTGACCGCTTACGATTACCCCACCGCGCGATTACTAGATGAAGCGGGCGTGCCAGTCATTCTTGTAGGCGATTCGGTCGGTATGGTCGTCCTCGGCTATCCGGACACCACGCAGGTCACCCTGGCTGAGATGCGGCATCACGTCGGAGCCGTGGCCCGGGCCAAGACCAAGGCACTCGTGGTGGGTGATCTTCCCTATCACACCTACCAGACGGCGCAGAATGCCGTCGCCAACGCGCATATCCTCATCGAGGCGGGCGCCGAGGCGATCAAGCTGGAAGGCGGCGTGGCCGTGGTGCCGGAGATCCGTGCGATGCGCGAGGCAGGCATCGCCGTCATGGCCCACATCGGCATGCTGCCCCAGAACATCAAGGAGGAGGGCGGCTACAAGATCAAGGGCCGTTCCGAGGCCGAACGGGAACGCGTTCTCGCCGATGCCCTGGCCGTCGAGGAAGCTGGTGCCTTTGCCGTCGTCGTCGAGTTGGTCGAGCCGGAATTGGCCCGCGAGATCACCGACAAGCTGACCATCCCCACCATCGGCATCGGTTCAGGCACCCACTGCTACGGCAATATCCTCGTCACGCACGATCTCGTGGGTGCTTTCCCCTGGTTCCGTCCGAAGTTCGCCGTGGCCAAGGCCGATGTCGCCTCCGCCATTCGTGGCGCGGCGGAGGGCTTCGTCAAAAGCGTCAATCAAAGTTAAGCCGCCCTTTGATGTCGCGCAGCTTCTCGCGCTCACTCAGGTGGGCCTTGGACTGTTGCCTCTCCGCGTGGGACTGTAGCCGGACATGTTCGCCATAGGCCTTGTTGGCGACCGCGATGTCCTGCTTGAGATCGGCCAAGTGATACTTTTCCAATTCATCCGTCAGGCACTCGACCACGATGAACTTGCGATCAATCCATGCCTCGCGCCAATGGGGATGCCGCGACACCTTGCGCGAATTCTTGAAGTGGTGCTGCCAGAGGGGAGGGGGCGTCTGCGATAATTTCAGGTAAACGTAGAAAAGCGCCGGATTCTTCGGCGAAGCCACCATCATCTCGTCTTCCAGGCTGACGATCTTGATATCGACGAAATCGGTTTCCATGGGCCATGTCGAATGTACCGCAAGCCGGGCCAATGTCGCGCAGCTTTTATGCGGATATGCGCGTAAGAGCGTGGGCGTGACGCGGCAGCTTACTGCAAAGTTTCACCGATATACTGCGGTCGCGTCCGCCAGCCTTGCGCGCCGGGATGGACCTCGATGTTCGTGAAAACATGGTCCGCCCATTCGAGCCCGCGCCATTTCGTCAGGTAAAAACTATTGCTCGCGACCTGCTTGCCGATGACGTCCTTGTCCTTGCCTTTGGCGTCCTTCACGACCGAGTAGAGATAGCTCTTCTGGTGAAAAAACGCGCGGGTCTGTTCCTTGTTCAGGTAGAGCAGCTTGTACTCGTCGACAATCATCCGCGTTGCGTCGAACTGCATGAACGTCTTCCCCGGCATGATCCGGATGCCTTCCGGGGTCTCGATGCCGTCCTTGCAATAAAAGCCGTGATGATAGGGCGAGATCACCACCCCGCCGTCCTCGATATAGTAGGCCTCGGAAAAATCGTACGCCGTGAACTCCGGCGGCAGCGTCGTGGCCTGTGCGGCGGCAGTCGACAGTGCGATCAGAATGAACAGGGTGAATGCTTTGAAACGCATAAGACAACCAGCTTAGCTCAACCCGCACTCCGCCATCAACGCCTGCGTCGCTGCCACGGGATCGCTCGCCTTGGTGATCGGGCGTCCTATCACCAGATGATTTGCTCCCCGCTTCAACGCCTCCGCCGCGGTAAGCGTCCGTTTCTGGTCCTGCAAGCCGTCCTTGGCCGAGCGAACCCCCGGCGTCACCAGCTTGATCGGCTCCTGTACCTGCTGCCGGATCAATTCGATTTCGAGTGGCGAGCAGACGAGTCCCGCGGTCCCCGCGAGCGCCGCCAGCCGCGCCAGCCGCACGACCTGATCCGCCGCCGTGCGATCGAATCCGATTTGGCGCAAGGCCCCGTCGTCAAGGCTGGTCAGTACCGTCACCGCCAGGATCTCCGTCCGGCTGCCCTTCACCGCCGCCTGAGCCGCCTGGAGCATCTCCAGACCGCCGCTGGCATGCACCGTCACATAACGCACATCGAGCGCCACTGCCGAAGTCACGGCATGCGCCACCGTCTGCGGAATATCGTGCCATTTTTGGTCGAGAAAGATGTCCACGCCCTCGGCCCGGAGCGCCTTCACGAAGGCCGGGCCCTCGCGCGTAAAGAGCTGGTTTCCCACCTTGAAGAGGCTCAGATAAGGCTTCAGCAACCGCACCAGGGCAAAAGCCTCGTCGGCGCGGTCCACATCAAGGGCAAGAATGAGTTTGTCGGTCATGGGCATTCGGATAGTTTCTCCAGAAGTGAAACAGTTCGCTCCCGCCAAGATCAATCTCTATCTCCACATTCTCGGTCGCCGTCCCGACGGCTTCCATGAACTCGAAACCCTCATGGCGCCGATCTCCCTCGGCGACACGCTCGACATCGACCTGGTCCCCTCCGGCATCGAGTTCACCTGCTCTGATCCCGCGCTTTCGGATTCCAACGATAACCTCGCCACCAAAGCCGCCCGGCTCTTCCTTGCCGAATTCAAGCTCACCACCGGCATCCGCATCCACCTCGAGAAGGCCGTGCCCGTCGGCGCGGGACTCGGTGGAGGGAGCAGCGATGCCGCCGCGGTATTGCTCTCCTTGCGCCAACTCACCGGCACTAAATGCGACGACGCCAAACTTGCCGGACTCGCCGCGCAACTCGGCAGCGACATTCCCTTCTTCATCTACAGCCAGCCAGCCGTCTGTAAGGGGCGAGGGGAGATCATTGAGCCTTTCTCATTGAAGGAAAAACTGCAGGGCCTGTTAGTGCATCCCGGGTTCGGCGTTTCCACCCCGTGGGCTTACAAGACCTACGCCCAAAATCCCCAACAGGGCGTACCCGGTCACGCCTTTGACGACTTCACTCTCCGCAACGATCTGGAACCTCCTGCTTTCGGCAAGTACCCCTGGCTGCCCGCGACGAAAAAGTGGTTTCAGGAGCAGCCTGAAGTCCTCGACTCCCTCATGAGCGGCAGCGGCAGCTCCGTCTTCGCGCTGACGAATTCAAGCGAGGCCAGTGAGAAACTGCGCGCCCGCTTCCTCGCCGAGTTCGGTGCTACTCTCTTCGCCACGCCCTTTACGGTTGTTTAGAGCGCCGTACACCAGGGGACTGTGCAACTGTTGCTCGTCTGGGCGATTCTCTTTGCACACAAATCCGTCCATCTTCAACGGTTCAAGCCGTTATTGTTTATGCGCATTCGTCATTGGGTTACCCGGTCAGTTTTTCTTTTGCTTGGTATCTGTATCTGGGGCGGTTTTGCCTTCGCGGATACTGCCTCTCCGGCAGAAACGGCCCCTCCCGCGGTTCCCCCGGCAGCCCCTTCGGAACCCGCTGTTCCGGCCGCGCCCAAGGGCCTTGCCATGACCGCCAACTCGGCCGACAGCATCACGTTGGAATGGTACCGGTCACCGAACAATGAAGCGACGAGCTACACCATTTATAGCAGCGACAAGGCCGACGGAACGTTCACCCGGTTGGGAACCTCGAAGGAGCGGACTTTTACGCACCACGACCTGAAGCCTGGGACAACCAATTATTACAAGGTCTCCGCCACCAATGCCGTCGGTGAAAGCCCCCCATCGGGGGCCACGTTGTGTTTTACCATCACCCCTTGCGCCGGGGCACCGTTTCCGGTCAAGGTCGCCACCAACATGTGCCTATCCCTCGGGGCCACGATCGTTTGCGACGAGAAACCCATCAGCGGCAAACTGGACAATCTGGTGGATGGTTCGGATGCAACCAATTGCCGTATGCGGAAAAATTGTGAGTTCAGGATCAAGCTCAACGACACACCCTCGATCGCCGACGCCGAATATCTGCTGATCAACTTCCGTACCGATTGCGCGGACGTGGAGTGGTCAAACAACCGCGAGGCGCGGACACTGAGTGATTACACTATCACGGAGAGCGACGACTCGACGGATGGAAAAGACGGCACATGGAAAGAGGTGCTCCAGGGCCACAATAACAACCTGCTTGATGGAGTCATCATGGTTCCCAACCACAAGCCCAAATGGATTGGGATCAAAAGCTCCGGGACGGACGATGCGAAGGACAAGGAGGACAGGCGTCCCATGTTCAGTGACCTCATTCTCGCCCGCCTGGACATCTTCCGCTCAGCGCCTGCGGGCTTTCGCAACGACTATTGGATTTTTGTCGGTGACAGTCTCATGGGACAGGACATGCCCGCCAGCTCCGCGCCAACCCGGACCAGTCTTTTCTCCGATTTGGTTCATAAACAACATCCCGATCGCTATCCCATCGTGGTGCATGCCGCCCGCGGTGGCGAAATGTTGAAGGACACTCTCCCGCGGATGAAAGAGACACTGCCGGCGCTTTGCCCGGACAGTGGGACTGCCGTGCCCGTCGGAACGATCATCGTCTGGGAAACCGGCTACAACGATGTGGGCGTCGGTGGCAGCCTGGAGTTTGGCGCGGGCATGATCAAGAGCTACCAGGCGGCATTGGACTTATGCCAGAGCTATCACTTGATCATGGTTCCCGTGCGCATCGAATATTCCCTCCAGTATCTGAATCCGGATACTCTGGAGCCGACGAACGGAGCCTTCGTCAATTCCCTGGCGATCAATCTGGCCGGGGTGGATGTCTTTTGCCGGAATTTCACGCCGTATGCGTATGACCCGGCGACACAGTTGCCCTTCGCCGATTACTGGCACTACACCAAGGCGAACTACGCCGCCGCACTCGTCAAGGACGGCGTGCACCATACGCCGGCCGGCTCCGATGGGATCAATAACCTCTGGCTGCAAGTCGCGGACAAGATGGTTTACGGTCCGCCAAAACCCTAGTGTTGCAGGGCGGGCGGCGAAATATTGCAAAAAAGCATTTTCATCGTCCGCCGACTCGCTTAACCTTAAAGACTCGCGACGATTCGTCGTTGCGTGGCTTGATCGGGCAGATACCCAAGTGGCCAACGGGGGAAGACTGTAAATCTTCTGGCTTTGCCTTCACAGGTTCGAATCCTGTTCTGCCCATTCTTCCTTTTTGTCAGACCAGTCTGGATCGCTGATGGAACAGTCTCCGCGGAGTTAGCTTAGCGGTAGAGCAGGTTCTTTACACGCGAATCAAGGCATTTTCTCCCGATTCTTCTCGCGTCATTTTGCGCCATCTTGAGAGGAGAATCGGAATAATGTTTCTCATCTCGAGCAAGCCCCAATAGATCCATTCCGACCCGTCGGGCTACAAAAACGGGTTACAAATTTTCAGCTCCACTTGTCAGGCGATAACCGATTCCGGTCTCGGTTTTGATCAAAACCGGTGACATGCCAAGAGCAGTGAGTTTGGAGCGGAGATGAGACACATAAACCCGTAGATATTGGGACCGCTCCGTGCTTTTCGGACCCCAGATGGTACGAAGGATGTGGGCATGGGTGAGAACTTTTCCCACATTTGTAACTAGTAAGCGCAGGACGGCATATTCCGTGGGAGTTAGATCGACAACCTTGCCGTTAACGGTGACAAGGCGTTCGAGCAGGTCAACCCGCAGACTGCCCTGTTCGAAAATGGCCGGGGCCTCGTGGCGCTGGGCATGTCGTTGGGCCACTCGGAGCCGTGCGAGCAATTCCTCGGTGTGAAATGGCTTGGTTACGTAGTCGTCCGCACCTGCATCCAGCGCGGCCACCTTCTCTGCTTCGCTTTCACGGACAGAGAGAATCACGATAGGCGTTGTGCTCCATTCCCTGAGACGCTTGATAACTTCAAGTCCGTCGAGATCGGGCAGCCCAAGATCGAGAATAATCACGTCTGGTTTCCGACTGGCAGCTTCCAAGACACCCTGTTCGCCTGTTTCCGCATCAAAAACACGATAGCCTTCGCCCTCAAGACTGACGCGTAGTAGCCGTCGCATCTGGGCTTCGTCGTCAACGACGAGGGCAATCTGTTTGATTCCGCTCATGCACTAAGTTCAACCGCATTAGGCTGCTTTTCCAAGGGCAAACGCATGATGAAAACAGCGCCGCCCTCGGGTTGATTGTAGGCTTCGAGCGTGCCGCCATGCACCTCGACAAAACCGCGCGCGATGGAAAGGCCGAGTCCGGTTCCTCCGGGACGCGCGTCGTTGGCTCGTTGGAATTTCTCGAAAAGATTCGGGAGAATATCCAGGGCAATGCCCGGCCCTTTGTCCGCGACGCGGATAATCAAGGTATCGACAGTGGCTTCAATACTGAGGGTAATGCGGGTCAGGGGTGGTGTATGAACAACGGCATTATGGAGCAGATTGGCAAGGGCCTGGGCCAAAAGCCCAAAGTCGGCGCGCAAGAGTGGAAGCTCCGCCGGAATCTTGAGATCGAGCGGTGCATTGGTAAGAGCCGGTTTTGTCAGCTCAAGGGCATTCTCGACCACATCGCGGACGTCACCCCATTCCCTCTTGAGCTCCAACTGCCCCGATTCAAGCCTCGCGCCATCCAGAAGATTTTTGACGAGGCGCTTGAGCCGGTCGAGCGCCTCTTTAATTTCATTCGCAAGGTGTCTCTGCCCAGGTGATAGCACATCGTTTGCGAGTTGGTCCGTCGCAGTCTGAATGACTGAAAGCGGTGTGCGAAGCTCGTGTGAAATCGAATTGAAAAGCGCGCGGTGCAGTTGATCGGACTTGGCCAACACGCGGGCGGCCTCCGCGTTATGGCGAAGCTTTTCCCTTTCCAGTACCAGCGCGATCTGGCGCGCAAATGATTCCAGGAGATCGCGCTGGTCGAGCGTGAGCGATCCACCCGCTTGAGGGTGCACGGCCATGACGCCCATCACCTGTTCCGAGGTGAGCAGAGGAATGTGAAAGGCCTGTGCGGAAGGCAACGTGTCGGTGAAGCGTCCCGCGTTACGGCGATTTCGGTAGACCCAAGTGGAGACACCGATCTCTTTTTCATCAAGATGAAAGGTGCTTGCCGGATGCGCCTGCGCAGCGAGTCCGAACTGGCTCTTTCCCATCAGAAATGCGGTGGCCACACCGAATATTTCCTGGATTTGCGACACGGCATTGGCCAGCACTTCATCCGTCGTCGTCGCCGCCGCGATACTGCGGGTAAGACGATAGAGGGCCTGGGCACGTTGCTCGCGCCGACGCTCATCGCGTTCCTGTGTTTGAATCCTCGAGGTAAGCTGTCCCGTGACCAGGGCAACGACAAAGAAGATGCCGAGCATCAGTCCGTCCTCAAACTTTCCAATGTAAAAAGTATAAAGCGGTGGGATGAAAAGATAATCCCAGAACAAGGCGCTTAGGGTGGCCGCAAGTAAAGCGGGGCCGCGCCCCAAAAACATTCCCTGAAGAATCACCGCCAAAAGGTAAAACAAGGCTATCGACCAATAGCCGGTCAACCCGACAAGAAACAGGCTCGCGACCGTGACACCCGCGACGACTGCGGTGGCCTGGGCATATTCACGTGATGAAGCGCGGACCTGAAACTGCCATAGTCCTTTCTTTTGCGACGATGCTTCCGTTGTGACCACGTAAATGTCGATGGGGCCGCTCAACCGGATAAGTTGGTCCACCAGGCTGCCTCCTTGCAGCCATTCAATCAGGCGGTTTCCGAGCGGCTTGCCCGCGATGATCCTTGAAACATTATTTTGCAGTGCGACTCGTATCAGCGCCCCGGCGACGTTTTCGTCCCGTGTAAAAACCACTTCCGCGCCCAATTCTCGGGCCAGGGAAAGATTTTTATCGAGTTGGCGTTGTATTTCCGGGGAGAGTCGGTGGCCCGATTCTACGCTCACCGCCACCCACGGCGCGTTAAGGGTGTAAGCCATGCGTCGGGCCCGACGCACCAGTTGCATGGAAAAGGGACTTGGGCCGACTGCAACCATCAGGCGCTCACCTGAGTTCCGGGCATCGTGGGTGGCACGACCCTGGCGAACGTTCCGCAACTGCTGATCGACCCGCTCGGCGGTCAGGCGCAGGGCAATCTCCCGCAAGGCGATGAGATTGTCTTCCTTGAAGAAATTCCGCGCGGCGGCTTCAGCGCGTGGGCCCAGATAAACCTTTCCTTCCGAGAGGCGTTCGCGGAGGCGCTCCGGCGAAATGTCGATCAGCTCAATTTCATCCGCTAGTTCCAGCAGGGAATCGGGCACGGTCTCCTGCACGGTCACACCGGTAATCTGGCGCACCATGTCGGAGCGGCTTTCGATATGTTGGACATTCAGTGTCGTCGAGACATCGATGCCCAAGGCGAGCAGTTCAAGTACATCCTGGTATCGTTTCGGGTGGCGGCAACCAGGGGCGTTGCTGTGGGCCAGTTCATCCACCAACACCAATCGGGGCCGGAGAAAAATAATGGCATCGAGATCCATTTCCTCCATCACGACACCCCGGTACTTAACCTCGCGTCGTGGCGCGACGACCAGGCCTTCGAGCAAGGCCGCCGTCTCCGGTCGGCCATGGGTCTCGATATAGCCGACAACAACATCAATACCCTCGGCATCACGCTGCCGGGCATCCTTGAGCATGGCGTAGGTCTTGCCCACACCGGGCGACATGCCAAAGAAAACTTTCAGCCGCCCACGTTTGTCCTTGGAAGTCTCGCGTTGAATGGAAGCGAGAAGCTCGTCGGGATTGGGACGATCATCAGCCATTTCTTAATGTAGCTCGTCTAGGGCCAGATTCAGCAAGAGGACATTTATGCGTGGTTCGCCTAGAAAACCAAGTTGTGGTCCTTCGGTGTGGCTTTCCACCAACGCCCCCAGCTTTGATCTTTGATCCGCATTAAAGCCGCGTGCCTGGGTGATGCGGTCAATCTGCATACGGGCTGCCGCCGGGCTGATATGGGGATCAAGTCCACTGGCCGAGGCGGTAATTATGTCGTCGGGAAGAGGGGCGTCCACGGGAAGTTTGTTCGCGGTGCGTATCTTGGCCGCGCGGTCAGCGATGGTCTTTCTCAGGACATCGCTGCTGGGACCGAGGTTACTGGCGCTCGAAGCAACTGTGGCATAATCACCGGCGGAAGGGCGTGGCCAGAAATACTTCGGGCTCTCCGTTTTTTGAGAAAGCAACGCTGAACCAATCAATTTGCCATTAAAACTGACCGGGCTGCCCTCAGCCTGATCGTGAAATACCAGTTGGGCAAAGGCAGTAATCGCGATCGGATAAATCACGCCGGTTAAAATCACGAGAATAAGGAAAAGGCGGAAACAGGGAAAAAAGATTTTCATGGTCGAGGATCGATGATTTTTAATTTCAGGCCCAATGGATGGCGACAATCGCGAGGTCAATCAGCTTGATGCCAATGAACGGCGCGACGAGGCCGCCGAGTCCATAGATGAGCAGGTTTTGTTGAAGGACTTTTGCGGCGGGCAACGCGCGATATTGCACGCCTTTGAGGGCCAGCGGAATCAAGGCGACGATGATCAGCGCATTGAAAATCACCGCGCTTAAGATCGCGCTTTCCGGTGAGTGCAGGCCCATGATGTTCAATGCCGCCAGAGGACCGGTCGCCCCGCTGCCGTCAAGCGCGTAGAGTCCCGCAAACATCGCGGGGATGATGGCAAAATATTTGGCGACATCGTTTGCCACGCTGAAGGTGGTCAGCGCGCCACGGGTCATCAGGAGTTGTTTCCCAATTTCGACGATCTCAATGAGCTTGGTTGGATTGCTATCGAGATCGACCATGTTACCTGCTTCACGCGCGGCCTGAGTTCCGGTATTCATGGCAACACCGACATCGGCCTGGGCCAGCGCGGGCGCGTCATTGGTGCCGTCGCCGGTCATCGCGACGAGGCGTCCATCCGCTTGCTCCTCACGGATGCGCTTGAGCTTCATTTCCGGCGTGGCTTGGGCGAGAAAATCATCGACGCCCGCTTCGGCGGCAATGGCCGCAGCGGTGAGCGGATTATCACCCGTGATCATTACCGTACGAATGCCCATCGCCCGCAACTGGGCAAAGCGTTCCTTGATCCCGCCTTTGACCACGTCTTTAAGATGAATCACTCCGAGGATATCATGTCCTTCCGCAACGGCCAGAGGTGTGCCGCCTTGACGCGAGATTTCCTCGACCGTGGCAGCGACCACAGGCGGATAGATACCGCCTTGGGACTCGATCAGATTTCGGATGTTCTCCGCCGCACCCTTGCGGATCGATGTAGCAGGGCGATTTTCCATCGGCCCAATGTCCACACCGCTCATCCGCGTTTGCGCGGAAAAAGGAATGAAGGTGGCCTGCGATGCAGCGATTTCCCGCCCACGGATTTCGAATTTCTCCTTCGCCAGCACGACAATGGAACGTCCCTCAGGTGTTTCGTCCGCAAGGGAGGCGAGTTGCGCCGCGGAAGCCAGGCGTTCCATCTCGACGCCTGGTGCGGGAATGAAATCAGCGGCCATGCGGTTGCCGAGGGTGATCGTTCCCGTCTTGTCGAGAAGGAGGACATCGATGTCTCCCGCCGCTTCCACCGCGCGACCGCTGGTGGCGAGAACGTTGCGGCGGATGAGACGATCGATTCCGCTGATGCCAATGGCGCTGAGCAGGCCGCCAATGGTGGTGGGAATCAAACAAACCAGCAGCGCGACCAGCACCGGCAGCGAGACATTGACCGCATTTTTTTGCCCGGCGGCGGCTTCGCTGTACCAGGCGAAAAACGGCAGGCTGAAAACCGCGAGGATGAACACCGCGGTCAACGCCACAAGGAGAATGCCCAATGCGATTTCATTGGGTGTTTTTTGCCTCTCGGCGCCTTCAACCAGTGCAATCATGCGATCGAGAAACGAGTGTCCCGATTCAGCGGTAATTTTGATCAGGATGCGGTCCGAGATGACCCGCGTGCCGCCCGTGACCGCGCTCCGGTCTCCGCCGCTTTCACGCACCACGGGGGCCGATTCCCCGGTGATCGCCGACTCGTCCACGCTGGCGATGCCTTCAATTACCTCGCCGTCGCCGGGAATAACGTCGCCCGCTTCGCAAACAACCCAATCGCCCAGCTTCAACTCCGGTGCGACTACTCGTTCCTCGGTCGTTCCGCGAAGCCTTCGCGCATAGGTATGCGAGCGTGCCGCTCGAAGGGATGCCGCCTGGGCCTTCCCCCGTCCTTCGGCCATCGCCTCGGCGAAATTTGCGAACAATACCGTGAACCAGAGCCAGAGCGTGATTTGGATCACGAAGGGCGAGAAGTGTCCATGGACTGTATTCACCAGGACAACTCCGGTTGAGAGCAACGCGCCGATGCCGGTCACGAACATCACAGGATTACCCCAAAGAAGGCGGGGATCGAGTTTCACAAAAGAATCGATCAGGGCCTGACGCAAAATGGGGCCGTTGATCCACAAAGATGATTTGGCAGTAGCGGTCATAAGAATAGAGGAATGGGAGTTAGAAGGTGCGACCGGCCTGGATGAGGTACTGTTCGACAATCGGGCCGAGAGAGAGAGCCGGGAAAAAAGTCAGTACGCCGATGATGAGGACAACCGCAATCAGCAGAATGACAAAGAGCGGGCCATCGGTTGGAAAAGTACCCGCAGAGGGCGGCGTGATTTTCTTGGCGGCAAGACTGCCCGCAATCGCAATCACCGGGATAATGACGGCAAAGCGACCGACCAGCATCGCCAGTGTGCCCAGCCACAGATAGAGCGGGCCGGTGGCAGTGAGGCCGCCGAAAGCACTGCCGTTATTGTTCGACATCGAGGCAAAGGCGTAAAGAATTTCGCTCAAGCCATGCGGCCCCGCATTGGTCAGAGCGGCCTTTCCAGCATCCGTTGCACAGGCAACCGCCGAAAAGATTAGGACACAGGCGCTCGGCGCGATGACCGCGATCATGGCCATCTTCACCTCAAAGGCCTCGATTTTCTTCCCGAGGTATTCCGGCGTACGCCCCACCATCAGTCCCGCGAGAAAAACCGTGATGATGACGAAAAGCAGCATCGTGTAGAGTCCCGTGCCGATGCCGCCAAAGACGCATTCGCCGAGGAGAAGATTGAACATCGCCATGCCGCCAGCCAAAGGCGAAAGACTGTCGTGCATGGCATTGATCGAACCATTGGAGGTCACAGTCGTGACATCGGCCCAGAGGACGCTATTGGCCACTCCAAAGCGCATCTCCTTTCCTTCGAGGAGATTCAGCCCGGCCTGCGCAGGATTGAATTGATATTCGGCCCAGAGCGCAACGACGATGCCTCCCAACAGGAGGGCAAACATCGCCGCATAAATGCTCCAACCCTGACGCCTGTTTCCAACCAGTACCCCATACGAATAGACGATGGCGGTAGGAATCAAGAGGATGGCGAGCATCTCCAGGAAGTTGCTCAGTGGGGTCGGATTCTCAAAAGGATGGGCGCTATTTACACCAAAAAAGCCACCGCCATTGGTGCCGAGTTGCTTGATCGCAATTTGCGAGGCGGCAGGTCCCAAGGGAATAACCTGGTTTGCTCCTTCCAGCGTCGTCGCGTTGGCGTAGGGTGAAAAGGTCTGCACCACACCCTGTGAAACGAGGGCCAGGGCCAGCACCAAACTAAGCGGCAATAAGACGTAAACCATACTGCGGACAAGATCGGCCCAAAAATTGCCGATCGTTTCGGCGCTGCGCCGCGTAAGCCCGCGAACCAGTGCCAGCAGGACCACAATACCTGTGGCCGCCGAAAAAAAGTTTTGCACATTGAGGCCGAGCATTTGCGTCAGATAACTCATGGTGTTTTCGCCCGAGTAGGCCTGCCAATTTGTATTGGTCACGAAACTCGCGGCGGTATTTACAGCGAGGGACAAATCGACATTGCTTTGCCCCGCAGGATTCAGCGGCAGCCAAGCCTGGCCGGTTTGGAATGCCAGCAGGGTCAGAAAACCCAGGAGATTAAAAACAAGCACGGCTCCGGCATAATGCCGCCAGGTCATTTCCTCCGTGGAATCAACCCGGCTTATCCGGTAAATCAGCTTTTCCAGCCAACCCAATACTGGCGTCAGAAAATGTCGGTCTCCCCGGAAGACTCGCGCCATCCATCCACCCAGTGGCGGCGTCAAGGCAATGACCAGCAGGATATACAAGACGACTTGGAAAACTTCGTGGGTGCTCACTGATACCTCCAGGACGGGAATTGCATGAGCAAAACCTAAACCTGAACAATGCCCCGCCGTGAGTTAAAGGATGACCCAAAGGTGTTAAAATTTTATAAAAAGGATGCAGAGCTTTAGGCGTACATAAACGTCCCTCGAAGGGATTGCCCGCGATTAAATGGGAGAGCGCCGCACTCAAAAGGATCAGACTAAAACTCGCATGACCTTATTTCTTTGCTTTTTTCAGCCCGCCTCGCTTGCTGATATGTAGTCGGCCCTCCTCCCCAGACTGGTTTCTGCTGAGAAATTTCCGAAGAAAAACTGACAGCTCTGCAAAGCCTTTCATTTTTCAACTCAGCTCGGTCGTTGCGGAAGTCTTTCAGCTTTCGGCGTGCTTCCCGCCGGTTATCGGTTTTTCAGACGGCTTTTGAATTGCTTGCCCCTTACCCTTACCAAGGCATAGTATGTGCCGCTGGTAGGATCCCTATAAAGACACTCGCCAACCTTCTCAAACAATCGACTTTCTCCCCTATTTTCTTTCTGTTTCGCACGCTCTTCAACGTGCTTCTCACATACATCACAGAGATGGGGGCTCAGTCCTTTGTAAGCAAGAGCTATTAGGTTGCAAGCTGTTTAATATCAATGTAATGCGGAGTTAGCTTAGCGGTAGAGCAGGTCCTTTACACGGACAAGGTCGGGGGTTCGATCCCCTCACTCCGCACCCGGTCAGCCACACGGTGGCTTGGCTCTCTATCTATACCAGATGGGAGACGGGGCAGGCCCCAACGCGTCGGCCGCATGGGCCGGGCGCTGGAACCACCCCGTCAATAACGTTATCTCAGATAAACCCGGCTATAATTCCATTCGTAGTACGTTCCGCTGAGGGCGGACGCTGCCAGGGAGTGGTTGGTGCTGGCCACCGTCCGGCTCCCCCAAGTTCCGTCGAAGAGGAAGCTCATGTTGATGGGCGTTCCCGTCGACGTGGCGCCATAGGTCCACCAGTACGGTGCATTGCCGTATTGGACTTTGGTGCCATCAATGTAGAGCGCATAGGTGTTGTCCTTATAGTAGGCCAGCGTCCAGATGTGGTACTGGGTCGCATCGAAGCTGGCTAACCCGGACGCGCTCATGCCATTGCCCCAATTGCTATAATTGACTTGGTCTGTGCCATTCACGGTGTTCGAGTGCCAGTAACGGCCCACGTAATTCGTGTTGCCGCCACCATTGTCGTAGCCGAAGCTTTCGACCAGGTCCATTTCCGCGCCTTGGTTCCACTGATTGCCCGAATTCCAGATGGCGAACCAGAAGTAGGGCGGTGTCACGTAACGCACCCGCGTTTCCCAGATGATGTCCTGGCCGAGCAACGATCCGCCGTGGGCCAGGGTCCACTTCGCCTGGAAGGATCCGCTCCCGCAATTCAGGCTCGCCGGGGTGACCGTCGTCGCGCCGCCGAGCGGAACGAGGTAGGTGCGCATGTAGTCGCTGAAATACTCGCGCACCGGAGGCACCGCCACTCCGTTGATTACCTGGCCCTCATAGGGTTGCCCGGAGTTCGCCGTCGAGCTGCTTGTTGCGACGATGCTTGCTCCGTAATTCGCATTGTGGAACGTGTTGAACTGGTCGTGGAACTGGAAGTTGGTGGCCAGGTCCGTGTTGTTTTTGATGGTTCCATTGGTACCGAAATGCCAGTTCTTCACCAACGTGAAGCCGCTTCCGCCGATGCCATAAGCGGGTTGGGGCCCGACGGCAGGACTCGCGATGGTTCCGCCTCCGACTGTCTCGCCGCCTAGAGGCGGTGCCGCGTTGAGCCGGACATTGTCCACTCCGATGAAGCCCGTGGAGGGATAGCCATGCTGGGTCCCGATCGCAATGGTCAGGTCACCCGACACGGTGGGCCCCGTCGTAAACGTCAGCATCAAGTCCCTGAACTTGCCCATGTATGCTCCCATCCCGAGTGTGCTCACGGTCGTTGTCGCCAGCACTGTCCCGGACGAATTGGTCCCATTGATCAGGGACACAAAGGCGTTATTCACCGAGCTGCTGTACTTACCCACGCCAATGGAGACGAGGAGGGTATAGGTGGTGTTCGGCTGCAAGGGACCGTTGCCCAACCCATTGGTGGTCACATCCTGGTAGATGACTTCCGCCGGATTACCTTCATAGCCCGTGACGGTGGCATAGTAAGTTCCCTCGGCCGTTCCGGGCAGGGGATTGCCAAAGTTGGGATAAGTGGCGGTTTGATTGGTCACGTTATTGACCACTCCCGCGCCCGAACCATAGCCGCCACTGGCGACAACGGTCCATCCGCTGGTGGTGCCCGACTCAAAACCGCCGTTGGCGACGGCAATCGAATATGGCCCCATCGCCTGGCTGGTCAGGCGGACATTGTCGACGGTGGCCGCGCCATGCCCGGGATAACCATAGGGGGTGACGACTTCAATGATCAAATCGCCGGAGGCCGTCGGCCCTGTGGTGAAAGTCACCGTCAAGTCCTTGAAATTATTGGCATAGTTGCCGAAGCCGAGCGTGCTCATTTGGGCCGTGGCCAACACGGTTCCCGTTGGACTGTTGCCATTGACCAGGGCGATGTAGCCGTTGTTCGGAAAACTGTAACGCCCTACGCCCACCGCAATCGTCAGCGTATAGGTCGTGTTGGGCTGCAAGGCTAAGTTTCCCTGCCCATTGGCGGTGACATCCTGGTAAAGGATTTCCGCTGTATTGCCATCATAGCCTTTGACGTCGGCATAATGGGTGCCGGCGGCTGTACCGGGCAGTGGATTGGAAAAATTGGGATATTGATTCGATTGATCGGCCACATTGTCCATCACCCATGCGCCGGAGCTGTACCCGCCGCTGGCCACCGTCGACCATCCCGTCAAATCACCAGTCTCGAAGCTGGCATTCACGACCGCAACATTTCCTGCTCGAGCCGCCAACGCCAGCAAACAGAGGCACATCTGTACGAGGAGCAACATCCTGACTATTTTTTTGGATATAAGGTTCATATTTGGGGTTATGGTTATTTTTGGGTAATAAAAAGATTAGACTTTTCTGCTAATCGCGCGTCCTTGTTTACCTCTGAATCGGTGTTTGTTAAGACGACCGACAATTGTTATCGCGATCTTTATATTCGTGGCTACGTCCATGGTGCTTTATCGAATGTAATTATTTTATTCCAGAACAAAGGCTGATTAACGGTTTAGCGTGTGTAAAAAGAAAAGTTTCCGGATGAACTGGGCGCAATTTTCCGAATTTACCTCTTACCTGGAGGTCATTCCCCCCGTCCCGTTTGGTCCTGCTGCAATTCCAAGCCACCTGATGGATACAGCGCGGCGATCAAGGAGTTCTTCGAAGCAAAGTGTCCTCCCCAAAACAGTGGAATACAGCCGGGAACGTCGCACGAAAAAAGCTATCTGCTTGCACTTGTCGTGCGGATCGTCCCATCTTACCGCATGGCCAAGCTTCGTTGGGGGATCATCGGGACGGGACGCATTGCAAAGATTTTTGCCGAAGGAATCCTTCGCTCGCAGAGCGGTGAACTGGTGGCCGTGGGCAGCCGTACCAAGGCCAAGGCGAAGGCATTTGCCAAGCACCACAAAGTACCGCAGGCGCACGGAACTTATGCGGAGTTGCTCGCTGACAAAAGCGTCGATGCCGCCTATATCGCCACGCCCCATCCGCATCACCACGAGCTGGCCATTCGCGCGGCTGAGGCGAAGAAGCATATTCTCTGCGAAAAGCCGCTCGGCGTCCATTACGACGAGGCCGGGGCCGTGCTTCAGGCCGCCTGGGAAAACAGCGTCTTCTTCATGGAGGCCTACATGTACCGGTGTCATCCGCAGATCTCGCGGATGATCGAATTGATTCGCGCCGGTACCATCGGCGATGTCCGCGTGATCAAGGCCACGTTCGGCTCGCCGGTTCCCTACGATCTCGACAACCGTCTCTTCAATCGTGAGCTCGGCGGTGGGGGCATTCTCGATATCGGCGGCTATTGCACCTCGATGGTCCGCCTGATCGCCGGCGTCGCCAAGGGCAAGCCCTTTGCCGAGCCTGAAAGAATGTCCGTTTTTGGCATGATTGGCGAAGAGAGCGAAGTGGACGAATACGCTTCGGCCATGGCCGTCTTCCCTGGTGATATCGTCGCCATGATTTCGTGCGGGCTCCGTCTCATGCAGGAAAACCGCGTCCGCATCGAGGGCAGTGGGGGAACCCTGACGTTGCCCGATCCCTGGGTTCCCAACGTCAACGGGGGTGAATCGCATTTGATCCTCGAAAGAAATGGCGAACCACTCGAGACACTGACGGTCACTTCCCCTCCGCTCTATTCCATCGAGGTCGATCTGGTGGCCCACCACGTCGCGAAGGGCGACCGGCAGGCCGCCTCGCCGGCGATGTCGTGGGCCGATTCGCTCGGCAATATCCGGATGCAGGACGAATGGCGTCGCGCGATGGACGCGCCAGGCCCGTTCACTCAAGTGCGTCCGGTTGCGCAAACCGCATTTGAGGAGTAAGCATTACTCCATGAGTCATCCTTCGTCGGACTGGCAACAGTCGTTCACTTCTCTCTTTCGCGCAGGCGTGGAAAAATACCGTCAGGGTCATACCAAGGCCGCCGGATTGGTCGATGAAAAAGGCGCGGGTTTCCTCTCCTCCATCGGCTGCACCGAACAGGAGTTCTTCGACTTCGTCGAGGATTTCGCCCGGGGAGGGGAGCCGACGCTGGAGACGGCTCTCAATGTCGCCGCGGTGCGGCGTGACTATTTTCTCGAGGAACAAAAAGGCAGACTCTCCTCTCATCGCATCGCGATGGAGAAACTGCCGTCCAAGGATGCGACCGTTGAAGGCGTCGGATGGTTGCCCAGACTTTTGCCCAAGGCAGAAGCAAAGCTACGCGGCGAAATGCCTCCCGACCTGATGTATGGCTGTGGCGGGGACCGGAAATTTTTCCGGACTCACGAAATCGATCCTGCAGATTTTCTTCGCCGCGTCTGGAAGGCCCAGGGCAATCACACCGAAGTCATATCGTGGGTCAAAGCAAAGGCTAAGTAGCACACCGGTAGGTCGTTGGCTTCAGATGTAGCAATCTGGCTGTGCTCAATGCCGATTTATCTTCCAATAAGTGAAAAGTAGCAACGTCGATTGTTACTTGTCCTAATTATATGAGATATTTTGCTTAAAATTAATTTATCTTGGCTTAGTTGAGGGGATTCAGTAGCTTACACGCGAAATGAAACTTTTTTGGGGAAGTATTGTCTTCATCTCGCTTGCCTGTTTTGCGCCTCAGGCTTACGGACAAGGTACGACCACTTACATTGGCAACGGTATCAATGGCGGTAACCTCTTCAATTTCTCCCCCGTAACGGTTGGGGCTTTCAACGTTCCCTCCAACTGGAACAACGGTGTGCCGAATGGTATCGCCGGTGGGACGACCGGTATTTTTCAGGTCAACACCTACCTCTATTCCACCAACTTCAATAATAACATTCTCTCCAATGACACGCTGACCGTTACGGTTCCGGCAGGGCAGTCCGCACAGGGACTGGATTTTCAGGGTGGCGGCACGAGCAATCTTTATTCGGGATCGGGCACGATCAATATTCAAATTGCCACTGGTACCCAGTTCGTTATCTCGGGGATCAGTCCGCCCCTCAACAATTCCATCACCGTCGAAACATCCGTCACCGCCAATTTTTCGGGCGGTAATCTGTCCATCCAGGCCGGCAATACGGTTGTCGGTGATATCAACGGCTATAGCGATAATTTGAATTTTTCGAATACGGTCGTGAATTACGGCAACAATATCATTATGGCCGTAGGATCGGGTCTTATTGTCAACAGCATCCTCACGGGCGGCGAGGTGGGATCGGTTACCCAAAACCAGGCCTCAATCCTCACCGGAACCAATTTTGCCCTGCAAATTGGCGCCAATACCGGTTCATCTGGAAGCTACTCTTTGCAGAATGGCAGTAAGCTTACGCTTGGCGATTCCAGCGTTATTGTTCTCGGCAGCACCGGAGTCTTGAATGTTGACGGGAGCTCGTCGATCACGATGGGTTCAGGGTCGATTTTTGTTGGTCAAACGACTGGCGACAACACCGCCTTCAATCTGGCCGGTACCCTGAATGGGGCCGGATTGAACGTTGTGGTTGGAGGAGGCGGATCAACGGGTTTCTTCGGTCAATCGGGTGGGAGCATTGCAGGTACAGTCGGTTTGACTCTTGGTGGCGCTGCCGGTGGCAACGGTACCTTTAATAAGTCCGGGGGAAATGGAACATTGCTTCTGGGGCTCCTCGTGGGTAACGGCGGGGGGACCGGCACAGTCAACCAATCGGGGGGCACGCTCACGATTGGTCCCGCTAATGTTGCCTTGATTGGCGGCGGCGGCGGACAGGGTACCTATAATCTTTCGGGTGGCTCGGTCGATTTTCAAGGCGGCGTAACGGTTGGGTCGTTGGGAATCCTGAGTCAATCCGCCGGAGGCGCTCTTTCGGTTGAGGGCGTTGCGACGATTGCCGCAGGGGGCAGCTATACCATGGCCGGCACAAATGCCACGTTCAATGGAACTCTCGTCGATAACGGTATCCTGAATTTGAACGGCGGCACGCTGCAAATTTCGGAGAGTAATTTGTCCGGTACAGGTCTCTTTAACTTTGGTGGAGGCACGCTCAAGTTGACCACCGGGGCTACCCCCACCCCGACGTTTAATTTTGGCGGCAACATCACGGGAGGGGTTTCGACCATCGATACGAGTGCGTCCAACATCACGTCATTTACTTTTGCCAACCCGCTGACGCAGGCCGTGGGCACCTCGGGCGGCATGAGCTTTGTCGGTAATGGTACCACGCAATTTAACTTTGCCTCGGGCGGCACGGCTGCGAACAATAATTTCTATACGGGGCCGACTTCCATCACGGCGGGGACCCTGGTTGCCAATCAGAACGATATCGCTCCATCCCAGGGGTTGAATTTGGGAGCAGGTGGTACGCTTAAGCTGAATCTGAATGGAGCGGGATTTGCCTACACCAATAATATCAGCGGCCCCGGCAAGCTGGACCTGAACTTTGCCGCAGCAAATGAGGCCTTTGTCATCACCAGCTCTAACAATTTCACGGGTTCGATCGTGATCGGCGCCAACGGTACGCAGGGCCAGCTTCAGGTCTACAACGGTACCTTCAACAGCATCACCGAGGGCGCGGCGGGTGGAGCGGTCGTGATTGGTGGTCCCTCTCTGGTTGGCGCCATCGCTGTGCCGACCTCTGGCACCGTTCTCCTGCCCGGTCTCAATGCCTATACCGGACTGACCACCATCAATTCCGGGTTTACCGTCAAGGCATCCAATTTTACCGGTAATGTCACGAACGCAGGCTCGCTTGGGACCTTGGGCAACTTCCTTTCCCCGGCCCAAATGAACATTGGCGGCTCCCTCAATTCCAACGGAACCATTCTCGTCGGCACGAACGGGACCATCGCTGACAAGTTTGTGGTCGGAAATAACGGCAACACCACCACGACGACCTTGTCCGGAGTGGTCAAAACCGTCGGTGTGGGAACGGGAACCTACCCTGTCGTCGAGACGGGTGGCGCTGGCCTGCTGGTGATTGGCGGCAACGGAAACCTCAATGATCCCAACGGCCTCAACACGAATGCGCCTTTGACCTTGTTCAGCTCGACGTTGTCTCTTTCCGCCACGGGCACGTTATACGTGAACACGGTTCAGCTCCCACTCATCGGGTTTGCCCAGACCCCTGCGCAACGCGCCGTGGCCAATACGCTCGATCCCATCTCGCAACATCCCCCGCTGGCCCTGGTTCCCCTCTTGTTCGTCCTGAATAATATCCCCGCTTCTGAGCTTCCCGTGGCCCTGACCCAGCTTTCGCCGCAGGCGTTGCAGGCAGCTCCGGGCATCGCTTTTGAAAATTCCACCTTCTTGGTTCAGCGCTTGAACGGTGCCTTGGCCGATATGCGTTCCGGGTACACCGGGCTCGATGCAAGCGGGGTCAGCTTTGCCCAGCCCGGCTTCGACAAGGGCCTGGGTCGCTCGCTCAGTTCGCTTTTCGCCGCCAATTCGCCCTCCTTCCATTCCACGGCTCCCAACGGCGTCAACTACTATCCCGATGATGGCACCTCGCCCACGCCGCCCACCTCGGCGGACATCGCGCCCACGCCTCCGTCCCGGATGTCCCATTCCGATGCCTCCAGTCCGACGACCTATAACAACCAGGTCATGTCGGACAGCCCTGTCCCGATGCGGACTTCGACCCCCCCGACGCTGCGGACCTCGCGGTTCAGCGAATTTGTCGCTGGTGACGTCGTCCTCGCCGACATGGACGCCAATGCGAACAACCCGAGCAAGACCAGCTACACCGCCGGGGACATCATGGCGGGCGTCGCCTACCGCATGACTTCCAATCTCTCCGTTGGCGTGCTCTTCGATTACAACCACACCGACGCCAAGACCGACGCCTACGGCAGCAAGACCAACGTCAACAGCTTCACCCCGGGCATCTTTGCCACTTTCTTTGAAAAGGACTTCTACGCCAACGGCCTGTTTGCCTTTGGCTTCAATCAGTACAACAATACCCGGCAGATCACCGCCTTGGGGCCTTTGAACGGCACTGCCACCAGCGACCCCACCGGTCAGCAATATTCGGTCAATCTGGACCTCGGTTATGACTTTCACCCCACCAAGCAGTGGACGTTTGGGCCAATCGGGGGGATTACCTACTCGCATCTCTACATCGACAAGTTTACGGAAAGCGGCGTGCCTGCCGCCAACCTGACCATGAACAGCCAGAGCGCGGACAGCCTCCGCACCCGCTTGGGCGGTCATGTCGAGTACCTGACCAAGGTCGGCAATATCGTGCTCCAGCCCAACCTGACCGGCATGTGGCAGCACGAGTACATCACCGACAACCCCAACTTTACCGGCAACTACCAGCTTTACAGCTCCCCTGTTCCCCTCACTCTCCCCTATGCTCAGGGCGCTTCCGACAGTGCCTTGCTCGGCTGTGGGTTGACCGCCACCCTGGATAGCTCGATGGCTTTCTACCTCAACTATCTCGCGGATGTCGGCGGCGACGGTTTCCTCGCCCAGAGCATCATCGCCGGGGTCAAGGGCAGCTTCTAAAGATTGTCATCCTGCGACGACGAAGTTGGCGTCATGGGCGCCGGGGTTTTCATCCCGTAAAGCCCGACAAATCGTGCGATGATGATCGTATTGTAGAAAGTACCCGCAATCGCCTCCATCACGCATAGCATCCGTACGACCGGGTTCTTCGGCAGAATGTCCCCGAAGCCTGTCGTGGTCAGCGTGGTGTAGCTGAAGTAAAGCAGGTCGCTCACTGATGGCAGGCTCTGCTGGGTATCGGCTGCGACCAACGCCCGGGGATCGGCGATGACGATCGCGCGATAAAGGCCGGTCCAAAGGATGCCCAGGATCAGGTAGCCGCAAACCGCAGCGCACAGGACTTCCCGGTTGATGTAAACGGCCCGGATCATCCATCGGGACAGGAGGATAAAGATAGTCAGGAGAAGGATCATGAACAGGATGGGCGCGATGACACTTTTCCCGGGAAACAGCCCGCTGCCTTCCGTCAGGACGCTGACGAGAAACCAGGCAAAAATCAGGGAGACCATCAGCAGCAGCGTGGTTCGTTTTTCAATCATCCCATAGGTCACGGCCAGAAGAACGACGGCCACCAGCGGCGTAATGATATCGTCCCGCCGATCGTAGACTTCATTGATCGGGCTGATGATCAGGAGGGCGATGATCCCGCAGAGAAGAAACAGCCAGCGACGCTTCGCCATCCAACGTAACGACAAAAAATTCATAGACGATCCTGAGACGGCCGGATCAAACCAGCAGCACCCGCTGGTAGATGTCCTTCAGGGGGAGGGGAAGCCCGTTATAGAAAGGGCCGAATTCGGCGTAGCCATGACTGACTTCGTCGAAGCGCATTTCATACACAATGGCCTTGATCTCGTACGGATCATGGGCGAAGAGGGTCACGCCCCACTCCCAGTCGTCGAGACCGGTCGATCCCGTGACGAGTTGCCGGACACGGCCCGCGTAGGTCCTTCCGACCCGCATGTGTCCGCCCATCAACTCACGGCGCTTCTGGTGATCAAGGGCATACCAATTCTGGCCGGGCAGACGCTTCTTGCTCATCGGGTAAAAGCAGAAATATTCCCACTCCGGCAGGACCGGATAGAGCCGGTCGTGGGTATAGTGCTGGATCCGTTCACGGAAGGTGGCGAGTTTCGACTCCGATTCGGCCGTCCCCCGGATGATGCCCTGGTCCTTCTCGATCTCGAGGGCGTAGTCTTCTTCTTTTTGTGTGTATTCCGATTTTTCAGTCATCGAAAGGTAACGGAACTTGGGAATCAGGACGTCAGGCCCAAGGGCGGCGGCGATGCTCTTCTCAAGGGCGTTCAAGTCCTGCAAATCGGGAGTCAGGATCATGAAGCCGATGTCCGCCTTGGCGAACATCGAAAGGGTCACCACCTGCGTCTGGGGTTGCTGGCGAGAAGTCGAAAGGAGTGTCTCGAGATAATCCAGGGCGATGGCACGATCGTCGGGATTCTTGGCCCGCCAGGCAGCCAGGTTGACGCTGTAAAAGAGATGAAGGGCGCCCAACCCTTCCTGGGGACGGAGAGGCTTGGCGGGAACGGGATGAGAAACGGCTTCAGTAGTCACGCCTCCAAGATAGAACAAATTTTGCCGGGTGAAATCAGGAATTCGGGATAAATTGTTGAGACAACCCTGTGTCATCCCTCGACAACACCGGCAGGACGGGCAATTTAAGCAAATGACGAAACTGGAGGCGATCATCCACGCGGAAATCCGCGCCCAGGGACCGATGCGCTTCGACCGGTTCATGGAACTTGCGCTCTATTCTCCCGGTCTCGGTTATTACGCGAAAACGGAAGGGCCTTCCCCGGTCGGACGCAGTGGCGATTTCTACACCAGCGTCAGCGTTGGTCCCCTTTTTGGCCGTCTGCTCGGTCGGCAGTTTTATCAGATGTGGCAGGTGTTGGGGAAACCAGCCTCCTTCTGGCTCATCGAGCAGGGAGCCCACGACGGCCAGCTTTCCCGCGATATCCTCGAATGGTGCGGCGCCGAAGTTCCCGACTTCCTCGAGGCGATTTGTTATGGAGTGGTCGATACCTCGGGAAACGGCAGTATCCGGCAAAAATGCGCTTTGCAGGCTGAGCAGGCTCCTTATGTGACGTGGTTTGAGAGTCTGGACTCAGTCGCCGCGGTCAACCCCGTCGGGGTCTTTTTTTCCAACGAACTGGTCGATGCGTTTCCGGTGCGGGCCATTATTTACAAGGCCGGAAAATGGCGAGAAAGTTTTGTCGAAGTCGACGAAAAGGGTGCCTTGGAGTGGACTGAGAAGGACATCTCGGATTCACAATTGCTGCACGAGATTGAGCTCCGCTCGATTCCAGCTCTCGAGGGCTACAGCACGGAAATCAATTTGCAGGCCATCGATTGGATGACCGGGGTTGCGCGTATCTTCCAGCGCGGTTATGTGCTGACCATCGACTACGGCTATCCGGCCTCCGTCTATTATTCCGATTTCCGGGTGGGCGGAACGTTGACTGCCTATGTGAAGCACAAGGCCGTCGATGATGTCCTCGCCGAACCGGGCATGCGCGACCTCACCGCCCACGTCGATTTCACGGCGTTGATCCGGACCGGGGAGCAGAACGGTTTGGCAACCCTGGGCTTCGTCGACCAGCAACGGTTCCTGATGGGGATCGCCCATGATGAAATGAGCGGGGCAGGCGGTCCCAAACTGAAGCTTCAGGAAAGTTTGCGCGCGTGGAATTCCCTCACGCATCCCGAACATCTTGGCACGACTTTCTTTGCCTTGCTGCAGGCCAAAGATGCCCCGACCCAATTGGAAGGTCTGCGTTTCGCGCGGACAGGAGGCTGGGAATGACTCGGCGCTTGCCCGTGACCCTGGTCGGCGGTTTTTTTGGAGCGGGGAAAACGTCACTCCTCCACGATTTTATCAGCGGACACCAGGGCGGGCATCTCGCGGTCCTGGTGGAAAGTCCAGGCAAACTGAACGTCGATGCCAGGGCCATGGGCGGCCTCTGCGGGGCCATGCGCCGGACGCACGACATCGTGGTCGAAATTCCCAATGGCGATGAGGCGATGCAAATCGAATGGATCGCCGCGCGTTTGCGCGAGTTTTCCGAGGCCGGACGTTTCGAGCGTGTCTTGATCGAGCTGGCCGGCACGTCGAGCGCCTCCCGGCTCGGCGATCATTTCGGCCTTCTGCCCGGACAACCCGAGACCTTCGCGCCGTGGGCCGAGCTGCACCAGATCGTCTGCATCGTCGATGCCCTCGATTTTTACTGGACCATGGTGGCGCCCGTCGAAAAAGGACCGGGATCGCAAGGGCTTCTCCTCGACTTCCAGCGCGAACAGATGGCCGGGGCCACGCTGCTGATTCTCAACAAGTGCGACTTGGTCGAAGACGCCGAAAGAAAGGCCTGCACGGTCCTCCTGCGATCCATCAATCCTCATGCGGCTATTATTGAGACTGCTTACGCAGAGGTTCCGCCCGAAAAGGTGTCTGGTCTGGCTTCGCCTCAGGAATTGGGGCTGGCGGTGGAACGTCGTGAACGTCCCTCGGCCACTTTAACCACTCCAGCGGATGAGCCGATCTTGGCCTGCGCGCTCTATCGCGCCTATCGACCCTTTCATCCCGCACGATTTTGGGACTGGTTCAACGCGGAACATCCCGGCCTCTGGCGCGTGAAGGGGATCTTCTGGCTGGCGTCGCGCAACCTTTTGGTCGGCGGCCTGTCGCGCACCCGCTGGCAGAATGGCTGCGGCGCCGCTGGCATCTGGTGGGCCGCCTTGCCGAGGGAAGACTGGCCGGAGGAACCCGAGGAGCTGATGCGCATGCAGGAGACCTGGCGCGAACCCTACGGAGATCGCCGACAGGAATTGGTGCTGATAGGCGAAGCCTCGCTCCTCTCCGGCCTGATGCCCCAGCTGGATGCCTGCCTCCTGACGGCGGAGGAATACGCGCGCCCGGTGAAGGAATGGGCCGCATTTCCCGATCCCTTTCCGGTCTGGAACGTGGACGAGTGATCTTCAACGATTATGAAGAAATTGGGTGCAATTTTTTTGATCTCTCTGCTGGCTGCTTCTGTCGTTTGGGCGGATGACATCTACGTTTCGTGCCGGGGGACCAAATCGATCATCAAAATTTCGGGAGATACCGTCTCGACCTTTGCCATCTGTAAGGATGTCAGTTTCGGGCTGGCGAAGGACCGTTTTGGAAACCTCTATCTATCGGATCCCGGTACCAACGAAATTTTAAAATATGCGTGGGTCGATGGCGCTCTCTCGGCCAAGCCCACGGTTTTTGCCAGTGACTTGAACGCACCCGGGGACTTGGTTTTCGACCATTCCGGCAATCTCTACGAAGTCGAAGCGTCCGGAAACATTAATCGGTTTGTTTTTTCCGAAGGAACACTTTCGCAACGACCGGAGCGTTTTATCGATGCTTCACCGGAACACGCTAATTTGGTCGGTAATCGCGTTCCTAGTAATCTGGCTTTCGACTTACAGGGCAACCTTTACGTTTCCATCTGCATCGGTGGAATCCTCAAGTTTACCAATACCAAGGCAGGTCTCTCCAACCTCCCCGATAAGAAACCCTTTTCCACGGTCAGCCGGGCCCGGCAGATGGCATTTGACCAGCAGGGAAATCTTTTTACCACGAATCATCTGGCGGGAGAGATATGCGTCTATAAATATCCCAAACATGTCTCAGGACTTTCGGGCAAACCTGAGATTTTCTCTGTTGAAAATGGTCTCGATGCCCCTATCGGGGTTGCGATTGATTCCGAGGGAAATCTTTATGTTTCGAATTGGGGATATGGAAACGGTATGGATGTCTTGGAATATCCCAACCATAAAGGAGTACTGGACAGTTCCCCCCTGTTTCTCAAATCCGATCTGGCCGTTCCCATCGGCCTATGGTGCATCAGGCCAGGGCCTGAGCCTACGCCGGCGGTCGATCTGCCAAAGAAGGTGAAGGCGTCGAAACCGCCTTCAGCTCAATCTGTTCGATCTTCCGGTTGAGCATGGCCACTTTGTTATGCGGCACCGCGACGGTGCCGAGCGTGGCGCTGCGGATGACCGTAAAATTCTCCGTCTCGGCCAGCACTTCCCCGAGAATGCGGTCGCCATCCTTGAGGATCGCCTCGATCACCCGCGTGCTCCGTTGCGAGCGCGGGACGGTCAGCATGCCAAGACTGGCATGGCGCACATAGAGCGTGTCCGGCGTCTCGGCCATGATGTCGCCCACAATCCGGTCGCCGTTGATGAGGATGATCTCGATCGGACGTTGTGCAATTTGCGAGCGCGGCAGCGTGAGGACTCCCAGCGTACCATGGTCGAGATAGATGCTCTCAGGGGTCTCGGAAAGGACCGCCCCCAGGATGCGCTCGCCGTTGACGAGCAGGAATTCCTTCTTCTCCATCGTTTTGGCCAGGGTCGATTCGACTGGGACTGAGTTGTTTGGTGTTTCGGGCTTGTCTGGCTTTGGCCCGTTCGTCTCTCCTTCGCCGGGAGGAACCGGTGCCGGCCCCGTGGTTGAAGTTGAGGACGGAGGTTCCGAAGCCTTTTCCGGTGCGGATGTCTCGGCCTTCTGTTCCGGTTCCGGCGATGCAGGTGCCGAGGGGATTTTGGCTTCCTCAGTTTCCCTGGCATCAGGCGCAGGAGCGGGATTCGTCTCGGCGGACTTGGCCTCTGCGGGAGCCTTCTCTTCCTTGGGCACCTCGATCACCGGAGTTTCCGGTGCCTTGGTGGGACTGTCCGAGAGCGTCGCACCGCCGATAGGTACCGGCACCGTAAAGGCGGGCGGACTGACGGCGGATTGCGGCTCAGGGGCGGGCGGTGGCTCCATGGGGGCAGGTGAGAAAATCATCCGGGCCAGGTCGGTCAGCTTCATCCTGCGCTTGGCCCGGGTCGTACTCGCGGGGGCAGGCGATGCCGGTGCGGGTTCGCTGATCGGGGCTTGGGGAGCTTTCGATTCTGGAGTGGACTCGGCTGCCTCTGGCGGTATTTCAGCGACAGGGGGCTTGGTTGCTTCCGGGGACGGGGCAGCTTTGGAAGTCTCCGGCGGTGGCGTTTCTTTGACGGGAAGGGGACCCTCAGCAGCTGGAGAAGCCGGAGCTGGCTCAGTCGACGGGGTGGCCTCAGGTATCACGCGTGGAACTGTTTGCGCGGCAGCAGTCTTGGCCGTGGTCAGGATCGGGCCCGTATGGGGCGACTGCGGCTCGGCCTGCGGGCGCTTGGCGAGTCGGATGCTATTGGCCTTGGCGAAGGCGCGCAGGGATTCCGCCTCCGTCGAAGCTGGCGGAACAGTTGCCGGCTTCGTTGTCTCTACGGGCTTGGTGGCATAGACGGCAGGGCGCAGGGCAGGCTTATCTGCCGGAAGATGACTTTTGGTCCGCTCGGGAGCTTCGACCTTCGCCGGAGCCGGTTCAACCGGGGAAACGGCATTGGTTTTGATGGCGACCGTCTGGGAAGGCGATGGGGTCGCTTTCGCGGGCGGAACCTGCTCCTCGCGTCGTTTCCTGGACCGAAAAAAAATGTCAGGCCAAGGCATGTCAGTCAGATTATGGGCAATAAATTTAGGGAAGGGGATTAAAGCGTTCGCTCTATTTTAGCTGCGACAAATTTCGGCGGTACTGTATCCGGGGAGTTGATCAAAAACAAGGCAGGCCTTGTACCATCCTGTAAAAAATCGGGCTTGGATCACCAGATGGATGGTTGTGTCATCCTGACCCAGCCTAAGAGGCTGTGAGAGGTGGCTGATCTCAGAAAAGAAGCTAGGAAAATGGTCAACAATCGATCGAGAGCCAGCTATCTAAGTCGTGGCATATAATGTGCTTAACGCGTCCATGCCACGTCATTTTTTAAGCCTTTCGTTTGTCACCGTACTGCCACTATGTCTGTAAATCCAGGAAGCGTTCGCCCATCGAATTTAGCGGAAACTCTGCGGATGCTCGTCAACGGTAGCCAGACCGGATATCTGAAGATCAAAGAGGGCGAGAAAGAGGGTTTTCTCGCCTTGGAGAACGGGACCATCATCAACGCCCGGATCGGCAATATTGTGGCCCTGCACGCCCTTTTCCAGTTCGTGGCGTGGCGGGAAGCGACCTTTGACTTCCATGAACGGCCCCTGCCGGCAGATCTCTCCCGTGATCTGGCCGTGTATGAGCCCCAGGTCTTGATCGAGGGCGTGGCCTTCAAGGAAGAGGAGCTCAATTTGTTGCAGCAGGCCATGCCCCCCTTTGATTCAATGCCGCATTATACCGGCAACGGCCTGCCCGGTTCCATCGAGGCGACCCCCGCCGACCTGGGCCTGCTCAGTCTGGCGGACGGACATCGCACCGTGCAGGAAATAGCCGGAATGGTGAAATTAAGCCCCCTCGAAGTCGCCCGCATCCTCGCCCGCTTTCGCCTCGCCGGTATCTTGGAGTTGATTTACCCGAAGAAGTCCCGGGCCAAATCGGCGATGGCGGCGGCGGGGTAGGGATTGTTGCATCGATAAAGCTCGGCGTGATGAAGGAGAGGGGATTATAACTGGCTCTTAACGTGACCTCCTTTCCCCATTTGCTTTTGTCACGGATACTGGCGGTAACTCTCCTTTTGTTTCTGGCTTGTGACAACTGCGACGCCTTCGTCAGAAAGCCATATACTCTCGCGGAAATCACGCAGCTGTCGGAATTGATTGTGGTGGCGAAGGTCAAGGAAGGATCAGTGACAGAGGCCCTGCGCGAGGACAAGGTCAACGTGGAGCATTCACTTGTTCTCGTGGTCAGCGAAGTCCTGAAAGGCAAATGCCCTGAAAAAGAGCTCACGATCCTTGTTCATCTCGGCTTGACTCCCGTGATTGGCCGGTACGCTAAGTGGGGCGGCGGTGGCTTCGTGGATTATCGCTCGGAAATGCCGCCTGCCCCCAAAGACGTGATTGAAATTTACGATACAGGCAACAGTGCAGTGAGTAACCGCCCCATTGGTGGAGATCTTCGCCAGCCCCACATCTGGTTCCTGCGTCACACCGATTTGGTGCGGGAAAAAAAGTACGCCAAGCCGGGAATTTCCAATCCGGAAGACATCCAGATGATGGACGTCAAACCGTACGTCTTGGCCATGCTCACCAACAGTCCAAAATAAACCGGGCCGCCGAAACGTTCGCCGCGGTTATTTCTTGCTGGCTGGCGGCGCAAGGGGCGGGGCCGTCACGAGCTTCTCCACAGCCTCGGGAGGCTTGATGTAATGGTCGTAAGGAATGTGGTAACTGGCCATGATTTGCGAGGTGGCCTGGTCCATGAGGCTGGCGTCGAGGACGACCTGTTGAATCGGCTCACCCGGCGCAAACTTGAAGACGTCGAAGCCGTTGATGGGCGATTTCAGCGCCGGGAGGATATCCGCGATCTGCTTGATTTTCACGCCGTTGATTTCATCGATCACCACATTGCGTATGCCTTCATAACCCATGTTGATTTCATGCGGAATGACCTGGGTGAGAACGACTCGCTGGGGATGTTCCGTGGTCACCTTGCCCATGTCGTAATAAGAGAGCCGGAACGGTGCGCGCTGACGCCAGTTCGGGCCCCAAACACGCAGGTAGGCGTCAGTGAGGGGCGCAAAAACAAAGCCGCCCGTCATGACATACTCGGGATCCTGGTCGAACGACTGGTAGGGCACCAGACTGTCGCTGTAATCGGCCTTGGGGAGTTTGTAAACGATGTCCATTTCCTTGCCGTCCCGCCAGATCTTCATCTTGCTTTCCATCCCGGCCCATTTGCCGCGCGAGGACAGGTTTTCCAGGCAGAGCTTCTTGTATTGGGGATCGCGATAGTTGCCCTCCGCATCAATATCAAAGCCGTCGATGTTGAGGATGATGTCGTGCGGCTTGACGGGCGATTCCACCCCCGGCTTGAGGCCGGTCTCCTTGACGATGACGCCCCGCGCCGGACTGGGAAGCTTCAGGTAATCGAGGTTGAGCGGATTTTCCGCCGGGTCCCAGGTGAAATCGAAGTAACCGAGGCCCGTATAGGTTTTGGCCTGCCGCGCCTTCAGGATCGATTCAATGAAGGACGAGGGGATCGCGGTTACCGCGTCACCCCCTTGGGCGCAGGCGAGTCCAATCAGCTTGTCGCCCTGGGTGACCGCTTCCCCATAGCCGACTCCGTTGATCGTTGAGTCGATCTTCAGGACGGGGACTGACACAAAGCTGAGCATCGAGTTATCAACGGTCATTTGCTCGATCTCTCCCTGCCGGTTTTCGAGTTGGTCGGCCCGCCAGCACATGATCCGGACCGGACCGGTGGTGGGGACAGGATCGGCGAGTTTGGCTGGCTGGAGACCGGTCCAGAACTCCTTCTCATCGGTCGTCAGGACCGCGAGATTGGCCTGGTAGTCGATCCAGACCAGCTTGGCTTCACTGAACAATCCGGCACCGCCTTTCTTGAGGCGAATCATGGTGACATCCGCCAGGCCTTCCGCCGTGGTGATGATCTGATGCCCGTCCAGGACGACGCCGCTCTTATAGGCAAAACGCTCGCGGACTTCCCAGGGCTGGATGTAATTGCGCAGCTTGCTGCTGGCTTCAATATGAATGAGGGAATTCTCCCACTTGAACGAGCCGGAGGATGCCGCATCGTCGGCGTCCTTCTTCGCCGGGGCGGCTGACAGGGGAAGAATCAACAGGCAGATCGAAGCGAGAAGGGCGACGCCGGACGGAGACCCGCAAGATGAGAGAAGAAATCGGTTCATAAACGGCTTTGGGCGGGAACGTGGTAAGTGCTGAGGATGTCCGGAGTGGCCTTTTCCGCGTCTTCCTTCCGAATGACTTCAAAGTGATGGTCGGGCAGGAACTCGATGATGGCATCGGCGCCCGAAGTCGCGGCGAAAGCCTTTGGCACATCGCTCAGGCTGTTGATGCGAATGCCGTTGATCTTGTCGACCATGGCCTGGCCGCGCGTGGTGAAGTTGGCATTGACCGAGTTACTCAAAATGGAGGCCAGCACGACCGGCTGGGGCCGCCAATGTTCCGGGTCCTCGATATGACGATAGGCCAACTCATAGATAAGCTCGCGGCCCGCGGCATCAGTCCAGTTTTCACCAAAGGTCTTCAAGTAATCGAGGGAGAGCGACGTAAAGACCAGTCCGCCGTAGACATAATACGGCGGCAACACGTCATATTGGTTCCCCTGCGCGGCGTCGTCCCGGTAGACCTTCATGGGCAGGGCCACATCGATCATCTGTCCGTCCCTCCAGACTTTCAGGGGAATGATGTCGTTGTCCTGGGCGAGATCTAGCGCGATGGAGACACCGACGGTATTGCCCTCGTAGGTGATCGTGCCGTCCTCATCGACCGGATAATCGCCCACCTGCATGATGACGTCGTTGGGCTTGAGCACCGCCTTGGTGGACGGAATGTCCAGCATCCGGTCGATCCGCACGCCCTGCTTGCTGTCTTCGGGCAATTTCAGCATCCGGCGAAAGGCCGAGTTTTGCATGTTGGCCAGGCGCAGACCGGCATCAGGAACGCCGTGATAAGAGCCGTCTTTGATGTCGGTCAGGAAGTGATTGATGATCACGGTCGGGATGAAGAACCCGGTGTTTTCGAGGGCATGCGTTCCCTCGAAAGCCACGCCGACGACCTTGTCGTCCTGGATCACAGGCCCGCCGCTATTGCCGGGATTGATCGCCGCATCGGTCTGCACCGCCAGAAAGGCGCGGTTGCCGATATGCACGTATCCCTGGACCTCGATGCGCGAGACCACGCCACGGGTATAGGAAATCTGCTGGCCGCCCGCCGGAAAGCCATACGTCACCACCGTGGAGCGGACCTTGGGCAGGGGGCCGAACTCGAGCGGTTTCATGCCTTTGTAGAAATCGGCATTGTCCTTGTCCGTGCCGGGCTCGACGATCCGGATGATTGCGAGATCGATGTCGTGGGCCACGAATTCCACCCGAGCGACGTAAAGCTGCGGATCATGGTACTTTCGCACGTACAACTGCTTGGTGAAGGCGACCACGTGGGCATTGGTCATGATGCGATTACCCGCGATGAGGAAACCGCTGCCCGTCGCGCGCCGGGCCATCCCGGCCATCCAGGGAGCGGACCAGTTAGGCTCCTGAAAAGAGGTGATGATCTGGACGACCGATTTTTCCGTTTCCGATCCCTCCGGCAGTGGAGTGCCCAGCGGCGGCGGGGTGGGATGCGTGGAGGACGCTGGCGTTGTCGTCGTGGGAGCCGGAGTAGGCGTAAGACCAGCCGGCAGTGCCGTGGCTGCCCCGGTTGCGGGAGGTGTTGCGGTTGGAGGTGTGGTTGCCGGAGGCGTGGCACTGGTTCCCCCCCCAGCGGATGGATTGGTCGGTTCCGTGATGGCGTCCGGATGGGCGGCGCGAAGAGGGGAGATGGCGAGCGCTAGGCCGATGATGCTGGCGCCGAGACGACGAAAGGAAAGCATGTGAAGTACTCTAGCCAACCCTGACTTGGGGTGCTTGTAAAGCGGCGTTGTCTTAAAAATATGTTAGGTCAAACGTGTTTGCGGCGAACGCTGCTGTTGCTGACGGAAGGCCCGCGGGCTGTGGCCATAGTGCTTCTTGAAGCGGAGGGACAGATAAAAAGGCGAGGAGAAACCGACGTGGTCCGCGATCTGGGCCAGCGTCTGGTTCGTGTAAGCCAGCAGGTGACGGGCCTGGACGAGGCGTTGGGACTCGAGATAGTGCCCCGGAGGCTGGCCCATTTGCTGCCGAAAGAGCGAGGCGAAGCGCGAGCGGGAAAACCCAAATCGCCGGGCCACGGTTTCCAGCCGAAGCTGCTCTCTCAAATTTTGGGTCAGGTCGTCCGCAGCCTGTTGGATGCGCGGATGACGCCGTGGATTTTGTTCCCGTGGATTGACGCGGCTGCAAAGCAGCAACGCCCGCTCCACGGCGTTGCTGGCCAAGAATTCACTCCGCGGCAGGCGGGAATGGACCGCAGTCGTGGCCAGCGTCAGTTCCTTGAGGACATCGCGGCGCAGCTCAGCTGGAATGAAAAGGTGCCGAATGCCCGGGCTGAGTTCAGGCCAGGAGAGCCACTCCTGCACCGTCGCGCGGGGAATCCAATGGACCCAGAGTTGCTTCCAGCGTCCCTGCGGGTCGTGCTGCCCATAGTCTTGAGGAGTGCCGGGCTGAAAGAGGAGAAGGTCGCCGGGCCCGGCGCTGAATTCACCGCCCGGATAACGGACCAGGCATCGGCCCAGTTCCGTATAGACCAGCAGCCAGTCCTTGGTTCCCTTGGGACGCCATCCATGGATGGGGCCCCGCATGTCCAGGTAACCGACATGAAGGGGCCCGGTCGGTGGGGCGGGCGTTTCCCTGAAGCTGGCCATGAGACGATCTTATATGTATTTGAGCGTCGGGTCGATTCCCGATTTGGGCGTCGATGCGCTACGTTCCTTTCATGTCCTACGATACCCTCGATTATCTTTTTGACCTGCGCGGCTATGTCATTTTGAAGAATGCGATCGATCCGCAACACCTTGCAGACCTCAACCAGGCCTTCGATCAATTTCCCGATCTCCCTTACCTGGGCTGGCACGGAAACGTCCAGCGCCTCGACAATAACGGCCTGGCGGGAGTCGAATTGCAAAACATCGTCGAGGCCGGCGAGCCGTTCGAGAAGCTGATCGATCATCCGTCATGGGTCGGGCGGTTGCATCGCTACTGCGGCGAGAAGGGCACCTATGTCGACGGCTTGTTCATCGACGAGTGCTTTGCCTCCATCCGGCGGACCGGCGGATTCTTTCCGATTCACTCCGGCGGGCAGAACGCGATTGTACGTAATCAATTCCGCATGATTAATGGCGTCTTCCGCTGTGGACAGGTGAATATCCTGCTGGCCTTGACCGATTTCGGGCCGGGCGATGGTGGCACGCTGGTGGTGCCGGGAAGTCACAAATCGAGCTTTCTGCCGGATGAGGTTCATCAACTTTACCAGAACCGGGAGAACTACAAGACGCTGCCGGAAGGCGCGATGGAAGTTCACCTGAAGGCGGGGGACGCGTTGATGTTCGTCGATGCCCTGATGCACGGCGCGACCGAACGGACGAATCCGGGTGAGCGCCGCGCCGTGATCTATCGCTACGGTCCGATGTGGGGCAAGACCCGGCATGGGTTCGAATATTCCGAGGAATTGCTGGCACGTTTGACACCCGAACGCCGGAAGATTTTGCGGCAGGATCCCCGGCGCCTTCCCGGCACGCAGTTTGGCGTCCTGCATTAATGCAGCGCGGCGATCCGCTCCATCATTTCCTGCGCCACGGGTGCGAACGAATCCTTGTCTCGCCGACCTTCCACCTGGGTCGGGAGATAAGGCTTTCCGATGACGACACGGATGGGATGAAACCGCAGACGCTTGGTGTGGCGGGAGAGCGACTCAAACGTCCCGAACACGCGGACCGGTAGGATCGGCACACCCGCTTTGAGCGCGATCAGTCCCGCGCCCGGTTCCGCAGCTTGCAGCGTTCCGTCGGGCGAGCGCGTCCCCTCGGGAAAAAGCAGGACCGCGTGACCCTCCTTAAGCATGCGGATGATGCGGCGCAGACCCGAGATGTCATTCGCATCCCGATCGATGGGCAACACATTGCAACACGGTAGAAACCAACTCCAGAACGGCGGCTTGAAGAGGGTCTTGCGGCCAAGGTAATAGATCTCACGCGCGACCGCCCAACCGACCGTCGTCGGGTCCATGAAGCTGACGTGGTTCGAGACGACCAGGCAACCCCCTTGGGGTACGTGCTCACGTCCCTCGATGCGAATGCGATGGAAGAACAATTCGATACCGACGACGTTATAGGCAAGGCGGTAGTAGAGACCCATCTCTGAAAACGCGGACATAGGCTAGTTCTCTTCGGAAAATTTCTGCCAGCGCTTGAGCACCCCTAGCGCCTTGCCGGAATCGAGCGCCTCCGCTCCCTGGGCGAGGCCTTCCTCCAGCGACGCTGCCGTGCCGTGGGTCCAGCTCGCGACCGCCGCGTTGATGAGCAGGGTCTCTCTCTCCAGTTCCTGCTCCTCGCCCGAAAAAATCGTCTCAAGACGCGAGGCGCTTTCGCCGACTGTGCGGACAAGCAACGAATCGATGTGCTCCTTGAACGGCAAATGCGGCCGCGTGAGCTGCGTCAGCGGTTTGCCGTCAACCATCCGAATCGTGCTGGCGAATTGCGTGGATCCTTGCGCACTCACTTCGCCAATCATCTGGTGCGTCTCCAGGTCGTCTCCACAGGCGACGGTGAAGCGCGGACACTTCATCTGCTCGAGGGCCGCTTGATAAAGCGCGAGATGGTCTGTCTTGAAAACGCCGACGAGCCGCGCGTCGGGCCGCGCGGGATTCAGCAGGGGCCCGAGAAGATTGAAAATCGTGCGCTGGCCTTCCGCCGCCAGGGCTTTCCGCACCGGGATAATGGCCGCAAAGCTGGTATGGTAGAAAGGAGCGAACAGAAAGGCACAGCCGACCTCCTCCAGGCATTGCGGGACTTTTTCCGGCGCCAGGTCGATCTTGATGCCCATGGCCTCCAGCACATCGGCGCTGCCCGAGCGCTTGGTGATCCCGCGATTGCCATGCTTCACGACAGGAACCCCCATCGCGGCGAGGATGAACATCAATCCGGTCGAGATATTGAGAAGATTCAGGCCACCGCCGCCCGTGCCACAACAATCGAGCAAGGGCTTGCCCTGCCAATTGCCGCGCAGTCCCGGATTTTGCGCCTGGGGAAGAAAGGCTTCGGCACAGGCAGCCAGTTCCTCCGCCGTCTCGCCTCGCACCGCCCATGCGCGAAGAAAATCGGCCTTGGCCGCGTCCGGAACTGAAGTGCTGAGCAATTCCTTCGCCGCCGCGCGGATTTCCTCCGAAGTTAACGAACGTTGGGAAAGGACGGGAGTCAAGTCAGGCAGCATCTCCTCATCATGCCCGATTTCCTTTTCCTGCCGAGAGGAAATCAACTTCTTCGGAGTTTGAGCAATTTACGGATACTTCTGCCAATCCAGCTTATGCTGCTCGATCCACCGGTAATGTTCCGGATGATCAAGCCGCGCCGCCGCCGGAGCATCAATAATGACCGTGACGCGGGGATGAAGTTGCAGCGCCGAGGCAGGGCACATCGCGGAGAGGGGACCTTCAATCATCGCCTTGACTGCGCTGCTTTTCTGGGAGCCGCACGCCAGGACGACACAATGGCGGGCTTCCAGAATGGTACCGATTCCCATGGTCACGACATGCCGGGGTTGCTCGTCCGGATTGGAAAAATTACTCGCGTTGTCCTTAAGCGTTTTTTCCGAAAGGATCTTGATCCAAGTGCGCGAGCGTAGCGATCCGGTTGGCTCATTGAACCCAATATGACCGTTCGCGCCAATGCCCAGCAACTGCAGGTCGATCCCCCCCGCATCGACGATGGCTTTCTCATATTCCTGGCAGTGGAGCCGGAGATCGGCGCTGTAGCCGTCGGGAACGTGCGTTGATGAGAGCGGAATATTGACGTGGCGAAAGAGGTTCTCCCGCATGTAGTAGTGGTAGGACTGAGGATGGTCCGGCGACAGCCCCACATATTCGTCCAGATTGAACGTGGTCACCTGGCTGAAATCGAGTCCCTCCTTTTGGTGCAGACGAATCAATTCACCATAAAGCCGGACCGGCGTCCGCCCCGTGGCCAGTCCCAGCACGCACTTCGGTTTGCGCCGTAGCAATTGGGCGACGATCTGTGATCCCATCAGGGAGACTTCGTCGGCTGTGTCGCGAATGAGGACTTCCATGGCTTCCCTAATTAAACCCGAACTCCGGCAGCTTTCCACCACGGATCGAGATCAAACACCTTTTTTTCGCGCATCGCCTGGTCGAGGGCAAACGCGGTTACGCAGGAATGCAGGCCCTCATCGGCCGAGGCGAGGGGACTTTTGCCTCCCAGAATCGTTTCGACCAGCGCCTTCGCCATCGTCTCGTCACCGCCCGCGTGCCCCCCGGCATGGCCTGTATCGACCATCTCGATTTGGGTCTCGTGGCCGATCCGCTTCCACTCGATCTTGCCGGTGATCGCATCCGCGCGGATCGCGCCTTCCGTGCCGCAGATATAGAAACGACGTTCGAGAATCCCCGCATTGCAGTTGGTATGAAAAGTGGCGCGGGTCCCGTTCGCGTATTCGAGAATGCCGACCTGGTTGTCGACGATCTCGGCTCCTTCCGCGAACGGACTGATTCCGTGCGGGTCATGCCATTTGCTGTATGCCGGCTTACCCTCGGGATCAGGCCCCAGGCGCTGGACATGATGCGCGTTTTTCGGCAGGAAAAAATCGGTTCCGCCAAAGCTGGCCACGCGCACTGGCAGGCTGTCGATGATCCAGTTGGCGAGATCGAGATCGTGGCAGCATTTCTCGAGAAGATGACTGCCCGAATCGGCGAGCTTGCGCCGCCAGTTGCCGAAGATGTAGCCGCCGTGAAAGAATTCGATCGTCTCGTTGAATTCAAAGGAGATGATCTGGCCGACGGTTCCCGACGCCACCAGCTCGCGCAGTTTTTGATAGTGCGGCGAATAACGCAGCACGAGACCAAAGGAAAAAGTCCGCCCCGATTTTCTCACGGCATCGCGAATCGCCACGCAATCCTCCAACGTGGTCGCCAGGGGCTTTTCGCAAAAGACATTCTTCCCCGCCGATAGCGAGGCGATCGCCTGCCGCGCATGGCAGGAATTCAGCGAGCCGATGAAGACCCAGTCGACCTCGGGATGATCGGTCAGCTCTTCCTCGGAAGCGGCGGTTATAAAATCGGGGGCAAAATCATTTCGTAATGATTGGATGGCTCCGGGATCAGGATCATAGGCCGCGCTGACCTTGAGGGCCCCCGCGGGAGCAGCATTCAGAAGCCGCCGGACCACTCCCCGGAGACGGCCTCCGGTGCCAATCAAGCCAAGGCGAACAGGTTTCGATGGAGCGCTCATAGGTTCATTTATGCGTCATTTCTCATTGATTAAAAATAGTAAGAATGATCATAATTTTAACATATCCGATTATGAGCCTGAGAAATAAACGTCGTTCCATGCCAGCCTTCTGGTCCGGCTTGGAACGATTGAGCCGGAAGATCTCTGATCCGAAATCATATCTTCTGGGGCGGACCGTCCTTCATCCCGTCCTGCCCACAAACATCATCTGCTTCGTCCGCCGCCAGGCCGGAATGCTCGAGATGAGCCGGTTTCGCTCTCGCGATCAGCATCACCGTTTTGTGCTCATCGTCGCTGTCAGTGGTACCGGACGGGTCTGCATTGATGTGGAGAATTTTGCCCTGCAGGAAGGGCAGGCTCAACTGGTCTTCCCTTTCCAATTTCATTCCTATCAGTCCTTGCAGCCGTCCCGCATCTGCTGGGTTTTCATCACCTTCGAAATGGAAAAAGGGGCTGGTCTCGAAACGCTCCGGTCTTCTCCCTCACGCCGGCTCGGACGGGAAGAGGCGGCGCTTTTCCAGGAAATCATCCGCTCCTGGAAGACCGGCGATCCCGCGGAACTGCTGCAGCACCAGCTCGCCCTTTTGCTCATCCATCTCCGCAATCAAAAAGTCGCTCCGGCATCCCAGCGAATTCCGCTTCGCGAACACACGGATGACAGCATTCTTTCTCGGGTCAACCGTCACGTCATGACCCGTCTCGATCAGTCCTTGGTCCTGAAAACGATGGCGAAAGCGCTCGGCCAGTCCGAAAGCCACTTGCGCCGCCGGTTCCGCCTCGCGACCGGTCTCAGCCTGGGGCGGTACCTGCGGGAACTTCGCTTGCAAAGGGCGTGCGGGCTTTTGCATGACTCGACCCGGACGGTTGGCGAGGTCGCCGCCCAGTGCGGCTTCGATTCGATCTACGCCTTCAGCCGCGCCTTCAAGATGGGAATGGACGTCTCACCCCGCGCCTATCGACGAGGCTTAAAATAAATACCTGCTCGTCAGGGGCACCCCGCAATTACAGCCCGGTGAACGGATTGGAATTCCAATTCGGTTCGTCGTCCGGATGGATCTGCGTGATCTTCGTGCCTTGCAGCCCAAGTCCGGCCATAAGCCCCTTCTGGCTGAAAATGAAAGCGTAGATGTCTTTTTGCAGCGTGGTGCTCGACATCGAACGGGCCACGCCTTCGTCAACGATGACAATGCTCGGCCCCACGCCAATTTCCCAGCCATCGCTTTTATGCAGGTACGCGAGCGCCTTGTGGTTCATGAAGAACAGGACATAACCGAACTTCTGCACCCCCGCCTGCAAGCCATACGACACGGCGGTCGTCTGGTAGTACCCGGCAGGTTCGCCGTTTTGGAAAAGCACACCTTCTCCCCCTTGCGCACCAAAGATAAAACCCGCTTTGATCACCGTGGGAAACACAAGAATCGCGCTGCACTGTTCCGCGATTTCTCTCGCCTTGGTATTGGTCGCGTAAAGCTGGTGCAGGGCCTTGCGCCCATCCCGATTGAGCTCTTCCGCCGTGGCGGCATGAAGCGGGATGGAACAACCGGCAATGACAATCGCGGCAAGGAGAAAGGAAATGGAAAAACGAGTTGGTTTCACAAAAATAAATCAGCAGACGTTTGGGTGAGAATGTTCAGCGGAAGATTGGCGTTAGCGACGACCGCCGCCACCACCTCCACCGCCACCCCGGGCACCTCCGCCACGATTGCCGCCCGCCGGAGCTTGCCTCGCCGCCGGTGCCGGACGGGACGCTTGCGCGGGCCGGGAAGCCTGCGTGGGGCGTGAGGCCTGCGCAGGACGATTCGTCTCGCCGCGAGTCGGCTTGCTTCCTTCGCGATCGAACTGGCGTGTGCTGCCGGAACCCGGCTCTCGGGCAGGCTGGGTCGACGGTCTCTGTCCATTTCCGCCACCAGCCCCGGAGGGACGGCTGTTTCCCGTGGCGGGAAGCTGGCTCGGTCTTCCGGGAGAATTTCCGCCTCCTACGTTTCCGGGGCGGCCCGTGCTGTTGCCAGGCAAGCCTTGGCCATTACCACCGGCACCACCAGGTCGGTTGCCAGGAGTGTAGGGAGTCGGCTTGGGCTTGTTCTGCGGTTTCCAGACCGAACCGCTATTCCCGCTGCCGTTGCCGACATTGATATTCTTGCTGTTATCAATGTTAACGTTGTTGCCTCCGCCGTGATAGTTGTTGTTCCAACCGCCGTTCGGGTAACCCCCGTTCCAGCCATTGTTGTTATAATAAATATTGCCGTTGTTCCAGTTGCACGAATTGTGAATCCAGGCACCGAGCGCCAGTCCCGCACCAAAGGTGATGAGCGGTGTCACCACATCGACCGGTTGCTGGACGTAGACGACTTCCGGCGAATATTGCGGCACATAGACCACCTGCGGATCTGCCGGCATGATCTGGATGACGCTCTGCTCGGTCGTGACCACCTGCTGCGGGGTCGTCTTCAGGTTGCCCACCGCTTGGGCCTGGGCCCGCAGACGCTGGATCGAAGCGAAGACATCCGAGGGCTGCGCAATGAAGGCTTCCCCCACCTGCGTGGTCCATTCGAGCTTTTCATCCATCCTTTTCAGGACGTCCGGATAGCGCGCCAGGGCCTTGACGCTCTCTTCCCACGGCTGGGCATCAATCTGGTTCGGGTCCTTCTGCGCCTTCACGTAGCGGGCCGCCCGGACGATGTCACTTGGATCGGTCGAAGCCGGAAGAATTTGCGCAATCAGCGGATCGGGGTAAAGCGCGATCGGCGCGAGGAGCTTGTCCAATTGTTCCGGCGACAGAAGCGGAGCCGCAGGGGGGGCCGCATGCTCTTGGGCCGGGAGAGGAGTGGAGCCGAGCGCGACGCCCAATAAAGCCAGAAATGCGAGAGAAAGTTTAAAGCGCTGGAGCATAATTTTATCTTCAGTTAAGTGGGTTTAAGTAACGATTATCGTGTAAACAACTAAAGGTGTCGAGGTCTACGTCGGATAAATAAAAAACTCTTGATACGTAACCTTGAGAAGAGTGCCGCGGGATGAAAGATCGGGTTCTGGAAAATCCGCGATCGCCATCTAGGCGCGTTGCCGGGCAAGGCGCACACGATGGACCAGCATCAGCCCCGCCAGCGTCAGAATGGCGATTGCACCGTACTCCGACGGCTCCGGCACGGCTGAAACAGCACCCATCGCGAAGACGTTATCGATTGTCGCGTACTCGTGATAAAAAGGGCCGTTGCCGACGGGAGACGTATCGTCCCCGTTATACTGGTCATACTCGAGCAGAAGGCTGCCGGGGGATCCGCTGCCGCTGCCCAACAGCGTGATCGTCCCCGTCGTGATGAGGGCCGGTCCGGTGGCCTCGTACGTGCCATCAGGCAGTGTCGTGGAACTGTAGGTCTGGGAAGGATCGAGCGGATCGACAAACGAGATCGTTCCCGTTCCCGTCGAGACATCCCACGTGATGCCGTTGGCCAGCAATTCATGCCCGCCGCTGGTGTAGGTGCCGTCACGGGTGGAGTAGTCGATGGAAAGCAGGACCCCATTCAGGTTTTGCAGGGCGTTAAAGATGAACAAAGGCGTCGGGGCCTCGGCCGTGATATAACTGGGCAGGGGATAATTATGGTCCCACCCACCGGTCGAGAACTGTCCGGACATGGTGAGGCTCGACGTGTAGTTGAACGAAAGACTGTTCAGGTAGTCGTTGATTCCATACGGAATCCGGATGTACGACGTGCCATTGTTGGCCGTGGTCCCCATGGCCTGGATCAACTGGCTGTCCGTGGCATGCCAATCCTGGTACGTGCTGCCCGCCAGTCCTGTACCGAAAATAGTGGGATTGAGATTCTGCAGCAGCACCAGCGCATTCGTGGTCGAGGTGGGCACACACGCATCATCCCCGATCAGGCTGTTCTCGGTATTGATGTTGTACTGGTCCAGGTAGCCGTAGTACGTCGAGGCGATCTCGTACGAATACGTTTGGGCATGGAGCGAGGCCGCCGTGAACAAAACGATCACGCCCAGCATGCTTCCCAGGATCCGGCGAGGGGCAACCAAACCGTGCATCACACTTATTTTATGGAGACCGTTCTTGTCCATCAAGACGTTTTTCGCCGCGGTCCCGCCCGTTCCAGGTCAGGAGATGAAATTCATAAGTACGGGGGAAGGTATCTTCGAAACTGCGGTCGGGCGGAGGCAGGGCGGCGAATGACGCAGCAAAATAAGCAGGGTCATGGTTGACGAGAAGAGCACAGACCCGTTTGCCGGATTGAATCATTTGGCGCAGGCCCTCGGTGTCGAGTTTGGGAATATGGAATCGATCACTAAAATCGATGATGGCTTGGGACGAAGGCGCTCGCTGGGGAAACCAAAACGCGGCGCGCGGCAGTCCCTCCGGAAAATAATAGGCGAAACATCCGATCTGCACCGGCGCCGTAAGAACGATGACGTCCGCCCGGGCCAACTCCTCCCGGTTGCTCTCCATCAGCTCGCGCCAGTTTTCCTTGGGAGTGAAGTACGGGAAATACAACCCGTCCAGCCCGATGGCGAAAACCAGGGTGATCGGGATGAGAAGAAGAATCCGCGCTTTCCCGCCCTGGAACAGGAGATGGGCCAGGAGGAGCGAAAGCGGAATCCAGGTCCAGAAGAAGATCCGTGAAATCAAAATGGATTGATGAAGGCTGAGCAAGACCACGGTCATGATGAAGATGAGCGGTGCCGCGACCAGCATGATCAACTCGCGCCGGTCCAGTTTGCGCTGCCAGCAGAGCAGGCCCGCGAGCGCGAGCAGCAGCAGGTAGCAAAATGAATGGCCATGCAGGAATTCCCGGTTCGCTGCCGGGCCGCCCACGACATCGCGCATCACCCAGGTGAGCTCGGAGATTGTCACCGGCGGCATCCACAGCACCCCCGGAATGTTGGGATGTTGCAGCATGACGAGGATCCAGGGCAATGCCGCCAGGCCAACCGCCACATTCGCTCCCAGCCAGCGGACCAGGTCGCGGCGGGAAATAAAAGTCCGGTCATGCCAGGCCAGGCCCACCACGGCCAGATTGACGGCAAGGACAAAGAGCACAGCCGTGTCGTGACAATAAATCGCACCCGCCGCCCCAAGGCCGTAAAGCAGCAGGCCGCTCCACGAGCGGGACGGGCCAAGGTAGCGCGCCATGCCGAGCAGCGCCACGGCCACCGCCGCATGGAGAAGGGTGTAGGCGCGGGCCTCCTGCGCGTACCAGATTTCAGTTGGCGCCAGGGCCATCAACAGGGCCGCCAGCAGGCCGACCGAACGGTTCTCCAACTCCTTTCCCAGGGCATAGACCACGACAATCGCAACGAGTGAAGCGAGCACCGACGGAAAGCGCAGGGCGAATTCGCTGGCTCCGAAGCGCTCGATCCAGAAATGCAGGACGCTGTAATAGGCCGGGGGATTCGTTTCCAGGTGGAAGCCCGTGGTCCACAAATACGCCAAGCTGTTCTCGGCGTATAGCCGGGAGTAACCCTCATCGAGCCAGAGCGGCGAGTAACCCAAATGATAGACCCGCAGCCCCAAGGCCAGCAAAACGACGAGGAAGAGAAACAACGAGGATCGTCGTTCGGCGTCGAGCTTCATGCCGGTGAACACCAGGCCGGGCAGATATCTAGTTCAACTCGGCGCCGCTCGCACCCTTGGAGTGCCGGGGCATGCGCGTCAGGATCTCATGCCGCTGGGACTTGAGCGCCTCCAGCGCGCTTTTTTCCTGCGGGGCCAGCCACGCTTCATTGAGCCGGTGCAACCACGCCTTCGTCTTGATCAGCAGGAAGCAATTCAGCACACCCAGCAGGGACGTCACCGAAATGAGAATGATCCCGTTCATCGGCCACTGCGCAATCGCCTGATAAGTGAAGAGCCCCTGGATCACGAACAGCAGCGCGATGGCCAGATAGAGCATCGAGACGAGACGCTTCAGGTCCTGGTCCGCGCGACGGCGGTATTCCGCGGAACGCAGAATATGCGCCTCGAGCTGGCGCTCGCGAATCGTGACGTCGTGAAGTGATTCCTCGATGCTCATAGTTCCAAACCGCCCATATCTTGGATCATTAAACCCGTGTTGGCGATAAAAGTTTTAGCAAGCTTTGCCTTGTCGCCTTGAAATCGACCTGCTGTCGACCCAAGTCGACCGTCGCGACCTCCACTTGCAGGGGCAATCCCGCCCGCAGCACCAGCTTGGTCCGCTGCCCGTGAAGTTCCAGCCGTTGCGGATTGAACACGAAGAGATCGCCTTCGAGCGCTGAGAGCGGCACCAACCCTTGGACAAGAAACTCAGGCAGTTGCACCATCAGGCCAGACGACCGCACCTCGAGGATCAACGCGTGGAAGGACGTCCGCTTCGTCGCGTGCGCCTGCCGGTCGAAATACTCCAGCTTCTTCAGCTTCACCGATTCCTGCTCGGCCTCGGACGCGGAACGCTCCGTCGTCGAGAGATGCAGGCAAAGCCGCGAGAGCGCATTGTAATTAAAATCACTCGTGTCGCGCGGATTCCCGAACAACAACCGATGCACCACAAAGTCCGAGTACCGCCGGATCGGCGAGGTGAAGTGGGTATAGTTGATCTTCGCCAGGCCGTAATGGCCGAGCGGCTTCGGGCTGTACATCGCCCGCTTGAGCGACTTCAACAGTCCGATCTTCACCGCGCTTTCGCCCGGCTGACCGCTGACCTTGTTGAGCAATTTCTGGATCTCCCCGCGCTGCGTGAGATCGCCGCAGGAAAAGCCCATCGACTTCGCCTGCGCGCGAAATTCTTCCAGCCGGTCGGGATCCGGATTCTCATGGGTGCGATAGAGCCCGGGCCGGTTCCGCCGCTTGAGCTCCAGCGCCACCACTTCATTCGCCAGGAGCATGAACTCCTCGATGAGCTGGTGCGAAATGTCGTTCTCGTTCCGCTCCAGATGAGTCGGGATGCCGAGATCGTTGACGCGGACTTTCACCTCCGGGAAATCGAGATCAAGCGCCCCCTTGGCGAACCGCCGCTTGCGGAGCATCTGCGCCATGGCGTTCAGCGCATGCAGATGCTCGCCCAGCGGTCCCGTGACCGGCTTCTGCAGTTGTGCGAATGCTTCCTTATACGTGAACCGTTTCTGGCTGTGGATGATCCCGGCGGCAAACCGGAAACTCTTCACTTCGCCATGCCGGTCGAGCGTCACGATGGCTGTCTTCACCAGCCGGTCGACGTGCGGTTGCAGCGAGCAGATGCCGTTGCTCAATTTTTCCGGCAACATCGGGATGACCCGGTCGACCAGATAAATACTGTTCCCTCGCGACCGCGCCTCGGTATCAAGTGCCGAGCCGGTGCGGACATAATGCGAGACATCGGCAATGTGGACAAAAATCTCGAAGTCGCCGTTCGGATGGGCCTGATAGGAGAGCGCATCGTCAAAGTCCTTCGCGTCGTCCGGATCAATCGTGAGCGTGAAAATCTTCCGGAAATCCTCGCGGTGCGCGATTTCCTGCTCTGGAATCTGCGCGGAGATCTCCGCCGCTTCCTGCTCGACCGCCTCGGGGAACGAGGTGGGCAGGTCGTGCTTGCGGATGATGGAGAGAAGATCGACCCCGGGCGCATCGGGCGCGCCGAGCACTTCCGTGATCACGCCCTCGGGCGGCTTGCGCCGGTCGGGCCAGTCCTTCAGTTCGACCACGACTTTCTGGCCGAGGTGCGACATGTCGGTTGGCGGCGGCACGCAGATGTCGTGCGGGATCCGGCTCTCGTCGGGCAGGACGAAATAAAACATCGGCGTCTTGCGCAGCGTACCCACGAGCTGGCGGCGCTTGCGTTGCAAGACTTTCACCACTTCGCCGCGTAGACGGTCATCGCGCCGGCGGCCATGCTGTTCCTTCAGCCGGGCCAGGACGCGGTCGCCATGGAAGGCGGTGCCGGTGTCCTCGGAGGCGACATAGAAATCGGGCTCGGCGGGATCAAGCGGAACGAGGAATCCGAAGCCCCGCTCATTCATCTGGAGATTGCCGACACAAAAGCCGAGCCGTTTGGGCAAAACATAGAGGCTGTGCCGGACCTGCATGATGCGGCCCGCCTTTTCCTCCTCGGCGAGAAATTCCTCGAAAGCGGCGATCTCGGGTTGCGAGACGTGCAGCTTCCGGGCCAGCGCCTTTTCATCCAGCGGCTGGTATTCGCGGCTGCCCAGCAGCGGGATCAGCGCCTCGCGCCAATGCAGTCCGTGGTAGCCGCCGCTGTCCCTGGCGGCGGTCGGAGGCGGGTTCGGCTTTTGCACGGGCTGTGCATGACTGGGGGCAGGGGACGCATGCTGCTGCGGAGGCCGGGGCTTGAAATCAGTTTGGGGCTTCGAATGCGCCTGCTTGCCGCGATGCGGCTTCTGATTCGGAGAAAAAGAAGAGCCGGATTTTGAGTGAGGCGGCTGGTCGTGGCGAGGCCCTTGCGGGGGCAGGTTTTTCGATTTCTTCTGGGGCTGAGATGGGAAGCCACGCTTGGACGACTGTTTCGCCGGGAACTGCGACTTGGGCAGCGGTGGAGGCGATGCGCCGCGGCGAGGTTCCGATGTGGGCTGGGCCTGGGCGGAAGCGGAGGGTTGACGGCTCATTCGGGCGCGGAGCTTGGCAAAGAAACTTTGCTTCGTGGCGGGTGGAGCTTCCCCGCTGGGACGAGGCCCCTGCGGGGAGGCATGGCCGCCTTTACGGTGAGGCTTGGGCTGGCGTGGCGGATGGGAGCCGTGCTGGGCCTTCGCGGGAGGGCCTGATTTCTGGCTGTGAGTGGAATTGGAGCGGCGGCGCCGCGGTCTGTTCATCTGAATGTTAGGTGTAAGCGTTTACCGTGTGAGGTAAAGATATTATCTGAGGGTGATACGGAACTCGTCATGCCGGAATGGCACTTCTGAAAACATGGACGCCGAAAATCGGCAACGATGCATTCCGCAAGAGTGAAAACAGCTACTTGTCACTGGAACTTCAAAAGAAAAGAAGTTCACGAAACCGTTCTTAAACTGAGCGGAACCATAATATAGTTAGATGAGGGCGTCAAGTATATTAAGGTTCTCACGTCGCAAATTGGACATAAGCTTTTGGAGCGGTGTAGCATCACTATCGTCGGCTTCCTCTACCCCAGAAGCAAATAAGCCACGGCCTACGACCTTACTCAATTGCAGGCTTTGGTTTTGAGTCCAAGCGAATCTTTGGCGGTAGAGACTAAAAGCAGGCTCTGACCTGACCCAGGAAGTGGCCACTTCCGGGGTCAGATCCCTCCAGTTACGAAATTCTTGATTCCCATTTCATTTCTGCCATTTTCCATTCTGGAGTTTATTTGAATTCTTTTTCCAAAGAAGTTTTTTACGGATTGGCCTTGTCACTCCTAACGGTTCTTTTCAGCCTACAGATAGCTATTGTGGGGGCCCCCATACAGGATGCCTTCGGACATGACATAATGCTCTTGTACGACGGAGGATGGAGAGTTTTTAACGGAATAAAACCCCATGCCGACTTCTACTCACCACTAGGCCCGATCACTTACCTATATGTGGCGCTGGGGTACTTCCTTTTTGGAGCAAACGTCAATTCGCTGGCCTATTTGCAAGCTGTCAGCTTGCCGATATTTATGGTCATCATATGGTTTTCTCTCAAAACGCGACTTTCGCCGTTCTGGCTATTTTGGGCTGCACTTTTAGTCGGACTTTGCCTGGTCGCTCAGCATCCGCTACGACTGCCTTATTGGAATATAAGTTACGCGATGATTTACAATCGCTTGGGCTATAGCTTCCTGATGTTTTTCGTTTTGTTGCTTTTTAGTCCGCAGGGAGATGCATCACGAGTTCGTTTAAAAATAAACTCATTTCAAATTGGGGCTCTTTTCTCTCTCCTATTTTTTATCAAGATCAGTTATTTGATTGGAGCTTGTCCTTTTTTTCTAGCTTTTATACTTTTGCGAAAAAAAGCTGGGATGTCGTGGCTATTCATAAGCCTTGGTTTCGGAATAACGACCTTTGTCTTGCTTGCTTATTTGAAATTCGACATCCGCTCTGTAATTCGTGATCTATCCGTTACTGGTGCAGCACGCACACATGCATTTAATACTGCTCAAATTGCAGTGGATTTGATTCTTATAAAATATCCATTATTACTCGGATTGGCTTTGACCTTGCTCTCCAGCCTTCTCTACTTCCGGTCGCTATTTGATAACCTGATTTTATGGGGAGCGGTAGTCGTCAGTTCAGTTGCGATCCAGGAAACAAACTGTCCCATCGGAACCGTGGACGAACTTCCTCTTATTCCGTTATTGTTCATTTTGCTATCCAGCTCTCCAGCAGACGTTCCACTGAGAAATTCGGAAATCTTACTTACAATTACAAGGAAGCAAAGCACCTTAGTTTGGCTCATCGTCGTCCTATCGTCATTAAATTTTTACATCCTCACCGACGCAGCCAGTATTTTGTATTCCGCCAATCGACCTATCGTCTTGATGACCTGGCCTCGGTTTTCCGAACCCTCCATGAGTGACCTGATCATGTTAGATAACAACAGCCACCCAAACTTCTCTTACAGTGATAAAATCAATGATGGCTTACGTCTGCTCAAGGAAAACCATCTAGATAACCTGCGATCAGTAGCTTGGGATTTTACCAGCCCTTTCGCCTTTGCGCTTAAGGCATCTCCTCCCATTGGATTCCCTACTTTCTGGCAAAGTAATTTTAATATATCCAAAATAAGTCATCCCGACGAAAATAAGATCTTTCGTGGTCTCGATGTAATTCTCATGCCTAAATTGTCCGAAGACGAGGACACCACTACGCTTATGACGGAGACATATAAAGTTTATTTAAAAAACCATTTCATCCCTATCGCTGAATCAAATTACTGGACTGTGCTGAAGCGTCGTTAGAAGCCCGCCTAATGAAACAGTGTCGAATCATCGTTACGGGAGGATCGGGCGTACTTGGCCAGCACCTCTTGGCACAATTACAAAATCGTCCCGATACCCAAGTTCTGGCGATTCATCGTCCTGAAATGCCTCATCTCCTCGCAGGAACGAATATACGCCACGTAGCGATAGATTTCTCCGATCATTCCACCCTCGCCAGGTTGTTTGATGATTTCCAACCGACAAATATCCTCCATTGTGCGGCAAGTGGCATGCTCTTTCCCCTTGGACGGTGGTTTGATCTCATTCGTTTCAATGTTGATTTTACCTTATCGCTTTTTGAACTGACTTCGCGCTATTCAGGCTGTCATTTTATTTACCTTAGTACGGGTTTAGCTTACCGATGCACCGGAAAATCGCTCAGTGAAATGGATGCTTTAGATAATATGCATCCTTACGGAGCTAGCAAAGGGGCATCAGACTTACTTCTGCGTTCTGCGTCAATTGAATTTGGTGTTCCGCTGACCATATTTCGTCCTTTTTCTTTTACAGGCCGAGGCGACGATAAAACACGGCTTTTTCCCTCTCTTCTCAAGGCAGCCGAAGAAGGGAAGCCGCTTCGCCTGTCTGCATGCGACCAAATTCGAGATTTTTGTTCGGCTAAAGATATCGCTCGGGCAGTAATCATGGCGCTTGATTCTATTCCAGGTACGAAAAACCCGATGATTTTTAACGTTGGTAGCGGACGGGCAGTCCCTCTGAAACAGTTGATCTGTCAAATTGTGGAAGAATTGGCTATTCCGGTTCAACTTAATTTTGGATCCCGGCCATATACTCCATTCGAACCAATTCATTTGGTCTCAGATAATTCAAAAATTGCCCTCCAATTAGGCTGGCGACCACAACACAATCTGGCACACGCCGTTTGGCAACTGGCCGCAGCTTCCTTTCCCAGCCTTAACCTGAGAGAACCGAGCGAATCGATTCATGACCAATAACGCCCCAATCGAACTCAGTATTGCCATACCCGCCTACGAGGAGGCAGCAAATCTTCAAATTTTATTACCCAAACTGCACGAGGTTGCGTCTAGGTTGACGCCTTATTATGAAATTCTGATTATCGATGCACAGGAACCACGCGATGACACGCCCGCCATCTGCGCCCAAAACAACACTCCTTGCATCGCCAGGACGGGAGGCACGCAATATGGTGCCGCCATTCGGACGGCGTTAAAAACCGTCAAAGGCAGGTACGTCGTAATCATGGATGCCGATGGCTCCCATGCTCCAACGTTCATTCCCAAATTATGGGACTTTCGCAAGGATTATGACCTGGTTATCGCTTCGCGTTATGTGGAGGGAGGTAAGACGGAAAATCCCTATATCTTGATTTTCTTAAGTTTGGTGGTTAATGTGGTTTTTCGGCTTGTCTTAAACCTAGATTGTCGGGACGTCTCTAACAGTTTTCGTTTATATCGAGGAGATTCATTGCGAGCACTCACATTAGAGTGCGAACACTTTGATGTGGTGGAAGAAATACTTGTTAAACTTAATTCGACCGACAATACTTTCAAAATAAAGGAAGTTGCCTTCACCTTTGAGAAACGGAAAAAGGGTAAAACCAAAAGGAATTTGGTGATATTTGCCTTGGGCTACTTAGGTACACTTTGTAAATTATACCGCATGAAACGTAAAGCGCACTCCGTAGCCTAGAGAATAAATCCGGTGAAGAAGGCCCTCCTTACTGGCGGATGTGGATTTGTTGGCAGTAACCTCGCAAGACGCCTGCTGGAGGATGAAGTGGAAGTTGTCATCTACGATGACTTATCGCGAACTGGAGCGACAGAGAACCTGCAATGGTTGCAGACATTGGGTCCACTTCAGTTCCTGCAAGCAGATACCCGCTCATACCAGGCCCTGCGGGACTTCATAAAACGCCATCAGCCCGATGCGATATTTCATCTTGCAGGACAGGTTGCCATGACAACCTCCTTGCAAGCCCCTCGGCGAGATTTTGAAACTAATGTTGTGGGAAGCTTCAACCTCTTGGAAGCGGCCCGGGAGGTTAGTCCGCAATCTATTATTATTTATGCATCCAGCAACAAGGTCTACGGAGGCTTGACTAAACTGAAGTTACGTGAGGACATCTTTCGTTATTCTTCTCCTTCGCATCCTATGGGAATTGACGAAACTTTTTCCCTTGATTTCCAAACGCCTTATGGCTGCTCAAAAGGTGCGGCGGATCAGTACATGCTCGACTATGCGCGGGTTTACGGCTTACAAACTATTGTGCTGAGGCACTCCACTATCTATGGTGGACGGCAGCGAGCGACTTTTGATCAGGGCTGGGTGGGTTGGTTTTGCCAGCAGGCTTTAGAAACTCTTTCAAATCCAGAGAGAAAACCTTTTACTATTTCAGGCAACGGAAAGCAGGTCCGTGATCTGCTTTACGTGGACGATGCAGTGGATTGCTATCTGAACGCCGCGTACCATGCTAAAATCGCCAGTGGACACGCCTTCAACATTGGCGGTGGCTTGGAAAATAGTTGTTCTTTGCTGGAATTATTTCAGATCTTGGAACAGATACTCGGCGTCCGACTTACCTATGAGACACTTTCGTGGCGCACAAGTGATCAAAAATTTTTTGTAGCAGATGTGACCAAGGCAGCTTCATTTTTGAAATGGAAGCCGGTAACACCTCGAATTCAAGGTATCGAAAAAACTCTGGATTGGTGCAGGAGTGTTTTACGCATCCAAAAAAATGATCTTTAGGAGAACGGAAGATTAAGCCTTAGCCTCATGATCTGAAATCGTGGCCGAGATACCAGCAGTCGCTGTCAGGATCAAAAAACATGCGGAACCGCACATTTTTCTAAAATGGATCGACGTTCTTAACGGCTTAAGACCGACCTAAAATCTGCTTCTCTACTTCCTGAGCGCATGAAAATCCTGCTGGCGTTACTGATGGCCCTTTTCCTGATGTTTTGTGTGTCAGCCCAAGTCACCTCCGCGGCCCTAACGAACGCCCTCGCTACCATCGCGCCTCCGCTTGGCGCACCCACCCATGTCGGCCCGGTTTTCCAGGACCTGGCCTCGCCCGACCCGGAGACGCGCGCCCGGGCCGCCGCCCGGATCAAGGCCTCGAAACTTTATCGCCCGACCGATGACATCCCATGGAAACGAGTCAGGGCCCAACTCCGGAAAGGCGAGCCCCTCGACGACGTCCTGAAGCTGCTCCGGAAAGCAGGAGTCGTCGATCTCCCTGCCTCCGCGAAGGACCTGCCAGACACCGCCGATTATTGCTTCCATCTCGACGACAGTTGGGCGCTGGAAATTTACTATCAGAACCGTGTGGTCAAGGAGTGGCACCTGTTCGAAGCCCCGCGCACAATCGAGGCAGTACCGCCGGGGACCTATACGGGAAGGTGGGTTGTCTACCGGTTGGATGGGAGCGCGGTCCAGGAATATTACGCCAATGGAAAACAGGGCAACGTCTATTGAGTCCCTCCCTCCCGCGCCGAGTGGGAACCCGGTTGGCACGCAGCACTTGAAAACTGAAACAGCCCCAATGAGCGCCTAACTTCTCAGCTCGTTTATCGTGGGTGATTCCCCCACGAGTTCAGACACGCGCTCGACGGGCATGAACGACTGGCTGCCCTCCACCCAGGCTAAGTCGCCAGCGGCCAGGGTACCGTCCTGAAGCAAAGACTGGATTTCCTCCACCGAGTAGGGCCCAAGTTGCTGGTCATTCTTGAATACATGGAGATTCACGGCTCACCTTTAGGTCGATTCGGTAGTCAGAATCGTACTGGGCGAACGTGTCTGTGCTATGGGGTCATCACCCCATGGAATTGGCTCCAAGAGCCATTACTTTGAGGCATGACCCTTCCCCCTAATTTCCACGACATCGAGCGGTTGGCTTACTTCCTCTACGTCAGCCGTGGGCGTCAGGAGGGGCTGGCCGTGTCCCAGTGGCTGGAGGCGGAAACCCAACTCTCCGAATACAATAGTTACTGTGCCCAGAATGCGGGGGCCACTGGTTTCAGTGCTCAGGTATTGCCTGCAGGTGCTCCCCAGTCCTAGTTCGGGTTAAGTACGGATCGCGTGACTCAACCTTGCTGGGTTGGGGGGAGGGCGATTGCGATGGCGAGAACGGCATTGGACCAGCTTTACTGTCAACCTTCGACGGGGGACACTTTTCTTGTCGGGGTGGGACGGCAGGCGTATCAGGGAGAATGGTATCCTTACTTTTTCGGCAGGGCTGGCTGGTCTTGGCGCTCGGCTTCGCAGTCCTTTCGGCGCGGGCGGATGATGTCCTGTTTTTCGGAAACAGTTTCACCTACGGCTCCCAGGCGCCGGCAGTGATGAAGCATGGCGGGGTGCCGAAACTGTTCGAGGCGATTGCGCAGGCCAGGGGCAAGCAGGTGACGGCGGATGCCGTGACGAAAGGCGGGAAAGGCTGGGACTATCATTTGGCGCAGCCGGCGACCGAAAAGGCGCTGGCGTCGAAAGTCTGGAACTGGGTCGTGCTTCAGGACTACAGCGCTCGGCCCACCTCGGCGGGCAACATTCCGCAATTCATGCAGGACGGGGAGACCTTTTCCCAGCGGATCGCCGTCAATTCCCCCAAGGCGGGCATCGTGCTTTACGAGACATGGGCGCGTCCCCCGGGAGCGTTTTTCAAGACCAAGGAAGCCGGGGCCTTGGGCACTCCGGAGAAGATGATGGCCGACTTGCACCAATCGTATGGTGATCTTGCGGCGGATTTGACCGCGAAGAATGCGGACCGTCCGGTGCGGTTGGCGCTGATCGGAACGGCCTTTGCCGCCACGAAGGCGGCCTATCCCGACATCCTCCTCGATGCCAAGGATGCTCATCACGCCTCGGCCGAGGGCTATTACCTGGCGGCGCTGATGATTTACGAGGCCATCTACAAGGAGAGCGTCAAGGGTGCGCCAACCGAGTTCTACAACGGCGAACTGGTCATCCCGGCCGACCAAGCAGCGAAACTGCAGGAGATTGCGGACAAGATTAGCGCCACGGCAAAATAGCGTTCCGCTGGGTGACAGTTTACTTGTCGGGGTGGAAGGGGATGGGTATGAGGGAGGATGGCTTCGTTACTTTCTCGGCAAGCTGGACTGGTTCTGGCGTTCGGATTCGCGGTCCTTTCGGCGCGGGCGGATGAAGTCCTTTTCATTGGAAACAGCTTTACGCAGGGCGACATGGCGCCGGCGGTCTCCAAGCACGGCGGCGTTCCGAAATTGTTCGAGGCGATTGCCGCGGCCAAGGGCAGGCAGGTGTCGACGTCGGCAGTGACGAAAGGTGGGCAATCTTGGGAATATCACCTGGCGCAACCCACGACGGAGAAAGCGCTGGCGTCGAAGGTTTGGACTTGGGTCGTCTTGCAGGACTTCAGCACGCGCCCCACAACCGGGGGCAACATCAAGCAATTCATGGCGGATGGGGAGACGTTCTCTGACCGGATCGCGGCGACCTCGCCCAAGGCAGGCATCGTGCTTTACGAAACGTGGGCGCGCCCGCCGGGAGCCTTTTACAAGGACATGCCCAAGGGGGCCGGGCCCGAGAAAATGATGGCCGATTTGCACAAGTCGTACAGTGACCTCGCCGCCGATTTGACCGCGAAGAATGCGGACAGGCCCGTGCGGGTCGCCTTGGTGGGAACGGCCTTTGCGGCGTCGAAAGCGGCCTATCCGGAAATTGTCCTCGATGCGAAGGACGCTCACCATGCTTCGGCCGAAGGCTATTACCTCGCCGCGTTGGTGATCTACGAGGCGATCTACAAGGAAAGCGTAAAAGGCGCGCCATCAGAGTTTTACAAGAGCGATCTCGTCATTCCCGCCGATGAAGCCGCCAAGCTCCAGGAGATTGCCGACAAGGTGATGGCTGGGAAGTAGATGTTTTGAGAAGACTAGGACAGGGCCATTTCCCTGTTTTTTCGCCCCTCACTGGTAAAAATCCGGGTACTTTGTCATCACCTCTTCAGAGGTAAGACACCCTTTCCACTGGTAGAAATCCGGGATTTTCAATTTGTCCCTCCCATCGGGTGTGCCCGGAAGAAGTCCCAGATCCGGTCCGTGGCCACGAAGGGGTCCACCGAGGGGCCGCTGATGGCATGGGGCAGAGGCTCAACCGTACCCGGCCAGTGGTGCCCATTACCCTCGACGGTGGTGAAGATGACCTCGGAGTTGTTCCGCCCCGGTCCGTACCGGACAACCTTCACTCCGTCGCTGTCGCTCATTACCTGCGGCGTGGCCGGGCAGCCATCCAGCCTGGCCCATTGATCAACCGACTCCTGCACGGGCGGCAGGTTGCGGGTGTTGCCCCAAGGCAGTCTGGATTCGCCACCCTGGTAAAGAACGAGGGGATCGGCGGTGCCAACGAGGTAGTAGACAGGCAGGGGACGCGCGAGGCTCCTGATCGGCGCGAAACTTTGCGAGGAGACGGGAGCAATGGCGGCGATCCGGTCGGAGAAGTGTCCGCCCAGAGTGAAGGTCAACCCGGCGCCATTGGAAAACCCCGTGACGTAGATGCGGTGGGCATCGATGGGCAACGCTGCCTGGAGTTGACCAAGCAGGACTTCGAAGAAGTGGACATCGTTGACGTTGCTCGCCTGCATGCCGGAACGTTCGTCGCGCCAGATGTTGGGGTTGAGAACGAAGCTGGGCTCCTTGTCCGGACGGAAAGGCAGACCTTCCGGAAAGACGGCAATGAAATGCTCCTTGTCAGCTTTTTCCGCCCAGCCGTAGGTGCGGGAAGCTTGCCGGGCAGTACCGCTCGCGCCGTGAAAGAAAAAGACGATAGGCAACTGGTGGCCGGATTGAAAACCCGTAGGCGTGACCAAGATGAATTTACGTTCACGACCGTCCACACGAAGGGAGACGGTGTGCCGTCCGGAATGGGACAATTGGGTGAGGTCGGTTTCGACGGGCATATCGCTGGCGGTAGGAATGGCGTGGATCATTCGCACCACCGGGAAAAGCAACAGACAGGCCACGATGAAAGCAAGGCGGATCATATAAGTAGCCAGACGTTGGTATGGCCGGTGAGGTTACTCGGCGGTGGCGGTTTCGAGTTAGGGACTTGCCTTTAAGCAGCAAGGGGGCTTAAGTTTCCCAGTCATTATATGAAGCGCAAAATCTCTCCCATTCTCATTGCGGTGGTCTTGGTGGTCTTCGGCACTATTTTCAGCCTGGCGAGCAGCCGGTACCCGTTCCTGATCCCGAATTTTTCGCCATTGATGGCCATCGCGTTTGTAGGCGGAATGTACCTGCCGCGCCGTTGGGGTTGGCTGGTCGGGCCGGTGACGCTGCTGGTCGTCAATCTCGCGTATCTTTCGACGAATAAACTGACCGACGGCTCGATGTTTTCGTGGGGCTTGCTGGCCAACCTCGCGGTTTTCGCGGCGGCGGGCGGGCTTGGTGTCCTGATCGCGCAGAACAAGTCTATCGGGAAAGTCATCGCGGGCAGCCTGCTTTGCTCGATCGTTTTTTATGTAGTCAGCAACACGGTGTCGTGGTGCTACCTAACTTCCGACTATGCGCCGACGCTGGCGGGCTGGTGGCAGGCGAACACGGTCGGGTTGCCCGGCTATCCGCCGACGTGGCTCTTCCTGCGCAACGCGATGGCGGGCGATCTCGTTTTCGTGTTGCTCCTCGTGCTCGTTCTGGATCGCAACCTCCTTTGGGGGTGGGCTTCGGCCAAGGCCTCGACGCAGGCGGCTTGATTTCTTCCCAGGGACGAGCCGGCAAGATCGGAATGACGAAACGGTTGTTCCTATGCTAGATTGATGGGCTCATGCTGCCGCTGGCCCTCTCCACCTGCTGGAATTCCTATCGCCATCAAGATGGCTACGAGATGCTCAAGGAAATTCGGCAACTCGGCTTCCCAGCGGTGGAGCTGGGGCATGCGATCCGGTTCTCGCTCTGGCCGGGGATTTTGAAGGCCTGGGAGGAGAACCTGATCAAGATCGGGTCACTGCATAATTTCTGTCCGGTGCCGACGAGCGTTTATCGGCCGCACCCGAATTGCTTTGAATTTTCCGACTACCGACCGGCGATCCGGACCGCAGCCCGCAAGGCGAGCGAGGAGACGATCCGCCAGGCGGCCAAGCTGGGGGCGAAGGCAGTGGTGTTTCACCTGGGCAGCGCGGGCCCGTTTGGGGTGACGGATAAACTCGAGAAACTTTACCTCAAGGGCGATTTTCTGGGACGGCGCTACACCGAAATCAAGGTCAAGGCGGTGCAGCAACGCAAAAAGAATTTTGAGGTTATCTGGCCGAGGGTCAAGGAGACACTCGATCCGCTCGTGGCGATGGCGGGGGAGCACAAGGTGAGGCTTGGCTTTGAAATCCGGGAGATCTTCGAGGAGTTTCCGCATGAGGAAGAATTTCCGGAGGTGCTGGCCGCGTATCCGCCGGAGGTGGTCGGGTACTGGCACGATTTTGGGCATTCGGCGCGGAAGGAATTCATGGGATGGCACGCGCACTACGAGACGTTGAAGGTGCGCTCGCCGCGGTTGCTAGGTTGTCACATCCACGATTGCCGACGCCCGCAGGACGATCATCTGGCGCTGGGGCACGGCGAAATCGATTTTCCCGCGCTCTTGCCGCTGGTACCGGAAAACGCTATTACTGTTCTTGAACTCTCGCCCGGCATACCGGAGGAGCAGGTCATTGCCAGTCGTCACTTATGGAATTCTTACGCCGCCGCCTCGGTCTGATCTTTCGGACGCTGGTCTCAGTCCTTGCAATTACATGGGTGGTGCGCACGAACAACTGGTCGAAGGTTTGGGAAAATGTCCTGACCATGGACGTGATATGGCTGGTGGCCGCGGTGGCCTGTTTCATTCCGACGCTGCTGATTGTCTCGTGGCGCTGGCGGATGCTTTTGGCCGTGCACGATGTGCATATGAGGTATTGGCGGACCTTTGAGCTGACGATGATCGGGCAATTCTTCAGCACGGTGGGGGTCGGTACGACGGGCGGCGATGTATTTAAGATTTTCTATGTCGCGCGCGCCGTACCACAGAAGAAAGCGGCGGTGGCATTTACCGTGGTGGTGGACCGGGTGATCGGTCTGGTCGCGCTCCTCGTGTTCGGCAGTGTCTTTTCGTTCATGAAGTTACCGTTGCTTTTTTCGCAACATGATACGAGATCGCTTACTTTCACCTTTTATTTCTTCGCCTTGGGTGGTGTGGTGGCGTCACTCGTGACGTGTGCCAGTCCCTATCTTTGGCAGCATCAGGGACTACAGACGCTTTTGAAACGACTTCCCTTTGTCCACAAAGGCGCGGCGATTTTCACAGCTTTTGAGCGTTCTGCCCGGGCGATTGGGATCAATGTCATTGCCCTGATAGGGTCGATTCCCTCGCACATGTGCATTCTGGCAATGGGTTACTGCATCCTGCGCGCGATGCATCTTTATCCGGACCTGCTCGCCTTTTGCGCGATCATGGCCATCGTGAACATGCTGATCGCCCTGCCGGTCAGCATTTCCGGAATGGGTGTGCGTGAAACACTCTTCACCTTGTTTTTTGTGCTGATCGGCATCGACAAGGCGCATGCGGTCGCTTTTTCACTGACCTACTTTTGCCTGACTATTTTGTGGTGCCTGATGGGCGCGCCGTTTTACTTCCTCTATCGCCATGAGACGCATGCGCCCGCTCCGCACGTCGAAGAGGTCGATCCGATTTTTTCCCAGCAATGAATCCGCAGGCTCGCGACATCGTCGTCCAACTTCAGCATGCCGGTCATACAGCCTACTTTGCGGGTGGCGCGGTTCGCGATCATCTGCTTGGCGTGCAAGCGAAGGATTATGATATTGCCACCAGCGCACGGCCCGAGGAGGTACAAAAACTGTTTCCGCGGGTCACGGATCTGACCGGCAAGTCGTTCGGCGTGGTGCGGATCATGGTGGGGGACGAATCGTACGAGGTCGCGACGTTCCGCCAGGATGGTTTGTACAAGGATGGGCGACGTCCGGAATCGGTGAGTTTTGCCACGGCGGAGGAGGATGCCCAGCGGCGGGATTTCACGGTAAACGGGTTGTTTTACGATCCTGTGGCGGAAAAACTGATCGATTATGTCGGGGGTGAGGCGGATCTCCGGGCTGGAGTCATCCGGGCGATTGGCAATCCGGCGGACCGGTTTGAGGAAGATCATCTGCGCCTGATGCGCGCGGTCCGTTTTGCGACGAGACTTTACTTCAAGATTGAGCCGAAGACCTGGGAAGCGATTTGTGCATTGGCTCCGAAAATTCGAACCGTGAGTGCCGAGCGGATTCGGGACGAGTTGAACAAGATTTTCACGGCGGACAAGCCGGAGCTTGGGCTCGATTTGCTCGACCAGAGTGGGCTACTTAAAGAGGTGTTGCCGGATATTGCCGCGTTGCACGGGGTGGAACAACCGCCGCAGTTCCATCCGGAAGGCGATGTCTTCAAGCACACTCGGTTGATGCTTTCGAAGATCGAGCATCCAAACTTGGAATTGGCACTGGGCGTCCTTTATCACGATGTGGGGAAGAAGCCGACGTCGAAGACGGATGAGAATGGGCGCATCCGATTCAACGAGCACGAGAGCGTGGGCGCGGAGATGGCAGAGCAGATCATGACCGGGTTACGGTATGACAACAAAACGATCCATACCGTGCGGGAATTGGTGCAGCACCATATGCAGTTCAAGGATGTGCCGCACATGCGGCCGAGCACACTAAAGCGGATGATGGCTCGCCCGACGTTCCAACTGGAGCTTGAACTGCACCGGATCGATTGTGCCAGCTCGCATGGCGACTTGAAGCATTACGAATTTCTTACGGAGCAGCTCAAGAACATGAGCGCGGAGGAGATTGACCCGCCTGCTCTGATCACGGGGCGTGACTTGATGGCGATGGGGTTGCCGCCCGGCAAGGTGTTCGGAAAGATTCTGGAAGCGGTCAGGGTGGCGCAACTGGAGGGGACCGTGCAGACGCGGGCAGAGGCGCTGGCATTGGCCCACAAGCAGGCGAATGAGGGCGGCGGAGAGACGGGGCCGTTGCCGCCGCTCGATCCTAAAACTCCGCGCAGTTGAAAATGATGCGGTAGGTGCACTGTGGGCTGCGGCAGACGACCTTGCATTTTTCATGGTGGAGCGTGGCGCCGCAGACCGGGCAGTGGGAGTCCGGGTTTTGAGGTTCGGACTCGGATTGGCTTGAACAGTCGATGGGTTCTGGTTGTGGGTCAGACATGATTACTTATTTTGGAGTTCATGGACTTCTCCATAGGGAAGGGCTGCCAGTACGGCAAGCGCGTCGAGAAAACCCGGCACGATAAAGCTAAACGACGGAAATTTGCCTCCAATGAGGCCGCAATGGCCCGAAGCGGCACCCTGGACAATTTTTATATTTTGTCCAAGTTTTGTAACCAGAGATTCGCACAATTTAGGTCGGCTTTCACTCTGGTTATGATCAAAGGCGAGTATCCCGTAAGCAATAACAACAATTCCTGAGATTTGGTCGTGGACTGTTCCTCCATGTTGAGTCGCCAGATCGGACACCACTCCCATTCTCTCAGAGATAATTTGAGAAGTTTCTCCCCGAACGGACACAAGGACAAAACCAATTTCAGCTTCCCTCAGTTCGTTAGCCTCGGGAAGTTTGTTGTTGAGCAAGTCATCGATAACTTCCGATGAGACGAGTTTCGAAAAAACATTTCGGATACGTCGTCTTTCAAAGAATTGGCGAATCACAAACAGAACCTATGCCAGATTTTTAAGATTCTCCAGAGCTTTGCATTTCCGGACATATCTTCCGGAAGATTCAACCTTTCAGGGTGGCTCGTTTTTTGATGATACCCAAGGTAGCTCGTACCTCGCAACCATGGGCTGAGTGATCACAACCCGTGGGGGTTGGGGAGCTGAACTGATCTTTCGACAAGCTCAGAATGACGGAATGGGAGACGCAGCCAGGACCGAGCCGGGTCCTCTAAGGAAAGTCCATTAGTGCTGCGGTTCTAGTGGTGCGTCAGTTCATGCTCTTCGGCTTCTTCGCGGGCATCGGCGGTGTCGAGTTCATGACGGACGGCTTGAGAACTGTCCTTGTTCGGCGCCATGATGTCATAGAGGCAGGGGACGACGATCAGGGAGAAGAGAGTGGAGACACAGACGCCGCCGATGATGACGACGGCCATGGAGACGCGGACTTCCGCGCCGGGACCGATACCGAGGGCCGGAATGATCGAGGCGGCGACGGTGGCGGCGGAGGTCATCACGATGGGGCGCAAACGGATGGGGCCACCTTCGAGGATGGCCTCGCGTAGGGAACGACCATATTCGTTGCGCTGTTTGTTGAAGAATTCGACGAGGAGGATCGAGTTCTTCAGTGTGATACCCATGAGAACGATGATGCCGATGAAGCTGTAGAGATTGAGTGAGTTGTGGGTGACAAGCAGTGAGAGAAAGGCCCCGGTCAGCGAGAAGGGGAGGGCGATCATCACGGGAATCGGGTGCACGAAGCTGTTGAACTGTACGGCGAGCACCATGTAGGAGATAAGGATGCCCATGATGAACGTGAAGAGGAAATTGTTGCGGATATCGGTGGCATCCTTGGAGGCGCCCACCTCAAGGAGGGAATACCCGTCGGGAAGGATTTCCTTGGCGGCCTGGTGGGCGAACTCCATCACCTTGTCGAGCGACTTGCCCGTGGCGGCGTTGGCATAAATATTGATGGCACGTTCGCGCATTTCGCGCGTGATGGTGAGACGGTTCTTTTCATCGACAACCTTCGTCACGGACGAGAGTGGAACGAGTTCTCCATAGCCGGTGCGAATGAGGAGCTTGTCGATGTCCGCCTCAGTCCGCCATTGCTCGGGAAGAAGACGAATGCGGACATCATAGCGCCGAATGCCGTTGGTGAAGTAACCCTGACGCACGCCGCCAATGGCCGTGTTGATCGTGTCGGCGATGTCCTGCATGCTCACGCCGCTTGCCGCGGCCTTTTCGCGGTCAGGCTCGACATGCACTTCCGTGGCGTTATCGCGGAAATCGGTGTCGACATCGGTCATCATACCGCTGTCCTTGAATTTCCTGGTCAGTTCAGTGGCCTTCGCTTTCAAGACCGCATAGTCGCCGCCACGGATGCTGAGCTCGATCGTGGTGCCCCGCTTGGCCCCGCCGAAGCTGCCGGAGGGATTGATGAGATAGGCGGTAAAGTCCTTGGGGATCTCCTTTTTGATCCTGGCGCGAATGGCGTCCGTGATCTGTTCCTGGGACTGGCTGCGCTTGTCGCGGTCGACCAGGGAAACGAAGGAGATGCCCTTGTTGCTTTCGCCACCGCCGAAGCCACCGACATTCACGAAGTAGTGCTTGATGGCCGGATTGTCCTTGAGGATTTTTTCCAATTCGGAGGCCTTAGTGGCGGTGAAAGCCAGGGATGAGCCGACTGGCGTCTCGTAATCGATGAGAAAGACGCCGATATCCTGCACGGGCATGACTTCTTTCTTGATCCATGCGACTGAGTAGAGGGAAAGGACGAAGAGGCCCAGCGCGAGACTGACAGCCTTCCAGCGATGACCGAGACAGAAGGCCAGAGTGTGGCGATACTTGAGGGCGAAAGCGGCGAGGACGCGGTTGACGAAAATGGCAAAGCGGGACTCGTCTTCCTTTGCCGTCATGAATTGGGAGCAGCGCATGGGAGTGAGCGTGATGGCCTCCAGGAGAGAAAGTGCGACTGCCGTGGAAATGGTTATGCCAAACTGGAAGAGGAACACGCCGATCATGCCGCTGACGAAGAGCACGGGAATGAAGACGGCGATGACCGAGATGGTCGCGGCGGTGGCGGCAAAGGTGATTTCGCGCGCACCGTCCAGGGCGGCCTGCCGGGCGGTCTTGCCCATGTGGAAATGGCGCACGATGTTTTCCAGGACCATAATGGCGTCATCGACCACGATGCCGATGGCCAGCGACATGCCCAGCAGGGTGAAGAAATTCAGGGTGAACCCGAGCATGTCCATGACGATGAACGTGCCGAGGGCGGAGGTGGGAATGGAGAGAAGGACATTGAACGTCGAGGTCCACGAACCGAGAAAGGCCCAGCAGACGAGCCCGGTGACGATGACGGAGAGGATGACGGTCAGCTCGGTTTCGTTGATGGCTTGTGAGGTGAAGATCGTGCCGTCGAAGTTGACATACATGTTGAGATCGGGCTCCGTCACTGACAGTTCCTTGTTGATCTGATTGACGAAGGCGCGCACGGCCTCGCCCACCTTGACGTCATTTTCGCCGTGCTGTTTCTGGATGCCAACACCCAGCGTGATCTTGCCGTCGCTGCGCGCCATGCTGCGGGTATCGGCGAGGCCGTCTTCAATGGTGGCGACGTCCCGCAGATGGATATCGGAATGGTAGATCCGCGCTCCGCCCCGCTGGGTGATGAGGAGATTGCCCATCTGCCCGGGCGTCAGGGCCTCGCCCATGGTGCGGACATTCGTTTCCGTTTTATCGTTTTCCAGGTAGCCGGAGGTGGATTCGTTGTTCTCCTGCTTGAGGGTGTTGCGGATATCGAGGATGGTGAGCTGACGGGCGAGCAACTTGTTGTTGTCGACCCAGACGCGGAGATTGCGGTCGGCCCAGCCGCCGAGGACGATGTTGCCGACGCCGGGAATGACGCGAAGCCGGTCGCGCAAGTTGATGTCGACGTAGGTCAGCACCTCCTTAAAGGAGCGCTTGGTCGAGGTGACGGCCAGCCACATGATCGGATTGTCGTCGGTGTTGATTTTCGAGATGGTCGGCGGCAAGACGTCGCTGGGAAGCTTGACCGAGCGGAGCTTCGAATTGGTTTCTTGCAGGGCGGCATCAATGTCCTTCTGGGTATAAAAGGTGAGTTTGATGTTGGCCGTTCCTTCGCGCATGTTCGATTCGATGTCCTGGATGCCTTGGACCGAAATCACCGCCTGCTCGATGGGGTTGACGATCTCAGTCTCCATGACCTCCGGCGACGCGCCGACCCAACTCGCGGAGATGGTCAGCACGGGCTGGGTGGCCTCCGGGAGCTGGCTGACACCGAGATGGAAGAAGCAGATCACGCCGAAGAACATCAGCGCCGACATCAGCATCCAGGCGAAGACGGGACGCCGGATGGAAAGGTCGGAAAGGGTCATGGCCGGGATGGGAAGTTATTTCACCGAAGCGAAGGAAGGGGGCTGAGGGCCTGATGAATCGGTCTCATGGCCCGGGCGCATCGGGGCTTCGTCTCCACCGCCATAGAGTTCGGCTTCGGGATGGGTCTTGCTTTCAAGGTTCGCCATCAAGCTGTAGGCGCAGGGGACGACGAGCAGGGTGAAGAAGGTCGAGACGATCACGCCACCGATGACGGTGATGGCCATGGGAATACGGCTTTCCGCGCCGGGACCGAAGGCGAGGGCCGGGGGGATGGCGGCGGCCAGAGTGGCGAGCGAGGTCATCAAGATTGGGCGCAAACGGATGGGGCCGGCGAAGAGGATGGCATCGCGCACGGAAAAGTTGTCGAGGTAGCGTTTCTGGTTGGTGAACTCCACGAGCAGGATCGAGTTCTTTTTCACGATGCCCATGAGGAGGACAATGCCAATAAGGCTGTAAAGATTGATCGATTGGCCGGTGAGCAGGAGTGCGAAGAATGCGCCGCTGACGCTGAAGGGGAGCGAGAGCAGGACCGCGAAGGGGTGGACGAAGCTGTTGAACTGCGAGGCCAGCACCATGTAAGAGACGACGATGCCCAGCCAGAGCGCGAACGTAAGGCTGGCGAAGGTCTCCCGGAAGGTTTGCGCGCCGCCGCCCAGACTGACTTGGTAGCCAGCGGGCAGATTTTTCTTGGCGATGGATTCAGCAAGATCGAGGGCAGCGGACTGGGACGTTCCCGGCGTGATGTTGGCAAAAATGGAGATGGAGCGCTCTCGGAGATTGCGCGCGATGGTTTGGTACGTATCCGCTGTCTCGGTCTTGATCACATTGGAGATGGGAATCAGCTCGCCGTAGTCGGTTCGGACATCAAGACTGAGGATATCGCTGGGCTGCATACGCTGGCCGCCCTCGAGGCGCAGGCGGACGTTGTAGCGGCGGTCCTTGTTGGTGAATTTGCCCTGGATGGCACCCCCGATGGCGGAGTCGACGGTGGAAGCGATGGTGTCGACGGTCACGCCGGACTGCGTGGCGAGATCGCGGTCCGGGTAGATGCGGACTTCGGGCATGCCGGTGCGGAAGTCGGTATCAATGTCCCTGAAGTCGCCCGATTGCTTCATCGCGGAAATGATCTCGCCGGACTTTTGCTCGAGGACCTTATAGTCGGTGCCACGCAGATTCAACTCGATGGGAAAGCCGCGACCGGCGATGAAGTCGTGCGAGGCGAGATCCTGGGGAACAGCGATGACACCGGGGATCTTGTTCAATTCCGCGCGGAGCGTATCCATGAGGGCGAACTGACCAGCGGTCCGATTGGCCTTGGGCTTGAGGGTCACGTAAATAAGGGCGCTGTTGACCTGGCCATCGGTCACGGCACCGTCGGCTGCGCCGGTGTCGGTGGTGAAACCGCCGACGGTCGAAAAGAAATGATCGATCTCCGGATGCTGGCGGAGGACTTTTTCGGCTTCGACCAGCTTTCCTTGGGTGAAAACAATGGAGGAACTGACTGGTGTTTGGACGCGGATGAGAAAGGCGCTTTGGTCTTGTCTTGGTAAAAATTCTTTGGGCAGAAAGTAAGCTAGCTCGAGTGAGAGAACGAAGACGATCATTGAGATGAAAATAACCGTCCAGCGGAAATTGAGGCAGGTGGTGAGAGTCGCGCGATACATCAGGCCGATTTTGTCGAACTGGGTGGAGGCCCATCGGGCGTAACCGGACCGGGTGTCACCCATGAACTGCGAACAGCGCATTGGGGTGACCGTAATAGCCTCTACGAGCGAGAGCAGCACCGCGGCGGAAATCGTGATGCCGAATTGGTAGAAAAAGCGCCCAATGATGCCGCTCATGAAAGCGACGGGCAGGAAGATCGCGACGACAGCGATGGTGGCCGCGAGGGCCGCAAAGGTGATTTCGCGTGCGCCGTCCCGCGAGGCCACGACCTTGCTTTTGCCCATCTCGCGGTGGCGGATGATGTTTTCCAGCACCATGATGGCGTCATCGACCACGATGCCGATGGCGAGCGAAAGACCGAGCAGGGTGAAAAAGTTAAGCGTGAAGCCCATGAAATAGAGCACCATGAAGGTGCCCATGACGGAGGTCGGGATGGAAAGCAGCACGTTGAAGGTTGAACTCCACGAGCCGAGAAAAAGGAAGCAGACCACGCTGGTGATGAGCGCTGAAAGGATGAGCGTGAATTCAGTTTCGTGGATCGCGTCCTCAATGAAGATGCTACTGTCAAAATTGACGTCGATGGAGATGTCGTCGGGCAGGCCTTTCTTCAGCTCGGCGAGGCGGGCCTTCACGGCTTGGGCCACGGCGACCGAGTTGGCGCCGTGCTGCTTTTTGATGCCGATACCAATGCCGGGCTTGCCGTTCACGATGGCTGCGTGCCGGACGTCATCGAGGCCGTCCTCGACACGGGCGACGTCGTGAATGCGGATGTTGGAATTGTAGATGGCCTCGCCGCCCCGTTTCTTGATCTGGATATTACCGACTGCCTCGGGAGTGATGCCTTCGCCCATGGTGCGGACGTTGAACTCGTTGCTGGAGTTTTCCAGGTAACCGGCGGCTTCCTCGACCTGCTCGGTCTCGAGCGCGGTCTTCACGTCGAGGATGGTCAATTGCAGCGGCTTGAGTTTGTTGTTGTCGACCCAGACGCGGAGATTGCGCTGCTGGAAGCCGGCCAGTGTGACCTCGCCGACGCCGGGTAGGATCTTAAGCTGGTCGGTCACTTTCAGTTCAAGATACTCCGTCAGGTCGTGGATATCACGCTTGGTTGAGGAGGCGCTGAGCAGGAGGATGGGCTGGTCCTCCGGGTTACTCTTGACGATGGTGGGAGTGGTGGCGCCAATGGGAAGCGTGACGTTGCTCAGCTTGGACTGGACTTCGGTCAGGGCGGCGTCGATGTTGCGGTTGATCTCGAACTCAAGGGTGATCGAGGCCTGGCCCTGCTGAATCTGGGAGGTCACGTTACGGACGCCCTGGGTGGAGATGAGTTGCTCTTCGATGCGGTCGACGATCTCGGTCTCCATGACTTCGGGTGCAGAGCCGCTCCAGACCGCGTTAATAGTCAGGACAGGGAAGTCGACATCAGGCTGCTCACTGACGCCAAGCCGGGAAAGGCCGATCGCGCCAAAAATGATCAACGAGGCCATTAACATCCATGCAAAGACGGGCCGCCGGATCGAGAGATCGGCCAGCGAGGCGAAGGACGAACCCTTGCGCTGAAGGATTACGCGTTTATTGGCAGACGGGGAAGTATCCATGGACTATGGGGCGACGACGGGTGCTTTGATGGGGAGCGCCTCGTTATTGGCGCCGGGCCCGGTGGCGGCGGTGCCAGCGGCCACATGGAGGTTGATAAGGTTCAATCGCGCCTGCATGTTGGCGTCGTGGAGGCCTTGGCGCGCGGTCTGGTAGTCTCTCAGCGCTATCAGGACATCAAGATTGCTGACGACGCCCTTGCGATAATCCTCGACCTGGGCCTCGATGTTTTTCGCGGCGAGCAGGGCGGCTTCGCGCAGGACGATTACCTCGGCGACGCTGGCGTTGAAATTCGCGTAGGCGGTACGGGTGTCTTCGTCCGAGGTGCGCTGTAGCTGCTGGACGTTGAGTTTGCTCTGCCGGACAATTTCCTTGTTCTGGTGGATCTGGCCGATGATCAGACCGCCGTCGAAGATCGGCATCGAGACTTCGATGGTCATCGTGCCATCGATCTGGTTGGAGGCGGGATCCTGCGAGGCGAGGTAGTTGCCGTTCGCCGTGACCGTGGGCCAGAGCTGGCCCTGAGCGACGGAGAGGTTCCGTTCCGCCTGGCGCAGACTCTCAAGTTGGGAGAGGACGTCGGGACGATTCAAGCTGTGTTGCACGTAGCTCTCAAGTTGTGCGGCGCTGGGAAATTGCATCGTCTCTTTGAGCACGAAGTAGCCGGCGGGAATGCCGATGTAGAAGGCGAGTGTCTCCTTGGCGGCGTTGAAGGAGCCGCGCTGTTTTTCATAGGTCACCTTGGAGTTGGCGAGGTCGGTCTGGGCCTGAAGCATTTCCGAGGGACGCGAGCGGCCCAGCTTCACGCGATCGCGCAGGTCGTCGACGCGGGCTTGCAGGGCACCGATAAGGTCGGCCTGGATGTACATGTCGCCCTGGAACTGGAGCACGTCGTAAAAGGCTTGGGCGACATTTTGGTAGATCGTCTGGTAATTCCGGGCCAGGGTCTCCTTTTTGGCCGCGACGCCAGCTGAACTGGCGCCCACCGCATTCCAGTTCTGCCCTCCGTTCAGGATGGTGTAGCTCATTGCGATGTTGGATTGCGAGGTATAGGTGCGGTTTCCGCTCACGGTCGAGTTGCCGAGGATGCTGATCGAGGTGTTGGCGGGATTGCGGTAGTGGAGAAATTGCTGCTGGTTGCTGCCGGTGAACGTGGGCCACAAAGCGGCGATCGACTGGCTCAGCTGGGCCTGCGCAATGTAGATGTCTTGCATGCTGATCTTGAGCGAATCGTCTCGGACAGCGGTAAGCTGAAAGCAGGTTTGCAGGTCGAGCGCCTTGGGGTCTCGGTTGAACTGGGCGACGGGAGAGACCGTGGCCAGTTCTGGATGGCTGGCTTTTACCGAGGGAGGCACGGGACGGACATCGGGAAGCTCGGTGGCCGAGGGGGTGTTAGTGACGGCGGGAAGAGTCACCATGGGAACGCCATTGGCCGTCGGTGCATTGGTGGCCGTAATGGTAACCACGGTTGGGGCGGTGGAAGCGGGAGCGTTGGTTGTAGGAACCGGAGCCGAGTCAGTCGGCAGCGTGGGGGCGTTGGTCGCCGGGGCATTAGTGGCATTGGCCAGTTCAGATGCGTTGGAAACAGTTTTCGTAGTTTGCGCTGAGGCGCTGAGAAGAGAGAGGCCAAGACCGGCGACGATGGCTAGGGCCTTGGTCAGTCGCGAGGCGGTCTTGGGAGAATGGCCATTGGCGGAATGAGATTTGTCACCGGCTGCGCCCGTGAGGAACAGTTCGACCAGGCGCTTCGGCGTCATGCGGGTCCACTTCTCCGGCAGGGAATTGGCCTTGCGTAGCTGGGTCTCGAACATGGCGAGGACCGTCGAGTGCTGAATCAGATGGAAATAAGCCTGCGAGAGTTCATCAATGTTGAAACCGGCATTGAGATCGCCGCGTTTGAGACCAGCTTGAATGAGCTCGCGCACGAAGCCGAAGGACTCGTGCATTTTTTGGTTCTTGCGCAGGCTGACCGGGATTTCACCCGGCGCGGCGAAGGCGGTGGAGAAGGAGAGGCGGAGCAAATCGGGCTGGCGGCTGGCGAAATTGGTCACTGCGGCGATGACGGCGACAAGCTGGTCGACGGTAGCCATGCCGGGGCGGGCGGCCTCGCGCATGAGGCGGAGACGTTCGTCCATGGCCAGTTCGACGAGCGCCTGGAAGAGGCCTTCCTTGCTCTGGAAATAGTAATAGAGCGTCGGCTTGGTGACCTTGGCGTCCTCAGTGATGTCCTGCACGGAGGTGCCGGCATAGCCGCGATTGGCAAACTGTTTCAGCCCGGCTTCAAGCAGCCGCTGGCGTGGATCAGAGACGGTTTTCCCCATGCTGCCATAAATTCGCAGACGGGGAGGGGGCGTCAATCGAAAAGTTACCTACCGGTCGGTAGGATTGAATTTATAAGCGTAACAACGGTCAGTGGCTGTCGGACTTATTAACTTCTTCGGGAGGTTCGGAAAGTAAGTAGCCCCGATCACCGGCGGTCATAGACCTCCGCTATATTGGGGGAGAGCGTGGAGAGCAGTTCCTCTGCACGCTTTTGGGCGAGGGCCATGCGGGGGTAGCGGATTTCCCTATAGCCGGTGGCTTCCTCGGGGAGGCGGAGAAGCTTGAGCCAGATGGCGTAGGAAGCGGAATCACCGGGCGCGACGAACTGGTCGGCGAGCTGGAAATACCAGTCGCGGAAGGCCTTTTCCTTGGCGTGCCAATTGGGAAGCATGCGCCTGAGGAATTTGGCGCGGCGCATGATTCGCAGCATCCAAGGGCTCGTCTTCATCTTGAAGCGAAGCGTGCGCCTGCCGAAGGTGAACTCGGGGCGATTGAGGTGACGGTGGGTGATCTTGTCGCCGAGTTCGGGGCGGACGTTGTAACGCTCGAGGTCGCGTTCGACTTTTTCTTCGCTACTCAGCAGGTAGGCGACGTAGACCTCGTCCTTGATGGCCATGACGCGATGGAGGTTCCAGAGCGCGGCTTGGGTCGCGGCGTAGCCGAACTGGGCGGAATCCCTGGCGTGGACGCGCAGCAGGCGGGCGACATAGTCCTCGGCGTAGGCGAGGTTCTCATAGCGGATGAGATCATAAATGCGCTGGGCGAGAAGTGATTCGTGCCGCGCGTCTAGGGTCAGTTTCTCGCGGGCACTGGTGACAAGCTGCCAGTATTGCGGGGCGAGCTTTTCACCATCCTTGCCAGTCCGCTTCAAGCGTGCCGATTTCTCCGCGACAATATCGTGATAAGAGGTCTCGTCGGAATTGGCCGAGACGGGAGCGGTAAGGGCATCGTTGGCGATCTTCCGGCCCAATTTGAACGCGAGCCAGTTTTCGGTCGCGCCGCTGCCCATGGTCTCCTGAATGCCGTACTCGAGGCTGTCGAGGGAGAGAGGAAGTTCGCCTCGCTGGAACGCGATGCCGAGCATGATGACGTTGACGTAGAGTTTGGTCCCGAAAAGACGTTCGGAAAGAATGGAAACATCGGCGCTGAAGTAGCCGCTGGCGTCAGTGTATTTCCGCAGGGTGGCCTCGAGCGTATCGACGCAGAAATCATCGGTGCCGAGGAGTGTATTGATCGTCGGAGTCTTCTGCTTGTTGACAATGACGCGGGTTTTGCGACCGCCGACGCGGAGATTGCCCTTGGGATCGAGGCCGCGCGCGGCTTCAAGAATATCGATGCCGAGCATGAGATCGGCCTTGCCGTACGGGATGATCGGTGAGACGTGGTTGCAGCCGGGCTTGAGAAGCGTGATGTGCGAATAGACGCCGCCATTGCGGATGGCGAGGCCGTTCTTGTCGCTGAAAACGACGCTGTAGCCCTCGCGATGGCCCGCGCGGACAATCGTTGCCGTTGCCACGCCGATGCCCATGCCGCCGACACCGGCGAGGTAGCCGTGCCAGGAGTGATTGAAGTCGCGCCGCTGGGGCAGGGGAATCTCTTCCTTGTCGAGGTCGGGCAGGTGGGAAAGCGGCTTTTGCGAGCGGACGACGATGACTTCCTCGAAAGCCGGGCAGGCATCAAGCTTTGTGCAGGCGGTGTCGTTGACGCACCAGGAGAGATCGGTCTGCACCTTGCGGCCGAAATCGGTCTCGGTGAAAGTCAGGCCGGGGCAGCCAGTGGAGCGGGTGCAGACAAGGCAATGTTCGCAAGCGTCGGCATTCACACCGATGTAACGCTTCGTCTCGACAAAGCCCTTGGCTCGGGCCTCGCGGCGTTCCTCGCGGTTGCGACGGCGATGGAACGTGATGCCGCATTCCTTGTCAGCGACGACGATCTTGACCCCATTTTTGAGCACGGTGGCCTCGAGCAGACTGCGGTAGGCCTCGCGCTGGGCGGGGTTGGTGCGGATGACCTCGACCGACTTGTCCTCGATCATCGCTTCGATGATCGATTCGATTTTCTGCACCCAAGTCTCGTTGCCGAGCAAATCGTACTCGAGTCCAGGCGTGGTCTGCTGGCCGGTCATCGCAGTCGTCTTGTTGTCGAGGATGACGTAGGTGATGTCCTGGCCATTCTTGATCGAATTCGAAATGGCAATCTGGCCGCTGTGGAAAAAGGTTGAGTCGCCCATGAAGACGACCTGCTTGTTGGTGATGAAGGGATCGATGCCGAGGCCGGTCGCTCCGCCGAGCCCCATGCCGCTGTAGTTGTGCATGAGCTGCTTGTTCGGTTCGAACATCAGCATGGTGTAGCAACCGGTGTCGCCGTGGAAGACGAGGTCGACCGGCTCGCGGCGGTGGACTTTCTTCATGTACTCGGCATCGGTGAAGACGCGCTTGATCTCGCCGAGGACGCTGGCCGAATCGCGGTGCGGACAACCGGGGCAGAATGTCGGGGTACGCGGAGCCAATTGGACGTCCATCTCGCTGTTTTCCTTTAGCAGCGCGAGTTCGCGGTCGAGATGCGGGAGATCAAGTTTCAGCTTCGGCGAAGCCAGCTCGGCGATGAGTGGGGCGAGCAGTTCGACCAGCACCGAGGAGTTGAAGCCGCGGGTGGAGGGAAGGCCTTCGCGTCTGCCAGGGAACATCTTGCCGTAAACAGGAACGGCGGCCTTTCCGGTCATGGCGCGCCGCGCGATAATCTGGACGACCTGCTCTTCGAGGAAGTCGCGCCGTTCCTCGACGACGACAACGTTCTCGATCTGATCGGCAAAGGAATCGATTAAATCGGGATCGAGCGGGTAGGTGACGCCGAGTTTGAGCAACGGGAAGACGTCCGTGAGACCAAGTTGTTGCAGCGCGTGCTCGAGGTACGAATAGGCGAGAGCCGAACTGATAAAGCCGAGGGGGGCCTTGCCTTTTGCCTTACCCGGCGTGATGCGGTTGACGCCGTACTTGCGCGCGCTGGCCCAGAGGCGGCGATAGCGGGCGGGGAAGCCCTGCTCGCGGCGCCAGGTGCGGGGAGGGAGAAGGACCATCTTATCGAAATCGACCTTGGCGGTATCGAGTTGGATCGGGTTGTGCGTGTTGACCCGCGGAAAATGGTTGCGGGAGACATCGACTGAGCCCCCGCCATCGGCCTGGTTGGTGGTGACAAGAAAGCCAATGTAGAGCTCGCTTTCGCGCGAGAGCTTGAAGGCGAGGTCGACCCAGTCCTTCATCTCCTGGTTGGTGGTCGGCTCCAACACGGGCATGTAGATGTGCTTGCAGAGATAGCGGGAGTCGGCGGGCACTTGGGTTGAGTCGCTCCAAGGATCGTCACCCATGACGACGACCACGCCACCCTCGGGATGTGCCCCGGCAAGGTTACCCAGTGCGAGGGCGTCAGTGGCGACATGGAGGCCGACGCTCTTCATGACGCACATTGCGCGCAGGCCGTGCATCTGGGAGCCGTTGACCATCGCGGCGGAAAGGGCCTCGTTATTGGCGAGCACCGCGCTGATGCCGTATTGCTTGGGGATCTCCTGGATTGCCTCAATGCAGTCGAAGAAGCCGGAGACGGGAGAGCCGGGGTAGCCGGTCCAAAGATGAGTGCCCCCTTCGGTTTCGAGCAGCCCCTTGACGAGCAACTCGTTACCTAGAAAGACTTCGGTTCCTTCTTCCTTGAGAAATCGGGGGTCGACTTTCAAGTGTCCTCTCGGGTTTAGGGGTGATTCGGAAGCCGCCGTCTCCTCGTTCGGTGTGCTCCGTAATTCAAACGTTTAGGCGATTAACCTGTTCAGGCCAAGGGAAAAGCGAATGGCAAACCGGTCGCGGTCTAGTCTTCGTTCAGCCGATCAATCAGCTTGCGCAGGAAGCCGTAGTGGATGCGATTGAAGGTGAGGCAGAGGCGGGGCAGGTGGGCGATTTCCGGCTCGTTGGCTTCCTGCGGAAGGGCGTCGCGCTGGAACATTTCGCCCGCGGGTTGGATGATGCTGAGAAAGTCCCGGCGCAATTCCGTCAGCTTCTCTTCGCTGATAGCGCGTTGCAGGCGAATGACCAGATAACTGCCGACGAAGCGGTAAGAGTGGAAATTGTGATAGTAACGCAGGATGGCATCCCGGGCCTCCGTCATGCTGTCGGTGACCTTGAAGAGGTCGAAGTCCTCGGCGGAGATCAGCTTGTGGGCCATGAGGTGTTCGCTGACATAGGTGATGAAGCTTTTCCAGAACGTACCGCCGGGTTCGTCGACCAGTACCATCGGGATGAGACGAGCCTTGCCGGTTTGCAGCAGGGTCAGGACTTCCATGGCCTCATCCAGTGTGCCGAAGCCGCCGGGGAACGCCGCGACGGCGCTGGCTTCGCGCAGGAAGGTGAGCTTGCGGTTGAAGAAGTAGCGGAAAGTTACCAGCTTGGGATCGTCCCGGATCGTTTCGTTCGCGTGCTGCTCGAACGGCAGCATGATGTTGAAGCCGAAGCTTTTTTCTGCACCTGCGCCTTTTTGCGCCGCGCCCATGATGCCTTCGCCGGCTCCGGTAATGGTCATGTAGCCAGCCTCGGTCATCAGGCGGGCGAATTCGGTGGCGCATTTATAAGCTGGCTCAGTTGGAGAGGTACGGGCCGAGCCGAAAATACAGATCTTCTTGCGGTTGCGATAAGGCATGAGGACCTTCTGTGCATAACGCAGTTCCGCGAGCGACCGTTTGAAGAGGACCATGTCGCTGGAGGTGGGCGACTGTTGCGAGAGCCGGTAGAGCGACGCGATCATTTCGGCGAAATCGTCGGAGAATTCCGGGACCTTCCATTTGGCGACCAGATCAAGGATTTCCTCGTTGACCGCTGCATTCTCCGTCAGCCTCCGGACGTTTTTTCTTCGATTCATGGAAAGATCAGAGTTTTCACCTGCCTTCAAACTGGCAAGCTTCCGGTTGAATGGCAAAGCTTCTCGATTTACTCCAAGACCGCATCGTCCTCGGCGATGGCGCGACCGGCACTTATCTCTACGAGCTGGGTGTGCCGCTGAACCATTGTCTTGAAGAGCTCAACTTGACCCGGCCCGAACTGCTCACGCGTGTCTATCAGGAGTACGCCAATGCTGGAGCTCAGGTGATTGAAACGAACAGTTTTGGCGCCAATCGGCTGCGCCTGGCCCGTTATGGTCTGGAGCATCAGGTCAGTGAGATTAACTGGCGCGCTGCTTCCGTGGCGCGTGATGCCCTGAAGGGGCGCAATGTTTTCATCGGCGGATCGGTTGGACCGCTTTCGTTGCGACCGACGGATGGAGAAATTTCGACCGACGATCGCAAGGCGCTTTTTCGTGAGCAGATCGGGGCATTGCTCGATGGCGGATGTGACTTGATCTTCCTGGAGACCTTTACCTCACTCGACGAGCTGCTGCTGGCCTTGGACGTCTTCCAGAATCTAACGAATATCCCGGTGGTGACTTCGCTGGGAGTCAGCGAAGAAGGACGGCTCGTCTCGGGCGAGACTTTTCCTGAGGCAGTGAAAATCCTGCGGGAAGCTGGTGCAGACATCGTCGGCCTCAATGGGACCTGCGGCCCCCAGGCCTGTGTACATCTTCTTTCCAAACTTGCCGTGGGGGAAGACGACCTTCTTTCCGTTTACCCCAACGCAGGAAAGCCCGAATTTTACGAGGGCCGCTTCAATTACGCCGCCAGCGCGGAATACTTTGCTGCCACTTTGCCCCGGCTGGTCGAGGAGGGCGCGCGCTTGATCGGTGGCGACTACGGAACCCGTCCGGAACACATTGCCGCGATGGCTCCCATTCTGCGCGAGTTGAAACCGGTGCGAGTGAAGAAGGTCTCGACCGCTTCATCCCGCGCGCGAATCGAAACGTCCGAAGCTCCGCTCAAGGCAACAGTCCGCGAGGAGGAGCCCTCCATCCTCGATCAGCTCAAGCAAAAGCAGGTCTCCATCGTGGAGCTCGATTCGCCGAAGACGCTGTCGATGGACAAATTCCTCGCAGGGGCCAAGGCGCTCAAGGATGCGGGAGCGGCGGCCGTCACGCTGGCGGATAATTCCCTGGCCATTCTGCGCGTGAGCAACTTTGCCGCGGCCATCCGCGTGCGGGAGGAGGTCGGCCTGACTTCGTTAATCCATTTGGCTTGCCGCGACCGTAATTTGCTCGGTTTGCAATCGGAGATCATGGGGCTCGGCACCCTGGGATTCCGGCACGTCCTGGCCTTGACGGGCGATCCGGCCAAGGTGGGCGATCATCCCGGTGCGACCTCCGTCTACGATCTCAATTCCGTCGGCCTGATCAAGCTGCTGGCTGGGATGAACCGTGGTGTCAACGCGGTGGGCCGTCCCCTGAACGGCCAGACCAAGTTCATCATCGGTTGTGCCTTCAATCCCAACGCGCTGAATTTCGATTCGCAGGTGAAAAAGCTCGAGAGCAAGCTTGCCGCAGGCGCGCAGTACGTGATGACACAGCCGGTCTTTGACCTCGAACTGGCGAAAACCACCGTGACCAAGCTCAAGCCCTTGGGGGTGCCGGTTTTTCTCGGCGTCATGCCGTTGCTCAGTTCGCGCAATGCGGAATTTCTCCACAACGAGGTCCCCGGTATCAAAATTGCCGAGCCTCTGCGCGAGCGCCTGCGGCTCTGCTCGGATGACTCCGCTGCCACGAAAATCGGGCTGGAAGTCGCCCGCGAGGTGCGGAACGTGGCGTTGGAAGCCTTTGGCGGCGTCTATCTCATCACGCCGTTTCTTCGCTACGAAGTCAGCGTGGAACTGATGGGTTAAAGGTGGCCTTAATGCGACTTGGCAGGGGTTGAAGCTGGGCCCACTGGCTTCGCATTGTTCGGATAGACATTGCTCGTGGTGGTTGATACCGCCGCCGGGGCGCCTTCCGGAGTTTGCGCGGCCTTGGCGCCCATGGTGTAACCGACGCCGCGCCATTTGCCGTCCTCGAAGCGCATGATGACCATTTCGACCATTCCCCCCTGCTTCTCGGTGTTCGTGTCGAAGGCAATAGCCATGCATTCGCCATTCAGCCCGACAATCCCGTTCGGCTGGTAGAGATGCTGGCTCTCCTTGCGGCTTAGGACAGAGCCCCACGCTCCACGGATAATCTTTAGCGCGGTCTCCCACTCGCGCTTGTTGGAAACCTTCTGATAGAGACCTTGCCCGGCGATATCGTAGCTTTCGTCGTACTTGCCGGCATCGATCAGGGCCAGCCACGCCTTGGCGGCTGGCAGGGCATTGTTGATCGGATCATTTGCCGCACCGGAGGCCGGGAACATTGAGGCAGAGAGCAAGCAAGTGACAACGAGCGCGGCCAGAAAATGCGTTTTCATTTTTTTAGGTGAACCAGCGATTTGTTTATAGCCATTGGTGCCCGTTTTGGGAATGTCATTCTGGACTCCTGTCACTTTGCCTATGCTCCTGACCAACCTGACCCGCGCCAACGAGATCGGCGCCAACTCGTACGTCCTCGATTTCGGAGCGGACGGACGGGTCGTGCTCGACGCCGGAATGCATCCCCGCGGGGAGGGAATCCAGGGACTGCCAGCGCTGGAAAAGCTCAAATTCGATTCGGTCGACACGATTCTCGTCAGTCATGCGCACCACGATCATACCGGTGCATTGCCACTGCTGATGCGTGACCACCCCAGCGCCCGTGTCTATATGAGCGAGGCCACCTATTATCTCGCCGAGCCGTTGCTGCACAATTCCGTCCAGGTAATGCTGAAGCAGAAGGCCGAAAAAGGGATCGTTGAGTTTCCGCTTTTTACGCACCGGGAGCTGGATCAGTTGGTGAAAGTCTGGCAGGCCTGCGGCCTGGAGCGTGAGTGGTCTCCCAACGGCTACCCCGACCCGGACAACGAGCCGCTCACCTTCACCTTCCACGATGCGGGGCATATCCTCGGTTCGGTCGGAACCGCGCTGCATCATCGGGGACGCACCATCTTCTACACCGGCGACGTCAATTTTACAGATCAGACCCTGATGCGGGCGGCGGAATTTCCCCGCGAAAAGATCGATGTCCTCATCATTGAAACGACGCGCGGGGCCCAGCCGATGAAAGAGGGCTTCACGCGCGAGGGCGAAATAGATCGCCTGGCTGATTCAATCGCGCAGACTTTTGCCCGGGGCGGCGCCGTCCTGATGCCGGTCTTCGCCATGGGCAAGACGCAGGAGCTTCTCGCGCAGTTGCATTATCTCCAAAAAAGCCGCCGCCTACCCGAATCGCCGATCTATATCGGGGGATTGGGTCGCTCGTTCTGCGAAATCTATGATCGGCTGGCCGGGCGCAGCCGCCGCAAATATCCGAAGTTAAGGCTGCTCGATGATATCGCCCCGCAGGTGATGGATGGACGCCGCGCCCGCGACTTCAGCCCGAAGAAGGGGCACATCTACCTGATCTCCTCCGGCATGATGACAGAGAACACGCTTTCGAATATTTTCGCCCAGGAATTTCTGGCCCACGAACGGCATAGCATCTATTTCGTCGGTTACTGCGACCCGGAATCTCCGGCGGGCCGCTTACGTGCAACCAAGCGGGGCGACTCCGTCACGCTTAACGCAGCTTACGGCGCGCAACCGGTCCTGTGTCCCGTCGATTATTTTGATTTCACCGCCCATGCCCAGAGGGACGACCTGCTCCGCTACACCCTCGAGGTGCGCCCGCGCGTCTGTGTCCTCGTCCATGGCGACCCGCCTGCGCTTGCCTGGTTCCAGCAGGAACTCGCCGCTCAGGCCCCCGAAATGAAGGTTGTCATCCCACCACCGGGTGAGGAGATTGAGCTATAATACGTCATGCTCACCGACGGCTTTCTTTTCAACCACTCGATTTCCCTGTTTCAGGAATTTGACCAGCGCAAGCAGCGGCACTATCCTCTCGATGTGTCTCCAAAAACCCGCCGTAACATCACGCTGAGCCTCGAAGTCGTTGAGGCGGCCAAACAGCGGGGCATGAGCGTCGGGGACTATGTCCTCCAATTGCACCACAACCAGCGCTCGGCGCGGGTCGCCTATGTGGCCAGCATTTTCCGCGGGTTTGCGTTGCTGGAGATGGCGCGGGTACCGGTCGATCCGGCCTACTTTGAACTGGTCGAGGGCTGTATGAGCGCGACGGAAAGCCGCGATTTCCGCATCCTTGCCTCGAGTGGAGAGGACAACGCCCTTGTCCGGGCCGCCGCGCAGTTGCTCGGTGCCGACACGCGGACCTCCGCTGTGCAGGCGCTGCTTCTGGCGGCCTCCCGATCCCAAGTCCTGCACGAGGGTTTTATCGAAGCCGCGCGTTTGCTGGAAGCGACATATTATCGATAATCTCGATCGAGGGAGTCTGGGCATTACCAATAGATGAGTGCAGAAACGAAAAATTAAAGTGCGACGGTCATGGACCGTCGCTACATTTTCAAAATAATGAGTGATCCCGCCACGTTGAAGCAAACCGCCCTGTTCACCGCCCATCAAAAACTGGGGGCACGTCTGGTCGACTTCGGCGGATGGCACATGCCGGTGCAGTACGCGGGTATCCTCGACGAACACAAGGCGGTGCGCGAAGCAGCAGGAGTCTTCGATATCTCCCACATGGGCGAGTTTTACGTCAGTGGTGCGGCCGCTCTCGATTTTCTCAACGGTCTCCTGACGAACGATGTTGCCAGGCTGGCCGTCGGGCAGGGGCAATACACGTTGATGCTCAATGAGCAAGGCGGCGTCATCGATGACTTGATTCTCTATCGGCTGCATGAGCAGGAATACTTCCTGGTTGTGAATGCCTCCAAGATCGACGAAGACCGTGAATGGATCTTGAAGCATCTCCCGGCTGGGCTGGGCTTTGCGGACAAAAGCGACTCGACCAGTGCGGTGGCGATCCAAGGGCCCAGGGCGGTGGAGATTGTCCGTGCATTCTTGGGGGCTGGGTGGCCTGAGCCCAAGCGTAATGAAATCACGGGCTATTCCTGGAATTGCCAGCCCATCCTCGCTGCTCGGACGGGTTATACCGGCGAAGATGGAGTGGAACTCTTTTTCGGCAGTGAAATCGCCGACGGTTTCTTTACGGCTCTGCTGGAAGCGGGAAGGCCCCTGGGGCTCAAGCCCTGCGCGCTTGGCGCCCGCGATACCCTTCGCCTGGAAGCCTGCCTGCCTCTCAACGGCAACGATCTTTCCAATAAGCGCACACCGCTTGAGGCGGGACTCGGTTTCTTCGTTTCCCTCACGAAGGAGGCCCATTTCCCGGGAAAAGATGTCCTTCTCAAGCAGAAAAAGGAAGGCCTCGCGGAAAAACTCGTCGCCTTTCGCCTCAAGGACAAGGGGCCGCCACCACGCCCGCACTACAAGGTGTTCCAAGGGGTAACCGAGGTGGGCGAAGTGACCAGCGGCGCGCCGTCTCCCACCCTCGGATACGGTATTGGCCTTGCTTACGTCAAGGCCGGTTGCGCGGATCCAGGCACGGCGCTGGAGCTGGAAATCCGGGGTTCACGTGTTCCGGTGGAAGTGGTCAAAAAGCCCTTTTACAAACGGGCGCTTTGACGCCAGCATTCGACTTCGCATGAGCAACATTCCCGAACAACTTCGTTACGCCACCTCGCACGAATGGATCAAAATAGAGGACGGCATCGGAACCGTGGGTATCACCGATCACGCCCAGAGTGAGCTGAGCGATGTCGTCTACGTCGACCTGCCCAAGGTGGGCGCGAAAGTCGTCGCCGGAACGGCGGTCGCGGTGATCGAATCGGTCAAGGCGGCTTCGGACATCTACTCGCCCGTGAGCGGGGAAATCGTCGAGGCCAACCCCGACCTGGTCAAGAAGCCGGAGCTCGTGAATCAGGATCCCTATGCCGCTGCCTGGCTTTTCCGCATCAAGCTTTCGGACGCGAAGGAGCTCGACGCCCTCAAGGATGCCGCCGGGTACAAGGCGCAAATCGGAGAGTAGCCTCGGCGGAGATGTCCCATGACGTACTGGACCTGGCTCCCTGTTTTCCTTGGCCTTACCGCCATTTGCTCTGCGAAGCCGATCGACCCATTTGCGGGACCCCAGCCAGTTGCCGTGCTGCTGCAGGAAAACCCCTCGGCACCGGTCATGGGCGCTGAAACACCGCGCATCGCCATCTACGCAAATGGCGACGTCATCTACTCCCGGGGAACCCCGGCCTCCAAGCAGGAGACTTACTTTTACGCGGAATTGAGTTTTCCGGCCTTGGCGGAGGTCATTGGACACCTGAAGCCGGTGACCGACCTCAAGAAATTGAAGTCGACCTACAGCCTGTCCGGAGGCGGGGGGGCTACGCTCTTTTATCTGTGCGTCGACAATAAAACAGTTGTGACTTCGGTCCACGGTCTGCGTCCCCAAGATGACCGCGACGACTTTCATGGACGCGGCATCGACAAAGTCCCCATGGAGCTCCGGCAGTTGTATCATTACCTGCTCACGGTGGATTTCAGCCCAACCCGGCCCTGGCATCCCATTTACGTCGAGGCGATGATCTGGCCGTTCGAAGGCGATCCCGACAAGTTGTTGCACTGGCCCAAGGACTGGCCCGATCTCGATTCGGACCGGGCCATCAAGCGCAAGAGTGGTTATTCCATCTTTCTCGATGGTTCGGATCGCGATGACCTGAAGCAATTTCTTGCCGGGGAAAAAGAGAAGGACGCCGTCTTGATCGATGGAAAAAAGTGGACGGTCTCCTCCCGTTCCGCCTTTCCCAGTGAGCCTGTCTGGCGGAAAGCCTTTTCCAACGTCGAAGACAATTAAGGCTTTGCGGGATGCTGAGCCGCCGCCTCCATGTGGGCGAGATTGGCTTCAAGATCGTGATTGCCGGGCCGGAAACGCAGGGCCTGTTTGAGCTGGGCAATCGCTTCCGGCACACGGCCTTTCTCAAAGAGACAAACCGCGAGATTGTTAGAAGCTTCAATATAGGCCGGCTTGAGGACGAGGGCCTTTTGGTACTCCCTCATTTCGGCATCCGTATTGCCTTTGTCGCCGAGGGCCAGGCCGAGATTGTAATGGGCCTGGGCCATGTTCGGTTCAATTTCCAGCGCACGGCGGAAGTGCACAATCGCCTCGTCGCTCCATTTCTTCTGATAAAGGATAATGCCGATATTATAATGGGCGTCTGCATAGTCGGAATGAAGGGAGAGTGCCTTTTGCAGTTCGTACATCGAGTCGTCCACTTTTCCCTGCTGGTAGAGGCTTCGCCCCAGATTGCTGTGAGCCAATGCGGACTTGGGGCTCACTTGCGCGGTGTCCGACCAAAGTGCGAAGTCGCTAGTGAAGACCTCTTCCCGGCTAACGGTCAGAAGCGTCAGAGGAAGGAGTGCGATCAGGCATGGCATCAGCGCGAGCCAGAAACCGGCGCGTGATTTGAGAGTCATCAAGAGCAAGGCGGCCAGTTGCAACGCCACCCCTGCCATGGGTAGATAATAGAACCGATCCGCCATGGGACGGTAGAGTGGGATGAAGTTGGAGACGGTGGCCAGTCCCAGCCAATAGAAGGCCACGCCAAGTGCCCCAAGGCGGCTTTTCCACGACAGCCAGCCTTGCACGAAAAGCACGACCAGCAGGATCGCCAAGGAAATGGGAGTCGAAAAATCGGCGACGTCCTCCACGAGATAGTCGGCGGAAAGAGAGGCGGGCCAGACCAGCTTGCTCAGCATGAAGATCCAAATCCGGGGCTGGATCCAAAAGACCTGAGTGAGTGATCCACCTAAATAGGCCAGATAGGAAGGGTTGGGCGGTGCGAAATAAAGACGTGCGGCGAGGAACGCCGCAGTTGCGAAGAGGGCTGCTCCTAAAAACGCCAGCCACGGAGCCTTGGTTTCGTTGCGACGAAAGATAAGCCAGTAGGCCACGAGTAGGAGAGAAGTCGTCAGGCCCGATTCCTTGCAGGTAACCGACGCGAAGGCGCAAAACGTGCCAGCGGAGCCCGCGAGCAAGTAATTCCCGGGACGAAAGGCCATCGCCGCTAGCAAGGCCAGAAGAGTAAAGAAAGTCACCAGGAGATCGGAGCTGTAGCTCACATTGGCGACAGCCTCCGTATTGATCGGATGTAGCGCAAAAATCAATGCGACGACCGCCGCCGCCGAATAGGCTTTCAGCAGTGCCTTTCCGGTCAGTCCCGGCATCTCGCCGCGGATCAGACGTTGCAGGAAAAAAAAGAACAGGGTGGCATTGGTGACATGGAGAAGATTGCTGCAGAGGTGATAACCGAAGGGACCTTGTCCGCAGATCGCGGCGATCAGCATCAGGTAGAGCAATTGTCCCGGGCGATCGCCCAGCATCAGATTCATTCCCAGCACTTTGAAGGTGAGAACATCGGGCAAGTTGGCGAAAGAGGTGATGAAACCTTCCTCGATTATTTCGATGTGCGCGTCGTAAACAAAGTCGGAACTGAGCGACGGCCAGTAGACGAGGAAAGTCAGCATGGCGAGTCCGAGTGCAATCCAGATGGGCAGCGCAGCGTGGCGGTCGGCATGAGGCGGTGGGATGTCCACGTCCTCACGAGCGAGACTACCATCTGCGGGCGATACCGGAAAAGCCGGGGTAGGCGCTTGGGTGGGAACAGATGCCTTTCGCTTTTTGAATCGCTTGGCCATGCGAGATTACGACGGACCGTTCTTGGCGTCGGTGGTCCAGATCCGAGTCTCGGTGATGATCGTATTCAAGATCTGGTCATGCGGCTCGCGGGGAATCTCAGGCGCGTTCTGGCAACTGAACATCAGACCAAAACGCGGCAGGCCGGAAGGAGCGCGACTAAGAAAATAATCGTAAAACCCACCGCCACGACCGAGGCGAAGCCCGTGCTGATCAAAAGCCAATCCTGGAACAAAGACGCAATCGATGTCGGTCGAGGAGATGCGCGGGCAGCGCAGCGGATCGGGCTCGCGCAGACCGAAGGGACCCGGCAGGACCACTTCCTCCCAATCGGTGACCTCGTGCCAGTCGAGCTCGGGCCCGGAGGGATGCTTGATCATCAGCGGCAGGACGACCCGCTTCTCTTCCGCCCAGGCTTCTTCGATGAGCAACTTCACGTCCGGTTCCGAGGGCAGGGGAGCAAAGAGCGCCACGCAGCGGGCCCGCACGAACGCCGCTTGGTGCGCCGCGGCCTGGCAAATGACGAGGGAAGCCTCGGCGTGCTGTGCCGGGTCCATTTCGCGGAGGCGCTGGCGCATCGTGCGGCGCAGCTCTTCCTTTGCCGCGCGGATCGAAGGATCGGGTGAAAAATCGCGTTTCATTCTCGTTTGGTTCGCGCAAGATACGGTTGCACTCAGGCGCACCTGATGCACGTTGATAAACATGCCTTTACCCAAACGGAAGAAAGAAAAGAAAAAGGCCACGCGCTGGAACGAGCGCAATTTTATCACCGAAGTCCTGATCCCCTCCTTTTTTGTCCGCAAGTCGGGTGTGCAACACCGGCCCGTTTTTCCAAAGCTCCAGCCAGGCCAGTTCGGCATCACTTGGATTGGCCACGCCTCTTTTCTTATTCAGACGCCGCAGCACAATATCCTCGTCGATCCGAACTGGGCCAACTGGCTCATTGTCATCCGGCGTCTCAAGCGTGCGGGACTGGCGATCAAGGACCTGCCGAATATTGACCTGGTACTCATCACGCATGCCCATTTCGACCATCTCAATCGCCGTACTCTCGCGGCCATCGCTGCCCGGCAGCCCATTGTTGTCCCTTCCGGCGTGTCCAGCCTGGTCCACGATCTGGGATTTGAGAAGGTGCACGAAATGAGCTGGTGGGACGAATGGCACCATCGCGATCTCAAGATCACCTTTACGCCCGCCAAGCATTGGGGCGCACGCGTGCTGCACGACCGCCATCGCGGTTACGGTGGCTATTGCATCGAGTATCAGGGCCGCCAGATTTATCACTGTGGTGACTCGGCCTACTTCTCCGGCTTCCGTGAAATCGGCCGCCGCCTCGCGCCGGAGATCGCGCTCCTGCCTATCGGCGCTTACGAGCCGCCCTCCTTTCGCGATGTCCACATGGGGCCCGAACAGGCCGTGCAGGCCTTTGCCGAGCTAAAATCAAAGACCTTTGTCCCGATGCACTTCGGCACCTACCGCCTCAGCTACGAACCGATGCACGAACCGGCCCAGCGGCTCATGCTCGCCGGAAGCGAAGCCGGCGTCCTGCAGCAAATCCGTTTTCTCGTCGAGGGGATGCCGCAGGTATTTTGAATTTAAATTCGGCCGCAAGCATGGTTCAATTCCAACCATGTCGATGATTGCTTTCGTTGCCAATTACGAGGACCTGTCCACGGACAAGGGGTATCAGTTCAAATTCATGTGCGACAAATGCGGCAATGGCTTTGTCTCCGGCTACGAGGCCAACAATCTCGGCACAGCGGCAGGCTTGCTCGAAGCAGCCGGCAATCTTTTCGGCGGCATGCTGGGCAAAGCTGGCGAGACCGCTTTTGAAGTCCAGCGCGCCATCGGCGGCCCGGCCCATGACGCAGCCTTGAAGAAGGCGGTCGAGGAAGGGAAGCAACATTTTCATCAATGCACCCGCTGCGGAAAGTGGGTTTGCCCTGAAGTCTGCTGGAACGAGAAAGTCGGCCTTTGTGAGGGCTGTGCGCCGAACTCGGAGGAAGAGATGGCCGCGCAACAGGCGCTCGCCACCGCAGAACAGATTGCCACCAAGACCCGCGAGACCGATTACACGTCCCAGATGGACTTCAAGACCGTGCACAGCCTGAAAAAGGCGGTCTGCGTCAAGTGTTCGGCGGAATTGCCGGAGGGGGCGAAATTCTGCGGTGAGTGCGGGACTGCGGTCGCCGCTGCACCCAAGCCGTTCTGTTCCGGTTGCGGCGCGGAAGTCAAAGGGGCCAAGTTCTGCCCGCAATGCGGTAAGGCGACGGCGGCTTGAACTGTGGCGGTGATCTAGGCTCGCTGGGCCTCTAAGAGAAGAAGCACGACAGGGAGAACCGAGGCGGTCAGGCCCACCGCTCTTAAAGTGAGCTTATGCCCGTCCGAGGTACTTGCCGTCGGTCGTACTGATCTTGACCAGTTCGCCTTCCTTGATGAAGAGCGGGACTTGAACGACGAGACCAGTCTCGAGCGTGGCAGATTTCTGGACGTTGTTGGCGGAATCGCCTTTAACGCCTTCGGCGGACTCGGTGATTTTGAGGGTCACGGTCGCGGGTGGCTCGATGTCGGCGGCCTTCTCATCGGTGAAGATGACTTCGCAAGGCAGGTTCTCGGTCAGGTAGTCCTTCACTTTGCCGACAAAATCTTCCTGAAAAACGATATCATCATAGGTGACAGGGTCGAGGAAGTGGTAGCCGCTATTGTCCTTATAGCTGAATTCGTACTTCTTGCGGCTCATGGGGACGATTTCGAGCGACTCGTTCGAGTTGAAGCGCTGCACGAAGGACTTGCCGGTGCGCATGCTGCGCAGGGTACCCTGCACAAAGGCGCGCAGGTTGCCGGGGGTGCGGTGCTGGGTTTCCAGGACCATACAAATATCGCCATTCCATTTGATGGCCTGTCCTTTTCCGAGTTCGTTTGCGTTAACGTTTGCCATAAAAGTAAGAGTAAGTTGTTCCGGACGGGATGTACCGGAAGAGCAAGCCTAGCAAAAAATGTAAGTGAGACAAGCGCGGAGTCGTCTTCGGCTTGTATTTGGCTTTCCCCGCGCCGCCGGAAGGTTACAACTGTGGCTGGAGGAACCACATGAATATCTATCTGACGCAAAACGGACAGCAACTCGGCCCCTACACCCTTGAGCAACTCCAGGAGATGGTGAAGGGAGGCGCGGTCACGCTCGCCGACTTCGCCTGGTACGAAGGACTGCCCAACTGGGTCCCGCTTGCGCAGATTCCGGGCATGGTCGTTGCGGGAGTGCCGGTCGTGGAGGCTCCTCAAAAACGCCCCGTACTGGTCTGGATCATTTGCCTTTTTTTCTTCACCTGCACGCCCTTCTCGCTGATTTCCATGATGGCCATGCCCACGATTATTGCCTCGAGCAAGGCGGCGCTTCCGGAAGCCCAGCGCCACTTCTTCGAGTCGCAGGGGCTGCTCAATTACTACCTGCCGCAGTTGATCAACATGGTCTTGATCCTGACGTGGGCCATCCAGTTTTTCCGGCTCAAAAAAAATTCCATCTACTTCTTCCTCGCCGCGCTCGGCATGGGCGTCCTTGTCTTGCTCGTGGATATTTTCACGCTGGACTGGCTGAAGACGGTGGGCGCCGTTGGGCTGGTCAGCCTGTTTTTCGGATGGGGTATCAATGGCCTGATCCTCTATTACAACTGGTACCTGATCCAAAAAGGAACGTTGCGGTAGGCGGATAGTCTCAGGAAATTCGTACAAACAACTTCCCCGGCAACTGCTTCACCAGCTTCTTCATCTCAAGTCGGAGGAGGGTCGAGGAGACGGTGCCGGAGGCCAGGCCGGTCCGCTGTGTAATGATATCGATGGGCGTCTCATCGAGTTCAATGGCGGCGTAGACTTTCTCCTCGTCACCGGTCAGGTTCGCGGGCAGGGGACGGGGTGTGGCGACGCTCTCTCTCGGTATCAGGAATTCGAGTTCAGCCAGGATGTCCTCCGCGCCCTCGACGAGCTTCGCGCCGTCCTTGATCAACTGGTGGCAGCCCTGCGCGAGCGGATTATCGATCCGGCCCGGCACGGCGAAGACTTGCCGTCCCTGGTCGAGCGCCTGCCTCGCGGTGATCAACGCACCGCTTTGGCGTCCCGCCTCGATCACCAACACGCCAAAGCTCAGGGCGCTGACGATCCGGTTGCGCATGGGAAAAGTCCGCTTGTCAGGCGAAGTGCCGAGCGGCAATTCACTGATGAGGCAGCCGCCTGACTCCGCGATTTTGGCCGCGAGCGTGTCATTCTCCGGAGGATACATCTGGTCGAGGCCACAGCCGAGTACCGCCCATGTCGTTCCCTTCGCCGCCAACGCGCCGAGATGGGCCGCCGTGTCGATGCCCCGCGCCAGTCCGGAAATCACCGGCACGCCCGCGTAGGCGAGCTGGTAGCCAAGCTTCTTCGCCGTTTCGAGGCCGTAATGGCTCGTCTCGCGCGAGCCGACCAGCGCGATCCCGCGCCGCCACGTCTCAGGAATCGTTCCTTTCACGTAAAGAACCAGCGGCGGGTCGTAAATCTCACGCAAGCTCGGAGGATAAGCCGCATCGGCTTGGGTGATGATTGTTAGGCCCAATTCTTCGGCCCATTTCCGTTCCTTGTCCGCATCGGTCGTCTCCTTCCATGAAGTGATCTTCGTGACCAGTTCCGGCCCGATCCCCTCCACCGAACGCAAATCCGTCCCCCGCGCCGTCAGCGCCTCGTCCAGCGAACCAAACCGCTCGCGCAGCTTCTTCGCTTTCACCGGTCCAATGCCGCTGAGGAGATTGAGGATGAGATAGGCTTCGGGTTCGGTCATGGATCGGGTGTATTGGGTATCCATCTATAAAAGTGTCGATAGAAAAAGAGAATCAAACCGCCAATAAGTGCGTACAGAAACGTCATAGCTATTGTCTGCCATATAAAAGTGGAAGCCCCATCCTGTCTTGTTGCGATTTCCTTTGAGACGCGCGCGCCCGGAATGTGAAGGGCCTCAATCGCTACCTTTGCTTGATCGACGTCTAGGGTATCGCTTCCTCTAATGACTAGCTTTGTCGGAGGATCGCTTGGAACACTGCTGTAACTCAGCGTATTGAAGAGAATCGAGACAACTAGGCATGCCAAGAAAAAAGCGAGAAGTTTGCGTGTCATAGTGAATCACAAAGGTTGAGGTTTCTTTTCGTTTATAAACTCCATTTAAGAACAGGGGAAAAGAGAAACGAACGTTCCCATCACGTGGTGTAAAGGAGATCAACAGCCTTCTCGACGAGATCAGTAGACAGTTCCCAATTACTCGTCGCCTCGCCAAGACTCTTGAGCAGAACCCATCGGTTCTTCCCATCGACAGCGACTTTCTTGTCGTTGCCGAGGGCAGCCAGAATCGCGTTGCGGCCAATGCCGGGTTTCAAAACGAGGGGAAGGCCATTGGCTGCGAGGACCGTTTCGAGGAGTTTGGCGTCAGCTTCGGGCAGACCGGCCTCCCACACGGAGAGCCATGCCGCGGCGCGCATGCCGAGCGAAATGGCCTCCCCATGCAGATAGGTGTTATAGCTGGTCGCCTTCTCGATGGCATGGCCGAGGGTATGCCCGAAATTGAGCAGCGCTCGCTCGCCCTTGGTCTCGAATTCGTCGTTCTCGACGATCCGGGCCTTGATCGCCACGCAGGTCTCCACGATGACATCAAGGTCCTGATCGCCGGGCTTCACCGCCGTCGTGACCCGTTCGAAGAGGGCCTTGTCCCGGATCGCGCCAGCCTTGATGATCTCCGCCATCCCGGCGGAGAATTCGCGCGCGGGCAATGTCTTCAGCGTATCGAGATCGACCACCACCAGCTTGGGTTGATGAAAAGCCCCTACGAGATTTTTCCCCTCGGGTAAATTGACGCCCGTTTTTCCGCCCACGGAGCTGTCAACCATCGCGAGCAAGGTTGTGGGAAGTTGAACGAAATTAATTCCCCGTAAGTAGGTGGCCGCCACGTAGCCGGCCAAGTCGCCAATGACGCCACCACCGAGGGCAATAACAGTTCCAGTGCGGGGAATCTTTTGTTGCGCCAGGCGACGCAACAGACCTCCATACTGCTCGAGACTCTTGGAAGGTTCACCGGACGGTACGCTGGATCGGAAAACGTCTGGCAAGCTCACCTCGATGTCCCCAGCTTCGAAAACGAGAACCCGATCGTTGATGACAGCATAAGGGCCACGAACCTGACTTGCGCGGAGAAGCAGGGGCAGGGATTTAAGCAGTCTTCTGCCAATCACCACATCATACGCCCGCTCCCCCAAGTCCACATGGACTTTGCGGTGCGGCGGGAGGCTGGCTGAGGGAGCGTCGGACGAAGTGATCATTGCCTGATTCAATCATAAATCGGCACGAATCCGTAAGTCTTAAGTATCTATCTTCCTTCTCTGGCTGATAGGAAACTGAGGGAGGGAGCCAGTCACGAGCTCCAAGCTTCCGGGCGTATCTACAAGTCGAAAACCCTTGAGTTTACAGGCGACTGCTTCAACTGGCACTAACTGTGCTGAGAGGTAAATCATTGACAGCTAAAAGTGATGGTTTGCTTCATTCGACCTAATAAGGATAGAGTTTGGCCGAAACTGCTGTAAGCCCATTTTTCCCCTCGTTTTCATGCCTGAACCCAGCACCCAATCCTCAATCTCCTCGACTGAGATGCTCAAGCAAATTGAGGCGGCTCCGCTCAATCCCGCGTCATGGGAAGCGCTGGTCAAAAAGGTTCGCGGGCAGAACGATCCGCTGAGTATTAAAAGCCTCGAGATTATCATTGAGGGGCTCAAGAGCATGGAGGAACTTAGCGCCCAAGCCGTCGAAAAAGGCCAGGTTCCGCACCAGATTTCGTCGATGTCAAAGGCGATGTTCGTGCGTTTGGCCAAGGCCTATAACAGCCCTACCTTGTTGAAGGAAGTCGGGCTGATCTACCTCCGCGATCTGGGGCTGCCTCACGTGGCTTTGCAACATTTTGAGCGCTCCATCCGTCTCGGCGGCCCGGAAAAGGAATTGCGTCCGCTCAGCGAAGCCGCGGCGGTCGCGGTGCAGCGCCAACTGGCCCAGATCAGCGGGCAGGGGGCGGAACACTCCGGCATCATCACCGCGCAGCACGCCAAGCCCGTTGCGCCCAACATCATTCGCAAGACGGGCAAGTTGCTGATGCCTTCCCGCTTCAGCCAGACCGGTTCGACGAAGTTGACCGAAACGGCTGCGCTCCGCGAAACCATGGTGGCCGAGCCTTTGCCCGCGACGGCTGCTGAATGCCTCAAGGAGGCCGAAGAAGCGATCAAGAAAGGTCAATTGCAGCGGGCGGAGGCGTTGCTGAAAAAAGCGAACGAAACGCCTCCAACGAAATCCGAGATGTGGCAGGCTTGGACGAATCTTGGCCAGGCTGCCTATGAAACGGGCCAGTCACCGGTGGTGGAGACCGCCTTTCTCGAGGCCGTGGGGTATGATCCCGCGGAGCTGGCGTCGCATTTCAATCTCGCGCTGGGCTATCACCTGAACGACAAGTACGAACCCGCCCTCGTCGAATATCTTAAGGCGATCCAGATCAATCCCAAGCACCCCAAGGTCTGGTGTAATCTCGGTGTGCTCTATTTCCAATTGGACCAGTACGCGCAGGCGGAGAAAGCTTTGCGCGAGGCGGTGAAGTACAATCCGGAATATACCCGCGCGTGGGACAACCTGGCGGCATCGTTTGGCGCCCAGGACAAGCTGGACGAGGCACTGGAGGCCTGTAAAAAAGCAGTCGAACTTCGGCCCGATTATCCGGAAGCCTACTTCAAAATGGGCGTCATTTATTTCAGCCGGAACGAGTTTCCGCAGGCCATCGCGGAATTCCAGCGGGCGGCGCTCCTTCCGGCCCTGACCGCTTACTGCGACTGCTTCCAGGCAATGATCTATTCGAGGCTGGAGCAGCCCGAAGCCGCCGAGGCCGCCGTGCAGCACGCGGTCAAAATCGACCCGAAGTGCGACATGCTCTGGATGGCGTGGAACGATCTCGGCCTGGCCTTTTTCTCGAATGGCAATTATCAACAGGCTGCCACTGCCTACGGCGAGGCGACGATGATCAAACCCGACGAGCCCGAAGCCTGGTTCAACCTCGGCGTCAGCTACCACCAGAGCGGTGACCTGAAGACTGCGCGCGATTCCTACCAGCAGGCGGTCGACCTGAAAGAGGCGCAGCCCGTGGCCTGGCACAATCTCGGCATCGTCTGCGCCCAGATGAACGATTATCACGCGGCGATGAAAGCCTTCCGGCAGGAAGTCCATTGGGACCCGAACAATGTCCGCGCCTGGTACGATCTCGGGGTCGCCCTGGAAAAACTGGACCACTACGACCAGGCCGCCATCGCTTTCGCAAAGGTCGACGTGCTCAGTCCGGCGACTCCGATCGTCGTTCCCGCTTAGGTCGGATGGTGTCCATGCCTCAATTTCAGTTTTTTTTGCGCTGGCTTTTGCTCGCGGTGCTTGGATTGTTTATCTCCGCATCAGTCAACGCCCAGGAGGCGATGGTGGCCAAGGCCAGCGGCGGCGCGGGGACCGATTTTCGCTCCAAGCTGGAACAGGAGACCTTCTTGCTGGTCAACCAATACCGCAAGGAGAACAAGCTGCCGCCCTTCAAGTGGAGTGACGACATCGCCGTGGTCGCTCGCGCTCACAGCAAGGACATGGCGATGGACAAGGTTGGTTTTGGCCACGGAGGCTTCGGTGATCGTGTGAAGGAGCTGAAGAGCAAGCTGCCCGGCCTGAACGGGGCGGGCGAAAACGTGCTCAAAACCGATGATCCCGACGACGTGGCGAAAGGCGCCGTCCGCGTCTGGTTGCACAGCCCGCATCACCTGGCCAACATCCGCGGCGATTTCAACTACTCCGGCATGGGCGTCTGGCGCGATGACAACGGGGTGATCTACTTCACCCAGTTCTTCGTGAAGATCGTGCCGCCTGTGGCGCAGCCCGCGCAGGTGACGCCTCCGCCGACAGTCGTCTCGCCGTTTCCTTATCTGGCCGAGCCGAAGACGCGGTAGGTTTATCGCGGCGATCCATGAGCGCCGAGGGACAGGCAAGGAAGCCTACAGGCGTTACCTCTTACGCATCCAACGCGGCCTTGATCTCTTCCTTCGGTGTGCGGGCGGCGAAGGCATGGAACGGCTCGTTCGGGAGGCGGTTGGTGGTATAGTAGGTGAGGAGCTTGCCCACGGTCTTGTGGATGTTCGAGGCAAGCACCTTGCTCTTCACGAGTTGATTGAATTTCGCATCGGCGCCCAGTTTGCCGCCGATGAACATGTCGAAGCACTCTGTTGCCACGCCATTGATCTTGGTCGAGCCACCGCGAAAGCCGATATCGGCGATCTGGTGCTGACCGCAGGAACTGGGGCAGCCGCTGAAATGAATGCGGATTTTTTCCTTGTAGGAGCCACACTCCTTCTCCAGCTGTTCAACGAGGAGTACCATGCGGTTCTTCGTCTCGGCGAGGGCGAGATTGCAGAATTCGATGCCGGTGCAGGAAACGCAACCCTTTCGGAAATTCGAAGGCTCGTAGGAGAATCCATTGGCGGTAAGATCGGCCTTGAGCGCCGCCAGGTTTTCCGTGGGGATATTGAGCAGGAGCAGGTTTTGCTTGTTGGTCGTGGTGACCCGGTCGAGGCCGGTCTGCGCATATTTCTTCGACAGCTCGGCCAGTTTGGCCAGGTCGGCTCCGCGCGTGCGGCCACCGGCAAAGGAGACACCGACGTACCAGAGTCCTGCCTGCTTCTGTTCGTGGATGCCAATATGATCGGTCTCCGGGTCCTCCGGAAAAACGAATTCACTGTGGCGCTGGAAAGTACGACCCGCGAGTTCCTCGATCTTCTTGAGGACACTTTCGGTTCCACCTTCCTTGACCATCGCGGCGATGAGAAATTTGAACCGGGCGCGTTTGCGATCGTGCCGGTAGCCGTGATCGCGAAAGAGCACCGAGGTATAATGGACCATCGGCACGACATCCTCTGGCGTCAGGAACACCGGCAGAGTCTGGGCGAGATGAGGGGCGCTGGAGAGACCGCCCCCGACCTTGATGCCATAGCCCTTCTCGACCTTGCCGTTGACCGTGCGTTCGAGACCAAACACGCCGACGCAATTGATGTCGGGTTGCGCGCAATGAATGCGGCAGCCGCAGACGGCGATCTTGTATTTGCGGGGAAGATTGGAGAACTCGCGGTTATCAGTCAGGTGACGGCTGACATCGTGCAGTACCGAGGTGCCATCGATGATCTCGTCCTTGGCGATGCCGGCGACCGGACAACCTACGACGTTGCGAGTATCGTCACCGCACGCGCCGGAGGTGGTCATCCCGACCTTCTCGAGCCGGTCAAAAACCTCCGGGAAATCCTCAATCTGCAGCCAATGGAATTGGAACGTCTGGCGCGTGGTGATGTCGCCGAAACCATGGCCGAAGTCGTCGGCAATGCCCGCCATCACGGCAAGCTGCGCGGAAGTGAGCTGGCCGCCGGCAATCTTGGAGCGCAGCATGAAATAGCCGCTGTCCTTGGGACGCTGACGATAGACTCCATACCACTTGAAGCGGTCGAAATCATCCTCGGGGATGCTTTTGAAGCCAGTCTTGGCGTAGCGATAGATATCGTGAATGACGTCGAGACCGTCCTTGGCGACCTTGAGGGCCTCTTGAGGGGTAGTGCCGGGAACGAAGTTGCGGGGGGTCGAAAGAACTTGCATGAGCCCTCTACTCTACATGGTCTATCGACATAGCGCAATGTGGAATGGAGTCGACAGACCTTAAGCCAATGCGTAACAACCCCTTCTAACCTAAGAACTGGCCTGCCAACGTGTTATTCAATTCCGGCGAATTTTGTTTCATCTTCCTGCCCGTCACGCTGCTGCTCTTTTATGCTGCGGCGCACTGGCACCTGACACGGCTGGCCATCTGGGTTCTGGGTGTCGCCTCGGCCATTTTCTATCTCTATGCCACGCCAGTGTTTTGGGTCGATGCGGGGCCCTTGCGTGTTCCGGTCCCGCCCTACCTCTTGCTGCTCCTCGGCTCGATCGTCGTTAATTATGGGTTCGGCGCACAATTGCGGAAGCAGCCGACTTCCCTTGTCCTGGCTCTCGGCGTCGCAGCGAACCTGGCGGTATTGAGCTATTTCAAGTATGCCAATTTTTTCCTCAACAATCTCGATGAATGGACGGGGCTCGGTTTCGTCTTGCCGCACATCTTCCTGCCGCTCGGCATCTCTTTCTACACCTTCCAGTCGATCGCCTACTTGTGCGACTGCAAGCAGGGAAAGGTGGGGAAGCACTCCATGCTCGATTTCGCCGTCTTTCTCCACTTCTTCCCGCAATTGATTGCCGGCCCGATTGTCCATCACAGCGAGATGCTGCCGCAGTTCCGCTCGTTGCGGACATTTGTCATTAATCACCGGAACCTCTCCATCGGCTTCGCGCTCTTCACGCTGGGCTTGGTGAAGAAGGTGCTGCTGGCCGACCGCTTTTCCAACTGGGTTGCGGAGCCCTTCCTGCATGTCGACCATCTTTCCCTCGTCGGCGCATGGGCGGCGGTGCTGGGCTACGGGTTCCAGCTCTACTTCGATTTCTCGGGCTATACCGACATGGCCATCGGCTTGGGACTGCTTTTTAACGTGCAGTATCCGCAAAACTTCAACTCGCCCTACAAGGCGGTCAGCCTCATCGATTTTTGGCGGCGCTGGCACATGACTCTCTCCCGCTTCCTGCGCGATTACCTCTACATTCCGTTGGGGGGCAATCGGCACGGGAAATTCCGGCGCTACGTGAACCTGCTCATCACCATGGTGCTTGGGGGATTCTGGCACGGAGCGGCGTGGACCTTTGTCATCTGGGGCGCGTGGCACGGCTTTTTTCTCGCGGTGAATCATGCGTGGGAGGAGCGGGGCCGGAAGCTTCCGCGCTTCGTCTCGCATCTCTTGACCTTCCTGGTGGTCTTCATCGGCTGGGTCTTTTTCCGCAGCACCAATCTCCACGACAGTCTTTCCATCATCGGGACCATGTTCGGCGCGGTCCACGGCGGCCATAACGGTCCCTCGGTCACCGAAATGATCTGGCTCGGGATCGCGCTGGTGATCGTGCTCTACGCGCCTAATTCGCTGGAGATCATGTCCCGGGTCAGACCGACCTGGATCTGGGCGGCCATCGTCGTCCTGACCTTCCTCTACACGGTCTACCACTTCGACCAGACGACCGAGTTCCTCTATTACCAGTTCTAAGTGCATGGACTCCTTTCTTCCCATCTCCATTCCGCGCAAAAAGTGGCGCTGGCTCAGCCTGCTCTTCCTGAGTCTGCTGCCCTTGATGGCGCTCTTTCATCTCGTCATGTGGTTTGGTTTCACTCAGACGCTCTTCCGGCCGGAGACCGGCGACTTGAAGCGGATCGGTTATCTGGTCGGCACCGAGAATGCCCGCGCGAGATTGCAGGCGAACGATCCCACGACCGGCTTCACCATCCTGACGGGCGAAAAATTGGCAACCACCCCGCAGGTGAATGCGATCGTCTTCGGCGATTCGTTTTCATCGAGCCTCGCGCGCGCCTACAGCATCAAAAAGCAGGAACCGGTCGGATTGGCCTCGGTCAATTGGGAGCAGCGCAACGGTCTGGCGCAAATCGAAGGCTGGCTCAAGGACGGCTGGTTCCGCGAGCACGGGGTAAAGACGATCATCTTGGAGCGGGTCGAGTACGCCTGGCTCGATACGTTCGCCAACGAAGGCGACGCGAGCCTGAATGTTTCGTGGAGCAACGCGCTCGCGGGCCGCATGCCGCCGCCCTACGAACCGGCCCGGCAATGGACTTTCGCCAATAATGGCAACTTCAAGGTTCTCTTTGCCAACGCTGCCTATCTCTTTTCCCCGACCGCCTGCAACCTTACCGACACCTGCATGGTCCGTCTGACGAAACCGCTCTTCACCGGCCCGCACGGCGACCAGCTCCTCTTCTATCGCGGGGATTTCAAGGGGGCCCTCTTCCTTACGGACCCACCCGATCCACGCCTTGCCCCGGCCATGCAGCATCTGCGGGAACTCGCGGAGCTTTGCCAACAGCAGGGTATGAATCTTCGTCTCATCGTTCCACCCGTCAAATCGTACCTTTACTACGACTGGGTCAAAAAACCGTTCTATCCTGAAAGCAAACTACTTGAGACCTTGCGGTATCGGGCCCAGTCGATGGGCTACGTCGATCTCAAGGGCCCCTTCCATCAAAAACTAACCGAGGGTTACCAGGACCTCTACTACCCCGACGACGCCCACTGGAATTTCCCCGCCGCTCTCATGGCGGCGGAGGAATTGATGAAGGCAGAAAAGAAGCCTTGATGATGTTTGCGATTTCTAGATGGCGGTAATCGTTAGGAATAGCTACATCCTGTTCATGCGTGCAGTAGTCGCCCTTGGAATTGTTGTGGCGGTGATTGTCCTTCTCATGAGCGCGTCAAAGTGGCAGGGCGGTAAACGCAAATCGAGTTTCATTCCGCGTCTCGATAACGACAAAGAAGTCTTTATCCGCGGCTGGACTCCCACCGAAATACCGCTGATTCTCGAGGGCTTTAAGAAAATGTATCGGGACGTTTTATCGGAAGACTTTGCCCCCAAGACGGAAGCTTTCGATGGCGAAACGATCCGCATGACGTTTCCGCAGGATTTGCCCGACTATCTCTTCGTTTTTTTGGTCAATTATTTCCGCTATCCGGAAGGCATGGACGAGAAAGGGCGGGCCATTTTGATCGTGGGAAGATCAAGTCTCACCGAAGATTTTGAGATTCCCGATGATAAACTCTATGGCCGGAAAGCAGTCTTCTATGTGCCAGCCAATGACGGTAAATACGATCTCGTCTATGTTCAGGTGAAAAACGAGACCTATGAGAATTCGTTCGCCTCGCGGCATTGGAAGAAAGTAACCGATCCGCGATTGCCTGAGGGAATCGCCAGTTTGCTCTAATCAGAGGAGTCGTTCGCTGTCCGGCTGATTTTTGCGATATCGACTTTGGCGGCGGCATGCTAAAGACAGACATGAAAAGTCATCTCTTGGGATTTCTTGTTTTTCTCGCCGTGGGCCTGGCTCTGACCGGCTGCGCGCCGACCATGTCGGTGAACACACAGAATAATTCGGGCGGAGCCCTTGATCGGAATGCCTTGCATTACATCACGCCGCCCTCGGCCGCTGCCACGCCCCAGACAGCGAATCTGTATCCGCTCGTCGTGAAGGCCTTCCAACAAAACCACATTGCTTTGACGCAAAACCGGAAGGACGCCACCTATATCGTCACGTGGGGCAGCCACCAAACAACGACTCAGGTCAGTTCGCTCCAGCAGATGGGATACTATAATCCCTATGGCGGGAACCTGAATTCGAATGCCTACAATTACGGGAACCCGGCGTTCGCCCAATCGCCCACCGGTCCGGAGTACGCGCGCATCATGCAGTCGGTGAACATGCAGAATTTTGCCATTACCGTCTGGAAACGGCCTGACCCGACCAGTCCGCCTTCGCAGATCGCCTGGGATGGCACAGCCACAATCGCGCCCAGGGACGCCAAGGACCCTGCCGCCATCATTAACAGCATCGTGGCGCGCTACGGAACGAATTTCAAAGGCAACGCGCCCGTCGGTGCAGGGAACTGAGACGGAGTCCCGCCTGTCTGGAGTTATTCGGACGCTTGAAGCAAATGTGACGAATTTGGGATTGTCCCGGTAGATTCATGCCTCCAACGTAGGGCCCATGGACGACTGCCCCGAATCTCTCCGTTTGAGTGAAGATAGCCGCCGGATCAAGAATTGGAAAAGATGGGGTACGTATTTATCCGAACGCCAATGGGGCACGGTCCGGGAGGATTACTCACCCGGCGGCGACTGTTGGAATTATTTTCCGCATGACCACGCCCGCAGCCGCGCCTATCGCTGGGGTGAGGACGGCCTCCTCGGTTTCACCGACCGCGAATGCCGTCTCTGCTTTGCCCCCACGTTGTGGAACGGTGTCGATCCGATCCTGAAGGAGCGGATGTTTGGCTTGACGAATTCCGAAGGCAACCATGGCGAGGATGTGAAGGAAGCCTACTTCTTCCTCGATTCGACCCCCACGCATTCCTACCAGCGCGCGCTCTATAAGTATCCGCAACGCGCGTATCCCTACAACGAGTTGCTCGAAATCAATCGCAACCGTTCCAAGGCCGAGCGCGAATACGAAATCACCGACACGGAGGCGTTCGCTGAGAACCGTTACTTCGACGTTGAGGTCGAGTACGCGAAGAATTCGCCGGACGATATTCTCATCCAGATCACCGCAACCAATCGAGGCCCGGATCCCGCGAAGATTCACATCCTCCCGACCCTCTGGTTCCGCAACACCTGGTCGTGGGGCAAGATGACCGAGGAGACACCGGTGCGCCCGCATTTCCGCCGGCGCGACCCGAGCCTGGTTATTGCCGAGCACGCCACGCTGGGGACTTTCGAATACCATCTCGACCCCGCCAATCAGGCTGAATTCAAGGGCCTGATGTTCACGGAGAATGAAACGAACCTGAAGCGACTCTATGACGTCCCCAATGCGCACCCATTCGTAAAGGACGCCTTTCACGAGGCGCTCATTCATGGCCGCACGGACGTGCTCAATCCCGCCTATTGCGGAACCAAAGTCGCCGGACACTACGAGGTGGAAATCGCGCCCGGCGCGTCCTACACCGTGCGGCTCCGCCTGGTGGACCAGGTGGAAGTGCCGGAGGCCGATCTCATTTTCGGCCACGGTTTTACTTCCGTCATGGATCTGCGGCGGCATGAAGCGGATGTCTATTACCAGAAGAAGCTTCCTTTTTCGCCCGCCAGCGAGGAGTTCCGCGTCATGCGGCAGGCCCAGGCCGGTTTGCTCTGGTCCAAGCAATTCTATTGCTATCAGGTAGCCCGATGGCTGAAAGGTGATCCCACCCAGCCCGCGCCGGATCCCAACCGCAGGATCTACGGACGAAATTGGGACTGGACCCACGTCTTCAGCCGCGACGTCATGCTCATGCCTGACACGTGGGAATATCCTTGGTTCGCCGCATGGGATCTCGCGTTCCACACCATCGAATTCGCCCGCATCGACCCCGATTTCGCCAAGGCGCAACTTGAACTGCTCTTGCGCGAATGGTACATGCACCCGAACGGCGCGTTACCCGCCTACGAATTTGCTTTCTCGGATGTGAATCCTCCGGTGCACGCCTGGGCCGCCTGGCGTGTCTATAAGATCACCGGCGCCCGGGGCAAACGCGACATCCGGTTCCTCGAAAGCGTTTTCCAGAAACTGTTGATGAATTTCACCTGGTGGGTCAACCGGAAGGACTCCTCGGGCCGCAACCTTTTCTCCGGAGGCTTTCTCGGCCTCGATAATGTCGGGGTGTTCGATCGCTCCAAGCCGCTCGGCGATGGTAATTTCCTGGAGCAGGCCGACGGCACCGCCTGGATGGCCTCCTACTGCCTTACCATGCTCCAGATTGCCTTGGAACTGGCGACGCATGATGCCGTTTACGAGGACATCGCCTCGAAATTCTTCGAGCACTTCGTCACCATCAGCCATGCCATCAATACCTTTGGTGGTTTCGGTTTGTGGGACGAGCAGGACGGTTTTTATTACGACCAGATTTCCCTTTCCAGCGGAGGCAATGTCCCGGTCAAGGTACGCTCCATCGTTGGCCTGATGCCCATGATGGCGGTGGGCGTGGCGAGCGCGAGCAAGGTCAGCAAGCTCCCTCACTTCAAGAAGCGGCTCGACTGGTTTGTGCGTAATCGGCCGGAACTGGCCATGCACCTTTCGGAGATCAGTCATCCTGACCATTCCGACAACGAGTTCACGACGAGCCGGATGCTGGCCATTCCCTCCCGTGACCAGCTTGTGAGCATGCTGAAATACATGCTGGATGAGAATGAGTTCCTTTCTCCCCACGGCATTCGTTCCGTCTCCCTCGTGCACAAGGATCATCCCTATATCCTGAACTGGGAACACGAGGACATGCGGGTCGATTACACTCCCGGCGACAGCGTCACCGGCCTTTTCGGTGGTAATTCCAACTGGCGCGGCCCGATTTGGTTTCCCGTCAACTACCTCCTGGTCGAGGCACTTGACCGGTATCACCATTTTTATGGCGAATCGCTCAAGGTGGAATGCCCCACTGGCTCCGGTAAGATGATGAACCTTGGCGAGGTCTCCCAGGAGATCAAGAGGAGGCTCGCCTCGATCTTCCTGCCTGGTCCGGATGGCACGCGGCCTTACGCCCTTTCCTTGGGAGCCTACGCCAACGATCCGCTCTGGCGGAACAACCTACTCTTCAATGAGTATTTCCACGGAGACAGCGGGCGCGGGCTGGGCGCCAATCACCAGACCGGGTGGACGGCGCTCGTCGCCGATTGCCTGCGCGATCTGGCGAACCCGGTCGGCGGCGCGGTGGATTAGGACAGCCTGTCTACTCGATCTCGTTCGGTAGAGGAATCCGCGTAATCAGGTCGCTCGGCTCGGAGCGGGCGTCCTGCAGTACCTTGTTGTAATAGATGCCAATCACAAAACCGTAGTAGTTTCCAATCGGCGCGGTGTCCTGGCCCTGGGCGCTCGGGACAGGCATGACGTAATCGACGCCGAAGGGCTCGCCCAGCTTCTTGTTCCAGAAGAGGAACGTATCATCGAACGAGCCCTTCCGCTGGCCGAGATCGGGCTGCAAGGCGCCATTCGGCATTTGTTGGTAAAAGATCACATACGGCTGGAGCTTCTTCTGGTCGAAATTCGGCATGTTCGGGTCCTTGCGCATCAATGTGGCCCGGAGATGGAACTGTGCCTTGCCGTTCACGGTCTCGACCGGTGTCTTCTCGACGGAATCGACATACACCGTGCGCGGATGGGTGGAGGGATCGTTGAGGATGTCGCCTTCCTTGCCCGCGCGCAGGATGACGTTGTCCTGGGCCACCGCGTAGATGGTCCCCACGCCGGGACCGAGATCGACCAGCCTCTGCCAGTAAATCTTGGACAACGGCGCGTCGCCCATTTTGGCATAAGTCTCCGCCAGGTTCTTCAGCGTATCAGGATGCCGCGGATCAATGTCTTCGGCCTTTGTCAGGGTCTCCACCGCGGACTGGTAGGCATGCTGTTGCAGGAAGGCGAGCGCCTCCTGGTTCATGTTGCCGACTTGCGCCAGTTGGTCGGACACGACCGGTACGCTCAACCGCGCGGAATGGGGCTTCGAAATCTGAAGGTCGGGCAGACTCGGTAAATTCGGTACGTTCGGCTTGGGCGGAATTGAACCTGGCGGCGGCTTTTCGGGGCCAATAAGCGCCTGATTGTTAGCGGCTTGCGCTCCTGGAAGTCCTACGGGCTTTGGCAGCTTAACGTTGACGTGAACGACCATCGCGCGCAGCCAGAAGACCGAAATCAACATCCCAACTTGCAGCACAACGATCAGGATGACCATGTAGACGGCCACCGAATAGGTCTTCGGCCGCAGACGCTTGGCGTGCTGTGGAACGGTGGAACGACGCTGTGAAGAGGGAAGTTGGGTCATCAAAGTGGATGCACCGCAAGGGAACAAGCCCTTCGTAAGCCTCCAAAGATGCCTGAATCGGCGGAGTGACGCAATATCTATGCTTGCCATCCGATTTGACAGGAAGGGGAGTCGCGTTATTTTCATCCGTAACGCCTATAAGAAGCCGCCCGCCATCCATTCCCCGGAGCACTTAGTCCAAGTGCGGCATCTCCCCCTCTTTCCTCAATGAACACCATCGACTTGAACCATCGTCAATTTTCTTCCCCCGGCCAGGGCTATTGGCCCGACGCCACGCCGGAGCAGTGGAACGACTGGCAATGGCAGATGCGCAACAGCGTCAAATCGCTCGCGCAATTGACCGGGAAGATGGAGCTGAGCAGCGAGGAACACGCGGGCGTCCTCCTGGCCAACACCAAGCTGGCGATGGGCATCACGCCGTACTTCTTCAACCTGATCGATCCGTTTGATCCCGAGTGTCCCATCCGCCGCCAGATGATCCCGCGCATCGAGGAAATGACCTACGCGCCCGAGGACATGGCCGATCCCTGCGGCGAGGACCACGACATGCCGGTGCCCGGACTGGTCCATCGCTATCCCGATCGAGTCCTCTTTCTCGTCACCGACCGATGCGCTTCCTACTGCCGCTACTGCACCCGCAGCCGCGTCGTCAGTGGGGTGGGCGAACAGGAACTGGAACTCGATTTCGACCGCGCCATCGAATACCTGCAAAAGCACACGGAAGTCCGCGATGTCCTCCTTTCCGGCGGCGACGCCTTGCTCCTTTCCGACAAACGCTTGGGCGATCTCCTGCGCCGGTTGCGGGCCATCGACCACATCGAATTCCTGCGTATCGGCAGCCGCGTGCCAATCTTCCTCCCGCAGCGGATCACACCGGAACTATGCGCGATGTTGAAGGAATTTCATCCGCTCTGGATGAGCGTCCACGTCAACCATCCCAAGGAGCTCACCAGCGAGGTGCACGAGGCGCTGGGCCGCCTGGCCGATGCGGGTATCCCGCTCGGTAACCAGTCGGTGCTGCTCAAGGGCGTCAACGATGATCCCGCCGTGATGAAGGTGCTTGTGCAAAAGCTCCTGCGCTGCCGCGTGCGGCCCTACTATCTCTATCAATGCGACCTGATCCAGGGATCGTCGCATTTGCGGACCTCGGTCGCCAAGGGACTGGAGATCATCGAAAACCTGCGCGGTCACACGACTGGTTACGCCATCCCGCAGTACGTCATCGACGGTCCCGGCGGCGGCGGCAAGATTCCACTCAATCCCGATTACGTCGTCGCCAAGACTCCCGACAGCGTGGTGCTCCGCAACTACAAGGGCGACATCTACGAGTACCCCGAGATCGCACCTGCCGCGAATGCGGTCCCTGCGACCAAGTCCGTCTACCGGCACCTCGAGTTCATCGATCCGATCGAGGAGAGGGAAGAAATCACCTCCCGCTCCTGGCGCCCCGGGCGGCGGGACTGAGCTACCAGGTCCGCGCGGGCGGTTTGTTGCCCATGTGGAAGTTATCCACTTGGACCGTCCCGTCCTTGCTGACGGAGGCGATCATCCGTGAGTTCACGTTGATAATGTCATCCATGCCCTTAGTATTCGAGGTCAGGAAGACATGGTAGATGAGCGGAAACTTCAGCGGCCCATCCGTCCCATCACCCTTTTGATCGAGGACACAGTCGATGGCAAATCCATCCTTGTACCAACTGCCGAAGTCGCCGCTCGTCGCCTTGATTTTCGCGTAGTTGTTGGGCGTCGCCTCGCGTGTCCTCTTGAGGATCTCCTTCTGCAGCAGGTCCAGCAAGTCGACCTGTGACTGGATTTTCCCGTTTCCCAGCGTGATGAGAACGATATCGCTGAATCCCCACTTGCCATCAACCTGCCAAAGCAGTGTCGAATCATCCTCCGTCCATCGGGTGGGCACGATCTCATCGTGGTTCATGTTCTTCATTGCAAGGTCAGCCTGGACCGCCCCAAGCAAATGTCCCGTTTTCACCTCAATGATCTGGCTCTTCGCCCCATCGGGCGCATCGTTGTCCGTATTATCAAATGCGGTCACGCCATACTTGTGGTCCGGCGAAAGCGTGTTGTCGGGAATGAACCAACCCTTCGGCAACGTCTGGCCGTTTGCGCCGGAAAATGAACTCAAAACCAAGGTGACCAATCCGGCAAAAATCCAGGTGGTTCGATTCATAGGTGAAAGAAAATTATCCGACGGCGACCTGCTGAATCGCCTTTGCTTTCTGGCCAAGAAAGCGTTCCGCAAGCCGGGTGAAGTGCGCGGGAAGATCAGTGGAGCGGATGGTGATTTCGCTGACATGTGACCCGGGCGCGCGGGTCAAACCGTGGCTGGTCAGTTCGCGGGCGAGGGCGGCGGCGGCGTTGTGCGCGGAATCGACCAGCACGACATCGGGACCGAGGACGCGCTGGGCCATCGGCTTCAGCAGCGGGTAGTGGGTGCAGGCAAGCACGACCGTGTCGACCTGAGCGGCCTTCATCGGGGCGAGGTACTCCTCAAGGATGAGTTGCGTCGCCGGATGCGAAAGCCAGTCCTCCTCCACAAGGGAGACAAGTAGCGGCGTGGCCACGGCGGTGATCGTTACATCCGGTTCCCATCGTTGCAGCAGAGTCTGGTAAGCGGCGCTCTGGATGGTGCCCTGCGTACCGATGATGCCGATCCGTTTATTGCGCGTGGCTGCCAGCGCCGCTTCCACGCCAGGCACGATCACACCGATGACCGGGATGTCCGCTTCCTTTTGCAGGATGCTGAGCGCGTGGGCCGAAGCGGTGTTGCAGGCCACCACGACCGCCTTCACGTCATTGGCACGCAGGTAGGTCATGATCTCGCGCGAATAGCGGATGATCGTCTCCGGCGACTTGTTGCCGTAGGGCACGCGGGCGGTGTCGCCGAGATAAAGGATGTCTTCTGCGGGCAACAATTCCCGCATCGCCTTCACGACGGTCAGGCCGCCCACGCCCGAGTCAAAGGCGCCGATGGGCCGTTCGGGCGAAAAGCTGTTCATGGCTGCGGACCTTCAGCCGACGACGAGTTGGTCGATGCGCCTGAACTTGATCCCGATGCCTTCGTTTCCTTCGACGGTGTTGTCGGGTAGATGTTGACGGTCGGCGGTTCGTCCGGTTCCGCCGGTGCTTTGTCCGCGCCAGGTGCAGGGGCGGGCGTGGTCGGTTCTTTCAGGTCCATGGCAGGACTGCTCGGCGCGGACGGAGTCGGTGCGGGAGCGGGTGGAGGAGTTGTTTCCTGCGGTGCGGGTGCCGGGGACGCCGGGGCTTCAGGCGCTGGCGCGGGTGCCTTCGGAGCATCGTCGGCAGCTCTCTTCTTCGACTTCTTGGACTTCGATGTCGTCGGCTTGGCATCACTAACAGGGACGGGTGCGGAGGCAGAGGTCTTTGCGGTGAGGGGATCATGTGCCAGGCCAGAGGGCGCAGGCGGCGCAATAGGAGCTGCCTTAGGCGCGGGCTTGGGCGCTGGCGTGGAGTCATCAGCACGGTTGCTGATGCCGCCGCCGGGCAGGGAGAGGTTCCGGTCGCCCATCACGTTGACGAAGCGGATGACGCCTCGCGCAATCGCCGTGGCCAGGCTTTGGCGGTAATCGGGCCGGTCGACCCGCGAGGACTCCATGCGGTTGGAGACGAACCCGCCCTCGACCAGGATGGCCGGTAGCACATTCTGTTTAATGACGACAAACCGGGCACGTTTGACCCCGCGATCGGCGTTCGAGTCCCCCGGATTGAGCCGGATGATTTCCGAATGGACCATGGAGGCGAGCGCGATGTTCAGGGTATCGTCGTCGTTGCCCGGCAATTTCTGGATGTCCGACCGGGTCAGATAGGATGAGGAGGTCGAGGCCGCGCCGCGCGGTGCCAGGCAGTACGTCTCCAGTCCATGCGCCTCGGGCGTGGCCGAGTTGTAGTGAATGCTCACGAACGCGTAGTCCGGGTAGAGCGAGGCGATATGGGCCCGCTCGTAAAGATCGATGAAAACATCGTTGCTGCGCGTCAGGACGACTTTCAGTCCCGCATCCTGAAGGATCTTGCGCAGACGGAAAGTGGTATCGAGCGTGTAATTCTTCTCCGAGCCGAGTCGGCTGGTCGCGCCATTGTCCGTTCCACCGTGCCCCGCGTCGATGACCACGCCGCGAATCGTATGCCGTGCGTTGATCGCCGTGGGCCGCAAGACCGGTTCAAAAAGCTTGATGACATCCATCCGCGAAACGAGCCAGTCATGGTCGTTTTTCTCGATGGGAAAGCTCATAACATAGTGGACCCCATCGAGATACATGTCTGGTGATCCTACTTTCACGCTCACGGAATGGGCGGCGCTCCGTCCGACAAAACGGTCATTGCCACTCGGGGCCGAGTAGTTGAAACCATAAAATGTGCAGAAGGAACGGAGCGAAACGTATTCGCGACCGTTGACCGTGGCTGTCTCCCAATCAAACGCCCGGAGTGGGAGCACGAAAACGAGACAGAAAAAGGCCCAAGCCAGACACGCCTTTAACATCATAGTATGAAGCCAAACTCAGCGACAGGCGGCAAGGAAATAGAAGGACTTAGGGATGTCATCAATGCAGCTTTGGCAGTTTAGACGCCCATGTGAAGGGGTTCTGTAGCTTTTGAGGTTCCAGGCGAGGCAAGAAAGATGAGAAGCACCACGGCTGCCACCCAACAATAGAGCTCCATGCCTTCATCTCCGTCAGTGATGCCTCCTATGACCCCAAGGCCCAGAATCGCCAGCCAGCCGATCAGGAAGGCCGCGCGGCATCGGCTGTAAAGCGAGGACGGCCAAGCCAGGGTAATGCGCTCGGGCAGGGGATGACCGAGTCGTAGAAGCGCCAACAGGGCCACACTGATAATTGTTCCAACGACACAAACGATGGCTCCCTGGATCACCGGAATGCCAATCGAATCGCCCCAGACCGGATAATCGAACCGGCTTTGCCGAAGCGTGAAGTACCAGATGCACAGCGGAATGCTTGTCAGGGAGATCGTGATCCACACAAGCAGGACAGCCCAGAGGCTCCGCAGCCATCGTTGCCGGTGATATCCGATCCAGAAAATAAGGGCCAGAAGGGCTCCCACCCCCGCGGCGGCCAAGCCTCTGCCCCAATCGGATAGTCTTTTATGCACCGTCTCATAAGCAGGAAGGCGGGCGTACCATTCCTTGAAACGCTGGTCGCGAGGGAGGGATTCCAGTTGGCTGGAGAGTTTTTCCGGCGCATCCGGTGCGGTGTAGATGGGCAGGGTTTCCGCATAAGCCGCCACAGCTAGACCGACGACGATGAGGAAAAACGGAAGCGCGAAAAGCCAACGGGGCAGCTTTGCCATTGATGGCGGAAGTGAAGTTTCGATGGTGTTCACGAAAGAACCCACCTTGGGGAGGAGCAGGTACGGAAGCAAGATGTCAGATTTTGCGCGAACGGCTATTTGCCCAGAAACCAGGACTGGGTATTCGGGTCCGTCTTGAAGAACGTCAGCAAGAGCCCGGCGACCTTCTGGCATCCACTCGTCCGGCTGGGATGGGTACCATCCTGGCCGAAGTCCTCCTTGTTCCAGACGAGGCTGTCGATCTTGCGGCCCTTCACTCCATCGGCCCAAAGATACGGCCCCCAGAGGAGAAGCGGCGCTTTCACTTCACTCTTGGCGGGATCGTAGTTGAGCGCCGGCTCACTTTTCATTTGCGCCTCGATCACCCAACGGTCGGCAAACGCGCTTTCGTAGGCGTAAGGTTCCGGGTTGAGAGAGGTCGTGGCGTATCCGCCGTAAACGCGGCTCGAAAGATAGGCGATGCGCAGATTGGGATAACGGCTTTGCGCGATGTGGATGTCGTCGATCAGGAAATTCTTCAGCTTGATCATCTCGGCCGGAAATCCTTCCCTGGGCTGCGGGATCGCCTCCTTGATCCAAAGCACCTGCACCTGCTGCGGCGTGACACCGGCCGCCTGCAAACGCTGGTCAATGATCCCCCAGAACGGAGCATTCGGGACGGCGATCTTGTCCGCGGACTGGCCGCCCTGCGCGCCGTCCACAATCACCAGTTTGGGCGATTTGCCCGGATCAGCATTGGCGATGGGGATAAAGGTGGAGAATTCGCCGGTGGTATTCGACATGCCGATGGAGAGCAGGACGATCTTGCCGTCCGGCGATGGCTTGCCCTGCGCGTCGAGCGGCTGGATTTTCGCCGTCTGGGCCTTGGCTGCCGCTGCGACCTCCAGCGGGGGAGCATTCTGGCCCTTCCCATAGAGACCTCCATCTTCGCCTTTGTAATCGCCAGTCAAGTCGGTGAGGGGAATGAGCCCTGTCTGCGGTGTTGTGGGCCGGTTCATGCCGGGTGCAGGCACGGCGTTCGCGCCGCCCGGCGTCACTGGTGCAGGACTGGAGGCCGCTTGCGGGCCATTACCGGCTGCCCTCGCCGCCTTGGCCTTGTCGAGATAGGCTTGTTCCTCCGGCGTGAGCACCTGGCCACTCTGCTGCTTTTGAAAAATCTGTCGCGCCTTGGGCCAGTCAATCTCCTCACCAACGGAAAAGCGGCTTGCCGTCAGGATGATCACAAGGACCAGCGCCACGTAAATCTTGGGTGAGGATGTTTTCATGGGAAGACGATGCGCTTAAGCGGTGAAAATATCGATCTCGATCTCCCGGGCAAAAAAGGGCAAGCCGTACGCTGCCCTTCACGACAATTGTTGAGTGTTTGGGTTAATCGGCGGATGGGGTGGAAGATGTTGCTGGTGCCGGATGCGGTGTGACCGTCTTGGTATAGGTTTCGGTGTTCCCAAAATCCGTCGTCTTGCCGTTCGGTCCGCTGACCGATCCGCTCGCGGTGCGGGTAGTCTCCCCATTGGTCGCCCTGGAGTAATTCACGTCCCGCGTATCCGTGCTCGTCTGGCCGTTCGGCCCGGTGATCGTACCTGTCTGGGAGAAGCCGCTGCCCGTCTTCGTGTAGGTCTGGTCGGAGGTCACCGTCTTGCCATTGGCACCGGTTGCTGTGGTATCGACCTGCCGCGAGTCACCGCTGCCCGTGATGGTCTTGTCGACTGTCGAGCTCTTTCCCGTTGTGGGATTGGTATAGGTGCTGTCGACGGTCTTCGTGCCGTTGGATGCCGTGACTGACTTGGAAACATCGGTCGTCTGGCCATTCACGCCGGTATGCGTGCCGGTGTAGCTTGCCGCTCCCGGCCCCGTCTTCGTCCAGTCACCCTGGCTGGAGGAGGTCTTGCCGTTGGTGTAGATCGTCGATGACTCGTGTGTCCCTGTCCCGGCCGACTTGTTCCAGGTGTTGTTGAAAAAATGAGAGCCCGTGCCTCGAGGATTGGTCCAGGTGGTCGTTCCCGTCGCGCTGCCCGGAGCGCGATTGACCGATTGATCAAAAGTGCCGCTGCCGCCGCGCTGGGTCTGGTATGTGCCCGAACGATCGATCGTGGCATCGGCGCGGTCGCCGCGTCCTTCACGACCGGCTCGTTCGTGGGGAGCTGCGTGGAGGGAAGAAATCGTCAAACCGGCGAACAGAAAACTAAGAGTTGCGAAGGAAGAAGCTTTCATATCTAGGCAGACGGGGGTGTGCAAAAAAGGTTACAAAGTTGCTTTTCACTGCGGGGAGAGTCGCCATGATTTCACCCAGCATGGCCGATCCCAATCTCGTCTACTTCGACCTGGAAACGCAGAAGAGCGCTGCCGAAGTCGGCGGCTGGCACAACAAGCGCGCGATGAAGATGTCGCTCGGTGTCACCTACAGCACCGCCCGCGGCACCTACGAGATTTACCGCGAAGATGAAGCCCATCTTCTCCTCCAGGAACTGCAGCGCGCTGATCGCGTGATCGGCTACAACGTCATCGATTTCGATTTCGAGGTGCTCGCTCCCTACGCCGTCTTCGACTTGAGCCAGGTCCCCGTGCTCGATCTCATGCGCGATGTCGAAAAAAACATCGGCATGCGCGTCGGTCTCGATGCCATCGCCGAACAGACCATCGGCTGCGGCAAGACGGCCGACGGGATGGAAGCGCTCAAGTGGTGGAAGGAAGGCAAGCTCTCGCCCATTGCCGAGTACTGCTGCTACGACGTCAAGGCCACCAAGCTCGTCCACGAATTCGGCGCGCAATACGGCTGCGTCTTCTATTTCAGCAAAAAGACCCAGCGCCGCGAAAAGGTGTCGGTGAATTGGTAAGCGGAACGTTCAACTGCCAGAGACTATAAAGTAACCTGACCCTCATCACCCGGCGCCGGCTTGGGCCGCAGTTTCTTGAGAAATGGCAAATACTTGTCGATGGGTACTTCGATTTCGTCGCCTTTCAGTCCCGGCGTGATTCCCGCAATTTGTTCGAGCGCCTCAGCGATTCCCTCCTGCAGCAGCCGCAGGCAGAATTTGATCGGCTTCGGCTTGCCCGGAAGATTGATCACCAGGCTCTTGCCGCGCACACCGGCCTCCGCACGGGACAGGACCGAAACCTTGAACCGCTCGTACGAATAATAGCGCATGATCTCGCCGAAGCCCGGCAGTTTGCGGTCGACAATCTCCATCGTCACATCCGGCACAATATCGGTCAGCGCGGGCCCCGTGCCGCCGAGGGTGAGGACGAGGGGACACTTCTCCTCGTCGCAGAGACGAATGATGGCGGCGCGAAGTTCCTCGCGATTGTTGGGGATTCGCAGCGGCACAAACGTCGAGCGTTGCGTGAAAATCGAGGCAATGGCCGCTTCGACTTCCACCCCGATTTTGGCCTGTTTGGGATTGGGCGTGGCCGAGTTGATGAGGTTAATGTATCCGATTTTCATTTGGGTGATTTTTCAGCCTTTTTCGCCATCACCAACTGGCACGCCAGCCGGACGGCCGCGAGCATGCTGCGGTGATCGGCTATCCCTTGACCAGCGATTTCGAGCGCCGTGCCGTGATCGGGCGACGTGCGGATGATCGGCAGCCCCAACGTGACATTCACCCCTGTCTCAAAAGCGACGAGCTTGAACGGGATCAGTCCCTGGTCATGGTAGGCGCAGATAACCGCATCGAAGGCCTTTTTCTGCACGGCGTAAAAGAAGACCGTGTCGGCGGGAGCATGCACCAGCGCAATCTTCTCTTTATGGAGCTTCATCACCGCGGGCTGGACGAGGCGAAAATCCTCTTCCCCAAACAGTCCGGCCTCGCCCATGTGCGGATTGATCGCCGCGAAGGCCAGGCTGCGACCGGGCCGGGCCAGGCCGCTTTGCCGGAGAAATTCCCGCGTCATCTTGGTCACATAGGACGATCCGCGCCGGGTCAGCCGCTTCAACGCGTCCTTGAGCGAACAGTGATTGGTGCAAAGCGCCACCGTCAATTTGGGATCCGTCAGCACCATGACCGCAGCCTCGTCCGGCAATCCACACGCGCGTGCGAGAAACTCCGTTTGGCCGACAAAATGGGGACTGATCGCGGCCAGCGCCTCCTTTTGCACCGGCCCCGTCACCATCGCGGCAAAGCGTCCCTGGCGACACCCCTTCGCGGCTTCTTCCAGGGCATTGAGTGACACGCGTGCCGAGGCCCGGGTCAATTTTCCCGGCGTGACTTTCTTGCGATTTTCTTCGCCCAGCACCTCGTACCGGAAACCCTTGGGCAGGCGCGGATCGCGCAGGGTCTTCGCCACCACCTCAGGCCCGATCCCCGCCGCCTCGCCCAAAGTAATGGCGATAACGGGATTGTTGGCTTTCGGACGGAGTGAGGGCACTACGCTGGTACTTTCGCAACCAGCGGCAGACGAGTAAATTCGAAAATCACCTCACGGGCGATGACTCAATAGTGGCAATTGCTCAGCCCATTCTTGTCGAGATAGTGCTGATGATAGTCCTCGGCCTTCCAAAAATCGGAAGCCTGGACCACTTCCGTCACGATCGGACGGGTAAACTTATGCTCCTTCGTCAGCTTCGCGATCGATGCACCGGCTTCCGCTTTTTGTTCCGGTGTGTAATAAAAAATCACCGAACGATATTGCGTGCCCACATCGGGCCCCTGACGGTTGACGGTCGTCGGATCATGATGGGTCCAGAAAATCTCGAGAAGCTGATCATAGGTCACCTTCGAGGGATCGTACTCAACCAGCACCGTCTCGGCATGGCCCGTCTTGTCGGTGCAAACATCCTTGTACGTCGGATTCTTGAGCGTGCCGCCCATGTAGCCGACCGTGGTATCGATCACTCCCGGAACCTTTTCGAAGTCCTCCTGAGAACCCCAGAAGCAGCCAGCCGCAAACGCAGCCTTGGCCGTCGTCGTGGCGGCTGCGGAGGACGCCTTCTTCTCCGGTACTTCCTTACCGGACAGAACAAACGTCATCGCCGCTGAATTGAGGCAATAGCGCAGACCGGTCGGGGCAGGGCCATCGGTAAAGACATGGCCGAGATGAGCATCGCAACGGGCGCAGAGCACCTCGGTGCGGTCCATCCCGTAACTGTGATCGGCCTTCGAGACGACATTCTCCTTGGAAACGGGCTGGAAGAAACTGGGCCAGCCGGTACCGGAATCAAATTTGGTCTCCGAGGAAAAGAGCGGCAGGTTGCAGCAAACACAGTGGTAGATACCGTTCTTATGGTTGTCATAAAAGACACCGCAGAAGGCCTGTTCAGTCCCTTGGGCGCGAGTGATCTGGTATTGCTCGGGGGTGAGCTGCTTGCGCCATTCCGCCTCGGTCTTGATGACCTTGGGTACTTCCATCGGGGCGGTCAGCTTGCCATCGGGCCCGATGATGCACACCTTGACCATGGGGACGGCGGAGGGCGCATCCGTCGTGGCGGCGGAGAGTCCCCGCAGGAGCGAGTCGACGACCGAGGTCGTGGCCAGAAAGGCGGCGCCACCGCCCAAGCTGCGGAGAAAATGTCTGCGATTCATATGCGATTTTGGGCCCGGATGTCATTCAAGCTACATCATCGGGTTCATTTTGTCAGACGAACAAACCGTCAGTTTATTCCGCAGTTATTTTCTCGGGGCAAAGCGTCTCTCTAAGGCGTTTCCAATTAGGGTTCGCCATATTGGTTAAGTTCGGCTTTTATAATGGCCCACTACCCAAAAAAACGAGGTCAATTCCGATGTCTTCCCGCCTGAACTTTTGTCCGCTGGTCCGCCTGTCGATTCTCTTGCTGGCCATCGCCGCAGGTTGCTCCATCCCGGGCCGGGGCCAAACCAAGGCCGCTCCGCATCCGACACCCTCGAGCGCGCCGCTTTCCCCTGTAATTTTTTCCGAGCGCCAGGGTTCGGTGCAGAACATGAACGCCGATCCGGCGCAGGTGAAGCAGATGCTCAATGAGTGTCTCCTCAAATTGACCAGCGCGCAGGATATCGGTACGGCATGGACCCGATTGGGCATTACCCCACAGGATGTCGTCGGCATCAAGATCACGACGGGTGGCGGGCCGGGACTCTCCACGCACCATTCGTTGGTCCATGCCATCTGCGACGGACTTGCCGCCGCCGGCGTTCCCCGGTCGCAGATGATTATCTGGGACAAATACCAGAACAAGATGGTGGCCGCTGGCTACCCCATGCGTGACCCCACGAACAGCCACGCCGGCATCGGCTCGGTCATTCCCAGCGGTTATTACGACCCGAATGTTTTCTATAAGAACTATCTCGTCGGCAGCCTGATCTGGGGCGACTACCGCTTCCTGCAATCGGCCAGCTTTAGTGATGCGAGCGCCGATAATGTCAATTCGCTCTCCTATTATACGAAGTATGTGACGCAGAAATGCACCAAGATCATCAACGTTCCCAATCTCTCCGATGATTCCTCCGTCGGCATGCACGGTTGCATGAGTACGCTCGCCATCGGCAGCGTCGATAACAACCGCCGCTTTCGCGGGCCTCCCACCTACGGTGACCCCGCCATTTGCGAGATCCTCAACCAAGATTTTTACCGCCGGAAAGTGGTCGTTCACATTCTGGACGCCTATCTCACCCAATGCGCGGGCGGCCCCAAGTTCAATCCGATTTTCTGCGAAGGCGTGGGCGTTCTTTACGTCGGGCGCGATCCCGTGGCCATCGATTACATGGCGCTCGGCATGCTCGAGCGGATGCGCAAGCAGATGAACATTCCTCCCATCGGTAACGCGGCCAGCTACATCAAAAGCGCCCCTTCCTACAATCTCGGGACCGATAATCCCCGCCGGATCCAGTTTATCCGCGTGCCCTAGTCGCCCGCGTACGATCGTTATTTCTTTGGCGTCGGCTGCGGTGCAGTTGGCGCCTGAGGTTGAAGGACCGGCGGCAGGCGTTGCTGCATCGTCTTCTGCAGGTATAACAGCTTGTCCAGGTTGTTCTGGGCGTCGCCATAGTCAGGATTGACGGTCAACGCGGCTCGATATTCCCGGATCGCTTCCTCAATATGGCCCGTCCGGCTGTAGACGACACCGAGATTGTTGTGCGCCTCGCTATAGTCGGGCTTGATCTGCAGCGCCTCGATGAACTGGTCCCTCGCTTCATCAAGCCGGTTTTGCTCGACCATGATGTATCCCAGGTTGTTGTGGGCCAGCCAGGCGCTCGGATTGTATTTGATCTCGTAGGTCCAACTCGTCTCAAGATTGACGAAGGTCCTCGCGTAGTAGTGGCTTTCAATCGTCAGGATGCCGATCAACACGACCAGCGCACCGACCAGAATGCGGTGTCCCATTTTGGACAGGACGTTATCAATTTGCTCAAGTCCTGCGATGGAGAGGGCGAGTAACCCGAGCATCGGCAGGTAAAGGAAATGGTCCATCACCCACGTAAAGCGCATGTAGGAGACTTCGTGGAAACCAACAAAGGGCGCCAGGCCAAGCAGGAAAAAGCCGAGTCCCAGCAGGACGGTCTTGCCCCAGGTCTTGCGCCGGGCCCAGGCCCAGCAAAACACACCCAGCATAATCGGCCAGGGCAGGAACTGCAGCAGAGTGGGCGGGTCAACTTTCCACTGTGGATAGGCCGGCAGCATCTGCAGCGGAATGGAATCAACCGGCCAATTGGCGTTCGCGTACGGAATCTGCAAAGGCATGAAAAAATGGCAGAAGTAGAAGGAGATTGAGAGCCCCGCGCAGGCCAGCCGTGACCAGAAATCGCCCATCGGCACCTTGATGGCGAGGACGTGCCCGGGGGCGTACCACTCACCGACAAAGATCGTCATCATGCCCAGGACCAGCGAGATGGCAAAGAAGGGGATGGTTCCCCGAAGGTCATCCCAGCCGACCCGGCCCCGTTTCCACCAGGCGTAAAGCAGGATGATGATCGGGAAGGGGGCCATCGTGATCTTGCAGAGCATGGCGATGAAAAAGAAACCCAAGGCGAGAAAGTAGTCGCCGTCCTTTTTGCGTTCCTCGTAATCGATCCAGAAACACATCGCGATCAGGAAAGGTGGCAGGGAAAGCGTGTTTTTGAGTTCCGCCACCCATGCAACCGATTCAACGTTGGCGGGATGGGCCGCGAAGATCAGTCCGCCCAGCCACGCAAACCGCAGGCCCAGCTTGCTGAGAAATTTCCAGACGAGCAAAGCGCCGATGATATGCAGGATGATATTCAGGATGTGGTAGCCGGAGGCGTTGTCGCCATTGAATTGCCACATGATCCAGAGGAGGGTCTCCTCAATCGGGTAGTACTCGACGAAACTGCCCGGCTTGAGCCAGAAGTTGATCAGCCCGTCCACGCTCCTCAGACTGGGGTTTTGGGTGACGTAGGCATTGTCGTCCATCAACCAGCCGCCGTGAAAGACCGGTGAGTAAATGAACAGCCCGGCTGCGATGATCGCGAGGACCTTGAGAGCAAAGAGCCAGGTGAAGGCCCAAGGTTTAGATGTGAATGCCCCTGTTTGAATTTTGAGGTCACGAGCGGCTTTTGCCGGAGCTATCTTGCTGTTCGAACGTTTTGCCATAGGGCCGTTTAAGCGGTAGCCAGCAATGGAAACAAATAAAATGGGGCTTGGCAAATGCCGCGATGGGGGTAATTGACAAAAATCACCGCCTCGTTAAGGGGCAGGGGCGGTCGTGTCGGGCACCGGATCCGTCAGCGCGACCTTGACGATGGCCGATACCCCGGCCCGAATGCGCTCCTCATAGCCTTTGGTCGAGTCCGCATCGAACTCGATCTTGACCGGGACGCGCTGGACGATCTTGGTGAAGTTCCCGGTCGAGTTGTCGGCGGGCAGGAGCGCGAACTGGTTGCCTGTCGCGGGCGAGAAGCTTTCGACTTTTCCGGTGAAGACCTTGCCCGGGATGGAATCGATCGTGATCCGTGCGGGCTGGCCTATTTTCATCTTGGCCAGCTGCGTTTCCTTGAAGTTCGCCACGACCCAGAGGTTGTGTTCGACCAGGACCATCAGCGTTTGTCCGGAGGAAACGCGGTTGCCGATCTCGACGCTCTTCCGGCCGATGATGCCGTCGGCAGGCGCATGAATCGTCGAGTACTCGATCTGCAACTGCGCCAGCCGCAACTGCGCGTCGTTCACGTCCCGGCTGCTCTGGGCCGCGTCAACCGCCTGCGGCGAAATGGCATGGACATCCACCAGCGGTTTTTGCCGGTCCAGGTCCGCCTGGGATTTGCTCAGCTGGGCGCGGGCGGCCATGGCGAGGGCGACGTATTCAGAAGGATCTAGCTCGACGAGAATATCGCCTTTCTTGACCTCCTGGTTGTCGTTCACCTTCACCTCGGTGACTACCGCGTTGATGCGCGACGAGATGTTGTGCAGGTGGCCGGTGACATAGGCGTCGTCCGTTTCTTCATGGGTCCAGGCATCGAAGATATAAAACACGATGAGGATCGCGACAATCACGCCCACGGCAATCAGACTGTTCTGCTTGTGACGCTTGGCCATGGTGTGGATGTTTTTGCCGGTGGCCTTGGCGTGGGAAAGAATGCGGCGCGGTGGTTTTTTGTCCGAAAGGCCGACGTCATCTTGGAGGGTGCTCATAAGGGGGATGTCTTCAGGTTCAGGCAGGAGCTGGGGCATTGGGCTTCGGGGCCTTGCCGAGTAGGAGGATTAACGGGAGGGTCAAAACAAAGATAAAGGCGACGAGATAAAACACGTCGCGATAAGCCAGCAGCGCGGCCTGGAAATCGACGGCACGGTCGATCATTGTCATCGCCTGGGCCGATACGCCGGTCGGGTCGCCCGACATGCTGTTGAAATAGGAAGTGTGTCCGCCCAGGCGTTCCTGGACGGCGGGATTCTGGTCGGAAATATCGTAAACGAGCTGCGAACGGTGAATGAATTCCTGCCGTGACACGAGCGTCGTGATCGCCGCGATCCCGATGCTCCCACCCAATTGCCGCGTGAGGCTGAAGAAGCCGGAACCCGAGGCCACGTCCTTTTTAGGCAGTGCACCCAATGTCGCGATGGAAAGTGGCAGGAACATGATCACCGTGCCGAACCCCCGAAAAATCAGAGGCCAGTAAAGTTCGTCGAATCCGGTGTTGGGATTGATGTTGGTAAAAGTCAGCATTACGCCAATGGTGATGAGGCACCCAATGCCGATGAGAATGCGCGGCGAGACTTTCTTGGAGAGGGGGATCAGCACAAAGGTGGCCGCCGCCGAAGCGATTGCGCCCGGCACGAGCATCAGGCCTGTCTTGGTCGCGGTGAATTGCAGCACGGTCTGCGCAAAGACCGGGATGACAAAGACGGTGCCGTAAAGTCCCATGCCGACCGCGAGGGAAATGATGCTTCCCGCCGTCAACGACCGGTACTTGAGCACGCGCAAATCCACCGCCGGGTGCTCCACACGCAGTTCCTGCCAGACAAACAGGACTAGTCCAACCACGCTCAGGATCGCCATGCGCATGATGAAATCGGAGGAGAGCCAGTCTTCCTGCTGACCCTGTTCCAAGACGGTCTGGAACGCGCCCAGTCCCAGTGCCAGGAAGAGAATGCCCAACCAGTCGACCTTACCGCTCTTGCGGGCATGGGGATCGTCCGGCAGCAGGAACGTATTGGCCATGATCACCGCAATGATCCCGAGCGGAATGTTGATGAAGAAAATCCAGCGCCAGCCGAAGTTGTCCGTCAGGTAGCCGCCCAGCGCCGGACCGATGGCGGGACCCGCAATGACTCCGAGCGTAAAAACCGTGCTCGCGGTGGCCTGCTCCTCGCGCGGGACCGTCTCGAACATCAGCGCCTGCGCCTTCGCCAGCAGACCGCCGCCGCCAAGCCCCTGGATGACGCGGCCGATGATCAGCATCGTTAGGTTTGTGGCAAACCCGCACAGGATCGACGCCAGCGTGAACGCGACGAGCGAGAAAATGAAATACCGCTTCTTGCCAAAGCGTAGGCCCAGCCACGCTGAAAGCGGGATGACGATGACGTTCGCGATCGAGTAGCTGGTCGACACCCAGCCGATTTCCGAGAGCGTCGCGCCGAGGTTGCCCTGCATGTAAGGCAGCGCCACGTTCACGATGCTGACGTCGATCACCTCCAGGATCGCTGCAAATGACGCGGTGATGACGATGGCCCACTTGAGCCAGCCGTTCTCCGCGGCGCGCAACGCCAGCCCGCTCAGGCCATCGGGAATGGGGACCGCCAGCGACTGACTCATGCCTCAATGCCTTTCAGGTAAAGGTCGAGGCAGGTCTCCACGTAGCGTTCGTTGCTGTAGACCGTTTCAGTGAGGGGACGCCGGATCATCCCCGCGAGCAACATCCCGGTAAGGGCATCCGCGGACATGATCGGATCGATATTCCGGCGCACGAGGCGGTTCTTTTGCGCCGCGCGCAGGTACTCGATAAACCTTTGCCGGGCCGGCTTGGCCGATTCGACAAAGAGGCGGCGGCAAAGCTCGGGGTGCCGGTTCAGTTCACCCATGAAGGTGCGGACAAAATCCTCATTGTCCCGGAGCATCCGCGCGAAGGCCGTGGCGAACGTCTGCACCGTCTTGCGCAAGTCCGCCTGGGTCTCGATCGGTGCCTCGGTGAAAATGTGCTCGCAGCGCTTCGAACATTGGAGGACGACCTGGCGCAGCAGCTCCTCCTTGTTCTTGAAGTGGCGAAAAAGCGTGACCTCGTTGACCTTGGCCGCCAGCGCGATCTTGCGCGTGGTTGCTCCGGACACACCGTCCTGCGCAAAGATCCGCGTGGCCGCCTCGATGATTCTATCGCCAGTCTTTTTCATGCAAGTACATACTTGCATATTTTGGTGCCTTTGGCAAGTGACGTGGATTATTCATCGCCGATAGCCGAAAAAGATCGCCGACAAAAAAGCCCGTCATCCTGAGCTTGTCGAAGGACCAGACGCGTGTCCGCCAAACCAGGCCATCGTCGAAATGTAGAAAAGCCATACCCGCGTTCGAGGTAGCCGTCGACCTCCGGGCGACGGTGCAGTTTGGAGTGGGGGCTACGGCCGCCGCCGCAACGTCAAAGCTGGACCGCCCGCTGTCTCAACCAATGGTCCACCAGCACCAGCCGCGTCATCGCCTCGATCATCGGCACCGCCCGGGGCAAAACGCACGGATCATGCCGTCCCCGCGCCTTGAGCTCCGCGGCCTCGCCCGTGACCGAAACCGTCTGCTGCGCCTGCGCAATGGTCGCCGTCGGCTTGAACGCCACCCGAAAGATAATGTCCTCGCCGTTGGAGATGCCGCCCTGCACCCCTCCGCTGCGATTCGTCACCGTGCGTACCCGGTCGCCTTCCTTCACAAAGGCGTCGTTGTGCTCGGAACCCTTGAGATGCGTCCCCGCGAAACCGGAACCGATCTCAAAACCCTTGCTCGCCGGCAGGCTCATCATCCCCTTGGCGAGGTCGGCCTCCAGCTTGTCGAACACCGGTTCGCCGAGCCCCACCGGTGCATTGCGCACGATGCAGGTCACCACGCCCCCGACCGAATCGCCGTTGGAGCGCGTCTTCTCGATCAGCTCGATCACCCGCTCCGCATCCGCGCTGTCCGGCCAGCGGACGATATTGTTCTCAACCTCCGCGTAGGAAATTTTCTCCAGCGGCACACTGGCCGTGAGATCGTGCACCTGCGACACGAATGCGACGATCTCCAGCTTGGGCAGGAACTTCTTGAAGATCTGTTGCGCCACCGCCCCGCCCGCCACGCGGCCAATCGTCTCGCGGGCCGAGGCGCGTCCGCCGCCCTGCCAGTTCCGGATTCCGTACTTGGCCTGGTAAGTGTAATCGGCATGGGAGGGACGATAGAGCGTCTCCATCTCCTTGTACGCCTCCGCCCGCTGGTCCTCGTTGCGGACCCAGACCGAAATCGGCGTGCCAATGGTCTGTCCATCGAAAGTACCCGAAAGAATCTGCGCCGTATCCGTCTCCTTGCGCGGAGTCACGATCTTGCTCTGGCCGGGCCGGCGCCGGTCGAGATCAATCTGGATATCCGCCTCCGTCAGTGGAATACGGGGAGGGCACCCGTCGATAACCACACCGACGCCGCCCCCATGGGACTCGCCCCAGGTGGTGATTTGAAAAAGATGGCCAAAGGTATTCGGCATGGAAGAGACAGCTTAGAGTTTTTTGGATAGGATTAACAAGATTAACAGGATTTTAAAGGCGACTGATTTTCCTAATTCCACCTGTCTCACCATCTCATAAACCTCGTTAATCCCGTCCAAAACTTTCCCTGCATGTTTTCTCCTCTTCCGCCCTCTGCAGTCCTCCGCACGAATCTTCCCCGCTCCACTGAATTTCCCGCCAGTTGTCAAAGTCTCCGAAAAAGAGCATCTTTAGAGGTATGGCCAAGCACGTAGTCCTCATCGGCATGATGGGTGTCGGAAAAAGCAGCGTGGCGCCCTGCATCGCGAAGCGGCTTGGGCGTCAGGTGATCGAAGTCGACGAACTCATCGAGAAACAGGAAGGCATGCCCATCGGCGAAATCTTCCTGGCCAAGGGCGAAGCCTATTTCCGCCGCGAAGAAAACGCCCTGATCACCAAGCTCATCGACCTGCCCCCGGCCATTCTTTCTCTCGGTGGCGGCGCATTTTTGTGGGAAGCGACACGAAACCTCCTGTTGGAAAAGACCGTCGTCTTCTATCTTTCAGCAACTCTTGAGGTCCTTTGCGCCCGCGTCCAAGCCGGTGTCAAAGCGCGCCCCCTCCTGAACATCCCCGGCGTCAGCTTCCAGGACACCATGCGCGATTTACTCGAACGCCGCGGTTCCTACTATGGGCTCGCCCACTACCGCGTCGAAACCGACGCCCATTCGCCCGACGATGTCGCCAAGGCGATCGAGATGATGCGCGAGGCCTATGACTGAGGGTGTGCAGTCCGGCCCATGCCATTTCCTTGCCTCTGAGAACTTTCCTGCCTTACGTCGGCAGATCTGGCAGGACGCGGTGGATCGTTGGAAAGAACCCCATCGACGATGGCATGATCTCCAGCACCTGGAATCACTCCTTGGCTTGATCGAGGCGGATAATGGTCTGCTTGCGCCGGACAAGGAAATGCTCCGCTACGTGGCTCTTTTTCACGACGCGGTTTACGATCCCTTTAGTTCCAATAATGAAGAGGAATCGGCCCAATTGGCGGCGCAGGGACTCTCCGACTATGACCGCAAAGAAGAAGTGGTGGGGCTCATCCTTGCCACGAAGAATCACCAGTCTAAGGACGACCTGGCGCAAAAATTCAACCAATGGGATTGCGCCATTCTTTCCGAATCTCGCTGGGACAAGTTGATGACCTATGAACAGGGGATCGCGTTTGAATACCGTGCCGTCGATCCGGAAGTCTACCGGCGCGAACGAGGCCGCTTTTTGCGAAGCGCGGCCAAGGACTACCGCAATCCTTTCCTGGAGCGATTGGCCAATGAAGTCGACCCTCAATAAGGAGTCCCTTAAAGAGCAGGCATCAGGACTCGGCCTCGACGTCTGCGGCATTACCAGTGCCGACCCCGCACGCCACGCCGCCTTCTACCGCCGATGGACTGACGAAGGCCGCGCGGGCGAGATGCAGTGGCTGGCCCGCGAGCCCGAACGCCGCACCGATCCCGGCAAGGTGCTCCCCGGCGCGCGCAGCATCATCGTGGCCGGCCTCAATTATTGGCAGCCGCAACCCGCGGGCAGGGGACGCATCGCCCGCTACGCCCTCGGGGAAGATTACCATCACGTTTTGCTCGAAAAGCTGGAAACACTGGCGAAGGAAATCACCGTCACCGGAGCGCAGGCCAAAGTCTACGTCGACACCGGCCCCGTCCTCGAAAAGCCATTGGCCGAGCGCGCCGGTATCGGCTGGCAGGGCAAGAGCACCATGCTTATCCATCCCAAGCTCGGCCCCTGGCTGCTCTTGGGCGAGATCATCACCACGCTGCAGCTGGAACCCGACGCGCCGCAGAACGACCATTGCGGAACCTGCACTCAATGCATCACCGCCTGTCCGACTGGTGCGATCACCGCTCCCTACCAGATGGACGCCCGCCGCTGCATCGCCTATCTAACCATCGAGTTGAAAGGCTCCATCCCCGAAGAGATGCGTCCGCTCATCGGCGACCGCGTTTATGGCTGCGACGAATGCCTCGATGTCTGTCCCTGGAACCGTTTCGCCCAGACCACCCGCGAAGCCCGTTTCCTCGCCAGGGACGAGGGTGACGCTCGCGACCAACTTCACGCCTTATTGGAAATCACCCAGCCGGAATTCAAACGCCGCTTCGCGAAAAGCCCCATCCTCCGCGTCAAACGCCGTGGCCTCCTCCGCAACGTCTGCGTGGTTCTCGGGAACATCGGCACCGTGGACGATCTGCCCGCCCTCGAAAAAGCCGCCCAACACGAGGAACCCCTCGTCCGCGAGCACGCCGCCTGGGCGATTGAGCAGATTGAAAAACGCAAGCGATGACGGTTGGATCGTGCTTACCAATCGAATCCGAGGTTTCGAGGCATTCTCTGGATATAGTCACAACGCCATAAGCGAGTCTCGTCGGGGCCGCTAAAGAAAATTATTCCGTCATCCGGTCTGCCCGGCCAGGACAGGGAAATCTCCTCGATTTGCAGTTGGTTAATTTCCTCTGTTGCCGCCTCGGGAAATCTTTTGGCTTCAGACCGCAAAAATTCGCCGATGGTTTGGGAAAAAACATCGAAATTAACGATGATTTTATGAGCGTGGTCAATTAGGTCTCGATCTGGTTTAAATTCTCCGCCGATGACAAAATAGATCTTACTTGTTCCGATCGGTACCGTGGCTTCCCAGCTGCCTTCATCCGAATAGATAAGAGGACCAAGAATGGGGTCATGACGATCTTTTATCCGAGTAGGCTTTTGCTTGCCGAGCAGGCTTGCCAGGAAATTCTTCATTTTTATGAACTATCTCTCATTTAGCTTCCAAGGACAAGGGACGATCCGGGAGCGGTCAGTCTTTGGCGGGTGTGACTGGATCTTTGTCCGGCGCCAACCCCGAACAACTTTTATTTTCTTTGCAAAGCCGCTTGATCTCATCGCCTTACACAGGCATATTTCGGCGATATGCCCGCTGCCGACCCTGCCGTTAAGAATGCCAAAACGAACGCATCGTCCCGTCTTCCCGATTTGACGCCCCAGCAGAAAATTGAGCTGTTCCGCCAGATGGCGCTGATCCGTCATTTTGAAGACAAGGCCAAACAGGCGTTCCAGCAGGGCAAAATCAAGGGTTTCTGCCATCTCTACAACGGCCAGGAAGCGGTCGCCGTCGGCACCATTTCGGTCCTCAATGACGACGACGCCATTATCACGGCCTATCGCGATCACGCTCACGCCCTCGTGCGCGGCACCGAGCCCAACGCCTGCATGGCGGAGCTTTTCGGCAAGATCACAGGTTGCTCCCGCGGCAAGGGCGGCTCGATGCACTTCTTTGACACCAAGCGCAACTACTTCGGTGGCCACGGTATTGTCGGCGGACAGATTCCCCTCGGCACCGGTCTTGCCTACGCCCAGAAATATCTCGGCACGAACCGCGTGACGCTCGCCTACATGGGTGATGGCGCGATCAATCAGGGCGCGGTCCATGAGGCGATGAACCTCGCCGCCCTCTGGAAGCTCCCGATCATTTACATCATCGAGAACAACGAGTACTCGATGGGCACGTCCATCGCCCGCTCTTCCGCCGGTGACCCGCTCACCAAGCGCGCGGGCGCGTTCGACATGGCGGCCATCCAGGCCAACGGCATGGATCTCGACGATGTCCGCGCCAAGACGTTCGAGGCGGTCTCACTCGCCCGCACCGAAAGCCTGCCCACCCTGATGGAAATTCGCACCTACCGTTACTTCGGTCATTCGATGTCGGATCCCGGCAACTATCGCTCCAAGGAAGAAATCGAGAGCCGCAAGTGCGCTGATCCGATCACGACCTATAAGAACCGTCTGATCGAGCAGAAGGTCGCGACGGAAGAGAGCCTCAACGCCATCGACGAGGAAGTCGCCGCCATCGCCCAGGCCTCCTACGATTTCGCCGAGTCGAGCCCCGATCCCGAGATCGACACGATGTACGAGGACATCTTCGCTCCGGAGGACCAGATCCCCGAGTTCCGTCCCGACATCCGCGGCGCCAGGTAAGACCTGACGCCACCCGCGTGGCGTCGAAGTCATGTCCAGGTTCAAGCGTGCGCGACAACCCTGTCGCGACCATTAGTGGTTGGGAATCGGCTTGGTCGGGGTGTGAGGGCCGTCCTCGGGCGTTGCGAGGTCTTTCCGCTGCCAGACACGCACGTAATCAATTTTCCAGTCACTCGGCAGTTTCGTGTCTTCCAAAGGCAGGTTGTCCCAGCCGCCTGAAGGAATCGAGAAGATGATGAACGATTGCACGTTGGAGACGCGGTCCGTGACAAAACGGAGCAATTCCTTGCCATTGCAATAATAGATCGCCGAGCCTGGCGTCCACAGCAGACCCGCCGTGACGTATCCGTCCTTGTCAGGTTCGACATAGTTCCGGTCGGAACCCGTGGCCTTGTGTTCCTTGGCATAGCCGTCCCAATGCTGGGCAAGATTGTAGCGGTTGGGCCCCCAGCCAGTCAGCTGTTCGACGATGTCGAATTCCATGCCGCCGAATTTCGTCGTAATGCGATTGGCCGCATCCTCCCCCCGGTCCGGCATGAGCCAGAACGCGGGCCAGAGACCCGGTGCCGTCGGCAGTTTCATGCGGCATTCAAAATAGCCATAGCGCTGGGTCCACTTTCCGAAGGTATCCATGTAACCGGCGGCATAGTCGGTCTCTTTGCCCGCCGCATCGTCATTTTGGCGTCCCGTCTTTTTTTCATAACGGATGGTCAGGCCGCTGTCGCCGTTGGGAATGACGTCGTCCTTGGACCAATGCGAGCGTTGGTCGTAGTAATTCGGCCCCTTCAAATTCCAGCGCGTCTCATCTAGGGCCTTGCCCTTGAATTGTTCATCCAGGGTCATCGTCCAGTCGCCGTCGACCGGTGGCTTCTTGCCCAACCAGTCAGGCGTGTTGATGGGAGGCATGTCTGCTTTGAGCGACTCGACCGTGAGCTTCCCGTCGGTCCCGCCTTCGCTCATGAAAACCACATCGGTCACCTGGTTGCTCGTGAAGGCGTTCCCCGTGCCGGGCATGGCCGCGACGGCCGCCGATGTGCTTTTGCCGGAGGGATCGCCACCCCCCGCCGGGTCCTCGGTCGCATTGGCGGCGGCGGGCGGATTTTGCCAGATCTTCGGATTGCGATAATCGGCGACCAGCTCTACTTCCGCTCCGGGCGCGAGCGGCGCAGAGGCCGTGGCCTCAATGGGCCCACCACTGCTGTCGACATGAAGCTTGGGAGTGATGGGCGCGCTGCCATTGTTGCGGACCTTCGCCCGGATTTCAATGCCGTCCGTGAGCCCCCACTTGCCTTCCTCCGGCTTGATTCCTGCGCTTGCTCCTGCCTTGCCGGCAGGAAAAGTCAGCACCAATTGCTGCACGCCTGAGGCATCGACCAGTTCCGCGGTCGGCCCGCCCTTGGCGACAAGATTTTTCGCGGGATCCAGTGGCTTGGCCCCCGGTCCAATGAGCACGCCATTCGGCGGCGTAATGCGGATGGTATTTTTATCGATGGGCGGGGCATCCGCGGGCGTTCCGGCCGCCTGGATGGACTCAACACGGAAACTTTGTGCTCCTCCGTCCTTCAGGGCCGAGGCGACCAGAAGCAGTTCGCTGAGGGAGGAGGTTTTGAGCGGACTACTCTTCTGCCCGTAATTGTACCCGAACCAGACCTTGGCGGTGCCCGTTTCGCCCGGCTTGATGGTCGTGATGTGCGAGCTGTTGTCCTGCCACGAGGCCCCGTCGATCCGCATCGCCATTCGAAGCGGTTTGTCGCTCAGGTTGGTGATCACGGCCTCGATGTAGCCGAAGGGGCTCAAGTCCCAATTGACGCCCCCATCCGGCTTGAGCGTCACACCCGGAAATTTTGACGTGCTGGGTTGGACTGTGACCAAGGCACCGGCTGGACTGGTGCTCGGTGCGACCGTCACATCTTTGGTCGGGATGAGTTTCGTTTCCGCTCCCGCTACGGAAAAATCGATCAACGGCTTGGGCGCGATCGCCGCTGTCGCTGCCGTTGTGTCATCGGCAAACGAGGAGGTCGAAGAAGAACCCAAAGCCATCAGCAGGAAGAGGAAGCGAATTTTATTCATAAATTTAAAAAAGAGAATCGATAGGGAAGCGTGAGCATAAAGAAGGTCGTAAGATTGGGAAGAGGCGTTCCTGATCGTATTTGTGTTTAAAGCCGATGCCAGAGGAATGAAATCGCCCATCTCCGCTCCTAAAAGATTTGACCTCACCCGCTTGGACTTTTAGATTGCGAGGCTGACGTCGTGCGGATTTATCCCGTGCCTTGAAGGCGTTCGAATAAAATTTGAGATAAGTTATTACCGGAGTTTCATTTACCATGCCCACCCTTACCTACCGCGAAGCGCTCAACCAGGCCCTGTCTGAAGAAATGGAGCGCGATGAACGGGTCATGCTCATGGGCGAGGAAGTGGCCGAGTACGACGGTGCCTACAAGGTCAGCAAAGGTCTGCTCAAGAAATTCGGCCCCAAGCGGATCATCGACACCCCCATCAGCGAGACCGGCTTCACCGGCCTTGCCATCGGCGCCGCCATGTACGGTCTGCGTCCCGTCGTCGAGTACATGACTTGGAGCTTCTCGCTCGTCTGCTTCGACCAGATCGTCAACAACGCCGCCCAGGTCCGCTATATGTCCGGCGGTCAGCTCTCCGTGCCGATCGTGTTTCGCGGTTCCTCCGGCGGCGGTCTGCAGGTCGGTGCGACCCACTCGCACACGCCCGAAAACTGGTACGCCAACGTCCCCGGCCTCACCGTCATCACTCCCGCTTTCCCGGACGATGCCAAGGGGCTGCTCAAGGCCGCGATCCGCAGCAACAATCCCGTCTGCTTCATCGAGAACGAAAAACTTTACGGCTATAAGGACGAGGTTCCCGAGGGCGAGTACCTGACCGACATCGGCAAGGCCCGCATCCGCCGCGAGGGTGGAGACCTCACCATCGTCAGCAACAGCGGCTCGACGCACCGCGCGCTCAACGCTGCCAAAACGCTCGAAGCCGAAGGCATCTCCGTGGAGGTCGTTGACCTGCGCACCATTAAGCCGCTCGATTTCGCCACCATTGCCGAATCGGTTGTCAAAACGAACCGCGTTCTTATCGTCGAGGAAAACAAGCCCTTCGCCGGATGGGGTGCCCAGGTCGCCTACCAGATCCAGCGCGAATTATTCGACGAACTCGACGCTCCGGTTCACCGTCTCTGCTCGGTGGATGTTCCTCAGCCCTACAACGGCAGGATGGAACAGGCCGTCCTCCCCAACGAGGAGCGGGTCATCGCGGCGGTCAAGGAAGTCCTGGCCTGATGAAGAGCCATCTTCCGGACGGCATCCGCGTTCGATGGCTCGGCCACGCCACTTTTGATCTTATCGGGCCTGCGGGACAGAAGCTCCTTTTCGACCCATTTTTCGTCAATAATCCAAGGTTCCCCCAGAACCTTGGCGCCGAAGTCACTGCGCCAGGCGCCTATGATACCCTTTTGGTGACCCATCCCCACGCGGATCATTTTGAGGACGCGCTTCCCCTCCTCAAGGATGATCCCGCCTTGAAGGTGATCACCCAATTTGAGGTCGGCACCTGGCTCAAGAGTGAGGGCATCACCGATGCTCAGATCATCGGTATGAACACCGGTGGGACCGTGACCTTCATGGATGTCCGCATCACCATGGTCACCGCCGTTCATACGAGTTCCGTGGTCCAGACCAAGGGCGGCCCGCGCGCCATGGGCACGCCCATCGGTTACGTGCTGCGTTTCACCAACGGCTTCACTGTTTATAATACGGGCGACACGGCTGTGACCATGGACATGAAAATCGTCCACGACCTCTACCATCCCGATCTCGTCATCCTGCCGATCGGTGACTTCTACACCATGGGTGCCGAACAGGCCGCCTATGCGCTGAACCTGCTCAAGCCCAAGTACGCCATCGGCGGCCACTGGGGCACATGGGATGCCATGCCTCCCGGCACCCCGGACGCCCTTGAAAAAGAACTGGCCCGCTACAAGATTTCCACGCAACTTATCAAACTGCAACCCGGCGAATCCCTTACTTAAACACCCTTATGGCCAAAGACATTCTCATGCCCCTGCTCAGCCCTTCCATGACCGAAGGCACCCTCGTTAAATGGCTCAAGAAGGAGGGCGACGCTGTGAAAGCTGGTGAGGTTCTCGCCGAAGTCGAGACCGACAAGGCGACCATGGACCTTGAGGCCTTCGACACCGGCATCCTGCGCAAGATTCTTGTTCCCGATGGTACCAAGGTCGCTGTTCAGTCGAAGATCGGCATCATCGGCACCAAGGATGAAAAAATCGATGAATCCGCCTCGGCCCCCGCGCCTGCCGCGCCCGCCTCCAGCGAAGCTCCCGCGAAAAAGGAAGAAGCCAAGCCCGCTCCCGCTCCAGTCTCTTCGGCCCCCGCTTCAGCCTCCAACGGCAGCCGCGTCAAGGCCTCGCCACTCGCCAAGAAAGTTGCCGCGGATAAAGGTGTCGCCTTGGCCGGATTGACCGGCACCGGCCCGGGCGGACGCATCGTCAAGAAGGACGTCCTCAGCGCTCCGGCTGGCGGTTCTGGCGGCGGCTCCTCGATTTACGCCAAGGGTCCCATCGCGAAGGATGGCAGCACCAAGCTCTCCACCATGCGTTCCGTCATCGCGAAGCGCCTGCTCGAAAGCAAGACCACGATTCCCCATTTTTACCTCGAGATCGAAGTCGACGCGAAGCCGCTGCTCGATCTCCGCGCCCAGCTCAACGACACCCTCGGCAAGCTGAACCCGCCTGTGAAACTGAGCCTGAACGACTTCGTCCTCAAGGCCGCCGCCGAGGCCGTCCGCCGCGTCCCCGCCGTCAACGCTTCCTTCGAGGGCGATTCGATCCGCCAGTTCCCCGACGTGCAATTGTCCTTCGCCGTCGCGATCGCGGAAGGCCTCATCACCCCGATCATCAAGGAAGCCCAGAACAAGTCGCTCATCCAGATCAGCGGTGAGGCGAAGTCACTCGCCGTGAAGGCCAAGGAAGGCAAGCTCAAGCCCGATGAATTCCAGGGAGGCACCTTCACCGTCTCCAATCTCGGCATGCTTGGTATTGACAGCTTCAGCGCGATCATCAATCCGCCCCAGGCCGCGATCCTCGCCATCGGCAACATCGTCAAGAAGCCTGTCGTCGGCCCGAACGACGAGATCGTCGTCGGCCATCGCCAGAGCATCACGCTCTCCTGCGACCATCGCGTCGTTGACGGTGCCGTCGGTGCTGCCTACCTCAAGGAACTCCGCGAACTGATCGAAAAGCCGGCGCTGCTTCTCCTGTAATCAGGGCGGAGAAGCTAAGGCACCGTTCCCTTCGCCGCAGCCCCGGTATTCAATCCCGGCTTCGGCGTCGTCTTCAGGACCTCCACCTTGAGGTCCTGCAGCACTTGGTTCATCGGCCCCAGCAACTCAACCAACGGGTTGATCTCCTCCAGCGCCGTTTTCATGACGGCGATATGCCCGACATCGAATCCGTGCAACGCCGCATCCATCGGCACCCATTGGTCCGGCCCGACCCACGCTTCCGCCCACATGTGGCCGACGAACATGCCGGTCTCGTCGTCGACCTCGTTCGTCAGTGCCGGATCTCCCACCCCGGGCGGAAGATAACCGAACCCAACCACGCAGCGTGTCGGCAATCCCGCGGCCCGGCCCAGCGCGGCGCAAAGAACGGCGTGCTCCGTGCAGTCCCCCTCGCGCGATTTCGCCGTCTCCTGCGCCGAGGCAAACCCCACCGACATGTCTTTGTGGATAATGTAGTCGCTCACAAATTGCTCGATCCGGTGAGCTGCCTTGATCGGATTTTTTTCCCCGCCTACGGCCTCCTTGGCCAACGCCTGGATTTCCGGCGAACTGACCTCCAGGTAGCTCGTCGTCTGGAGAAACGGATGTAACTCCGGCGTGTCGGCATGGGGCAATTGCCAGGTCACATCGCTCATGGAAATCGTCGGAGCACTAACCGACAACTCACAACAGCCCGGTGTGGAAGAGAGGATGCGCTGCTCGCCCTTGTTCCAGAGCAGGAACTTTTTGTCCGGCCCTTCCTGCGTTAACCGGTAGACCGCCTGGGCCAGGTCGCCGGGCGAGGGGATCGCGCGCTGCGGCCGCACCACCGACGTGGTAAAGACCTCCACGCCCTCCGGTTCCTTCATGCATTCCGCGCGCGTGGCGGCGAACTGGTGCAGCTCCCCGAGCCCCGCATACGGCGTGAGCCCCTCGACGTCGTTGCCCTGGTCGTCGACCCACGTCGTCGAGGTCACTCCGGGCAGGATGCTCAATTCACTCGTCATTTTCCACAGCTTGCGGTCGACGCCGCGGACATTCCTCGTTTCCTGGCCCTCGATGACTCCCTTTTGCGTTACGACCGACTGCGGATATTCGCTCTCAAACATAGTGAACGCGAACGGTTGTCCGGGTTTGAGCGGCACCGCCTTGGTCAGTTCCCTTATCTTTTCCGGCCCGAGCGCGGTCAGCCGGGGGACATGATATCGCTTCGTCTGTCCCCGGCCGGAGACGACCAAGTCATCGCCTTCCCGGACTCCGCTGGACTCAATATTCGACCCGAAGGTCGACGTCTGTTCCTCGAAACTGAGCACCCCGCCATCGGCATCCTCCGTGACCTTCGAGGTCTCCGTCACCTTCATGCTGATCTCGAGTCGCTTCACCACCAGTTCCTGCACCAAAACGGTATGGTACTGCGGTCCCATCGGAGTGTCCGTCTTGGTCGTGATCGTGCTGCCGTACCCGCATTGCTTTCCGTCGATGACCAGGATCGACCATTCTTCAAAAACCGGCTTTTGCTCCTCCGCCCGGAGTGCGGGTAAGGTCAGCGATCCCAGCAGGACCGCCGCAATTAAAATGGCCTTACTGCGGCTTGGACGCATCCGGTGTCGGAGAGGTGGCCTGATCGGCGTTGGTGGCAGGAGTTGTATTGGGCGTTGCCGCAGGGGCTGTCGTCGCATTGGCATCAGGCGCCGCCGGTGCAGCCGTGGTCGTCGTGGTGCCCGACGCATCGGCCGGAGCCGCATTGGTGGGCGCAGGAGTCGGTGTTGGCGCGGGGGAAGGGGAGGGAGTTGTTGGAATGGCCGGCGTCTTCGGTGCTCCGGTCGCCTTCGGTATGACCCCCAGCATCTGCGCCGCACCCACGGCACCGCCGGCGGCGAACGCCATGAGGATGCCCTGGTTGCCAACGCCCGAGATCGAATAACCCCGGATGCTGTCCGCATCGGGCGTCATGACAAACGACCACGTACCGATGGGTGAGAGCCACGTCAGGTCGGGAGGCAGTTGTTTGCCTTGCAGCAGCGCCGCGAGGTCCTTATTGAACATCGAGGCCAGCGACAAATACGGCACCGCCGTCTTGTAGGCGTGGTCGAGCAAGTGGGGCGTATCGACGAAAATAATCTGTGAGGCCCCGTTCCGTTTGTCCCCGATCTGACTGCTGAAATTGGGATTATGCACCAGGGTGACCGTTTCATCCTCGGTAAAGGCCCGCGCCGCGAGGCCCTTGGTGGTGAAAATTCCGAAATAAGGCTGAGCGGCGGAGACCGTCTCGGTCACCGTCGGGGTGACCGGGGCCGCCTGGATAAACGTCAGCGCGGCCAGCTTCTCGCCCTTGGCGTCCAACTCCGTCATCACGGCGGAGTTCTGATAGGCCAGGCGCACGCCTTCGACGAACGCGGTCAGCGCGGGCTTGAAGTCGTCCGGCTTCGCGATTTTGATAAAGAAGCCGACCTCGGGATAAGTCTGGTCGTCCTGCCATTCCACCTGCAGGGAGGCCTCGTCGCCCAGTGCGTCAATGATGTTGTGCTGGAGGTCGATCCCCACTCCCTTGGCCAGGGCCTGCAGTTGCGGGACAACCATGGCCATCATCGGGTTCGGCGTGGGCGACATGCTCGGCTGCTCCTGCAGGTTCTTGATGTACTGCTGCCAGTTCGCATTGAACGCCCAATAGATCTTGGTGGTCGGGCCGGTGAACTTCAGCGTCTCGAAGGCACAAGGTGTGGCCGCCATCCCGGAATCGATCTGCGCCTGCTTCGGAAGCAGGCACGAAAAGCGGTCCACAATCTGTCCGTTCTCAAATCGCGTGCCCAGGGCCATTCCGCCCACGGTTCCAAACCGCTTCGCTAGGTAGTCGCCCCCGTTGGGATTGGTCTTCGCGATCTGTTTTTGGATGAGATCGAGCACCGTATGGTAATTGACATAGACGAGCGTCATCGAGTCGTTGCCGACGCCCGCCAGCGCTTTTTGATAATCCGCATTCGACTTCAAGCTCGGCGTGACCGACTTCTTGTGGAAGCGCTCGATCCAGTCCTGCAACGAGGCTTCGCCCCACGAGGTGATGATCCAGCCGTTGATTTTCGCCACGCAGATCTTGTCCGAGGCGCTCGGGCCCTTGATCCACTGATAATCGACCCCCGCGACATTCCCCGTGCCATTGGTGCTGGTCCCCAGGACCGTGGGATAGGTCTCCTTCAGCTTGGCGATAAACGCATCAAAACTGCCGATGCCCGCCTTGGGCTTGAGCCCGGCGATGATCCCGGTCTGCGCGAGATTCTCGCTGTCAAAGTGGGTGATGGCGAAGAACGACTGCCCGCTCAGGTTCGGCAGGAAGGCATTGAGGACATCGATGTTTTTCTGCCCGATGGCGTTGAGGATCGAATCGATAGCAGGCTTCGCGTTCGGCGCGTCGACCAGTTGCTTCAACTGCGAGCCCTGGTAGCCGGCGGCGATGTTGGCCGCATTCGGGATGGTCGCATAGAAGACCGTGTCCGCCGGGACCAGCTCCGCCGCATCCACCGCCACGGGCCCGAAAAGATACCACCACGCCCCTGCGGCTCCACCGAGAATAAGAATCAAAAGAATGCCAAGAAGAGCCAATACACGCGAACGGGTCATAAGTCCGACTAGAGTGGCGACTTAAACGCCGTTTGGCAAATCCTGACGGAAAGGGGGAGTGGTACAGTTTGAATTAGCGTTGGCCAAACTGATGCATGATAACGCGGATAATAATGTCGGGCCCAATAAAAACGATTAACACCAAAATTAGCAGAAAGGGGGCCAGAACGATCTTCTCTCTCAAGCGGAGCTTTTCCCACCCATCTTTTCTCTCATCACCATTTACGCCTTTAATCTAACAGAGGCAGTACCACTACCAAAGACCAAACGTTATCGTCACTCTCGGCTCCATCGCGAGAGTTGATGCGTTCATCCGACCTATCAGCCCCCTAAGACCTATTCCCCAACTTGATCATCCTCTCATCTTCTTCGCAATCCCCACACTCTGCTTCGCGCACTCGCTGATCGCAATCGGATGATACTTGAAAATCTGCGAATACATCGTGTCCTTCAGCGGGTCCTTCCACTTCGCCGGAATCTTCCCCGCCCCGAACATCGCTCCGTAAATCGATCCCGCCGTCGCGCCGTTGCAATCGGTGTCCCAGCCCCCCATCACCGCCAGCGTCACCACTTTCTCGAAGTCATCCTTCCCGAGCAAAAGCGCCGCCACGACCAGCGCCGCATTGTTGTTCGTATGCACCGGACTGTAATGCCCCAGCAGCGCATAAATCTCGTCGAATACCTTCTCAAACGCTGCGTAGGCACACCCGTGCTTCTCACAGATTGCAATCACTTGCTCCATCTCCACATACAGCCGCGACTTCTTTGGAATCTCCGCCAGCCCCGCCCGCACCACGGCGATGGGATCGCTCAGCGCAAACCCCGCCGCGATCATCGCCGCCACAAACATCTCTCCGTAAATCCCATTCTTGATGTGGCTCATCCGCGCATCCCGCCACGCGAAGTCCGCCGCCAGTTCCGGATTCCCGGGAGCCGCATAACCCCACGCATCCGCACGGATCTGCGCCCCGATCCACTCCCGGAACGGATTCTGGTGCATCGCCACCCACAGCCAGTCCACTTCCACGTTCTCGTTATGATGGTGCCATTGATACCGCATGACATAGTTCCGGTACGCCTGCGTCTCCGCGGTGCACACCAGCCGATAGGGCAGCTGGCTCATCCACGCCTCCATCACGTCCTTGGTCGTAAAATTCCGGTCCTTCCTAAGGAGCAAATCGTGCGCGATCACCGTGTATCGGATGTCATCGTCCGTCTCCATGAACTGGATGTTCTCCCGCCACGAGGCCGGACAATTCAACTTCCCCGACTTCTCCTCCGCCGGCGAATGTCCCGGATAATAATTGTTCAGTGGATACTCAGTGGCCGCGATCCCCTGCAGATAGACCTTCTGTCGCTCCTTGCTCGAAAGCCCGTTATGCGTCCCCATGTAACACTCCACCGGCTTCCCCAGCGCGCATCCAACGCAACGCCCCGTCCACGCTCCCAGCATTCGCTGGTATAGCTCCTCCTCATTATAAGAAATGGCATACTGCCGCTTGGCCTCTGTCCTCTCCGCTTGGATCCCCGCCAGGTCGCTCGGCTCGACAAAAGTAAAGTCCGCCCGCACCGGCGCTTCCTGCCAGCGTGACCACAACTTCGTCAGCGTTGCATCATCCGCCGTTTTCACATCGATCCCTTTCATCTCCTGCTCCAGCCATTTCGGATCGCGGCCTTCTTCAATCAACTGCGTCTTCTCGTCCAAAAGGAGGGAGGCACCGGGATTCCACCCGGCCAGGTAAGGGATATTGCTCATGCCCTCACTCTAGGGTTGTGAATGGGAATGTCTTCGCATTAAGATGCAAAAACTGTGCAAAAACGACCATCGCGCCCGTATCGCGTCAAGCACGCTCCGGTTGATTTACCCAGGGATTTTCCCATTGCCGTCACCCCCCATTACCAGCAGGGCGACCGCCCCATCACCTGGCTCCACGGCCACGATTGCGTCGAACTCGGCTACTGCTACGAGGGTGCCGGCACCTTCGTTATCGGCAGTAAGGTCCTCCCGTTCCGCGCCGGCGACGTCTCCGTCATCACCCCCGCTGAGGTCCACCTTGCGCAGAGCGTCCCCGGCACCACCAGCCGGTGGGCCTGGATCTACCTCGATCCCTCCCGCCTCGTCCCCATGGTCGGCCCCGAGTCCAGCCTCCTCGCCAGCGGCGGCCTCAGCGGTGTTCGTTTCCGCAACCTCATTTCCGCGGAGCGCGATCCTTTCCTCGGCCCCGTCGTCCGCGAACTCGTCATCGAGCTCACCGAAAAATCCCGCGGCCACCAGACAGTTGTGAGGGGACTCGTCTCCAGTCTCATGGTCCGCCTCCAGCGCCTCGTCAAATTCCGCCCCGGCCCCATGGCTGCCGGCATCGAGCCCGCCATGCGCCGCGTCGCCCCCGCCCTCGACTTCATGGCCGGGAAGTACGCCCAGCCCGCCAATGTCCGTCTCTGGGCCAAAGAATGTCACCTCAGCGTCACCCACTTCCGCCGGCTCTTCCTGCGCGCTCTCGGTAAATCGCCCCACCATTATCTCATCGAGCTCCGCGTCCTCATGGCCGCAAGCCGCCTCCAGGCCACCCACGAAAAGATCATCGATATCGCCGAGGCCACCGGCTTCGCCACCCTCTCCAGTTTCAATCGCTCCTTCCGCAAAGTCATGAACGTCACGCCCAGGCAATGGCGCGCCCGCCGTTGATTTCTAGCCCGCTTCAGCCAGGTCGCCGAGTTCCAGCGCCAGCCGGACCAATTCTTCCGCGTTTTCCAATCCCGCCACAAAACGCGGCGGAATCTTCGACAGCCCGACTTGCGCTCCGACCATGGCCCCGGTCAGGAACGCGCGCGACATGTTCTGGCCTCCGCCATTGATGGCATGCAGGATGGCCGATTCAAAATCGTCCGCAAATCGCGTCGCCAGGTAATAAGCAGCGGGAAGTTGATGGTAAATCGCGCAGGGCAGTCCATAGACCAATGAGATTTTCCACGCAGGCTCAATCCGGACGCCCGGATCTCCCACGATCCCGGCCACACTCGACGGAATCAGCAGGGGATCGGGAACCGGAAACAGTCCCGGCAGATTCAGGTCAATTTCACCCGGCTCGGGCGGCAGCGGACGGTCTTGGAACGGAAGGTTCCCCTTGGCGACCATCTCCATCAGCTTACCCGAAAGGGCCGCATCCAGTTTTTCCCCGGCAACCAGCATCGACACCACGCAATCATACGCCGTGCTCAACGCCACGATCGCCTCGTCCGACTGGGTCAACCGGCAATTCGAGGACGCCGTTCCCGCCGCCCGGCGGGGATTCTTCGCATAGCGAGCCGCCAGTACGATCGACCGTTCGGCCGCTTCCGTGTTGTCCGCGCTGCCCCCGGTTTCTTTCCACGATTTCTTTTCCACCACCCGGCGAAGGTATGCCTCCCGGATCGATTGGTTGGTGTATCCCCCCGGCCCCTGCATCGCCGTCCCATCGAGCTGGGGGAACAATTCATCCTCCAGCCGCCGGATGAAATCGCTTTCGACATATTCGTGGTGCTCCAGGACGGATCGCAACAGCATCACCGTAATCAGCCCCGTTTGCGATAGCTGCCCCGCCTTGAGCCCCTCATGATACCATCCGGCCCGTGCCGTCGTGTAATCGCTGATCCACTCGCCATGGTGGCGACGCATCTCCTCAAGGTCATAATACCAATGACAACCCACGCCCAAGGCGTCTCCGATCAGCCCTCCGATGATGGCTCCTGCAGCTCGGTCCCGGATCATGTCACTGACTCTACTCCAGTCCGCGTCGCTTGTTGAGCCGTAAAAATACTCTTGCGCCAGGGCGCTTATGTTGACGCCGGAGTGCTCCCGGATATGCTTTCCGTCGGGTCCTTGTCACCATTTCATCCCGGACCAAGAAAGGAAAAGACCTCCATGCATTTTCGCCCCATGAACTCCGGGGATGTCCCCGTCATCTTCGACGTCACCTACTCTTCCCGCGAAAAATCGTACACCAAGGAGGGCCTGACCGCCGCTGGCATCACCGAGGATTCCGTGACCGCCATGCTCGACGTGGCCCACTCCCACCAGGGCTGGCTTTGCGAGGTCGACGGCAAGGTGGTCGGTTTTATCATGGGCAACAAGGACACTGGCGAGCTCTGGGTCCTCGTCGTCCTGCCCGAGTACGAGGGCAGGGGCATCGGCTCCAAACTCTACACCCTCGTCATCGACTGGCTCATCTCCCTCGGCTGGAAAGAGGCCTGGCTCGGCATCCTGGCCGATATCCAGGTCAACGGTTACGGCTTCTTCAAGAGACGCGGCTGGGTCGACGATGAAATGCGCGGTGATTTCCGCATCATGAAAAAGTCCCTCGTCGATTCTCCCGCCAATCGCTAACCGTCCTACTTCCGCGAAATCATCGACGTCGAAATCTTCAGGATCGCCTTCGACACCGACGACAGCGCCCGGTCCGTCGACGTCATGGCCTTCGCCCAGCCCCGGCCAAACATCGTCGCGTGCGCGCCCTCCGGCAACGGGGCCTCCGCCGCCATCTGCGTGTCCAGCTCCCGTCCCGCGACCTCCACATCCCCCACCGTCATCGGCACCTCGCGCCGCAACCGCCGCACGATGATCCGCCCCGCCGGGAAATATTTGTACTTCCCATACGTCATCAACTTCGTCTCCGCGATCTTGTCCAGCACCTCGATCCCGTTCACGATCTTCCCGAAGACCAGGCACCCGTGATCGTTCAGCCCGCCCTGGATCAACGCATTGTCCACTAGGTTGAAAATAAACTGCGTGTCCGAGCTCCCCATTTCCGGGTTCTGCGCCATCGCCAGCGTCCCCCGCAGGTTCCGCAACCCATTCGCCCCCTCGATCGGAATCTGCTCGATTCTCGCCATCTCCGACAAATCCTCATTGAACTTCCCGCCCTGCGCCACAAACCCGCGGATCACATGATGAAACACCGTCGCGTCGTAAGCGCCCCGGTCCACGTACGTCAGAAAATTCGCCACCGTCAGCGGCGCCTTGTCGTTAAACAGCTCCACCGTCATGTCCCCCAGGCTCGTCTCAAAGACCACCTGCGGATGCGCCCGGATCTTGTTGATCAATTCCCGCACGCGCAGCGGAATCTCTCCCAGCGGCGGCAGCAATGCCAGCACCGCGCTCGCCACCGCCGTCATGTCCTCCAGTTGCAGTGGCTTGAATTGCAGATTGGGATCGACACAGTTCCGCACCTTCACCACTCCCGCCGGCGAAATCGACACATGCGACGCATCCAGCGGCAGGTGCGGAATCTCATTGTAGTCCCAGAACCGCAACACCGCCGCCACCGTGTGCAAAATCCGCACCGCCATCCGCGCGTCGATCTTCTCCCCCCGCTCCGCGAGCTGCGCCAGGTCCGGCATCGTCCACTTCTCGTGGCTGATATAACACCGCCCCTCGTGTTCCCCGCCCAGGAAAACTGCCAGCACATGTTCATGCCCCGCCCGCGCCATCAGCGACGCCGTGCTCATGAACCGCTCCGATTCCTCCGGCGTCGCCCACGGATGCACCACCGTCACGTAGCTCTCTCGCTTCAACACATTGTCGTAGGCCTCGTACCAGTCGCTCCACCGGTCCGAGCGGAACCGCGCTCCCAGCCGGAAATGCCCCAGCAGACTCCCATGCAGCGACGCGAACGTCTCCTGGCAAATCTTCACGAACCGGCCCTCATCCTCCGGCATCGTCAACATGACCACGCCGGGCCCCAAGGGTATCGTCGGCTTGTACGGCTCCCCATTCACGATCAACAGCCGCGCGCGCGGAAACTTTTCCCGGATGATCGCAAACAACTGCGCCGCCTCGTCCCGGTACCGCAACCCGCACACGCACAAGTCCAGGTGCGGAAACGACTCCAACTCCGCTACCCCATACTCCAGCGTGTCGGCAAAACCCACTGACGCATCGTCCCCGGAAACGATCAACTGCTTCAACCGGGCGGCCAGCCCGATATCCGGATGAACGATCAGCACATTCGACTTCATGATCACGGCTTAGGAAGCATCCCTTCTGCCAATTATGTCCGCATCGACATCACTTGTCACCTCATCAACGCCTTGCATTTTGAGGCAAATTCTACCCGCCCCCTCTATCAGCGGTTGGATATTCAAGTGTAACGGGTGCGGACACATAGGACTTGAGCCCTAAAGCCGCAAGATTTGTTCCACGCCCCTGAACTAGGCAGTTTCTGCCCGGCTTTCGTCGTCGTTCTGAGTGGAGTGAAGCGGACTCGAAGAACGAAAGCTCCGTCTAGCGCCCCATCCGTTTCTCTCAAAAACCGAGAATGACCCACCCGTACATCAGCACCGCCCCCACCAGCAGCAAAACGCCCAGGGCCCGTGCCGAACTGAAGGAAGTCGCGGAAGCAGGTGCTCGCCCCATCGAGTAAATCGCCGCATAGATCAGCGGCACCAGCATCAGCCAAAATCCCGTCGGCGCCGCCAGGAACCGGATCCATTCCGGCCGGCCCTCCAGGCCTCCGGCTCGGTGCAATAAAGTCACCAGCATGATCCCCAACGCAATCACCGCCCAAAGCGCCAGCGCCAAAACCCGTTCCATGCCTAAACCGTAAGCCCGCGCCCCTCGTTCGGCCAGAAGTTTGTCACCCTATTCGTGACGAAAACTCCGCCCCCATCTCCGCGTCTCCTCGGCCACCCGATTACGCTCAGGCGAAAAATGCCGCACGTTCCTTTATCGCAACTTGCCATGGACCAACGTCGACTTACGATTCCCCCATGAACCCATCCAAATGTTGGCTGCCAAATCTGGTCCTCTGGGCGGTGAGCACGGTCGCACTTTGTGCCGCTCCGCAAATCGACACAGCCAAAATTGAAGCCATCACTGGCCTGAAGGGCGCGTACAATGAAGGCGAAGGCACTTTCAAGATCACGTCTCCGCGTACCGACATTAAAGTCTCCGTCGACCAATGGGCGATGTCTCCGTTCATGGGGCTGACCTCGTGGGCAGCCTTTGCCTCCGATCCCGATCCGAAGAAAGGCGGCATGATCATGGGCGATGTAGTCCTGTTTCAGGACGAGGTAAACCCCGTGATGAGCGCCGCCCTCGATAACGGACTGAGCGTTACCGCGCTCCACAATCATTTCTTTTACGACGATCCCCATGTCTATTTCATGCACATCGGTGGAACGGGTCAGTTCGATGCTCTTGCCGGTGGCTTCAAGGCCGTTCTCGACAAGATCAAAGAGATCCGCTCCGCCACTCCTCAGCCCACTCAGGGATTTGGCGGGCCAACCTTGCCCGCAACCAGCTCCATTACTGGCGCTACGATTGATGGCATCCTCGGGACCAAGGGCCAGGCGAAAGACGGCATGTTCAAAATCGTTATCGGACGCACCACCAAGATGCCCTGCGGTTGTATTGCCGGCAAGGACATGGGGGTCAATACCTGGGCCGCCTTTGCTGGAAGCGATGACAACGCCGTGGTGGATGGTGATTTTGCCGTCAAGGAAACCGAATTGGAGGATGTCCTCAAGAGCTTGCGCAAGTCCGGCATCAATATCGTGGCGATCCACTCCCATATGACCGAGGAAACCCCGCGCTTTCTCTTTATGCATTATTGGGGCAAAGGCAAAGCCAGTGATTTGGCGGCCGCCTTGAAGCAGGCCCTGAGTTTGCAGAAGGATCCGTAGGCCCAAGCCTCGAAAGTCCCGGAAACCCCACGCGACCGGGAATCCTCCGCGGAGCAGCGAATGAAGACCACCCTCATCTGTCTGGCCCTTCTCCTCGGAAGCCGTCTCGGCCTTCCGGCTGAGGAGCCGCAGTTGGTGCAGACCATCCCGCTGCCCGGGGTTCAAGGCAGGATCGATCACCTGAGCATGGACGTTGCCGGCCAGCGTCTCTTCATTGCCGCGCTCGGCAACAACACGGTCGAGGTCGTGGACTTGAAACAAGGGAAGGTACTTCGCTCCCTGTCCGGCTTTTCCGAGCCGCAGGGCGTTTGCTTTATTCCCGAGTTCAATCTCCTGACGGTCGCCAGCGGTGGCAATGGCGCTTGTACTTTCTATGACGGCTCCACCCTCAAGCTTCTTTCGACCCTCCCTCTCGGCGACGACGCCGACAACATGCGTTACGACCCCTTGCATAAAAAGCTCCTCGTCGGCTACGGCAGCGGAGCGATTGCCGTGATTGATCCTCAGACCCAAAGGCTTGCTTTATCCATCCCCCTGTCCAATCACCCGGAAGCCTTTCAAGTCGACTCTTCCGGCTCGCAACTCTTCGTGAACGTCCCCAACGCCCACACGGTAAGTGTCATCGATCTCGCCCAAAACAAGGTCACCGGAAGCCTTCCGCTCGGACTGGTTGCCGCCAATTTTCCCATGGCCCTCGATGAAGCACATCATCGGCTCTTCGTCGGCTGCCGCATACCCTCACGCCTCGTCGTCTTCGACACCAGGACCGGAAACAAGATTGCGACGCTCACGCTGCACGGTGATTGCGATGACCTCTATTATGACACTGGTCGCAAACAGATCTACGCCTCCTGCGGCGAGGGCTACCTCGATATCTTCTCCCAAACGGATGCCGATCATTATGTCTTAAAACAAAGCACGCCGACTTCCCCAGGCGCCCGCACCGCTTTTTTCGATGGAACGGTCCTCTACTTGGCCGTGCCCCGCCATGAAAACAAGCCCGCCGAGTTGCGGTTGTATCATTTCGCTCAATAGGGATAACTCCGGCGCCACCGTGATAACTTCGAGAGATCAAACTCTGGAAATCTTTCGAACCCCGGCCAGCCTCCTAAACCAATCCATAAAAATTCATCCATTCTTCACAATTTTCTGACAACCTCTCCCTCAACTTGTCCGACCCTGTAGGCATGCATCCCCTTCGATTCCCCATCGCCCTCATCGGCCTGGCCTTCGTGCTCGCCACCATGCTCACCTCTGCCCAGGAACCCACCCGCGCTGCTCAGCGGACCATGAAAGGCATCGAACTCTACAGCTGGCCCGACAGCTCCACGCATCAATGGAACTTTGTCCTCCTGCCCGGCACCAACCGCAACAAAACCACCGCCGAAATCAAGGCCTCCAGGAACATCCTCAAGACGCTGGAAGAACTCAAGGCCCGCCTCGCAACGCTCGCTGTCGGCGAATGCATTTTTTGGAATCCCCGGGTCGATTCGCAACAATTCTCCCTCCCACCCCAGGAACAGGTCCAGCAAATCACCATCTACTGCGAAACCCGAAAACTCAACCTCTCTATCCTCAAATAATCCGCCAAAGCGGTCTCCCCTGTAGCGGCGGTCTATGACCGCCGTCCCTCTCCGTCCGGCCCACCAAGTCCCGAAGGCACCACCCGAAAATAGCCTGGCGATTCATCGCCGGGAAACCGCCAATCCTCAACCGCGTCCCAGCGGGACGCCTGACCTCTTTTCACGCGGATAATGAATCCAGTCCCTTTTTTCCCTTCCCCCTCCGCGATCTCCGCGCCTCCGCGTGAATTAATCCGTAAGCGGGTCGCGTGGTTTGGCTTAAGCGACACAGAGATCAGCAAGGTTAGGTCCGCAGGCTGCGGGAAATCGCCGCATCTTTGATCACTAAAGATGGCTGTCACCTTTATCTTCTTTCGTAGCCTTCTGAAGAGACCCTCACCCTCCCGCCGACGAATCCGGCATCCAGCCGCCAAATCCTCCGCCAACGACTCGTCGCAATCCGATACTCGCCAGCACCCGCTGGAACATCGCCCCGTACCACCGTGGCCGCGCAACCTCAAACGACTCCGGCGCGGCAAGGCCGTCGAGCCGTATCCGTTCGAGGTGAAGCCCGCCTTCCTGCCATCGGCGCAGCGTATGCGCAAGATCCGCCCGCGGCTCCGACCGGTCCCTCTGCACGAGCAACACTCGTCGGATCCCTTGTGCGCCGAGAAACGTGGCCGAGGGAAAATCGGACGCAAATGAGATCGATCGATTGTCAAAATCACACGCCTTCACCATCCGCTCCTCTCCGCTTCTGTTCGCATCGAGCAAAAAGGCCGGTGATGCATCCAAGGCTAAATTCACCCGTGCCAATTCTTCCGCCCCAAGCTTCAACGCTTCCAAAATCGGCAGGACCTCCACTGCTGCAATCTCTGCTCCCGTAATGTCATCCGAAGCCGGATTCAGGCACGGCAACGGCAAGGCGTTGTAAAGCGGTACCGGATGATAACCCAGTTTCGCCAGCGCCACGCCGGTCGTCACTCCTTCCGCGCCGGGCAAATCAAGCACCAAAGTTACCTTGTCATTTGCTGCCGGTGCCCAGTCCACAACGCCTGTCGTTCCGGCGCTGGAGCCGGACTCCTTCGCCAAGTCGATGTGCGCGAACAAGACAGGCTTCACCCAGCGCGCCCATGGAGAGCCGTCCGGCGCCCATGCCGCAAAAATTTCCTCTTTAGTCATCGTCCTCCAGAAGCAAGGCTACATCCGTTGCCGCAAAATCAATGATCGGCTTTTCGGAGAGCCGGGTATATGCGCCCCCGGCTCGTCCGTTAATCGTATAGACGCCCACGCACACATGCCGGGGTCCCACCGGCGTCAATACCGGTACCGATTCGAACCGCCGTTGCGCAATCCATTGATTGGGCTGCCAACGCGCATCCAATTGTGTGAGCAGCCACTGCGCGGGCCGCATCAACTCGCGGATGCTCACCGTATCGCCTGTATTGCAGAAAGCCGTCTTTAATAACCACCCATCGTCGCGCGACCAAGGCGCATCCCGTGGATCGCACGTCTCCGGCAGCAATGCCTCCCAGGTCGGCAACGCCGTGGAAAGATTCGCCCACACTAGGGGGAACCGTTTGCTTTCCGATAAAATGCCCCTCGCCGGATTGGCCACCGGCGTCTTCCCGCCGCGAAAGAAAAATTCCCAATCCGTACGGCCCGGCAGCCGCGCAAGCCACTCGGCTTGATAAAACCGCAGCAGCGCATCCACCGGCCCTCGATGCCACGCCGCGTCCAGATGTGCGTAACCATCTCGCCAGACTATCTGCTCCGGTTTGGCCAGGTGCACGCGACATCCACGCGCGCGCAATTGCTCCGCCAGGAACGCAATGACCTGATGGTCCTCCATGTAGGCTGGCGCGGAGAGCAGCGCAATAACGCCGCCCGGCGCTACGGACGCGGCCAGCGTATCGGCCCACACGCTGCCAGGATTTCCCGTCATATGTAATTTTGGAAAGTGCGCCGCCATCTTTGCGGTGAAGTACGAGGCTTCGGAAAATCCGCCCGGCACATCGCTGTTCACTTCCGATATCCGCCAGCCTTCTGTGGTCGGATGAAAATCAAACCGCATCACCCGGCCCGGGGCTGGAGTCAGCGGCGTGCTTCGAGACAGGACCCGGCGCAGGGCAGGGGGCAGCCCCAACATGTTCAGCAGTTCCGGCGTCCGTAAAATCTCCTCTTCCGCCGTGATCACCTCCGCGGTGAGCTGTTCCGCTTGGGCGGCCATTTGCTTCCATGCGCTCGACTTCATCACCAGCGGAAACGACGCCAGGGTGTCCACGTCCCCGACCTGCGGGTCCCATTTGTACCCCTCCAGCACTACGCTCCTGCGCAACGCCGCAAAAGCATCCGCCTCAATTGCCGCTTCGGCCCGCAATCCATGTTCAACGGGCAGGGTAGGAGTAAAGGACTCCGCTCCTCTCATCTCCCTCGCCAGTACCTTGATCATCGCGGCATCCCTTCCCATGCGCCAAGATACCATAGCCATCCGCTGGCCAGCGCCAGGTAAATGACGGCCGGAAATAATCCGAAAGCCTTCACCGCCGGAAACGGACGCCCCCGGCTCGGGCGCGCCAGCCTTTCGACCGGTAAAGCCAAAGCACACAACGCCAATGCGGGCCAACCATCGCGCACAAAATCCCGGATCGTCGCCTCCTCCGATACCCAGTCCCCCGCCACCGCCCGGCCCAGGATCAGCCCTATCGCGACCAGAAAACCGCCCATTCTCACTCCCGAAGCCAGGTCGCGTTCCTCGGTGATCGACACGGAGACCTTCGCCCCCAATTCTAGGAGCAACCAGAGCACCAACAAGCCCGCGGTGCCCACTCCGGCGGAGAAAAAATTCTCCCAATGCGTAGGCCCTTCGCCCAGGTTGCCGCCCGCATAAACCAGCGTCACCGCCAGCATCGCTCCGCTCAGGGCCGCGCAAGCCGCCCCATTCTTGCGCTCCACCACATCGGCTTCCCAACTCAGCCCCAGCCACGGGAAAAGATGAATCGCTCCTATGAGCCAAAATCCCCCCGCGAAGGTCAAAAACAAGATCTCACCCGGATTGCCGCGTACCTCTACCGCGCCCCAAAGATGCAATGCCACTCCCATCAGGATCAAACATACGGCTACGCCGATGCTTGATCCACAGCTACTAGTGCCTTTCACACCCCATCTCTCTCGTCAAACACCTCTCCCTAAACTCCGCAAACGTCCCATCTTGGGAAGCACTCCCACAAATCGCCACCCAGGTGCATTCATGCGCCCACGCCCGTAACTCCCGTCCCGTCAGCACATCATTCACCGGTTCCAGCTTCGCGCTGCACCAGAGGGCGATGTAGCCGTTGCCTTTCCGCCCGAACGCCCAGTGCTTCCGCACTTCCTGCTCGTCGAAAGCGTCCGCGGGCCAGTGCGCGTGTGTGAACGGCATCGGATGCAGGTCGTACGGCACCGGACAACCCCCAATCGGCCACAGCCACTCCGCCGTGCTCCGCCGCGCATAGGGCTTCGAGCCGTCCGGGATCGAAAAGACCTCCCGCAACTCGCCCTTGTCCTGCACCAGACTCGGCAGGATGCCGTTCCCGTACCAGTACCCCGGCCGCGACTTGCTCTCGTCAAAGCTGCCGCCCGGATGATTCACAAACACATGGCACCCCGGCCCCAGCGTCGCCTGCCAGATATGCTGCTGGTACCCGCCCCAGCCTGGCTGCAGCCCGGCGGGTTCGCCCTTGTCATTCTTGAACGGTGCCGGCACCGCCAGCGACGTTAAGAGATAATCCGCGGTCTTGTGCAGTACGATCTCCACGTCCGCCTGCCGCGACCGCTTCGACACCGGCTGCCGCATTAACTCGGTCAGGTCCTCCGGCGGACGATACGTCGGCGACGTCGCCAGGAAAACCGTCCATTCACCCACGCGCGCCGTTGTCTCCTTCACATACGCCTCCGACACCGCCTCGGGCGTCGCATAGGCCAGCAGCGTCTGGTTCCCCGATTTCTCCGGATAAAGCACATCGCGATAAACGCGCCCCTGCGGCCCGACCGTCACGCCCTGGAACGCGTGCGTCGCCACGTCCCGGTAAATCATGTCGATCAGTCCCGCTGCGCGTCGCGACACTTCCGTCTCACCGGCGAAATCGACCACGTTCAGCAGCGCCGTCACCGTGATCGGCATGTACGTCGTGCTCAGGAATTCGTCGAAGCCCCGCGGCTCCGTATGGTCGAGCCATTTCCGGATCCGCCCCAGCGCGATCTCCGCATGCTTCGCGCCCGTGAATCCCGTGTTCGAAAAAATCTCGTCCGGCCACGTCAGCCCCGCGATCCGCTCGCAGCCGTGGAAAAGCAGGCTGTGGTTCTCACTCCAGAAACACATCGCATCGGTCCCCGGATCGTCCGACCAATAACGGAATGCCAGCGCCGCCCGCTTGATCTCCGCCGATTCCTCCGGCGTCGCCAGCCCCAGGATGTGCAGCCGCAACAACATCGCCAGTCCGAAATCGGCACAGTCCTGCCGCTGGTCGATGCTGCGGATGACCGCCTCCATGGCCACCGCATCGTCCGCATGAGTGTGTCCCAGGACCCGCCGCGCCGTCAGCGACGGAATGCCCTGGCATCCATGGATCGCTCCCAGGCCGGGTATCGTTTGCGTGGCAATCCGTTCCACGATCGCCCGCCGATGATCGATCTCCGGGGAGGGGAGGACGGAAGGTATCCGGTTCGCCGGAATCTCCAGCTGCCGCTTGAAGCTCTGCCCCGCCGCCGTCACCGCCACCGAAATCTGGAAAGGCCGAATCGTTTTCAGGCTCAGCCGTGTCTGCCCCTCAGGCCACCGAAGTGACGCCTTGTCAGGGACATTCACCGTCACTCCCGCTGGCGCCGGTTGCGTCGAAACGAGCGCTTCCCGCCCCTCCGTCCGCACGCCATCCAGCCAGTTTGCCGCCGTCACTAGGGTTCCCTGCGCTTCCTTCTCGCCCGGGATCTGTACCGCCAGCCCCTCGGCTCCTTCCGTGACCTGCAGTCCAAACAAAATCCGCGTGTCCCGCACGCCCAGGCATTGCACGCGCACCGCCAGCGTGTTCACCCCCGCCTTCAGCGGCAACTTCACCGCCTCCGCATCGGGATACATGTACCGGTACGGACTGAACCGCGTCACATGCGCGCTGTTCACCCACAGGTCCGCCGCCCCCGCTACCCAGAACAACGCCGGGACCTCCCCGTCCTTCTCCGCCACGATTTCCGTCCCCGCATAAGCATCCACCAAAGTGAGGCAGTGGTAGAAATCCGTGATCTCCACGAAAAAGTTCTCTCCCGGGTAATGAAACCGCCACGGCTTCTCCCAAGGCCCCTTTTCACCCAGCGCTACATTTTTAGGTGCTTCCGTAATATGTTGGTCAAGTGCCTCTCTCCGAAGGACATTCTCTTCCCCATGCGGCCCCGTATAAGGCGTTAAATTCGGTCCGGCCAGGACCCATTGCCGAACGTATCCAAGCGGTTTAAGCGCAAAAGTCTCAGTGTTCATAGTGGTATAAATCCGGGAAATCCATTTTTGGTTCTCAGCCCTTCCCCGCCGGCACCACGAAGGTCGCAATGCCCCGCCCCGGGATCTCGAACGGCAGTCTCTTCCCCTCCGCCTCGACCTTGAAGGTGATGGGTACCGGTGTCCGGTTCATCGCCACCACCGCCAGCGAGCCATCCCGGTTCCGCGCCGCGACCGACTCCAGCCCATCCACCGAGCTCGCCGCGATCAGCCGCCGCGCCCCTGGCCTGATGAACCTCGAGAAATGCCCAATGTAGAAGTACTGCGGACGGAAGTGGACCCGCTTGAACTCCCGGTCATAGTTGATCCCTGCCGTGCAGTACCCTGCCACATGGTTCGGCCCGCCGCTCTCATTGAGGATCATGTTCCAGTCGATCCACCCCACCGTCCACCGGTTCAGGTCCGAGATGATCGACCGCCCATACTTCTCCCCCAGTTCCCACGACGAATTCGCCCCACCCGAGCAACCCTCGGTGAACAGCAGCTTCTTGTCGGGGTAGACGTCATGGAGGTACCGCACATTGTCGAAGCTGTCGGTCATATACCAGTGGAACGCCGTTCCCCAGACATACTTCGCCGCCTTCGGATCGTCATAGACCACCTTCGCCCGCTGGTAAATCCGGTCGCGGTTGTGGTCCCAAATAAGCAGCCGGATGCGGTCCATCTTCGCCCGCGCCAACGCCGGTCCAAGGTGATCGCGCACAAAGTCCCGCTCATCCTCCGCCGTATAAATGCACGAGTCCCAAAGCTGCGTCGCCTCCGGCTCATTCTGCACCGTCAATCCCCAGACCTTGCAGCCCTCCTTCTCCATCTCCTCAACGTACCGGACATAATACTCCGCCCACGCCTTGCGATACTTCGGCAACAACTTGCCACCATTGTTCATCTTCCCCGTCGTCTTCATCCAAGCGGGCGGACTCCACGGCGAAAGCAGGAGATCGATCTTCTTCCCCGCCACCTTGGTCGCCTGTTTGATGAATGGCAGAATCCACTTCTGCTCCCGATCAAGATTGAAGGAGGACAGGGAAGTATCGCCCGGTTTCTCCACCGCCGCATAGTTGCCGAGGGCAAAATCGCAGCTATTGATATGCGTGCGGCACAATGTGTAGGCATTGCCACGAACCGGATCAAAGAGCGCCTTTATCACCTGCCGCTGCTGGGGCACGGACATCTGCGCGAACGTCGAGGCCGTCGCCTCCGTGATTGCGCCGCCGAAACCGTCGATCACCTGCATCGGCGCTTCGACATCGACATAGATCTCATGTGAGGTCGTTTTCAGCTTCCGGGGAATCGGCACCTTGGCTAGGTGATGCGGTGTGTTTTGCGCGGTCAACCAGACCTTGGCGCGCGAAAAATCGAGTGATTTCATAAATATCCGAGGCGAGTGGACGAGTTAGGGTGAAACAGTAACTTTGCCGCCGTAGCGGATGTTCACGGAGCCCTCAGCCGAGGTTTCCGTTATGCCGACGTCGTAGACGCCAGGCTCGACCTTGTCCGGCAGCTTGAAGCTGAAGCTGATTGGCGCTTCACCATGAGGAGGAAGATTGGGGAGAGTCAATGACGCAGGGTCGGCTATTCCCTCGATCGCCTTGCCCTTGGCGTCCTTCAAGGTGTAGGTGATGACCGGCGCGGTCAACGCGTTGTTCCCTCCGACCAAGGTGGCGGAGAGGGACATGTCCATGCCGGGCTTTGCCGCAGCGGGGGAAATACGCGTGTTGTTGATGCGCGGAACGGTCATTTGGTTGCCGGTCGACGGCGCAAAAGACCTACCCAGCGGAGCCGGTAGTTCCTTTTTGAAGGTGCCACCTGCAACTAGTGCCCCGATGGCATCCGCCCAGGCTTTTCCCATAATGTCATATCCGGGCTGGCTGGGATGGACGCCGTCGCCCAGAAGTGAAGAGTCGGGAGTACCGTCCGGCTTGAGGAACTTGCTGTAAAGATCGACCAAGGAACATTTCGAACCAAAGGTGGAAACATTCGCCTTCAGCCAGATATTGAACGCTACGACCTGCTCGTTCTGCGTTGCGGGCTGGCGGGTAATCGGGATGACCGTCCCGATGAGAATCGTTGTATTGGGCCGGTTCTTGGTAAACCATGCAATCAGGTCCGTGAATTGGGTCTTCATTGCCTCCACATCAGTTCCGCCCTGAGCCGGTGGATGAATGATATTGTTGGTCCCTGCCATGAGGAGCACCAAGTCGGGATTTATTGGATCGCCACCTTGTTTGCCGTTGGTCATCCAGTATCCGCCTTGATTGGGGTACATCCCGGGGGTTTGGACATTGCCGTCCAGATTGCTCACGATATCTTGGATTGTCGCACCGGGAAACCCGTTGTGGTGCCATTGAGCAGGAAAGGGCAAAGCAGCGCTGTTCTCACTGCTTTGGCCCACATAATGAAAACCAATTCCGGCTGCGCTTAGATCTATAAAAAGCGTGTAGCGATAACCGCCATTCATAAGGTGAGCGCCGTAAGTGATCGAATCACCTAGCGGCATGATGGACAAGTCGGCCCGGGCCGACGTATGAAAGCTGGCCGCCAAGGCTAGCAGAGCCGCCAATGTTTTTAAACGCATGGAAAGGGAACTGTAATCCTGAGATTTCTCTTGGGGCAAGCGGTATGATCGCCGCCGCGGTTGCTGAGAGGCTCTGGATCAGATTCGGACTGATTTTCCGTCGGCATCTGACTGAAAACAGGCATCGAGGACCTTCTGGACCTCCGCTCCCCGGGCGAAGTCGGGTTGTTCCGCCTTTCCCGTGACAATCGCCGTGATGAACCGCTGATAATTCGAAGGCGTGGGTTTGGCTTCCACTCTTTCCCATTTCGCTGCGTCGAGATTCCTGCCCTGGCAGAGACGATATCCCGTCGTCGAGACTTCCGAGTCGATTTCGATCGCGCCTTTCGTCCCATAGATACGCAATGAAAGTTGGTTGGGATGACCGGTGGCCCAGCGCGTGGTGTGAATGACGCCAACCGCGCCGTTTTTAAATTCGACGTTCATCACTGCGGAATCATTGGCGTCCAACTTGTACTCGCCCACGCGATCTTTGGGTGCCTTGGCAAACGTTTTGAGTTGGCAATTGATCTTCGCAATCGGGCCCGCCGGGTAGGTGGCGAAATCGACAATGTGTACGCCGACATCGCCGAGTACACCCTTGCTGCCGTGTTGAGTAGAGAGCCGCCAGAGCCATGCGGGCTTCGTGCGCCAGTCGCCCCAGATTTTGCTGGTCAGCCAGGTTTGCAGATAACTTGCCTCCACATGCCGGATGTCCCCCAAGTCTCCGCGCAGGACCCGGGCCGCTACCGCCTGGATACACGACCAGTCCCGGTAGGAAAAATTCACCATATTGATGACGCCCGCTTTTTGGGCGACGACGGTCATTTTTCGAGCATCAGGATAGTTGAGCGCAAGCGGCTTCTCACAGAGGACATGCTTGCCCGCCTTGAGGCATTGTAGGGAAATAGGAGCGTGAAAAGGGTCAGGGGTGACAATGGAAACGGCGTCGATTTCCGCCTTCCCCAGCATTTCCGCCGTGTCGGTAAAGGTGGAAGTGACACCATGCTCAGCAGCAAAATAAGCCACCCTGGTGGGGTCGATATCGCAAACTGCGACGATCTCGCAGGTGTCGATGGTTTTAAACATGCGTGCATGTTGACCGGCCATGCCGCCGGTGCCGATAATGGCCAGTTTCACTTTGCGATTCCGCCGTTTGTTCGATTTCATTATGGGAAAGGTGGAGAGGTTATGGGAAGGGTTTCAAGCAGAGCCGAGAGAGCTTCGCTTGGCAACTGCATTTCAATTGGACCGGCGGGCTGAAAGTTTTCTTTTATTGAAGCGACAGGAATTTCGTTCCAGCATCGCCGTCCCATGAAATCCCGCCTTTCTCTCCCCTCGTCGTGGAAATTTCGTCAGATCACCCCGAAAGCCGGCGACTGGCTTTCCTCCCGTGTGCCGGGTTGCGTCCACACCGATTTACTCCGCCATGAACTGATTCCTGATCCGTTCTGGGGCGATAATGAGCGACGGCTCCAATGGATCGAGGAAGCCGATTGGGCCTACAAGTGTGAGTTCTCGGTCAACGCGGTGATGCTTCGCCGAGAACATGTCGAGTTGGTTTTTGAAGGACTCGACACTCTCGCCATCATCCGCCTCAACGGCCGGGAAATCGGGCGGACCGCCAACATGTTTGTCGGTTACCGGTACGAGGTAGCAAAGGTTTTGAAGCCATCCGGAAATGTCCTCGAGATCAAGTTCCTGAATCCGATGGATTACATTCGCGCCCGCAAGACACCGGATTCCTTTGGGGAGTGGAATGACACGGTCGGTGGTTGTTCGCGTATTCGCAAGGAACCCTGCTCATTTGGTTGGGACTGGGGCCCCCGCTTTGCTACCTCCGGCGTTTATCTCCCGGTCTATTTGGAGGGTTGGGACGAGAACCGGATCGAATCAGTGAAGGTCAGTCAAAAGCACCGGGCGAAGTCGGTCGAATTGACCTTTGCTCCGGCCACTGTTGCTCGTGCGGGCAAATTCCGCGGGACGGTTTCCCTCAAAGGAAAGACCGTTTGCAAGTTCTCTGGGTTGAAGGCCGTGATCACCGATCCCAAACTTTGGTGGCCGAATGGTTATGGGGATCAACCCCTCTATACGGTTCGCCTGGAACTCGTCATTGATGACAAGGTTGTCGATGTGTGGGAAAAGCGGATCGGTCTGCGGACCATTCTCCTTGATCGTCATTCCGACAAATTCGGCGAGACCTTCCAGTTCGTCGTCAACGGCAAGGCGATTTTCGCCAAGGGCGCCAACTGGATTCCCGCGCACAGCTTTATTACGGAAGCTAATCACGCTCTCTATAACGACCTGCTCTCCTCCGCAGTCGAGGCGAACATGAACATGCTTCGCGTCTGGGGTGGGGGCTTCTATGAGAAGGAGGAGTTCTACGACCTCTGCGACGAGAAGGGACTGCTCATCTGGCAGGACTTCATGTTTGCGTGTTCGCTCTATCCGGGTAGTCCGGAATTCCAGGCTCTGGTCAAGCAGGAGGCTGCCTATCAGGTGAGGCGGATCGGATATCGCACCTGTCTCGCGCTCTGGTGTGGGAACAATGAGCTGGAGCAGATGCCTCACGAAATCCTCAAGACGCCGAAACGGAAGAAGGCTTATGAGGATATCTTCCACCGCATCCTGCCGAAGGCGGTGGCGGCTTATGACGGCACGACCTCCTACTGGCCCAGCTCGCCGCACAATCCGGAGGTGCCGTACGCCAAGGACTTCAACAACCAGCGCGCGGGGGATTGCCACCTCTGGGATGTGTGGCATGCGCGGATGCCGGTCTCGCGTTACGAGGAGCAGACCTTCCGCTTCTGCTCGGAGTTTGGGATGCAGTCGTACAGCTCGCCGGAAGTGGCGGCCACCTACTGTGAGCCGGAGAACTTCAACGTCTTTGGGCCGGAGATGGAGAACCACCAGAAGCATGGGTCGGGTAACCTGTTGATCATGGACTATGCCTCGCGGCTCTATCGGTACCCGAAGGACTACGCGGCGCTGGCGTACCTCTCCCAGCTCAACCAGGCCTACTGTATGCGGATTGCGGTGGAGCACTTCCGGCGGTCGATGCCGAAGACGATGGGGTCGCTGTACTGGCAGATCAATGACTGCTGGCCAGTTGCTTCTTGGAGTAGCGTTGAATTTGGCGGTCGATGGAAAGCGTTGCAGTACAACGCGAAGCGCTTCTACGCACCGGCCTTAATCAGCGTGTACGTACACGGTAAGGAAGTCGTTGGTATGTCGAATCTTGTGAAAAGTACGATTCATGACGTGTCGATCCATACCATTTATGACGGCAAGGAGGACGGGCCGGCGGTGATCAACTGGAGTCTACACCACCTCAAGGGGGGAGTGGTCCGATCCGGGAAGAAGAAGGTGATGCTGCGGTACAACGAGGCGGTCCGGCAGATTGACCTCGATTTCGCTTCCGAGATCAAGAAGCACGGGGCCCGGTCGCTTTATCTGCGGGTGGAACTGGTCATGGGGGGCAAGGTGGTTTCCCGGCAGACGACGTTCCTGACGGCGCCGCGTTATCTCGACCTGCAGAAGGGGAAGATCGAGACGGGGCTCAAAAAGGTGGCTCCGGCGCGCTTCGAATTGACCCTGTCGTCGAAAGTCTTCCAGCACGCGGTGGAGTTTCATTTCAAGAAGCTCGCCTATCGCGCGGAGGACAATTTCTTCGATCTGTTCCCGGGCAGCAAGCGGAAGATCGTGATCCGGACGCCGAAGGACATGGCGGTGACGGACTTGAAAAAGCGGTTCGAAATTGCGTCGCTGGTCGACTCCTACAAATAGGAATGCGGCCTAAAAGAGAATGATTGAAAACGAAACATTTCAGGAGAAGCTAAGCAAAATATGAAGACTCTCAACGTTGGCATGATCGGTTACAAGTTCATGGGGAAGACCCATTCGAACGCCTGGCGGCAGGTGGACAAATTTTTCCCGGTTTCGGCGAAGCCGGTGCTGCATACCGTTTGCGGCCGGGACAAAAAAGGCGTGAAGGCCGCCGCAAAGCAACTGGGCTGGGCCCATGTTTCCACCGACTGGAGAGAGGTCGTGGCCAACCCGGAAATCGACATCATCGACATCAACACGGCGAACGATACGCATGCGGAGATCGCCATTGCGGCGGCGCAGGCGGGCAAGGCCGTCCTTTGCGAGAAGCCACTGGCGATGACGGTGAAGGAAGCCGCCGCGATGGTCGCCGCGGTGAAGAAGGCACGCGTGGTCAATATGGTGTGCCATAATTACCGCCGCATTCCGGCCATCGCGCAGGCGAAGAAGATGATTGAAGCGGGCGACCTGGGCCGCATTTTCCATTATCGCGCGCGCTACCTGCAGGACTGGATCGTCGATCCCGCGTTCCCTCTTGTCTGGCGTTTGCAGAGCAAGATCGCGGGCAGCGGTACGCACGGCGACATCAACGCCCATATCATCGACCTGGGCCGATTCCTCGTCGGCGATCTCAGCGAAGTCTGCGGGCATCTGGAGACCTTCATCAAGGAACGTCCGCTGCCGGGCTCCAAGACGAAGAAGGGCAAGGTCACGGTCGACGACGCCGTCATCACACTGGGCAAGTTCAAGAACGGCGCCATCGCCTGTCTCGAGGCCAGCCGGTTTGCCCTCGGACGCAAGAACCACATCCAGCTTGAAATCAACGGCAGCAAGGGCTCGCTCGTGTTTGATTTCGAGGACATGAACCGTCTCAAGTATTTCAACAACGCGGATCCCGCCGACCGCCAGGGCTATCGCGACATCCTCGTCACCGAGGGTGGCGGCGTGCATCCCTACGTCGGCGCGTGGTGGCCGCCCGGACACATCATCGGTTACGAGCACACCTTCGTGCATACCATTTTCGATTTCATCGAGGCGGTGGTGAAGCGGAAGACGGTTCACCCCAACTTCGCCGATGGCCTGGAGGACCAGAAGGTCCTGGAAGCCGTCGAGAAATCATCGAAACAACGCCGTTGGATCAAAATCTAAAGGAAACACATCATGTCACGCCCCATCACTCTCTTTACCGGCCAATGGGCCGATCTGCCCCTCGACACCCTCGCGCAAAAAGCCAAAGGCTTCGGCTACGACGGCCTGGAACTCGCCTGCTGGGGGGACCACTTCAATGTCACCCAGGCGCAGGACAAAAAGTATTGCGACGGACGCCACGAACTCCTGGCCAAGCACGGCCTGAAGACGTGGGCGATTTCCGCGCACCTCGTGGGCCAGGCCATCTGCGACAACATCGACGAACGGCACAAGTCGATCATTCCCGAGCATGTCTGGGGCGACGGCAAGCCGAAGGAAGTCCAGAAGCGCGCCGCCGAGGAGATGATCAAGACCGCCTACGCCGCGAAGAACCTGGGCGTGAAGGTCGTCAACGGCTTCACGGGCTCGAAAATCTGGTCGCTGCTCTACAGCTTCCCGCCCGTGAGCGATGCGCAGATCGAAGACGGCTTTGCCGATTTCGCGACGCGCTGGAACCCGATTCTCGACGAATTCAAGAAGGCCGGGGTCCGCTTTGCGCTGGAAGTGCATCCGACCGAGATCGCGTTTGATATCGTCAGCGCGGAGCGGGCGCTTAAGGCGATCAACAACCGTCCCGAGTTCGGTTTCAACTACGATCCCTCGCACCTGGGCTACCAAGGCGTGGACTACGTGAAGTTCATCCAGAAGTTCGGCGACCGTATTTATCATGCGCACATGAAGGACGTCTACTGGTCCTCCGTGCCGACCGAGGCCGGCGTGTTTGGCGGCCACACCAAGTTCGGCGATCCGCGCCGGTTCTGGGAGTTCCGCTCGCTGGGCCGCGGCTGCGTGAAATTCGAGGAGATCATCCGCGCGCTGAACCAGGTCAACTACCAGGGACCGCTCTCGGTCGAATGGGAAGACATCGGGATGGACCGCGAACATGGAGCTGCCGAGGCGGTCGCGTTTTTGCGGAAGCTGGATTTTGTTCCGAGCACGGTCGCGTTTGATGCGGCTTTTGAGAAGAAGTAAGGGGGCGAACGCGGTCCAAGACCTGGAGATCGCGTGTCCTGCTTTTATTACGTTGAGCGACGGAGTCGCGCGGACAAGGGCGTTCCCAGACGGAGTCTGGGAACGAGGGAGCGATAGTTGTCAGAGGGCCTACAGCTTGTCCCCCATTTTTAGCGAACTTCGATTAGCCTGTCGCCGGCCTGGAGGCGGGCCAGCATGGAGGGCCATAGGGGCATGAACCAATCCAACAAACCGGGGTTGGTGGCATTACCGATGCGGAGCCAAATGACCACCGGAGCCGGGTTACTGGCCATGCACCGCTCGGCAAAGTCCTCATCCTTGGTCAGGATCACTCCATTGTTTTCCAGGGCGTAGTTCCAGATGACAGCGTCCTTGGCCTGTTGCAGCCCGATTTCACGCACCGCCACCGCGTCGTAGCCAGCCTGCCGCAGGGCAGTTGCCAACAAGGGAGGAAGCTGAGCGTCGATAATAAACTTCACACGGCTTGCAAAACGGTGTGGTTAACTTGGGCGGAAGCATATTGCAGACAGGCACGGATATCTTCGGCCTCCAGATCGGGGAAGTCTTCCAGAATTTTGGACTCACTCGCGCCGCCAGCGAGCATTTCGAGCACGTCTTTGACGCGAATACGCATTCCCCGTATGCACGGGCGACCACTGCATTGCTCGAGATCAACCGTAATACGGTCCAGATGGCTCATGCGTTCAGTCTAGCCGAGATGTCTCTGATGATCAATCCATCGTTGCCCGGTCCGCGCGCTTCCTGCGGGAATGGCGGCGGGTACCTTTACGGTGGATCTTTTCTGGCCTCCAAAATTTTGCTGCACGAAGCGTTCGACTCGCGGGCGAACGCTGCCATATTAGAGATTCATTCCTATGCCTAAAGTCACCATTCTGCCGGGCGGTCAATCCGCCGAAGTTCCTGCTGGTACCCTGCTGCTCGATGCGGGGGAGGAGGCGGGTGTCGAGATGGAGGCCGGGTGCTTCAACTGCTCGTGCGGGACCTGTTTGGTCGAGGTCGTCTCCGGCATGGAGAACATCGATCCCGCGACGGATGAGGAGCTCAATGTCCTTGATCAATGGAACAAGGACCCGGAGCAGTACCGGCTGACGTGTTGTGTGAAGATTCTCAAGGGTGAGGTGGTTTTGAAGATGGCGCATTAGGCTTTTGTCATAGTCCGCACTCCGGGGATTAACGGAGAAGGGTGATTGCGATATGGCCGTTGGAGAGTTAGTGTTAGCCCATGGCCCGGTTGAGGTTATCGCACGTGGCGGGTGCGGTGTTCCTGCTCATAGGGATGGCGTGTCCGGCATTCGACGAAGCGAGTGGTTGTGCGACGCTTTCACCCGAGAGGGAACCGGCACCGGAAACGTTCATCGCGTCGGAGCGGGCGGTGATTATCTGGGATGAGTCGCGGAAGGTGGAACATTTCATCCGACAGGCGAGCATCCATACGCAAGGCGCGGACCTGGGCTTTCTCGTGCCGACGCCGCAAACGCCGGAACTGGCAGAGGCGTATGAGCAGATTTTCGACATGGCGGCTTTTCTGGGCCAGCCGAACAGGATTTCCCCGACGAACAAGCGGAGTCCCTGGGAGATCCTTTCTCCGTTTGTAATGAGTTCGTTTCTGCATTTGGACCGGCTGAATCCGGCAACGTTGCTTTCCTCACTGAGCGAAACGAAAATGGCGCCGGGCACGCATGCCGTCATTTCCAGCCAGGATGTGGCGGGCTACCGCGCGACCATTTTGGCCGCGGAAGACGAGCGGTCGTTGTCGGAATGGCTGACGGCCAACGGCTATTTATCGACTCCCGAGTTGCGGGCATGGTTGAAACCCTACGTGGCCAACAAGTGGAAGATCACAGCCTTCAAATTAATGAAGACGGACGATGGGGCGGTCCTCAACACGGGGGCGATCCGCCTGAGCTTTGAGACCGACCGGCCTTTCTATCCCTATAGTGAACCGAGCGACCGGCAGCAAATCAGCGCGGCGAGTCCGCAAGGGCGCGCCTTGCGGGTCTCGATCCTGAGCAATGAATGGATGACGGGCTCCCTGGTCAACAACAGCCGATGGCCGAACAAAGTGGAGTTTGCAGGGACAGCCGATCCGACGGTTTCGGATCCGTCATGGTCGAAGAGCCGGTGGTTGGAGTTGGCGAAGATAGACGTTGCCACTCACGGTGCGTTGCAGCCGACGAAATTAACCACCTTCATCGACGAATCGAATCCGCGCCCGGGCACGGCCGATCTTGTCTTTTCTCCAAATCCAAGCCAGGGCCCCTTTCGCGGAGAGGCGGTGGATTTTACCCTGCCAACCCAGGAACACCTTGTTTTGGGCCATTCGCTCGCGGATATCGCGGTCCTGCTGATGTTGATCGTTTTGCCGACAGCCCCGTTTTATTGCGGATGGAAGGTGGTGAATCAACGGGTGGAGAAGGAGAGGATTTCCCAAAAATCGCGGTGGGCGCGGCAAACGTATGTGAGTCCGGAAGCGGTGGTGCCCCGAACGCGGCGGGTGAGGTTGTTTGAGGGGCTGGTGGGTGGACTGGCGATCATCCTGGGTGGTTATTACGGGGTGCAGTTCTTTTTGATTCTGATGGGGGAAATTGTTTCTCTTTTCTTCGGGTGGTCCAACCTGCGCGGCAACTGGATTTGGCTCTTTCCGGGACTGCTTTTGGCGGAGTTTGTGATTTGCGCGATGGCCCTTGGAGTTATTTTTTGCGGGCTGAAAGTCCTGCGGGCGAGCAGAACCACCCTTCCGCTCAACAGTACGGAGATTCCTTTTGATCGGGCCATGTGGCATGGACTGATGGGAGGACTTTCTTTCCTGGGAGGGATAACCGCGGTGCTGGTGGTTGAGTCGGTGGTGGCTTCGATGCTTTGAAAAGGAACGTTCCCAAATGGAGTTTGGGAATGAGAACAATAGCTAACGAATCCTTAGCAGATATTCCGGAGGCTGATCCTTCGACAAGTTGACTCGGTTCGCTCCCGCTCACCCTCGCCCTACGGGCCCGCCTTCGGCGGTTCGATCTTGCTCGCTCCCAGCTCGCAAGACCAGGATGACGGAAAGGGGGGGCGCTACTTGATCCAGCCCCAGCGTTCGGTGAAGGGCCAGAAGACGAAGTAGCCGCGGCCCATAAGATTTTGGCGGGGGACGCCGCCCCAATAGCGGCTGTCTTTGCTGTTGGGGCTATTGTCGCCCATGGCCCAGTAGCAGTCGGTGGGGACGTAGTAGGATTGCGTGTCACCCTGGGTGACGCCGGTCGATTCACCTGCCGAGATGGTCGTGTAGCCGGGGTAATTATCGATCTTGTTGAATTCCTTGGCGAAGACCGAGGCGCCGTTTTCCAACTGGCCGTTGACGTAAAGGAGCGGGGGTTTGACCTCAATGACATCGCCCGCGAGTCCGACGCAGCGCTTGATGAAATCCTGGCTGCCTTCCTGGGTCGGGCCGCCCTCGTGGGCGAGCTTGGGGATGCCGGCGGTCTTGAAGATGAAGACCTCGCCGCGGCGGGGCGGGCGGAAGTTGTAGGTCACCTTGTCGACGAGGACCTGGTCGCCGGTCTGGGTGACGTAATTCGCCATGACTTCGCCCGGTTTGAACTCGCGGTCGCGGTAGATATCGAGCTTTTGCATGACGTCGCTGGGGCGGATCCAGATGCGGACTTTCTCGTCGAGGCCTTCCGCCGTCATCAGGTGGACGTCGGTGTACTCGAACCAGATCGTGAAGGAGCCGGGTTCCAGTCCGGTGACCCTTCCGCCGTGCTCGGCCACGACGCGGCTGTAGGTCTTGCCCTTGATCAGGAAGTCATAGGCCTGAACCAGCGCGTTGGGCGGCATCTCGGAGGTCTGGACCGGCTCAATGCCGAAGAGGGTCGGTTCCATCGAGCCGGTGGGGATCTTGAACGGTTGCAGGAAATAGGTGCGGATCGCGAGGGCCATGATCGCGGCCACGACAAAGACTTCCACGTTCTCGCGCCAGCCGTCCCACGGGGAGGGAGGGAAGGTCTTGTTGCCGAACTTCATCGTTTCCTTGTTCAGCTTCTCCAGGCCCTCGATGTCCTTCGCCTTGATCAAGGTCCGGTACCGTTCTTCCAGGGCCAGCGCCACTTCGAGGTCACGCGCGGAAAGGATGTCCTGCGCATAAACTCGGTTGCGTTGGAGGCTGCTGTAGATCAGGTCGGCCTCGGCGAGGACCTGCTTGGATTTGCGGGGGAGGAAAAAGTTGAACATGGGAGTGACCGCTATTTCTTTTGGACCAAGAGCGTCCAGGGACGGGCCTTGGCCTTGGTCTCGTCGAAGGTGAGGCTGAAGATGAAGCCGCCCTTGCTGTCCTTGGGCTTGGCGAGAAACGTGTAGGGAGCAAAACGCTCGCTGGCGCGAGGGCCTCCGAGGGGACGCATGGCATCTCCGTAATCGGCCACGTCGAGGCTCTTGTCGACCAGGGCGATGAGCGCGGGGTCGTCCTTCTTGATTTCATCGTGGACGGTTTCCCAGGAAATATTTCCTCCGGCCCAAGCCAGGGAGGGAAGGCCAAGGGACACCAGCAACGTGAAGAGGTATTTCATTAGTTTTCCGATTTAAGGACCGCGATGAAGGCTTCCTGCGGGATGTCGACGCTGCCGATCTGCTTCATCCGCTTTTTGCCCTCTTTCTGCTTCTCGAGCAGTTTGCGCTTGCGGGTGATGTCTCCGCCATAACATTTTGCGGTGACGTTCTTGCCGACGGACTTCACGTCCTCGCGCGCGATGATCTTGCCGCCGATGGCGGCCTGGATGGCGATCTTGAAGAGGTGAGGGGCGATGACTTCCTTCAGCTTGGCGGCGATGTGGCGGCCGCGGGCGGCGGCCTTGCTGCGCTCGACGATGCAGGAGAAGGCATCGAGGGGTTCGGCGTTCACGAGCATGTCCATCTTGACCATGTCGGAGATGCGATAGGGCGCGTACTCGTAATCCATGCTGCCGTAGCCGCGGGTGATCGATTTGATGCGGTCGTTGAAGTCGACGAGGATTTCGTTGAGCGGGAGGTCGCAATGGAGCATGACGCGCTTGGCGTCGAGGGACTCGGTGTGCTCGCAGGTGCCGCGCTTTTCCATGACCAATTGCATGATGTCGCCGATATTTTCGTTCGGGATCATGATGAAGGCCTTGACCATGGGCTCGGCGATCGACTCGATGACGGAGGGATCGGGCATCAGCGTGGGGTTGTCGATCATCATGACTTCGCCGTTGGTGCGTTTCACTTCGTAAACGACGCTCGGGTAGGTGGCGATGATGTCCATCTGGTACTCGCGGCGCAGGCGCTCCTGGACGATTTCCATATGGAGGAGGCCGAGGAAGCCGCAGCGGAATCCGAAGCCGAGGGCGACGGAGCTTTCCGTGCTATAGGTGAGGGCGGCATCGTTCAGCTGGAGCTTGGCCAGCGCGGCCTTGAGCTGCTCGAACTCCGACGTATCGATGGGATAAATGCCGCTGAAGACCATCGGGGTGATGGCCTTGAAGCCGGGCAGCATTTCGGGGGCAGGCTTCTGCGAATTGGTGATCGTGTCGCCGGTCTTCACGTCGGCGGTGGTCTTGATGTTGGCGACGAGGTAGCCGACCTGGCCGGGCTTGAGCGATTCGGTGCGGATTTGTTTCGGCGTGAAGATGCCGACTTCCTTCACTTCGTAGCGCTGGTTGGTGCCCATCATCAGGATGGGGGTGCCCGCTTTCAATTCGCCGGAGAAAACGCGGACGTAGGTGACGACGCCGCGGTAGGTGTCGAAGAGGGAATCGAAGACGAGGGCGCGGGTGTAGTCGTCCTCGTATTTTCGCGGGGGCGGGATGCGGGCGATAACGGCTTCCAGGATGTCCTCGATGCCGATGCCGTTCTTGGCACTGGCGAGAATGGCTTCCTCGGCGGGGATGGAAAGCACCTCTTCGAGCTGACGCTTGCAGGTGTCGATATCGGCATTGGGCAGGTCGATCTTGTTGATGACGGGGATGAGCTTGAGGTTCTGCTTGTTGGCGAGGTGGACGTTGGCGACGGTCTGGGCCTCGACGCCCTGGGCGGCATCGATGATGAGGAGGGCGCCGTCGCAGGCGGAGAGCGAGCGGGAGACCTCGTAGGCGAAGTCGACGTGGCCGGGAGTGTCGATGAGATTGAGGCGGTAGGCGGTGCCGCTCTTGGCCTTGTACTGCATGGTGACGGGGTGGGCCTTGATGGTGATGCCGCGCTCGCGCTCAAGATCCATCGAGTCGAGGTGCTGGGCGGTCATGACGCGGTCGCTGATGGTCTCGGTCGCCTGGAGGAGGCGGTCGGAGAGCGTCGTCTTGCCGTGGTCGACGTGGGCGATAATGCAAAAATTACGGGTAAGGGACTGATCTGACATGGGAACGGATACTGTAGCGAATCCTGCCGACAAAGAAAGAGACGTTTTTTGGGGCGGGAAGGGGGTTTACAGTTGGGGAGGGCAAACTACCATCGCGTGCATGGACAAACTGATCGGGTTTGGGGCCCCCGCCAGGGCCTCACCCCCCGGCGCCGACTTCGTTGGCGCGGGCGCGCAGCAAGCGGGTGGTTTCCACGGCGTCCTTTGGGACGAAGAGGGGGCGACCGATGACGACCTGGTTGGCGCCGGCGGTGACGCAGGGGCCGACGGTCTCGTCACTGACGCCGCCCTCGATGGAGATGTCGAATTGGAGGTGGTTCTTGTCGCGGTAGGCGCGGGCGAGGCGCACTTTTTCCAGGACCTCGATGATGAAGGGCTGTCCCATGAAGCCGGGATTCACGGACATGCAAAGCAATTGGTCCGCGGTCTTGAGAAGGGCGTAGGTCTTTTCGACCAGGGTCATCGGGTTGATGGCCAGTGAGCAGCGGCAGCCCATTTCCTGCACCAGCGCGAGGGTGCGGCGCGGATCGTGATAGGCCTCGAGATGGACAATCAAGAGATCAGCACCAGCCTCGACGAAGGCGCGTGCGTAGCGGTCGGGCTGCTGGATCATGAGGTGAACTTCGATGGGCAGGCGGGTCATCTTGCGAACCGCCTGGACCACCTCGGTCCCAAGGGCAAAGTAAGGGACGAAATGGCCGTCCATCACATCGAGATGGATGGCATCCACCTGCGCTTCCTCCAGCCGTTTCACTTCCGACTCCAGGTTACCCAGGTCGGCGGCGAGAAGGCTGGCGGCGAGGCGGACTGTTCTCATCAGGCTATTTTTTCTTTTCGATCAGCTCGAACTCGTAGCCTTCGGGGCCGTCGATGAAGGCGATCTTGCTGCCGGAACTTGTCACCGTCGGGCCGTCGCTGAAGGGATAACCCTTGGCCGTGGCGACTTTGCCGAAGGCTTCCAAGTCGTCCACTTCAAAGGCGAGGTGGGTCAGGTCCGGCTGCACGACCACGGGGCCGCTTTTGGGATAGTGGCAAATTTCGATCTGCTCCGGTCCGCCTGGCGGCTGCAGGAAGACGACGGTCGAGCCGCGGGGTGAGGTATGACGCGCGACCTCCTTCAAATCAAAGACGTCATGGTAAAAGGCGAGGGTCTTCTCAAGATCATTCACGCGGTAACGGGTGTGGAGGAGGCGCTTAATCATGACGACACCTTCCGTGTCCCGGGCCAGCCTGTCAAACCCGAACAAATCGCAACGGCGGCGATGAGCGCAACAGCGCTTGCTATTCGCCATGCCCTGTCCTTTATTTAGATATGAGCCAAAACACCATTGTCTGGATGGACATCCCTGTGACCGACTTGAAGCGCGCGACGGACTTTTATGCGAAAGTCCTCGCAGCGAAGCTTGAGCCAGAGAAGATGGGCGAGATGGAATTTTCCGTATTGCCCCATGCGGGCAGCAATGTCTCCGGCTGTCTCACCACCAGTGCCGACAACAAACCTTCACGCAACGGCCCGCTCGTTTATCTTAACGTCAACGGTCGGCTTGATGAGGCCGTCCGGATTGCCGGTGACAGTGGCGGAGAAGTCCTCGAGCCCACCCATCCCATCGGCCCGTATGGTTTCCGCGCCATCATTCTCGATAGTGAAGGCAATCGGATTGCGCTGCATTCGGAGAAGGCGTAGACGCTATTCACGTGCGAAGGGTAAGCGGTAGCGGTGCTGCCGTTTGGCATGGAGAACTCGAAAGACGATGGCTCGGTTGCCGTCGAGGAGATAGAACAGCTTATAGGGAAATCGAGGTAAGAGAATCCGTCTAAATCCCCGATAGTAGATGGGGAAGCGATCAGCATCATTCTCCAAGACTCGGATGGCCCGGCTGACCTCATCTAAAAATTTATTTCCAAGTTCGGGTTGTCGTTGGTCGTACCAATTTCGCGCCTCTGTAATGTCCAATTCGGCGCGAGGACGAATGAAAACCAACCATTTCACGGTCGATTTCGCAGCCGGGATTCCACCTCTGACCAAGGTTTGCCTGGCTCGGAACTCTTTCCGTATTCTTCTAGTTCTTCGTCAAGCACGTCCTTCTCAGCCGAAGTCGGCGCGCTTATGCCCAATAAATGGCGCTCTTCCATCGTCCACAACGCATCCCAAATCTCGTTTCGCTCGTCAGGAGACAGCTTGGAAAACTCTTCCAGGAGTTCGGTTTTGCTCATGGAGTTAATTTCATGCGCTGGAACGAAGTTGCAAGCAAGCTTTCTTCTCAAGCGAGGATTGGGTAGTTTTTAACCATGCGTCCCGAATCACTCGAATTTCTCGGCAATCTTCTCAACACCCCCACGCCCTCCAGTGACGAGGCGCGGGGTCAGCGCGTCTGGCTCAATTACGTCAAGGCCTACGCGGACTCGATTGAGACGGACACTTATGGCAACGCCATCGCCGTCCTCAATCCCGAAGGCTCGCCCAAGATCATGGTCGAGGGTCATGCCGACGAAATCGCCTTCCAGATCCAGTACATCGACGAGGACGGCTTCATCTATTTCAGCGGAGTGGGCGGCCACGATCCCAGTCTGGCGCGGGGGCAGCGCGTTCATATTCACGGGCGCAAGGGGCCGGTCCTCGGCGTGATTGGCGCGCTGGCCATCCACATGCAGGACCGCAGCAAGAAGGCCGAGGTGCCGGAGTTGCACGAACTTTTCATCGACATCGGGGCCGCCAGCCGCAAGGAGGCCGAGAAGAAGGTCGCGGTGGGCGATCTCATCACCTACATCGTCGGCTGGCAGCAGCTCAACGGTGACATCTACATCGCGCGCGCGTGCGACAACCGCATCGGCACCTTTGTCGCGGCGGAGGTCCTGCGTCTTTGCTCCAAGGCGGGGAAGAAACTCAAGGCCCAAGTCATTGCCGCCTCCGCGATCGGCGAGGAAAACGGACTTTATGGCGCCGAGATGCTTGGGTACTCGGTCAAACCGGATGCCGCCCTGGTCATCGACGTCGGGCAGGCGACCGATATTCCGGTCACGAACAAAAAGCGCTTCGGCGACACCCGTCTGGGCAGGGGGCCCATTCTCAGCCGCGGCAGTGTCAATCACCCAGTGCTGGTGAATCGTCTCGAAGATGTGGCGATCGAGAACAAGATTGCTTTTCAACGCGGGATTGATCCCCGCCGCTCGGGTACCGATGCGGATGCCATTTTCATTCAACGCGGAGGCATTGCCACCGCGGCGATTGGCGTGCCCAACCGGTACATGCATACGCCGGTCGAGGCGATCCATTTGAAGGACTTGGAGAACCTGGCGGAATGGCTTACGGCCTTCATCCTCGATCTCAAGCCCAACGAGACATTCAAGGTGAAGATTTAGGTCAATCTTCCAGATGAAGAATGGCCTGGCACTGCTCCGCGTACAATTCGTCGAAATACTCCTCGAGATAAGGGTTGGCACCCCGACATAGTTCCACGAGTTGTCCCATCCACGTCAGGTAGCCGCGTCTTTGTTCCGCCGACCAGCCCGTGGTGTGGGCCTTGGCCATGTCCTGCAGCTTGCAGATCTTCTCCGCAATGACGATTGGTTTGGCCCGGACCGAAAAATAGGGGGCCCGGTCGAGCAGGTCCTGCATTTGCTCCGTGTGGGACAGATGTTTGTTCCCGGCCAATTCCTCGACGAGCAGGCGGATTTCGCGCCCGAAATGCAAGTCGAGTTCATGCGTGATTGAAGCGGAGCTGTCGAAGACGTGGTGGAGGATCGCGGCGGTCAGCGTGGTGATATCATCGACGTGGCCGACCCGGGAGAGAATTTCCGTGACGACAATGCGGCAGGTGATGGCGGTTCCCTTGTCGGGATTCATTTTGCGGAGCTCTTTCTGAACGGTGAATTGAAGGGCCGCGAGAATGACGGCGGTCTCGCCGGGTGGAAGTGAAGGGGGATTTTGCATGGAAACTCTTTTGTATTCCTTTAGAGAGGTGCAAGGCAGATGCCATCCTTGGGCCCGGGATCAATATGCTCTCCATTAAGCACTTGTGTAGGCGTATCTAGAGCGCCTCCTGCATTTTGCGCTTCACTCGAAAAGCGTTCGTGCACCACGCCTACTCATTGGATCAAGGTTTGAGTCGCCAGACCCACTCACCTTTTTCCTGCTTGGCACGGTATCCAGCTGTCCTAATGGCCTTTTTGGTTTCTTCGGTTGGTCTGCCTTGGAGGACAAACCAATCCGTTCCCCATCGCGGTACATATTCGGACAAACCTGGGATGCTGGAGACAATACTGTTGGCCGGAAGTGTCTCTTGAGGGGTTACTGCCGGTAGGCCGAATCTTGCTCGCCAATCACGGGTGCTCTGCTGATGCAGTTCCAAAAGAGCCTCTCCCAATTTTGCCAAAGTGCTTTTACTGGAAAAACGGGGGAGGGCCCAGAGGGACTTGAGTGTGGATTCATTATCAATTTCTTTCGCGCGGACGGAATAAAAGGCATCCGCTTTGACATACTCTTGATGAGCGGGAGCTTTCAAATGACATCGCGGAGCCACCAACACTCGGGGAAACATCTCGTAACGAGGAGCGAGCTCTTTGAGTCGTGGGCTTGTTTGGAGCGCTATGGCCAGAACGTCCACGTGACGCCGACATTGCTCCAGCGGCGACTCAACTCCGATAATTTTCCCCGCCCAAGTGGTGCAATTTCCTGCCTGGTCGACGGTCAATTGCTGCCAGTTTTTCGATTCGAGCACATAAAAATCCAGAAATCGATTAATGAGCAAATGATCAATTTGAGCCGTTCGGCCATCTGTGAGGTGAAGTCTCAGATCATGCAGAAGGAGATGATTCTCTGATGAAGCAAAATGAAAATTGAGAAAATAGGCAGCCGTTTCTTCTCCCCATGCCCCTTTTTCCAAATTGTACAATTCTTGTTCGATCCGCTTTTTCTGAAGAGGCGTTAGTTCGGATTCATTCGCTAATGTGCGAAGCTCGGCAATATCTCCCGAGCGATCATCAGCACTCTTGATTAGCATAGATCGAATGCTACTGAAGCTGCATCGCTAGAAAAGATATCTTGGAAGCAGTTTCAGTAAATCCGTTGCTGAATCGATCTACTTCACGGGCGCTTTCCGTACTTGATAGACCGGTTTATCGGCCTTGGCCTCGATGCTGTGGGAAGCGGCTTTGCGGGCGAGGTTACGGAAGGTGAGCTGGGCTTGGGCGGGTTCCTGGCCGGGCGCGCATTGGGCCCGGGTATAGACGCCATCGGAACCGAGCACCCGCGCCTTGACGCAATCGCTGAGATAGGCCGGGAGGATGACTTCCGTGATACGCTTGACCAGGGCGGGATCGAGCACGGGGAAGACGACTTCGACGCGGCGATAGAGATTGCGCGGCATCCAGTCGGCGCTGCCGAGATAGAGCTTGGGCTTGCCGCCGTTGCCGAAATAGAAAATCCGGCTGTGCTCGAGGAAGCGGCCCACGATGCTGATGACGCGGATGTTGTCGCTCACGCCCTTGACGCCGGGGCGCAGGCAACAGATGCCGCGGATGATGAGATCGATTTTCACGCCGGCCTGCGAGGCCTCGTACAAGGCGATGATGAGGCTCTCCTCCACCAGCGAATTGAGCTTCACGATGATCCGGCCTTCCTTGCCCTGTTTGGCGAGGTCGCGCTCATGGTTGATGAGCTTGAGGAACGTCTCGTGCATCTGGAACGGCGCGACGAGCAGATTCTTCGCGCCCATGAATTCCGAGAGACCGGTCAGCGTGTTGAACAACATCGCGACTTCCTCGCCCAGGTCGTGGTTGGCCGTGAAGAGGCTCAAGTCGGTGTAGAAGCGGGCGGTGCTGGGGTGATAATTGCCCGTGCCGAGATGCAGGTAATGCCGCAGGCGGTCCTCATCGCGGCGGACGATCATCAGGACTTTGCAGTGGGTCTTCAGGCCGACGAGTCCGTACACGACATGGACGCCGGCCTCTTCCAGTTGCCGGGCCCAAAGGATGTTATTGGCCTCGTCGAAACGCGCCCGCAATTCGACCAAGACCGTGACCTGCTTGCCCTGCTCGGCGGCGCGCATGAGGGAATGGACGATGGGGGAATCGCCGCTGGTGCGGTAAAGGGTCATCTTGATGGCGAGCACCGCCGGATCGGAGGCCGAGTGCTCGAGGAATTCCACCACACTGGAGAAACTCTGGTAGGGATGATGCAGCAGCACGTCCTTGTGGCGGATGACGTCGAAATAATCTCCACCCTGGGGCAGAGCGTGCGAGGTGATCGGCACGTAGGGCTTGTCGCGCAAGGCGGACAATGCGTCGATGGAGGTCAGCGGCATCAGGTGCAGGAAATTGAGGGGCCCGTTGACGAGGTAGAGATCGTCTTCGGTCAGCTTGAAGATATCGAGCAGTGTCCGCCGCATGTCGGGCGGGCAACCGTGCTCCACTTCGAGTCGCACTGCGTTTCCGCGCGCGCGTTTCCGCAGTTCGTCCTGAATGGTGCGCAGCAGGTTCTCCGCTTCCTCCTCGTCGATGTAGAGGTCGCTGTTGCGGGTGATCCGGAAGCCGTAGACCTGCTCGACCGTCAAGCCGGGGAAGAGGTCGTGAATGTGGTTCTGGATCAGGTTCTGGATCAGGATGTAGTGCCACTCCTGCGTCTTCGGATGGGGGATGCGGACGAGACGGGGCAGGATGCGCGGGATCGCGACGACCGCGTGCAGGATTTCGGTGGGACGCTCGGGCCGTTTCAGGCTGAGAAACAGGTTGTGGCTCTTGTTCTGGAGTTGCGGGAAGGGATGGCTGGCATCGACGGCGAGGGGAGTCAGCACCGGGAAGACTTCGTTGCGGAAGTAGTTGGTGGCCCACGTCTGGTCCTGCTTGTTCAACGAATTGAAGTCGTGGAGGAAAATACCGTGGGTGCCCAGGGCGGGGAGGAGATCGTTGTTCCAGAGCTGGTACTGATCCTCGATCAACTTCACGACATCCTTGCGGATCGCCTCGAAGGTCTGGCGGGCGCTCATGCCATCCGGGCCCGCATCGTTCGACTCGTGCTCGATCTGTTGCTTGATGCCGGCGACGCGGACCTCGAAGAATTCGTCGAGGTTCGAGGTGACGATGCCGAGGAACCGGACGCGCTCGAGCAGGGGCTGGCCGATGTCCTGCGCTTCTTCCAGCACGCGTCGGTTGAAGGCGAGCCAGCTCAATTCGCGATTGATGAAATACCTGGGGTCGGAAAGATTGGGCGTGGTCATAACAGTCTCGGGGGAAGTTACCTTTTCGCGCGGGGGCCGAGCAACGCGGGAAGCGTAACGTTTGCGTGACGGGGAGGCGGCGCGGCCAATTTCCTGCTTGAGGAATTCGTAGCCGCGGACCAGTCCCGGTCCCGATTGCAGGATAGTATCGGAGGGAATTTCGAACAAGCGTCCGCTGCGTACGGCGGGGAGTTTGTTCCAGCCGGGGCGCGCGCTGATTTCGCGGATCTCCACCGGCTTGCCGCACCAGGAGGCGAAGATGATTTCGGGTTCGCGCGCGAGGACTTCCTCGGGGGTCACCATGCGCGCAGCGGCTTTCTTCTCGTCCCGCCGGTCGGCGAAGATGTCGATGCCGCCGGCGCGCTCGATGAGTTCGGAGACCCAGCCGATGCCGGTGGTCATCGGCTCGGGCCACTCTTCAAAGTAGACGCGGGGACGGGGTGCGCCGTTGACCGGAACCGGATGAAGGTCGCACATCATTTGTCCCACGACCTGCTCGGCCTGGGTATATTTTCCCAGCAACTGGCCGAGTTGACGGATGGCGGTGTAGATTTCCTCGAGGTTCCGTGAATTGAGCGCGAGCACGGTCACGCCGGCCTTGATCAGATCGGAGGCGATGCGGTGCTGGACGTCGGTGGAGGTGATGACGAGGTCGGGTTGCAGTTTCAGGATGGCCTCGACGTTGCCGGAGCTGAAACCGCAAACGCGGGGTTTCTCTTCCACGTCAGGAGGGGGCTTATAAAAAGCGGTTACCCCGACGACCTGCGACCAGACCCCGAGCCGATGGAGGATATCGGCGCCGTCGGCACCGAGAGCGACGAGGCGTTGGGAGGAGGGATCGCGGGGCACAATCGGGCAGCATACCTGGTTTTGTGTAAGGACGAAATCCAAATGTCATAGTCGAGTGGCAGGATCGAAATATAACAACTCCGCCTTGGCTAATCGCGCCGAAGGCTCTACGCTCGACCCTTCCTATGGAAGACGAGAGTGAATTATTGGCTTTGCGCCGGGCCCGGCTGGAGACTTGGCGTGAAAAAGGCATCGATCCGTTCGGCCAGGCTTTTGGCGGCACGGAAACCTGCGCGCAGGCGAAGGAAAATTACGCCGACGAGCGCCCGGTACGCGTGGCGGGCCGGCTCATTTCCAAGCGGGAGATGGGGAAGAACGTGTTTGCTCATATCCAGGACGAGACGGGCAAGCTCCAAGTCTATGCGCAGGTGCAGGGACTCGGCGACAAGTTCGCTTTCTGGAAGCTGCTCGATATCGGCGATTTCATTGGCGGCGAGGGGACGCTTTTCACCACCAGGACCGGTGAAAAGACGGTCAAGCTTTCCGACCTGACCATTCTTTCGAAGTCGCTTCGTCCGATCCCGAGCCAGTGGTATGGGCTTTCCGATGTTGAACAGCGTTATCGCCAGCGGTACGTCGACATGATTGTCAGCGAGGACGCGCGCAACGTGCTTCTTAAGCGGAGCCAGATCGTCAAGGAAGTGCGGCGGTTCTTTGAGGACCGCGCGTTCACCGAAGTCGAGACGCCGATGATGCAGACCATCGCGGGCGGGGCGGCGGCGCGTCCCTTTGTTACGAAGCATAATGCGCTCGGCATTGAGCTCTACATGCGCATCGCGCCCGAGCTTTATCTCAAGCGGCTTCTCGTCGGGGGCATGACCAAGGTGTTCGAGATCAACCGCAATTTCCGCAACGAAGGTATCTCGCGCCGGCATAATCCCGAGTTCACCATGCTGGAGGCCTACTGGGCCTATGCCGATTTCAACGAGATGGCGCAGTTGGTGGAAGACCTTATCACCACCGTCGCGCAGAAGACCATGGGGACGCTGCAGGTGGGAGGCCGTACGGCCAGCGAGGATGGTACCATTCCCGCGCTGGAGCCGATCGATCTCACGCCGCCTTGGCCGCGTCGTCCTTACCGCGACCTCGTCAAAACCGCCGCGGGCGACGACTGGTTCAGCCTGAGCGATACCGAACGCCGCGAGCGGTGCGCCAAGCTGGGTGTCGAAATTTCCCCGGCGATGGAAGACTTTGAAGTCACCAACCAGGTCTTCGAAAAGTTGGTCGAGGCCAAGGCGCGCAATCCGCTTTTCGTGACGCATCTGCCGAAGGAACTTGTGCCGCTGGCGAAGCAGAACGCCGCCGATCCTTCCGTGGTCGATGTCTTCGAACTTATCATCGGAGGGCAGGAAGTTGCGCCGGGTTACAGCGAGCTCAACGACCCGGTCGTGCAGCGTCAGCGCCTGGAAGCGCAGGCTGGAGACGAGAAGCAAAGCCTCGACGAGGATTTTCTTAACGCACTCGAGTACGGCATGCCTCCCGCGGGCGGCATCGGGCTGGGCATCGACCGCCTTGTCATGACGCTGACGGGCGCCGAATCGATCCGCGACGTGATCCTGTTTCCGCTGCTCAAGCCCAAGCAATAAGCATGAGTGCATCGCGCACCCCCGAGAAGCCATCGGCGCCCATCGAGCCGATGCCTCCGGGCGTGCACAATGTCTACATCTTCGAGGTCTTCAACACGGCTTCGTGGAGTGTGGTACTGGGCGCGCCGATGCTGCTTTTTCTGCAGCATCTCAACGCGACGGCGACGATCCTCGCCATTGCGGCGTGTCTTTCGCCGCTGATGAATATCCTGCAGATTCCGGCCGCCCGCTTTGTTGAGCAGGTCGGTTATCGCCGGTTCGTCCTCAGCGGCTGGGCCAGCCGCAGCATCTTTATCGTCGGCATGACGGTCGTTGCGTTTCTCCCGGACACGATCGACCGGACCACCCGCATCGTCATGATGCTTTTTCTCTCCTTCGGCTTTAACACGCTTCGGGGCATTTCCGTTTGCGGGATGCTCCCGTGGTTCACCCATATCATTCCGGAGAGCCGGCGAGGGGAGTTCCTGGCGAAAGACCAACTGGCCGGGGCCCTGGCCGCCATCGGCTGCCTCTTCGTTTCCGGGTCGCTCCTGAAACTCCACCATCTCGAATACGCTTTCGGTGTCGTCTTCGCCATCTCGGCGATTGCGGCGTTTTGCAGCCTCTACTTTCTTCGCAAGGTCCCCGACGTGCCCGTTGAAAAAATCGTGATCAACGAAAATCCCGTCCCGTGGCGCGACATGCTCTTTTATCCGCCATTCCTGAAATACCTGCGCTACAATATCATCATCAACATGGCGCTCGGCAGCTCCGGTGTTTTCTGGGTGCGCTACTTTCGTGAATTCCTCCATGTCAGCAACTCCAGCATTCTCTATGTTGCCTCGTTGACCACCATCATCGTCGCCACCTGTCTTTTCATGGTCGGCAAGCTCATCGACCGCGCGGGAAACAAACCCGCGCTCACCGTCTCCGGCATTCTTTTTACCCTCCACTTTGCCGGGTGGGGACTCGTGGCCGCGGGAATCCTGCCCTTCAACCGGACCATGCTTTGCATCCAGATGGTCACCGCGGGCCTGGGCGGATCCCTCTGGAACCTCGCCAATGTCCGTACCGTCATGGGCATCGTCCCGGCAATGGGACGACCTCACTTTCTCGCCCTTTACAGCGTTGCGAGCAACCTGACCATCGGCCTCATTCCGCTCGCGTGGGGCCCGGTGATGGACGCGCTTGCCCACTGGGAAGTCAAATGGGGCTATTGGCATTGGAACTGTTACAGTTTGCTTTACACCACGCTCGCCTGCACCATCGCGCTGGGCCTCTGGGCATTGCGTTCCGTGGATGAGCCCAAGACGATGACATGGAATGTCTTTATGCGTGAACTCCTGGTGCAGACCCCCAGCCGGGCCGTTTCCCGGGTCATCGGTCGGCTACGCGGACCTGTCGGATGAAACGTTTTCTTCCCTGGTTATGTGCCTGGCTGATCCGTCTACCCGGTTATACTTTGCGCCTCACGACGGACGACAGCGCGGGTGCCTTTAACAAGCCGGATCGCAAACCGGCCATTTATGCCTTCTGGCATAATCGGATTGCGCTCATGCCTTTGTTTTACGAACGGTTTTTTGGCGGGCGGGTCGCGTTGTTCCTGATCAGCCGGAGTCGTGATGGCCAGTTCATCACTGAGGTTGCTTCCCACTTCGGTGTCGGTGCTCTCCGGGGAAGCAGCTCGCGGCACGGCATGGCCGCCATGCTCGCCGCCGTGCATGCCGCGAAGGATCCGAGGGTCGATATCGGCCTCACGCCCGACGGTCCCCGCGGCCCGCGTTACGTCGTCCAACCGGGTTTGATCCGGCTCGCCCAGCTTACACGACGGCCCATCGTCACGATGACCTACCATTTGGGGTGGAAGATTGAGCTCAAGAGTTGGGATCGCTTTCAGATTCCGCTCCCTTTCTCGACTTGCCATCTGGTCATTGGTGAGCGTATTTTTGTTCCGGAGGAAGCCACTGAAGCGGAACTGGCCGCCATTGATAAAAAAGTTACTGAGGCTTTGGGTGCGGATTAGAAATTTATCAGATTAAGGAGTAACTCCTCATGATTATCACAGCCTTCGCGACAAATCTGATTGCAAACAGTCCAATACATGTTAAGTGTATAGCCTTGAGGAAAATAACTCTGTTTAACAGCATACAAAGTATTTTGGTTGCGCTCCTCCTTATTGGTGGCGGAACTTTATGCGCTCAAGCGGCCGACAGCTTTGCCCTCGCTCCATCCGTTAATGATAGTCTGGTGGTTTTTGGTCCCAAAGGAGAACGGGTTGCCGAACTTTCGGTGCCGACCATTTCCAAGGAAGTTACCGTCGGCTCAACCTCCTTTCAAATCAGCTATGGCCGTGACGCGAGCAATGACCTGACGGCCATTCTGGCGCCCAGTTCGACCAAGCCGGAGGAACTTCAATTTACGGTCTTGAACAAGACCATCACCGCCAGCAAACAAGCTGTCGTCACGCTGACCTTTCCCGATGCCAAGCATGTCACCGTCGACCCTGGTTACGTTGGCACGGTCAGCGTTAATTCGCACACGCTGCGCCACCGTGAACTCGTCGAATCGACTCCGCCTCCGGCACCTCGCCCCCGCCCGACTGTCACTCAGTCGGCTCCTGCTCCCGTAGTCCAGCAGTCAGCACCCGTACCGGCCAAGCCCGCAGCGCCCCGTGTGGCGACAACTTCCACCACGACCACTCTTCCTTCAAATGATGTGGAACCGACCCCCACTTCCGATGGTCCCACGGCGCACGAGCAGACCGGCAGCTTACAGCCTTCCGCCTTGACCCCTCCGCCCCTGGTGGGTTCTTTGATGGCCCAGCCGCCGATGCCCACGCCCAAGGGTATTACCGGTGCCAAGCCGCCGCCAAACGGCAAGCTTTTTTGGGCCGAGCCGATCACTCCTCCCTCGGGCAATCCTCCCACGGTGGGTATCGACCAGATGAAACTGGTGGCCGTCCATGGCCCGGTTACCCTGAAGTTGCCCAACGGCGAAACGAAGACCGGCTCCAATGGCATGATCGTTCCCTCGGGAACTTCCATCACGACAGCGGACAAGGGTTCTGCCGCCGTGTTCATGGGTGGTGTTGATTCCGTCCGCTTGCTTCCCGATACGCAAGCGAAGGTAACGCAAAAACTTAACGGTTCCACCCGGCAGTCGAATGTTGACTTGAAGGTGGGCACGATTTTCTCCCGGGTTGGTCATCGTCCCGGTGAAGCGCAAGACTTCCAAGTCCATACACCGGAAGGTGTCGCCGCCGCGCGCGGAACCTCCTTCTCCGTTACGGTCACCACCACGGGCGGGCATGAAGTGACGATCTGCGCCACGCAAGAAGGGGTGGTCACCCTGACGGATTCCTCGAATGGTCACGTCATCACCATTACTCCCTTGAACTCGGGACAGGTCTCGATTGGTTCCATTCCGGGACTTCCGATCAGCACACTGCGCGATATTTTTATCGCCTTCATGACCGACCTTCAGCAGTTCAATGCGAACATGCTCGCCATCGCCGCCAATCCGAACCCGACGGCTGCGGAACAGGCCTATTACGCCAATAATTTTGGTTTCGATTCCAACAGCCAATTTTACGATGTGAATGCCGGGTCTCTGGCCATTCTATATCTGAATCCGATCGATACCAATTTGATGGATCGCACCGATGCGATCAATTATGTCGTTCCCGGGGCGCGTCGCGCCATGAATCAGCAACTGGAACCTTTCGGCAATGTGCCGATCACTCCTTTCTAGGAGTTTCCAGCAATCTTTATTTTTCATAAGCGGTTGGGGCTGATTTAAAAACGACTAAATCAATAGATTTAGCTTTAATTTGAGGGAGTGCTTTTCTAGCCTCTCGTGATGAACGCGGTATCAACTCTCCCACCGGAGGCCCACGGCTATACGCCAGAGGGGCCCGTTAAGCCGGTGCCCGCGCGTTCCGGTCGTCGTCGACATATTCTTCCCGGCTTTCATCTGACCTTGGGCTACACCCTCATCTATCTCAGTTTAATCGTCCTGTTGCCTCTGCTGGCCTTGGTGCTCAAGACCGTGACGCCCACCAAGGACTATCCGAGTATCAGCCAAGTTGTAGGGCATGTCTTTGAGGTGGCAACGGACACGCGCTCCGTGGACAGTTATTGGTTGAGCTTTGGTATCTCCTTTGCAGCCGCGTTGTTGAATGGCGTTTTTGGGTTTGTCGCCGCGTGGGCCCTGGTGCGTTATGAGTTTCCTGGCAAGAAGGCCTTTGATGCCCTGGTCGATCTGCCTTTCGCCATGCCGACGGCCGTGGCGGGACTGGCCTTGTGCCAGATCTTTTCCAAGAAGGGAGGCTATCTCGGCGGCCCTCTTTACGATTGGTTCGGCTGGAAGATCGCCTACACCCAATGGGGCATCCTGATCGCGCTGACCTTCATCGGTTTTCCCTTTGTGGTGCGGACGCTCCAGCCGGTGTTATCGGACCTGGCGGCTGAAGTCGAGGAGGCTGCGGCCTGCCTGGGGGCCAATCGGTGGCAGACTTTTCGTCGCGTGATTTTTCCCGCCGTCAGCCCGGCTCTTTTGACAGGTGTCATGCTGGCTTTCGGTCGCGGGGTGGGGGAATACGGCAGCGTCGTTTTCATTTCCAGCATGCTGCCCTATCGCACTGAAATCACACCCCATCTCATCATCATCAAGCTTGATGAGAGTGACTACGTGGGGGCCGCCGGCTTGGGGCTGGTCATGCTTCTCATGTCCCTGGCGATCGTGGTAACGGTCAATGTCCTGCAATACTTTTCGGCCCGCCGACGGGGGCGCGCATGAAACGGGCGACGACCGATCCATGGCTGGCCCGCTATCTCCTCATCGGAATGACGCTGGGCTTCATCCTGGTCTTTCTCATTTTTCCCGTCTGCGTGATTTTGATCGAGGCGCTTCGCCATGGGCTCGCGGTCTATTTCTCCGCACTGTCGGCTGATCACAGCATCAATGCCATCCGCATGACTCTCATGGTCGCGGTGACGGTGGTGCCGCTCAACACCGTCTTCGGTGTCTGCGCCGCCTGGGCGATCACGCATTTTAAATTTCCCGGCAAATCCCTTCTGGTGTCCATGATCGAAATTCCGCTGTGGGTTTCGCCCGTGGTCGGGGGGCTCGTCTTCGCCCTGATTTTCGGCCGGCAGGGGTGGTTGGGAAAATGGCTGGAAGCGCACGAAATCCAAATCATGTTCGCCTTTCCGGGCATCGTGCTGGCCACGGCTTTTGTCACGTTTCCCTTCGTGGCGAGGGGGTTGATTCCGCTCATGCAGGCCCAGGGTTGTGCGGAGGAGGAAGCGGCCCTGACGCTCGGCGCCAACGGCTGGCAGCTCTTCTGGCGGGTTACTTTTCCCAAGATCAAATGGGGCGTGCTCTATGGGATGATTTTGTGCAACGCCCGCGCGATGGGCGAATTCGGCGCGGTCTCCGTGATGGCGGGGAGTGTCGACGACAAGATGACCATGCCGCTTCAGATCGAGAATTACTATCAGGCGCTGGGGCCGGACGCACTTTCCCGCGCGTTTGCCCTGGCCTCGCTTCTCCTGCTTTTGTCCGCTGTCACCCTGGCCATCAAGATCGGCCTGGAGTGGCGGCGTCTCGCCCCGAGCTACGCTCGCCCCCCCAAACCGGAACTGGTCCATTAATCATGAGTGTTGCCGTCAGCCATATTTCCAAACGATTTGAAACCCGCGGCCATCGGTCTGTGCCCGCCCTGCGCGACGTTTCTCTTGAGGTAAAAACCGGAGAGCTGCTGGCGTTGCTGGGTCCGAGCGGCAGTGGCAAGACCACGCTTTTGCGCATCATTGCGGGGCTGGAAATTGCCGATGTGGGCCAGGTTTTCTTTAGTGGGGAGGACGTGACCGAGAAGAGCGCGTACGCGCGGAAGGCCGGCTTCGTTTTCCAGGCCTACGCGCTGTTTCAGCACATGAGTGTTTTCGAGAACATCGCCTTCGGGCTGCGCGTCCTGCCCCGGGCCAAACGGCCGGATGCCACCGCCATCACGAAGCGGGTCACGGACCTGCTCCAGCTGATCCAGCTGGATGGTTATGAGAAACGGTTGCCGTCGCAGCTCTCCGGCGGGCAGCGCCAGCGTGTCGCGCTCGCGCGGGCACTGGCGGTCGAGCCGCGCGTGCTGCTCCTGGACGAACCGTTCGGCGCGCTCGATGCCAAGGTGCGCCGCGACCTGCGCAAATGGCTGCGTCAGTTTCACGACAAGACCCATCTCACCTCGCTTTTTGTCACGCATGACCAGGACGAGGCTTTCGAGCTCGCCGACCGGGTGGTGATCTTCAACGAAGGCCGCATCCAGCAGATCGGCCTACCTTCTGAGTTGCGGCAGAATCCCGCCAACGACTTTGTCCGGGATTTTCTGGAATTGTAGGCGCGCTGTTGAGAGTGGGGCCCTCCACCGCCTCACGGCGGCGGCTACAGATATTCAGCCAGCGCCCGGCCCAGATCGGCGCCGAAGGCGCGGGCGGTCTCTCGGGTGACTTCACCGCCGTTCGCGGTGGCGTAAGGAACCTCGACGGTCGAGGCGAAACGGACTTCCGGCATCTCGGAGACCCAGTTGCAGAAGGAATGGCCTTGTTGAAAGTTGAATCCGGTATTCCAACCGTGTCCGAAGGGAAGGTTGTCTGAAGATTGATAGCGGAGGGGGCCGGTCTGGACCCGTTCAAGAATTTCTCCGAACCGTTGCTGCTGCTCCCAGATGCGGGATATTCTGGAGCCAACCAAATAGAGTTTTTCATTCAGGCCGTCCGCTATCCAGGGGCAGTGGATATCGAGGACCATGGTCAGGAGGCCATGAGACCAGGTGGGAAGTAATGCGCGGAGAGCGTGGGTTTCCGGGTAAAGGCCATTCTGGTCGTAGTCGCGGTTGTGGTCGCGATGATGGCGGTTCTTGCCCTGGTCGCCCGCCTCGACGCCGTCTTTATCGACGAAGGGCACGACGAGAAACTCGGTCCGTTCCCGGAGGCGAATGGCTCCCGGGTCGTCTGACAGGAGGTGATTGATCAGACCCTCGAGCGTATAACTGCCCATGGTCTCGCAGCTGTGGTGTCGGGCGGTGATGACGACACGATGCTTGGGTGTCTCACCGAGACACCCCATCCAAAGCGTCTCGACGGGGCGGCCCAGGCGGGAGAAGCCCAAATTTCCGACTTCCACCCTGGGGCGGGGAGGGCCAAGACTGCAAAGGAACGCGTACCAATCACTTCCCGTGTAAGGAATGGTCATCGAAAAGAGCGTTATTTTTTCGGCGAGGCCGAAGGTGTAAGTGAACGAATTTTCCTCGAGCGAATCGGCGCCGAGCCAGCGCCAGGTCTGGCCCTGGTCGGTGCTTACAGCAGGGCCACGGGCGGCGAAGGCGCGCATGCCGGTGAAATTGAAGCGGACTTTGCGGCCCTCGGCGTCATGGACGGAAAAATACCAGTAGAACCAGTTACCATCGGTGTCGCGGAGGTCCTGATGGACGTTGACCGTGTCGTGATCGATGCTTTCGACCACGATGTTTCCACCCGGAAAATTGGACGAGATATACATACAGTAAGCGACCCCCGACGAATCTTGTTACGAGATGCGCCGTCTTTACTTTGTCAAAGTAGAGACTGGAGAGGCTTTATAAAAACACCAGAAAGAAACAATAAACCTCCCCAAATGTTCAAATTGGGAAAAAGAAGCCTCTGCTAAGAGGCTTAAGGGAGAAGGGCTCTCGCCTTGGCAATATCGGCGCTAATCTGGGCTTTCAGCGCGTTCAGGTCGGGGAAAGCCTGTTCGTCGCGAAGCCAGACGAAGTCGGAGACCCAGAGGCGCTGGTCGTAGAGGTCGGCGTTGAAATCGAGGAGGTGGACTTCGAGGGAGTCAGTGCCGTTGGAGGTGAAGGTGGGGCGCTGGCCGAGGTTCATGACGGCGCGATATTTGGTCAGGTTGGCGGCGACGCGGGCCTTGACGGCGTAGACGCCGCGGGGAGGCAGGAGTTGCGCCACCTCGGTGAGGTTGGCGGTGGGAAAGCCCATGGTGCGGCCCCGTTCATCGCCGTGGACGACGAGACCCCGAACGGCGTGGGAACGGCCCAGAAGCCGGGTGGCGTCGGCAAAACGGCGTTGGGTGATCGCCTCGCGGATGCGGGTGCTGCTGACGGGCGCGCCATCGAGCATGACGGGGGGGATGGCCTTGACGGTGAAGCCGTAGGCCCGGGCCAGCTCGGCCAATCGCGCGGCGTTGCCTTCGCGGTTGCGGCCGAAGGACCAGTTTTCGCCAATGGCGATCTGCTGCAAGTCGGGAAAGATGCGGGCGATTTCATTGACGAAGGCGGCGGGGGAAAGTTTTCTCAGCTCCTCGTCAAATTTCACGGCAACGAGCGCGACGGTGCCCTGCGAACGGAGGTAGGCTACTTTTTGCTCGAGCGTGGTCAGGCGCGGTGGGACGCGGTCGGGGGCGATGATGGCGAGGGGATGAGGTTCGAAGGTGAGCGCGGCGACTTTGCCTTCCAGGCTTTTCACGACGGCCTGATGACCGAGATGGACTCCGTCGAAGACACCGATGGCCAGACCGGCGACGCCGGGATGCGGTTTCAGTTCGGTGAGGGGAACGGGGCCGATGAGCACTTTAATAGGGAGGGGCCAGCGCGGGGCTGGCCCTCCAGTGGTTACCTGCGTCGGAGGCGCGAGACTTCGGGCAGGGTCAGCAACGAGGGAAGCAGTTCGCGGGCGTCGGTGGTCTGCTGCAGTTTCTCCCAACTGAGGGCGCGGTCGAGAGAGAAGTTGCCGGACTTGAGGCGGCTCAGCTGGACGAGGTGCGCGCCGCAGCCGAGGTCCTGCCCGATGTCGTGGCAATAGGTGCGGACATAGAATCCCTTGCTGCACTGGATGCGAAACTTGATCAATGGCAGGGCCACTTCGTCGATGGCGTAGCTGTTGATGTGAACGAGGCGCGGCTCGCGTTCGACGGTCTTGCCGGCGCGGGCGAGTTTGTAGAGGGGGACGCCGCCCTGCTTGAGCGCGGAGACCATCGGCGGCACCTGGTAAAAATCGCCGGTGTATTTTTTGAAGGCGGTGTCGAGTTGTTCGCGGGTGAGTTCGGGAACCGGTTTTTCCTCGAGAATCTTGCCGTCGGAATCCTGCGAATCGGTCGTCGCGCCGAGCTTCATCGTTCCGGCGTATTCCTTGTCCTCGGCCATGAGGAGGTCCTGGATCTTGGTGGCCTTGCCGATGACGAGCATGAGCAGGCCGGTGGCGAGGGGATCGAGCGTGCCGCAGTGGCCGACTTTCTTGAAGTGAAAGCGGTTGCGCACGTAATCGACCACGTCGTGCGAGGTGCACCCGGTCGGTTTATCAATGAGGAGGACTCCGTCTGCTTCGATCATAATTTTAGATTTTTTCCGAGGAAAGGTAGGTTAGCCGCAAAAGAACACAAAGAGCACAAAGAAAATGAAGGGCAAAAGGACCAAATTTCCAAATTTACTAAATTGCCAAATGGGGGAGGGAAGGCCGGGATAGGATAAGAAGATGAAAAGGATTGGGGAAGGCGGAGTGAACTGATCCTTCGACAGGCTCAGGATGACGGACCAATGAAAAATTCGATTGCGTTCTTGGGTGGCTAATTTTTATTCCGGCAATTGTTTGGCGATGAGCTCCTGCAGTTTGCTTTCGAGTTCGGCGGGAGGAAGCTTGGAGCGCAGGCCGGCGGCAAGGCGATGGCCGCCGCCGCCGAATTCCTGGCAGATTTTCTGCACGTCGACGTGGCCGCGCGAGCGCATGCTGCCGCGGGTCAGGCCATCGGGAAGGGCCTCGAGCATGAAGGCGACCTCGACGGTCTGGACCATCTGGAGATATTCGATCAGGCCCTCGGTTTCGTCCGGGATGGCGCCGCTGCGGGCGTACATCTCAGGGGTGAGGTAGAACGAGGCGATCCGTCCGCGGTTGGCGAACTTGATGCCGTTGAAGACTTCCTTCATCAGGAGAAGCCGCTCGGGGCGGAAGCTCTGGTAACAGGACTGGGCGAGGTCGGTCGGATCGGCCCCGGCTTCGACGAGACGCGCCGCGACCTCGAAGGTGCGGACGGTTGTCTGGCGGAAACGGAAATTACCGGTGTCGGTCATGAGGCCGACATACAGATTGGCGGCGACCCCGGCGGTGAGAGGCCACTTCAACTCGGTGATGATATCGTAGAGGACCTGCGCGGTCGCGGGCGACTCGGCATCGATGAGGTTCACCTTGGCGTAGCCGGGATTGCTGACGTGGTGATCGATGTTGGCATCGGGCTGGCGCTTCCACTGGTCGAAGGCGGAACCGTGGCGCTTCTGGTCGGCGCAATCGACGGAGATGACGAGGCGGTCGGCCTCGGGCGGAGTGGGAACGGTGGCAGTCAGGTCCTTGCTGCCGGGGAGGAACGCGAAGGAGGGCATGAGGCCATCCGCATTCACGACCTGCACGTCCTTGCCTTGGGCCCGCAGGCTCAGCGCGAGGCCGAGGGTGGAACCGTAGGCGTCGCCATCCGGGCGGACGTGGGAGATGACCAGGAAGCGCTCATGCTGCGAGCAGAGTTTCTGGAACGAGGCGATCAGGTCAGGATTGAGCATAAGCGGAAAACGACAAGCTTACGGAGAGAGGGGGAGGGGAGTCTATCTCAAAACGAACCAGGCACACGACCTTGTTAAAACGCTATTAACCTCTAATAATGAAGCGTCGACAGAAACACCTGCAATTCAATGACGATAACACCGAATGAAATGGCAGCGGGGCGGGAAGCCCAAAAGCGAATTGTGTCTTACATGCAGATCAAATCGAAAAGCCTGATACTTTATCTCATCCCCTTGTGTTGGATTGCATCTTCTATTGTCAGATATGAGTTGAAACATGACTCTTGGGCGCAGTCGCAGCTAGTCTTCTGGATTAGTCTGCTTATTTTCATCGGCATTGTAATGGTGATGAAGCGGCAGACGTATCTGAATGATGTAAACACGATTCAGAAATTGAGACAGCAATACGGGGTAGATATTACTTTCGACGAAACCGAGACAAGCTCAATTAACGAATCAAAGTGATGCGTTCTCGCAAGCATCTTAGCCTTGGTCATGCGGCGAAAAGGTGATAAGACAGGAGATGCCGCAAGAGATGCAGACCACGGCCTGGCTGGAGACGGAACGGGGGAACAAGATTCCCCTGCAGGGCCTTTGCACCATTGGACGGGGTGAGAGCAATCACATCATCCTGAATACTTCGGCGATGTCGCGGCACCATGCGGTCATCCACGAACGGGACAAGGAGTTCTGGATGGTCGACCTGGGCAGCATCAATGGACTGCAGGTCAATGGTCACCGGGTGGTGCAACCGGTCAAGCTTCAGGCGGGGGACCTTATCCGGTTACCTTCGGCAGTCTTCATTTTTCATCAGGGAACCGAACTGGTCACGTTGCCCACACACTCGGAAGACCGGAGCCCTCTGGTTCCGGAGACCACGGCCACGCCCGATCCTGTCGCCGCCCAATCGCTGGTGACGCAGCCGCTGCCGAAGATTGTCGCGGAGAAAGTGGGGCACGCACCCGTCGAGAAGGAAGTGACGCAGGCCTTGCCTGTCATCGCGGCAATGCCGAAGGAAATGCCGACTGCGCCACCGGTCGCCGCAGCCCCCGCGGTCCCGGTGATTCTGCCACCAGAAGACAAGAAGCAGCTTCCACCTGCGCCTACGGTTTCGTCCGCGACGTCGGAAGAGAAAAAGGAAACTCCGACAGTGACCACGAAGGTCACCCCGGCGGCGGTCTTGCCATTCGAGGAAAAGAAGACACCTTCGGCGGAACCAGCGGAATCGGGGAACAAACCCATTCGCGGACGAAAGCAACGCCGCGAGGCCTGGAAGAAAAAACAGGCAGCGCAGGTGGAAACCGCCCCGGAAAAGCAGGGAATCAAGGTCACACCGGTGATGGTCTCAGCCGAGGAAAAAAAGGAACTGCTTGCAGCCATGGTTTCCCAAGGCCAGCCGCTGGTCGAATCACCTGAAGAAAAAAAGAATCTGCTGACGTCTTCGCGGTCCGGTTCGTTGCTCACGCCTTCGGACGAAAAGGGAGAATCGACGCCGGCGCGGGAGAGTCGAGCGCCGCGCGTCTATGTTTTGCCCAGCGATACCAAAGAGTCGGCTTCTGTCATTTCGCCGACGGCACCGCCGGTATCGCGGCAACTTGAAAATCCGATGGGAGAAGCGAAGCCCGCGCCGGTGATCATGCCCTTAAGGAAAGAGTCATCGGCGACCGGCCCGGCGGCTTCCGTGGTGGTGTCGGGAAAGAGCGACAAAAAAGAAGAAGTCACTCCGATTGCCATGGCCCGACCTGAGCCGTCCACGCCTCCTTCACTTCGGGCAAGCGAGGCCAAGTCCAGTCCGGAGGCTGCCAAGCTCGAGGAAAAGAAGGGGCCGTCATTTGTCACCGTGACCAAGCTTTCGACCGTGGCCGTCAAGCCGGACGAAAAGAGCGAAGAGCAGGCGACCATCGAGCCGAAGCCTGCGATAGAGGCGAAAAAATCCGGGCCGCCACCGCTTCCTATAGCGACGAACAAGGCGACAGCGGAATCGGTGCCTGCGATGGAAAAAGCGCCGCTGCAGAAGAGTGAGTCTGCCAAGGAGACCGAGTCCAAACCTGAACCGAAGATTGCAAAGCCGGGCGAGCAGGGTGAATTGGCCTTGGACGCCATGACGATTTCCGTAAAACCGGAAGTAGCCAAGGTATCTGGGCCTGCAGCCGCGGTATCGACGGAAGCTTCGGTCGAATCGCCCGCGAAGAAGGAAGCTCCGCTGGCGATCACGGCAAAAGAGGCATCGAAGCCTCACGTCGGGGAGGAAAAGAAACCGGTCACGGTTGCCGAGCCAGTTTCGTCACCGACGATTGTAACGGAAACAACCAAGACCGCCTCTCCTTTGCAGGAAGAGAAGTTGATCGTCGAGACAACGAAGGAGGAGGAAAAAACCAAGCGACAAGCCGACGTGAAAGTGGCGCAGCCCTTTCAGGACAGGACGAAGCCTGCCAAGGTGTATCCCTTGGCGAAGCAGAGCATGTACGTGGGGTTGGTCAGCATCTTTCTACCCTTCGTGGGACTGCTCACAGCCATCGCGGCCGTTGTCATGGGACACCGGGCGCTCCGGATCATCAAGCAATCCAGGGGCGAGTTGGCGGGGAGGGACCCGGCGATGATGGGGCTCTATTTCGGCTACATTACGATGGGAATTATTCTCGCTTATTCGACCGTCGTCGTTCTCGTTTATACGACTCCCTCGGCGAATGATTTTGCGGCGAGCTCGCAGGAGGCCATTCCCCTGAATCTGGGGACGCCAGGCCAGAAACGGCAGGGCCTCGCGCCGTCCATGCTCACGCCGGGAGGGCAGAAGCCGAGTCCTTCCGTGCCGCCCGTCGCGGTGGCGAGTCGACCAAATCCACCGGCTCCATTGCCGACCGCAGCAATCCCCAGCAGCCAGGATGTGGCAAGCGTTCTCGCGCCGGTCGAGCCGGCGAAAAGCCCCGATGTCCCGAGCACGCCATCGCCGACACCTCAGCCCCCGCCCGCACCTGCCCCGTCGAATGATGTTGCGACGGACACCACTGTCCCCGCTGCTCCAGTCAATCCTCCCGACAAAAATGAGGTGCCGCCCGCGGCTCCGGAGACGGAGAAAACGGCGGTGGCGGACAATGCGCCGGCGGTCTTTTCCTATGACCAACAATTCAAACTCCGTGACGAGATGCTCGCGATGCCAATGCCGAACGACAGCATCGATTCCGCCAGCTTCATGGATGCGGAAGCTTTCAATGACTCGGCCCGGATCCTTGCGCGCAAACCGGAGCAAAAGTATGCGGACTCAGTGGAGGAATTTCTCGATGGAGTGAAGGACCGGAACCCGGACCAAGCCCGGCTGAAAATCCTGTCGCGGATGTTTGAGAACTATCGGGCCGGACTGGAAACGCAATGAGCTGAGGCCGGGGCAAGTCGGGACACTTGCTTATTTTAAAAGGAAGAAATAAATGCAGGAGCCCGCCACCAGAACCGTGATCACGAGACCGATAAGGAGCATCGTCGAGGAGCTTTGTTTCTCTGCCTCGGGTTTGGCCAAGTCTGAATAATTGATGGCGGAGACGCCTCTCACGTAGGCCGCGTCGTTCTTGACCTTGGCTGGCGCCCCCTGCCCAGAGGGGCGGGCCCCGGGGAGCTTGACGGTGGTGCCGGTGACGGTCGGGGTGCTGGGGACTTCCTTGAGCGATTCGGGGCCGCGAGGAGCCGGGACTTCGGCGCCGCCGTTACCGGCCCGCAGCTTGGGGCGTTTCATACCGGCCTCGAACTTGATTTCGACAACTCCGGTCCGGACGATGTCGCCGGGAAGCAGGACTGCTTCGTTGATGGGCTCGTCGTTGACGAGGGTGCCGTTGGAGGAGTTGAGATCGCGCAGGACGACGTCAGGTCCGCTGAGGATGAAAATACAGTGGCGCGAGGAAATCGAGGGGTAGGGGAGGTGAATCTCGTTATTGGCGGCACGCCCGAGATGAGTGTATTCCTGCACCAGTTCGACGGTGATCTGCGGAAGGTCGGGACGGGTCACGATCAGCTTGGGCTGGCTGTCCTGGGCGCGGGTGCTGATGACGGGTTCAGCGGTGAAAATTGGCGTCGAGGGGGGAGCGCTGATGCCTTCGTCCGCGCGGCGGGCGCCTTCAAAGAGGAGCTGTTCCCAAGTCAGGGTCACCGTCTTTTTATGGGGCAGGATGTCCTCGTTGAGGGAAAAACCGCCGCCGGGCCAGGTGAGCATGGTGAAGACCGCTTCCTCGCCCTCGATCGGGCCGCACATAGCGTGGAGGACATGGCCCTGTTGGATGAAGACAAAACCCTGGGAATCGCCTGACCGGAAGGTGACCTGGCCGCTACGACGGCTCAGGCAACACATTTGGAGAACTTCCGCGAGACCCATGTCGGAATGGGCATTAAAACCGGAGGAAATCGGATTATTGGAAGCCGGGGAAGGGGAGCTGTTGGGTTGACTCATTGCGACGATATTTGCTGTTGCAAGTGAAAGATAATAGTGCACCATCAAACAGGCTTGACAAGCTTTCCACGAAAATACCCGTCATATGGCATTCTCTTTCTTCGGTAAAAAAGATAAAAACCCCCCCGAAGCTGCTGCGCCAGTGGCAAAAGCACCTCCGGCTCCTCCCAAGATACAGACCCCTCCAGCGGCTGCAACCGTCCCCACGGTCAAGCCTCCACAACCTTCTGGATTGATCCCCACTTCGGGCATGGCGGCGGGCGCGGCAACGACCCAGCCGATGGTCATGCCCCGGACCGCAGGGGGCCTGAAGCCGACCCGTCCCGGTGTGGTGCAATCGACGCGGTCAACGCAGCGGATTGTCCTGCCTGGCGGTGCACCGGGCAAGCCGGCGGGAACCAAATCTCTTTCGATGGCGGCAACGCCTCCTCCCGCAGGCCGGATCAATCTGCCGATGGGCATGATCCTGCGCTGTCTTCCTGCGGAGGTTTTGGCCGGCGACATCGCCCAATTCGAGGCAGCGGGAACCGCTGCGACGGAAATCGGGCTGCCGATGAATATGATCCTGAGCCAGCTTCCCTCCGGCAAGGTGGAGATTTCATTGGGGGACCTGATACCTCATTTCCCCCCGGGTTTTCTCCAGCCGACGGCTTCGATCACAAATTACCTGCCGACGATGATCAACCTGCCGCTGATGGATGTCGTCATGCGGATTCCGCCGGACCTTCTGGCGCTGCGACCGGATCAAAAAGGAGTTGATGCCTCCGTGATCAACATGGCGGATCCTTTCACCGAGGAGATTTTGCGCGAGCAGGCCGAAGCTGCACGCCGGCAACAGGCCCAGGCCAACATCATCGACGAAAGCCAGGTCCGCCCCACGGAAGAGTTTGTTCCCCAGGAACAGGCGAGTTTGGCCAAGACGATCGCGCCGCCTCCGCGGCCGACGATGCCTGGAATGTCGACCTCTGCCAGCGGCCAATTGCCGATGCCAGCGGCACCGGCTGCGCGTCTGCCCGGGTCGGTGGTTCCGTCTGCGCCCAGCATTAGCGCACGCACGATTTCGCCTTCCGGCGGCATGGCGGCCCCAACGCGGGCGACGACGGCCATTCCCGCCCGCCCCCAAGGATCCATAACGGGACAATTGCAGGGATCACTTCCCCCGCAACCGGCCAAGCCGATTCCGACCGCTGCGCCGATTCCGCGTCAAACTGCATCGATGCCTGCGGCGCCGGTTCCGCCCGTGCCGCGGCAAACGACTTCGCTGCCGATGCCTTTGCCTCCCGCTCAACCGTCATTGCCTCCAGCCGCGGCGGTGGCGCCCTCTGTGCCTGCTCCGGCGGCGCCGGCGCCCGTCGAGGCACCACAGCCCCCGCTTGCCCCAAATGTACCTGATGCGGCAGCGGATGATCTCCAGCGTCTAGCGGCCCTGGCCATGGCCCAAATGGGTGAAGGTGATGAGCCCAGCGATGCGACCGCGGCTTTGCCTGAAAATACGCCGACCGTTCCCGTCCACGAGCCCCTACGTCCTCCTGAGCCTGAAGCGACCGTGCCCATCCCGACAGCGCCTCCGGCCCCGGTGGCCTTCACGCCTCCTCCACCGGCTCCGGTGGCAGCCGCTCCAGCGCCTGTTCCAGCGCCTGTTCCAGCGCCTTTGCCGGTGGCGCCAGCCCCGATTGCTGCTCCCGCTCCCATGGCCCCGGTGCCCGCGGCTCCGAAGCCTGTGCCCGCGGCCTTTACGCCCCCTGCTCCTGTTCCAGCGCCTGTTGCCCCGACACCGGTTCCTGCGCCGACACCAGCTGTTGCAGCTCCGGTGGCAGCCGCTCCCACACCTCAGCCAGCTCAGGCCTCTCACGAGCAAGAGCCCGAAGGTTTCAATCTGAATACTTGCACGATCGAGGACTTGCTCCAGATTCCCGGCTGCTACCGCGATTTGGCCGAATCGATTATCCGGTACCGCGGGACAATCGGGTCCTATCAAAAAGTCGAGGACTTGCTGGATGTGCCCGGCATGTCGAAGGAGGCCTACGTCAGCCTGACAGGCGAAGAGCCGCCACCGAACCGGATTCCGCTGACATTGAACGAATTGCTCGGCTTCCCGGCGGATCAGCACGCCTCACTCAAGGATGTCACCGAGCGCATTTGCTGCTGGCCCGATATCGTGGGTTGCGTCCTGAGCCAAGGCAGCGGTCTCTCCCTGGTTGGCCAAACACCCAAGGGACTGGACAAGGCGGCCCTGGTCGCTTTTGTTCCCAAGATGTTTGAGTCGCTCAACAAGTCCTTCTCGGAAGTTTCCGGCAAGGAGACCAACGACCTGATCATCCCGACCCCGGGGATCAGTTTTCATATCTTGCGCAATAACGATCTTTATCTGATTATACTCAGCCGATTGCCCCAGATGCCGGATCGTCATCTCAAAGTTGCCCGCTTTGTGCTGTCCGCCTTGAGCATTCGGAAAGATTAGTACCCTCTTTGTCCCACGTATGGCGTTCATCAATTATTCGAGCCGCGAAATCCAGTTGAAGATTGTCTACTACGGAGCCGCGCTCTGTGGGAAGACAACCAACCTGGTTACGCTGCACAAGCAGATCACTCATGCGCAAAAGGGCGAGCTGGTTTCGCTCGCCACTGATGCGGACCGCACGCTCTTCTTCGACTTTCTCTCTCTCAATACCAAGACGCTGCCCGGTTTCACGACACGGTTCCAGCTCTACACCGTGCCGGGACAGGCCATCTACAACACCACCCGGCAGTTGGTGCTCAAGGGCGTGGACGGCATCATCTTTTGCGTCGACTCCCACTGGGAAAAGATGGCGGACAACGTCGAGTCCTTTGCCAATCTCCAGGAAAACCTGATCGAGAATCACCTGAGTCTTGTCCAGATTCCCTACGTCCTGCAGTACAACAAGCGGGATATCCCGAATGCCGCTCCCGTCAATTATCTCGAGTTTACCTTCAACAACCGGGCGAACCGGACGCTCGCTTTCGAGGCCGTGGCCTCCACCGGAGCCGGTGTGCTGGAAACATTGAATGCCGCCGCGCGCCTGCTTCTCGCCAAGTACTCGAAAACCCCCAACGCCAATGTGACAGGCTTGGCCCAACCTAATGCCGCGGCCACCGTGCCTCCGCCTGCGGATGATCCCCAGGCCCAACCGGGTAAAGCCGTCGCCTGAACCATGAAACGCGTATGACTGGAATTGGAATGCTCACGGCCGAAGATCAAATGGCCATCGAACAAAAGCTGGCCGAATTTCTGACGAAATCGGAAGCGCAATGGTCAGCCCTGGTCGACAAGGGGGGCAACCTCTTCGCCCAATGCGGTGAAACGGGTTCGCTTGATCTCAGCATCCTGTCCGCCCTCGCGGCGGGCTCGTTTGCCGCGACCCATGAACTCGCCAAGCGGCTGGGTGAATCGGAATTCAGCGCTCTCTATCACGAAGGACATGGTCAGCACATCCTGATGAGCGCCCTTCACCATGAGTGTCTGCTGGTCACGATTTTTGGGGAAAAGACCAATATCGGACTGGTGCGCTTCTATTCCCAGCAGGTGACCGTCATTCTGAACGAGCTTCTGAAGCTGGCGAGTGAGAAGGAAGCCACCTCCGGTCCTCTCCTGCTCGACGGTGACTTCCTAAACGACAAGGCAGCAATTACCTAAGGATCCCGAAGACCCCGGCAAAAAAAGCCCATGCGTTAGCATTTAAGACAGTCGCGAATTCCGGTTACACACTTTTGGTTTTTTTGGGGAAAGACACGAGATGCCATTCCGATCCATCAGGCGAATACAAGTCGCTTTAATCAAATAACTTGTACTTGAACAAGGCAGAGACAAATTTGAGTAAAAAAATGAGCCAAACAGCGGTTTAAGATTGGCACGCGAAATGATCTGAGGTAGACCAATTACAGATGGAGAGTTAACTCAGGGGATTTAAAATTTTTTGGTACGCTTTTTTATTGAGAGGAGGTGAAAAAAACAATGATCAACAAAGTTATTACTAGCGCCAAAGCAGCGCTGCGCCGTCTGAAGAGCAAGAAAGGCCAAACTCTCGTGGAGTACGCCTTGATTCTCGCCTTCATTTCCGTGGTCGCCATCTCGGTTCTGATTGCCTTGGGCAATCAGGTCAAGGGGGTGTTCACGACGATTAGCAGCCAGCTGTCGTATGCCGGAAGCAGCCACTAATTCTCACATTGGCTCAGAGTCTTGAGAAGTTCCATTCTCTCAAGTCTCTTCCCGTTTTTCTCTCTGGCTATTTTGCCGCATTTCCCCTTTTCTTCCGTTGTGAAGATCCACTGAGGGGTCTAGGTTTGGATATCAAATTTTGCTTACTCTTTTAACCATGAACGCCTGGATCCGTAATTTTCTGGCACGCCGCCGTGCCTCCCGGGCCTGGAAACGGGGACAGACCCTGACCGAGTATGCCCTGATCATGGTGGTGATCTCCCTCGTGGCGGTGGCCGTTTACGGGTTGATGAACACCCAGATCGCGAAGATTTTCAGCGGAATCGACAACATCATCGACACCGCGCAGAGCAGCCACTAGCTCCCATCCGGGACAGGGGATTGAAAAGGTACTTGATCCCGTCCGAAATTAAGCTACGGTTCACGACTCCCATGAAACCTAATATCCACCCCGAATATGTGGAAAGCCAGATTGTCTGCGCCTGCGGCGCGGTCTATCACACTCGCTCCACCAAGCAGAACATCCGCCTCGGCATTTGCGCGGCGTGCCATCCTTTCTTCACCGGACAGCAGAAGTTCGTCGATACGGCCGGTCGCGTCGAGAAATTCACCCGCCGTTTCGGTACGAGCAAGATGACCGAAAAGCGCCTCGCCGGGACCACTCCCGCGCCGGCCAAGAAGAAATAGCTTACTTTTAAAGGGCGCAGACTGCCGGTATCCGGCACCTGCGCCCTTTTTGTATTCACGCCCCGCCACCGCCCGCCATGGACTTAATGCCGCATCTTGACCGGTTTGCGCGCCGCTTTGCCGAGCTGGAGGAGGAATTGTCGCGCCCGGACCTGTACGACAATCCCAAGCGCGCGCAGGACTTGACGCGGGAGCACTCACGCCTGAAGCAGTCGCTGGCCGACGGGCAGAACTGGCTCAAGTTGAAGAAGGACTTGGCCGAGGCCGAGACGATGGCAAAAAATACGGTCGAGCCCGAACTGGCCGAGATGGCGCAAGAGGAACTGGCGACCCTTCGCCCCGCCAGCGAGAAGGCCGAGCAGACGCTGCGATTCGCCATCGTGCCGCCGGATGAAAACGACTCGCGCAATACCATCGTGGAAATTCGCGCCGGTGTCGGCGGGGATGAGGCGGGACTTTTTGCCGCCGAACTGGCCCGGATGTACACGCGTTACGCGGAGAAGGTGGGCTGGAAAGTGGAGACAATGGAGCTGAGCCCTTCCGAAAAGGGAGGCGTGAAGGAAATGATTTTTCAGATCAACGGGACGGATGTCTTCAAGAAGCTGCGTTACGAAAGCGGCGTGCATCGCGTCCAGCGCGTTCCCGCGACCGAAGCACAGGGACGGGTGCATACCTCCACGGCGACGGTGGCGGTTTTGCCGGAAGCGAATGAAGTCGACGTGGTGATCCGCCCGGACGAACTCGAAATCAGTGTCTGCCGTTCCGGAGGTCCGGGTGGGCAGGGGGTCAACACCACCGACTCGGCGGTGCAGATCACGCACAAGCCCAGTGGGCTGACGGTGCGCTGCCAAGATGGGCGCTCCCAGTTAAAGAACAAGGAGAAGGCGATGGGCATCCTGCGGTCGCGCCTCCTGGAAAAGCGCCAGGAGGAGGAAGAGGCGAAGTACGCGGAGCACCGGAAGACCCAGATCGGCAAGGGCGACCGCAACGAGAAGATCCGCACCTATAATTTTCCGGACAACCGGCTGACCGATCACCGGGTGCGGTACACGGCGCATAACCTGACCTCGGTCATGGAGGGCGACCTGGACGAGATTTTCGACGTGCTGGCGACCAACGCGTTGGAGCAAAAGCTGGCGGAACTCGAAACCGCGGCGCCATGACCGTCCTGGAACTGATCAACAACACGACCGCCTATTTTACCAAGCATCAGGTCCAGTCGCCGCGTTTGACGGTGGAGCTGATGCTGGCCGACGTCCTCCAAAAAACCCGCATGCAACTCTATCTCGACTATGACAAGGAGATCGACGAGCCGGTCCTGGACCGTTTGCGCCCTCTGGTGAAGCGACGGGCGGAGGGTGAGCCGCTGGAATATTTGCTCGGCGCGACGATGTTTGCCGGACATCGCGTGCAGGTCTCGCCGGATGTGCTGATTCCCCGTCCCGAGACGGAAATCCTTCTGGAGGCGGCCAGTGAATTGATCGACCCCGGGGCGGGCTTGCCGGTGCTGGACGTGGGAACAGGGTCGGGCATTCTCAGCATGGCGCTGGCCAGGAAATTTCCCGAACTCGAAATCGTGGCAGTGGATGTGAGCCCGGCGGCCCTGGTCATGGCCAAGCGCAACTGCGAGGGCTGCGGTAATATCCGGCACGTCGAAAGCGATCTTTTAGAGAACAAGGCTTTACCGGAACGGTTCCAGATGATCGTGGCGAATCTTCCCTACATCCCGAGTGGCCAGATTGACGGCCTGATGCGCGAGGTGCGCCATGAGCCACGGCTTGCGCTGGATGGGGGCGTGGACGGGCTCGACGTGGTGCGACGTCTGGTTGCGCAGAGCAAGGGAAGGACCCGTTATCTCGCTCTTGAACTGGGAGACGGGCAGGTAGAGGCCGCGAAAACGCTTTGTTTGGCTGCTGGTTACGCTTTAATGCGTATCTTGCCCGATTTAACCGGGCAGGAGAGAATCTTGGTGATGGAATATTATGGATAAACTCGTTGTCAAAGGTGGGGCCCGTCTGACGGGACGCGTGGAAATCAGCGGTTCAAAGAACTCGGCTTTGCCTATCCTGGCGGCGACTCTCCTGACCCCGGAAAAATGCGTCATCAAGAACGTGCCGGATTTGTCCGATATCCGTTTCATGATCGAGATCATGAAGAGGCTCGGGGCACAGGTGACATTCGAGAATGGCGTTGTCACCACCACGGCCGAGAAGATCATTTCCGAGGTCCCTTATGATCTCGTGCGGAAGATGCGCGCGTCGATCTGTTTCCTGGGGCCGATCATTGCCCGTTGCGGGCAGGCGACTTTTTCCGAACCGGGCGGATGCTCCATCGGTGATCGGCCGATTGATCTCCACCTCAAGGGCCTGGCTGAATTGGGCGCGCCTTCGCACACCGAAGGCGGCAACGTTTACATTCCGAAGGCGGACCTGGTCGGCAAGGAGATCTTTCTCGGAGGCAAATCGGGTTCGACCGTCCTGGGTACCGACAACATCATGATGGCGGCGACGCGGGCCAAGGGGCTGACGATCATCGAAAGCGCCGCCTGCGAACCCGAGGTGCGCGACCTGGCCGATTTCCTGAACAAGATGGGAGCGAAGATTGTCGGGCATGGAACGCGCCGACTGGAGATTGAAGGCGTGGATGCGCTGCACGGCGCGGAGCATACCGTCATTCCGGACCGGATCGAGGCGGGCACGTTCATGGTTTCCGCGCTCATCACGCTGGGCGATGTTTTTCTTGCCGGGGCAAATGCCAGCCATCTGGTCAATGTCATCGACCGGATGAAGAGTTGCGGGGCGGAGATCACGAGCGATGCCAAAGGTATCCAGGTGGCGGCGAAGCGGAAGCTGAGTTCCATTGATCTCGTGACCGAGACCTATCCCGGCTTTCCGACGGACATGCAGGCGCAGCTTTGCGCATTGATGTCGGTGACCCCGGGAATCAGTGCGATCACAGAGAAGATTTATCCGAGCCGGTTCATGCACTTGAGCGAAATCCGCCGCATGGGCGCGCGGGTGGAACTGGAAGGCGCGACGGCGATCATCCACGGCGTGGAATATCTGAGCGGCGCGCCGGTGATGGCGTCCGATTTGCGGGCCTCGGCGGCGCTGGTACTGGCCGGCTTGGTGGCGCGCGGAACGACCGAAGTGAACCGCGTCTATCACATTGACCGTGGTTACGAGCATATCGACGAGAAGCTGCGCGCGCTCGGCGCGGATATCGAGAGGGTCAGATGAGCCTGACCCCGCGCCGGATCGTCTATCCCGGCACGTTTGATCCCATTACCAACGGGCACGTCGATGTCGTGTCCCGGGCCTTGCAGCTTTTTGACGAAGTCGTGCTGGCCATTGCCGCAGACTCGACGAAGAAGCCGCTGTTTGAACTTGAGCAGCGCAAAGCACTGGCCGAGGCGGCGTTTGTCGATTTCAAGGGCAAGGTGAGGGTGACGACTTTTCGCGGCCTGCTCATCGATTATGTTCACAGCGAACAATCGAATGCGATTTTGCGCGGACTGCGGGCGGTTTCGGACTTTGAATTTGAATTCCAGATGGCGCTGATGAACCGGAAGTTGTCCGACAAGATCGAGACGATTTTTCTCATGCCGCGCGATACGTATACGTACCTAAGCTCGACGATCATCAAGGAAATTGCGCGGCTGGGCGGCGATGTGTCCTCCTTTGTGCCGCCGGTCGTGGAAGAGGCATTGAAGAAGAAATACCAAGGAGAGAAGTCGTGAACTTCACCCCCGCGCTGATCGACCAGATGCACCCCTTGGATTTGAAGGGGGAGCTTTCAGCGGAAATCCTGGGCTTGGCGGAAGCATCGGCGAAGGCCAAACAGCCTATCTGGGTGGAATTGCACGTGGAGAAGGAAGAGGACGGCAATTTCCTGGTCACGGGGTGGGCGCAGGTGCCGGTTTCGTTGCTCTGCGGGCGGTGCGCGGAGTGGTTCCCGCAGAAGCTGCGGGCGAAGGTGGAGCATCTTTTTGAGCCTCCATTGGAGAATTGCATCGACTTGACGCCCTTTATCCGCGAGGATATTCTGCTTGAATTGCCGCTGAATGCGGTATGTCAATTGGGCGCGGATGGCCGCTGCCCAGTCACAGGTGAGTTTTACCAACCGCGTCCGGAAACGTCCGGCTCGATTGTCAGCGAGGAAGTCTGGGAGGCGTTGAGTAAATTGAAAACGAAAGATTGAGATATTTATGGGAGTTCCTAAACGCAAAACATCGAAGATGCGCCTGCGCTCGCGCAAGGCCGCCAACGCCTGGAAAACACCTGGCCTTTACATTGACCCGAAGACGGGGAACCGTCATCACGGGCATTGTGTGGATGCCAAGACCGGCACCTACCGGGGCCGTCAGATCATCTCCCGCACGGTTGAAGAGTAAGCTGGCGCATGCCATGCCTTGCTGAGGTCTGTTCAAAGGCGTCTGCATGAAGATCGCTCTTGACGCCATGGGCGGAGATTCCGCTCCGGCCAGTACCATTGCGGGCGCCCTGCAGGCGCTCAAGAAGTACCACGATATCGAGCTTATCCTCGTGGGGGATCAGGCGCGCATCAAGAAGGAGCTCGCCGACCAAGGAGTGCCCTCGCTGCCCGACCGGGTGTCGATCCGGCACGCCTCGCAGGTGGTGGAGATGTCCGATAGCGCGATCGATGCAGTGCGCCGCAAGAAGGACTCTTCGATTTCCCGTACCGTTGAGTTGCTCGCGGACGGCGGCGCGGATGCGCTGGTTTCCGCAGGTCATACCGGCGCGCTGGTGGCGGCGGCGACGATCCGGTTGCGGATGCTGCCCGGCGTGGACCGGCCCGGGATCGCGGCGATCATGCCGACGGAGAACCATTTCTTTCTGCTGCTGGATGCGGGAGCGAATGTGGATTCTGATCCGGGCCATTTGCTTCACTACGGGATCATGGGTTCGGTCTATTCCCGCGAAGTGTTGAAGTCCAAGAACCCGCGGGTGGGCCTGATGAACATCGGCTCCGAGGCCGGGAAGGGGAACGAGCTGACGAAAGAGGCCTACAAGAAGCTTTCCACCGCGCCGATCAATTTCATTGGCAATGTCGAGGGACATGATCTTTTCGACAGCGGGGTGGATGTGGTGGTCTGCGACGGTTTCGTGGGGAATGTCCTTTTGAAGACTTCGGAAAGCCTCGCGAAGGCCATTGCGTCCTGGCTGAAAATTGAGTTGAAGCAGAACGTAGTTCGCCTCGCCGGGGCAATGCTGGCCAAGGAGGCGTTTCAGTCGATCCGCCGCCGGACGAACACCGAGGAGTACGGTGGCATGCCGCTCTTGGGCGTGAACGGTATTTGCATCAAGGCACACGGGAATTCGTCGCCCAAGGCGATCAAGAACGCGATCCGGGTGGCGCGGGAGGCCGTGGCTCACAAGGTCAACCCCCTTATTGTCGAAGCGATAGCGCGGGCATGACAAATCCCATTGGGATGCTACTTTCATCGTAATCGTGTCACGCAGCGCCTCCATTCTTTCCACCGGTGCCTATCTTCCGTCCCGTGTTTTGACCAACACGGACCTGGAGAAGATGGTCGATACGTCCGATGAGTGGATCTTTTCCCGCACGGGTATTCGCGAGCGGCGGATTGCGGCGGCGGACGAGTTCACCTCCGATATGGGCGCGGCGGCGGCTAGGCAGGCGCTGGAACTCGGCGGGATCAATCCCAAGGACATCGACCTGATCATCGTAGCCACGTGCACGCCGGACACGGTATTTCCGTCCACGGCCTGCCATATCCAGCACAAGATTGGCGCGACGCGCGCGGCGGCGTTCGACATGCAAGCGGCTTGTTCCGGCTTTCTTTACGCGCTGGTGACGGGGAACCAGTTTATTTCTTCCGGCGTCTATAACACCGTGCTGGTCATTGGCGCGGAGAAGCTTTCTTCCATCGTAAATTGGGAGGACCGGAATACCTGCGTCCTCTTTGGTGACGGCGCGGGGGCGGTGATCCTGCAGCATCGTCCCGGTGCACGTGGACTCCTTGGATTTGATCTTGGCGCGGACGGCTCGCAGACGGAAATTCTTTCGGTGCCGGCGAGCGGCTGCAAGGTGCCGCTTACGGCCGAGGTGCTGGGCCAACGTCTGCAATATCTGCAAATGTCGGGCAAGGAAGTTTTCAAATGCGCGGTGAATGCGATGAATCGCTCGGCGGAGACCTGTCTCGAGACGGCGGGTTGCAAGCCAGAGCAGATCCGGTGGTTTATTCCGCACCAGGCGAATCAGCGGATTGTCGACGCGGTGCGCACGCGCATGAACGTGGGCATCGAGCGGTTCGTGATCAATCTCGACCGTTACGGTAATACCTCAGCGGCCTGCATGCCGATTGCGCTGCATGAGACGAGCATGACGGGGAAGCTCAACCGCGGGGATTTGCTGCTGATGGTTTCGTTCGGCGGCGGACTGACTTGGGCGAGTACGGTTTTGGAGTGGTAACCAAGGGTTTCACGCAACGACGCAACGAACGCGACGTTGAGGTCTGAAAGGTCAGGTTTTCGTTGCGACCGTAGCGCCATTGCGCGAATCTTCTCCAATATCGGAATCAAGATGAACCCTCCGCTTTCAACCTGGGACACCCGCAAGACGGAGCTCGAATTGCCGGAGGAGATTGATCTCCAGGTGGAGCTGGCGAATGTCGGGAGCCGCACGCTGGCGATCCTGATCGATCTGACCTTGGGTGGATTGGTGCTCTTTATTGTCTACAGCCTTTGGGAGTTGCTGGCGCACAATATCTCGGAGGACTGGTTCACGAAGATGAGTTCGCATGTGTTGAAGATCGTGCTGTTGCTGCTCTTCTTCGGTTTTCAATGGTGCTATTTCAACTTTTTCGAGTGGCTGTGGAACGGGCAGACGCCAGGGAAGCGGCTGCTGCATTTGCGGGTGATCAAGGTCGATGGCTCGCCGGTGAGCGGCATTGATGTGTTGCTGCGTAATCTGTCGCGCCCGGTGGATACGCTGGGGCCGATGGGGCTGATCGGGTTGTTGATGATCTTCATCAATCGCAAAGCGCAACGGCTGGGCGATTTGATGGCGCAGACCCTGGTGATTCATGAGACGGCGATTGATTGGTCGATCTTTGACCAGATGGAGGCGGTGGCAGGTGGAGGAAGCACGACGCCGTCGATTCGGCTCAATGCGAAGCAGTGGGAACTGCTGCATCGTTACCTGAACCGGCGCGAAAAATTTGAATACGATGTGCGGGAACGGCTGGCCCAGACGGTCTACGATGTCCTGAAACGGACCGCGCAAGGCACGGACCTGGAACGCTCGCCTCTGCCGCCGGAAGACTGGCTGGTGGAATTGGCGCGTCGGACCTAGGCTATCCTTCGACTTATGACCCTCGGTACCTTTGTCCGCAATAACCGGCCGCGCTGGCAACGGCTGGAGACGATGCTTTCGTTTATCGAAACGCGCGGACCGTCCAAGGCGGACCGGCCTTTCCTGCGCGAGCTGAGCGCGCTCTATCGGGCCACGACGGGCGACCTGGCCTTCGCGCAGACGCACTACCGAGGCACGACGTTGCAGCTCTTTTTGCACCAACTAGTGGCGAGGGCGCACAATCAGATTTACCGGCCCCACCGGCTGTCGCCCTATATCCTGGGGAAATTCATCTTCCACGAGATTCCGCAGGCGATCCGCGAGCACCTGCCATCCGTGACATGGGCGGCGATCATCTTCCTGATGGGCATCGCTCTGGGGCTTTCGGCGGTGCAGTTCGACGAGCGGGCGGCCTCAATCATCCTGCCGAACAACGTGCTCAATTCGATCTACTCGGGGAAAATGTGGACGGGCAGCATCTTCAGCGTGTTGCCGGCGCCGGTGGCCTCCACCTACCTTTTCACGAATAATATTTCCGTGGCGTTGCTGGCGTTTGCGGGCGGACTTTCATGCGGGGTGATCACGGCGGTGATCCTTTTCCAGAATGGATTCATGCTGGGCGTGGTCTTCAAGCTTTGCGCCGACTACGGGCTGCTGGGAGCGGTGCTGGCGTTCATCGCCGGGCACGGGTTACTGGAGATCAGTTCCATTGTCATCGCGGGCGGGGCCGGACTGGTGGTGGCGAATGCCTTGCTTTATCCGGGACGCTACTCGCGGAACGATGCGCTCGCGGTGCAAGGGCGAACAGCGGTAAGGATGGCCCTGGCCTGTATTCCCGCGCTGGTGACGGCGGGATGCATCGAGGCGTTTGTTTCGCCTTCGCACGCGCCCATCTGGTTCAAGGCAATGCTCGGGCTGATGGTAGGAGGATGTTTCTGGGCGTATTTGCTGCTGACAGGAAAGACGGCGGTGAAGCCACCTGCTAAGTGAGCTTCCAGTAGTTTTCGAGCGACCTCGCGATGTGGGGAAAATCAAATTCGTAAACCGGGTCGTTTTGGATGAAGAGCAGGTATTCGCGGACAGCGTTGCGCTGGTCGGGTGAGAGCAGGCTGAACCGGGTGGGGTCGACTTCAGGCACCTGAGTCAGGTGATAGACCGGATCGACGCCCAGCAGCGCGTTTAGATCGGCAATCATAAAAGCGGGGAGATGGAAGCGCATCCCTTCCGCATCAAAAAAACTCAGGCTGCTGTAGCAGCGGTTCAACTCTTCCACCGGAATCGCTTCCCAGTCGATCTTCTCGTCCTTGTCCCGATACGCCTGACAAGTGGCTTTGTCCGCATAGTCATCAAGCCCTTGTCCCTCGTGGAGGCCGATTCCGTTGCCCAGCACGACGCCCTTGAAGGCGGAGCGAATCAAGTCGATGACCTGTTGCTTTTCCAGAGGCATAGAGTCCTATAGGCGGGCCGACTCCTTGATGCGGAGATACTCGTTGATGGCGGCGGTGCTGAGATCCTGCGCCGGGACGCTGACGGTGGCGACGCCGCGGCTGCGGAGGCCGAGAAGGGTGCGCTGGTAATCGTTCCAGATTTCCATCGCTGCGACATGGCGGTAGACGTCGAATTCGTTGTCGGGAACTTTTTTCGTCAGGGCAAGGACCTCGGAATTGCTGACGGTGACGATGACCGGCAGATGCCGGGGCATGAGCGGGAGCGAGGCCTTGAGCAGCCGGTCGGCAGAGTGAGAGTCGCTGAGGTCGGTGAAACAAACGATGAGTGTGCGGCGGGAACACTGGCGCAGGACATGGTGGAAAACAGCGGCGTAGTCGGATTCGAGCCGCGTGGGCTGAAGCGAGGTGAGGTTCCGCACCAGATGCGACATCTGGGCTTGGCCTTTTTTCGGCTCGGCGAAGGCGGTCATTTCGTCGTTGAAGATAGCGTAGCCGACGAGGTCACCCTTGTGCAGGGCGATCTGGGCGAGATGAACGGAGGCATTGATGGCGTAGTCGAGCTTCCGGTAGGAGCCGATCTTCGGGCTCATCAGGCGGCCGGTATCGAGGAGGATCATGAGGCGCTGGTCGCGCTCGGTCTCGTACTGACGGCTGATGAGCTTGCCGCGCTTGGCGGAGGCCTTCCAGTCGATGTGGCGGAAGTCGTCATCGCGCTGGTGTTCGCGCAGCGACTCGAATTCCCGGCCTTCACCTTTGCGGGCTGATTTGCGGCGGCCCGACTGGATGGCGCCGGCCATCGCCAGCTGCAGGTCGCGCGAACCTTCGCCGGAGATATCCGGAAGGACCTGCACCTGCCGGGGCAATTCGATCCGCTCCTGACGCTGGACCAACCCGAGCGGCCCGGTGACGCGGTAAAAGACCGCGCCGAAAGCAAAGGCACCGCGTTGAAAGCTTTTCAAGGAGTAGGTCTGGATCGTCTCCTGTTTTGGCGGTAGACGCAGGATGAGCCCTTGTGCCGCGCCGGTAAATTCAACCGGCGGGGAATCGATGACATCCAGCGAAAGAGCGGTGTCGCTTTGATTGAGCAGGGTAAGCTCGACAAGAAACGGCTGGGCCTGTCGCAGCATGGGCGGGACTTTGCGCCGCACGACAAGGGCATCGCGAGGGATGAGGACGACATCGGCCAGTACCGCACAGGTAAGCAGCAGCGTGAGGAGGAGACTGGTCGCGAGTCCGTTCGGCACCCATGTTGAAGCCAGCGCCAGCAGGATGGCGATGACCAGCGTGTAGTAGAAGCGGGGGAGGAAGACCATGGTCCATCTCCGCTTTAGTGATGGCCGCCGCTGTGGCCGCCTCCGCCGCCATCAAAGCCGCCCGAGTGACCGGTCTCATGGGAGCCTGTGGAAGAGTGATGGCTGGTACTCGCTGAATCCGATGAAGTGACTCCGGATTCCGCCCCGGAAATCATGGTCGCGCCCGTCCTATCAAAACCATGCAAGGAGTCCGATGACTTGCGCCTGCCCTTGACCGCAATCGAAGCGATCACCGTGACTGCAGTTATGAGAACACCGAAAAAGCAGATAAAAAAAACAACGACAAACCAGGGAGGGGAAGATGGAGCCATGTGGTTACCTTGGCACTTCCACCGAAGCGAGCAACTGATCAATCACCTGCTCCACTGTGGTTCCCTCGATCTCCGTCTCAGGTGTACGGACGAGGCGATGGCGCAGGATGGGGTAGGCGAGTTCCTTGATGTCGTCGGGGGTGATGAAGTTCCGCTCGCGCAGGGCGGCCAAGACGCGCGCGGCCTTGATCCAGTTGCGGCCCGCACGGGGACTGGCGCCGAGGGCGAGGAGCGGGCTTTGCCGTGACGTGGTGACGAGGCGCAGGACGTAATCGTAAATCGTCTGGTCGACGGTGACCGCCTCGATTTCTGTGCGGATGATGGCGAAATCGGCTTCGGTGGCCTTTGGCTGGATGATGTCCTCCACCTTGCCCGAGAAGGGGCTCTGCTGGAGCAGGGTCATCTCGTCGGCGGGCGTGGGATAGTCGACCTTGATTTTGAAAAGGAAGCGATCGGTCTGCGCCTCGGGGAGGGGGAAGGTGCCTTCGTATTCGATCGGATTTTGGGTCGCGATGACAAAGAAATGTTCGGGCAGATAATGAGTGACGCCGTCGACGGTGGCCTGATGCTCTTCCATGGCCTCGAGGAGCGCGGACTGGGTCTTGGGCGGTGTGCGGTTGATTTCGTCGGCGAGGAGGATGTCGGCGAAGATCGGGCCGGGCAGGAAGCGGAAGGTATGGGAATCGGGCTGGAAGACGTTGGTGCCAATCAGGTCCGAAGGCATGAGGTCAGGTGTGAACTGGATGCGCTTGAAGCTGACATGCAGGCTCGCGGCGAGGGCGCGGGCGAAGAGGGTCTTGGCGAGGCCGGGGACACCCTCAAGGATGACGTGGCCGCCGGCGAGAAGCGCGATGAGCGTTTTCTCGACGAGCGTCTCCTGCCCGACGATGACTTTCTTGATTTCCTGCCGGATCTCGGCAGCACGGATTGCGAGGTGAGAATTCATTGCGAAAGAGGGTCAGGCCATGGCGGATTTGATTTCGATGAGCTCCCGGGCCACCCGGAGCCATCCGGTGGGCGGCAAACCCTCCACATAGTCATGGGAATCGAAGCGCTGCGCCAGTTTTTTCCATTTGGGGAGTTGGGGATTGGTTTGTTGCAGGCGGGAGGCGATCAATTCATGCGAGGCAGTGGGAGGCAGGTTGAGCCGGTGGAGGACGCGCTGATGGGTCTCCTGGAAGAGATGCTTCATCGTGTCGTTGCGGAGATCGGCGCGGAGATAGAGATCGGCGATCGAATCGATGAACTCGAGGGTGGAGCGACCGGTTTCGCGGTGGAGCGGGATGATCTGCCCGAATCGGATTAGGGAGGAACCGACGAAAGCGAGGAGCCCGAGGAGCGCCAGCATGCAAGCAAAACCGACTCCCGGATGGCCGAACAATCGGGCGAGCGCGAAGGTACCCGTATAGCCGTGGTGGCTTTCCTCGAAGAAAACATGTTGGGGCATGCGGCCCGCGGGTTCGATCAGACCGAGGACAATCGCGAGATTATCGCCGCGCGACAGGACGCTGTTGCTCAAGAGTTGGGCGGAACTGCCGCAGATGATATGCCCATCTCCACGTGGAACATCGACGAGATAGGGCCAACCCTGTTGTTGCCAAAGAGTGCGGGCATTGCCGGGAATGGTGAGTGGCAGGGAGGGAGTGCTGGGCAGGTCGAGCATGCCGGTCATCTTGCTGCCCTCGGGCGGGACGGCGTGGACGACAAGATTGGAGTCCTGAGAGAAGGGCTGGAAAAAGTCGGTGACCGTGTCGTTCTTTTCCGGGAGCACGAAACCGATCTGCTGCAGGAACGAGCGCGTGTCCTCCCATTCGGTGAGAGCCCCCAGCAGAAGCAAGGTATTGCCCTTGGCGACCCATTGATCGATCAGGCCGGTTTCCTGTTCGGTGAAACTGACGCGCGAGCCGGACTTGGAACGCACGATGATGAGGACATTGCCAGTGCCGTATTCGGAGAGCCGGCTGAGCGGTTCGCGCCAGCGTTCCACGGGCCAGTCGAGGTCCTGCAGGGTCTGGTAAAAGGCCATGTGGCCTGCGCCCACGGGATTGAAGCTTGAGGGAAGCCAGGCATCGCCGTGGCTGTGCTGCGGCGAACGATTGAGGAACGCCAGCACGAAAGCAAGGGCGACGATCACCAGCAGCACCCGGACGTAGAGGGCATTCTTCTTCATGCCGGGTGTCCTTTGGAGTGCCCGGTAACCGGCCGGTCATCCAGGTTGAGCAACAAGGTGGCCTCTGCGATCTGGCCGTGAAACTGGTCCCAGTCAGGCTGGGCGACAGGACGGCGGCCGTAGATGGTCCGGTCATAGGTGTCGACCATGCCGACCAATAGGTTCAAAGCGGGGGAGGGCAGGGAATGGGCGCGCAATTGGGCGAGGTACTCGCGGTTGGTGCGGGTGCGGTCGGCCTCGACGAGATGGCGGTTTTCGAGGCGCGAAAGAAACTGCCGCCAGGACGCGAGCCACGCACTGTGCCAGTCGGACTCGCGGAGGGCGCGTTGGATTTCGTCGTCATAGAATTCGGGCGGGTGAAATGTCCGGGGGCCGGGATCCGATGTCGTGAGAGAAATTTCCATGCCCGCGCGGCGGCGGGTGAGGCGCACCATGACGTAAAGAAGGCAGGCGATGGATGCCATGACGAGAAGAGTCATAAGCAACGAGGCGAAGGCCGGCATTTCGCCGGAATACTGGAACTGGCCGAATTTATTGCCGAGATGCAGGAACCAGAGGGAGAGGGTGTCCTTGAGGCGGGAGCCAATATCGACTTCCGGAATCTCGTGATATTCAGGCCGGGAGGCGACCTCGCGGAAATGGGCGCTGACCTGGGAGGGATCGGTCACCGGTGCTGTGAGGGCGGGAGGGGCAACGGTATCCGGCCCCGTTTCGGCGGCTGGCAGCGAGAGGCAGCCGGCCAGAATGAATGCGGCGAGGAGGAGCCGTGGATTCATCGGGCCTCCCCCAATTGGCGGGCCATGACTTCGAGATCAAAGCCTTCGCGGCGAATGCGGATATCGTAGTAGAAGAGCGTCGTGGCGATGGGATAGAGCGGCAGGATGAGCGAGATGGCGAGGAAGGTCATCACCTGGCTGAGGATGACGGTCGAATCGGGTGGGAGCGCCAGCTGGGCGCCGCCGCCGTGGCGGATGGCCTCGCCGAATTGAAAGATGACGAGCGGCAGCGAGGTCAGGGAAAGGATCAGCAACTCGATGATGAAGAGCGGGAGGAGAAGAAAACTCAGGCGCATTTCGCCCCAATAGAAAATGCCCTGGCCGGGATCGTAGCGGACGAGCTCCGATGAGCGGCGGACCGATTGCCAGCCGGAGAAGCCTTCCAGGGCCAGCGCCGGGACGACGAGCATCAGGCGCATGAAAACAACCAGCACCGGGACCAGGGAAATGACGACCAGAAGGACGGTCGAGAGTCCGAGGAAAAGGAGCGGAAGCCAGTCGACGGGAGGGTAAAAGCACGAATAGGCGTAGGGCCCGACCACGGCGAGGACGGGAAAGACCAGTGTGAGGCCGATCAGGACCATGCTGACGGTCGCAGTCCAGAGCGATGAGATGACGCAGGTTGCGAACTTGCGGATGCTTTCACGGACGGAGGGGCTTTTCCCGAGGTAGGCGTCGGCGATGTAGAAGGTGATGATGATCTCGAAACAAAAAACGATCAGATGCGAGGCAATGCCGAGGCCACCGACAATTCCCATCTTGGTCAGGGCGGCAAGTGGGGTCTCGAGCAGGTCGGCCTGGGAGGGATTGAGCTTAAAGGCGGTGACGAGGACCTGGTTGAGCAGCGGGGCGGTCTGGCAAAGCAGGGCCAGGAGCAGGAATCCGGCGAAGTGCGCGCGGTAGAGAGAGAAGCCGCGATCGATCAACTCGCTCGTGGTGAGGGGACGCAGGTCGACTTCGGGCTGTGCCAGCTCCGCGCTGAAAGCGGGAGGAACTGCGGATGACATGGTGCCGTCGGCCATGGGAAAAGTGTCAGGGGAAACGCAGCATCTGACAAGTGTTCCCTAGTGCTGAAAGCCGATTTCGGTGTGGGGGTTGGTTTCCAAAGGGGCATCGCCGACGATCAGAGTCATGGTGAGGTAGCCGTGGACTTTTCGAACGCGAAGAAAGGCGGTGGGGAGAAGCTTGATCTGACTGATCCCGAGAAAACCGGGCCGCTTGGCGGCGACGGGGAGGTTGAGCCCATTGGATGCATGATAGAAGAAGGTCTCACCGTCGGAACCCATTTTCACCTGGGGAAAGTTGAAGGTGAAGGTGTCGTAACGAATATTCGATCCATTGGCGAAGGGTTCGTTGGTGTAGGTGGTAAAGAGGGCCAGGTGGTTATTCGGGCTGAGCATCTTCCAGGCGCGGCTTTGCTCGGATCCGTAGGCGTAGGTCTGGCCATGATTGGTACTGGTCACCTCCCAGATATGTTGGGTGGCACGGGCAGGAATGTTGACGAAAAAAGCAGCGACCGCGACCAGGGCGAAAGTGAAGCGAAATAAAGGATTCATGGCTTAGTTCATGAGAGTCTTGAGATCAACGTCGTGGGTGCCGTCGGAATTGGAACTAGAATCGGGCTTGGGCGGCTCGCGTAAAGCGGGATCATTCGGACTCAGGGCGAGAAGGGTGACGGCGATATCGCCTCCCGGATAGACAATGCGGACATTGGCGTTGGGGGTGACCTGGATGCTTTTGATGAACAGGGTCTTCTTGATCCGTGCGACCGGGATGACCTCGCCTTTGGCGGAAGTGGCAGTGAAGATGCCCTTGGCCTCATCGAAGCTGATGCCAGGCAGATGAAAGTAGTAAGTGTCGTCGTGTGACATGCCATTGTTCTGCATCGCGTCGGTGAAAGTGACGCAGGCCACGAGCATCTTCTGTTTGGCATACCAAAGGAGTGTATGCGTCTTGATCTGGGCGCGCGGATAGGTGGTGGCATGGTCCGGGCTGGCGATGGAGATGGGAGGGCCGTCGTCAAAAGCGGTGAGCAAACCACCCTGCAAAAAGAGCACGGCCAGGCAAAGGAAAAGGACGCGGCAGGACATCATGTCAGGATAGAACGGACTGGCCATGGTGTAAAACCGGGAGTGAGCCCTCACGGAAATGTAACGCAGCCTTGCCCTTGTTGGTGGAGGCCTCCAAGATGGTGGAATGGAATCTGTTCGCGTTCGTTTTGCCCCGTCGCCCACGGGGATGTTTCACATCGGCAGCGCCCGCACGGCGCTCTTCAACTGGCTCTATGCCCGGCACACCGGCGGGACGTTTGTCCTGCGCATCGAGGACACGGACGCGGCACGGAACAAGCCGGAATATGTGGACGTTATTTTGCAGGGACTGAAATGGCTCGGCATGGATGTGGACGAGGGACCTCAGCTGGACGGCACGGTCAAGGGCGACAAGGGCCCTTACTTTCAAAGTCAGCGCGGGGAGATTTATAAGAAGTATGTCGACCGGCTTCTAGCTGAGGACAAGGCGTATGAATCCGATGGCGCGGTGAAATTCCGCGTGCCCAAGACACCAATCGATGTCGCCGATTTGATCTGCGGGGATCGCCAAATCGACCGGACGAATGAACCTGATCTCGTCATCCAGCGCAAGGATGGCTCGCCGGTTTTCCATCTTGTCAATGTGGTCGACGATCTGGAAATGGGAATCACGCATGTCATCCGGGGCGAAGACCATCTTTCGAATACACACAAGCACCTGGCACTGATCCAGGCCTTTGGCGCGAAGCCTCCTCATTACGCGCACATTCCGCTGATCCTGAATCCGAATGGATCCAAAATGAGCAAGCGCGACGTGGGTGCTTCCATCGCCGATTATAAAGAGGAAGGTTACCTCAGCGAGGCGGTGATGAATTATCTCTGTCTGCTGGGCTGGTCGCCGAAGGACAACCGGGAAGTCATTTCCCTGCCGGAAGTCGTCGAGAAATTCGACCTGCCGCAGGTGAACCGTTCCAACGCGCATTTCGATCTCAACAAGCTTTTCTGGATCAATGGCGAGTACATGCGCTCGGCCAGCCTCGAGGCGATCGAGCCGCTGGCGGTGGAAATGCTGCGCAAGCACGGCGCTCTCCCTGATGGCTACGATCCGGCCTATTTCCGTGCCGCGCTGGCCATCGTGAAGGAGAAGATCAAGCTGGGGCGCGAACTGCCCGAGTGGATGAGCTACTTCTTCCGCGAGGATTTCGAATTTGATCCTGCCGCGGTGAAAAAGGTCTTCACCCCAGAGGGATTAGGCAACCTCGCGAAGCTGCGTGAGCGGTTACAGGCCCTTGATGAAAAAAGCTTCAGCGCCACCGATCTCGAAAACGAATTCAAAGCGCTGGCCGCCGGCACGGGACAAAAAGTTGGAGCCTATATTCATCCTGCTCGTCTGGCGGTCTCAGGGCGTTCGGTCGGACCGAGCCTCTATCATTTGCTCGAGGTGCTCGGCAGAACGCGCGTGCTTGGCCGGATGGAGCGGGCGGAGAAGCAGGGCGCTTCGTAGAAGGCCGTCACCCGGCCGGGCGAATCAATGCCCGGTGGGGATGGGCGGGATCGTGTAGTTCGGGTTGATCAGCCACATCCGGTCGCCGTCGCTGGCGGTATAGCCGGGCGAGATATTGTTATACTCGGTTGCCTTCATGAAGCGGGAGCTGCCATCGGCGAAGGTGTAGTTGGCGCCGCCGTAATAGGCCTGCTTGTTCAGGATGTCGTCCTGATTGCCCTCGACGAAGTCCATGTAGTACTGGGTGTTCCCGTTGACCTTCTGCCCTAGCATGATCAGGTTGGTCGCGTTGGTGATATTGGCGAGGCCGACCTGAATACTCTCGTTGGTGTAAGCGCCGAGGTCGCTGAAGCCATTGAAAAAGAAGGAGCTATTGTTGGAGGAATTGGAGACCAGGCTGGTTGAGGGGACCTTACTCGCCACTGGATCGCCAGGATCGACATAAGTCTGCACATCGCCGACATAGGGAAGCAGCAGCGTCGGCCAGCGATCATTTCCTGCGGTGGTGACGCGGGAAGGAAAGCGACCGTTGTTATCGTTCGCATAAAGGATGAAAGCTGCGCCGAGCCCACGCATACGGGCGCTGCAACTGGCGCATTGGGCATGCTTGATGGCCATGTTGTAGGCCGGCAAGGCAAGAACGCCCAAGATTGCGATAATCGCTATGACGACCAGAAGCTCCACCAAGGTAAAGCCGGAGCGGCATCCTCTTTGCATCATCCTTGAAGTAAACTCGCAGACTTCGAAATAGTCGCGGAAAAATCTCATAATAGATGAGACAAAGTAGCTCATTTATCGCGCCGTCTAAAATCTAAATAGAGCCATAATGACTCTAGTTGATTTTTGATTCAAATAGACAAAACGCTCGCTGATAGAATCTTACGTAGTGCGATCTTTCCGGCATGTTGCATGCAGCAAAGGATTTGAATAAGAACAAGAAAGGACAATCTATGAAATTAGTACGTTATCACAACTCACCGCTGTATGATCCGTCTGCCAACTATACCAGCCTGCGTGATGAAATGGACCGTCTTTTCGACGTCGCATTTCCAGCGCTCAGCACGCTGCAACGCGAAGGCTTCTTCGGTGAATTGCAGGGGCAGTTCCCTATGGACCTGTACCAGGAAAAGGAGGCCGTCGTCGTGCGTGCCGAACTACCGGGTTTCCGCAAGGAAGACCTCGAGGTCGAAATTGCGGACGGTGTCCTGACCATAACAGGTCATCAGAAAACGGAGAGCAAGGGCGACGACGCGAAGAAGGCCGGTGTCACCACGCAGGAACGCCGGGTCAGCCGCGCGATCTCGCTGCCGGAACACCTGACGCTGGACAAGATCCAGGCCACCTATGAAAACGGTGTGCTTACCGTCAGGCTGCCGAAAAGCGAGGCGGTCAAACCGAAGCAAATCGCCATTGATGTCAAATAACCTGGATACATACGAAAGGAATTAACATGAGTCTACTCACGAAAAACGAAACCAAGGCGCCGGTCACCCGGACCGTCACGCCGCGCTATGATGTGCGGGAAACCGGCGATGCCTACGTCCTCACGGCCCTGGTGCCGGGGGTGGAGCGGTCCTCGCTTGAGACGACGGTCGACGGCGAGACGCTGACCGTCACGGGTCGCCGCACCTTTACGGTGCCGGAGGGCTGGACAGCGGTGCATCGCGAGATTCCGCAGGTCGATTACCGCTTGGTGCTGGAGATTGATCGTCGCTTCAACCGCGACGGCATCAAGGCGGAGCTAAGCCAGGGCGTTCTGACGCTTACGCTCCCCAAGGCCGAGGCGGTCAAGCCGCGGAAGATCGAAATTCTCGGGTAAGTTGAGTGTTGTGCTGAAATGCCCGGTCGCAAGGCCGGGCATTTTGGGTGCCTTGAACCGGAGTCAATTTCATTGCCTCCGGTTTAGGCGCGTTCATCATGGGCACATGAATGCGGGGGAGGCCGTAAAGGATTTCCAGAACCGGTTGCTGCGTTTCGACGCGGGCGCGGAGCGCATCCTCGAGGCGGCGAAGGAGTTTTCCGATGATCCGATGGTCCTGCTTTGTGCAGCGGCTTTTTATCTCTACGGGCAGACAAACGAGGCCAATGCGATGGCGGCAAGTTTTCTCGACCGGGCCGGGGCCAGCGGGGCGGCCACGGCGGCGCCCTGGATGCTGACGGCGCTGCGGCATTGGCACGCCCTGCGGTATGATGCCGCGGCGGCGGCGCTGGAGGAAGCGACGGCGAGCGATCCGCACAATCTCCTCGCGGCCAAGCTTTGCGAGTTCATTTACTACATTCGGGGCCAGCAATTTTCGGGGGCCCGTTTTCTGGCGCACATGGAGCGATTGGCGGACGTGAACGGGAACGATCCCGACTTTCTCGCGATGTATTCGTTTGCGCAGGAGTTGTGCGGGCATTTTCCGCAAGCGCGGAGCCTCGCGGAACGATCCCTACAGATCGAGGGGCGCAACCCCTGGGCGGAGCATACGCTGTCGCATGTGACCATCAAGTTGGGCGACATTGCCGAGGGCGAGAAGCGACTGCGGACATTCCTGCCCCAGGCGGCGACCTGTTCACGACCGATTCATTCGCATACCGCGTGGCACCTGGCGCTCTTTGATGTGGAACGTCTCGATCATGCCGATGCGTTGGAGATCCTGCGTGGCCATATCTGGGGCATCACGCCGGACATGATCGGGGAACAGATCGATGCCATCGCGCTGCTCTGGCGGATGGAGATGGCGGGGGCCGACGTTGCCCCGGAATGGGCGGGCATCGCGGACCATGTCGAAAAGCACGTCGACGAGTGCTTCATGCCGTTCCTCAGCGCGCACCACGTCTATGCACTGGCCCGCGCGGGACGGAGCGAGGCCGCCGCGCAATTGAGCGCCACCATCCAGGCGCAAACGGAGCCGCTCTGGCAGCGGGTAGGTGGGGCGGTGGTGGACGCCTCGCTTGCCCATGGCCGGAACGAATGGCAGCGTGCCGCCGAGCTTCTCGATCCGGTCATGAACGATATGACGCAAGTCGGCGGCAGCGATGCGCAGGACGATCTCTTCCGACAAATGTATTTTACGGCGCTCGCCAAAGGCGGTCGCCAAGCTGAAGCCCGCGCCTGGTTCGAGCGCTTTGCCGGGGACAAAAAGCCGACAGCGTTAGACGAGTATTTTCTTAGTCTGACTTGATCAGGCCTTCAGCCCCTCAATAAAAAACATCTCGATCTCGCCCTTGTTCTTGCAGTCGATGGGGCCGCGGGGTTCGGAGATGACCTGGTCGGCGACCCAGCTGTGGAAATCGATAGAGACGTTGATGCGGCCTGGTTCACCAGCAGATTCGACGCGGGAGGCGGTGTTGACGGTGTCGCCCCAGACATCGTAGGCGATCTTGCGCACGCCGACGACGCCGGCGACGAGGGGGCCGACGTGGAGGCCGATGCGGATGTCCCAGAAAGGATGGCCGCTCGCCTCGCGCTCAGTCTTGCGCTTGAGCATGTAGTCGCGCATTTCGAGGGCGGCGCGAAGGACATTCATCGCATCGTCCGGGGTCGAATTCGGCATGCCGGCAACGGCGAGATAACCGTCGCCGATGGTCTTGAGTTTCTCGACGCCGTACTTGCCCATGACCCAGTCGAAGTGACAGAAGCATTCGTTGAGTTCCTCGACCAGTTCCCCGGCCTCCATGGTGGCGGCGACCTTGGTGAAACCGGCGAAATCGGTGAAGAGGACAAAGACCGGCTCGTAGCGCATCGGCTTCACGTGACCATTGGCGCGCAACTCGGCGGCGAGTTCGCTGGGGAGGATGTTGTGCAGCATCTCCTCGGTCTGGCGCTGGGAGACCTGCAGGTCCTCAACCGTCTTCGCGAGCTCGGCCTGGTTCTCCGCGAGGGCGTCCTTCATCTTGATCGCCTCTTTCTGGGCCTCGATCAGGTCGCCCAGCTCCAGTTCGCGCTCGACCAGTGTGGTCAGTTCGCGAAGCAGATCGAGTTCATGGGCGCCGAAGGTGCGGGGCCGCGGATCGACGATGCAAAGTGTACCGACTTTGTGGCCATTAGGGCCGCGCAAGGGCTGGCCTGCGTAGAAGCGGACGAAGGGCTCGCCGATGACCAGCGGGTTGCCGGCGAAGCGGAGGTCCTTGCGGGCGTCGGGGATGATGAGGGCGTCGTCCTGCAGGATGGCGTGGCCGCAGAACGAGATGTCGCGCGCGGTGCTTTGGCGCTCAATGCCGATGCTCGACTTGAACCATTGCCGGTTCTGATCGACCAACGAGACATAGGAGATAGGGACATCGAAGAGGCGGCGGGTCAAGCGCACGATGCGGTCGAAGCGTTCCTCTGCGGGGGTATCGAGGATGTTGAGCCGGAGGACTTCAGCCTGTCGATCAGCCTCGTTGCTCGGAATGGCCGGGCGGACGTAACAGAGTTGCTTCTCGGCGTCGGTGGTGGAAGGTGCGTTTGACACGGGCAAGGGAACTATTAACGGACTTTGAGACATTAGAATGTCTTCGCGCACGGGTCAATGGTGGAGCCGGTGACAGCGCTTTAAGGCGAGGGCTAATTCGGCGAAGTGGGCGAGGCCCAGCTTTCGTCGATGAACAGCGTCTGCATCTTGCTCGCGATCTGTTTCGCGATCAGGACCGCGTCCGCCTGCGCGCTCTGGGTCTGGGAAGTGAGCGCCGAGACGCTGCCTGTCGCCGGCCAGACCGTCGCGCCCGCAGCTGTGCCCAGGCTGGTCGTGGTCGCGACCAGGGGCGCCACGCTGTTCTGGGTATCGGAATAAAATTCGGCAAACTTCGCCACGCCCTTCGCCGTCACCAGATAGACGTTCACATGGCTGATCACCTTGGCCTTGCCGGAAGCGAAACCTGGGGAAAGCCGTTGATATTGATACCCGCGACCCTCCTTGGCCGTCACCAGTTCGCCCTCGATGAGCATCGAGCCATAGACCGGCACGACGTTGTTGAGAGTGCCGATGGCGCCGATGCCCTCCTTGTTGAGGTCCTTGATCAGCGCTTGCTGCATCGTCTGCGCCACCGCTAGGCCAGCTTGTTCCTCCGGGGTCTGGGGAACAGGGGGGACGGACTTGTTGTTCATCCGGTTCAGGATCGTCTGGTCAGCGTTCAGATCGTGTTCTGTAAAAGCGAATTGCCCCACATAGACCTGGCCTGGCTTCGATACGCCGTGGAAATCGGACTGCTGCATGATCGTGGCCCGGTTCCCGGCGCAACCGGACAGAAGCGCGGTGAAAATGATAAGAGGCGCGAGAAAGGGAAGTTGGGTTTTCATGGGAGGGAGAGACCAAAGACTGCCGCCTTGGAGGTGATCGTGGCAATCTGTAAATCGCGTGGGGAAAGGCGTGAAACATTGACTCCCAGCCGGGTTAAGTTACTCATTCGGAATGATCGCACTGCCCGTACGACGATTTCGACGGGCCTTGGCAGGCCTGGCTGGGCTGGTATTGGCCGCTTCGTCCCTGATGGCCCAAGACCAATCGCCGGAGCACGTCAGCATCCGGATCGATCCGGCGGCGACCTTGGGCACCATTTCGCCGGACTTCATCGGCTTTGGGTACGAAATGTCAGCACTGGCGCAACCCGGTTATTTTTCAGCGAAGGACACGGCGCTCGTTCAACTCTATCGCAATCTGGGTGCGCAGGGGCTGGTGCGAATCGGGGGCGATATTTCCGATCATGCGGAGTATGTCTCGGAGGGTGCGCTGACTGTCGGTACCGACCTGACTCAAACCGTGATCAACCATGCCGCGATTGCCGATTTCGCCGGTTTTCTGAAAGCGACCGGCTGGCAGGCGATGTGGGGACTTAACCTTGGTACAGGCACCCAGGAAAAGGCGGTGGAGGAAGCGGTCGTGGTCGACAACCTTTTGAAGGAAAGTCTTCAATCTTTTGAGATCGGGAACGAAGTCGATTTGCGTCATGGGTACACGCGCCCGATCCAGAATTTCGACGATTACCACGCTGCTTATCTCGATTACAAGGCAGCGATTCGGGTCGCGCTGCCGCACGCTGTTTTTTCGGGTCCCGATGCCTCGGGCAACCTCAAGTTTATCACGGGCTTTGTCGCGGCGGAAGCATCCGACATGAAGCTGATCACGACGCACTATTATCGTGGTGCGGCCAAGGACCTGAATTCAACGATCGAGACGCTCCTCCTGTCGGATGCGGACTGGGACAAACGGTTTACGGAGCTTCATCCGGGGCGCGAGAATCCGTGGAAAGTCCGGTTGCAGACGCTGCAGCAACTTTGCCGCGACCATCGTCTCGGCTATCGGATCAATGAAGTGAACACCTATGTGGGCGGTGGAAAGCAGGGCGTGAGCGACACGTTCGCCTCGGCCCTTTGGTGCCTCGATTTCATGTATATGATGGCTTCCTACGGATGCGAGGGCATCAATTTACAGACTGATATCAACCAGCACGGGTTCATCAGCCACTATTCTCCCATCGTTCACGATGCCTCCGGGCATTGCAGCGCCCGCCCGGAGTACTACGGCGTCCTCGCCTTCGCGATGGCGGGGAAAGGGGAATTGCTGAAGGTCGATTTGAACAAAGGAGCGGTCAACCTGACGGCGTATGCCACGCGGGAGGGAACCGGGAGCATCTGGCTGACGGTGATCAATAGTGATTTGACGCGCGATGCGAAGGTCGACCTGGCCCTGCCCAAGGGATTGTCCAGCGCGGAAGGGTTCCGGTTGGCGGCCCCTTCCGCGGCGAGTTTGGACCACGTCACTTTTGCTGGTGCGGAGGTTTCTCCCGATGGCCATTGGCTACCCGAAGCGCCAGAAAAAATAAAAAGCAAAGTGGGGAGGGCGCTTGTTTCACTTCCGCACGCCTCGGGGATCGTACTGCACTTGGGGCCTTAGACCTCGGGGATCGGCATCGGCCCGAAAAAGATACGCTTCACTTTCTCCTTGCCGATGACGCGGATGAGCTCGTGCATTGTGCAGTACATGAGGATGAGGACCAGCAGGATGATTTCCACGGCCCAGAAATGGGGCCAGATCGTTTTGGCCAGTAATTCCTGGTGTGCTGTCACCAGATTCCCGGTCTTTCGCCAGAATTCGATCAGGTTTTCGGCATAATGCAGAAAGGTCGCCAGGGCCAGATAGATTGCGGTCTTCCATGCGACGTTGTAGATGAGCGGGTGATACGGAAATTTGTTGATCAGCGGCAGCATGTCCGCAATGAGCACGGCCTTGCCGAGGATCAGGGCGCCGATGGCGATGGACATCGAGGTCTCGGGCGCGATCCCAATTCCTTTGAGCATGAGGATGTGGATAAATGCGACTATATGCAGCGCAATGAAGAAGAAGACCGTCGGCGGGATGACGTTGCGAAATTCCTCGCGGATTTTGGAAACCACTTTATGCATGAGCGCCAGTGTGCCGGGCCGATGAGGGTTATTCAAAGCAGATAAACAGGTGATTGTGCATAGCTCCACTTTCTCCTAATTTGCGCCAATGCGTGTCACCTTGGGACTGCTGGCGTTGTTCTTCTGCACGATTCTGCGGGGTGAGCCAGCCGACCAAGCCCCTCCTGTCAGATCACTAAGCGTTCAAGACGTCATTTTCAGCCCCGCCATGATGAAGGGCGCGTTTAAACGGAACCATGATATACAGGTCACGTATTGGACGCCGTCCCGTTCTCTGATCGCCCGGGCGGAAAAGGCGCTGCCGGCCTATATGGACGAAATCCGCACATCTGCGCCTCCAGAAGGCTTTCACAGTAAAGAGTACTATACGCCCAAGTATTACTCTCGCGACGGCGTCACGCATATACCTGCCTCCGCTTACAACAGGGATTTTGATTTCCTTTCGCGCTACACCAATCTGGATTCATGGCAGTCTTGTCCCCGTCAGTACGCCAGCATCACCGTCGACGGGAAAAAGAGTTTGGTCATGAATTTTTCGGGAAATCCTGCTTCTGCTGACTGGAAAACACGCTGGCAGGGGAATGACTGGGTCCTAATATATTTCCCTGCTTCCGGCCAGTTCAAACTCGCTCTCCTGACAATATATGATGAATGAGAGGCATATGGGCTCCAACAAATTTTATTTGCCTCAGGGCCTGTTCTGGTAGGCTGATCGGGTGCGTCTTTATCTCGTCCTTTTGTTTCTCCTTCTCGGACTTTGCCCGGTTCTGGGCCAGACACCCACCGAAACCAATAAACCGTCGGGCAAGCCGCCTCGGGCCCTGCCGGTCAGCGCGGACGAACTCAAAGCCGCCGCAACCGCTGATGCCGTCCCGACAGCCACCCCCACGGAGGGCGTCACGGTCCGGTGGTACGGGCATGGTTTTGTCTATTTGACGTCCTCGGTCGGTATCCGCGCCGCCATTGATCCCTTTGGGCCCGAAACAGTTAAGTACAAGTTTCCCGACCATCTTTCGGCCGACCTTGTTCTCGTCAGCCACGAATCAGAGGACCATTGCGCGGCGGACCTGATTTTTGGCAACCCGCTCATTTTTCGGAGCGTCATGGCCGTTGGGCTGCAACGAGCCAATGGCATTCCGTTTTACGGCGTGGCGCTGCAAAAAGACGCCGGTGGCCAGGGTGGTGCCAATACTGCCTTCAAGATTTCCTTTGATGGTGTGTCGTTCTGCTATCTCGGGCAAATCACCCGGCCTTTGTTGGCGCAGGAGAAGGTCCAACTCGGCCATGCCGATGTCGTCTTCCTTCCAGTGGGCCTGACCACCCTCACGCCAACCGAGCTCAACCAGATAGCGATCGATCTAGGGTCGAAGATCATCATCCCGATCAATTATAAGACCGACGCCTCGGGTGCCCTGACATTGCGATCCCTCAGTGAATATCTCGATGCCTGCAAGCTCCCGCTGCGCAAGTTTGACTCTAACCAGATCCTGCTGACCCGGGCGACGCTGCCGGAGAATCCCATGATCTATCTCTTGAAGTCCCCATGAAAATCCTCTTGATCGGTTCTGGTGGCCGCGAACATGCCCTGGCGTGGCGTATGCGCCAGGATGACGCCCAGTTGCAACTTTTCACCGCGCCGGGCAATGCCGGAACGGCCCGGCTGGGAGCGAATCTCCCGATCAGCGCGACCGATCTTGATGGCCTTGTTGCCTGGGCGCAGAAGGAGAAGCCGGACCTGACAGTTGTCGGTCCCGAGGCTCCCCTTTGCGCGGGCGTGGTGGACCGGTTTGAAAAAGCGGGCCTCCCCATCGTGGGCCCCAATGCCTCGGCGGCTCGCCTTGAGGGCAGTAAAGTCTTCAGCAAAAACCTACTCTTGAAGCACGGCTTGCCGACCGCTCCGGGGAAATGTTTCAACGACGCGACCGAGGCCTACGCTTACAGCCAGAAAAAAACGGTCTATCCGCAGGTGATCAAGGCCGATGGGTTGGCTGCGGGCAAAGGCGTCATTATTGCGCAATCGCCCGGCGAGGCGGCGCATTCGATTTATCGCATCATGGATGCGCGCATTTTCGGCGACGCGGGACGCCAGGTGGTCATTGAAGAATGCTCCGTGGGCCGGGAAATGTCCGTCCATGTGCTGACCGATGGTGTTTCCCACGTGATGCTGCCGATTTCCCAGGACCACAAACGGATCGGGGAGGGGGACATCGGACTCAACACCGGCGGCATGGGGGCCTACGCGCCCGCGCCCTTTGCGACAGATGAGTTGAAAAGCCGGATCACCAAGGAAATCGTCGAGCCGGTGCTCGAGGCATTCCGCAAGGAAGGAATCGATTTCCGCGGCATTCTTTACATCGGCCTGATGTGGACGAAGAACGGTCCCAGCATCATCGAATTCAATGTCCGCGGGGGCGATCCGGAGACCCAGGTGCTTTTGCCGCTTCTCGAGACGCCTTTGGTGGAGATTCTCCAGGCGATCCGGGAACAAAAGCTGGGCAAGGTCGATGTCCGCTTCAATCGCAATCACGTGGTCAGCATTGTCCTTGCGGCCCGGGGCTATCCCGGCACGCCGGAAACAGGCGTGCCCATTGAAGGACTTGAGATCGATTTGCCGGGAACATGTGTGTTCCATGCCGGTACGAAAGAAGACGGTCGGCGGGTGCTCACCAATGGTGGCCGGGTGCTCAGCGTCACCGCCTGGGCTTCCACCTTGGAGCAGGCCCGGGACCTCGCCTACCAGCGGACAGCGAAAATTCATTTTGCGGGAAGTCAGTACCGGCGCGATATTGCCGCTCGACTGACTCTTGAATGAATTCACTCACCTTAAGCTTAAGTCTTCTTGTCCTGACCGGAACGGCGCTCGCGGCTGAACCGCCGACTCCAGCCCCGGCGGATCCCGCTCCGGCTCCAGCCGCGGCCGAACCCAAGGCAGACGATCCCCTGGCTGAAGTGTTGCCGACCCTGCGCGATAACTATCTCGGCTTTGCGGATTTAAACGTCAAACCGGAAGACCAGCTGAAGGACCTTGTTTCACGCTCCAAGGGCGAGCTCAAGCTCCTGGATGAAGTGGCCAAACCCGTCCCCATTATTTCAACGCTTTTGCCCGGCAACATCGGCTATTGGCGAATGGCCTCTTTTACTCCGGAAAAAACATGGGACGATCTGGCGGCGCAATTGGACCAATGGGGCAATCAGGATGTTCAGGGACTTATTCTCGATCTTCGCGGTAACTATCTGACCGATGAGTCTGTTGATTATGGCGGAGCGGCGCAAGTGGCCGCCTTTTTCGCCCGCGACCACAAGGCTCCTTTTTCGATGAGCGGATCCATCAGCATCGTTCCCGAGATTTCCGTTCACCCGGCCCATCCTTTTGTGGGGCCCATGGTGGTTCTCACGAATCAAAAAACGGGCAGCGCTGCCGAGGCCCTGACGGGCTATCTCAAAAATCAGGGCGCCCTGGTGATTGGACAGCCCACGGGCGGCAATGGCGCGGTTTATGCCCGCAAAACACTCAGCACGGGTCAGGTTTTGCTTTACGAAATCATGACCGTCACTTCTTCCGATGGAACCCAACTTTGGAATCATCCGGTTGTTCCCGATATCAGCCTGAAGGTGAACGAACGCTCGGAGAAGGGCGCTCTGATCGAGATCAAGCACAACAATGTTCTTGATGTCATCGGGGAGTCACCGGACCGGCACCTGATGAGCGAGGCGGCATTGATCCAGGGGATCGACCCAGAATGGGATGCCTACCTTGCTTCGCTCACCAAGAAGCCGGTACTGCTGAGTTTGCCGATCATCCATGACGAGGCACTCATTACGGCCCTCGACAGTCTCAAGGCCATACGGGTGTCGCAAAAGGGTACGGAGACTGCTGCGCCAGACAAGATTGCCTCCAAAAACACAACCTCTGTTCAATAAAAAAAGCTCGCATCGATTTCTGAGTCAGGTTCTATCTTGTCTCCCCCGCACTATCGCATGAGAAACGTCCTCTTTGTTTGTACCGGCAATATCTGTCGCAGTCCGATGGCGCAGGGACTGTTTGCCGATTTGCTGCGGGGTCGGCGCGACATCGAAGTGACCTCCGCCGGCATCGGCGCGGTGGGTGGACAACCGCCCAGCCATCACGCCGTGGAGGTGATGTCGGAACTGGGCATCGATATCCGTAATATCCGCAGCAAGCCGCTGATGGCCGAATTGGTGCGCAAGGCCGACTTTATCTTTGTGATGACCTACGGGCATCTTGACTCGATGCTGCTCCTTTTTCCCTCGGCGGCAGAGAAGACCTTTCTCCTGCGCGAATTCGAGACTGATTTGCCGGTGATGGAGCGGGAAGTTTCCGATCCCATCGGGCAGTCGCAGGGCACCTACCGCGCTTGCCGCGACCAGATCCGGGCCGCGCTGCCCCGCTTGCTGGACCTCGTCCTCCGTTCGACCCACGACGAGACCCGGGTCACCGCGCTGAAGAAAATCGCCCTGGCCGCCGACAACGACGGCACCGAGCTCAAGGAGCAGGTCCGTTCCTGGCTCGACGCGAACGGCTATCCGTTCGAGGACTTCGGCGGTTGTTCCACGGAGGAAATCGCCAAGCGCGTCGCCACGGCAGTCTCGCTCAACCAGGCCGACACCGGGATCGTCATCGACCGCACCGGCTTCGGCCTGAGCATGGTCGCCAATAAGATCGCTGGCGTCCGCGCCGCTCTTGTGCACAACGTCGAAATGGCGCGCTTGAGCCGCGAGCGTCACGATGCCAATGTCCTATGTATCGCCTCGCAGGAAATCCGCGGTAAACGCCTCAAGGAAATCCTCGAAGCCTGGATGAACACCGCTTATACTGGTGCCCGTCTCGAAAGCCCCATTCTCTCCATGGAAACTAAACCAACTCCCGCCCCATCCTCCGTCTCCCAGAACAAACCGACTCTTTCCGAGGCCGATCCCGCCGTCTTTGAGGCAGTGCAGAATGAGTACGCCCGCCAGCGCGACAACATCGAGTTGATCGCTTCGGAAAATTTTACCAGCCGCGCGGTGATGGAAGCGCAGGGCTCCTGCCTGACCAACAAGTATGCCGAGGGGTATCCCGGCAAGCGTTGGTACGGTGGCTGTGAATACGTTGATGTCATTGAGAGCCTCGCCATCGAGCGGGCCAAGAAGCTTTTTGGCGCCGAGCACGCCAATGTGCAGGCCCACTCCGGTTCGCAGGCCAATGCCGCCGTCTATTTCGCGATGCTCCAGCCTGGCGACCTGATCCTGACCATGGACCTGTCGCATGGCGGTCACCTGACGCACGGCCACAAGATGAATTTCTCCGGTCGCTTTTACCGCGTCGTGCACTACGGCGTGAGCAAGGAGACTGAGACGATCGATTACGACGCGCTCGAAAAGCAGGCGAAGGAAATTCGTCCCAAGATGATCACGGCGGGAGCCTCGGCCTATTCACGCACCATCGATTTTCCGCGTTTGCGCAAGATTGCCGACCAGTCGGGTGCGCTGCTTTTTATCGACATGGCCCACATTGCCGGACTCGTTGCCGCGGGGGTTCATCCCTCGCCGATTCCGCACGCCGATTTCGTGACCACGACGACGCATAAGACTCTGCGCGGTCCGCGCGGTGGACTGGTTTTCTGCAAGGAGAAGTACGCGAAGGACATCGATTCGCAGGTGTTCCCCGGCGTCCAGGGTGGCCCGCTCATGCACGTCATTGCCGCCAAGGCGGTCGCGTTGGGCGAAGCGCTCCAGCCTGAATTCAAGGCCTACCAGCAGCAGGTCGTCCGCAATGCCAAGGCGCTTTGCGAAGGCATGAAGAAGAACGGCTTCCGCATTGTCTCCGGCACGACCGACAACCACGTCATGCTCGTCGATCTCCAGCCGAAGAACATCACCGGCAAGGAAGTTTCCGATATCCTCGACCACGCTGGCATCACAGTAAACAAGAACGCAATCCCCTTCGACACGCAGAGCCCCTTCAAGGCCGGCGGCATCCGCCTTGGCACCCCCGCCGTCACCACGCGCGGCATGAAAGAGGACGAGATGTTCGACATCGCCAACCTCATCGAAGATGCCATCGAACATCGCGCTGATACGGCCAGGATCGCCAAGATCCGCGAGCATGTGCGTGAGATCACGGCGCGGTTTCCGTTGCCGTTTTAAGGTAGGGGCGGTCTATGATCGCTGCTTTCCCGTTCCGTTATCCTGAGCTTGTCGAAAGATCAGTTCAGTAGGTAGCGGTCGCAGTCCCTTGCGATGGGGTCTTTATTCTGACCTACAAACGAATGGCGGTATCTGATGAAGAAGACCCCGCCACAAGCTGAATCATACCGGTCTGCCACCACCTAGCAAATGCAGCACCGCCATGCGGACGGCTAGCCCATTCTGCACCTGATCGAGAACCGTCGAGTTGGGGCAGTCCGCCAATTCACTGGCGATCTCGACGCCGCGATTAATCGGGCCGGGATGCATGATGAGCACGCCCGGCTTGCACTTCTTGAAGCGGGCCATGCCCAGGCCGAAGAGCGAGACGTACTCGCCCACAGAAGGGAAGAAGCTGCGCTGCTGCCGTTCATGCTGGATGCGCAGAAGCATGATGACGTCGGCGTCGGGCAGGACGGAATCGAGATCGTGCGCCACTTTCACACCGAGTTCGCCGAAGATATCCGGCACCAGCGTGGTGGGGCCGACCAGCGTCACACTCGCACCGAGCTTGAGCAGTGCCCACACGTTGGAGCGGGCCACACGGCTGAAGAGGATGTCGCCGCAAATGACAACGTGCAGCCCCTTCCAGCCGCGCTTTTCGCCGAGGCGCTCGCGCATGGTGAAGGTATCCAGCAGCGCCTGGGTCGGATGTTCGTGCGCCCCGTCGCCCGCGTTGACGATGTGGGCCTTGAGCCGCTCGGCCAGGAATTGCGGCGCACCGGCGGCGGAGTGGCGCAAGATGATGAAATCGGCCTTCATCGCCTCGAGGACCAGCCCGGTGTCCTTAAGCGTCTCGCCCTTGCGGAAGGAACTGGAGGCGCTGTCGATCGAGACGACATCCGCATCCAAGCGCGTGGCAGCCAGCTCAAACGAGGTGCGCGTGCGAGTGCTCGGCTCGACGAAGAGATTCACCACCGTGCGGCCCTGCAGCGAGGTGGCCTTTTTGACGGGCCGCGCCAGGAGATCCTTGAAAGTCTTGGCAGTATCGAGCACCAACTCGATCTCGGCCCGGTCCAGTTCCCGAATGGTGAGGAGGTCTTTGCGCGTCCAAGCCGTGGTCATTAAAAACGGAGCTTAGAGGGATTGGCCCCGAGAGACACGGTTTTTGTGCATCATTTTTTACCAATGTGGAGGAAAGCCCAGACCAGCAACCATAAAAATGCCGAGGTCCACGCAACGGCTAGGAAGAAGTTATAATGGTTGCCTAAATTGTGATCGCGCCATGGCCCGCCTGCGCTCCATCCCTGCACCTCCGGTGGAGCTGTTATAAACGCAATAAAGCAGACAATTGGCTCAAGCCATAGGCCAATGTTTCCCCCCCCAGCGGATGAGGGATTTGGATTGCCTCTTTTCACCACGAGCCATGGTCCACACTCCAAGTCCGCCGCAAAGAATCACGACAGTGACAAAGAGCAATATCGTGATCCAGTCCATACCATGAATCATCCGACTTTAAGGCCCTCTGCCACCGCCTTCGCAAAATAGGTCAGGATAATATCCGCCCCCGAGCGCTTGATCGCAATCAGCGCCTCATCGCGCGCTTTTTCCAGATCAAGCCAGCCCGCCTTGGCTGCCGCATGAATCTGCGAGTATTCGCCCGAGACTTGGTAGGCTGCCACGGGCAGGGTGGTGGCCGCCTTGACCGCGGAAATGACATCGAGATAAAGCCCCGCCGGTTTGACCATGAGGATGTCGGCACCCTGGTCCTCGTCGAGGCGGGCTTCGAGCAGGGCCTCGCGCAGGTTCGCGGGATCGAGTTGGTAGGTGCGCTTGTCCAGCGGCGGCTTGCCTTCCTTGGCGCTGCCGACGGCCTCGCGGAACGGGCCATAGTAGGCGGAGGCGAACTTGGCCGCGTAGGCGAGAATGGAGGTCTGGCTGAAGCCTTCGTGGTCGAGTTCATCGCGGATCGCACCGATCCGTCCGTCCATCATGTCGGAGGGCGCAACGATGTCGGTGCCCGCAGCCGCGAGCTGCGTCGCATAGTGGGTGAGGATGTGCACCGTCTCATCGTTGGCGACATCGCCGGTGACCGGATCGAGCACGCCATCGTGTCCATGCTCCGTGTAGGGATCGAGCGCCACGTCCGCGATGACCAGCGTATCGGGGTGGGCCCGCTTCAACTGCCGGATTGCGCCGAAGAACCAGTTCTTGTCCGAGATCGCATACTTGCCTCGGCCATCCTTAAGCGCCGGGTCAATCGCCGGGAAAAGCGCCACGGCGCGAATGCCCAGCTCCGCCAACTCTTCGACTTCCTTGAGCAGGTTCCGCACGTTCACGCGCTCGATGCCCGGCAGGCTCACGATGGCTTCCGGCGCGCCGTTACCATCCTTGACGAAAATCGGCTGGATCAAGTCGTCGGCGTGCACCCGTGTCTCGCGCACCAAGGCGCGGATGGCGGCACTTTGCCGGTTGCGGCGTGGGCGGCGGATGAGATCGAGCGGGGGCGTATAGGCGGAGTTGATCATGAATTTCGTACCGGTACCCGCACATGAAAGCCGACGGCCAGACGATTCCACGTATTCATGTTCACGATGACCATGGAGAGATCGACCAGTTCCCGCTCGGTGAAATGTTTCGCGGCTTCCTGGTAGACAGCCTCCGAAGGCGCACCGTGGGATATCAGAGTCAAGGCCTCGGCCCAGGCGAATGCGGCCATTTCCTTTTCGGTATAGAAGGTCGTCTCGCGCCACGCGGAGAGGCAATCGAGGCGCTGTTGGATCTCACCCGCCGCGCGTGCTTCCTGGGTGTGCAGGTTCAGGCAGTAGGCGCAACCATTGATCTGTGAGACGCGTAACTCCACCAGTGCCTTCAACTTTAAGTCGAATTTCTCGGCATGCAGGTATTTCCCCACGCTGCTAAGGGCTTGGATGGCTTCCGGTGCAACTTTTCGATAATCGATGCGATCGCTCATAAAACAATCATTCCACAAACCGGGACTTTTTCAAAGCAACGCCGGTTGCTCGAGATGCAGGGCCTCGAGGGAAGCGAGGCCGCCGATGAATTTCCGGTGCTGGATATAGACCTGCCGGTCCGTAAGGCAGGCGAGGTCGTCGCAGGCGGCGCGATGGACGCCCTCCTTCTTCATCCGCATTTCGAATTGCGGACTGAGCAGGTGCGGGTGCCCCACCAGCAGCTCGAAAAGCTGCTCCAGGCAATCGACCGAGCGGCGGCGGACGGCGGTGATGGTCGGGTGATGGTAAAAGCGGGCGAAAAGGAAGTTAAGCAGCTCCTTGGCGAGTTTCGCCGTCTCGGGCGAGAAAGTAATCAGGGCCGGAAGTTTCCGCGCATCGTCGCTCGTCTGCGGATCCGCCGCCTTGATCGCCGCGCTGGAATAATTAATCACATCGTCGACGAGGTGGCCGAGGAGGCAACGCAACACATAGTAGCGGCCCCGCTCGGGATCGAGGTGCGGGTAGGGGGCCAGTGCCTTTTTCTGCGTCGTGCGCCATAGGTCGAGATTGCCGAGCTCCTGCTCGTTGATCAGCCCGGAGTCGAGACCATCGTCGAGATCGTGGCAGATGTAGGCGATCTGGTCCGAGAGATCGACCACCTGCGCCTCGAGCGAGGGCGAGATGAAACCCTCGATCAGCTTGTTGGGGATGTAAGGCTTGCGCAGTCCTTCGCGGACTTCCCAAGTCAGGTTGAGGCCGTTGAATTCGGGATACTTCAATTCCAGTTCCTCCACCACGCGCAGGCTCTGTACGTTGTGCCGGAAGCCGCCGTGTTTCGCCATCAGCTTATGCAGCGTCTCCTCGCCCAAGTGTCCAAAGGGTGGATGGCCCAAGTCATGCGAAAGCGCAATCGCCTCGGCGAGGTCCTCGTTGAGTCCCAGCGCGCGCGTCAGCGTCCGGGCGATGCAGGAGACCTCCATGGTGTGCGTCATCCGGGTGCGGTAATGGTCCCCTGTGCCGTTGAGGAAGACCTGCGTCTTGTATTCGAGCCGGCGGAAAGAGCGGCTGTGGACAATGCGGTCGCGGTCCCGCTGGAACTCCATCCGGAAAGGATGCTGGTCCTCGTGATGCTCCCGGCCCCGCGAGGTCACGCATGTTTGGGCGTAGGGCGCAAGATGCCGGGCTTCACTTTTCTCAAGGTCGTAACGGCGGCGCGGCATACCTACAAATTGTCACCTAACGGCAAGGGATTCAACTGAATCGTTTGGCAATCTTTGTGAAGCCGCCACCCATTATTTGCGATCCTCGAAGGGCTTGTCATCCTTGGAGCCATTCGAACCATTAAGCGAAGCCCCCGGTAAAGAGGGCGGATTCAAGGCGTCGTTAACATGGGCCTTGGCTTCCTTTTCCGCAGCCTTGGTCTGTGCCTCTTTGTCCGCATTGAGTTTGGCGGCTTGCTTTTTCTCGGCCAGCAGGACTTGGGCGTTGTCACTTTCCGCTTTGGCCCGTGCATTGGCGGCAGCCTGCGCCTTGGCCGGATCGTAGTTGAATCGTTTCTGTAAATCCGCGGGAAGTTTCGCCAGCGGAACCAACGCTCCACCGTCCTTGAAGATGATGGTAACCGCATCCGGCTCCGTTTTCACCACCGTGACGCCTTGATAGACTTTCCCATCTGTCGTCGTCCAGTCTTCGGCCCGCAGGGAAGCATTGGTCAGTGCCAACCATCCAAGGGCCAGCGTGCCCAGACGCCAAAAGCGAAGTCGCCGCGCGGGGCTGGCTATGGGTAAAGCGCGACGATCCCGCATGACTCCAATTTGCCACCGGACGGCGGGGATTCAACTGAATCGTTGACCGATCTATCTGGCCTGGCAGTCGCGCAGCCGCACTTGTAAGAGCACAGTTCTCCAGCGAAGTCATTAACAGCACGACAACAGGGCCGCTTTCCCAGCAGCATCAGTCTCACGATTCTGATTTTCATTCCCGCCCGACCTGCTAATCCGTCACGGTGGACTTCATGGACCATTATTTGCAGATCATCATTCTCGGCATTGTCGAGGGGGTGACTGAATTCCTGCCTATTTCCTCGACCGGGCACCTGCTCATTGCCGAGAACCTCCTCGGCACGCACATGCCCGACATCTTCAACGTCGTCATCCAGGCCGGGGCGATCATGGCCGTGGTCTTTATCTACTGGCACAAGATCACCGATCTCTTCGGCAACCTCGACCGGCCCGAAGCGCGCAGCTATCTCTTCAAACTGGCGGCGGCTTTCATCGTCACCTGTGGCATCGGCTATATTGCGATGGAGAAATACCATCTCAAGTTGCCGGAGACCCTGGCCCCGGTCGCCTGGGCCACGCTCATCGGTGGACTGGTCATCTTCGCCGTGGAGGCCTTCGCCAAGCATCTCTATCCCCACGAGGACGTTTCCTGGCCGGAGGCGATCATCATCGGCGTGGCGCAAATCGTCGCCGGCATCTTCCCCGGCACTTCCCGGTCCGGTGCGACCATCATGGCGGGCATGACCGTGGGCATGAAGCGGACCTCCGCTACTGAGTTCTCATTTCTCGTCGGCATCCCGACCATGTTCGCTGCCAGCGCGCATGAACTGGTCAAGTACCGCAAAGATCTGATGGGCGGCGGCCATCAACTGCTGCTCGATATTGTCCTGGGTTTTTTCGTCTCGATGGTCGTGGCGTTTTTCGTCGTGAAATGGCTGCTCCGTTTCATCCAGACCCATACTTTCAATGGTTTTGGCATTTACCGTGTCCTGCTTGGCGGTGGGCTGCTCATTGCGCTCTACTGTTATCCTTCCCTCGCGGAAATCGGCAAAGAGAAGCCGAAATTGATTCCCGTCGAACCGGTGGAGATGGTTCCCCCGCCCAAGCCTCCCGCGATTCTCGCGCCGACTCCTCCCACGGAAACGGCCTTCGACAGCCTCAAGACCAATACCGTGCCCATCGAATCGTTGACGACAAGCAACTCCGCCGCGACGAACGCTCCTGCGGCCTCTACCAATGAAGTCGTCGCCCCCCGCGCCTTGCCGGTGACTCCTTCGGAAATGACGAACGCCGCACCGGTACCAACGGCAACCGGAACGACAACTTCCGATGGCACGTACGTTATCAGCCGCCCCGTTAATCAAGCAGACAAATCGTTGTCTCCTGCACCGATCAACCAGCCCATTTTTAATGTCCACCAAGTTCAAAACCCCACCATCACAGAAAGTGGCACCACGATCCAGGCTGGCCCCATCGTCGAGGACGCTCCGGCCCCGGTCAAGAAATCGCCCCCGGCTCCTTATAATCCCAAGCTGGGCCACCAGAATCGCACCACCACCGTCACGGCACCTACGACTACTCCTCCAGTCGCACTTACAGGCGCAACCAATACCTTAATAGCTCCCGCCGTCCCCGCCACCGCCGCGTCCACCAATTCAGCGCCCGCGAATGTTCCAACTCACTAAGACCGACCCGGAGAGCCGGGCGCGCCGGGGACGCCTGACGACCAGCCACGGCACCATCGAGACCCCGCAGTACATGCCGGTCGGTACCCAGGCCTCGGTCAAGGCCGTCGCCCCGCGCGACCTCGACGCCATGGGTACCGAAATCATCCTCGGGAACACCTACCACCTTTTTCTGCGTCCAGGCATGGACGTCTTCAAGAAATTCGGCGGCTTGCACAAGTTCATGAATTGGCACAAGCCGATCCTGACCGACAGCGGCGGCTTCCAGGTCTTCAGTCTCGCCAAGCTTCGGAGCATCAACGACACCGGCGTCGAATTCCGTTCACATCTCGACGGCAGCAAATTTTTTCTCGGCCCCAAAGAATCGATCGAGATCCAGCACGGCCTTGGGTCCGACATCATTATGGCCTTCGACGAGTGCCCGCCTTGGCCTTGCGAGGAGGCCACCGTGGCCGCCGCCGTGAAACGCACCATCACCTGGGCGCGCCAGTCGCTCGATCATCATCGCCATCTTATCACCAACCACGAGGCCCGGCCCACGGAAGAACAGGCACTCTTCGGCATCGTGCAGGGCAGTGGCTATCCCGCTCTGCGCGAGGAATGCGCCTGTGCCCTCGTCGGCATGGACTTCGACGGCTACGCCATCGGCGGCGTCAGTGTCGGTGAACCGGAGGAGGAGATGTACAAGGCCATCGATTCAACCGTGCCCCATCTCCCCGAGGGCAAGGTTCGCTATGCCATGGGACTCGGCCAGCCGCATCAACTCGTGGAGCTCGTTGCGCGCGGTGTGGATATCTTTGATTGTGTCCTTCCCACCCGTGTCGCCCGTCATGCCACCGTCTATACCCGAACCGGCACCCTTAATCTCCGCGGTGCCCAATATCGGCTCGACGGAGCTCCCCTCGAACCCGGGTGCGGCTGTTATGCTTGTCAAAACTTTACCCGTGCCTATATTCGGCATCTATTCAAAGCGGGTGAAATCCTCGCACTGGTCCTGGTCAGCCTGCATAATCTGCATTTTTACCTCGAACTGATGCGCGACATCCGGAACGCGCTTGATTCGGATACATTCGGTGCGTTCCGTGAGAATTTTCTCCGCACCTACCAAACCACCAAAGAAAAAGTTTAATGCCGTCATTCTCCGTCTTCCTCGCGCAAGTCACCAATGCCGCCAACGCTGCTGTCGCGGGCGCTCCGGTCGATCCCGCCACCCAGCCGGACCGACCTCTGTGGTCCGTTTTCCTCATCTACGGTCTGCTCCTGGCCACGATCTATTTCGTCTTCTTCCGCCCCCAAATCCAGGCCAAGAAAAATCAGGACGAAAAGATCAAGACGGCCAAGACCGGCGACAAGGTCGTCACCAGCAGCGGCATCCACGGCATCATCACCAACGTCAAGGACTCCACCGTCATCGTCCGCGTGGCTGACAACGTGAAGCTTGAGATCGAAAAATCCCACATCGACAAGATCAACCGTCCCGAGTCCAGCGACTCTGAAAAAGAAAAATCCTCCACCGCCAAAGCATCCTAGGCCCGATTTCCCATGTATTTCTCCATCTTCCTCGCCTCCCTCGGCTTCATCGGTTTTTTCATCTGGTACCTGGCGGCTGAAAACGCCGCGACCCGCCGCGTGGCTGGTCTTGGCGCCATTCTCGCCAGCTTGATCACCTGCGGTCTCGCGCTCTGGCCCGTCCACGGCAAGATGCCGATCAATCTTGGCCTCGATCTCCGTGGTGGTATCGAATTTCTCATTCAAGTGCAGGGCAATCCGACGCCCCAGGGACTCGAGCAGGCCTCTTCTGTCATCCGCAAACGCCTTGATGAACTGGGTACCAAGGAAATCAGCATCCAGCCAGAAGGTTCGGATCGCCTGAAGATACAGATTCCAGGACTCACCGCAGCGGAAATTCCCGCGGTGCGCGGAGACGTTTCCAAAGCTGCCAAGCTGCAGTTCCAACTGGTGCCCGTCAATGCGCGCGAAATTCTGGAAAGCGCCGTGATGAAGGATGGGAAGCTCGTCCTGCCCTACCAGTACGCTCAAGATTACACGATCCTTAAGCTGGTTGAGAAAGACCCCGCGGGCAAGGACATCGTGACCGACCAGGTCGTTGAACAGAAAGTCCAGATGACCGGCGGCGTCAGTCGCGCATGGCGATCGATCCTGCCAACAGGCGAATCGATTGTTAACCTCGAATTCAATGCGGACGGGCGTCAGAAGTTCGGCGAGATCACCACTACCTACGTGGGTCGTCAACTGGCCATCGTCCTCGATAACGAGGTCAAGAGTGCTCCCCGTCTCAACGTACCGATAACCGGTGGTCAAGCAGAGATTTCCGGCGCCAGCATGAGCGCCCGCGAGTGCGATGAGCTCGCCAGCGTCCTGCAAAATCCGCTCGCCTATCCCGTCGAAATGCTGAGCGTCAGCACCGTCGATGCCTCCCTCGGTGCCGACTCGATCCACAGCGGTCTGCAGGCCGGTTATATCGCGCTGTTGTTAGTCGTCTCGTTCATGGTCATCTATTACCGCGTTTCCGGATTGATCGCCGTGCTCGCGCTGACTGTCAATCTTGTTCTTCTTTTCGGCCTGCTTGCGCAATTCCATTTCACCCTGACGCTGCCCGGTATCGCGGGTATCGTTCTCACCATCGGCATGGCTGTCGACGCCAACGTTCTCATCTACGAGCGCATCCGTGACGAACTTGCCGCCGGCAAACCGGCGCGTTCGGCCATCGACACCGGTTTTGAAAGAGCCTTCAGCGCGATCTTTGACTCCAACGTCACCACGCTCATTCCCGCCGTCGTTCTCGCCTACTTTGGCTCCGGGCCGCTTCGTGGCTTCGCCGTCACTCTCGTGCTCGGTATCATCGCGAACCTCTTCGCGGCCCTCGTCGTCAGCCGCAACGCCTTCGACTGGATACTGAGTGTTACGGATAAGCCGAACCTCTCAATGATGCAGTTCATCAAGTCGCCCAAGTTTGATTTCCTCAAGCTCCGTGGGTTGGGCCTCGGACTTTCGCTGGCGATCATTATCGCGGGAGCTGCTGCCGTCGAAATGCGCGGCACATCGCTTCTCGGCGTCGACTTCAAGGGTGGCGACTCGGTGACGATGACCTACAGCCAAAAGATCGATGTCGGCCAGTTGCGCGAAACACTGCTCAAGAACGGGATCAAGGAAGCCACGCTCCAATACCAGTCGGGTGCGGGATCGAAAGACACCCTTATGGTCGAAACCGAACCGAAGCAGGGTGACGCGGCCGCCAAGATTCTCGAACAGAATTTTCCGCAGGCCGGATTCTCCGCCGGAGCCGCCCAGGAGGTGGGTAGCCGCGTTGGTGGCGAAATGAAGCAAAAAGCTCTCACGGCACTCCTTGCCGGTCTCCTCGGCATTTTGGTCTACGCTGCCGTCCGTTTCGAGTGGTCCTACGCCATCGCCGCCGCCGTCGGCCAGTTGCACGACGTACTCATCGCGCTCAGCGTCATGGCGCTCCTGGGCCGTGAGTTGACACTCCCGCTTGTCGGCGCGTTGCTCACCATCGCCGGTTACTCGATCAACGACAAGATCGTCGTCTTCGACCGTATCCGCGAAGGTGCGCGCCTCCGCGAAAAGGGCAGCTTCTACGAAGTGATCAACCGCAGTCTGAACCTGACCTTGGCGCGCACGATCCTGACCGGCAGTACTTGTTTGCTCGCCACTGGCGCCCTTATCGTCTTCGGGGGGCCGGTCATCCATGATTTCTCGCTGACCATGTTCATCGGTATCATGTCGGGCATCTACTCGTCCCACTTCATCTCGCCCGGCTTGGCCTGGTGGCTGGGACGCAACGGACCTGCACCTTCAGCTCCCTCCGCTCCTGTCGAAAAACTGACGCCGACCAAATCGCCGGTTGCCGCCTGATTCGAACCCATGACGACGCTTAGCGCCCTCGGCAAGCGCTGGCTTGAAGTGTCGCCGGCGGCTGAGGCGTTGGAGCTGGCGCGGGCTTTGGATCTCCATCCCCAAGTCGCGTCGCTACTCTGGCAGCGCGGCTTCCATACCACTGAGCAAGTCCGCGCCTTTCTCGATCCGCGTTTGCAATCCTTGGGCGACCCTTTCGCGCTCACCGATCTCAAAGTCGCCGCGGAGCGCATCCTCCGCGCCATCGCCTCGCGTGAGAAAATGGCCATCTTCGGCGACTACGATGTCGATGGCATCACCTCCAGTGCGCTTCTCTGGCGCATCTTGAAAAAGCTCGGTGCCGACGTCGAAACTTTCCTTCCGCTTCGCATGGAAGAAGGCTATGGCCTTAGCCAGGATGGTGTCGAACGGTGTGTCGAGGAACACAAACCCGCGCTTCTTATCGCCGTCGATTGTGGTACTACCGCCGTCAAGCAGGTCGCGTGGCTGCGCGCCTTGGGGATTGATGTCGTCATCATCGATCACCATGCGCTCCCCGCGGAACTTCCCGCCGCCAACGCCCTCGTCAATCCCCAGCGCGACGGCGAGGGGCGACTGGACTATCTCGCCAGTGTCGGACTCGTCTTCAAGGTCTGCCATGGCCTGCTCAAGAGCGCCGGGGAGGGAAACCGCGCCGTCGATCTCCGCGACTACCTCGATCTCGTCGCCGTCGGCACCGTCGCCGACATCGTCCCTCTCGTCGATGAGAACCGCATCCTCGTCCGGCGCGGCTTGCGGCAGCTCGAGCAATCGCTGTGGCCCGGGTTGCGCGCGCTCATCGAAGTCAGCCAGGTCAGCCGGCCCATCACTGCGCAGGACATCGGCTTCCGGCTAGGGCCGCGTCTCAATGCCAGCGGACGACTCGGAGATGCCATGCTCTCACTCCGCCTCCTCCAGACCGACGATGCCAATGAGGCCATGAACATCGCCTCCGAGCTCAATCGCAACAACCGCGAGCGTCAGGCCGTCGAGATGGAGACGTTCGTCCAGGCGGAGGCGCAATTGGCCGAGACCTACGATCCCGCTCGCGATTGGGGCATTGTTCTTGCGGGCAGGAACTGGCACTGGGGCGTCATCGGTATCGTCGCGTCCCGTCTGCAGAAGCGGTATCATCGCCCTACCATCATCATTGGTCTCAACGACGAGGGCATGGGGAAGGGGAGTGGTCGGAGTATCGACGGCATCTCGATCGTCAAGGCGCTGCAGGACTGCGGCAGTCACCTCGTTCTCTTTGGGGGACACGACATGGCTGCCGGTCTCAATATCCAGACCGAGAAGGTCGACGCCTTCCGTGCCGCGTTCAACCAGCATGTCCGCGCGCAGGCCGGGGCAGGGGACGAGGTCTTCCAATCGACGCTGGAGCTCTCGGGAACGATCTCACTGCCGGAAGTGAGTGACGAGCTGTACCGGAAGATGGTGGAGTTGGCTCCGTTCGGTCGCATGAACCCGGAGCCGGTCTTTCTCTTCGAGGCGATCAGCTACCTCCGGCCGGCGAAGCACTTTGGGAAGAACCATGTGAAGCTCTCGCTCCGGGGGGAGAAGGGGGAGATTGAGGCGGTGGGGTTCGGACTTGGGCAGCATGACTGGGGGAAGCCGCCAGCACGGCTGGCCGGGACCCTGGACTGGGACGACTACCGGAACCGGGTCCAGATCCGGATCGTGGACTGGCTGGCGGGGTAGCCGGTTTCTGAAAAATGGATTTTCCGGATTTCTACCAGTAAATAGGGGTGTTTACCTCTGAGGAGGGTTTGGGAAAGTGCCCGGATTTCTACCAGTGATGTTCAGGAAAATGAAGAATTTCTTCCATCAAATGTCACAATACTGCGCTTTGAATGCGCAACGATTTTGGATAAAAGTTACTTAGTTTGATCGCCAGTTACTTTCGAACCCTTAATCCCCAACCTAAAAAATCATGCAACTCAACCCCTACCTCTCCTTCAACGGCACCTGCGATGCAGCCTTTAAGTTCTATGAAAAGGCGCTCGGCGGGAAAATCCTCTTCAAGAGCACCTATGGCGAGACTCCCATGGCCAAGGACATGCCCAAGGAAGCGCTGAATCAAATCGTGCACGTCCGTCTTGAAGCCGCCGGTAACATCCTGATGGGTTCCGATACGTGCCAGGGGTACGACAAACCGCAAGGTTTCCATGTCACCCTCGGCGTCAAAACTGCGGAAGAAGCCGAGAAGCTTTTCAAGGCGCTCTCTGAAAATGCCACCACCATCACCATGCCGATCCAGGAGACTTTCTGGGCCATTCGCTTTGGGATGCTTGTCGACCAGTTTGGCATTCCCTGGATGGTGAATTGCGAAAAGCCGATGGCCTGAGGCTAAGCGAGCTTGCTTCCAATAGCCGTCGCATTCCGTGCGACGGCCCTTTTACCTTTGCTAGCCCGCATGGCCCCTTGCGCGGGTGACTTTCCAAGGTGCCGACATCGTCCTGATCACGAAGAGCTTGGGTTGAAACTTTTGTTCTTAAGCGGAGAATCGTGCCTATCCCCGCTTTCCCGGTTTGGATTCAAAATGATGGTTGCCTATCATCTCGGTGGATTTAGCCTGAAGTGTCTTTTATGAAGAAGTTTTTCCTCATCGCGGGGGGAAGTGTGCTCGTGGGCTTGCTGGGGCTGGGACTATTCGTGGGGTGGTTTTTCTATTCAGTTCACTCAAACCGGGCGCGGGCAAAAATCGATTACGCACGAGGCGTTCAAGCGCGGGCGCAGCAACAGGCGGCGGAGGCGGCCCGGCCGATGTTGATCGATCCGAACAACTATCAAACGGAAAATAATTGGCTGGCCACGGTTATCAGCCGGGAGATCGCCGACATGTCGCTGATAACCGCTCAACCTGATCAACCACCTCGCGACCTGAAAGTCAAAGCGGTGGTCGATCCGGGCAAACCTCTGGTTCACGTGGAAATGAACGGCTTGAACGATGATCCCTTGGTTTGTGATCTGACGCCGTCGTTTGCCTGGGATCCCGAAGGTTACGCGCCGTTGGCCCGCAAACTCCTGGGAAATACGCCGGGTTATCCCCCGGTTCCCGATTCCGATGCGACGGATGTGCTCAGTCATCTCCTGACTCTCACTGGACCGGAAATCGCGATTGAGGACATCCGGCTCTCAGATTTTTTGCAGCATCACCCCGCTTCAGCCCAAGCGCATGAGGCGGCGGCTCTCGTGCTGACGGCCCTGGCCCTGCGGGAAAATGCGGGAGGTTTCAGCGATAATCGCAATCTGCTCAGTCGTGCCACAGCCCAATTGGCGGTGGCGCAGGCGCTGCGAGGCGATCAAGCCGCGACCTGGCCGGGACTTATCGCCGACGCCGCCATCCGCACGCTGGCGGGACGGGAGATGGATGCGCTCGGTCTTCTTGATTCGCTGACCGGACGAAGCGATTGTCCCCGCTCCGCGCAGACGTGGATCACGGCGCTTCGTCTTCTGGCCAAACAGGACTGGCGGGTGGCCCAGGTCACGGCCAGTTCACCGCTGCTGCTCAAGATCGCCTGGTTCCAGATCCTGGGGAATGATCTTTCCGATACGGTCGCCACCCGTTGGTTAAGTAACGTTGTGCCCGACTTTCGGATCACCAACGCTGCACAGTCCACGCTTTCCGACAATCCCGAAAAGGCTGTGCCGGACTGGGGCCGCGCGGTGATTGCCATGAATAACTGGATCGCGGTGCAAAATAGTAACGAATACACTTCCGCCAACATGCCGAGGGAATTCACGGAACTCGAGGAAGTCTTGAAAATTGAAAAAAGCGAGACAGTGAACGAGAATGACTTGGCGGCAACTTTCGCCGAGGGCGAGAACAGCACGGTATCATTCGATGCCAATCATCATCCCGTTGTGCATGTGATCGGGGCGGGATCCTTCAAGGGCACCACCCGGCGGCATTTATTCAACGACATCAAATTTGCTTACGATGGCATCAGCCGGGGCCTGGGACTGCAAGGCGATGCGGAAGCTTTCCGGGCCCAGATGGATGTTCAGTTCCGCGGAGTGCCCCAATACAACCTGGAGCGAAATCCGACCGGACCCTACGACATTGCGGAAGTTCCGGTGGACCTGGCGGGAGGGCTGCATGCGCCCGGTCTTAGGGAATCATTCTATACGCCCCCGGTCCCGTTTGGCACGGTTCACGATATTGGCCATCGCCTCGGCATGATTGATCAGATCGAGCAAAAGAAATATCCATCACCGGCCGACGACTACAAGAAGCTCGAGGAGAAACTGGCCCAGCTGCTGCCTGACCAGCGGCAGGACGCGATCAGCGCCTGGACGAAGGAGCAAAACGCCCATCCGGAAGTCCATTTCCCGCAGGAACCGACGGCTCTGGCCCGTGAGTTGCTGAAGCTGGCTCCCGACCAGTACGCGCTAGCCACCGATTGCGTCTTTCCGGAGCATCTCCTGGCCTATGCGGAGCCGTTCCTCGCTTACAACATGCGTTCGATGGATCGGATTGAAATCCTGGACTATAAATTGACCGATGCGGACCGTGAGAAGATATTGACCTACCACGTCGCATTGGAACCCGACGCTTACTTTTCCCTGGCGAGTCTGCTGCGAAAAAAAGGACGCTATGACGAAGCCGCTGTCATGGACCGCAAGGCCTTCGCGGAGGGCTATGACGTTGTTCTCAAGTCCAATTCAGTCGCGCCGCTGGTCGATTATGATTTTACCCATGGCCTCACTGACGAGGCGCTCTCCGTGGCGCAGAAGGCCGCCGAGGTTTATTCGCAACAAGGGATGTCCACTTATGTCGCACTTCTCGGAAAATTAGGCCGGTTTGACGAGGCCGAGGTTCTCTCCACCCAGATTCGGGACCGCTATAATGATAATTCAGCCCAAGTGGAGTTGTACGCCGCGCATCCGGATCACTTTCCGGAAAAATGCGAGTCCGCGCGCAAGGATCTCTTTCCCGACGGCCTGATCCGGGTTGAGCTGGCGGACTTCAAGGACAAACCCGCAAGAGGGTGCCAAATCGGGCAGAGCCCGGAGATTGAAACCGACCAGCTTAAGCCAAACGATATTATTGTGGCGTTGGACGGCTATAAGGTGGGATCCATGCGCCAGTATTTCTTTATCCGTGCGCTGACGAGCGATCCTCACATGGACTTGATTGTGTGGCGCGAAAACAAATACATTGAGGTCAAGATCTCCGCGCCGAACCGCCGGTTTCACGCCAATCTTAGTGATGCTTAGCGAAAGAGATATCCTATGAAATTGAAAAACACGCTCCTGCTTTTCGTCATGGCGGTTTTGTTGTCTGGATGCTTTCGCATCCTGGTTTACTCGATGGGAGACTGGAAGAACTTCCAGAGGACGGGCGGATTTAATGTCTCAATCAATGACCATGCCATCGATATTCAAGCCGGCACCAAGCAATATCACAAAGAGGGACGATGGGCCAACGACACCTTTTATGCAAAATCGGGTTTCTTCGATTCCGAAGTGGCGGTCGCCCACGCGCCCGATGATCACTCTCTCGAAGTGCAAATGAAGTATTTCGATCCAAGCGATACGAGTACGGTAACCTGCACCAAAATTCGTCGGGGGTATAGTGAGGCCCATCCTTATCCCACGCGCGAAACACGTGGGTTGGTTGTCACTTATCCACCTCCCAAGGGTTTGATCCGGCCTGGCATGTTGGAGGCGGATCTTCAGACCCTCCCTTGGGAATCGCCCGAAATTGAAGTGGCCGGTGAGAATTCCAGCGACAGTGTCGAGATCTACTCTTACCGCAGTGACAACCCGAAACTCCCGGTACTCAAGGTAACGGTGGTCAATGGGATTGTGAAGGAAGTAATCGGCGGCGCTGAAAATGAGCCCGGTCCCGGATGGGGGGAGACCCTAGCTTCGCCGGTGGCCGCATCGGCGGCGGCAGACGGCAAAGACACCAGTTGGGTCGGTTGGTTATTCGATCTTTTCTTCAAAAAATAGAGGAGAATGTCCCTTTCCTCCCGTACCCAGTTGTGTTTGGGAACGTGTAGCCGTCGAATAAGATGGGACAGGGGGCCATTTGGCGCAAGCTAGGGGTCCACTCCAAACCGGCTGAGGACATCCGCTTGTCCTTTCCTTCAGCATTCCCCCTAACCTCCATGAAAACCCGTCTCTGCAATCTCCTCGCCTTAACGACACTATTGGTCACTTTTACCATCAGCCCCACGCAGGCCCGCGAATACAGCAATGATCGCGGAGGAACGGCGTATGTGGGCAAGAACGGGGTTGCGGCCCAAGGAGCCAATGGCAATACCGCGGCGTACAACCGCAACACGGGAAATTATGCCACCGGCACGAAGAATGCGAACGGCAGCACCACCTATCATGGTTCCAATGGGGGCACGGCCTATGCGGGCCAGAACGGGTATGCCTACCACGGCGCCAACGGTTACTACGGAGCGGGCAATTACCATGGCTCCAGCGTGAGTGGGAATTCGTACTACCATTCGTCGATTCCGTCGGGTTACGTGAACGTCTACCATGGCGGATACCAGTGCCACTATGTGGGTGGGGTCTACTATCGGCCTGTCTATGTCAACGGCGCGCGCGTTTACGTGGTCGTGTTGTAAGGTCGGTTAAGCAGCGGTCTTGACCTGAGAGAAATAGAGACAGGCATTTTCGATGAGGCAGAGGGAACCGAAACATGCCTGTCACCCGGACGCCAAGAACTACCTCCTTGAGCGCTCGTGTCACTCCGAGACTAACGTTGTTGCGGGCACCCCGGTGGCGGAAAGAGGCACTTCCTGAACCGAGTTATTCGGCTCAGGGATCTTGATTTGGGGTAACTGGGCCAAGAAATGGGTTCCCTTTTCGGAGGTCTCCAGCTTGACGCTTCCATGGTGGGCTGTGACGACGTTGTTCACGATGGCCATCCCGAGGCCGATCCCGCCCTTTTTTCCGTGCGTAACAAAAGGTTGAAAGACCCGGTCCCGGATCGCTTCCGGAATACCGGGACCATTGTCGGAGATCGATAAGTTGAACATGCCGTTTTCCACCCAGCCGCGGATGTGGATTTTACCCTCTGCATTTCCGCTCAGGGCCTCGACGGCATTCGTCAAAAGATTTTGCAGAAGCCGAAGGCACCGCATCTCATCGATCTCAATCGTCGCCGGTTCAACGGCAATCTGCCAAGAAAGCCCTGTTTGGCGGATGTAGTCTTCATGCAGGGATTCAAAGTGATTGAGAAAGGTCGTAATGGTGGTCTGGCTGAGGTGGAGGCAGGGATCCCCCTTGGTAAACTCAAACAGGTCCCGGGTCATGGCCATGACGCGATCACATTGAAAGCGGATGCCGTCGCAATGGTGGGCAATCTTGGGGTTTTCGGGTACTTCCAGCGACATCAAGTCCGCCGAAATCCGGATGCCTGCCAATGGATTGCGCAAGTCATGCATCAGCGAACTTGCCATCTCGCCAACGACGGACAGCTTTTCCTTGTTGAGCATTTCGCCGACAAAAAGATCGTTGGTGCGGCGAAGATAATTCAGCAACTGCTGAAAGAGGTGGAGACTCACGGAGGGCGACTCCTGCAAGAGGGCTTCAAGCAAAAGCTCCTTGGGGATTTTGCCAACCGTCACGGGACCATGAGCCCGGGCGCATGAACTGCGGGCGCCTCCATCCAGCACGGCCACTTCACCCAGGAATTCGCCTTCCACAAAACGTCCCAAGACTTGCTCGTGACTTCCCACCCTTCTCACGACATCCACATCGCCACTAAGGACCATGCAGACTCCATCGGCGGGGTCGCCTTCGTTAAAAAGAAAACCACGGTCAGGATATCCCTCCAGGACCATGCTGCGCAGGAGGCGCTCCTTGCCTTCAGGCGAGAAGCCTTCCCAGAATTTATTGTCGTGTGCATCCATGGAACAGGTACCGGGGCGTTTTTAAGTCCGCCTTCGTACCAGCAGAGTAGGGCGAAAGGGTACAACCGTTAAATGGGGTCTTGACCCTATTTCCCGGTTGTCGATCTGGCGACATGCTTCCTTGCGAGCTTCGGCATCACCCGGGCACGCATTCCGGTTCCAGCTACCTCGTCACATGAAAAACCCCTTAAGTATTTTACACGTGGAAGACACGCCGGATGACTCCGATGCTGTCCGACATTTGCTGGAGAGGGAATGGGGCGAATGCGATTTCATCCGGGTTGAGACACTTCCGCAATTCAAGGAAGCCGTTCAAAATAGAAATTTCGATATTATTTTATCGGACTACCGGCTCCCGGGCTTTACGGGAATGGAAGCCCTCGAAATGGCCCGGACTTTGAGGCCGGAGATACCGTTCATCTTTATTTCGGGGATGATGGGGGAAGAGAAGGCGATTGAGTCGCTGCGCAACGGCGCCACCGATTACGTCCTGAAAGACCGCCTGAAGCATCTGGTGCCTGCCGTCAAGCGAGCCATGGCGGAGGCCAAGGAGCATCTACTGAACCGCAAATTGCAACAGCGTCTGCTCGAAGCAAGTCGCCTTCAGGCCGTGAGCACGCTCTCGACCGGAATTTCCCACGATTTCAACAATATCCTAACCATCATCCTGGGGCACTCGTCCCTGCTCAAAATCGAACATGAAAAGACCGAGCGCATCTTCGAAATTAGCGACACGATCTCGAACGCGGCCCGTCGGGCGGCGGATATCATCCAGCAATTAATGGCCTTTGCGCAAAAGAGTGAGGGCCATGCTGTGGTCACGGATATCAATCGACGGGTAAGGGAGATCATCAATCAATTGAGGGGAACCTTACCTGATGAAACTGGAATCCAGTTTGAACCTGCGAAAGACCTTCCGCACATCTTGATGGATAGGTCCCAACTGGAAACGATTCTCATCAATTTGGTGGCCAATGCTCTCGAGTCGATGCCCGAGGGCGGCACCATAACCGTCTCGACCACCTTGGTTCTCGGGGGCGAAGTTGCGCATGCTCCATCCGATCATGATGCGGACTATTTCATCTGCTTAAAGGTGGCTGATACCGGCAAGGGGATGGACGAGGTGACGCGTCAGCATATCTTTGAACCTTTCTATACAACGAAGGAACGCGGCCGCGCCACGGGGATGGGCCTACCTGCCGTTTACGGGCTCATGCAGGCGCAGAACGGATGGATCGATGTTATTTCGGAACCCGGCGAGGGGACCCTCATGACGCTCTTTTTTCCTGTGGTCCGGGAGTCGGTCCTGAAAGAGGCGACCAAGTCCCAGTTACTACGACTGCCGCGGGCGGGGCGGCCAACCATTCTGGTGATCGAGGATGAAACCGATGTCAGCTTGTTCCTGGAGGCGATCCTCACCAGTGGGGGATACAAGGTCTTGGTGGCCAGCAATGCGAGGGAGGCTTTGAGTCTTTTCAAGGAGAACCAAAACGAGGTCCAACTTATTTTATCCGACATAGGATTGCCCAAGGTAGATGGCATAACCATTTGCAAGGAACTCAAGGCCTTAAAGCCATTGGTGAAGATTATTCTTTGCAGCGGGTATGCTCCGAAGGATTTTAAAGAGCGCATGGACGAGCTTGAGGCAGACGCGTTTTTTCCGAAACCGTACGATCCGCAAAGCCTGGTGCAGTCGGTAAAAAAGATTCTGGATCGCGGTTAAGGCGGAGGCATGTCCGGCGCGGACAACCGCCAGGTCATTGTCCCTTATGCGTCAGGGAACAAGATCGGGATTCTGGTTGTTCACCAGCCAGTGGTCGCGCCAAAGCACGACGAGCTGGCGCATTTTATCCAGCGAGCCTGTTTTGAGAAAATAGCCATTTGCACCCAGCTCGTAGGCACCATTGACGTCGCTTCGATCGAGGGAGGAGGTGAAAACGATGACAGGGATTCGCTTCACGACGGGCTGTGCACGTATCCACGACAATACCTCCAATCCTGACTTGAGGGGAAGCTTCAGGTCGAGGAGGATGAGCTGAGGGAGGGGATTTTTTTCGGGGTGATGGGCCCCGTCGGCTTTCGCCAAAAAGTCGATGGCTTCCATGCCGTTTACGGCAACAAAAAGCTGCTGCGTGATTTGCACCTGCCTAAACATGCGCTGCAAAAGCAGAACGTCCGTGGAATCGTCTTCCACGAGCAAGATGGTACCGTTCGATTTCATGCTGCCGGCTCCAGATCGAGCCAAAAAATGCTGCCTTCCGTGACTCCCGGCACAATTCCGACATCGCCCTTCATGCGTTGGGCGGCCTTGCGTGCGATGGCCAGTCCCACTCCCGTCCCTTCAAAACTCCCTTGTGGATGCAATCGCTCAAAAAGGAAAAAGATTTTCGTCTGATGTTCCAGCGGAACGCCGATGCCGTTGTCCTTGACATAAATCCGGACGCGTTGGGCGGCAGCTTCCGCCCAAATCTCGATGACAGGCTTTTTTGTCGGTAGGACGAACTTAAGCGCATTGGAAATAAAGTTGCCAAAAATCTGCATCGCATAAGCGTGCTGTCCCTTGACCAAAGGCAGGGGGCTATGAACGCTGACAATGGCATTCTGTTGCGTAATATTTTCTCCCAGAGTGTAGAGGACGTCATCAATCACCTTTTCGAGGCTGATGGAGGTCAGGTGGATTTCTTCCCGGGAGCAGCGGGTATAATCGAGAAGATCAAGGGTAAGCCGGTCGAGTTGTTCACCTGCCCTGACAATTCGGCCCAGATACTCCGTGCCCTTGGGATCGAGAATTGATCCGTAGTCTTCAATCACAACCTGGGACATGGCCTGCATGCTGCGCAAAGGAGCGCGGACGTCATGGGCAATCGAGTAACAGAAGTCCTGTAACTCGGCGTTGCGTTCATTTAACTCGTGGGTTCTTTGGTTAATTTTCTCTTCAAGAGTGGTGGTATAATTTTCCAGCTGCGCATGAGCCTGGACCAACTGGTCATTCAGCTCTTTGATCTTGTCGAGGTTGGTCTTTCGTTCGGTTTGGTCCCGGATGATTTTAACAAAACCCAGTGGCTGGCCCGCATCGCTTTTCAATAAGCAGAGTCCGCCGTTGACGAAAATCCTGGTCTGGTCCCTGCGCACGTGCCAGCGATCATCATAGGCGTAGCCTTGACGCAGAGCATTCTCCACCTCGGCCTCAGGTACCTTGCCGGCGCGGTCCTCGGGAGTGAAAATGAATTCAAAATGTTGACCCAGTACTTCCGGCTCCGTGTAGCCAAGAAGTTGAGTGGCCCCGCGATTCCAAGTCACGACTTGCGCGTTGGCATCGAGCATGATGAGGCCGTAAACCTGGACATCATGGATGGCGGACTGAAAAGAGAGAGTCCTTAAAAAGTCGTTTTCAGTCATGGCGCAGGGCGAAAGGGATATCATCCCGAAAATCTCTGCGCCTTGCCTTAGGGTAACTCACCCACTGGATATAGCAAAGGTTACCTCGGATGGATGGTTTCCTCTACTCACTTTCATGGGCCGCCCGCACCACCTACGCGCATAGGCTTCAGCCTTCCGTCAGTGCCCGGGCGATTGGGACGAAATTCTTCTCGTGCAGGATTTCGTTCGTAATCACTCCGCTCTCACGCAGCAGTTTGGCGCGACGTTCGTAGCGCAGGATACAGTCGTCGGCCCGATAGATCCGGGCCATTTCCGCCGGAACGAGGCTCTCGACACTCAACTCCGCATCGCTCAGGTTGGACAGGGGAGCTCCCAGTTGCGCGCGCAAAAGCCCGTAGATTTCCTCGCGGGCATGGCGTTTCGCCGCCAATTCATTGTCGTCTAATTTCGTCAGGCACTGCGTGGCTTCCCGGGACTGGGGCACCCGTTGAATGCGATACACATCCGGCTCCTCCCCGCACTGGTGGATGAGCGGCACCTCAAAAATCGGGACGGCCGATTTTTCCATTAAAGCCGACAGGGTGATGGGGAGGGATAGGTCATGCACCGGATTGTAAAATTCCACCGCATCGCAAAAGACCTGTCCCGGCGTTCCGCCCAAATGATCGCGAACGCCTTGCGCAACTTTTCGAAAAAAATCAGCGTCAACCTGGACCAGCGCATCGTAAAACGATTGTTCCGTATAATTCAGGAAATGCGCACGCTTCTCCAGGCCGATGGCACGAAGTCCTTCCCGGGTCTGGTCAACCCGATCCGGTCCTCCGCCGTCCGTGAGGTAAAGCACATTTGGTTGCAGCCGTTGCAGCAGCCCATAAATGGCCAATTCATGATTCGGATGCGAAAAGACCACCCAGGTTTTGTGCAAGGCGGAGGCGTCCAGAAGCGGTACAGATGAAGTGGGCAAGAGCCCTTTCTAGCCCGATGAGAAATGATATGCAATGGCAGGGCCGCATGACAGATTAGTGCCGTCCATGCTCCTCGAAAAACAAGACCCGTTCTGGAACGGCGCCGCCGAAGAGATACATCGTCGTTTCGGCAAGGCGGCCCGGATTCTCGCTCCGCTGGAATTCAATGCCTGCTTTGACGGAACTTATCCGTACCACGTTTCCGGCAATATCGACTTAAGGACGCTGCAGGCTCTCGTCATCCACAAGGGCGATGTGCGGAATATCGGCCGCGAAGTAATGGATTATGTCACAAAAAATTGTGTTCCTGTTTTTGGCAACGAGGTCTTCATCGTCTTTGTCCACCCTACCGACAACGAAGGCCCCGTCACGGGAAAGGAACACTTTCCGTCGTTCGATGACAACTATCGGGAGGCCTTAAAAGAAGGGTTCATTCCCCCGTGGCCTTTGCGCTCCCAATTCAAGGAACCGACCACGGTGATCCTGATGACCACCTACAACCGGCCCCACTTCCTGGCCCGCTCATTGGAAAGCATCAGCCAAGTGGGGGCCCCCATCCTGATCGTGAATGACGGTTCGGATGAAATCCACCGTGAAGCTTATCAGGAGATTTATCGGCGTTATCCGATCCGGGTGATTGATCTTCCCGATAATCGCGGGCTGCCGAATGCGCTTAACACGGGCCTGGGCTACTGGCTTGCGGATCCGCTCGTCGAATGGATCAGTTATCTTCAGGACGACACCGAAGTCCGGCCGGATTTTCTTCAGGTCCTCGCCCATTTTCAGGACGCCGAAAAAAAACCCATTCTTTCCGGCAGGGACAGCATGCGGCACATCGCGTTTGCCGAAGAACTGCGCGATGGATGGAAAATCCTCTGGAAGAAGATGACCGCCGGCACACATTTGCACGCGCATCGTCGTTACTGGGAAAAGATCATCCCCATTCCCGCGCCCTTCTTTCGCTCGCCCGCCCGGCTGCCGGACTTTCCGAAAAAGGGCGGCGCCTTCGAAGACTGGTGGATCACCCAGTGGTCACCGCATTCTATTGTGAAGCAAGGGGGCGCCGTCTGTATTGTCTGCGGCTTGGTCCGCACGTTCGTGTTCAATCCCGCCGATTCCACCTGGGGCGGCGAGGCGCTGCATGATCAGCCTTTGCGTACCGACTCGCCAATGAAGGAAACACCCTAAGCTGGGGTGTCTCGCCCCTTTTTCTTTGCGGTCGGATGGGGCGTCTTATATATAGGAAGGGCAGGGCAATCGGCCCGCCGGAAGAACGTTACAGGAGAAAGGAAAAGTCATGCCGAAGTATTTGGTTTCGATTCACCACCCTGATGACTACGACCCGTCCGTCGAGGATGAAGCGATGGGCCGCGCGATTGATGTGCTGAACGAGGAGATGGTGGCGGCTGGGATCAGGATTTTCGTGGGTGGGCTGCATCTGGCGAACAAGGCGAAGTCGCTGCGGGCGCAACCCAATGGTGAGGTGGTTGTCACCAACGGGCCGTACCTGAAAACCAACGAGCACGTGGCCGGTTTCTGGGTGCTGGAGGCTGCTGATATGGACGAAGCGCTGGCATGGGGCCGCAAGGCGACGGTGGCCTGCCGTGCGCCGGTGGAGGTGCGTCTGTTTCATTGAGGCGCGAATCTTGAAGAGAATGCTTTTAGGATTATCGCACTGGCGGAATTTTGTGGCATAAAAGGGGATGCCAGCCGCGCCTCAATCTTCAATGACAACGGAACCTCCTTCGTTGGCGGGAATTCCGGGGATTGGGCCGAAGTATTCGGAGCTGCTGGGGAAGCTGGGGCTACTGACGCATGACGATTTGCTGCATTTTGTGCCGCGGCGCTATGAGGACCGGAGGCATCTGAAGCCGGTGAGCGAGGCGGAGGACGGGCAGGCGATCACGGTGAGGGGACGGGTGCATGCGGCGAAGCCGGGGCGCTGGGGCGCGTGCAAGCTGGAGATCACGGTCGGGCCGGCGACGCTGGAGAGCACGAAGGACCTGGTGACAGCGCGGTGGTACGGGTTCCGGCCCTGGGGGATCAAGGAGGGGGGCGATTTATTTCTTTTCGGGAAGGTGACCAAGGACAAGAAGGGGCGCTGGACGATGGGAAATCCGGAATACGAAATCGCGCATGAGGACGCGGAGTCGTACATCCACATCGACCGGATCGCGCCGATCTACAATTTGACCGAGGGGCTTTCGCAGCGCGTCCTGCGGCGGCTGATGTTTGAGGCGACGCAGCGCACGGCTTTTTCCGCGCCGGAGTTTTATCCTGCGCCGTCGCGGATGATTTCGCGGCAGGAGGCTTTCCGGATCATTCATTTTCCCGATTCGTGGCAGAACGAAGAGAAGGCCAGGCAGCGGCTGGCGTACGACGAGTTTTTTGTCCTGCAATGCGTCGTGGCGGAGCGCCGAATGAACCGGGTGCAGGTCCACCGCCAGCGGCATGACCGGGCAGGGGACCTCGCCCAGCGCTGGATGGCCTCGCTGGCTTTCGCGCCCACGAATGCGCAGCGGCGGGTCATGGGGGAAATCGATAACGACCTCTCCCTGGGGCCGCCGATGAACCGGCTGCTGCAGGGCGATGTGGGCGCAGGCAAAACTTTTCTGGCGATCTACGCGATGCTGCGCGCCGTCGAGGCGGGGGAACAGGCCGCGCTGATGGCGCCGACGCAAATCCTGGCGGAGCAGCACGCGCTCAATCTCCGACGCTGGCTTGAGCCGCTCGGGATCCGGGTCGATCTTTTTACCGGGAATACGAAGAACAAAAAGAGTGACCGGCTGCAGGGAGGGGAGATCGACCTGTTCAATCCCAAGCCGGTGATCAAAAACGTCGGCTCGGTTGTCGTCGGCACGCACGCGCTGCTTTATGATCGCTACGGCGCGGACAAGCTTGGGCTCATTGTCATTGATGAGCAGCACAAGTTCGGCGTTCTGCAGCGGCTCGCGCTCAGCCGCAAGGGACAGAATCCGGACATCCTTGTGATGACCGCGACACCGATCCCGCGGACGCTGGGGATGACGGTTTATGGCGACCTGGATGTTTCGATCCTCGACGAATTGCCGCCGGGACGGACGCCGATCATCACGCAGCGGAGATCGAGCAAGGATCTCGACAAGTTCTGGGCGTTCCTGATGAAGCAGCTGGGCGAGGGGAGACAGGCCTATGTGGTCTACCCGCTGGTGGAGGAATCGGAGAAGGTTGACGCGAAGTCGGTCAAGGCCGAGTTCGAGAGGCTGAAGCTGTTGCTGCCCCAGGCGCGGCTTGGTTTGCTGCATGGGCAGCTCGATGCCGCGGAGAAGGAGCGGGTGATGACAGCGTTTCGGGCCGGAGAGATTCAAGTGCTTCTTTCCACGACCGTGGTCGAAGTCGGCGTGGACGTTCCGAATGCGACGCTGATGCTGATCGAGAATGCGGAACGTTTCGGTTTGGCGCAGTTGCACCAGTTGCGCGGTCGCATCGGGCGAGGGAAGCATGCTTCGTATTGCGTCCTCGTGGGTGAAACGAAAAGCGTCGAGGGCTGGCGACGGCTGAAGATCATGGAGGAAACGACGGATGGGTTCCGGATTGCGGAGGAGGACTTCAAGATCCGCGGGCCGGGCAATATCTTTGGCACTGAGCAAAGTGGTCTGCCGCCATTGCGCTTCGCCAGCCTCGAATCCGACTATGAACTGCTGACCATGGCCCGCAACGATGCGGCCCGGTTCCTGAAGGAAGACCCGACTTTGGCCAAGTGGCCGGGGCTGCGGGAGAAGATGCGGGCAGGTGGGGTCTCGGCGGTTTCGCTGGTCGCGGTCAGTTAGGCCCGCTTTCCTTCAGCCCAAAATCGTGTAAATCCTATCCAACCTTATGAGTACTCTTTTTTCCAAAATCATCGCCCGGGAGATTCCCGCGCGGATCGCCTACGAGGACGACCTTTGCCTGGCCTTCCATGACATCAATCCCCAGGCCCCGGTCCACATCCTGGTCATTCCAAAAAAGGAAATCCCGAGGGTTGCGGAAACAGCCGTGGCGGACGAGCCGCTGCTCGGGCATTTGATCTATGCAGCGCAGACCATCGCGAAGCAGGAAGGGCTAGGTGAAACAGGGTTCCGGCTGGTGATCAATAATGGTCCGGATGGTGGGGAGACGGTGCCGCATCTGCATGTGCATCTGCTGGGCGGTCGGGCGCTGGGCTGGCCTCCGGGTTGACTTTTTCTTCGGTAGACGCACCGGGGCACGGCAATGAGCGAAGAGTGATTTAAGGCGTGGAGCGGCGGAGAAAGACGCCCGCGTTATTGGGATCGTCGCCCTTGCAATCGTTGTAGATGAACTCAGGCCCGAGTTGCGTCCTCATTTTCGCCAGCCATTCGTCCGACATTTTGTCATCGGGCCAAACGAGGACCGCAGCGATATGGTTGGACTGGAGAAAGAGGAGGGGATCGGTCATCGTGCCATCGTAGAAAGTGTTGTTCAGGGCGGCGCGGGCGAGGGCCTCGGGGCCATTTCCGCAGGCTTCCTCCGCATTGGTCCAACCGACATAGCAGCGGTTGTTGGTGAAGGCCGGGAGACAGGGCGATTCGAACCACGCCTCCGTGTTCTTTCCGATGAGGACGGTCTGGCCGTGAAGACGGCCCAGGACGATCTTCATCCGGTGCAGTTGCGGCTCTTGCTGGATGAAGTGGTCGCCCGACAGGCACATGAAGAAATCGGTCCTGCACATTACGGTATAAATGCCACTCGTCCACCCCCAGAGGGAAACCGCTGCCGAGAGCACGATTATCGCGGAGAGACCACGATAGAGCCAACCCCGCTGTACAAAGAGGAGGGGACATAAGATCGCGAAGGCCATGCCGTAACTTCCCCCCATCGTTTTTTCCAGGGTCGTCTGCCGATCGGTGAAAAAGATCACTTCGGCAAAAATGAAAAGCGGTACCAACCAGAAGTGCAGCCAGCGTCCGGCGAGATTGAGCCGTTTCCGGGCCCAAAGAAGGACCAGCCATGGCAAGTAGAGCGGCCAGAGCTGAATGAGAAACATCCCCGCATCGTGCTGCCACTGCCAGAAGAAGAGGATTTTTTGTCCCGCGGCACCGTGGGCAAAATTGTAAGCGGTTGGAGCGAGCAGAAACAGTATCGCCAGCGTTCCTCCCACCATCGCCGGGAGATGGGATGGTCTGCGTCCGGTTACCCAGGCGAGAACGAGGGTTGGCCCGGACAGGAGCGTAATGAGAAAGAAAAACCAGGTGCAAGAAAGGATCGCGTAGGCCGGTGCGACGAGCAGCCAGATCCATGGGACAAGGGTACGCCGCCGCCGGAGAATCTCCGCTGCGCCAAAGACGGAGAGCAGGGCAAGAAAATGGCCGGCGATCGTGGCATGGAACTCGGAGTAATAGACATAGACGCCGGGGGTGTAGACCCGGAAGGCGTCACCCGGGGGCAAATAGGCGAGGAGCGGCGCGAATTCGTTGCGCTGCGGGTTCGTCCAATCGACGCTGATGTCGATGGACATGGCTGGGTTGGGAAAGGAGGGGTTAAGGAGAGCCTTGAGTGGGGTGCTCCCCGTGAAGCCGCTGGCCATGACGACCAAGGTCAAAATCGCCACCCAGCGACGGGAATTGCTCAGGCTGTAACCAACCGCCGCGCCGGCCAGCAGGACCAAGGTATTGAGGAAGACGGATCCGACGTTGTAAGCCGTACCGATATCGACGTCGAGGAGCCGTTTAAGGACCGACGCACCATAGTGCATGAAGGTGTAGTAGCCGGTGTGCGGGACGGGCGGCAGCCAGCAGTCTTGGGGCGGGATTTTCTCGCCCAAGGAGAAGTCGAGGATGCGGGTGAGGTCGGTGAGGCCTTCGGTGCAATAGAAATTGACGTCAGGCTGCATACACTTGATGGCGAAGACGTAGGTGAACGTGACGACAAAAAGGACACTTGGCAGAACAAGTCGTTTCCGGCTGCAACCCGGCCGAACCAGTAACCATAGGGAGCCGAAGGCCGTGATCGGAAGCAGCCAGAGGAGATTGGGCAAAGCGACGAAATGCTCGATGCAATTGAGCAACGTGATGAAGGCCAACGTCGGCAGGAAGAAGCCCCACCAAGGCGATTCGCGTGGGAAGACTCTATGAAAAAGCATCGCCCCACCGATGACATGGAGGCAGATCAGAATCTCCAGGAGAAAAGCACTAACAAACAGCATAACCCGAATTTAAAAGTAGGAAATGATCAGCGGAATAGAAAGCCTTTAGCTGTCTGGAACCTCACCTTAATCATTTCGCACAATATTTGTTATATAAAATATCGTAACATATTGATGGGGAGATAATTGAGCTGTGGATAGTGGCGCTTGTCCTTTGACTGGCATTGAAACACATCTGCTAATAAACCCGCGGCGCTTTTCGACGAATTCTAATACCCCAAGCTTCATTAAAAATGAGATTAGACCTCGACATAAATCGAGTATGTTCTAATGATAATGATAAGATGCAAGGTGAACGAGTACTTTGGATGGTGAAAAATACCTTAAAATCATAAACGGAAGTTTATTTGTTGCTTGGATCAAGTTGAGGACGTCTAATTACTCTTGAATGCACATGAATAAGAACCATAAATCCACTACCCGTAAGACGGCTCGTCGTAACAAACGCAAGAAAGGCCAGACTCTTGTGGAGTATGCCTTGATTCTGGCGTTCGTGTCGGTGGTGGCCATATCCGTCCTAATTAATCTCGGCAGGGCGGTGAAGGCGGTCTTTACGACCATCTCGAGCCAGTTGGCTTACGCCGGCAGCAGCCATTAGGAATGTCTCTTCATCCGGTCAGGCCGGGTGAGGGAGAATGTCCAGATATAAAACGTTTTCTGAAGAGGTTGTCTCCTCTGTGCACATGGTTTCGCTCGAAAAACAAATCGCACCTGCCATGCTGTGGCGGTGAATCGTTCCGGGATTTGGGCCAGCGCGGTCTTCGTTGTTCTTGGCCTGATGTTTATCGTTGTGGGGTGCTGGCTCCGGGCGGTGGATGTGCCGGAATGGTATCAGGTTGATCCGGCCCATCCCGAGGCAGCTGTACGTCCGTGGACGATTGAGGCGGATTGCTATTCACAACTCGCCCGGGTGCAGCGAATCCTTCAGGGAGAGGGGCTTATCCAAAATCACTTTACGGTAGAGAACTGGCCGGAGGGCCTGACACCCAGCACCACGGCACCCTTTGATTACGCGATCGTCCTTCTCTATGCACCGCTGAAGCTCTTCACGGCTTATCCGCTGGACTGGGCCGGAGCGCTGGTTTCCCCTGCCCTTTGGCTGGCGCTGGTCCTGTTCTGGGTGTTCTTTCCGTCACGTGAATTCAACCGGCTGGGGAGGTTTCTGTTCGTGGCGGGCTCGGCCACCCTGCCCGCGCTCATCTTTGCCACGGCATGCGGGAGGCCACGGCATCAATCATTGATCCTGTTGTTCATGGCGATCGGGCTGACGGCTGAATACGAGCGTTGGCAGATTGGCATCAACCCGAAGCGGGCCTGGAACATCTTTGCGGGGATCATCTGGGGGTTGGCTTGCTGGACGTCGTTGTTTGAGCCGGCGTTTGTGGTCATCGTTTTGGTCCTTTTCAATCTGGTGGCACGGCGCAGGGAGAGTCCGGCTTTTCTGATCAGCTTTGGCGTGGTCATGCTGGTGGCGTTGATCGTGGAGGGGCCGCATCTCTATGTGCCGCCTCCCGAAGTCCGGGAAGACCTACAACGATGGCTGGCGACGATTGTCGAAGTACATGGCGTCAATTTCGCGATATTTGCGCAGCAGATGAGCTTTATGTTGTTCGCGCTGCCCTTCCTGGCGTGGGCGCTGTTGAGGCGCAGCACCGACCGCCGGACCGACACGCTGCTGGTTGTCCTGACGGTGGTGCTATGCGTGCTGACGCTCGTGCAACGGCGGTGGATCTACTATGCGAGCCTGGGCGAACTCTTTCTGCTGGTGCGTTACTGTCAATTCGAGCCACTGAAGTGGAGCCGAGCCGGCGTGATGGCGCTTTGGTTCATCAGCCTGATCGACGCCAATCATACGCAGCTGGCGCAACGGGGACCGCCCAACCAGCCCTCGCCGCAATTGGCGAAGATGGCCCGGTCGATTGACGGGGCGGGGGGAATCATGGCGCCGTGGTGGCTTTCGCCGGGGCTGCTCTATTTTTCCGGGCAACCGATCGTCAGCGGGAGCTCGCATTGCGGGATCACGGGGATTGTTGCGAGCGCCAAATTCTTTTCGTCGACCTCGTGGCTGGAGGCGGAGAAAATCCTGCAGGAGCGCAAGGTGCGATGGATCGTGGTCATGGATGATCCGAGGTACGAGTATCCCCTCGCCAACACGTCGCGGGGAATCCTGGGGTTGCCGTTCTATACCGATGCGGACAAAGGCGACGTGGATGCGACGGTGGCGCAGATTTTGGTGACGGACCACATGGTACCGACCTGGCTCCGGCTGCGGGCCGTGACGCCGCAGCTCAAACTTTACGAATACCTGCCCAACGCGACGAAGTAGCCGTGAAAACCGGGGATCTTTTTATCGTCATGGGCGTCTCGGGTTGCGGGAAAAGCACGATGGCCCGGCGATTGGCAGAGGCCACGGGCGGCGACTGGATGGATGCGGATGATTTTCATCCGGCAGAAAACAAGGCCAAGATGGCGGCGGGTATTCCCCTCACCGACGAAGACCGCTGGCCGTGGTATGACCGGCTGCGAGTGGAGCTTCAAGCACGGGCCGGGACGGAGCGACCGTTTTTCCTGGCGTGCTCGGCACTCAAACAAAAATACCGGGAGCATCTGGTGGCGGGATTTCCCCTGGCCCGGTTCGTTTACCTGAAGGGAACATTCGAATTGATCCAGGCGCGGCTGCGCCAACGGACGGATCACTTTATGTCGGCGCGGTTGCTGGAGAGCCAGTTTGCGACTTTGGAGGAGCGGAGAGATGCCATCGTGCTCGATATCGCGAAGACCGAGGAACAATTGGTGGAGGATTTTCTGCGAATCGTGAAGGCGGGCTAAGCCTCGTCGACATCAATCCATTCGCCGGTCTGGGTGAGATAGAGGCTTCCCCTCACCTCGGCGGAGAGCATTTGCCGGAGGACGTTGACGTAGGCGAGAATTTGTCCGCGATAGACTTGTACCAGCGCGGCTCCGCCTTCAGGACCGACATGATTGGTCTTCCAGTCGATTACGCGCCAAGAGGAGTCCGCTGCCGAATAGACTGCCAAATCCATCACGCCCTCGATGCAACGGTCATCGGATTCGCGCCAGAGGAACGGAAACTCGATTTGAATCAGGCGATCGGGTTCCGCGAGCCATGTGGCGAGAGAGGAGCGGCAGAAGAGTTCCCATTCCCGCTGGGAGCGCGCGGGCTGAGGTGAGCGTGGAAGGGCTTCGTCGAATTTCTTTTGCCAGGTACGTAAGGGTTGTGACCAAGGAAGGGTTTCCACCATTTCGTGCCACCAGGTGCCGTAAAGGATGCCGGGGCTGTCCGCGGAAGGTGTCTGTTCTTCGCGCTCCTGGTTTTTCTCCGGTTCGGCCTCGCGGGGGGCGTGGACGGCGAGAGCATGCGGAGTGATGCGCCGGGGAATGGCGGTGGCGCGGTGCACGGCCTGCTCAAGGGAGTGCCGCGACAGGGCCGGTAAGGGTAAGAGCACTGGTTCAGGTGTGGCGGTCGTCGCGGGAATGCCGGGCAAGGAAAGGACTTCCGGAAGTCCCAGCCAAACGGCGCGCTGGTTTTCCTGCGTCAGATCGAGCAGCTCTCCCGCGGACCAACCGCTGCGTTTCTTTTGTTCCGCGTAGAGCGATTCATCGTCGATGAGGAGAAGAGTCTGTTTTGCGCGCGTGCAGACCACGTAGAGCAGGCGCTGGAGTTGCTGGCGTTCGCGGGCGGTGACGAAATCACGGGCCTCAGCGGCAAAGTCAAACTTGTCGCGGCAGATGATTTCCCGTCCCTCGCCGAGCTGGGCGAGACGGGGATAGGGCACCGCCTTCGACTCAATCGTGCGAAAGACGAAGGGAACGATGACGGTCTGCCACTCGAGTCCCTTGGATTTGTGTGACGTCAGCAACTGGACGGCGTTGTGGATTTCCTCCTCAACCGGCCAGGCTTGCGTGAGGCCGAGACGAAGTTCGTCCGCCAATTCGGCCAGGGTCACGCCGTCGGCGCTGCGCCCGGCGATGAGGGCGAGAAAATTGTCGAGTTCCCGGTCGGCATTCTCCAGGGCAAGGTCAGGAATCGAATGGAGCCGTTCGCGCAGGAGCGTTTTCTCGATGATCTGGCGGACCGCCTGATGGAGGGGCAGCGTGTCGGCCTGGGAACAGGCTTCCCGCAAGATTTGCAGCGCGGCTGCAACCGGGCCTTGGTGGTTAGAAGCGGGACGGTCGAGACGCAGACGGTCGCCGACACCGTTCGTGAAAGCCGCCATGTCGTGATCGGAGACGCCGAAGACTTCGCGGAGAACGCCAGCGATCTCGAAACTGTCCTCGGGATGGGCCGCGACCCAGAGCAAGGCGGTCAGCCACGCGCCGGGCGTGCGGTCGCCCTGTTGCTCATTAGAGGAATGGAGTTGCACGGGGACGTCCAGCGTGACGAGCTCCCGCTGAATTTCGACCAGCCAGTTCTTGCGGGGACAAAGCACGGCCACTTGGGACCAATCGCTGGCTCCCAGACCGACGGGGCCAAGGTCATGCATTCTCTGCGCGACAAAGCGGGCCTCGTGACGGGCGCGCATCGCGGCGGTGATTTTCTCCCCTTCCGGTACGGCCAAATCGTCGGGGCAGGACCAACGGACCACCTGGCCGGGGCCGGCGTTGTCGCGGGGAGAGAGCGGAATGAATTCGCATTGGCCCCCAAAGTTGTTCAAGACGGCAGGGAACAGACGGTTGACGAAATCGATGATCGCGCGCTCGCAACGGAAGGTGACGGACAAGCGGCTTTGCGTGCCGCGAGGCTCCGTGGAGATGAGGTCATGCTTTCCCCGATAAATTCCCAAGTCAGAACGGGGCGCGTAGATCGCCTGCTGAAAATCGCCGACCATGCTGAAGTTCTGGGTGCCCGGCTGCTCGAGGGCTTCCGCAATTCCGGCGACGCGCAGGAGCACCTCGAACTGGCGGGGATCGGTATCCTGCGCTTCGTCGAGAAGGACGCACAACTGCTCGGCGGCGAGTTCGCGCTGCACGCTGGGATGCTCCAAAGCCTGGAGAGCCATGCGGACCTGATCGTCGTAGGTCATCACGGCCTCGGACCAACGGAAGGTTGCGTAGGCATTGGCCGTCTGACGACCGAAGGCCAGCGCGGCTTCGCGCAGCCATTCATGCAACGGGGCGAAAGTCTGCCGCCAGAGAAGGCCGAAGGCGGCTGCCTTGTCCGACTCGGGGTATTTCGGCAAGGGGCGGAAACGTTCGCCGCGGGTCCAGGCGTCGCCCCAGAGCTTCAAAGCCGCTTGGGCGCGGGCGATGCTCTTCTTGGTGGCGGAGTGAAGGCTGTCATCGCGATAGTCGAGGAGGCGTTGCCAGTCGAGGACGGGCAAAAGACCTACTTCGTTAACCGGGCCTGGGGCAATTTCCCGGCCGAGCGCATAGAGCTTGTTGGGTGCATAGAAGTGGAACAGGTCGCGCAAGTTTTCCGAAGAGGCGCTCCCCTGCCCGAGGCCGCGGAGGAGGAAGCGGTTCCATAATTCGTCGTCGTTCTGGAGCAGTGTGACGGCAGAGGGCAGGCCGAGATAATGGCCGAAGCGTTCCAGCAAGCGGACGCAGTAGCTGTGGATCGTGCCAAAGAAGGTCTGCTGGAAAGCGCGTTGGACCTTGGCGGGAACGGTCGCACCGCGGATGGCCACGCGTGCCCGTTGCTGCATTTCCTGTGCGGCGCGCACGGAGTAAGTCACCACGATGAGGCGGGGGAGGACGGTTTCTGCATCGGGTTGCTGTGCGAGATGAACAATCCGCTCGATCATGGAGCGGGTCTTGCCGACGCCGGCGGGGGCGATGACGGAAATGTTCTTTTCCCGCTCCTGGACAAACCGGGTGCGTTCCGCCTGATCGATGAGGCCACTCATTCGCCCTCCTCCTCATCAGCCGCGCCGCCACCGTGAACGAGTTTCCATTTTGCTTCCAGGATGTCGCCCGGAACGAAGCGGGTCGCGATAGGATAATCCGGGGAGAAACCGTATTCATTTTGCGCGTCGGGCCGCATGCCGAAAATCCCGGAACGATGAAAGATATCCAGGGAATGAAAAAGGGGTGTCAGGGCGAGGGCGTCGTCCAAATCGACTTGGGGTTTGAGCGGAGCGTCGAAGGTATGGAGCGAGAGGGCCACAGGTCCGGCTCCCATGGCGCGGACGGCGAGCGCGTAGAGAACGGCCTGGAGTCCGGTGCCTTTTTCGATTTTCTTATTGTTCAATACCTGCGCGGAGCCGGTCTTGAAATCGATCACCCAGCAGGTCCGGCCCGCGAGGTTGGCGATGTCGGAAGGCAATGGAGCTGTGCCGGGGTCGATGAGAAGAAGATCGATACGACCGGTCAGGACGAAGTCGGGGCGGTCACTTCCAGGCAAGGCGACGAGGATGTGGTCCGGCAGGCGGAACTCGGAGAGGAATTGCTTGTCGGGCAGGAGCGGCGCGAGGGTTTCGCCCAGGCCGCGCGCGATGGAGAGGGCTTGTCCCCAGACTTGTTCCCACCAGGGGTAGAGTTCGAGGCCCACGGCTCGCGCCCGGCTTCGGGTGCGGTCGGCATCGCGATGGGCGGCGGCCTCGATTTGCGCGACGAAGTCGGCGATGGAATTTTGTTCGCGACAAGTACGCAAGGCTGTCGTCAGCCAGCGATGGACCCAGGTGCCGGTGGCTTGGGGCCAACTTAAATTGCCTTCCGGCCAGGTCGGGAGTCCCACGACGCGCTGGAGCCAGACGGTGGCGGGGTGATTCCAGGCGTCTTCCCACGTCTTGCAGGAGAGTTGAATGGGAGCCGCGGGTGGTTCGCGGAAGGCGAACTCGAAGGGCCCGAAAGGTTGGGAGGCGTCGCGTCGTGCGTCGTAGGCGAGGCGGGTGGGCGAGATCTCGCGCGGGACATCGGTTTGGGCGGAATGGAAAAAGGACTGATGTTGCCGGGACCAGGCGAACGTTGCGGCAGCCAGGGTACGGAACAGATTTTCGTCGAGGACCTGGCCCGTTTTGGCGTGATAGGCGTGATTGAAAAAATCGGAAGGGAGGAGGCTGCGGCCCGCTTCGGTGGTCATCGCGGTGAGGCAGACGGCCTCGGAGGTGGCTTCGAGAGCGGTGCAGAGATCGCGCAAGGAAAGATCGAGCCGTTCCAACGGCAGAAGGCAGTGGCCGTGTCCGGAGCTGACGGTTTCGTGTCCCATCCCCTGCCCGCCTTGGGTGGTGCTGACACGGTTCAAGGCGCGCGCCTGTTGATTGAGCGCGGCCAGTTCATGACGCGAACCGAAGGCACCGGCTTCAAAAACGCGCGGCCAGACTCCTTCGTTCAATCCGGTGAGGATCAGGTGACTCCAGGTCTGTCCGGTCATCTGCGCGTAGATCAGGAGGTGGACTTTGCCGTAAAAGTGGTTTCCTTCCGCGCCGCGGGTGGAGATGCGTGAGTCGGTTGATTCCTTCAGCCACGCCAGAAAAGTCCGGCGAGACAAGACCCAATCGCTCTTGAGCAGCCACGGGGGGGGATCAACCTGCAATTTCTCCAGATGCTTCTCCCAGCCGGGGCCGATCAGCGCATGTCGCGTTTGGGCGAGGAAATCGGCGAAGGAGGCGGTTTCTGGCAGGACGACTCGCTTACGCAGGAAGTCGGCCACCGCGCTGTGACGGTGGCCTCGCGCATATTCTTCCAGATAGAGAGCCAGATAGTCGAGATTGTCGACCAGTGTTTCTCCCAAAATCTTGTCGAGGATGCTGGCGGCTTCGCGGGCCTCAAGGTTTTCCAGGCCGCAGGAAAGCTGTTCGGCATCGCAGGCACGCAGCCAGGCCGCCAGTCGCGGGACCGAGGGCTCTTCCTGCAGGGCGATCCATGCTGCCCAGCCGCGACGTTCGAAAAGGCCCGGCTGAATGGAACCGGTGCCATCGTCGATCGGGATGCCCAAGCGACGCAGATGACTGGCGACTTCCAGTGCGAGCGCGTTGGCCTCGGGGAAAACGATGCCGAGTCGCGAGCAAGAGTCGTCTTTCAAGTAGTCGAGGACTTGCAAGACCACGGCCTGCGCCTGGGAGGTCAACTCGGGAGTGACGAGAAAGGTGAGATTGGCGTCAGCGACTGCGCCTGAGATTCCCTGCTCGTAGGATTTGGTCAGCGCGGCGAAAGGTGATTCACCGGCGACATCCATCGGGCCCTCGGGAATTTCGCCCGCGAGACCGAGCGTCTCTTCCCAGGAGCTGGTCCACAATTGATCGATGTCGCTGCCGAAGTGACGGGGGTGAGCGAGCACCAGGGTTGTTTGTCCGGCGGCGCAGACGGTGGCGCGTAAGAGATCCCAGAGCGGCCAGTGGGTCGCGTTGAAACCGACGAGGAGGAGGTCCGCCAACGGCGGTTCTGTCTGGTCGGAAGACAACCGTTCCCATAAATGACGATGGATGCCGGACTGCAAGGCGACGTCCGTTTCCTTGAGGAGACGTTCCATTTCCCGGGCCAGGGTGCGGCCGTAGGCGGAGCCGGCCTTGGCGGGGGACCAGCCGGCGCCGACGAGAAGATCATAGGCGCGGAGGAAGGCCTCGGGCTCCTGCACGACGCTGGTCAAAGTTGCGTGGTCGGCGACGTTCTTTTTTTTCAGGAGTTTTTCCGCCGCGACGCGCGCGAGGAGGGCCTGTTCCGCGCGGGTGCCCGTTTCCTGGCCCAAGGCGAGTTCGCCGAGGAGGAATTGACGGACATCGCTGGGGGTCCAGAAACGGAGTCCCAGAAAACTGCCGCCCTCATTCAGCAGACGGCTGCGGAGATAAAAGCCTTCGGCGCGACCGGGCGTCAGGACCACGGTGGGCTTGGGGTTCTTCCAGGCCTGAGCGGCCTTTTCACGCAACCAGGGGCCGGTCACGGACTGCCACTGCTCTTCAAGGGAAGCCGTGAAGTACAATTGCGCAGTGGCCATCTCCTTTTCTACGCGACCGTCGGCCCGATGCAACCCCTGCCACGCGTCGTGCATTATTGGAGTGCGCAGGGCGGGGCCGCCGCTACATTGGGCAGCATGGCTTTCTCTTCCATGCGCGATTTTGCGGACAAGCTGGAATCGGTGGGTGAATTGGTCCGGATCACGGAACCGGTCCGGACAGACCTGGAAATCACGGCGCTCGCGAACCGGGAAATGAAAGCGCCGGGCGGAGGCAAGGCGCTGCTGATCGAGAAGCCGCTCCTGCCCTCGGGAAAGGTCTCGCCCTTTCCGGTGCTGATCAATGCGTTTGGTTCCGAGAAGCGGATGGCGCTGGCGCTGGAGGTGGGCCATGTCGATGAGATCGCCGAGCAGATCGGGTTTTTGCTCAAGGCCAAGCCGCCGAAGTCGCTGGCCGAGGCGTGGACGCTGTTGCGCGAGGGCTTTGATGTCATCCATGCGCGTCCGAGCCGGGTGCGCAGCGGGCCGTGCAAGGATGTCGTCGTCCGTTTTGACCAGGGCGGGACGCCTGATTTTGACCTGAACTCGCTGCCGATATTGAAGTGCTGGCCGCAGGACGGAGGGCCGTTTGTCACGCTGCCCACGGTCTACACGCAGGATCCCGACACGGGCGACCGCAACATCGGCATGTACCGGATGCAGATTTTTGACGGGCGCACCACCGGCATGCATTGGCAGATGCACAAGGTCGCGGCGCGCCACGGGAAGCGGTACTACGAGACGGGGCAGCGGATGCCGGTGGCGGTGTGCCTTGGGGGCGATCCGGTGATGCCCTTCTGTGCGACGGCCCCCCTCCCCGACGGACTCGACGAGGTGCTGCTCGCGGGGTTCCTGCGGAAGAAGTCGGTGCCGTTGGTGAAGTGCGAGACCATCGACCTGGAAGTCCCGGCGCATTCGGATTTTGTCATCGAGGGGTACATTGATCCCACGGAGCCGCTCCGGGCCGAGGGGCCGTTCGGCGACCACACGGGATTCTACACGCCGGTGGACAACTACCCGGTCTTCCACGTCACGTGCATCACGCATCGCAAGGATGCGGTCTATCCCGCCACCATCGTGGGCAAGCCGCCGATGGAGGACCTTTATCTCGGACAAGCCAGCGTGCGTCTCTTTCTGCCGGTCTTTAAGATGAACTTCCCGGAGATCGTCGACATGGCGCTGCCGGCGGAGGGTGTTTTCCACAATCTCGTCTTCGTCAGCATCAAGAAGCAGTACCCGTATCAGGCGTACAAGATCATGCACGGCCTCTGGGGCATGGGGCAGATGATGTTCACGAAGATCATCGTCGTGGTGGACGCGGACGTGAATGTGCACGACACCAGCGATGTCCTCTTTCATCTGTGCGCGAATATTGATCCCCAACGGGACAGTCTGCTGACCAAGGGACCGTGCGACAGCCTCGACCATGCGCCGACTGTGCCGAATATCGGGTCGCATATCGGGTTTGATGCCACGAAGAAGCTGCCGGGCGAAGGTTACACACGCGGATGGCCCGAGGAGATGGAGCTGCCGAAGGAGATTCTCGAGGGCATCGCGCAGCGGTTTCCGCGCAAGTGGTAGGTTCATCGGAGACATTCATGCGAACGCTTCTCTCACTTCTGGTCCTGGGGACAGTGATTTTTCTTGGATCGATGCTTCCTTCATCGGCGCAGAACCAGAATGAAATGAACCAGCAGGCGTGGGCGGACTTCGAAAAGGCGGACAAGGAACTGAATCAGGTCTACCAGAAGGCCCTGAAATCGATCGACGATGACGTCACGCGCAAGAAGTTCGTCGAGGCGCAGAAGGCGTGGCTCAAATTTCGCGATGCGCAGGGCGCCTTCATCTCCGATGAGATGCGGGGTGGATCCGCCGAGCCGTTGCTGTTGGCGGGAAGCTACCTGACGACAACGCAGGCCCGGATCGTGCAGTTGAAGAAATACCTTACGTCTTCGACGGAGAAATGAGACGGCATATGCACACTTCCCTCACCTTCGTCCTGTTGAGCATTGCGGTATGCTTCATGGGAACGACCACCTCTTCACGGGCGCAGAGCCAGATGGAGATGACCGCGCAGTCGTGGTCAGAGTTCGACAAGGCGGACAAGGAGCTCAATGCGGTCTACCAGAAGGTACTGAAGGCGCTGGAGGACGACGTCGCGCGGAAGAAACTCATTGCGGCGCAGAAGGCGTGGATCGCCTTTCGCGATGCGCAGGCGGAACTGGATGCCGATGAGGAGCGGGGCGGTTCCCTGGAGAAGCAGCTCCGGGCGATCAGTGAAACCGAGACGACCAAGGCGCGCATCGCGGAGCTGAAGGACTATCTCGCCAACCTGTCAGCGAAGTAAACGGTACCCTGCCGCGAAAAAACAAAGAAAAAGGGAGAGACCCTTGCGAGTCTCTCCCTTCTCTTAAAAAGGCGGAAGAATTATTTCTTCTTCTTCGCTGCCTTCTTGACGACTTTTTTAGCCGGGGCTTTTTTCTTAGTTGCCATGAAAAATCACCCCCTTTTCAAATCGCGCTTGGAGCGCGAAATCGTGCAAAAATAAATTTATCACTGCATTAAGAATTATGTTTTTCAGTTGAATGCGTCAAATGTAATTTCAAAAAATCGTAAAATATTTTCGCGCACTTTTTACGTATTCTTAATTTTTTCGCGCGGAATTTTTTCCGATTTTCATTTTTTCAAACGCGAAAAAATCTCTCGCGCGATATCGGCGACGGGCCACAAGCGACCGAGACCTTCGTAACCGCACGCGAGCAAACCCTCTTCGGGCCCGATGAAGGAAACGCCGCGTTTTCGGAGGAGAATCACGTTGTCCTGCGTCGCGGGATGGTGCCACATTTTTCCGTTCATCGCGGGCGCGACGAGCACGGGCGCGGGCGTGGCGAGAAGAATTGAGGTGAGCAGATCGGGCGCGAGTCCGTGCGCGTAGAGCGCGAGCAAATGCGCGGTCGCGGGCGCGATGACGACGAGGTCGGCGTGATCGGCCAAAGAGATGTGCGCGGGCTGTCCGTCGCGCATTCCGTCGTTCTCGCGCGTGTAGACGTCGCGCTTGGTCAGTGCCGCAAACGTGAGCGCGGTGATGAAACGGAGCGCTTCATCAGTCAGGACGACGTCGACTGCGATGCCTTCCTTGGTCAACGTGCTGGCCAATTCCGCGGCGCGATAGGCCGCGATGGAGCCGGTGACGCCGAGGACGATGCGCTTGGGTTTGCTCATGTGCCAAGTGTAGCGGCGGCGGGGGACGGTCGCACTTCAAAAATCAAAACCGACTTGTTCAGCGGGAGGGCGGGCCGCGATGCTTCCACAGTTCCTCGGCGGGCTTGTCGCTGAGGACGAGGATGCTGCCACCGCCGTATTTCTTGATTTGCGCGACACTGGTCGGACTTAGTTTTTGAAAGCCGTTCAAGGCATCGGGACGCCAAAGGGTGGGTGATCCATCCAGTAACTGGAACGTCCAGGTCGGTTGGGAAAGTCCAGGCCCTTTCAGGGTAATCGTATCTCCGTTGACGGAATATTCTCCGGTAAGAGGATAGGCTGGTTCCTTGGGTAACTTGAGATCCGACTCGAACCAATAGCGGTAATGGCCTTTCTTGAGTTCCAGGACCGTGGTCATGTAGCCGGTGTAGGTGAAGAAGACGCCGTCCCGCGGCTTGAGGGGGAGGATGTCGGCACCTTCCGCCAAGCTGAGTGAGCAGAGGGAAAGGAGCAGAAGCAGGGAAAGGGTTTTCATCCTACTTCTTCTTCCAGATATAAATCCGGCGACCGACCCAGGCGACCAGGCCAACGGCGAGGAGCCACGGGATCACGTAGGCGACGAGCACGCCGATCACGCGGACGCTGCCGAAGAGGGCACCGGCACCTTCTCCGAAGGTCTTGCGCAGCGTGGCCCAGAGGCCGTTGTTGTCGGCAACGATGTCGCCCTGGTTGTGCAGGCGCAGGCCGATCTCCACGGGGGCGTTGTCATCAGGCCGCGTCTGGTCGGGGCGGTCGCTGCGTTGGACGGTGAGCGACTCGACATGGCCGAGCTTCTTCAGGCCCTCGACGAAGGAGGGATACTTCGACATCGGCATCCGGAAGATGAGCATCGCGACTTCCATCCCGTTCGGTTCGCGGGAGAAGTTGGACCCGGTCACCTGCACGCCGGCGGCGGCGGCATCCCGCTTGAGTTGCTGCGACTGGGTGTCGATATCGTTGCCGAGCACCGACATCTCGGCGACCTGCACGGGGGCATCGGTATCGGTGAGCGAGAGGGAGATGATGACCGGGGCCTCGTCGTTGTTCACGCCGGGGCCGGAGTTGTCCTCGCGGCGCAGGCTGAAGGAAGCGGTGCGGCCCAGGGCGCGATAGGCCTTGATCAAGGTATTAAAGTTCTTTCCCGGCACCCGTACGCTGAGCTGGCCGGCTGATTCGCCCTGCGGCGTCTTGTTCAGCGACGAACTGAGGATTTCCGCAGCATTGTCCAGCGCGGTCGTCTTGGCCTCGTCGAGGGCGGTGTCGACGGTCTGGGTGACCACGGTCATGCCCACCTGCTTGCGCGATTCGTCATCGGAGCGGATGGAGATCTGGACCTGGACCTTGTCCTTCTCGGTCAGGGTCTGGTCGGCGGGCCGGTCGCTATCGCCGCCGTCGCGGGCGACGCGCTGCGTTTCGCGGGTGAAGTTGGCGACGCGGCCGAGAGCCCGGAGTTTTTCGAGGAAGGGCTCGATCTGCTCGGGAGCGACCATGATGACCATGTCGGCGGAGACGTTGCTGCCGGACTCGTGGTTGAGGTTGGCGGAAAGAATCTGCGCCTTGAAGTCGTCCGCCGTCTTGCGGGTCTGCTGGAAGGTGTCCTCGACGTTGGAGGCGAAGAGGGCGAACTGGTCCTGTTCCTTGAGGAGGTAAGCGGCGGCCTGGTTGAGGTCCTTCTCGCGCATGTTGATGGTGACGGTGGCGAACTGGACCTGGAAATCGTAGAGCTTGAGCTGGCCCTGCATCTGTTCGATCTCGCCGCGGACCCGGCCGATTTCGCGTTCGACCTGGAGCAACTCGGAAACCTTGCCGTTGTTGCGCTTGAGGAGCTCCTGCAACTGGATCTCCATCTTGCGGGAATTCTCGAGACGCGCGGTGGTGTCGAAGTAGTCCTTCGTGACGTCGTCGGTGCTGACCGACTGGTTGCGGAGTTCGCCGAGATCGCGGAGCTTGAGCAGGAAGGCGTCGAGGAATTGCGGGAGGACCTTGGCCACCACGGTGCCTTGGAGCTTGCCGTTGCCGCCCTTTTGCGAGTTGCTGGTATCGACGTAACCGCCGGCCTGTTTGGTCAGGGTGGTGATCTCGTCGACCGCGATCTGGTAGTTCTTCACCTCGAGATCGAGCTGGGCGTTGCGGATCAGCTTGCGGGTGTCGATGACGGGAGCGGGCTCGGCGGCGGGAGCAGCGCCCGGGGGCAGTTGGGGGGCGGGGACGGCGGCGTCGTTACGGGCGAGTTGCTGCGCTTGGGCGTCTGAAGCCAGGCTGACTTTGTCTGATTTTGCATCGTCTTGGGTGGTTATGGCTGCGGGTGTTCTGGCCCACGTGTCCATCAAGATGTGCTTGGGCACTGGAGCTTTGGCAGGACTTTCTGTAGAGGCGGCGGACTCCAGCTTATCGGTGGTTAATTTGTTATTGATTGCTTGGAGCTGCTTTTGGGCCTGCTGTACTTCGGCCTCTTTATGGGTGATACTGGCCATTACGGCTGGTGGCTTGGCATTTGGTGTGGTTACCGAAGTTTGCCTTGGGATTGAGAATGTCGGAGTGGGGGACGCGGGTGCGTTAGCAGTGCTTGCTGCTGAACTATCGGTATTCGCCTCCATGGCAAGAGTGCCCGCGCTTATACTTGTGCCGCCAGTATAGGCATTCGTTCCGCGCAAGACCAAGGTTCCGTTGCCAGCCTTGACGAATCCTTGAGGGGCGTATTGGCCCTGACCGGCAAATTGTGAGGTGTAGCTCGAATCGAGATAGCCACTTAGGGTGACGCCTTTTTGCGCGGTCTCGACGTAGTTGATGCCCTGTTGCTGGATGACTTTCTTGAGGTCTTTCGAGTGTGAGGCCAGTTGCGCTTCCTGCCTGGACTTTTGTTGGCTCGCGGCGAGCACAGTCCTCGCATCGGCATTAGAATCATAGTAGGCATTGGCAGGCGTACCGGAACTGCCCGCATAGGCCAACTGGCTGCTGATGGTGGTGAAGACGCCTTTCACCTGGTTGCCCATGTAACTGATGGTCGTGAGGCTGACCACGGAGACGAGGGCGAGGATCATCGCGTAGTTGGAGAATTTGCGGCGGGGGATGAATTTCTTCGTCATCGTCCAGAGGACGAGGAGACTTTCCCAGGCGGTCTCGCGGTGTTGTTCGCTTTGGAGCTTGCGGCGGACGCCGGAGACCATGCGACGTTCGAAGTCGGAATCGGGCTGGGCGTTCTGGTGGGTTTTTTCGAGGAGATCGTGCATAAGCTGGGCCTTTTGGTATGCCGCCTGGGCGGCGGGGTCGTTCTTGAGACGGGAGTCAAATTGGGTGCATTCCTCCGGCGTCAGCTCGCCGTGGAGGGCGGCGGCGATCAGGTCGTCCAGGGGATCGTGAGGGGAGACGGGTTTCATACGAGTTGCCTTTCGAGTCCGGGCATGCGGCGGAGGGTGCCGAGGGCCCGACCGAGAATCCCGCGCAACGCGCCGTTGCTCAGGCCCATCTCGGTTTCAATCGCCCGGTAATCGAGTCCCTCCAGGTAGCGGAGGGTCAGCGCGGTGCGGTGGTCTTCCGGTAAAGTGGCCAGGGCGCGGCGAAGATGTGCCTGGTGTTCCTCCTGCTCCATGGCGGAGCCGGGAGTCGCGGTCTTTTCATCGACGAGGGTGTCGAAGGTCTCCGGCGGGGCCTGGGGGCGGCGGCGGCGGAGCCGGTCGCGCGCGCCGTTACGGGTGACGGTCATCAGCCAGGCGGGAAATTTTTCGGGCTCGCGCAGCTTGCTGCGTTGATGGTGCGCCTTAAGGAAGGTGTCCTGGACGATTTCCTCGGCCTCCGACTGGTCCTGCAGGATGCCGTAGGCGACGATGTAGACCTTGCGGCTGTAGGTGCGGATGACGGTCTCGAAGGCCTCCTCGTCCCCGGCCAGGGCGGCCATGACCATGATGCGCTCGGCGGAATCCATCGCGGCGGGGGTGGCTGCTGGTGGAGAGGCGGTCACGGGTGAGGTCACAAGCGTCATCTAAAATCGGGTGGTTACGACGGAGGGAAGCTTCATCTACCAGCCTAGACGCAGGGAAAGGGGAAACCGCGCGAATTTTTTTAGAAATCTTCCGGACTCAGGTAAATGGCTGTCCGTGAGCACCGTGCAGGAAATCCTAGAGCAAAAGTTTCGGTAGGGTGCAAATTCGAAGACTGTCCCTGCGCGGGAAAAATGATATCTTCGGGTCGTGAAAAGATGCGCCAAAATACTTTGCGCCTTCGGTTCAATAGAATTGCTGGCCGCTACTGTTCTCGGTTGGATTTTTATGCAAATTCCCTACCCATGGGGCGGTAAGGCAACCATCATCATCGAAATGCACGGTTTGCATGATCCCTTCAATTTTGACAGCACGGCGCGGTATCTACTTTACGCTGGAGGTTCAATTACCGGAATCGGCCTTTGTGGAGCGGCCTTTCTAATGGTTGGTGGCCTCATGGCTTTAGTCTCGCTTCTGACAACCAAAGCCATTTCAAAATAGGATACGGCCAAAGTTTCGCGCGCCGGCATCGTCTGCGTCTGCCGACAAGAACTGGCGGCGTACGATGGAAACTCTGACTTTCCATCATTCCGCCCGGAAAGATTTGACGGGGTGATTCCTTTTCAGTCGTCAATTGCGTTAAATCCGTCAAAATCGATCCGTGCTCGTCGAAATCCAAGTCCAATGCCCGCATTGTGGGGAGGTCATCGCCACAACGGCGGACACGTCGCAGGGTGATTACTCGACGATTGAGGACTGCGAGGTCTGCTGCGCGCCGATGAATATCGAGGTGATTTGCGAGCCGGGGAAGGTGGAAGAGGTGCGGGTGAGTCTGGCATGAGCTCCCCTCTCCTGCTCATCGATGCGGGGAATACGCGCGTCAAATGGGCGACGGCCCGCGATGGGGGGCTGATCAGGGGCGCGGGCGACCTTGCGACCAAGGATATTACGCATGACAAGGTCCAGTCGCTGGTGAAGAAATTTCCCGAGCATCGCGTGGTACTGGCTTCGGTGGTGCCGAAGCTGGTTCCTGTGTTTCGCCGGGCGTTTGCGCGACGAATCGAAGTTGTCAGTGGACTTTCGCCAAACCTGGGGCTCCGTTTCGATTATCCCAAGTCAGCTGAGCTGGGCGCGGACCGGATTGCTGCAGCAGTCGCTGTCGAGGCGGAAGGAACCTGGCCCGCTATTATCATAAGCTGCGGGACAGCCACGGCTTTTACGGTCCTGGATGCCAAGGGCCAACTTTGCGGAGGGGTGATTGCGCCGGGACTGCAAACCCAACTCGCATCACTGATCGGCGCAACGGCCCAATTGCCGAATGTTGCCCTGCGCTCGCCCGCGCGTTCCCTGGCTCGTTCCACGCAAGAGGCAATTCGCGCAGGGGTCATGCTCAATTTCCAAGGCGGGGTGAAGGAAATTATCCGGCGACTGGGCTCTGAGATTCCGGGACATCAATTGCCTCAGATCGTCCTGACCGGGGGACATGCGCATCATCTGGCCATGGTACTGGATGGCCCGGCCACGCTCCGGCCTTTACTCGTGTTCGAGGGGCTGCGCATTATAGGAGTTCGAGCTTTTAAGGAGACGTGATGAACCAGGTGCCAGAAAATCGTATCGACCGCAAATTTCTTGAACTGAAAGCGCGTGGGCAGAAGGCCTTTGTCGCTTACATTACCGCGGGTGACCCGAGTCCCGAGAAGACGCCTGAGCTGGTCTGGGCGCTGGAGCGGGCGGGGGCGGACATCGTTGAGCTGGGCGTGCCGTTTTCCGATCCCCTCGCCGATGGGGTGGTGAATCAACTGGCGGCGCAACGGGCGCTGGAGGCAGGCACGACACCGTCCAAGGTCATGGAGATTCTCCAGAAGATCCGGACGCAGTCGCAGATTCCGATCGTGCTCTATACTTATTTCAACCTGATTTACGCCTACGGCATCGAGCGGTTTTGCCAGAATGCCTACCAGGCGGGAGCGGACGGGCTGTTGGTGCTCGATTTGCCGCCGGAGGAATCGGAGGGGGCGACCGGCGTCGGGGCGCGCCTGGGTGATGGCAGCCTGCGCCGGATCTGCCTGGTGGCACCGACAAGCCCGGCGGAACGGATCGCGAAGATCATCCAGAAGGCGACCGGCTTTGTTTATTATGTGTCGCGCGAGGGCGTGACCGGCATGCAGGAGCATGTGGCGACGAGTATTTCCCACCGGATCGAACTTTTGCGCAAGCAGACGTCGCTGCCGATCTGCATCGGCTTTGGGATTTCCACGCCCGAGCAGGCGCGCGCGGTGGCGGTGCAGGCCGATGGAGCTGTCGTAGGCAGTGTCCTGGTCAATCGGATTGCGGAGTGGCAGAAGGACAAGGACCTGCCGGAGAAGCTGGAAGCGTTTGCGCGGCCGTTGGCGCAGGCGATACATTCGAAGTAAGGATTGGCCGAAGGTGAAGGGCGGTGGGTTGGCCATTCGGGTTCGTTAGTGCTTGAGCGCAACTGGGGGGTTTTACTTGAGTCGAAAGTAGGTCCTTCGTTCTTCGACTTCGTTTCACTCCGCTCAGAATGACGTTCTGCTACCGGCAGTTTCACTGCCGAGGAGGAGGCTGCGGCTCGGGGAACTCTTTCAGGAAAGGAGATCACTTGGCTCGCCTTCGCTCAGCAACTGTGATTAAAAAATAAGTTTAAGCAGGGCAAGGGGGAGAGGATTTGAGGAGGCTATTGAGGTGGATGAGGAGTTTGCGCATCACGGCAACGAGGGCGACTTTGTGGGCCTTGCCGT